>Ga0160438_1000002_pt1 | contig 581507 bp, 505 predicted proteins | sample HID1975K_E0MG_FD_108203 | JGI IMG/M metagenome (GOLD analysis project Ga0160438, IMG submission 108203) | Enriched soil microbial communities from UW Madison campus, WI, USA - HID1975K_E0 MG | ecosystem: Environmental > Terrestrial > Soil > Unclassified | place: USA: Madison, Wisconsin...
GGGAAAGGATATAGATTGGATGGGTATCGTGAGAGTACAGACTAATGCTAAAAGCTAGCCCGATTGAACTACGTGCGACACGTATTTTATTATCTTCATCCCCCCAACTTTTACGCTTGATCCGTTCGAACGTCGAAGGCTTCTTGAGTAGGATGGAGCCCTGACCTATGCGTTGTACTTTTTGGCTCATCTTTTAAATGGTAAAGGATAATTGCTTTCCATTTCCCGCCCACGAAATCCATTGTCAGGCTTACCGAGTAAGGGTAGGTTTTCCCTTTCAGCTTCACATAGTCACCAATACATTCTGTTTTCATTCTGATACTTTTTTGAACCTATCTGTTTTGATAGTTATTGCAAAAGATGAATACTAAAGATAGCTTTGGAACTAAATTAATTATAGTTGTATAACATCATTAGATAAAGGTCTATGGTCTCTATTTTAAAAGATAAACCGCTCATCACTATTGTCGGCGTTTTGGGCAAACAAGGTAGCAGTGCTGCACACACACTGTTAGAAAGCGGGCGTTATCGTGTACGGGGTATTACCCGCCGTGTTAATTCACCGGAAGCTCTTAGGTTGTCCGAACAAGGAGTTGAACTTATAAGTTTACCTCTCGACCTCGGATATAAGGGGAAATATGTCGAAGCATTCCGTGGCTCGGATGGTGTGTTTATGATGACGCCAAATATTGCTCCACCAGCGACTCACGAGATGGAACTGGGCAAACAATTGGCAGATGCGGCAGTTGAAGCAGGAGTGCAGCATATTATCTTCAGCAGTTTGGAAAATGTAGATAAGATTACCAAGGGAAAACTGTTTGCTCCCAATTTTACTGACAAAGCCAGTGTTGAAGAATATATACGCACGTTACCTATCACAAGTTCCTTTATCTACTTGGCTTTTTTTTACACCAATTTGATGGAATTTTATCCCCCTATCTTAAAAGGCGATACACTTGTATTTCCAATTTATTTACCCAAAGACTTCCGTGCGCCATTTGTTGACCCGCTTACAGCCACAGGGCCTGCTGTTTTGGAAATTTTTTCTAATCCCGGTCAATATTCAGGTAAGTCCTTACCAGTAATCGGCGATATTATTTCCCCACAGGAAATGGTTGATACATTTATGAATGTTACTGGTAAAAAGGCTGAATATAGTTCAGCATATACACGAGCGGAAATGCTTCATCATTTCCCGGAATTTAGTTCAAATGAGACTTTGGTACGGGAGATTTTGGGGATGGCAGAGTACGCCGTTGAATATGGATATTTCAGCAAAGACAGTGACCTACAATGGAGCAGGCAAATAGACCCGAATACCCTCACTTGGGAACAGTTTTTGCGCACTACAGGCTGGCAAGGACAAAAAATTTTATTTTAATTGAAAATAATTTGCAAGGGATGTTAATATCTAAACCGGTTCAGCCTTTTTGCCGCTTGCATAACAAAACAGCAGCGCAATACCGGCCACGCCTACAGCTGCCAGACCTAGTAGTTTACCTAACAAAGCACCCAGCAGGCATCCTGCAAGAAACCCACCAATGGTTATCAGTTGTTTTTGCAGGCTCATCCATGAAATAACCTCAGTCTTTATACCGCCAAGTAAAACTTTTCCTAGGTCAAGAGAGGCTTGTGTCACATTCCCTGTCATCATGGTAGTAGGTCCGTGCGTTTCTTTGGCAAATAATTTTCCGAAAGCATTTTGCAATCCCATTGCAGCTACAGATATCATTACCATGATGTACATACCGACTTGTTCTTCGATTATCGGCCAATGCGGAAGCATAAAGGCCAGTGCGCTGCATGTAAGCAGTACGAGGCTTTCAATAAGTAAAATGCGGTATTTAGTGTCCGTTTTCCTAGCAATGCGTCCGCCAGCCATTACTGCTAAAATAAAAACAGGAAACGTGAGTAATTTTACCCAATCACCCGGGTTTGCGCCAGCTACGGCCTGTGCTGCAAATACGATGAAGTTACCTGTAACATGCGCCGAAAAAATGCTGTCGCCTGCCACAAAGGTCGCTGTATCAGCGTATCCCGCTACCCAGGCCAGCAGAAATGTAACCCAATGGATATTATGTGTTTTTGTCATCTTAATTTCTGTAAATAGGATAGCTGTTAATTACTGAAAGTGGCAATAACGTCCTTGATACCACCGCCTGCCGTTTCAAAAAATGAAGGCCCGGCAAGTAGATATACTTTTTTTAGCTTTTTAAATTGGGCGAGCTTTTGTGTTTTTAAGCTATTTTGTATACGGTATTCATTGATGATACCTTTCACCAAATTACCTGAAACGACGGCTGTTTTGCTGTCAATACCCGCGTCTTTCAAATCGCTAGCAAACGCAAAGGTGGTAACACCGAGCTTCAATGCTTCACGGGCAGCAATTTCACCCACAGCAACCATCATATCTTCGTTAAAATCATTGCGGTTTCCAAGGCCGATGAGCAACAGTTTTTTTGCGCCAAGCACTTTCTTGTCCGGCGTAATGAGAAAGGTTTCCAGAAAGTGACCATCGAATTTGCCGGTTTTTCGGATTTCAGTAAATTGGCCTTTCAGCGCTTCATTCAGGTGAACCAGACCATTAACCGCAGCCGGTAATGCAGGTGGAGCATTAAAAATATCACCTTCGGTATATTCAAAAACACAAACTACCTGTAAATCAGCTACAGCAGCGGAGGGCCCTTGTACCAACCCAATTAAAGAAATCCCATCAACGACACCCCACTCTTTTGTCGTTCCTACAGGGGGTGTTTGTGTAGTAGCTGAGGAGCTTATTTGTGCAAAGGTAGTTGTGCCTCCTGCCATAAAACCTGCTATGAGCAGGGCCTTGAATAGGATGGCTTTAAAAAAGCCGAATGTTTGATTTTTCATTGTTACACTGTTTAAAATTTTAACCCTATTACCGAACCCACAAAAAATCCGTCCCGATGCTGGGGGATTATGTTGTTGATAAAAGGACCTGTTTCAAAATATTGTACACCGACATTATAGCTCAAAAAATCACTCATATTCCATGAAAAGGTAGTAATATATGCTGTGCCAATGTATCTTTTTCTTGAATCGGATGAAGAAATTTTGAACGAACCATTTGGACCATAAATACCATCTTCCGTGGAATGACGCCAGTTAAATACCACCTCTGATGTGAGTGTTACCTTTTTACCAGCATTCCAAGTGAAGTTAGGATGAATAGACATTAAATTTGCCGGACCTACCTGCGGATTCATTCCGAAATACCCACCATTCGGATACAAAGCATTAAAGGTTCCCAGTTTGCCATCACCTTTGGTTTTATCGCCGGAAATGTAGTCGCTCCGTAGCTTTACGGTTGGTGATCCTTCCATGTGCTCAAACATATAGCCTATTTCCGAAGAAATCCCCAAAGCACTGATCTTGCCTAAACCAAACTCCCCCAATTGATAACCTGCTTCAAAATTGTAAACAAATCCGCCGCCGTATCTCCAAAATCGAGCACCAAAAGTATGTCGCGATTCGTTAGCTACACCTTCATCAAACCTGGCATTAACACGATTGATGCCAAGGTAATATAAATCCAGATTGCCGCTTTTCGGAAAAATATAGCTACTATAGATACCCCAAAGGTTGGCTTTCCGGTTGGAGGTATTGTCGAAAAGGCCGGTATTTACCTTGGCGTCCGCCATTACAAATGCATCAACGTTTAGATTAGGCGATGCATAAGCAACCTTGACCCCATCAAAGTAGAGGCGGAGGTTAGGACCATCCCGTACATCAATCAAACGGCCGCTGCCGTATCGGATCTCCTGCCGACCCACACGCAGCGTAAGTGTTCTACCCAATTGTTTATAAGGCATAAAATCCACAAAAAGATTTTGTACATTTAGTTGATCTTCATCAATGCCACGGGGCCCGTTCTTACGTCCATTTTCCAAACCGCTACGCAACTGCCCGAAAACACGAACCCGATTGCCCAAATGCAAATCGGCATGGATATGGTAGCGCTGAAGCAAAAAAACATCGCTGCCAACACCCGTTTCTCCCCAGTCTTCATTAACGGCATAATCCAACTCTTCCCGCACTTCACCTCCAAGGGAAAGGTAAACATTACCTGTTTGGGACAGAGGAATGTATTTTATCCTATTGTAAAAAGTTCTTGCACTGTCTTTTAATCCGGAATAGTCTTCATCGTAACGCATCAACTTGAAGGTTTGCGCCAACAGATTCATCGGTACGGACAATAAAAAAAAGTATACTAAAATATGCCTCATACTTAAATTTTCTAATCACCAGAACACCGTACACAATGAAGCGACTTCAAGAACTATTACTTTCATTAAAAATCGAAAAAAGGAATTAGCGCTGATCTTTATTTACCTTTGGAATAACCTTCGTACCAATGAGTTCTATAGAACGTAGCAATTGTTCATGGCTAAGCCCTGCATTATCCATTTGAAAGGTAAAACGATCAACACCACCCAATGCCTCGCTATGCCTTAATAATTTTGCTGCCACCTGTTCGGGGCCACCCACCACCAGTACACCTTTAGGAGCTATCAATGCATCAAAGCCGGTTCTGGTTACCGGGGGCCACCCACGTTCCCTGCCTGCCTTGGTCCATAGTTCAGCATAACCTGGGTAATAGTTCGCAATAGCTTCCTCATTGGTCTCTGCTACATAACCCGGTGAATGCAATCCAACTTTTAGCTGTTCTGGTGAAAAGCCTGCCCGACGTCCGGCCTCCCTGTATAGATCAATCAAAGGACGAAAGCGCGCAGTTTCTCCGCCAATAATAGCAACCATTAGCGGCAGTCCCAAGCTTCCGGCTCTGACAAATGACTCGGGAGTCCCCCCAACACCAAGCCAAACTGGAAGTGTCTCTTGAGTTGGTCTAGGATAGACCGGTTGATTTTCCAACGCTGGCCTAAATTTTCCTGACCAGGTAATAAATTCTTGATCACGGATTTTTAACAAGAGTCCCAATTTCTCTTTGAACAGTGCGTCATAATCATTCAAATCAAATCCAAACAGGGGGTAAGCTTCTATTGCAGATCCTCTGCCGACAACAAGTTCCGCCCGCCCTTTGGATATCAGATCCAGGGTGGCAAAGCTCTGATAAACCCTTACCGGATCTGAGGTACTCAGCACGGTAACCGCACTGGTCAAGCGTATATTTTTTGTCCTTGCTGCGGCAGCAGCAAGGATTACAGCAGGAGTGGAGTCGAGAAACTCCTTTTTATGGTGCTCGCCAATACCGAAAATAGCCAGTCCTGCCTGGTCGGCTTGAACAATCCTTTCCAATAATTGTTCCATAGCATCTACACTACTAAGTGTCTTGCTTCCGTACATGGCAGAAGCGAAACTATCAATTCCTATTTCCATTATATCTTATTTTAATACTGTTCTTGAATACCTCTTTTGGTGCTTGGACACCGCTATTCGTTTTATTTGTATAATCGTAGTCCTGTCTTTGATTTCTCCACTCGGGGTAAAATGCATATGCATTCATTGGTCTGGTGTATGTCTCAAAGCGTCAGGAAAGAGCATTTGGGGGAGGGCCTCCTGCGGGTTTACCTTTGCTTTCAGGCAGGGGTACATATTCTTCGTTATCCATTGGCGGTAAATCAATACGCCCTTGTTTCCAATCCTCTTTGGCCTGTTCAATCCTATCTTTTCTACTGGAGACAAAGTTCCACCAGATGTACCGTTCTCCCAGATGTTCGCCACCAAGCATCATTAATGTGGTTTGTTCTTTGGCTATAATCAATGGGTCAACCCCTTTGGTGAATACCATCAGCTGTCCTGCCGTGTAGGTGATTCCATTCACTTCGACGCTACCTTTAACAATGTAGGCCCCTCTTTCGCTATGCCCAACGGGTAAACCGAAACGAACACCTTGCTCCAATATGACATGCACATAGAATAAGGGAGAATGTGTTTTGACATTGCTTTTCAAACCATAAGCATCTCCTGCAATCAAGCGCATCCAAACACCCGTATCCGTAAAAACAGGTAGCTGGTCGGGCTTATAGTTGTCAAAGGACGGATCGCTTTCTTCATCCTTTTCGGGAAGTGCTACCCATGTCTGTATCATTTCCAGTTCTCCTCCGTTCAGCATCGCTGGATCTTCGAAACGTTCGCTATGCGTAATACCTTTCCCGGCGGTCATCCAGTTGACTTCACCAGGTTTTATCACTTGCTCCACTCCGAGGCTGTCTCTGTGGGTCACATTCCCACTGAACAAATAGCTGACCGTGGATAAACCGATATGCGGATGCGGCAGTACATCAAGGGTATTTGCAGTCGCTTTCGGTATATTTACAGGGCCACCGTGGTCCATAAAAATAAACGGACCAACCATTCTGCGAAGCTGATAGGGAAGGATACGTTTAACTGCAAAACCTGCGGAAATTTCGGCCCTTCTGGCTTCTATAACAATATCAAGCATAATAAATATTTAAATTAATTACTGAAAATGAGAAATTATACCAAATACTCTCCATAGTGGTAATATTAGGTTGTTCCATATATATACAATTTAAAATTATATAGTGTTCCAGGTGCATACTATTTTATTTAGTAGAGAGCCTTTTCCTTATTCTACTTATGAAGGTCGGTGACACGCCAAGATAAGATGCTATGTAATATTGCGGTACGCGCAGCGGAAGTGACGGGTACATTTTGATAAATTCAAGATAGCGCTCAGTGGCCGTTTTTGAAATGGTTGTAACCAGTCTTTTTTGAACAGCAGATAAGTTACGCTGTACCAATAACCGAAAGACTCTTTCAAATTTTGGTACGGAGGTGAGTAATTTTTCTTTAGTTGCCGGAGTGAATACATACATTTCCGTATCTTCCAATGTTTCAATAAAAAAAATGGATGGCTTTCTTTCGTAAAACGAGTCAAAATCGGTTACCCACCAATCTTCCACAGCAAAACACAGCGTCACTTCACAACCATTTTCATTCATATAGAAAATTCGTACACATCCCTTTTGAATATAGCCTTCAAACTGGCAGATTTCACCTTCACGAAGTAAGATTGTTTTTTTGGGTATAGACCTAAAATCCAGCATACTGGTAAACAACAGTTTTTCTCCTTCCGTTAGCGTGGTGAATTTAGATATGCTTTTTAAAAACGTTTCGTACATAAGCCTCTTCATTTTGATGCCTAAATAGACGTTATACCTCCAGAAAGTTCTCTCGATGATCATTTAAACACGCTTTTATACGGTGTGTATCGCCTACGAGCCACACAATATCATTAGCGAATATCGTTTCTGATGAACTCGGGTTTAGGATACGTTCACCGTTTCTTTCAATACCTACTACGTGGCTGTGTAGGTCTTTTCGGATACCAGAGGCTTTTATCGTTTTACCGGAATAAGGATTGGCCTCCGTAATCTGTGCCTTAATAAGCTGTATATCATTAATGTCAATTTCGTCTTCGTTGTCCGCTTGCTGGACTATTTGGTCAAAGACAAGTTTTAATTGGGAAATCTGTTCGTCCGTTCCCAATATGCCCACTTTGTCGTAAGGCAATATCCGCTGTTTTCCGTTGGGTAAATGTAGGGTCCTTTCGTTTCTACGTATGTACACGATATTTATCCCATATTGCTCTTTCCAGTTAAGTTCGTACAAAGTCATTCCGGCAAAAGAAAGAGTGGCACCAGCTTCCAGTTCTGTTACATAAGCATTCCATTCCTGAAAATGCCGTCTTGTTTCTTCGTTTTTTTGTTGCAGTTCGATGGTTCCTTTATTCTGGATATATGCAAGCTGTTCCCTTTCGTTGAGATTCGACATGAACTGTTGCTCTATTCGCTGGTGAATCTTCTGAACCTTATCTGAGAAAAACCAGAGCAATGCTACAATTACCGGAACAGCGACCATCAGCGCATACCTGGTTGTTGTGATTTGGTCAATAAAGAAACCGATAAGAAATATTCCTAAAAGATATCGGATGGCATGGAGGGAGATACCCGTCAGCGAATAGTTCAGGTAATACGAATTGACGCTTTCATTACCTTCTTTTAGTTTGATTTTTTTGATCAGGATAGCCCATAGGAAAGGCGATGCCAGCAAGGTAGCCACACTGATCAACACTATATTTCGCCAAAGCACACTTTCTATGTGCACATCCAAAAACGGAATGAATGTATATTTGAACAACAGGGCAATGGCCACGAGCATAATGCTATTGGTGATCAGGATGCTGTTGTATTCCCGCAGCATTTTTTTCCAAAGCGGATTGTCTTTGTTTTTCTGCGTTTCGGAAGTGTAGGCATCCAAACGTACTATCCATTTTGCCGGAAGTATTTTTACAATCGTACTGTACAGGGGTTCTGAAAATTTAATCAAATACGGTGTGGTAAACGTAGTGATTGCCGAAACACCGACGGCAATCGGAAACAGAAATTCCGAAATAACGCCGAGCGATAATCCCAAAGCGGCAACGATAAACGCAAATTCGCCAATCTGAGCCATGCTGGAACCTATCTGTACAGCCTGTTTTAATGGTTGCCCGGAAATCAAGGCACCTAATGCACTGAAGAAAAACTTTCCTCCGATGGTGAGTAAGGTAATGGCAAATATGGGACCTGCATAGGTGTACATCGCCTGTGGATCGATCATCATACCTACAGAGACAAAGAATATGGTGCCAAAGAACTGTTTAATCGGTTGCGTTAGGTGTTCGATTTTTTCTGCCAACACGGTTTCTGCTATTAAAGAACCCATTACAAAAGCGCCTAATTCGGCAGAAAACCCAACCTGCGTAGCCAATAAAACCATACCGAAACAAAGACCTATCGAAAGGATGAGCACCGTTTCTTCGTCCATCCATTTTTTGGTCCTTTTTATAAATACCGGAAGTAGATAAATACCCACCAAAAACCACAGCACCAAAAAGAAGCCAAGTTTGAGTACGGTGAAAAGGATTTCCGAGCCTTGAAAAGCTTGCGTTACGGCAACGGTAGAAAGCAACACCATCAGCAGGATGACGATAATATCTTCTACCACCAATACACCGAAAACTACTTTGGCAAACTGTTTCGGTTTTAAACCTAGCTCATCAAAAGCCCGTAGAATAATGGTGGTGGAGGAACTTGCTAGCATACCCGCAAGGAAAAGACTATCCATCTGACTCCAACCCAGCAAATACCCGGTAAGATACCCGCCTAAACCTACAAATATAATTTCGGTAACTGCGGTGATGGATGCCGAACCACCTACTTTCACCAGTTTTTTAAAACTGAATTCCAGACCCAAGCTGAACAGCAGCATGATGACACCAATCTCTGCAAAAGTCTCTATGTTTTCGTGATCCACAATGGTGGGCAGATATCTGAAATGTGGACCAACTAAAAAGCCGGCAATGATATAACCTAAAACCAAGGGCTGCTTAATTCGTTTAAAAAGAATAGTAACCAATGCGCCTACCAAAAGGATAAGCGCCATATCTTGTATCAGTTCGGGTAAATGAGCCATCTATATATTTTGTATTGTTTACTGTTAAGGTTTAATTGATTTTTTCCTATTAAAAAAAGCGCCGGCTTTCATTTTGTTAATTCGGTTGAGATATTGATATTTCCTTTGAGCGTTTTCGATATAGGACAATTTTCTGCAACCCTTAATAGTCTTTGTTGTATTTCCGGATCCAGCTGCTCTCCAAATTCGATCTTCCGTTCAATATATGCTATCGTTTCTTTATTTTCTATTTTGTAGAACATGTTAGCCTCAACCTCTATTGCTGAGATGGTTAAACCTTTATGTTCGATATACATCCTAAGTGTTGCTAATGTACAGGCTACCAAAGATGAAAGTAATAGTGTATAAGGATCCGGGCCTAAATCTTTTCCGCCCAGTTTTTCAGGTTCATCGGCGATCAACACACCGTTTCTCCAATGAATGGTTGTTTTGTATTTTTGGGCACCTATAGTTCCTTTTACGGGGTTTTCCAATATATAGTTCATTTCCTACCTAATTATTTATGATCTTTTTTAACCAGACGTCTGCATAATCTACTGGATGACGTTTGAATTGTGCGAGAACATACGGACAAAGTGGTATAATTCTCAGGCTATTTTCTCTGGCATAACTTACTAATTGGTCAAGCAGTAATTTCGCAAAACCTTTTCCTTCGTACGCAGCATTAACTTCCGTGTGGTATACCCGAAGCTTCCCATCTGTAACAGAAATGTCCATTTTCCCTGCTTTTTTATCCTCTGAAAACAGCTGTACTTCACCATAAATATTGTCTTCTTTAAAAACTACTTTTGTGTTTTCCATTATTCAATTCATTCGTTTATTGAAACATCCTTTTTAATACTCAATGCCCCGGATGGGCATTTTGCAACCTGATCAATGAGTTCCTGCGTGGTCGCATTCTCGGCTTTTATCCACGGGCGTGCCTTTGGGTTGTAGACTTTTGGTAAAGTTCTTACACAAACTGCCGCGTGAATGCATAATTTTGGTTTCCAAAGAATGGTAATTTCTCCGTTTGGATATTCGTGTGCTTCCATAAGCGTTCCTTTTCTGAAATTGATACTCTGTTTTTTAATAATGTTCATATCACGCCCTCCTCAAATCTTTAATTTAGGGGGCGTATGGATATATAAATGAACCAGATGCGTAGGCTGCAGGCTCGACAACCACTTGCACACGGCTGTCTCTAAAGGTGTCAATTTCATTGTTGTCGATATTTTGAAATTGTACTTGTACCACACGTGGTTCAGCCCACTCGCCACCTTCACCAAAACGCACGTTACCAATTACGGTCTCAAAGGCATTCGCTCGACAATATGCTGAAAGAGCTGTATCATCCAGACTTGCAGTTGCCACAACAGCTTGTTCAAGTATTTGCATTTGTGCATATGCCAATGGAGCCACATAATAACCCAGCGCATCTACATTTTTTTCTATTGCCTTTGCTTGATATTTGGCCAACATATCAGTAACTCCCGGAAAGTTCATCTTTGGTACCGGTACCCAATATTCGTAATTGACAAAGCCATTTAAAAGCGGACCCAGCTCTGTTTTTACGGAGGCGCTCTGTGGGCCAATCATGGCTCCTCCGACCATTTTTGGACGAAAGTCACTTTTATGAATCGCACGAACCAAACCTATTGAATCGTTTAAATAAGAACAGATGAAAAATAAGTCAGCATTGGTCGCTTTTACCTGATCTATTATGGGGGTAAAATCTTCTGTTGAAAGTGGATAGGTTTCCTCATAAATTAGCTGAAAACCATATTTCTCTGCATTTTCTCTGGCACCTATAACCGGGTTTTTTGAAAATTCTGCATCAGCAGAAAGTACAGCAACGTTTAGCGGTTTGGGACTTTGGGAAGCTGCAAGTGCAAAAAAGCCTTCTGTAAGCGTTGAATTAGGTTTAGGACCAGTAGGAATCATCGCAAAATAATTCGGATACTTTAGGTTCAAATTGACACCCAAGCCCATCAGTCCGACTAAAAACCGCTTACGCTCCATAATCACCGGCATCGAGGCTGCAATAGTGTTTGTTCCATAACCTCCAATAACCAAATCTACTTTATCCTCATCCAAAAGCTTTTTATAGCTATCGGATACTTGTAAAGGGTCTCCATTGTCATTGTAACAGACAAGCTCTATTTTACGACCAAGAAGCCCCCCTTTACTATTGATGTCTTCTTCCCAAATACTGTGTGCGAGCTTCACTGCCTTTGTATTCTCTGCCACCGGACCGGAAAGTGAAAGGCTATAGCCAATGCGGATCGGCTTATTTGTTGTTTCGTTTGGTGGTGTATCCATGATTTGGGATAATTTTTTTGATTTACTCATTATTATGTCTTCGCGTCATTTTGAATGGGGCTTATTGTGCCTTTCATCGTGTAAAAGCTTCCATCGGGCAAGGTTGCGTTGCTATAGATAATGCCATTTTCATGGTCTTCAACATGCGTTACCGTAGCACCTGAAATTTCTTTCCATGCAACCATATATACCTGTGGACGAATTTCAGCTATCGTGGTTTCCACTCTTTCCGAATAGCCATTTTCGGTTAAAGAGCCACCTTCTATCACTGTAAAAACCATGGATTCATCGGTTTCGAAGTATAGTTCGGTTTTTAGAACGTCTAAATCCATTGTATATCTATTACCGGTTAATTTGTTTTTCATCATAATAAATTGTTTTTAACGGTGATGAAGCTTGCATGAGCTGTTTTTATTCATACATTGTTTTGAGCAGTAGCTCATGCAGGTTTCATTTTTAAATTTATTTAAAACAATAGTTATTTAATTATAAGCGGCGAAAGTGCTGTACTATTCATTACCACTGATATATTTCTGAGAGATCGGCGCCCTCTGTTAAGTTTACCTTCGGTATATTGTTGTTGATGTCGATGTTAAATTCGGCGATAAGTTTTACGTTATTAAAATCAATGGGTTGTCCCTCTATCATATGGCGCGCTACCTGCCCTGCCAGTTCTTTTTTGTCCACATATGCAGCGCCAGCACTAATAAAATCATCAACCGTTAAAATCTCATCACTCTTTTTTGTCTTTCTAAGCGCGTACAGGTCGAGCAACATATTCCTTAGGGTAAATTTTCCGTTCGATGCTAACCTGATCTGGTTATCAAGGTAAAAAGCGTAGATGAGTCCCCTTCTGTATGGAAGAACTCCATAATTGACATAATCCGTCCAGTATTTTGCGGCAATGGAGTCATTGTGCACAGCTTTGATTTTACTTGTGTAATGTGGTTTCAAGGTCTCTTCATTCAGGTAATGTAGAAACTCCTCCTCATCGTAAATTTTGCTGTTTGCCAGATTAATGATTGTGGTATAATCGTTAAACCCTTCACCGAACCATTGATGATCAAAACTATCCTCACCTAACATGATTTTCACTCCTGTCCAAGAGTGAGCAGTTTCATGTGCCGTAACGTACTTCTCCCGTGTTCCGAATTTTCTACCCAACTTCATGACAAAGCCGTTCTTTATTCCAAAACCACCTCCTCCTAATTCTCTTTGGTTGTTTTGCAGTGCTGTGATGACTAAAAAATAGAACGGAAAATCGGTATCGTTCCAGAACCTGTGGATACTCGGGAAATAGCTTTCAAAAAAAGGGCTGAGATTTCCCTGCAGGTCATTTCCGTACTTATCTTCTTTCGTGGTTACGCAATAATGCGGGATACCCATAACGCTGTATTCCTTCACCTCAATGTTATCTCCCATAACAAAATACACCAATTCCGAAAGCTCGTCGTAATAGTCTGAAATTTTTTCAGATGGATCTGTTTGAGAAGGCTGGACAGAATTGAAATAGCTGAAATTTTCCGGATAGCTACGCCAGCTGAAGGATACCAAAGGATTACTCCCATCGATTATATCCAAGGCAAACAACTGATTTACCAGCGTCAATATTCCTTTGGTGATAACAGGTCTGAACAGTTCCATTGCAGATGTTACCGTTGGCTTATTAAGGTCAACCGAACCGTCTATTTCGTAAGTGAGCCTGTGTTTTTTTGCCCCCTTGTGGTATATGGTGATCCGTCTGTCCACTTCGTCTATCTTGAGCACTTCAGGCTTGGTACATCTGATATTTTTGATCACTTTAAATATATCTGTCTGTCCGCCAAAATCCGGATCTCCGAATATAAAGACGGTACTGTCTTTTTGAGCGGAAAAATACGTGAGTTCAACCCCTAATTTAGAGGAATGTCCGTCCCAGCTAAGCACATAGTCCATGAAGGGTTTTTGTTGAGCATAAGAATGGATGCCAAAAGTTAAGAGAAGAATCAAAAGGATTCTGTTTTTTTTCATTTCCATAAGCTTATGATATATTCATTATTTTTTTGATAATAAAAGCCCGAAAAGGACTTTCCGCACGGTACGATATTTTTGCCGGGCATATCATTACCACCGATATATTTCTGAAAGATCGGCGCCCTCTGTTAAGTTTACCTTCGGTATATTGTTGTTGATGTCGATGTTAAATTCGGCAATAAGTTTTACGTTGTTAAAATCTATGGGTTGTCCTGCTATCATATGATGCTCTATCTGCTCGGCCAACTCCTTTTTGTCCACATATGCAGCGCCAGCACTAATAAAATCATCAACCGTTAAAATCTCATCACTCTTTTTTGCCTTTCTAAGCGCGTACAGGTCGAGCAACATATTCCTGAGGGTAAATTTTCCGTTCGATGCTAACCTGATCTGGTTATCAAGGTAAAAAGCGTAGATTAGGCCCCGCCGGTAGGGAAGTTTTCCATAATTGGCATAATCCGTCCAGTAATTTTTGGCAATGGCATCATTGTGTGCATCTTTAACTTTACTTTCGTAATGTAGTTTTAAGTTCTTTTCATTAAAATAATCAAAAAACTCTTCTGTATCGTAAATTTTGCTGTTTGCCAAATTAATAAGTGTTGTATAGTCATTAAACCCTTCTCCAAACCATTGATGGTCAAAACTATCCTTGCCTAACATGATTTTCAGTCCCATCCAGTTGTGAGCCGTTTCGTGCGCCGTAACGTATTTTTCCCATGTGGCAAATTTTGTCCCCAGCTTCATTACAAAACCGTTTTTCACCCCAAAACCTCCTCCTCCTATTTCTACTTGGTTGTTTTGCAGTGCCGTGACGGATAAAAAATAGAATGGAAAATCGGTATCGTTCCAGAACCTGTGGATACTCGGAAAATAGCTTTCAAAAAAAGGTTTGAGGCTATCTTGCAGGTCATTTCCATATTTATCAACTTTTGTGGTTACGCAATAGTAGGGGATACCCATAACGCTGTATTCCTTTACGCCAATGTTATCTCCAAAAACAAAGCACACTTTGTTTGAAATTTCGTCGTAATAGGTAGAAAGTTTTTCAGATGGATCTGCTTGAGAAGGATTAACAGAATTGAAATAGGTAAATTTTTTAGGATATTTATCCCATTTAAAGGACACCAAAGGATTACTTTTATCAGTTATGGCTAATGTGAAAAACGGATTTACCAATGTCATTCCTCCTGTAGTGACAACAGGACGAAACAGTTCCGTTTGAGAAATCTTAGTTGGTCTATCAGCGGGAACTGAACCATCTATTTCATACGTAAGTTTGTGTGTTTTTGCCTCATTATGGTAGATGGTGATCCGCCTGTCCGCTTCCTCTATCTTAAGCACTTCAGGCTTGTTGACGCTGATATTTTTGATCACCTTAAATATATCTGTCTGGCCACCAAAATCCGGATCTCCGAATATAAATACGGTACTGTCTTTTTGAGATGCAGAATAGGTTAGTTCTACCTCCAGTTTAGAAGATATTCCATCCCAGCTGAGCAGATAGTCCATAAAAGGTTTTTGTTGAGCGTAAGAATGCATGCCAAAAAACAAGAGAAGAATTAAAATGAGTCTGTTTTTTTTCATTGGAATAAATTATTAATGTATTTGCTCACGTTTTTAAGGCATTAATGAGCTCGTTTGCGCTCGGTTGTTTTTTTTAAGGCAATGAAGCATGCATGAGCCGTTATTCATTTTTCTTTTGTGGGCGGCAGCTCATGCAGGTTTCATTTCTATAAGCTTTTTAATGCCATAGTTAGTTGATTTTTAAGCGTTTTTTTGAACTTATTTTATTGTAAATCATAAACTCGTCTCATTTCCTAACGGGGTATTGTAAAAAGAAGTCATTGCGTTCCCATTGGCAGATTTTGAGGCGGGTGTCTCTTCCTGCACGACATCCCAATGTTCTGCTATTTTTCCATCTTCTAATCGGAAAATATCTACCACGATAACCGGTGCCGGCCCCCAACCATATACTAGACTATGTGTTATCACAATATCATTTTCTTCCACGATGATGCCTGGCTTCCAATTAAAACCAGCATCTAAAAGGGGCAACAGGTTCCTAAGCCCTTCATGTCCATTTATCATGGACGGGTTGTGCTGCTGGTATGATTCATGCCAATAACGTTCGATGGCTGTACTGTCTTTTTCGTGAAACAATTCATTCATTGCCTTTAATACGATTTCTTTATTTCCCATTTTACCTCAATCTTAAATTTACACGTTATTTTGTTAGTTGATTAGTCGTATAACCGGCTGCACCTAATAGTTTAGGTACTGATATCCTTACCTTATTTTTTCAGAAAGGCTAATAATTCCGTGTTGAATTTTTCCAATTCTTCGATAAACAGTCCGTGGCCGCTGTTTTCAAACTTCACGATATAAGAATCTTTGATACCCTTATTCATTTGTTCTGCTAAAGCAAATTCACAGATATTATCTTTAGCTCCGTGGAAAATAGCTGTAGGGATATTTATCTTCGAAAGCTCACCTCTTAAATCTGTATCTCTTAACGCAATTAAACTTTGTGTAGTGGCATAAGGAGAAGCTTCTAAATTAACGCCCCCTAACCAATTCGCAATACCTGCGGGCAAAGCCGTTTCACTTGCACCGAATATTTTACCAAAATTCTCTAAAAGTTGTGGTCTGTTAACTTTGCTTAACGCGATCAGATCATTTACATCTTCCTTAGCAAAACCATAATTGTAGTCGTTTCGTTTGGTCCACACTGGCGCTGCTGCACCAAATAATGCTAGCTTACTTACCCTGGCACTGTTGTATTTGGCTACATAATGTACGGATATGGCACCTCCCATGGAGAATCCACCCAATGTTGCATCTCTAATATCCAATTTGTCCAATACTGTTTTGATGTCTTGCGCATACACATCATAATTATAAGTACCATAAGGCTTGTCAGATTTTCCGAAACCACGTAGTGTAATCCCTATTACTCTGTAGCCTTTATCTACTAAAAATTGATACTGATACTCATACATAGCATCGCTCAAGGGCCAGCCGTGAATTAAAACTACAGGTTTCCCCTCACCCAAATCCGTGACATGCAATTTGACATTTTTTTCTACCGTGATGTATTCTTCTCTTCCAAAAGAGGCCGCATCATTGTTCTGCGCAACAGCATCGCCAGCAGCAAAAGATATTGCTAAAATCATAACTGCTTTTTTTATTGCTTTCATTTTATTGTTAATTTATAATAAGGTGGCTTTTAAAGTAATTTCTAGCTTGTAAGCGTTACTTACCGGACAGGTTTCTTCGGCAGATTTCGCTATTTTTTGAAATTCTTCTTCTGTAATTCCAGCAATTTTTGCTGTCAAAACCAGATCGGATTTTGTGATAACACCCTTGTCTAATGTGATCGTTGATGTAGTGGTCAGCTCCTCCGGATCATAGCCTGCGGTGGTGAGATCGGCACTCAATTTCATGGTGAAACAACCGGCGTGTGCCGCCGCCATCAGTTCTTCGGGGTTGGTGTCTGTTCCATTTTCGAAACGGGAGACAAAGGTATAAGGCGTTTGTTTTAATACGCCGCTTTGAGAAGTCAGGTTCCCTCTGCCTTGTTTAATCGTGCCGTTCCACACGGCTGTTGCTTGTCTTTGCATGTCTATAAATATTTATTCGTCTAATAAATTGGAGCTAGATCTCTGATTTATACAAGATAAGTTGTATGATTTCTTCTTACCTCTTTCGTCTTCATTTCAACTTTTTACCAAAATTGATGACGAGACATTATTGCTTTAAGTAAACTATTCTTAATTTGGTTGATATAAAGGATGAGTAAAAAAATTATGCTCGCCAAAAGTGAGCTGCGTCTTTTCCAGCGTTTCGAGATCGATCTTAAACAAATTCATATTGGGTTTATTACCAGAGAGAAAGTCGGTTTCGAGCTTGCTTGCCCCACTGTACAATACCGATTTTCCGTCTAAAGAAAATGAGGATGTCAACTCTGTTAGGTTGGGTGTGTTGGTAATATTCCTTATGTTTTTACCATCAGTGTTTATGATGTAAATATCTCCTTTTAATGTAAAGCACATGAATTTTCCATCGGGTGAAATATCCGGAAATATTCCCGTGGTTGACACACTTTCCATATTCATTCCCTCCATTGATAACAAAAACTTAAAGCCTACACTGTCGGGATCTAAAGCATATACATTCTTGAATGTCGAATTTTCAACACCTTCCTTTTCATCTATATTCGAGACAAAAGCTATGCGGCCATCTGGAAACACAGTAGGGAAAAACTCCCAACTAGGAGAATTTGTGAGATTTTTCAAATGTACACTGTCTTTTACACTGTATATCTCTGCATTACCATCGATGTTTTTCAACACAAAAATGAGCTTTAAATCTTTATGCCAATCCAAAACCCCTTCATCTGATTTTCCTTTGGGTTTGAGTATTAATTGGCGATTACTGCCATCTGCATCGGCTATATAGGTGCCTCTAACGCCATCCACAGTTCCGGTGAAAGCAAATTGTTTACCATCAGGGCTCCACACGGTTCTTCGGTACATACCGCTTCTTAACTCTTCAATATGTACTAAGGTATCAATGCTGCTGTCGTTTTCGTTTAAGGCACAAAGATTCATATTGTTTTCATCGAAAAACCCTATACGATTTCCTTGCATTTTTTCAGTAGTCTTAATTTTTGTACTACAGCTAAGATTTATTAGGATGACTAGTAATAGTAAAATGTTTCTTTCCATGTTATCCTATTTATATAGAATCATTCGTTAAACTATCCCTTGCTTTCTGCTGATTGATTTCACCATATTTTCCGGCATAAAAGTCGCGGTAAGCATCTGCTATTTCAGACCGACTATTCATTACAAATGGACCTTCAGCCACAATTGGCTCTGTATAGGGTTCGCCACCAAATAAAATGATGGCCACAGCTTCCTGCAATTTATTTTCAATCGTTATCTCACCAGCAATTCTGTCAAATTCTATAAATTCTCCTGCTTGAAATTCAACATCGTTAAGTATCGTATTTTTACTTGGAAGGAATGCCGCTACTTCAACCTTTTCGTCAATAGAGATAGTGAAGCTTTTACCTGCTTCAACATGGATATGATATAAAAACTGCGCTGAGTAATTGGGTATCTTCGAATTCAAGTCTTCGTAATTCCCAACGATTACTTTTATCCAACCACTATCATTTGGTAATAATTTTTGTGACACTTCATCGCTTTGAATCGCTAAATATTCTGGCTTTTCGGCTTTGTTTTTTGCAGGAAGATTAATCCAAAATTGAAAGGCATGCGTACGATTGGTTCCTGTGCGGGAATCTACATTTAAAGTTTCATCATGGATAATTCCATTTCCGGCTTTCATCCATTGGATACCTCCAGAATAAACTTTGGCATAATTTCCAGCACTATCAAAATGCTCATCTTCTCCTTCTATAATATAGCTTAATGTAGCTATGCCTCGGTGGGGATGCCCACCAGTCCCGCTATTTATAGCAGATGAATGAACTTTCGGAACGATATGGTCTAAGAATACAAACGGACCAACAGCATCCGTATATCTATTCGCTAATAATCGATAAATGGTTAAGTCACCTATATCGGCTCTTTGTCCTTTTGTTGAAAAACTGGTTTTCTTTTTCATTTTATGGCCATTTATGCATGTTTCATTTTTTTATTTTCAATCAAGGAATACATATAACGATTTTATTTTTCCATCTTCAAAGATCGCGATATCCATCCCCGTAGCAACAAGCGATTCTATATTTGGTCCCATACCCCAAATGAGTCTACCTATATTATTGTTGACAACAACTGGCTTAAGTTTAAAAAAAGTAAATGCTGTAGGCATATTAGCCAAAATATTGTTCACACTTTCATTGATAGCTTCGTGTCCCATTGTTTGATGCCCCACATGATACAGGCTGCTATCAGCAGTATAGATAGTTTGTATGGATTTCATTCTGGCGGATGCGTCTCTTTGACTCCATACTTTTACCAAATTTTCTTCCATTAGAAGAGCTGAATCACTATTCATAAGTATAGTTTTATATAACAAATTACTTAATAGATAACCCAGAGACTGTCAAAAATAGGAGACAGCCTTTGGTTTTATGCTTTCTATATTAGATATCCCACATTACTATTATTGTTGTGGAGGTGTTGTAGCAAGTAACTGCAATTCCCAGGCTAAAGCAACACCGCTTCCACCACCGTGTTCAAACAAAATAGGACCTAATTGAGATGCAGTCTCTAAACGAGCCCAATCGCGCTGCCATTCTGAAACTACAGCCAACCAATTGATTGGTACGATACCTACCTGAACCATTCTACGGACAGCCATATCATGTGCTTCAGGGCTTACACTGCCACATGCATCTGTAACTACAAATACATCATAACCTTCTCCCAAAGCTTGAATTGCAGGCATTGCAACACAAACCTCTGTCCACAGCCCGGCTAAAATCAATTGCTTACGACCGCTTTCTTTTACGATATCAGTAACTGCAGGATCCTCCCAAGTGTTGATAAATGTTCTGTTAATAGGCTTTTGTTCTGGGAATACGTCTTGAATACCTTTGATGATAAGGCCTCCTCGTTCTTCGGTAACGGTTGTAAGAATAGTTGGCACATTAAATACTTTTGTAGCTTTAGCAAGCCCTACTGTATTGTTAATAATCATTGTAGGTTCATGGCTGTGCAGATTGGCAACTTGAAAAGGTTGATGATCAATTAGCACTACGATACTGTCTTCGGGACGAAGTAGGCCCTCAAGACCAATTTTAGGAGATTTTTCCATTGTTAGTTTTTTTATTGATTCGATTTGTTGAAACAAAACTATACCAAATGATAAGAAAAAACGTAGACAAATGACGAAAAAGAATATCGACAAATATCTACAAAATATAAAACAAAGTAGAGATATAGCTTATTTTTTAAGTGCTTTTTTACGCACCCTGCTTAGCGTGTCTTTTGTAATGCCAAGATAAGAAGCAATAATGTGTTGCGGAAAACGATTGACAAATCTTGGATAATCCTGAACGAAATATTTATAGCGCTTTTCTGCGGTGAAACTAATCGAAGTGATTCTTTTTTGTGCGGCAATATTATTTCTTTCATCCAGTTTCAATAGAAATTCATTAAAGGCAGGGCATTCCTTGCAAAGTTTTAATATGCTTTCTCTTGTGATAAGGAGTACTTCACAATCTTCCCACGCATCTATATGATAGATACTGGGCGTAAACATAACAAAACTCTCGTAGTCACCCGCCCACCCATTTTCGGTATATAAATTAACGATACGCTCAACACCTTTTTCATCTATATAGTATTGGCGCATGGCACCTTTTACTAGAAAGGCAAAGTATTTACATATTTCTCCTTCTTGTAACAGATATTGTTTTTTTCGTAATTTTTTTTGAATAAAATGGCTTCTTAGAACTTTAAAATCTTCTTTGGAAATTAACGTGGAAACATGCTTGATAATATAATGGAAAAGTGGATGCATTTGTACGAATTAGTGTATTTAAAGTTGTTTTTTTCTTGTGATTAAGTCTTACCGCTATTAGCCCTCTTTGTTAAGAAAAATGTAAGATTATTTCCTCCATCTTTCTTATAAAATTCAAGACAAAGTAGATCTTGAAGATCACTTTTTAAGAGACTTTACCTTTGTTTATTGATTTAAATTTATAAGGCAAAAATGCACCAAATGGAAAGGAAAAAACGTAGCTAAATAGCGAAAAAAACTATCGATAAATATCGACTAAATATAAAATGAAGTAAAATATAGCTTATTTTTTACGTGCTTTTTTATGCACACGGCTTAGTGTGTCTTTTGTAATACCGAGATAAGAAGCAATGATGTGTTGAGGAAAACGACGGACAAAGGATGGATAGTTCTCAACGAAGCACTTATAGCGTTTTTCCGCGGTGAAACTGATCGAAGTTATTCTTTTTTGTGCAGCAATAATATTTCGCTCACCAAGTTTTAATAACAATTGATTAAAAGCAGGCCATTCATTACACAATTTTAATGTATTTTCTGCTGTAATGAGGAGTACTTCACAATCTTCCCATGCATCTATATTATAGATGCTAGGCGTAAAAGCAACAAAACTCTCATGGTCACCTGCCCACCAATTTTCAATGTATAAATTAACGATACGCTCAACACCCTTTTCATCTATATAGTATTGGCGCATGGCTCCTTTTATAATAAAGGCAAAGTATTTACATATTTCTCCTTCCTGTAGTAGATATTGCCTTTTTCTTATCTTTTTCTGAATAAAATAGCTTCTGAAAACTTTAAATTCTTCTTTGGAAATTAAAGTTGATGCATATTTGTTAATATAATGGAATAGTGGATGCATGTAAGCGAATTAGAGTATTTAAAGTTGGCTTTTTTTGGTTTTTCCCTTCTGATAAAGTCTCACCGTTACTATCTTTCCTTGTGATGAAGTGTCAAGATCATTTCCACCACCTATCTTGTAAAATCCATCACGAAAAAGGCCTTGAATAGCAGTTTTGGGAGACTTTTCCATCGTTTTTTGATTTGATTTAATAAAACAAAATTAAATCAAGTGGAAAGAAAAAAGCGTAGATAAATGACGAAAAATAATATCGATAAATATCGACTAAATATAAAATAAGGTAGGGATACAGCTTATTTTTTAAGCGCTTTTTTACGCACTCGGCTTAGTGTATCTTTCGTAATGCCTAGATAAGAAGCGATGATGTGTTGAGGAAAACGCTGGACAAAATATGGATGGTAGTCAACGAAGTCTGCGTAGCGTCTCTCTGCAGTATAGCTTATCGAAGAAGTTATTCTTTTTTGTGTAGCAATATTATTTCGTTCATCAAGTTTCAATAACAATTCATTAAAAGCAGAACATTGCTGACACAATCTTAATGTATTTTCCCTTGAAATGAGGAGTACCTCACAATCTTCCCACGCATCTATATTATACACGCTAGGTGTAGACATAACAAAACTCTCACGGTCACCTGCCCACCAATTTTCTATATATAAATCAACGATGTGCTCAATACCTTTTTCATCTATATAATATTTGCGCATGGCACCTTTTACGATAAAGGCCATATGTTTACCTATTTTCCCTTCTTCTAATAGATATTGCTTTTTTCTTATCCTTTTCTTGATAAAATGGCTCCTGATCACCTTAAAATCTTCTTCAGATATTAAAGTTGAGGCGTATTTGTTTAGATAGTTGTATAGTGCCTGCATCAGAATAAAGTATTTCAAGCAAATTTAGTCATTATTTTGTTTTTTTGACATTTGGTGAAATCTCAGCGCTACAACCTATCTTTGTGAGGAAGTGTCAAAATCATTTTCACCATCTTTCTTACAGAACAACTCCTTTAAAATTTTCGAGTTATCCTATGATAGGAGATGATTTTTGCGTTTTGGAAGGGAGCAAAGTTGTTTTCTAGTATTGAAAAAAATTCTTATACTATGCAAAGAAGGGTAGTAGATGATCGCGATGATTATAGTCAATTAATATGGTTCAGCTAGCCTTCCGAGTGGAACATACCCCGATTTATTCATTAAAGATGGGGTAACTTCTTCAACTTTATATGAGCTGTCTTTCAATTGGTTCAATCGTCTAAAATCATCCAATAAAGGGTGCTAGTTTTGTGCCAGCCGGACGAGAACAGAAGGGCAAACCGGGTTCGAACAGCTTCACACCGGTTTTTATGGTTCATTCTTCTCCTTCCAAAAATGATCAAGCTATGTCGCGCCCACCATGGTGGTGGCTCTCGGAAAATGCTCTCCTGAAATTGTATTTTCCCATATCAACTATTTTTACTTAAGCCTGGGACTTGTAAATCCAAGCTTTTTTAAACCATTTTGTATATCGGGAATATTCATAAATAAATTCCACAGCAAACCTGTTCTGTAGTTTTCAAGCATCACTATAATCGGACCTTGGTCGATAGCTAGGTGGCTTTTTGCATACCAGTTATGATGGATGCTAAATCCGTCTACAAATCCATAATCGCTCCAGATTTTATTCCCCAGTTCTTCATAAAAATACCGCAGCGCTTGCATACTCTCTTTAGGGGTAAAAGGCATAGATGAAACAGCTGCTGTAGGTTGTATGACGCCAAAATCATTTTCAGGACTATGAGCCACATATCCCTTGTAGCTGTCACCCGCAGTAAGGCCCCAGCATTTGTCGCTATACCCTTTGAATTTTTTAGGATTTTCGATACAATAAGCTCTATTGATGAGTGTATGGTTTTTCCCCTGTTCAAAATAATCATTTTCTAGGCTATCCTTTAGTCCGTTGGGATCAATGCCCTGGAAGGTGTATTGTTCAAAAAATAATGGTCCCCCTTTGTCTTTATCATAATTACCTAATGGTAGTTTGTATCCATAGTATGTCTGCCCATTTTTAAACCCAAGACTACCCACCCATGAACCATCATACACCGCTTTTGAAATCGGATGGTGTGGTGATGCTGCTGCCATGATATAGGTGATCAGGCATTCGTTCCAACCCCATACCGGAAAATTCATGTCGAATCCGTTATTAGGGCTCCAATGCCAGTACAGCTTTTCTTGACCATTGGTATGCCAGTTCCAGTTGGCAGCATTCCACATATCACTAATTCGTTTTCTAAGATATTTCTCCCGGGGAGTATCCCCGTTAAAATATTCTCTGGCGCATAAAAATCCCATGAGCAGGTAGGAAGTTTCAACGATGTCTGAACCATCGTCCAGTCTGTCGAAAGGAATGGCCTTACCTGTTTTTCCATTCATGAAATGCGGATATATGCCATGAAAACAATCAGAAACAATTAAAAAGTCCGCAATTTTAATTAATCTTCGTATCGCCGTATCCCGCCCAATCCACCCACGTTGAACCGCTACAATGGTGCTCATAATTCCAAAACCAGTTCCACCTATTGCACCGGCATCCGGACCAAAAGGCAACGTACTGAAATTTGGAGCGCCTGAAGCTTCATTGATATAATCCCAGTATTGCTGGGCATATACCGTATTGCTTCTTTCCAATGCCAAACCACTGTGCGGATGTGCTCCATGCCAAAAAAAACGAAAGGTCTGCTTTTGTATGGCTTCCATCAATTCTACATCGGTTAATACATTTTTCAACCCTACAGGTGCAATACTATCCGGACCGTCGCCGTATTTCCCTTTATGTAGAGGTTGTGCAACACAACCATATACCCAGATAAATGCAATAAAAAATACAGCAGGTAATTTACTCATGATTCTTTATGTTTAGTTTTACTATTAATACAGACAATATTTATTCTGTTCCAGGGGCTGAGCATATTACAAAGTGTTTCAAGCACGATTTTATATAACGCGAACGTCGTTTTAATAAAATTCCATTCAGCACTCCTTCAGTTTTCGGAATACCATTTTTATATTTTCGTAAATGAACATCGATATGCAACCGGGATATTCAATCAAATGATTAATCAAAAATAATCTTTGGAAATTTTTTAAACTACCACTCTGCTATGCGAAATCGATACTATATTAGCAGACTATATTTCTATTTAACTAAATTTTGGACATAAAACAATTAGCTTGTATGAAACCGGCATTAGAATACTTGCCCAAGGAAAGCACGGAATCTTTCGTGGTACGATATTTTGATTATGACTATTACCCCACTCCTTGGCATTATCATCCTGAATATGAAATTGTGATGGTAACACAAAGCACCGGTAAGCGGTTTATAGGGGATCATATCGGTAATTTTGCTCCCGGAGATCTGGCCTTTATTGGACCGAATATCCCACACACTTACCGAAATGATGAAAAGTACTATCGCAAAGATGATAGATTACGCGCTCAATCTATTGTGATCCATTTCTCAGAATCTTCGTTAGGAAACGATATGCTGAGTTTACCAGAAGCACATCTGCTACGAAAACTTTTTAATTATTCAAAGCAGGGATTGGATATAGGAGGAAAAACACGTGAGAAGGTTAGTACAAAACTTTTTGAAATTGTTGAACTGACTGGCCTGAGAAGATGGTTCTGCTTAATGGAGATTTTAGTATTGCTGGCAGAGTCGAAAGACGTGTACCCTATAACACAATGGCCGCAAATAGAATATAATGAAAAAGAGAGTAAACGCCTTTGGGAAGTTTTTGACTGGATAGACAGCAATTTTGAAAGAAACATCACGCTTTCGCAGGCCGCGGAAATAGCTCAGATGAATGAAAATGCGTTTTCCCGTTTTTTTTCGAAAAGGACCCGTAAAACTTTTTCAGGATTTGTACAGAAATTACGCCTGCAAAAGGCGGCGAAGCTGTTAATTGAAAACGATGAACTTTCCATTACACAAATCTGCTATGAGTGTGGGTACAACAACATTTCAAATTTTAACAGGCAATTTTTAAACTATTATCAGATGAATCCTCTGAAAATGAAGCCTATGGTATAAAATCATGCACAAAAGATTTAACTCAATTTATTGATGCCAATATGCAATTATACAAAGTTGATGATGGGCTACAGCAAGCCATTAGCGAAACCCACACAGGATATTTCAGTTGCGGAGAGATTATACAAGATCTGATATGGGAACAATATACTTATCCTGTAGAATTGCAAAAATTATTGGCAGGCAATTCTGATTTGATGGTTAGTCGAGCCAACTCTGTAACTACGTTAGATCCTCCAATAATACTTAAAGATGATATCTTAATTAATAAAACAGGCTCAACAAATGGTTTTGCCGCTTATGTTTTATTTGTTCCGTCTAAAAAAATTGGTATGGTGATGCTTGCCAATAAAAATTATCCAATTCCGTCGAGAGTCGCAGCGGCTTATCAGATTTTGAATCAAATCAACAGAGATTTTGTTAATTAGTTCGCAATTTATTAGGTGTTTCATGCCGCCTCTTGAGCTACCTAGCAGACCAACTTATATCTTATACCTTCTAGGTTCATCCCTTAACAGTTTTCTTAGATGTGACATCTAAAACAATCAGGCTTCTTTTATTGCTTGTTAATTTGAAAATTCAATTGAACACAAGTACAATTTTGCCAATATGTTGACTGCTTTCCATTAGCTTATGAGCATCAGCCGCCTGTTGATAAGCAAAGATTTTAAAAACTACTGGTTTGAATTTATTTGCTTCTATCATTGGCCATACATGCTTTTCTATTTCGTTAGTAAGTTGAGCCTTAAATACGGCGTCTCTGGATCGAAGCGTACTACCTGTTACGGTAATCCTTTTTTGCATCAATTTCATGATATTCAGTTCCACCTGATTCCCTTGCATGGCATTTATATAAACCAAGCGCCCTTCCTCCGCCAAAATATTAATATTCTTTTCAAAATATGTTCCCCCTATCATGTCCAAGATGACATCCAAACCTTCTTGTGCCAGTACCTTTTCAAAATCGAATAAGCGGTAATTGATACATAAATCTGCTCCCAATTCCAGGCAGGCCTTACATTTTTCGTCGGTACCGGCTGTAGCATATACTTTGGCACCCCAATTTTTCGCAAGTTGTATAGCGGTAATGCCTATTCCACTTGTACCGCCATGAACCAAAAACTTCTCACCCGGTATCAGACTTCCTCGTTCAAATACGTTGCTCCACACGGTGAAGACGGCCTCAGGTAAGCTGGCGGCTTCCACATAAGTGAGTCCACCGGGTATTGTTAAGCAATGGTCGGCATGGGCTACTGCATATTCCGCATATCCGCCACCTGCTATCAGGGCACATACTTTATCACCCGTTTCCCATCGTTTAACATGTGCTCCTCGCTCTTTTATGATTCCCGCTACCTCCAAACCCGGGATATCTGCAGGAGCATTGTCAGGTGCCGGATATTTTCCTTTCCTTTGAAGTACATCTGGTCTGTTAACGCCTGCGGCTTTAACTTCTATTAATACTTCATCCGCAGATATCACAGGTATGGCTCTCTCCTGTACCTGTAGAACAGCTGGTGCTCCGTGTTCGGTTATTACGATAGCTTTCATTAGTTTAAATGGTTTTCACGTGCACTTTCTTTTTGCCCAGTTATATGTTTTGTTTATTTCTACTAGCAATTAGCATACCTTAAAATGAGGGATGGTTGAGACAATACTTTCCATTTTTCTGCTATCATCTTAATGATCATATCACCAAAACCGGGTAGAAAACTTTATGAACAGATGAGTAGCTGTTTTCGTGTTTACATATCATTTGGGTCAATCACTGATGGCAGCCTTTATTTTATGAGACATTCCCTTTGTACCGATACAGCCTGTATAATTTTGGGCGCACACTTCCCAACCTCCATTTTCGTTCATCCAACCTGCGGCACAAAAGTCCTTGCGCTTACCCTTTTGGTCAGTGACATAATAATAGACTTCCCGGATGTTCAGATCGGCGAGTTCCCACAGACCGCTTTCCACAAGAAAATCGGTAACCTCATTGTTGTATCCTAATGGGCGGGCACGGGCGACACGGTAATCGGGTATCTTGGTTGCTTTTCGCTTTAATCTGATTGTAGATTTTAGATTTCTTCCTCTTTTCTTTTTTCAATGTTTCCACTAACTAACTCCTTAAAATTCAAAAGACCCCTCTTTTCAGGGGAACAATTTCACATTTCTGCTCTAGTCAAACAATGTGCAATTAGATAAATAACAGGCGATCAGCCCATAATTTATTTGGGACTTTAATATTAATGCTAAAACAACTTTTTTCCAAGTTTTCTCGACAAAAAGCTTTTTGACCATTACCAATTGGTATAATTCCTCGACTTTCTAATAACAATGTAACTGAAAGATAATCAGTGATATATAATTGAAAAAAAACATTAAGTAGAATCAAAAGTGGCTTTTGTAATAGTCAATCTTCACTTGGACGAAAAAATTTCTGTGAATACTGTGATTCGCCCAGATTAGCATAAAAATTCATTCAAAATACTTCTAAATATTTTTATCATGGAAAAGTTTAATGCAAATCAAATCGAACAGTTTTTACAGATTGAAAAGGAAGTTACCGGCAGTGCAGATCACCACGAAATTGTGAACAAAGGAAATATCTGGGGGGAGGATGTTGATACCGTAAGCGGTATAACTATAACAACCTCCTTAGCAGTCGCAGGTGTTTAAAACGACCGTCAGATTCTAACAGTAATCAAACAAAAATGAGTAACCAGCCAGGTCGTATTACCTGCATAGTGATCGAAGATGAAGTCCTAGCAATTGAAATGATGGAAGATTATATAGGCCGTAGAGGAGACCTTGAGCTTTTAGGAGTTGGAACTGAACTCTCTGAGGTAATGGATTTACTTGAAAATCATACACCATCCATTATTTTCCTTGATCTGGTAATCCCCCCTGGGGATGCCGCTGGTTACCATTTTGGAAAACTTCCAGCTACTTCCAGTATCGTTGTGGTTTCGGGAATTCCGTTGGGCCACTACAGTGGGATTTTACCTAAAGGGGATATCTACGAACTACCAAAGCCGGTCTCATTTGAAAGTTTCGATAGATGCGTTAATGAAGTATTGAACAAAAGAAAAGGTTATCTATATGGCGTCTAGATTTAATGCCTTTGATTTCTATCTTTTGCGCGTACCACGATTGTCTACGGAAGTCATTTACAAAATTAATAGGTTCGAAAACAGGGGAGATGCCTGGAACGGTATAGTAAACTTATTGCAGGATTCAGAGATACTGGATGCTATTTACCTAGCAAGCGAAAACTTTTTTGAAGAATTCACGGATGTAATAAAAGGTGGTTACACTCCATCAGCTGATAAAATACTGGAAACACTGTATAAATACATTAGCCGTATGTCGAGCCGTCCAACTCCCTACGGAAAGTTTTCTGGGGTATCTCTGGGAGAACTATGTGAATCAACGAGTTCAATAGAGTTGTCTGGAGATTTTTTATCTTCTTACAGGCTAGACATGGGGTTCACAGCACAACTTTCCCAAAAAGTTGCAGAAAATCCCGAAACCCAAAAACAACTCGTCTATTATACCAATAGCACTTTGTTTAAAAATGTCGATCATTTTAAGTATATAGATTTTAACGAAACCGATAATCGTCGTAATTACCAGTGGGCAAAGGTCATCAAGAATCCCTTATTAGAACATATTTTAGATCTTGCAAAAAATGGAAAGCACTTTCAGGAATTGGTTGAAACATTGAGGAGATTAGGTGTCCATGAAAACAAAGGAGAACAATATGTTCATCAACTTATCGGAATAAAATTACTTATATCCGAATTGGAGCCTTGTGTAACGGCCTCCAATTCCAACGATACGCTTTCACGCTTAAAAACCATTCAACATGGGGATCTTCCTGTTTCAACTTTACTGAATTTGGACCATTGTCTGCAAACTATCAATTTCAATGGTAAAAATGTTAAATCGTTTACAGTCAGAAAAGTTTGCAAAGGCATTAATGTACCCAAGAGTAAAAACTTGTTTCAGGCCGACGTGTTGGTCGGCACTAAATCAAATAAGATAAGCAAGCAGATTATTGAAGAATTGACGAGAGAAGTAGAAGAGTTGTCAGTAATCAATAGAGCTAAAATACCAAATGACTTAACATCTTTTCGGAAAAAATTCATGTCCAGATATGGAGATAGAGAAATCCCTCTTTTAGAAGCTCTTGATCACGGAAATGGCATAGGTTATGGCAAAATAGCTATAGGAAGTGCCGAGGACAATCCTTTAATTCAGGGATTAGGAACATTCCAGAAAAACGACTCAGATGACCGTGTAAAGAAGATTGTTCAATCCATCATAGAGAAGCACCAAGCAGAAGCAATAAAACAGACAAGATCTATTGAGCTGAATTATCAAGATATCCAAGCTATGCAAATGGAATCAAGTGATTATTCGACAGAAAATTTTCCTTTGAGCTTTTATCTTCTCGGTAATCTGCTTCTTCCAAAGAACTTAGAAGATAAAAAGAAGTATCAGTTCAATTTAATAGCCGGAGGAGGTGTTTCTTCAATTCCGCTAATGACAAGATTTGCCCATCTTGATACCAAATTAGAAGAAAAACTGCGGAATTGTGTAGTCTGGGAAGAAAAACATGCTCATGATGTCGTTTTTGCCGAAGTAGTTTACATGCCTGAGAGCAGAGTCGGTAATATACTTACCAGACCAAATCTTTTTAAATATGAAATTCCCATAGTAGGTCAATGCGCAGTGGATGATGACTTTAGAATTTCACTCCATGATCTATGGATATCAATAAAAGAAGGGAAAGTCATTCTTCGATCCAAACGATTGAACAAACAGATCATACCAAGATTAAGCAGTGCCCACAACTTCCACTACGGCATGGTCGTATATCGTTTTCTTTGCGATCTTCAATTTCAATCTGATTGGCTAGATCTTTCCTGGGATTGGGGAAATCTCTCAGAACGCCCTTTTTTGCCACGTGTATCCTATAAACATATCATTTTGTCGAGGGCAAAATGGAATATTGATAAGATAGCCTTTTCAACCTTAGATGGTCAAGACAACAAGTCTAAGGTAATGAAACTGAAAGAAAAATTTGGACTTCCAGATCTGGTTCTGATGACACAAGGAGATAATGAATTACTTCTCGATCTTCGTAGTCCCATTGGCAGTGAGATCATGTTAAAAGAATTGCGTAAGCGCGATGTGGTTCTACATGAATATTTATTTGATCATTATAAAAGTCCTGTTTGCGACTCATCAGGATCACGATACAACAACGAAGTAATTATTCCATTTAAAGTCGATAAGGTGCAAAAAAAGGGTGTCAAATTCAGACTCGAGGGACTGGAAAGTGTTAGAAGAATTTTCCACCCTGGAAGCGAATGGGTATTTGTCAAGATTTATTGTGGTATTAGAGAGAGTGATAGGATTCTAAGTGATCACATTTCACAACTAAAAAATGAATTGTCAAAAGAAGAATTGATTGAAAAGTGGTTCTTTATTAGGTACCATGACTCTGATCCCCATATACGTTTGCGCTTTCTTCTTCGGACAAACGATGGGAGTGTTCCTTTTCAACAGGTCGTAGATCACATAAACAAACACCTTGAACCTCTCTTAATAAACAATACCGTATTCCGTATCGTTTATGATACCTACGAACGTGAACTGCAGAGATATGGAGAAAGCAATATAGAAATATGCGAGTCGATATTCCAAATAGATAGTGAAAGTATTTTGCAGCTGATACCTTTATTCAGACAGGGTAGAGGAAATCATCTTAGGTGGTTAACAGGAATGCGCGGTGTTGACTATTTATTATCAGCTTTCGGTCTGGATATAGACAAAAGAATCACTTTTGTATCAGCTTTGAGAGATTCCTTTTTATTTGAATTCAGCGGCTATGACAAACTGAAATACAAACTCGATTGCAAATACCGGGAGCATAGTAACCTCATACAGAACTTTTTTAATCCATCAGATAATAATGAGATGGAAATCCACAATAATCTGTTCGATCGGTTCCAATCTATTCGATGTCTGGCAGAGCCGATTAAAAAACCGCATTTAAGCAATCATAGTGTTTTGGATTTAGTATCGTCATTGTCCCATATGTATATAAACAGGCTCTTCACCGCTAAACAAAGAGAACAGGAAATGATTATTTATCATTTCCTAGCCAAGCATTATCGCAGCGTTGCAAAGCGGAATAACTCCCGTCGTTCTAAATCAAATTCCCTCCATGATCATCTTTCCTTTTAGCTAGTTCCCGAGATTCCAAGACGCTTGTACAATTCAGCTTTGTATTGCCCTCCAATTGGGATGTTTTCAATGCTTCCTTTCATCTTAATATGGTTCCCTTCGATTGTTTTGGCAAAATCAAGATTGACAATATAGGATTTTTGAACACGCAGAAATTGTTTGGCATGAGCTAATGTTTCCTCCATGTCGGATATTTTCCTCCAAACCGTGTACACCGTTTCAGCTGTCGAAATGTTTACGAAATCTTTATCGCTCTTGATGAAATATACCTCATCGTAAGGAACAATAACATTTGCATATCTATCCTTTATTACCAGAAATTTCCTGTCATTAGCCGGGGATTTTTCTGATTCCAAGAAAGCACGAGCTTTATTTACGGATTTCAGCAGCCTATCTACACCAAATGGCTTCATGATATAATCCAATACATCCAATTCAAAACTTTCTATTGCATGGCTAGGATCTCCCGTAACGAAAATAAATAAGGGAGGGTTTTTTATGCTCTTTAGGAATGAAACTCCATTGATATCGGGCATTTGTATGTCGCAAAATACAAGATCCACCTTGCCCGAAGATATAATAGGCATTGCATCAAGAGCATTGTCAAATGCTCCCAAAAGTTCTAGGCCATGAATTTTCGTTATATGGCTGACCATAGTATCAAGCGCTAGCTGCTCGTCATCTACAACAATACAATTTATCATCTTTATTCTGGTTATAATAAATCAATAATCAATTCAACGGAATAAGTATTTCCGCTTTCTTCAGTGATCAATTTGTGTCGGTTCGGGTAATGAAGTTCCAATCTTCTTTTAGCATTTTGCAATCCCAATCCTCCATAAGCGGATTTCGTTGCCGAATGGTTAATTCCGTTCTTAACAACGAGCGATAATCTTTCATTATCCACAGTTAAAGAAATATCGATCCATGCATCATTACGGCTTCTGTCAGGACCATGTTTGAAGGCATTCTCCACAAATGGGATCAGAATTAATGGTACTATTTTATAGGGCTCGTCAACTTCAGCTAAATTGAATTTCAAAGGCACCTTTTCTCCATAACGAACCTTTGCAAGGTTGATATAATCTTTAATGAATTCCACCTCTTTGGATAGAAGGATTTCTTCGTCTTTTGCTTGGTATAATATGTACCTGACCAAGCTGGATAATCGAAGGACTGTTTCGGAGGTTTGAGGATCATTCGTTTCAGACATGCGGTAAATGCTGTTCAACGTATTGAAAAGAAAATGGGGAGAGATCTGCGATTTAAGAAAATCAAGTTCCAAAGCCAGATTGTCCCGTTCTAGCTGTACGAGTTTAACAGAATTCTCTAGAACGGTCTTCTCAAGTATTAAATTGTCTCGCTCCAGTTCAACCTTTTGCATCGAGCTCTCTAATATAGCTTTCATGAGCTTTGGTGCTAAAGGTATTGATACCATGTAGGTGAAGTCAAGGAGGAGTACACCTGTTTTACCAAATCTGAATAGGTCTAAAAGTCCATTGTTAAGGAAGAAACCTAGATAACGATAAAGTCGTTCGTCAGATTTTACAACAAGTGGCTGCGCTACATAGCATGCTAAATAAGACCATAAAACCCACCAGATATAAGCGACGATAATAAATATAAACAAAGGGTACACCTTGCCTTTGGATATCCATTTGGAAATTAGCCATGAAGCCGAATAGAAAAGGCTTCCGGTTACCAGAAGTTCTTTCCCTATAAATAACCAGATATATCGACCGTCTGTCAATCGACTGTAATTCAAGTAATAAAGCGTGGTGACAAATAGCCAAAAGACAATGTGGCACATTACACGAACCTTCGGTGTGTACCATTTAAACCAATTAAAATCCCTTCCCATATAGTTACTAGAGCTTCTAATATTGTAAATGTAATAAAAATATGGATTGAACATTTGATTTTTCCCTTTTATTAGGATTTCACTTTTCCAAATAAATGGCTATGTATGTGGTTTCGAAATATAATATCGAGGAATTTTGTCATTTGGTAATGGTGAAAAGAGAATTAGACGGGTTTATTTTTTGATGATAAAGATTTAGCCTACCTTAATATTCTTATTGGTGATAATATAATTATACGTGAAGTCGATCCCGTTGTTGTTAGTTCTATTTTCATTCTCTATTTAGCTCAAAAGTATTCATCCGACAAAGCATAATGAACATGGTTTCAAAGAAATCAACGATTATAGAACCCTGCTCAATTTAGAGAAGAGAGCTGTTCCACAGCGGGCTCCTGAATTCAAGGAAGTGTTTATCGTGTACCCATTTGATCGCATGGGAGCTTTCCCACTACTTGATTATGAATATGTTGGTATTCGTCCGACAGAACGCATGCGTGCATTTCTTTTGGAAAAGAAATCCCTTGAACGATGCGTTATTCTAGCGCCGGTCAGTTTCCGCAGGACTGACTATACACTCCATCGCCAGTTAAGGGCTATCGACAATAACCTACTGATTTCTCAATTGGAAAGTGATCAGGTTGCAATGGAAGACGAAGTATTTATTTCAAAAGCAAAACTGATGCGCTTGTTTGCCGATCTTCCACAAGTGCTTGCCAATACGAACCGTCTGCTTGGACAATGTTCGTTCAGTTTTGACTTTACGTCCGTCAAAAATAAGGCAACTTTTATAGGTAACCGTTATAACGACAAGCAGTTGCTTCATCAATTAACGATGAATGGTATTGGCGCGAGGTATTCTAAAAATGACAAACAGGCAATCGAACGGATTAAGGGGGAACTGGAAATTATAGAAAATTTAAATTTTTCGAGTTACTTCCTCATTACCGATGATATATGTCGTTATGCCCGCGGACGTAACTTCCATTATGTAGGAAGAGGATCAGGAGCTAATTCCGCAGTTGCTTATTGTCTTGGGATAACGGATGTTGATCCGATTTTCCTGAAACTGCCGTTTGAACGTTTTCTCAACCCTAAATGGAAAAGTCCTCCGGATTTTGATGTTGATTTCAGTTGGAACGAACGCGATGAGATGTACGAATATATCTTCAATCGCTACCAGAGCGGCCATACTGCGCTCATGGGTGCCATGAGCACCTTCCGCTCCCGTAGTATTTTACGTGAACTTGGAAAAGTCTATGGGTTGCCTAAAGCTGATATTGACCGTTTGGTGCATGAGCCGGAACACATGCTAAATAAGAATGAGGTAACCAATACGATACTCAGCGTATACAACAGAATGGCAGATTTCCCAAATCAAAGGACAATACATGCATCGGGAGTACTGATTTCGGAGCAGCCGCTGACATGTTACAGCGCTATGGATTATCCGCCCAAGGCACTGCCGACGATGCAGTTTGATATGTACCTCGCAGAGGATATCGGCTTTGAAAAATTCGACATATTGAGCCAAAGAGGTATCGGCCATATCAAGGATTGTAGGGAGATCGTAAAACAAAATAGGGGCATCACGATCAGCACCGACAATCCAAAGCGTTTTTTTGACGATCCGAAGATCGCCGAACAATTACGTTCGGCAAACTCCATAGGCTGTTTTTACATTGAAAGCCCCGCTATGCGGCAGTTGATAACCAAACTTCGATGTGATGATTATTTAACGCTGGTAGCTGCTTCTTCTATCATCCGACCGGGAGTTGCCTCTTCGGGCATGATGGGAGAATATATCCGGAGACATCACGACCCAAGTACGGTTGTCTATCCGCACCCTGTCTTTAAGGAGCAACTTGAAGAAACATACGGGGTGATGGTCTACCAAGAAGATGTGATGAAGATTGCCAACGCGTACGGAGGGCTAGATATGGCAGACGCTGACGTATTGAGGCGCATGATGTCCAGTAAATACCGGAGCAAAGACCATCTCATTGAAATTGAGGATAAGGACTTTGCGAACTGTAAGGCAAAAGGTTATGATGAGAAAGTGAGCAGGGAGATCTGGAGGCAGATGGAGAGTTTTGCGGGGTACTCTTTCAATAAAGCACACTCTGCCTCTTTTGCAGTAGAAAGCTATCAGAGCCTGTTTCTAAAGACTTACTATCCTTTAGAATTCATGGTTGTCGTGTTGAATAATTACGGCGGATTTTATAATCGTAAAGTGTATGTAAATGAAGCTCGTGTGTCAGGGGGAAACATCTGTTTACCTTGCGTAAACAGATCGGTTTACAATACTGCCATTTATGATGGGGATATCTATCTTGGATTTGACGGGTTACAGAACCTCGAGGGAAAATTGGCAGGGCGTATTGTAGAAGAGCGTTTGGCAAACGGAGAATATAAAAGTTTGGAAAATTTCTCTATCCGCACGGGTATTGGATTGGAACAGATTGTCATCCTGATCCGTATTGGAGCTTTTCGTTTTCTCGGTCTGGGAAAGAAACAACTTTTATGGGAAGCACATTTGCTTTTAAGTAAACACAATGCAGTTAAACAGGGAAATGCGTTGTTTGAGTCAGCTTCACGCAAGCCCGTTCTACCGGTACTGGAAGAAAATGTTGTTGAAGATTATTATGATGAAATGGAGCTCGTCGGCTTTTGTGTATCGGGTACGCTGTTCGATCTTGCAAAAAATTCTTATCGGGGTGATGTTGTTGCTAAGGATCTGTTGACGTATGAAGGAAAAGTAATTCGGATCGTGGGGGATTTTGTCTGTGAAAAATTTGTCAAGACAAAACGGGGGGATCTGATGAAATTCGGTACGTTTATCGACGTGAACGGTGCATTTTTCGATACTGTCCATTTCCCGCAATCTCTTGCTCAATTCCCCCTAAGAGGTGCCGGACTTTACCTGATCGAAGGTAGAGTTGTCGTAGAATTTGGCTGTCCGTCTATCGAAGTGATCCGCTGCGGAAAGATGCCTCTTAAGCCTGATCCGCGGAGTGAATAACGCTCGCATAAGAATTTACGCTATTTAAAAATACTTATACAACATGCTCTGGTCCGTGTTGTGGGTTTCAAATCAGGACATTTCAATACTACTTCTATTTATAATATCGAGGAAAATGTATCTTTTGGAGGGGTGAGATTTCAGTTCGTCGAGATAATTTCCACGACCGGTATCGGTTCTCTATTTTAGGAAATCATTTTTTGACTATGCGACATATTCATATCATTGGACTACTCCTTCTCCTTATACTTATTGTGTCATGTAAAGCATTTCAATATGGCACTGAATATCCTAAATCAAGTAAGTTCAGCAACCTCAATCTCATAGGAAAATCGAAGGAAGATTTTGTTTCAGAATTTGGGGCGCCAACAAGTACAGCTCTAAAAACAGAAAAGGACAATGTTTATGAAAAGCTCTATTATGCTGAAACGCTTCAAAATGTAACGATTACAACCGAATTCACCTTCAAATCAAACGTATTAGCAGAAACGAAAATTTTCCATATTGGTGATAACATTCAGCCTCTCATTGATTCGTTACGATGGGAAATAAGACAAGTCAGAATTTCTAAATAAACATTAAAACATATGAATCGTAAAAATTTACTATTAGTGGCACTCTTTGCCCTTACTATCATGGGATCATGTAATAAAGAGGCCGAATTGCCAGATGAACTTAAGGAAAAAGCGACGATTGAAACTAAGATGTCAACCAAGGTGGCTTTAATGAATGATTCTATCATCCAGCTGAAAGAGGAAGATTTTCAGGGAATTCAGAAAAAGGAAACGTCCACTGATGTTACAACAACCAGTACATGGGAGGAATTATATCAATTAGATGGGATAGAGTTTTTTCTGAGAACCCAAGATAGCTATTTCGGAAAGAATTCTTTACAGACAAATGGCGCTGGACAACCTGTTACTTTCGAAGCAGAATCTGGAACAACGGAAGCACAGAAGTTTTATCTGCGTTTTTTGCCAGCCTCAACCGGTATCCCTTATATGATTTATTCGTTCAAGGAGAAAAATCCGGTCGGGATAGGATCATATCAAAGCGATCCAAATTCAAGGGTTTTGTATACAGCACAAACGTCAAACCCCAGCAGCCTATTCGGCTTCTCTTGGGATTTTCCCACGAATACAACTAATGGAAGTAAGGGATACGCCGTTCAAAATCAGGATATACCATTTCAAGGTTCTGGTGGTCCTTGGGATATTTACTATGGTGTAATTACCAACAATCAAGGAAATGTTACTTTGGAACGTAATAACAATACCTACTATCAGCGATTTAACATAATTCCAAATGACGAATTCGTCATTGAATCTATGGATATGAATATTGACGGTGCCGAGATCGTTTCCTCGACTCCGACCGCTATAGCACAACAAACTGTTGAAAATCCCAGTAATGAGCCGGGAAGCAGGACTGTAACGTTTACTCAAGCTCAACAAGATAATTATTCATTCAGGGAATCTTCCAGTGTATCCTATCAGTATACGGCGAATGTATCCGCAGGGTTCTCGCTTTTCAAAATTATTTCTGCTAACGCCTCATTTACGTTCACTACGGGAAACAGTACCACATTGGAATATACGAATGGTGGGTCAAAGACAATTACTCTTAGTGATGCCTTTACTGTGCCAGTACCAGCGCAAACCCGATCTGTGTGTACTTTTAATGCTATTAAGCATCAGGCCAGAGTTCCTTATACAGCCGTAATAAGAGGCCTAAGAACAAGTAAGAGAGTCACTATTTCCGGATTTTTTGAGGCCGTTGATTACACCACCTCTACTCTCCGGGTAGAAAATTATCCTATTTCTTCCGCTGCAAGTAAAAATGCAATTCCATCAAGTACAATAACTATTGAGCCGAATAAAAAAGAAGGTAAATAGTATACACGCGTGTATCCAGTTTATACAGATCAATAGTCATCATTCAACGGGCTGGCTTTTATAACTTCTGTTAATAAAGTAGATCATTAATCTCCATCTTACTAAACCATAAGAAATACATTAATTTCTTATGGTTTTTTATAACTCGTTAATGCATAAGTGAATTCAAGCACCCATAATCTCTAGAACTCGATTGACCTTCAATTACGAAAACCATGTATTGGCGTATTAGTCCATTAAAACCGGCTAAAGTTTATTAATTATGTCTTTTTTAAAAAATTCAAAAAAATATGTCGAGTAAGTCAACAAATATGTAAGGGTCAAATTTGAGTTTGTCGAATTTATTTTCTCTGCTCGTATTTGAGGGCTACTTTTAACGAACCATTTTGATTATCGGCCATATAAACGTAGTAATACCATTTTTTATTATAGTTATTGTGTTTTGTGGCGCATTGCAATATGGAATTGAACTGAAATAAATAAAACACATGAGCAATGTTCCTAAAGTAATTCACCAGATAGTTGGGCCCGGGGCAAATGAGTTTATTATGCGGTGCGTTAATTCTTGGAAGGTGTTGGAGAAATTTGGATTTGAAATAATGATATGGAATGATTCGAAAATCGCTGATTTTCTTTGCAACTCCCACAGATCTTCATACGACGCATTTATTAATGCTAGAAATCACGCAGAGGCTGGTGATATTGCAAGGTATCTCATCGTTTATACGTTTGGTGGATATTATGTAGACTGGGATATCGAACTTCTAGACGTCGATGAATTCTACTCGTTAAGCAATAAATATAGCGACGGTTATATGCTCGTCGATCCTCCCAACGGGACATTGGCCTCGGAGTATTTTTGTTGCATAAAATATGACCCTTTCCTAATGAGTCTGTCAAAGGATATAGTGGAATTGTACGAACAGGGTGAACGGGATAAATTCTCTACACCGCAATTTTCTGGGCCGTACCGCATGAGAGATAGCTTCGCGAAATGCCCTGACTCTTCCATGAAAGCAATACCTGTAAAGGAAGTATTCGCTTATGATTACAGCGAAATTAGAAACCCACCTAAAGGCGATATAACACAAGCGATGATTCACTACTGGCTCCATTCCTGGTTACCTAAAAATTAGCTATATAATGTCAATATTTAATAAAAACGGTGTAAGAGAGATTGATTTCTTGCTTGCAGAGGAAGAAATTAATGAAATACGCAATATGTGGAAGGATTCTTTGGCATTGACTCCTACATATTCACAGGATCAATTTAAAGGAAGTGGAATTGTCATGTGTGGTGGAGGCGTGACGTATTTTACTTGCGCATGGATAGCTATAAGAAACCTAAGACATGTTGGTTGTCAGTTACCCATTGAGCTATGGTATTTACGCAATGAACTTTCAGAGCAATGTATTAAACAGCTATCTATATTTGACGTGGAATGCAAGGATTTCTTGGATTACGAAGAAACAAAATTAACCGGTGTAATGTTAAAGCCGCTTGCAATCAAGTTAAGCTCCTTTAAGAATATACTTTTTCTGGATTGTGACAACAATTGTCTACGCGATCCTTCTTTCCTATTTGAAACCGATGAATTTGTAAATACGGGAGCTATATTCTGGCCGGACTACTGGACAACTGCCGAGGACAATCCTATCTGGGAGATCATAGGATGCGACCATTTTCAGGTTAAAGAACAGGAGAGCGGTCAGATACTAATCGATAAGGAGAAGTATTGGAAAGAACTGAATTTGACAATTTTTTTTAATGAGAAAAGTGAGATTTTCCATCAGCTTGTGTTTGGTGATAAAGACACTTTTAAATTTTCTTGGTATGCGCTGAAGTCTGCATTTGTGATGGTTGAAACGGAACCTGCCGCATGTGGCTATTTAGATGAGAAGCAAGAGTTTTCGGGGATTGCGATGATCCAACATGATCTGGATGGCAATCCATTGTTTGTTCATCGAAATTTAGTCAAGTGGGACGTAACACGGTATAATGAAAGATTGTTCGAGCGAATAAAAATGTTTAAACCTAATGCAGATAATAAGGAGTACAAATTGGGATATTCGGAAATAGGACGGCATTTTTTTATGGATTTACGTGGAGATGTAATAGACATGGAGGTCAATCAAGATCTTGTAGATCTGGATGAAAGATGTTTAAGATATCTATCACATCTATGGGATCAAAAATTTTACGGTGAATTTCTTCTTCGTTCCCATTTTGTAATGCAAAGGTTTAAAAATCAGAAATTTTAGACAATGTGTTTTTGGTAGGTTATAAATTGCTTACAGTGTTTTTCCAGATTTATTTTGATATGGAGTGAATATAAGCATGTCGAGTTAGGACTATGCCATAGTAAATACATTATATCGAGTAAAAAACCAATTACGTGTGGGTCGAATCCGTTTTTGTCGAATTATGCAAACAGCGTAAATGAAAATACAATATCTTGGATATGGGTTTTCAGCAAATTGCCTAAACCAAAGGAGATCGAAACAAAACTGTTTAACTCATTACTATTTTTATAAACTGTCTTAAAATTCTTTTAGATACACACATTTGAAAATTATGATCGCAAGGCTCATTGCCATTATTATTTTATTCTTTTTTCACGCTGCTTTATTCGGACAGGAATATACTTTGAAGGGTAAGGTTGTAAACCAAGAACTTAAGCCGCTAGAGCAGATGAATGTCCATTTATTGAATCAGGATAGCGTGCTTTCGAAACAAGTGGTAACAGATATTACAGGAGCTTTCAGTATGAAGGAAAATATCGGCAATTATATACTCAGGATAACCCAGTTAGGTCAAGAATTTCTGGTCCAGGAGATCAACCTATCAAGAGATCACGATTTAGGTGAAATCGTGGTCAATTCTGCTGTTCAGTTAGAAGGAGTGGTAGTCAACGCAGAAAAAAGACTCATAGAAAGAAAAGTAGATAGGATTGTTTTTAATGTTGAAAATTCTCCTGCTATGCAGGGATTTGATGTTTCCGAGGCCCTTGCCAATACACCTATGCTGAACACGAGCGATGGTGGTGTTTCTATTGTCGGTAAAAGTGGGGTTGCCGTGATGATAAATGAGAGGCTTATTAATCTCTCGGGTAATGAGCTGATGCAATACTTAAAAACGCTACGGTCTGATGATGTTTCAAGAATAGAGGTCATTACTACTCCACCGGCAAAATATGATGCTCAGGGAAATAGTGGACTTATCAATATTGTACTCAAGAAAAAAAAGGATAACGGCTTTCAGGTGACGTTGAGCTCTACGTATTTTCAACGTACTTATGGAGGGATAGGTAATAATGCCAATATCAATTATCAATCCGAAAAACTATTGCTTTCTATGGGTCTGCGCCATTACGATGTGGCATTTCGGTCTGTTGAAAACGCTTCATTGATAGGTGTCCCCGCCTCGACAATCCAAGCTGATAAACGTAAGGATTTTAACGACGGCGGAGGGTTGAACATTAATCTTGATTATAAGATCAATGAATCTTCCAACATAGGAGTTATCTATGACGGTAGCATCGGGAATGCGAATATGGACATTTCCTCTTCTACTGATTATTTGACTAATAGAACGCTGGACTCCACACTATGGACAAACGCTACGCATCGGCAATCCTTGAATTTTCATACTTTGAGTGGTTACTACGATTTAAAGTTGGACACGTCGGGGCGTAAACTAAGCTTTATCGGAAATTTTTTATCAAACAGACCCAAAAATCCGGTTGACTTTACATCGGAAAATTCGCAATCGCAAAACAGCTATACCGTGAGGAACGAGAGCGATGTATCATATCAAATTTTTTCAGGACAGGCTGATCTTACCTATCCTACTAAAGCTGTCAATATGGATATGGGGGTAAAATATACGGATATTTCTAACAGTTCTTCTGTTAGATATCTTAACTTAACAGATGGAGATTATACTATAGACCCAGGTAAAAGTAATATTTTCGATTACGCAGAGAAAAATTATGCAGCTTATGCAAGTGGTTTCCGTCAATTGAACGACAAACTTGCTGCTCAGGTGGGTGTCCGTTATGAATATACCGATGTAAAAGGCTTCTCTCCAGAAACGGGAACGGAAAACACTTTTGACTATGGTAATTTTTTTCCGAATGGATATATAAGTTTTACACCCAACGACAAACACACCCTTTCACTTAGCTATTCAAGGCGAATAAATAGACCTGGATTTGGTAATTTAAACCCGTTTAGGTGGTATAGTAACCCTTATACATACTCAACAGGTAATCCTAATCTGTTACCGTCATTTAACAATAACTTTGAACTTGGTTATGTCTTTAATGGAAATTTATCAGTTACCCTTTATAATCAAAAAGTTACTGACGGATATTCATACCTGTCTTTTTTGGAAAACACAACCAAGGTATCAACTTGGCAAAATCACCTTACGCAGTATTATTCCGGTTTTAACATCGGTTATTCCTTTACAAAAATCAAGTGGTTGCAGAGTTACCTATTCTCTGATGTATTCTATAATAAAAGCAAGAGTACATTAGAAGAGGTGATTGCTCAAAAGGGCCTAACGTATTATTACCTTATCAATAACTCTTTCTTTTTGAATAAAGATAAAACGATTACGTTATTACTCAATTATTGGCAGAACCTTCCAAGACGCGCTGGTAACTCTTTATACAAGACTGCGGCTAGTTTGCGTGCGGGAATAAATTTACAGATGTTGGACAAAAAACTGCAAATACAGCTAATGGCTGAAGATATCTTTAAACAAAATCGGACTGGAATTGAGGTTTATTTCCAGGATAATACACAATATTTCAACAATTATTATGATGCAAGAAGGTTAACTCTTGGTGTAACCTACCGCTTCGGTCTGTCTAATATAAAAACAAGTAATAAGGATGCCAAATTTGACGAACGAGGCCGCGCCAACTAAACGCGTATTTATTTCATTGAGTATTTTACAAGTGCGCATAGTAAAGGAAAGATGTTTAAATAAATTTTAACAGAGTGTAAATTTTAAATTTATTAAGATGAAAAAGACAATTAAAGTCCTCATTGACAAATTGGACGAAAACGAAAAAGGAGAATTCACAGGAGGTTTCGGTGCAATCAAGGGCGGTTTCAGACAATTGAGCGCTAGTTTGTTCGGAACAAATCCTGGCTGTACAAATCCAGGTACATGTACTGGTTCGACGAACCCAAGCTGTACAAATTCAGGTACTTGCTAAATTCTAGGAAGTAAGTCCTCTCCAATTTTGAAAGATCTTGGAGAGGCTTCTTTAGCAGGTTCTACTTTCAATTTATTTATTCATATCCAATCTTAAGATTATGAAAGCAAGTAAATACAATATGTTTTTTGATTACGAAAATCAGAAAATAGGCTTTAATAGTTATTCCCGGGAGTATATGGCTTTGGACGATTCGCTTTATCTAATGTATGAGTCGTCATTAAAAAACTCCGAATTTGAAAGTCTTCAATCTGTACATCCTACTTTCTTTGATTTCTTAGTGGAAAAAGGTTTTTTAGTCGACGAAGCAGATGATGAGCTTCAAAAGGTGAAGGATTTAGTCTATTTAATTGATCAGGATGAGTCTATGTTTCAATTGCATATAAACCCAACCATGAATTGCAATTTTAAATGCTGGTACTGTTATGAAACTCATATTAAGGATTCAAAGATGGATATCAGTACGGTTGAGAATACTGTGCGCTTTGTGAAAGATATAGTAAATACCCGAAAGGATAGGTTGAAATTTTTTAGTTTGGACTGGTTTGGCGGTGAGCCGCTATTATACTACAGAAAGGTGATTCTACCAATCTTAGAGGAAGTTCACAAAATATGCACTTCGTCGGGGATTAAGATGACTTCAGGGATGACGACTAATGGTTTACTAATCAATTCGGATGTCATCGAGACCGCCAAACGTTTTAATTTATTGTTTTTTCAAATTACGTTAGATGGCCATCGAGATAGACATGATGTTGTACGTTTTGTGTCGGAAGGCAGAGGGTCTTACGACGCTATCATAGGCAATATTAAACTGTTAGCGTACAAAGGTATAAAAGTTTTGATCCGTATTAATTGCTCTCCTGAAACACTTCCCGACCTTGAAAAAATTGCTGCAGATTTTACTGATCTAACAGACGAAACCCGCGAATTTATAGAATTCGATTTGCATAAGGTTTGGCAAGACAACTATAACGTAAGTGACGATGATTTGTATAATATTAGATGGTATTACCGTGAACAAGGGTTTAAAGTTACCACAGGGTCTCATGACCACGTGATGAACTCATGTTATGGAGATCATAAAAATCATGCTACAATTAATTACAATGGTGAGGTGTTTAAGTGCACAGCAAGAGATTTTACAACGTCCAATAGTGAAGGTAATTTAACTGATTCCGGCGAAATCATATGGAATGATAAATATACCAAACGATTGGAAAGTAAGTTTAAAAACGAACCTTGTTTGGACTGTGTCATTTTACCAATATGCAATGGTGGCTGTTCTCAACAAGCTCTAGAGAATGAAGGGGTAGATTACTGCGTTAACGATTTTGATGAAAGTAAGAAGAGAATGATTGTAATCAATCGATTTAAGGAATCGCTCTTAGAAAATTTATAATTTAGGTTTATCTCAGACAACGACCAAATACCTACATTCCTTCGGTTTTTATAAAGGTTTGGCAAGACAATACACTAATCTGAATCTGGCTGATATATGTTTAGGAAAAGATTTTTCTATAGTCAATATGACTTGGCTGATTGTGGGCCTGCATGTTTGAAAATGATCTGCCGTTACCACGGGAAGGATGTTCCATTGGAATATTTAAGGGAGAACTGTTACATAAGTAAAGATGGAGTTAGTCTCTTGAACATCAGTAAAGCCGCTGAGCATCTAGGGTTCAGGACTTTTATGGCCTATTTAGATATTCAGAGACTAATAGATGATTGTCCGCTTCCTGCGATCTTACACTGGAACCAAGAGCATTTTGTAGTGTTGTGCGAAATAAAAGGTAAAAAATATTTCAGGATAGCTGATCCGGCACATGGCATCGTAAACATAGATCTAGAAACATTTAAGAAATCATGGATATCAACGGCAGATCAGAGAGGCACTGCTTTGTTGCTCGAACCAACAGCAGCGTTTAATGATCTAAATAACAAAACCGAAGGTTTTAGTGGCTATAAATTCCTCTTAAAATATATAAAGCCATACAGGCGCAATTTCTTCCAGTTGATTTTCGGGATGATGATTGGAAGTTTAATCTCATTGATCCTTCCTTTTGTTACTAAAATACTAATCGATGAGGGGATCAATAAAGGCAGTGCTTCTATTATATATTTAGTGCTATTGTCTCAATTTGCGCTTTTCATAGGAAGTACATTCATCGAATTGATCAGAGGTTGGTTGCTTTTACATGTCAATACCAGGATTAGTTTAAATGTTATTTCCGATTTTCTAATCCAATTGCTTAAACTTCCGATACGCTTCTTTGATACGAAAGCAGTAGGAGATCTGTCACAACGAATAGGTGATCACCATCGTATAGATACATTTCTGACAGGGACAGCAATCTCAACCATTTTTTCTCTTGTAAATATTGTCGTTTTTTCGATTATATTACTGTTTTTTAATAAAGCTATCTTCATAAGTTTCTTTGTCTTGAGTGTGCTTGGCGTATTATGGGTATTTCTTTTTCAAAAGAAAAGAAAGCAACTTGATTATAAGCGTTTTGCAAGAAACCGCGAGAACCAAGACAAACTGTATGAAATGATAGTTGGGATGCAGGAAGTGAAGTTGTATGGAAGTGAAATTTCAAAAAGATGGGAGTGGGAAAGACTCCAGATAAAATTCTTCAAACTGAATATTTCTACTTTAGCATTGGAGCAGTGGCAATCGACTGGTTTTAATTTTTTAACCTCGTTGAAGAACATTGTAATTTCTTTTCTTGCTGCTATGCTAGTCTTGGATGGTCATCTTACGTTAGGTACGCTTTTGAGCATCTCTTATATTATTGGTCAGACCAATGGGCCGATCTCTCAATTAATTTCTTTTATACAGGGATTTCAGGATGCTAAACTGAGTATGGATAGACTATTAGAGATTCAACAAAAAGAAGGCGAAGAGCATGATCGGGAAATTGATCGAAGAATTGGCCATATAGAACACCAAGATCTGAATCTAGAAAATGTATCTTTCCAATATAGTGGACCGGACTCTCCTCTGGTATTAAATAATATCACACTGCGCATACCAAAAGGCAAGGTGACCGCTATTGTCGGAACCAGTGGGAGCGGTAAATCAACTTTGCTAAAGTTACTTTTAGGTTTTTACAAACCTGTACAAGGGAGCGTCAAGATCGGTAAAACGGATTTGAATAAAATTTCGCCAAAACTCTGGCGTAGTGTATGTGGAACGGTCATGCAAGACGGCTTTATTTTTTTCGATACAATCACTCGTAATATTGCAGTTGACGGAATGCCTATTGATGAGAGAAGAATGGAAAACGCAATCAAAATAGCGAATCTATCTGAATTTATTGATCGATTACCGCTAGGATATACTACCAAGATAGGTTCTTCTGGTGTTGGATTAAGTGGTGGGCAGAAGCAACGAATACTTATTGCAAGATCTGTTTATAAAGATCCAGAGTATTTATTTTTTGATGAAGCGACAAGTAGTCTAGATGCGAACAACGAACGGCAGATAATAAACAACCTCGACGATTTTTTCAAAGGAAAGACCGTAGTAATAATCGCTCACCGACTTAGTACTGTAAAAAATGCGGATCAAATTATTGTGCTTAAAGAGGGCGAAATTGTGGAAATAGGAAATCATACGACCCTATCAAAATCAAAAGGTAGCTATTATGAACTTGTTAAAAATCAACTTGAATTAGGAGAATAAAATATTATGTCTGAAACTAAATATGAAATAAGAAGTGAGGAAATGACTTCATTATTGAAGAAAATTCCCAATGCTTTTTTAACGAAGGGCAACTTTCTAGTATTGGCAATGCTGGTGGTTTTCTTTTTCCTATTAAATCTTTATAGCCCCCGTGATGAGTTGAAACTGATTGCTCAAGTCGATAGTGTTTTTATCAATGATCAAAGTAAAGACTCCGTGCATTTAAGCCTTATCGTAACAAAAATTAAAGATACCACTATTAAGATTCATTCGAATTTTGAATATAGATTTGAAAATGGGACTACAAAAAGTAGGTATACTTTATCCGGGATAATAGATACAGTTATTTATAAAGATTTAAATTCGGCTATACTTCATGTAACAACAAATTCTTCACCGCCTTTGAGGGAGAAATCAACTGGCGACTTAATAATTGAGATGGAAAAGAAGTCTTTCTTTTCACGCATTCTTTCTAGTATTTTAAACCTCTGAACAAAAGCATTATGATATTTATTTCTGCCCAACCTGATGATTATTTTTTTGTCTGGCAATTGGAATTGCAAATTTTCAACTTTCACCAACAAGGTATTCCAGCCGACAATATCCATATCCTTGTCGGACATCCTTCACAGCGAAATGTGGCATCGCATTTTAGGGATCTTGAAAAGCGGTTTAATGATATGGCCAGATTTTTCTTTTATCCTGATACACGTGAGAAAACAAATTATATTCCGTCTCTCAGGCCTCATATTATAAAGAAACATTTTTTAAGAAATCCGCAGTTATCGGATGAACCCATATTTTACCATGATTCGGATATACTTTTCACCCGTCAGCCTGATTGGGGACTATTAAATAACGATGCGAAATGGTACGTTTCCGATACTAGGGAATATCTCGATAGTCGATATGTTATTGGAAGATCAAGTAAAGAGTTCTTCCGAAAATTATGCGCTATTGTTGGAATCAGTCCTGACATCGTTATAGAAAATGATCAAAATTGCGGCGGTGCACAATATCTACTGAAAAATTGTGGACCAGACTTTTGGGATAAAATTGAAAGAGATAGCGAACTATTATTTGACGAAATTAAAGCGTATAATACTGATATTAAAGAAAAATATGAAGATGAAGGTAAGCAGGTACCTTCAACAATTCAAGCATGGTGCGCGGACATGTATACTATGTTCTGGAATGGACTTCTATTTGGAAATGAAATAGAAATTCATAGGTCACTAGACTTTGCATTTGCAAAGAGCCCAGGTCATGAACTTCAAAAAAAGAATATTTTACATTATTCTGGGGATTCTCTTTATTCTCCGGGGCCTGTTTTTATTAAAAATAATTACAAGCATTATCCTCCCTATTACGACACCTCTCTCAATAACGTTACCAGAATAACTGCCAGTTATTTTGTCGTAAACCTAATAAGGCAATTTAAATCGGAGCTAGACAAGGAAAGAATAGATTTATCAGATGTGACATTTGTTATCTGCGTAAAAATAGATTCGCAGAGTAGGCTAGAGAATCTCTATGCTGTTACATGGTATTTATGTAAGTATTTAAAGACTAATATCATAGTAGGAGAAGTTGACGAAAATTCTAAAATCGATCGTAACTTGCTTCCCATAGAGTGTTCCCACTATTTTATCCATCAAAATAGCGGCCTACTTCATAGAACGAAAGTAAATAACTTCATGATCGACAAAGCCGATACTCCCATAGTAGCGATTTTAGACACCGATGCAATCGTCCCGATAAACCAGATTCTTGAAAGTGTACAACTGATTAGAGATGAAAAGGCTGATATGGTTTCCCCATATGATGGTGAGTATTTGGATGTGCATATGTTGTTTTGGCCGATGTTTGGAAAATTATTAGATGCAGAACTACTAATGCTAAATAAGGAATGTTTTCATCCGATAGCCCATAGGTCATACGGAGGATTAGTTCTTTTTAAAAAGGTTTCTTTTATAGCTGCTGGCATGGAAAATGAATATTTTACAAGTTGGGGACCTGAGGATGTAGAACGCATAAAGAGAATGAAAAATTTAGGCTTTAAGGTAAAACGAGTAAATGGCCCTCTGTTTCATCTGGGACATGAAAGATTCGAAAATTCAGATTATGTAAGCGAAGAGATATATTTTGATTTTATGGACGAATATCATCGAATCTCAAACATGAGCGAAACAGAGTTACAATCCTACATTAATAACTGGACTAAAATTAAAATTTCAGATTATGAATTTACAAAATACAATTGATTATAAGCTCGGCACAACAGTAAGAGCTTTTGAAGAAGCTGTTAACAATGATGATGTACTTGGTCTATTTAACGGAAAAGCCGGTCAGTCAATAATTTTCTTTGTATTAGCAAAGATTCTTAATGAACAGAAGTATTACAATTTAGGGGAAACCTTGATAGAGGAAATCTGTGATAGAAGCGAATCAATTAGAACAATGGATTATGCTGAGGGGCTAGCAGGTATTGGTTGGACTATAGAATGGCTTGTTCAGAATGATTTGATGGAGGTGGAAGACACACACGATATTTTAGAATCGATAGATAAAGTCATATATAAATATATAGCATATACAAAGATTGAGGATATATCCCTGCATAAAGGAATTTGTGGAATATTAAAGTATTTGAGTAGAAGAATCAGAAATAAAACCAGTAATGCACATCGTTATACACTTTTAGGTCATTTGGAAAGCTGTTTAGTCCTAACAGACGATTTATTAGAATTCATTGAACTATCACTCGAAATTCAATCTAATAACAAGTTGGATATTATAATGCTAGCGAATACTTTAAGAACTGTTTCGAATTTAGATATTCCCGTAAATCAATCAACAATTGAAAAGATTAATAAGAAATTAATTCTGAATATTGAAGATGTGTTGAGGGACGAAACCTCTCGGCATTATGGTGATGAAGATCTCGATCTTCTACTTGATCATTTGTATCTCGCGACTAGTTATTTAGCTGCCGCAAAAAAAGGCGGTCTCAAAATGCATGAAACGAGAGCCAATGAGTATCTAAAAATATTGATTACTCGATTCTCATTAATCAATAGTAATTCGGAAGAACTAAATCTTAAAAAGTTATCTATTCTTAGTCTGGTGAACTTTTATTTTCCTAACGAAATAATCAGAGAGATCATTCTTAAGGCAATTACTCATGGCCAAATACAGAACTTACCAGCTAAGCTTCATGGCGAGTTAGGTGTATCAATAATAGCAGATATATGTACGACTAAGGAGAATTTAGGATTGGATATAAATGAATTGCTTTTCGTTATTTAAAATTTTACTTTTGAGTCAACTACCATATAGCCGCATTGCTATTTATTCGTCGAGTGAAATGTGCCAGTTACTTAATGACTTAACATAGTTGAATTGAAAGTATTTGGTTTCTTCAATATCAATTCTAAAGGAATCGGTTGATTACTATTAGGAGGTAGTTTTTCTCCATTAAGATATAATTCATTATATCCAATTGTACCTGACATGGAGAACGCTATTGGCAGGGGATCGTCTATTTTAGCATTAATTTCGGTTTCACCGTAGCTGCCGAAGTCTATTATGCTTTTAGAGTAACCTTCCTTATTCGGATTTAAATTAATACGAATTGCTAAATAATATGTGCCTGTCTTTGGTGAATATTTAACAAAAGTGGTTTGTGTATTTGTGGGATTTTGTAATTTTTTTTTTTGCCATTACTTTGTAAATAGTATAGTTTGATGCTATTTTTATTTATTTTTTTGGCGCCATTGGGATCAAATAAGTTATTACCCTTATCGTCTGTTACAATAAAGGTAAGCTCATTCAATAGGTAATCATCATTATCGTGGCTCTCTATGCAAGATATGAAAAGTAAGGCCGAAAATATCAAGCAAATTTTTAACATATTCTTATTCTTGGTATAAGAATAAAAATATACAGATTCGTGATGAATTGTAGTGTTTTTTCGTCCAAGTAGGAAATGACTACTACAAACCATGGATCTTGTGCCTATCACTATTGACCAAGAACTAAATTTCTCATATAAAGATTTCGAGCAAATTGTTTTATCTTCTCCGCGGCTTTGTCGTTTTCCATAAAAAAATCAGCCAAACACCAAAAGCTACCCCAAATCCCACCCAAGGGGTTTTCATAGACAACGCAGCAAAGAAGCCTATCGTTGCAATAATACAAGTAATAAAAAACCAAATTACCGTTCTCATAGTCAACAAATTTACATTTTTGTCTATAAATAAATGTAACGTTGCATGGGAATTGTCTCCCCATGCAATACGTCACTATCTTTAGGCGGCAACACTGTCCGCCTCGTTCTCTTTTTGTATTTTCTTCATCACTTTGACCTCCTCTTTTCTAAGCGGTTCAATGACTTTGCATTGTACATCATCCACAATTCTCCAGTCCTTGGCAATATAAATGTCCGTAGTACGGTTACCCTCGTCAACATGGTTGAGTGCAAGAGCCACATCGTCCTTGCTTACGCGGCAATCGTTACGCGCCACACTTGCAAAGGTGTGCCTAGCCCAATAAAACGTTATGCCGGATAACCTCGTTAATCGACATATCTGCTCCATTCCTTTGCTCAACGCCTTATTGAAACAGCCGATACTGGAATAACGCTGTCTTAAATGGCCGATGTACTTTTCCAATAAAGGTTTCGCTTCATCAACGGCTTTGATGCTGATAAAAGCGTTGTCTTTTCTTTTTCTTTTAGTTTTCGACCGATTGTAATCAACTCTGCCATTTCTTATGTCTTCAGGATTTAAGCTATAAAGGTCTACCGCATTCATGCCACACGGAACAAAAGATAGCATATAAAGCTCTTTGGCTAGTTCCGCTCGGCTGCCAGGTGCAGTAACACAGGTACTTATTTTCACAACCTCTTCGAGCGTATTATTCCGATTTTTGGTAGGGGGCGCAGAACCGACTTTATATTTTTTGAAAGGGTAGTGTTTAATACGGAATAATGCCATATCCTCATTATTGTAATGGTCTCTTGCTGCGTTGAACAATGTGCGTAAGTCTCGCATATAGTTGTGGATTTATGCATCAGTCACGCCTTTTACTGTTGTCGTTACCGGTTTTCCGAATAGGTTAACACGTGTTATAGTCCGTTCGGACCTAAAGTATCGTTCATAAGCCATGAGCATGTTAGTATGAATCTCATTGATGGAGAAAGACTCTCTGTTAAAAAAATCAACGAGACTATTGCGTATTACTCTATGGTTGTCCGCGCTTCTTTCTCTACCATTGTTTCTAAGTCTCTTAATATGGTTGTCGAAGAATTTCACGAAGTCGATATCTTCATCTTTATCCCTCAGAAAATCTCTAAGGGATTCGGCCGTGAAATAAATGAGTCGGTCATCTAATTCGCTGATGACTTTACGGTATTCCTTTAATTGACGATCCAATTTTTCGACAACAAAAGAATCCTTGAGTTTGTAATCCTTGGTCAGTTGCTTTTTGACAACATAATGATTGGTGTCAATAAACTTTCTCTCCCGTTTGTGATGGACACAGATTTTTACATTGTAGGTGCCATCGGCTTTCTTGTGGTGCTCATAAACTTTTGCGCTTACGGTTGCCATAATTTTTCAATTAGCACACAAAATTTCGTTACCTATTTGTTACGATTTTGCGTGAAGTTCAACAAAAAACTATGTAAACCACACCGATTCGGCAAGTGCAGGTGTCTCTAATCTGCCCTTAGAAACGTAAAAAAGCCGTTTTTCTGTACGAAAAACGACTTTTTGATGTTGTGACCCCGGAGAGGCTCGAACTCTCGACCCACTGATTAAGAGTCAGTTGCTCTACCAACTGAGCTACGAAGTCAATCATAATTATTTTGAGAGCCCAAAGTTAATTCATTTATCAAAAAAAACGAATAATATTAACAATAATCTTTATTGTACAACTTTCCTGATCAATTCCGCGATATTTTCAGTTTCGAACTTTTGGTTTTTGCGTAACAAAACGTCGCTTTGTGCAATTTTTGCAACGTTTACCTATCACTTTTTAGCATCACAAAGTAGTAAAGAAATAGAGCATCATCAGACAAAAAAGTTTTCCACTAAATAAATTATAAGAAGGAGAGGGGGCGTTGCAGATGAGGAGCATTTTATCTAAGTTTGCAGCATGGCAGAAGAATCGGCAGCATTTGATCTTGAGGATAACAGCGAACAAGATTTGTATGAACACTTAAAGGTTATTGTAGACAAAGGACAGGCATTGTTACGTATTGATAAGTTTTTGATGCACCGCGTGGAAAATGCTTCTAGAAATAGAATTCAACATGCAATTGAAGCAGAAAATGTGTTGGTCAATGCGAAGCCAATCAAGGCCAGTTATAAGGTAAAGCCAGCAGATGTTATTACAGTTGTGTTGCCTCATCCGCCACGTGATACAGAGGTATACCCAGAAAACATTCCACTGACCATTCCCTATGAAGACGATGACTTATTGATTGTCAACAAGCAAGCAGGCATGGTGGTGCATCCCGGGTATAATAATTATACAGGCACTTTGGTAAATGCATTGGTGTTCCACTTCAGCCAGCTTCCGCAATTGCCCGGTAACGATGGAAGGCCTGGACTTGTTCATAGAATTGATAAAGATACCAGTGGTTTATTGGTTATTGCAAAAAACGAGTGGACTATTACACACCTTGCTAAACAATTTTTTGACCATAGTATCGAACGTAAATACGTGGCATTGGTATGGGGAGATTTACAGGAAGATGGGACGGTTACAGGTTATATAGGTCGTAGTTTAAAAGATCGTAGAGTGATGAGTGTTTATGATACGGAGGAGAGAGGTAAATGGTCTGTCACAAATTATAAAGTGCTGGAACGCCTGGGGTATGTTACCTTGATAGAATGTCAGCTGGAAACAGGGCGGACCCATCAAATAAGGGCACACATGCAGTCTATAGGTCATCCACTATTCAATGACGCGCTGTACGGGGGAGATAAGATCTTAAAAGGTACCGTTTTTACTAAATACAAACAGTTCGTCGACAATTGTTTTGCGATTTTACCTCGACAGGCACTGCATGCAAGAAGTTTGGGATTTGTTCATCCGAAAACAAAAAAACGGATAGACTTTGAAGCTGAATTGCCTGATGATTTTTCTTCTTGCCTCGAAAAATGGAGATCTTATGTTCATTATGAACGTTCTACCAATTAATGTTTTTTTATTAAACTAATTTATTCTTTTTCTCGTTAAGAATCTGATGAACGATAGATATATCAACAACAATGGCCATTTGATGCTGGAAAACCAGCCGATTATACAAGGAAATAACAGAGGAATGAGATATGGCGACGGTCTTTTTGAAACGATGCGTTGGGTAGATCTTGACATTCGCTTCTTACAGTATCACGTAGAGCGATTACAGGCAGGAATGACATTGCTGCACTTAGAAGGTTCAAATAACTTTGATGCCTATTTTATACGGGAGAAAGCAGCCGAGCTGGTAAAAAAGAACAAATTAGGAACCGACGCTCGTATTCGTTTAAATGTATACAGAGCAGGAGGCGGATTGTACAGCCCGGATACCAACAAGGCAAATTACATTTTAGAAGCTTTTCCACTCGATCATGGAGGATATCATCTTAATAAAACGGGTGTTATCATTGATGTATATCGAGAACATAAAAAAACGGTCAACAGTTTATCACATCTTAAAAGCAACAATGCCCTAATTTATGTACTGGCGGGTATAGAACGTAAAAGGTTAGGTTGCGACGACATTTTAATTCTCAATAATGAGGGTTTTTTATGCGAATCGCTCAGTTCCAATATATTTGTATGGTATAATAAAACCTTATACACACCTGCTTTAAGTGAAGGTTGTGTCGCGGGCGTTATGCGTAGAGTTGTTATCGAAATGGCACAAGAATATGGCATTGAAGTAGTGGAAGCCCAAATTAGTCCGGAAATATTACACGAGGCAGACGAGATGTTTCTTACGAATGCTATTCATGGCATCCATTGGGTGATGGGGTATAAGAAGAAGAGATATTTTAACCATCTATCAAAAAATCTTCAGGATAAATTGAGTAAATGGCAGTTAGCCACTGAGTTGGGGGAAGAATAGAATGAATTTTGTCCTTGCTTATATAGGTAGGCAAGGACAAAATCTCGAAACCCTCTCTTATGCAATCCTTATACCTCTTAAAAATTCCTCTGTGTACATTCTTTTTTTTCCCTCCAACTGCAGTTCCTCAATTTCTATATAGCCATCGTTCGCTGTAAACCGAAGGTAATGCTTGCCGTCTGAGTATATTTGCCCCGCTTCCGCGTTTACTTCCACTTTTTGTGGTTTACATTTGAATATTTTTAGATGCTTCCCTTGAAAATCTGTGAAAGCGGTAGGATAAGGGCTCAATCCTCTTATAAAATTATATACATCCTCAACAGATCTGTTCCAGTGAATTTTGCAATCTTCTTTAAAGATCTTCGGAGCATGTTTTAGTAGCTTTTCTTCCTGCACGGCCGATTGCGGAACTTCCTGATATTGATTGGATTTTATAGCTTGTACCGTTTTAACCAACAAGGTTGCTCCAGTAACCATTAATTTATCGTGCAAATCACCTGCGGTATCATCCGGAGCAATTGTCACTGCTTCTTTAAAAAGTATATTGCCTGTATCAATCTGGTGTTGTAACAGAAACGTGGTTACACCACTTTCTTTTTCACCATTTAGAATAGCATGATTGATGGGGGCGGCACCTCGATACTGCGGAAGCAGAGAAGCATGTAGATTTACTGTTCCCTTTGGTGGCATATCCCAAACCACTTCCGGAAGCATTCTGAACGCTACGACAACCTGAAGATCGGCATGGTAACCTTTCAGTTCTTCTAAAAAGGCCTCATCTTTTAATTTTTCGGGCTGCAATACTGGAATGTTTTTTGAAACCGCATATTTTTTAACCGCAGATTCCTGCAATTTTTGTCCCCTGCCCGCAGGTTTATCGGTAGCAGTAACCACTGCAACCACATTCTCTCCAGCTTCCAGCAATGCTTCTAAAGAAGCTACCGCAAATTCTGGAGTTCCCATAAATATAATTCGCATTATTTTTCCGTCAACATTTTTTTTAAACACATCAATATTTACCTTTGCTAAGGTACAAAATATATTTTCAGACTTGAATTTTCCTCTTTATTTAGCCAATAGGATTTCCAAAGGCGGATCACGTAAATACTCGAAACTCATCATAAAGGTGGCTGTTGCAGGTATCATGTTGGGCTTGGCGGTAATGATTCTGGCAATTGCCATATTAAAAGGATTTAAAGGTACTATCATTGAAAAAGAACGAGGCTTTAACGGCGATGTCGCTGTTTATAAACATAACCTCAATAGTTCTTATGAGCGTTCACCTTTCAGTTTAAAGGCAGATAGTCTGCAGATGTTACGTGCATTACCCAATGTAAAGGAAGTGAATGCTTTTGCTACTAAGCCCGGTATTATCAATGCAAATGACGAGATAGAAGGTGTTGTGCTAAAAGGTATTGATAGTGCATATAATCAAAATAGTTTGAAACAGATTATTATTTCTGGCCATGAAATAAGGTTTTCGGACACTATTCCTGCGCAGCAGCAGATACTCATTTCCAGATATACCGCTAACAGATTGAAACTGAAGGTGGGCGACGACTTTCTGATGTATTTTGTGCAAGAACCACTCCGTAAACGTAAATTTACTATTGTGGGTGTCTTTAATCTGGGCGTAGAAGAAGTCGATAAAACCTACGTTATAGGTGATATATCCATTATAAGAAGATTAAATAACTGGAAAGACGATGAAGTTGGGGGCTATGAAATTATGACCAATGACTTTGATGAACTCGATGCCACCAATCAATTGATTTTGGATTTCCTACCCATACAGTTGTTGTCCATTACGGTAACCGAACAGTTTCCAGAGATATTTGAATGGCTCACGTTATTGGATATCAACTCGCAGATTATTCTGATTTTAATGATTTTGGTTGCTGTTATCAATATGATATCTGCGTTGTTAATACTTATTTTAGAAAGAACAAATATGATCGGTATTCTAAAAGCACTTGGTTTAACCAATTTAGCCATACGGAAAGTATTTCTATACAATGCACTACAGCTTATCGGATTTGGACTTATACTGGGAAATATATTAGGTGTAGGATTATGCTTCATTCAATATTATACCCATTTTTTTAAATTAGATGAGAGCGCTTATTATATTTCCTATATACCGATAGATTTTAATGTCTCGGATATCATTTTGCTCAATTTAGGCACTGCTATTTTATGCCTTTTGGCATTATTAATACCATCTGGTCTGGTTAGCAGGATAACACCTGTTAAGGCTATCCGATTTAAATAATTTGAATGCATTAAGAGAAACGGGCAAATTAATTTTTTTATTTTTTTGCTTTTTAGTCATTTTTATATAAGATTGTATTCACAATAACCAATCATAAGTCTTTTCATTGAGCTGACGGCATTATTTTTCATTCAATTACGATCTGAATATGGCCCTAGATAACTCAATGAAGGATCAGGAAATCCTTTTTTTATTAAAAGATGGCAACGAAAAGGCCTTTTCATATTTATATGAAAGAATGTGGAAAAGTTTGTTCGATAACGCCTATAGACGTTTACCGGATGAAGATGTTGTAAAAGGACTGATACAGGATTTATTTGTGGAATTGTGGCAAAAACGCACCAGTATAGAAATCCATACGTCTCTCGCATCTTATCTAAATACTGCACTTAAATACAAAATTTTTAATTATATTAAGTCTATTCAAATTCGCGAGGATTATAAAAAAAAGCAAATCCTATTTCAATCCTCAACACATAATCCTATCGAAGACAAATTATACGGGAACGAATTACAGCTAGCTTTTGATAATTGTCTCAAACAAATTCCTCGTAAATGCAAAACAGTGTTCCTTCTCCGTTTAAATGAAGGCTTAAGTTATGCCGAAATAGCCCATACTCTTAATATCTCCAAAAGCACAGTCGAAAAACACATGATTAAGTCGTTCAAAATTGTAAAAAAGCACCTCGAATCTCATTTATATTTCTTATTTGCAATTGATTTTTTATTTTTTTTATAAAAAGCACAAAAAAAGTGGAGGTTTTTTAATAAACGAATGACTATACTATTGGAGACTTTAAAAGAATGAGTGAAATGCCTCGAAAAAAATCATACAGGGAAGAACTAAACAGCATTAATCTTTCGGATGAGCAGGCATTTTTGAAATGGTATCAATCTAAAGAAAATCAGCAGACCTTCTCTTCAAGTAGAACGGAAGAAGAACTTTATATGCTAGAAAGAAACATTTATTCAAATGTAAAGCGCTCCGCACAAATTGGCAAGAAAGGCATAAACAAGAATCGACCTATACCTATGAGGAGAAATTGGCTCTTTGTAGCGGCAAGTTTATTTTTCGCGATGATAGGTGTTGGCATGTATATATTATCCAAAAAGGGAATAAGTACATACGCAACGGAGTATGGAGAAATTAAGTCGGTAACACTCCCCGATAATTCGTTTGTGATGTTAAATGGTAACTCTACGTTAGTTTATTCAAATAACGAAGGGCAATCTACTAGAGAGTTGTGGTTACAAGGAGAAGCCAGTTTCAAAGTAACCCACACCGTTAACCAACAGCCGTTTATTCTGCACGTTACCGATTCAATTACCATTCAGGTTTTAGGCACAGAGTTCAATGTCGAAAATAGAACTTCTGGTACTACTATCGCACTTAAGTCTGGTAAAATCCGATTGATATTGAATAAAAAGCATAGTGCAAGAAATATACAGATTACACCGGGAGAAGTCGTCGCTTTTGATGCTAAAGGGAATACCAATCTCCAAAAAACAAAAAAAGGTACAGAAAACAGTTTTAGCTGGCAACAGAAAAAATTAGTACTTAATCATACTACTTTAAAAGAAATTTTAGTAAAAATAGAAGAAACGCAAGGCTTATCTTTCAACACACCGGATAGTGCCTTGTTGTTTCGCAGTGCTTCAGGCACATTGCCTTTAGATAATAATAAGGAACAGTTATTATCAGATCTAAGTGAATTGTTCGACATGCATATGGAGAAGGGCAAAACCATTTATCTAAAGGCACGCTAAAAAAGCGATAGTTAACATCTTATTTGATTTACAGCATACTCGGATAAAAAACAGATTTATCCTGAGCAGGAGATACTTTGTCACTATTTAAACAACCAGATTAATTAAAAATCAATGCATAAATCACTTCAAACACTAAGCTTATTGCTTTTACTATTATTTGCCAGTGGGAACAACTGGGCATCTACGCATCTCGACGGAGCTTTTTCGAAAAATAAGAGAGGCTCCTTAGCGATTGTCAGGTATCGATTGGGTACCATTAGTTTAGTAGCAGCCATCAAATCATTGGAAGAGAAACATAAAGTGGCCATTGCCTATCGTGATGGTCTATTGGAAGGTCAGATGATTGCAGAAGATGAACTATCCAAAACCAGATCGGTAGAGGAAGCCTTGAGCATCATCTTAAAAGATCTGGGTTTAGTGTATAAAAAAAGCCAATCTGGCTTCTATATCATTTATAAAGAAGGCGATCACAATGAGCTACAGGTTCAAGAAAAAACGATTACAGGGATCATAACAGATGAAGAGGGGCTTGCGCTGCAGGGAGTAGGAATTACCATAAAAGGAACGACTATGGGCACGGTTTCGAATGCCGATGGTAGGTATAGTATAAAAATACCTCCTGGGGCGGATTCCTTACGTTTCAGCTATATAGGGTTTAAAACCATCACCAGGAGTACATCCGGTCCCCTTGTTTTAAATATACAGATGATCGCTGATAGTCAAAGCTTAAGTGAGGTGGTCGTAACGGCAGCGGGTATAGAAAGGAATGCCAATATGCTAGGTTATTCCGTTTCCACAATCAATAATGATCAGTTAGCCCAGAAAAATGAACCAGATCCTGTTCGGGCCCTGGCTGGTAAAGTAGCGGGGGTCAATGTGCAGGGTGGAGGTGGTGTAGCCGGTGGATCAACCAATATTGTTATTAGAGGGAATTCATCCCTTGGAAATAACAATCAACCTTTATATGTTATAGATGGTGTGCCTTTCGACAACTCCACTTTTGCTCCGATTGAAGGGAGTAATCAAACCCAGTCGGCCCAATCAACAACCAGCAGGTCTTATGATATTGATCCAAACAATATCGAAAGTATGACGGTATTGAAGGGAGCGGCCGCAGCTGCTTTATATGGATCGCGTGCAGCCAATGGCGCCATTATCATTACAACAAAATCATCCAAGAAAAAGACAAGAAAGGGAACAGAAATAGCCTATAATACTTCCTACTCTATTGAAAATGTATCCGGTTTGCCAGAATATCAACAAATGTTTGGACAGGGAACAAATGGTGATTACCGGCAGGGAGTCTATGGGTCTTACGGTTCTGCTTATAGTTCCAGAGCCACCGTTCCACACCCATTGGCCACGCCCAGCAGTTATCCAGCGTCCGTTTTTCCAGAGTTTTATGAGGAAGATGGTAGAACACCCAAACAAGTACCTTATATGTCTTATGCAGGTAAAAGCCAAGAAGATTTTTTCAGAACGGGATCTGTTTATGAAAATGCCCTTTCTATCAATAGCGGTAGTGAAAAAGGTAATTTTACGGTAGGTGTAGGGCGTACCAGTAATGAAGGCGTTGTACCGAACAACAAAGTAAATAGAACGTCCATGAGTGTAGGTGGAAATGCCAGGTTAGACAATGGCTTTTATACCCAGGGAAGTATCAATTACGTCAAAACCAGCCAAACATCCCCACCTATCGGTGGATCTGGATCTGTCATGGGTAACCTGCTCTTTATGCCCAGCAGTTATGACCTGACCAATTTGCCCTTTGAGGATCCTATAACAGGAGCGAATGTATATTACCGCGCACTCGATAACCCTTATTGGTCGGTAAAAAACAGTCCATCTACGAGTGATGTCGATCGTTATTACGGAAATTTTGTATTAGGTTATGACCCTACCAGTTGGCTGAATATTCAGAACACCGTTGGATTTAATGGATATACGGATAATCGGCAAAATGTATTGGGTAAAGGATCAAGCGTTTATGCGAATGGAACTATTAACACAGACAATATTTACAGAGAAGAAATCGACAATACCTTACTATTGACTATCACAAAGCGGCTTAAGCCAGATCTTAATTTACGGGCTATATTAGGTAATAATGTTAACCAGAGAACCACCAAACGTTCGGCCTTTTCGGGAGATGGTATTATTGTTTATGGGATAAATGATATACGGAATACAACTACCATTACCCTGGCCAATATACCCAACAATCAATCGCTCATAAAGCAACGTTTTTACGCATTCTTTGGTGATGTTACTTTAGACTATAAAGAATATGCATCGATCAATTTTGTCGGTAGAAATGATATTTCGTCAACACTCCCTGCTGATAACAGAAGTTATCTCTATGGCGGTGTAAACGGATCTTTCATTTTCACCGAAGCATTAAACTGGAAAAATAACATCCTAAACTGGGGTACCTTAAGAGTGGGATACACAAAAGTAGGGAACGAAGCTTCCCCGTATCAAACAATCAACGTATATAATCCAAATGCCACTTTTGCCGATTTAGGTTCGCCGTTTACGAATGAAAATAATTCCAGTGTTAGTACCCAAACTTTAGCCAATACACTTAGAAATGGCGGTCTTAGACCCGAATTCATTACAGAGTTCGAAATAGGTACTGAATTACGTTTCTTACAAGATCGTATTTCCCTGGATGTTACCTACTACAACAAAAGGAGTACCTCACAGATTTTTGTAGTTAACTCAGCGCCCTCATCCGGTTTCTTAACGCAGATCATCAATCTGGGAGAAACATCCAATAAAGGGATAGAATTGGGACTGAATGCTTCTATATTCAAATCTGGACAGGGCTTTAATTGGGATATCAATGCCAATTTTACAAGGAACAGAAATAATGTAGAAGAGTTGGGCGATTTTGCGCAACTTACTTATGGCTCCACTTCGCAGCAGAATGTGCATATTGCCGGGCAACCCTATGGTTTAATTTATGGAAGCCGTTTTGCACGTGACGAAGATGGCGATATTCTGGTAAATCCACAAACAGGTAAACCGCTCACAGCCGCTACGAATGGCCCTATAGGAAATCCTAATCCAGATTTTATGATGGGAGTAAATAACGTGTTTTCTTATAAAGGTGTAACACTTAATTTTCTTTTCGACTGGAAACAGGGAGGCGACATCATGTCTACAACCATTGGAGAGATGTACGCAAGAGGTTTGCTGAAAGATACAGAAGATCGTTATGCCTTACGCACTGGATATGGTTTTTTGGGTGATATCAACACCCTACAACCCATATTGGATGGAAATGGAAATAAAATACCTAACAATACAGCGCTCAATTACAACGATTACTTTTTCGGTAGCGGCTTTGGCCCGAGTGGTTCTTCTGCAGGCCTGGTTGATGAAGCAAGTGTTTTTGATGCAACTGTTTTCCGATTGCGCGAGGTGTCTATCGGTTATTCGATATCAGGTAAATTACTGGAACGTACTCCATTTGGGAATGCGCACATTTCGATCAGTGGAAGAAATTTATGGTATAAAGCTCCAAATACGCCTTCAGCCATGCATTATGATCCTGAAATTAGTACAGGAACATCAAATAACCAAGGGTATGATCGCTTAGGAGTACCTTCCACAAAACGTTTCGGTGTGAATTTAAGTTTAACTTTTTAATTTATTCTGATGAAATATTCATGTACCATAAAAATACAAAGTGCCATGAAAATAAAAAATAGCATCGCTGGCATCTTCATTTTGATAGCTATATTTTCAGCGTCTTCCTGTTCAAAATTTATAGATATCAATGCGGATCCAAACAATTCGACTACAGCAGAATTGAGCCTTCTCTTACCCGCGACGCAACTATCCATCGTTGCCAATTTTGACGGTATCAATAGAGGTGCTTCTGCGGTAGCGCAGCATTTAGCATCGGGAAATCTCAATAGGTACAATCAAACAGGATCCACCTTTCAAAACGCTTGGTTAGGCTTCTACACAGAAGCTATCCCCGATCTGGAAACAATCATTCAAGAAGGAACTGCCAATGATAGCTGGGGTTATGTGGCTATCGCAAAACTCGAAAAGGCTTATCTATACAGTTTAATGGTTGATATTTGGGGTGATATACCTTATTCTGAAGCTTTTGTAAAGGCAAACCCTGCTTTTGAAAAGGGAGAAGATATTTATAATAGCCTTTTTAGCCTAATCGATGAGGCCTTGGTGGATATGGACAAGGACTTCACCGTAAATACCGCTTCGGACCTTTTCTATCAGGGAAATAAAACCAAATGGCAAAAAATGGCGAACTCACTGAAGTTAAAGATGTATACGCAGATTCGCTTGGTGGATCCGGAACGTTCAAAAACAGAAATCCTGAAATTGATCAATAGCGATGCTTTGATATCCGACAATTCTGAAGATTTCACTTTTCGATTCGGCACCAATACCGCGCCAAATGCAAGACATCCCTGGTATGTAGATGGTTATTCTCCGGGAAGAAGTGGCTATATGAGTATGATGGTTGTGAATAGACTAAAAGAGCAGGACGACCCGCGATTAAGATACTATATTTTCCGACTGAATGAAAGGGCTGGTTTAGCTAATTCTACCACTGGAGAAGGTTACTATGGCCGATATCCGGGCGATGGGGCGTCTTCACCGGCAGATCAGAATACGAGAGCTATCACTGGTATTTATCCATCTGGTGGTTTATATGACAATGGGATGATTCCATCACTGACAAGTGAAAACATCTATCTAAATAATACCGGTGCCACAACGGGTACCACCAATAATTCTTTCAAGGTTGCGCTATTTGCCAATGGAGACGGAACCGGAGCTGGCATATTGCCACTGCTAACCAATTCCATGATAAAATTTTATAGAGCAGAGGCAGCGCTTACACTTTCAACCGGTGAAGATGCAAAACAATTAATGCAAGAAGCAGTAGCTGCGCATTTGCAGAAGGTTAACAGTCTTTCACCTGGATTTATTATATCTAATGAGGCAATTAGTGGTTTTACAGATAGACTAGGAGAAACTTTTGAAGCCGCCAGTACCGATCAGCAGATGGAACAACTGATGATGCAAAAGTGGATTGCCATGTATGGAAATGGCGTAGAATCCTATAACGACTACCGCCGTACAGGACTTCCGGTACTTGAACCATTGGTGAACCCGTTAGATACATTTCCTTTAAGATTCTACTACTCCGAGACAGAATTGACTTCGAACGAAACAGTCGTAGCCAACCGGGATCAAATTCAGCGGGCACAACAAACAACACCTGTTTTCTGGGATAAATAATGCTAGGCATATCATACGTTAATATATATTAAGATGAACCGACAACTAAATAACAAATCCAACCGAACGCTTTCTTTGATAAGAAATTTATTTCTAATAGGATTATTATTCATAGCAAGTATAGCGATGGACGGATGTAAAACGAAAGATTACGATTGGGAAAATTTCTCCTATGTCGCCGCTCCAAGAGTAATTATGAATACCGAAAGCTCTGCTCTACCTACGGTTGCTACAGCAAATGTGTCTTTTTTTAATATCAAGGATCCGGATTTTGCGACCAATCAATTCTTCGAGTGGCAATTGGATTACTATAATGCAGAAGGTAGGGCAGAGGTGAGCTCCATTGAGGTTTATGTTAGTTTCAATAAAAGGGAATCGACTCCACCTCTCTATCCAATTGTACTTTCTTTGGCAGAGGTTTTCCCTACGGAGAGACAATTTCCCTTGCCAAGTACGCTTACAGATAGAGATAAGCTTTATGAGACCGTCTCTGAATTCCCCAAATCATATCGTTTCACACCTACAGAGCTCGCAGCAATTACAGGAACGGAGTTGAGTGATATTGCCGTTAACGACTATTTCCTTTTTAAATTTGTTGTTAACCAAAAGGATGGTCAACGCATTGTTCAATACAATGATAATTCCTGCGATGAATCGCGCGGGGAATTATGCGACTGCCGTATTGGAGCCAGATTTAAGGATCAATAAAATCTTAGCAGCATTAAACTGAATACAAATACACATAATCTATAAAATATATGAGTTGGGAAAGAATCAAATTATGTTTCATTTTATATTTCTTGGCCACCACACAGCTGATGGCGCAGCAAATCCCGAGTCCAAAAGAACATTTTGGGTTTGCCATCGGGGAGGATTATAAGCTTACCAATTATACCGAAACAGAAGCTTATTATCAAAAATTGGCAGCGGTGTCTGACCGATTAAAATTGGTTGATATAGGGAAAACCGAAGAGGGGCGCACACAGTACATGCTTATTATCACTTCGTCTAAAAACTTGCAGCAACTGGAAACATATCAACAAATAGCGCAGAAAATGGCTTTGGCAGAAGGTATAGAGGATGCGGAAGCGCGTGATTTAGCCATCCAAGGCAAGGCTGTTGTATGGATTGATGGCGGTTTGCATGCCACAGAGGTGGTCGGAACCAATCAGCTTATCGAAACTGCATACCAATTACTCAGCAGAGATGATCCTGAAACGTTACATATACTGGATAATGTGATTACCTTGATGGTGAGCGCCAATCCAGATGGACATGAATTAGTTGGTAACTGGTATATGAAAGACAGTGATACCTTGAAACGAAACACCAATGTTCCTGTTCTCTACCAAAAGTATATCGGCCATGACAACAACCGTGACTTTTACATCGCCAACATGAAAGAATCATGGAATATGAACCGGCAGCTGTATTTGGAATGGTTACCGCAAATCATGTATAATCACCACCAAACGGGCCCTCCCGGCAGCGTGCTCGCCGGTCCACCTTATAGAGATCCTTTCAATTATGTATTTGATCCTTTAATGATGACAGGGATAGATGCTTTGGGCGCGGCCATGTATAATCGCTTAAATGCGGAGAATAAACCTGGATTTACCCGGCTTAAAGGATCTACTTTCAGCACTTGGTATAACGGTGGTTTACGTACTACTACACAATACCATAATATGATTGGATTGTTAACAGAGATTATTGGAAATCCCACGCCATCCAGCATTCCACTTGTTCCGGATCGCTTGATACCCAATGGAAATACGCCTAATCCTGTACTTCCTCAATCCTGGCACTTCAGACAATCCATTGATTATTCGGTATCTTTAAATTATGCAGTATTGGATTACGCAGCAAGATACAAGGAAGAAGTATTGTTTAATATCTATAGAATGGGTAAAAATAGCATTCTCAATGGTCAGAAAGATCATTGGACGCTCTATCCAAAATATATTGACTCTATAAAAACGCAGTATAACCGGGATAAGGATGCCGGTCTTTTAAAAGCACAGCAGGAAGATGTAGGTTACTACGGAAACCGGGATAATATTCCGATGAAATATTATGACGCCATTTTTAAGAATCCTGCCTTACGTGATCCAAGAGCTTATATTATTTCAGCCGATCAGCGTGATTTCCCCACTGCCGTGAACTTTATCAATGCGCTGCTAAAAACAGGTGTAACGGTGAATAAAGCTACCGCCTCATTTACGGTTGGGGCGAAGAGTTACCCTGCTGGTTCTTATGTCGTGAAAACCGACCAGGCTTTCCGTCCGCATGTACTGGATATGTTTGAACCGCAAGACCATCCAAACGATTTTGAATACCCTGGTGGTCCGCCTATTCGTCCTTACGATGCAGCGGGGTGGACATTAGCTTTTCAAATGGGTGTTGATTTCGATAGAACCTTTGAGGCCATTGATGCACCACTTCAAGTGGTTCCAAAAGGAGAATTGCAAACTGCATCTGCGAAAGAATTTCAAAAGGGCCGCGATGGTTATTTCTTAAGTTCGGCCGTAAACAACTCCTTTATCATCGTGAATGAGCTTTTGAAAAACCGGATACCTGTTTATAGGGTGAAGCCTTCTACAGAAAATCTGCCAAGCGGATCTTTTTATATTCCTGCCAAAGGTTCGGATATTCTGGAGAAAAACGCGCAGTTATATGGTGTACAAGCAGTTGCAGCAACACAGAAACCTGCGCAAATAGAAGAAATAAAGGCAGGGAGAATTGCTCTTTTTGATCAGTATGGAGGTTCCATACCATCAGGTTGGGTAAGATGGATCATGGAGCAATATCATTTTGCTTTTCAGCTTATTTATCCCCAAGAGATTGATGCAGGCGATTTGAATAAAAAGTACGACGCAATTTTATTTATCAGCGGAGGTATACCCGATGCAGGCGGTCAGCCCGAACGGCGGTGGCTCCGTCAACCTGCTCCCGAAGATGTTCCTGAAAAATATCGATCGATGTTAGGAAGTATCACCATCGATAAGTCGATTCCACAACTGAAAGATTTTACCGAAAAGGGAGGGACTATCGTTACCGTTGGCAGCAGTACCAGTTTGGCCTATTTATTCGATGTACCGGTAAAAAATGCGCTGGTAACAACAGATGATAAGGGAAAAGAAATACCCTTACCAAATACCTCTTATTATATACCAGGAAGTATTTTAACCACCAAAATAGACGGCTCTAAAGAAGCGAATTGGGGAATGACCGAATATGCAGATATTGTATTCAATAACAGTCCGGTGTTCAAAATTGATCCTGCAACGAGTGAAGCAGTGGAAGCATTATCATGGTTCGATACCGATAAACCGCTGCACAGTGGTTGGGCTTGGGGCCAGCAATACCTGAAAGACGGTGTCACTTCTTTTGCCGCCACTATAGGGAAGGGAAAACTGTATGCTTTTGGTCCTGAAATAACCTTTAGGGGACAATCACATAGTACCTTTAAATTATTGTTTAATACCCTTTATTCTAAACAAAAATGACAAGACTTGTAAAAATCTTAAATACTTTTATTGGTGTTGGAATGATCAGTTCCATACCCATATGCGGTTTTTCACAAATGAAAGAGAAGGTGCTGAATCAGCTGAAACACGACGCGCAGCAGCATTTAGAAACCAATTTCGATCTGTATAAAAAAGCAGAGCAGGAAATTTGGAATTTCAGCGAGGTTGGGTACAAAGAGGTGAAAAGCACAGATCTTCTGCAAAGTTTATTGAAACAGCATGGTTTTGAAATCGACAGGGGTGTGGCGGGTATTCCAACAGCATTTGTGGCCACTTATGGAACAGGAAAACCTGTCATTGGTATCTTAGCAGAATACGATGCCTTGCCCGGTCTTTCACAAGATACGGTCCCGATGAAGCAAGCTGTTGCCGATCGTATGGCTGGTCATGGCTGTGGGCATAACCTCTTTGGAGTAGCCTCTGTGGCAGCGGGCATAGCCATAAAGAAAATGCTGACAGATGGAACGTTCAAGGGAACGATTAAAGTATTTGGTTGTCCAGCAGAAGAAGGCGGCTCTGGTAAGGTGTACATGGTGAGAGAGGGGCTTTTTAATGACGTCGATGCCGTGATGCACTGGCATCCGTCTGATAAAAACAACGCTTCCGTAAGTAGCTCTCTTGCTAATATAAGTGCTAAATTTAGATTTCATGGTTTATCGGCTCATGCCGCGGCCTCTCCTGAAAAGGGTAGATCCGCACTTGATGGGGTAGAGGCGATGAATAATATGGTCAATATGATGCGCGAACATATCCCTTCATCCACTCGTGTGCACTACGTTATTACCGACGGTGGAAAAGCTCCTAATGTAGTGCCCGATTTTGCTGAGGTATATTATTATGTGCGTCATGTTGACCCCGAAACGGTACGTAGTGTTTTTGATCGTGTGATCAATGCAGCGAATGGAGCTGCTATGGGAACGGGCACTACAGTAGATTATGAGATAACGGGTGGTGTTTACAATTTGCTGGGCAATATTACTCTGTCCAAGCAGATGTATGCCAATTTATCGCTTGTTGGCGGGGTGCAGTACACTCATCAGGAAGAAGACTTTGCAAAGAAGATTCAACAGAGCTTTGCAAATGAGAAACCGGCTATTCAAGCATCCCATAATATCGAGCCTTTTGTGGTACTCGTCAATCAAGCAATGGGAGGATCAACAGATGTGGCTGATGTGAGCTGGACAGTACCTACGGTTGGTATGACCGCTGCTACCTGGGTGCCAGGCACACCGGCGCACAGCTGGCAGGCGGTGGCAGCGAGTGGAATGGACATCGGTGCAAAAGGAATGATGGTAGCGGCTAAAACGATGACTGCCACCGGTATCGACTTATTTACCAACCCTACCTTATTGCAGGAAGCCAAGACAGAGTTTATAAAAGCACGAGGCGAAGGGTTTCAGTATACCCCCCTGTTAGGCGATCGAAAGCCGGCTTTAAATTATAGAGATTAAAATGATGTATGGAGGGGCAATTTATGGTTGTTTAAATTGGCCCCTTCCCTTATGGGGGTATTACAACTGCTTTGCTTCGTTCCAATAAACATCCATCTCTTCTAGTGTCATATCTTTAAGCTCTTTGCCATTTTCTTTTGCTCGGTTTTCCAGATGAGTAAACCGTTGAATAAATTTCTTATTCGTTTTTTCCAGGGCATTTTCTGGATTGATGCCCAAAAATCTTGCGTAATTGATCAGTGAAAACAGCAGATCGCCAAATTCGCCCTCTGCTCTCTCGATATCAATCACTTCTTCCTTTGTAATATCCAGTTCGCGTTTAAATTCCTCCAGTTCTTCTTCCACTTTCTCCCACACTTGCGTTTTATCCTCCCAATCAAAACCTACGCCTCTGGCTTTATCCTGTATGCGATACGCTTTTACCAAGGCCGGTAAGCTGGCGGGAACACCCCCCAGTACAGACGTATTTCCTTCCTTTAACTTTATCTGTTCCCAGTTGCGTTTTACGTCCTCTTCGTTGTCTACGGCAACATCACCATAAATATGCGGATGCCGATTTATCAATTTATCGCAAACGCCATTCAGTACATCAACGATGTTAAAATCGTTGTTTTCTTCAGCTATGCGGGCATAAAAAACCAGATGCATCATGATATCGCCCAATTCTTTCTTTATTTCCGGCAAGTCTTTATCCAGAATGGCATCGGCCAACTCGTAGGTTTCCTCAATAGTTAAATGGCGCAAGGTCTCCATCGTTTGCTTTCTGTCCCACGGACATTCTATGCGAAGGGTATTCAACACTTCAAGCAATCTCTCAAAAGCTTTAGCGGGTGTTTCCTGTGCTATAGGAGGTATTTGTGGCATATATTAAGGGGTTAAATTACTTTTGTTTTAGCAGCCAACCACTCTTTTTCATCATTATTTAAATGCTTGGACAGCCTTTCGTAAACCATATTATTATAATAATTTAGCCATTCGATATGTTTTTGGTCTAACAATGTTTTATCTACAAGGCTTGTATCAATATAACATAATGTCAACGTTTCAAAAGCCATAAAATGGCCAAATTCCGTTTCCTGATCCCGTGTACTTAATACTAAGTTTTCAATACGGATACCGTATCTTCCTTCGCGGTAAAGCCCTGGTTCGATAGACGTAATCATACCTTCCTCTATTTCCACATCAATATTGGCAGCATTAAACACGTGAGGGCCTTCATGCACATTTAGAAAAAAGCCAACCCCATGACCAGTGCCGTGGCCATAATTACGAAACCTTTCCCATAGTGGTCTTCTGGTGATAGCATCTATTTGATAACCCTTGCTTCCCTTTGGATAAATCGTGGTACATCCCTCAATCAACCCTTTCAGCACCAGTGTATAATCTACTTTTTCCGCGTCCGTAAGTTCGCCCAAAGAAATGACACGGGTAATATCCGTAGTACCAGTAAGGTATTGCCCGCCTGAGTCAATGAGTAGCAATCCGGAGGATTCAAGCGTGGTATTACTCTGCTCGGTAGCTTTATAGTGGGGCAGCGCACCATGCGCCTTATAACCGGCTATTGTATCAAAACTCTCATTCACAAACCCTTCTTGCTCTTGCCTAAACTCGAGTAATTTATCGGTAATGCTCAGTTCAGTAAGCGTTGTCTTTTCTACTTCCTCCTCCAGCCATTTAAAGAATTTAGTTAGTGCAACACCGTCTTTCACCATTGTTTGTCGGGTATGTTCGGCTTCTATATCGTTTTTTACTGCCTTTAATTGGGTGCTTGGGTTCAAAATTTCCACTACGCGTTCATATTGCGGTATTTGTGAGTATATGGCGTAACATGTTCGTTTTGGGTCTAATAAAACGGTTTCTCCCGTAGGCAAACGTGAAAGTTTTTCACCTAAGGCTTCGTAGTCGGCAAGTGTCACACCCTGCGATGCCAGAGAAGTTCTATCATCATCCGTCAATTTATCCGGATTGATGAATAAGGTAACCGTCGAAGGGTCCAGTAACGCGAAACTTAAAACAACAGGATTACATTTCACGTCGCTTCCCCTGATATTAAAAAGCCAGGCAATATCATCTAACGAAGAAATTAAATGGTATTTTGCGCCGCTCTTTTGCATGCATTCCCTTATCTTGATTAACTTAGCATAGACGCTTTCTCCGACGATATCTTCGCTCAGCAAGTATGCCTTTTCGGTAGGAAGGGAAGGCCTATCTTGCCAAATACGCTCTAGGAGATCCACGGTTCCGTTTATCAGTATTTTAAAGGGCTGTAGCTGGGCAATGAGTTGTTTGGCAATACTCACAGATGCCAATTTACCATCAAAGGCCACCGTATTTCCCTCTTTTAAACGTTCTGCCAACCAGGTAATATACTCCGGCACTCCTTGTGTTTTTAATTTAACCAATTCGAATCCGCTATTCGTTAATTGTTCATTCGCCTGCACAAAGTAGCGGGAGTCGGTCCATAAACCAGCAAAGTCTTCCGTAATAACCAAGGTGCCTGCAGAACCCGTAAATCCCGAAGCAAAAGCTATACATTTATAGCGATCAGGTAAATATTCGCTGATGTGTGGGTCTGAAGATGGAATAATATAGGCGTCAATCTGTTGCTCTTGCATCTGTTGCCGAATGGCCAACAGCTTTTCTGAATACGTCATGATGTAAATTTGATTTGGCGCAATTTACTAATAGCAGCGCGATTGCCCAGTATTTTTTTGTAAAAATAACAAGGGAAATAAGACTCATATATGTAGCATATGTAGCAATAATTCTGTAATAACCGTTCTTTACATACAAAAAATTGACTACTAGGAATAATTTGTCACATCTATTTCAACAAACGAATGGGATAAAAACCGCTTTGCGGTTCATGAGTGCCTTTAAAAATAGAACACAAACGAACTAAACCGCTTTGCGGTTCATGAGTGCCTACAGAAGATAAACACGAACGTGCCAATTATTTACAGATGAAAACAATTGCTACAAAATGTATGTTAGTGCTTTGTATTTGTTTTTTTGCCGCATGCGAAAGAAACAGATTAGAAGAAAACTGCGCGCCAATGAGATCGGTTTTAATTAAATATAAAATATGATACAAAAAATCACTTTTTCTACTATTGCTTTATGCCTATTGTTTGCGTCATGCGCAACAAAGAAAAACAACCAGGCAGAAGCAGATTGTCCGTCCAAGCCATGTACCATGGAGTTCCGAACCGTTGGCGTTATTTTTAAAGATTCAAAAGGCGATACCTTACTGGTAAAAGACTTTTCGGTTAAATTAAAATCGAATAATAAGGTGCTTCCCAGCGCAACATCGGAAACCCCCATTCCTGATAACCCGTACTATTTGATAGCCAATGATGGCGATAAAAGTGTCTTGCATATAGATGGCGATACCTTGATTGTTTCGGCCAAACATCCATCCACTGATCAGGTTAAAACTAGTGAAGTGGTTGTATCTGGTGGTCGTTGTGAATGCCATATTAATAAAATTTCAGGAACAGAAGAGATCGTTTTTGATTGATAAAGATCAATCGATTATCAAGAAGGATAGGACTTAGTGATTACTGCTAAGTCCTATTCCCATTGCTTAATTGATCAAATGGTCCAACACTCACAACGTTTCAGAAATGCGTCGTTTACTGTTGCGCCGATGCCCGGGGCATCGGTCAGGCTTACTCGATATCCATCAAAAATGACGCCTCCTAAAATTGGATCTTCAAGATGCCCTATCATGCAGGTATCCATGTCATGATATACAATACCTTCACAGGCATAGGCTAAATGGACATTTGCGGCCAGCGCTAAACGGCTTTCCAACATACCACCTATCATACAGGGAATATTGTTTTCTTTTGCGATGTAATGAATTTTTACAGCTTCCTGGATGCCGCCTGATTTCGCCAGCTTGATGTTAATGGCATCACAGGCATTCAATCTTATTAGACGCGCAGCATCGTAGTGCGAATAGCAGCTCTCATCGGCCATAATTGGAATGGATACTTCTCTTCTCAAGCTAGTTAATAAATCATCGTTATACGTGCGCATAGGTTGCTCGCAAAACTGAATGTTCAGGTTATTGATGCTGTTTAATACATCGATAGCATCGGTATAACTCCATCCTTGGTTCGCATCTATTCGGATAGGAATTTCGTGGCCAATGGCCTCTCTAATTTTTACTATCCTGCTGATATCATTGGCGGGTTCTTTTCCTAATTTGACTTTAAGGATAGTGGCGCCATTGTTTTTAAACGCAAGTGCCTTGGTAGCCATTACTTCCGGGCTATCAATTCCCACCGTGATGTCGGTAGTAATCGGTCTTATGTTGCCTTGCAAATATTTATAAAGTGGTATGTTTTCTCCTTTTGCCGCCAAATCATACAAGGCCATATCAAAGGCACTCTTTACGGTCGTATTTTTTGCTATATAGGCATCTAACTCATTGAGACGTTCTTCTATTTGCAAAGGATTTTTATTTTTCCATAAACGGGCAAAATCTTTCGCTAAAGTTAAACAGGTATCCTGTGTCTCGCCAACGATCATTGGAAAAGCAGAACATTCTCCATATCCGATATGCCCTTCATCGGTATGAATTCTAATCAATGTATTCTGCGCATAGTCCATTGTGCCTGTTGCAATAACAAAAGGCTCCATTTTTATACTAAATCTGAAAATTTCGGTGTGTGTAATAAGCATGAAGGAAAAGTAAAAAATCAAAGTAAAAATTCAAAAGTAAACATAAATTCGAACTTCTATACAGATGATACATTTTACCTATCTTTAAGCGAATTATTAAACGTCAGTTCTCCATACAATTGCACCAAAAAAAAGAGCTAATCTTTCATCCAAATCTCCACCAAAACAAAAGCAGGGCCGTACTTTCTTCTGGGTGAGTCCATATTCAGTCCAGGGTGAGTCCACGTATTTATTGATAACCAGAACTCACTATAGAAACAGTCTGCCAGATAAGTGTTTTCATGGAGAACTTGGTAGCTGCTTAGAGAATAGTATGTACCGTATTCATCTGTTATGAATTAGTGTTTCGGATAAAGAACACCCGAAAATAATCATAAAATAACATTATAATACTACCTTTACAAATATTATGGCTAATCATTTACAGCACGAAACATCTCCATACTTAAAGCAGCACAAAAACAATCCGGTTAATTGGTTTCCCTGGGGCACTGAAGCGTTGGAAGAAGCGAAAAAAGAAAACAAATTGATTATTGTGAGTATCGGCTATTCTGCCTGTCATTGGTGTCATGTGATGGAAAGAGAAAGTTTCGAAAACAATGCGGTAGCCAATGTTATGAATAGTCATTACATTTCTATTAAAGTAGATAGAGAAGAACGGCCAGACATTGATCAGTTATATATGACAGCTGTACAGCTCATGACCAACAGCGGTGGATGGCCCCTTAACTGTATTTGCCTACCCGATGGCAGGCCCGTTTATGGAGGCACATATTTCCGCTCCGATGACTGGATAAACATCATGAAGCAAATACAATCGATGTGGGAGAATGAACCGGAAACAGCTATCAACTACGCAGAAAGGCTGGCTCAAGGAATAGTAGAAAGCGAAACATTTAAAATCAATCAGATACCGGAAAAATATACAAGGGATGATGTATTGGATATAGTAAACCCTTGGAGCGCTATGTTTGATATAAAATATGGCGGGTATAATCGAGCGCCTAAATTTCCGTTACCCAATAATTGGTTGTTTTTCTTGCGTTATGGTCACCTCAGCCAAAACGAACAGCTATTACGTCATACACATTTTACACTTCAGCATATAGCGTCTGGTGGCATATATGACCATATTGGAGGAGGCTTTGCCCGCTATTCCGTAGATGCGCAATGGCACGTACCTCATTTTGAAAAAATGCTCTACGATAACGCACAACTTGTTAGTTTATATGTGGAAGCTTATGTACAGCAACCTCATGCTTTGTACAAACGTGTGGTAAAGGAAACGCTCGAATGGGTGAAGAGGGAGATGACTTCAGGAGATGGAGCATTTTACTGTGCCCTAGATGCCGATAGCGAAGGGGTTGAAGGAAAGTTTTACACTTTTCATCGTGATGAATTGGAGGAGGTTCTTGGAGAAGACGCTCCGCTTTTTATCCAATATTTTTCGATAACTGATGAAGGAAATTGGGATGAGGAGGGGATAAACATTTTAAAGACAACGCTTGATGCTGACAAACTGGCAGAAACTGCCGGTTTTACTTCAGCTGAGTGGGAAATATATCTAAAAGAGACAAAAAGCCGATTACTGACGTATAGAGCAAATCGTGTAAGGCCTGGTTTGGATGATAAAATATTAACTGCGTGGAATGCCATGATGCTGAAGGCTTACGTGGACGCCTATCGTATCTTTGATGAAATCACCTATTTGCAGGTTGCCGAACGAAATGCCCAGTATATAGTAAGTAACTTGTTCCTCGATGGCGCTTTGTTACATCAGCCCTCATCATCTACAAAAACGATCAAAGCCTTTTTAGATGATTATGCCTTCGTCATTGAAGCGTTCATTGCTTTATACGAGGCCACCTTTAATAAAGATTGGTTAGACAGGGCTAAAGCACTTGCAGATGAGGTAATTGTTCATTTTTATGATCAGGAGAAAGCCGCTTTTTATTATACTTCCAATGAATCGGAGGTGTTAATTACCAGAAAATTTGAAGTGATGGATAATGTTATTCCGGCTTCAAATTCTGTCATGGTCAATCAACTGAATAAGTTAGGCCTGCTTTTTGATGAACAAAATTATTTACTTATTTCGGCGCAGATATTGGCCAACGTTTTTCCGCAAATAAAGAGCTACGGCTCAGCTTATTCCAATTGGAGCATTAGATTACTGGAAGAAGTCTACGGTTTCCATGAGATAGCAATTACTGGCCCTGAATCTCTTTCGTTCAGAAAAGCAATAGATCAACATTACACTCCCAATAAGGTATTATTGGGCGGACAGATCGAAAATCTTCCATTGTTAAGAAATAGAATAACGGCAGGTAATCTAATTTATGTTTGTAAAAACAATACTTGTAGTTTACCAGTTGATAATTTAGAGGACTTAAAAAAATTAATTCTTGAACCGGAAGCTGAACGATAGACTTCCATAATTTTATACAAAATGACCATTACATCAAATAGCGTAGTAGCGCTAACTTACAAATTGCACACTGTCAACAATGGAGAAAAAGAGTTTGTTGAAGAAGCAGACAAAGCGAATCCACTTGTTTTTTTATATGGAGTAGGAATGATGCTTCCAAAATTTGAAGAAAATATTAATGGACTTAAAGAAGGCGACACCATCGATTTTGAGCTAGAAGCCGTTGACGCATACGGAGAGAAAGATGATAATGCTGTTGCGCAGCTCCCTGCAGATATGTTTAAAGAATCGGGTATCCCCCCGATTGGCGAAATCCTTCCTTTGCAAGACAATCAAGGAAATCAATTTCGTGCAAGAGTGGTAGAAGTTAGTCCGGAGGCGGTAGTCGTTGATTTGAATCATCCAATGGCTGGCCAGAATTTACATTTTGATATAGAAATTCTAAATGTGCGTGAAGCTACAGCCGATGAATTATCACATGGGCATGCACATGGCGTTGATGGCCACGAAGGGCATTAATCAATAATTAAGTGAAATTCCGGTTGTTCACCCATGGTCGAACAACCGGTTTTCTAGATCTCTTAAATCTATCTTCTCCAATTACATTTATTTCTTTTGTTCATTTGGCTTTCGGTTGGTCGTAAAAAATGACCTTTTTTCTTATATTCGCTGACAAATTTACAAACAGGTATATGAACTATTTTCTTGTAAAATCAGAACCATTTAAATACAGCTGGAATCAATTTTTAAAAGACAAACAAACTTTTTGGGATGGCGTACGTAACTACCAGGCAAGAAACACCTTGAAAGAAATGAAAAAAGGAGACCTGGTATTGTTTTATCATAGCAATGAAGGGAAAGAAGTGGTTGGTATTGCAAAAGTGGTCAAAGAATCTTATCAGGACCCCACTACTGCAGATGAACGTTGGGTAGTGGTTGATCTCTCACCGCTGGAAACCCTTAAGAAACCCGTTACACTGGAAGTCATTAAAGATGACGAACAATTGCAGAACGTTGCACTCGTTCGTCAAGGGAGATTATCCGTTATGCCATTGAAAAGAGAGGAATTTGATAGAATAGTAGAGCTTGGAAGTTAAAAACAAAGATAAATTCAAAAACAAAAATTCATGGCGTGTACCTTTTACTCACAACTGGCAACTCATAGCTAACAACTCCATTAAGCGCCTATCTGGTTAAAAAAACTATGTAATTCTGTGGCTTCTTCAGGCTTCATTTTGCCAGCCAATATTAGCCGTAGTTGCCTTCTGCGTAATGCGCCGGCATATAATTCTTTCTCCTCATCTGTTTCCGGAATTACTTCAGGAACGGCTATCGTTCTCGAATTCTGATCAATGGCTACAAAAGTATAAAAGGCTTCATTTGATTGAATACGGCTACCCGACGGGATGTTTTGCGCATAAACCTGTAATTTTACCTCCACAGATGTATTAAAAGCTCTGGTTACTTTTGCTTCTATACTAATTACATCACCCAACTTTACGGGATGCCGAAAAGAAACATTGTCCACCGATGCTGTTACGACAATTCTATTGCAGTGCTTTTGAGCTGAGATGGCCGCAGCTATATCCATCCAATGTAACAATCTTCCCCCCATTAAATTATTTAACGTATTGGTGTCATTTGGAAGAACTAGTTCATTCATAATAGTGAATGATTCCTGCGCATGTTTTTTATTCATAGGCGTAAAGATAAGGATTCGGTATTAGATATGATGTAACCGCCTTGATTAATCTCTATTGCTTGAGGTGCTTACGCTACCAAAACCTATTAATTCTTCCCAACGTGTAGCAGGTTTTCTATAGTAAATGAAAACCTCATAAGAATTACCCGTCTCATAATGGTCGCCATTATATTTATTGGCTAGTTCTTTTCCGTCTACTACACTTTTATACGTATATTGATAAACACCCTGTTTCAGGAGCACAGATCCCTGCCAAACTTTTTTATCAGCCATATAGGTAAGTTCATTATCTCTGTTCATCTGAAAATCATTGAACAGGCCTACGACATAAACCTTTTCATTATTTTCTGGCTCCTGCTGAAGTTCCAATGTAAAGGTCACCCATGCGTAATCACCTTCTACATCCTGATCTTCAAAATCACTATTCCGTATAAAAAATTTCCCTTGCTCGTCGTAGGAAAAACTATATGTCTCAGTTGATAAATCATGGTCGGGAATGAGCATTATTTTACGTGAGCTATCAACAGCACCTTCACTTATCTGGGCAGAAAGTAGGCGAAAACTTCTCAGATCTAGGTTCCGAAACTCATTGCCTCCACCAAAATCAAGTGTGGTATTGTTGTTATAAATAAGCTGGCCGCTCTTTACGAACATCGGTTTACTTAACACTTCTTTGATGTCGTTTCTCCTATTCTGCGTCACTATTAACTTCATGTCCTGGTAAGGGTTATTTACTTCCAGCCTGCCTAAATGAAGCTCGACATTGAGTTTTTGATTCTTTTTTCGTTTGGCTACATTAAATGAAGGCAAAAGTTGTATGTCTACACCGATGTCTTGTTTGATAACATAAAACCTGCGTGTAAATAGCAGTCTCGACTGATCAGCATCTTCATATACCTTCAGCAGATAGTTGCCCGCTATCTTCGGAGTCATACTCCCATTGCCGGGAAAAGTAAAATGGTAATGTGTATAAGATTGTAACGTATTTACAGAACTTTTGTAATCAAAAATCCTGTCTTCGGTTAGTCCATCAATATACTCTATAGTAGATAGATTGCTGCTTTTCCAGTCGGAAGTACAGTGTTCAATAGTATAATAAAAAGTGCGGTTATCAGCTCTTAGATCGTCAAAAGAAACATACAGTTGTTGGTCTCCATTTAATGTCAATTGCGGTAAAGACTGCTCTTCTTGACTATTATAGCATTGTACTGTTTTGATGGCAGAAAGATAGTTAACATCATCATATTGCAGATCTTGTATAGGAGAACGCTCTATGCGTGCTCTCTTTCTCTCTTTCTTTTGAGCGGATATAGATGTGTTTATACAACAGACAAGAATAATTAGGTTTATAAAAGTTTTCATCACTTTAACCCAGCTAATTTAGTCGTTGATTTCCAATATTTCCTCCGCTAACTTTTCCCATTTCTCCTGCTGGTTCCTCAGTTCGGCTTTTTTATGGGCATATTGAAGATTTATTTCCTTTAATTTTTCGTCATTGTTATAAATCTCCTGATCGGCTAAACGTCCTTCTATAACGGCTAGTTCATTTTCGAGTTTTGCAACCTGTTGCTCCAATGTCTCTAATTCTTTGTTCAGCTTTTGTAACTGTTTACTTTTATCTGCTTCCGGATTTGGAGTAGCTGGCTTTTTGGTCGTCTCTTCTTTCTTGGGCTGACTCTGTCCTGTTGGTTTTCCTTTGACTACCGTGCGTTTGGATTGCCATTCCTCATATTCTTGGTATGTGCCCGGATATTCCTTAATCTGCTGATCTTCGATATACCAGATTTTATTAGCCACACTATCCAGAAAATAACGGTCGTGAGACACGGTAATCAACGTTCCTTCAAACTGTTGAAGTGCCTGTATCAAAATATTAACCGATTGGATGTCCAAATGGTTAGTAGGCTCATCCAGTATTAAGAAATTGGCATCAGCCGTTAAGGCCTTGGCTAGGGCCACACGCGACTTTTCACCTCCTGAAAGTACACGGATTTTTTTGAAGGCGTCATCTCCGGTAAAAAGAAAACAGCCTAAAATAGAACGTAATTCTGTCTCGGTATGTTTTGGTGCAAAAGTTTGCAGCTCCTGCAATATTTCGTTTTCCAAATGCAAGGCTTCTAACTGATGCTGCGCGAAGAAAGTGGTTGTCACATTATGTCCGGTTTCGCTTGCGCCAGTAAAGTCCTTATCCGCATTTGCTATAATTCGGAGGAGCGTGGACTTTCCCTTGCCATTAGCACCTATTAACGCGATTTTGTCGCCTTTTTCAATCACAGCATCCGCATTCTTTAAAATAGGTACACCAGGGTAAGTTTTTGTGATATGTTCCAAACGCACCACATGTCGGCCAGATTGTTTGCTGAATTTAAAACTAAAGTTAACAGTAGGATTATCGTCGTCCACATCATCCACGCGTTCCATACGCTCCAGCGCTTTGATACGCGATTGTGCCATTTTGGCTTTGCTTGCCTTTGCCCTAAATCTTTCTATTAATCGTTCTTCCTGTTTAATTTTAGCTTGTTGGTTTTTAAACTGACCTGACTGAATTTCATTACGTAAGGCCTTTTCCTCTAAATAAAAAGTATAGTTACCAGCATACAAAGTCAGTTTCCCTTTTCTAGACTCCACCGTTTTATTAATAACACGATCTAGAAAATACCTGTCGTGCGAAACAATAACAATAGCACCGTCAAACGCTTGGAGATATGATTCCAACCATTTGATAGAAGGTAAATCCAAGTGGTTCGTTGGTTCATCCAGTAGTAGTATATCGGGGGTCTGCAACAAAATTCTGGCCAGCATCACGCGCATTCTCCAACCTCCTGAAAATGACGATAATTGACGTGTTTGCTGTTCGTCATCAAATCCAAGGCCAGCTAAAATTTCATGCGCTCTATACTCAATACTATAACCATCCAACGCTTCAAACTCGACTTGCTTATCACTCAGCTTGTTCAACAGTTCTTCGCTGTAGTCGGTTTCCATTTTTTTTAATAGATTCTCTATTTCTGTATGTAGTTGATTCTGACGTTCGAAAGCTTCCATTGCTACATGCAATATGCTTTTATCAGATTCATACGATAAGAGATCTTGGTTCAAGTAGCCAATTTTTAAATCTTTGGCCATGGATACGGTGCCCGAGGTAGGCGTATAGTCGCCCACGATGATACGTAATAAGGTTGTCTTACCCGTACCGTTGGCACCTATTAAACCTACTTTATCACCTGGTTTAATATGCCAATTAGCCTCATCGTATAAAGCTCTGGCACCTATCTCGAAAGTTAAATTATTAATAGCGATCATTACGGGTGCAAAAGTACGAAAAAAGTAGCAAGACTTCATGTAGCAAGTAGCAAGACTTAAATTCTACCAATCTCTTGATATTTCTGTCCGGATACTTATATCTCTATTTTTTTTATCTTTGCGCCATGTACAAACTGGTTAAACCATTATTTTTCTTAATGAACCCCGAAGTTGCTCACCATCAAGTGACGGGCGGACTGAAAGCTGTTAACAAAATATGGGGCGGAAGCACATTGATGAAGACTGCCTTTAGCTATAACGACGCTCGTTTGGAGAAAAATGTATTTGGTTTGACATTCAAAAATCCTGTGGGCTTGGCAGCGGGTTTCGATAAGAATGCCGAATACGTGGATGAGTTGGCTGATCTTGGTTTCGGTTTTATAGAAATTGGCACGGTAACTCCTAAACCCCAACCGGGTAATGATAAACCGCGGATGTTTCGTTTAACGGACGATGAAGCCTTGATTAACCGGATGGGTTTCAATAATCTTGGAGTTGATGTGGCGGCAACCCGCCTTCAATATGTAAAAAAAAGAAAGAACATCATCATAGGTGGAAATATCGGGAAGAATAAACTAACTCCCAATGAGGAGGCTGTTAAAGATTATATTATCTGTTTTGATGCGCTGTTTGATGTGGTCGACTACTTTGTGGTCAATGTGAGCTCTCCCAACACTCCCGGCTTAAGGGATTTGCAGGAAAAAGAGCCACTCATGCATATTTTAAACACCTTGCAGCAACGGAATGCAAAGAATGGGGTCTCACGGCCAATTCTTCTCAAAATAGCACCCGATTTAACAGATAGCCAGCTGGACGATATTGTTGAAATAGTAAGTTCCACAGGCATTGCAGGGGTGATAGCTACCAATACCACTATTGCGAGGGATGGTCTACATTCGGCACCATCACTAATAAATGAAACCGGCGGTTTAAGTGGAAAGCCACTCAGAAAACGTTCTACAGAAGTTATACGTTATTTGGCAGAAAAATCCAATAAAGCGTTTCCGATTATCGGAGTAGGAGGGATTCATAGTGCTACCGATGCTCAGGAAAAATTAGCAGCGGGTGCATCGTTGGTGCAATTATATACCGGTTTTATCTATGAAGGCCCGGCTTTGGTAAAACGGATCTGTAAGGCCTTGGTGCGGGATAGTACTATAGTTGAGTAAATAATAGTAGTAGAGTAAGTAAAGTTGGCTAAATGTATTAGCCTATAGCTCAATTAAAAACGTTTAACTCTACTCAATTCACTCACCTATTTTCCAAGAACCTGATATTCTTGGTAAGTCCGGCAAATTTTGCTCGTTTAACAGCGGATTTCTTAAATATCCGTTGAAAGGTTTCTTCCGTTATTTCTTCCCAATCGCGTTTGCTCATTTCCAGAAGTTCAGGATGGGGCTTAAAAGTATCTTCTTGATGCGTTTCTGAAAAACGGTTCCACGGGCAAACATCTTGACAAATATCGCATCCAAACATCCAGTTATCCATTTTTCCAGCAAACTCTTGTGGAATTTCATTTTTTAATTCGATGGTGAGATAAGAAATACATTTGCTTCCGTCTACTACCTGTGGGGCAATAATAGCTTCTGTAGGACATGCATCTAAACATTTGGTGCAAGTACCGCAATAGTCTTTTGTAGGTGCAACATCATAAGCTAAGGGTAGATCTATAATGAGCTCACATAAGAAGAAAAAAGACCCTCGCTGTTTGCTGATGAGGTTACTGTTTTTGCCGATCCAGCCCAACCCCGACTTCTTTGCCCATGCACGCTCCAAAATGGGTGCCGAATCAACAAAAGCTCTTCCGCCCACTTCGCCAATCGCTGTTTGTATGTAGCTTAATAAATGCCTCAATTTATCTTTAACAACTAAATGGTAATCCATACCATAGGCGTATTTGGAGATTTTTGGAGAAGATTCATCTGATTGTATATCAGATGTGTAATAGTTGTAACCTAAAGATATAATTGATTTAGCGTCATCCACCAGTAAGCGGGGGTCCAAACGCTTATCGAAATGATTTTCCATATATTGCATTTCTCCTTGCATTTGGCCTTTTAGCCATTTTTCTAAGCGAGGGGCCTCTTCTTCCAAAAAGCTTGCTTCGGCAATACCGCAAAAAACAAAACCCAAACGTTTCGCCTCTTCCTTAATCAATTTCGAATATGTCTCTGGAGTTCCTTGCACCATGCAAACTTAGCTAAAGAAGCGCTTATATGCAATGATGCTCTATCAGTAACTGATAAGTATGACTTGATTGCTTCTAGTTGTCTTATGAAAAGGAACTTTTCTTTAGACAATTCTTACACTTCCGTGATTATCATTAAAATTGTATATACCTCTCATTTTACCTAAGTTTATGGCATAAATGTAATGACATATGATAAAGTGGTATACCATAGACGATGATCTGCCTACTTTAAATACGATACGCAAGATTAAAAGAGGGGGCAGGCATATCTGCCTCATTAATCACGAGAACAAATACTTTGCTACCAGTGCTAAATGTCCACATGCAGGGGCCGACTTAAGTTTTGGTTGGTGTGATAACGAGCATATTATATGTCCTTACCATCGACATGCTTTCAGCTTAGCTACCGGAAGGGGAGCAGAAGGGCAAGGAAACTATATAACCGTTTATCCGTTAGAAAAACAAAATGGAAAGTGGTTTATCGGAATACAGTCCACTTTTATCCAAAAGCTATTCGGGAAATGAACTATCTACATAAAACATCATGTGTTTTTGAGGGTATAAACTGATTTAGATAGGGGATGTTCCATTCTGTACCTCTCCATATAAACCATATACCGAATATAATAAGCAAAAATGGAAGCCATACCGAAAATCTAATTTTTATACGTCCTTTTAATATAGTACCCATTGAAACGGCGCCTAGAAGTAAGGGTAGGGTACCCAAACCAAACATCAGCATAAATAGAAAACCGCGTAGCGCTGTTCCCGTATTTAAAGCCGCGGCTAATGCCAGATAAACCATTCCGCAAGGTAGTAAGCCATTTAAAGAACCTACCATAAATTGTCCACCGGGCTTTTGCAACCAAAAACCCATCCATTTCAAAATAGGCGATAGGAGAACTTTATTTTTGATGGAGAAAATGGATGTATATCGAATCACTAAATGATAAAAGCCCATCCCTAAAAGGAAAATACCTGTAAAAATGCTTAAGTTTTGTTGCCAGCCATTAAGCTTGCTTCCTGCTCCCAGTAAACCTAATAGGAGACCCAAGAGACCATAGGTGAGTATACGTCCCGTTTGATACAACAGAATGTTACCCATCTTATCCGTAAAAGTGCCCTGTGAAGAAGGCAAAGCAAACATAATAGGCCCACACATTCCAACGCAATGTACACTACTCATTAAACCGATAAAAAAAGCTAAAATCATAATGTTAGTTATTTGATTATTAGTTGTTTATTTGATGTATATGAATTTTTCCTGTAGATATGATGTGTGTTTGTTTTTCCACTCCAATGAGAGGTTCCATGCCCCGATTTTTAACTTTTCTAAGGACATCTGGTAAGAGCAATTGGCAGTGGAGAAATGTATGAGCCGATCGAGCTTGTCATTTGAGGGGCGTTTAAAACGAATCACGCCTTCGTTTATTTGATCAGTGAATGTAATGAACAAGCTATCTCTTTCTACGGCGATTGTAGCTTCTGCGTTGTTTAAATTAACGTTTTGTTTCTTTTGGTATGCTATATCGTAAGATAATCCCTTTTCGTAATAATCATTTTCTTCCAGTGTATCGCTATTTTTGGTCACCATATAAATACCGGTAGCCACTACAGTTGTCATAGCGATGGCCATACCTATTACAATTTTAATTCCCCAATTCATAGTCGTTGTCGGTTATTATCATTAAAACTAATTCTCTTATTTAAATACTCAAAACTCACTTTCCAACAGGTGCTACAAAGCTTGTTTTCATTTTTTTAATGTTTTTACCTCTCGACATAACCGTGATGGATACATTAGTTTTGTATTGCTTAATTTTATTTTTCTGTGTAATCAAAAAGAAAGAAAATTCTGTTGATTCTCCTTTCTTAAGTTCCTTTTTATTGCTAAGTACTTGTATATCAAATTGTCGATCATTACTGATAATAGTAAAGGGTAGTGTTTGGGACGATTTATTGGTAAGTTCTATAGTATATAAATTGGTAACCACACCACCATCCCTATAAATATAACTCGTTCCTTTCGCTCTCAACAAAGTTCCATCAATTGCTTCTCTATGCAGGATTAGTCCAGAAAACACCATCACCAATAACACGAATACAATACTATAGGCAATGGCACGGGGATTCTTCTTGGTTAATTTATTTTGCTGAATGTCTTTATTAGAATAGAACCCAATCAGTTTTTTCGGTTTCTGTATTTTCTCCATGACATTGTCGCAGGCATCGATACAAGCCGTGCAATTTACACATTCAAGCTGTATTCCATTCCTTATATCTATTCCTGTAGGGCAGACCTGAACGCATAATCCACAATCCACACAATCACCGTTAGTTTTTTCCGCTGCCGCTTTCCTAAGTTTAGCTCTCGGTTCTCCCCGCTGATAGTGATAGGCAACCGTTATACTTTGATCGTCCAGCAAAACCCCTTGTAAACGTCCATATGGACAAATAGTTGTGCAAACAATTTCTCTTACATAAGCAAAAACTCCATAGAATACGGCCGTAAATAGTAAAATCGATAATAAACCTTTGATATGTTTGCTAATGGGGTCAGTAACAATGTTAAAAAGAGCATCCACACCAATGATATAAGAAAGAAAAAGGTTGGCAATACAAAAAGATATCATAAAGAAAATAGTGTACTTACATATCTTTTTGACAATCTTTTTCTGAGTGTAAGCACTGCTTTTCAATTTACGCTGTTCATTTGCATCTCCCTCGATCCAATACTCAATTCTCCTAAAAATTAACTCCATGAAAATCGTCTGCGGACAGGCCCATCCACACCATAGCCTGCCATAAACCACAGTAAAAAGCACAATACAAACCATGGCTATCAACATACCAAAAACAAAAATGTGCAGGTCTTGCGTGAAAAAAACCGAACCGAACACAACGAACTTACGCTCCAGAATATTAAATAGTAGCAAGGGTTCATCATTTACCTTGATAAAGGGGGTAACGATGAGTATACCCAGTAAAAGGTAACCTACATATTGCCTATAAGTGAATAAAGGTCCTTTCACTTTTTTGGCATATATCCAGGTACGTTTACGCTTATTTTCGGGCATTATAATCCCAGCCATTTTTGCTATTGTTTCAGATGGGTGATGTTCAATATTTCATTATCGTTATGTATTTCTTCCAACTCGCCTTGTGGCGCTTTTGCATTTGGAGGATTGGTACCATGAAGGGAAACGATATAGTTGGATACTTGCGCAATCTGTGCTGGCGATAACTGCTGTTCCCAGGCAATCATCCCTTTATCTGGAACCCCGTGTTTAATGGTTCTGAAAATATCCTTAATATTTCCCCCATGTAACCAGTAGTCGTCTGTCAGATTCGGCCCGATTCCCCCTTCACCTGCTCCGCCATGACAGGCGATACAATTTTGATCAAAGATGATTTTTCCTCTAGCAATGGTTTCGGCGCTTTTATCGGGTTCTATGCTGTTTTCGTCTACATTATCTGCCTGACTGGCCAAATAAGCTTTCCGTTCATTTTCTGCGACCATCATTTCCTTCTCATACTCCTGTTCCTGATTCATCCCCACACCGAAGACATGATAGGTAGAGATATAAACAACCGCAAAAACCATAGAAGCATAAAATAATCCCATAAACCAAGCCGGTGTTGGATTATCTAATTCCTGTATGCCATCGTAGCTATGATCAATCACCAGGTCGTCCTCCTCAGATAATGGACGTAGCCCCATTAACTTATTCCATCTGTTTTTGCGTACCTGTTTTCTTAAGGCGCGTTTGGCCAATTGAGCAGCCTGAGCTTCTATTTCAACATCAGGCATAGTGACCCGAATAATGGTTTTAAAAGCTTTGTGCAATACCATTGCTGTTGCAAGCACTGTGATCATGACTACTAAAAGCGCAAGCAGGAGGATATCCTGATGCACATTACCGCTGCTGAAATCTTTTATAGACATCGTCGCAGCGCTATCTATTTGCAGTAAGAAGCCAATCATAAGTTGTCATTTTTATTTTCCAATAATTCATCCTCTTCCTCATCCATTAAGGGCAAATGACTCATGTAAGTGCTATGCTGCTTTCTCATTTTTATAATTAAAATACCAACGAGGATGAAAAACAAAAGGAATATCCATAGGGAAGTAATAAGATACCACTCATTACCTTCGAGATTTGTTAGCTGCTTGAACATATTGTTATTACTATTTTTCTGCTACTTTTATATCCGTTCCCAATCGTTGCAAATAAGCAATGATGGCAATAATTTCGCGGTTTTCTATTATTTCTACCTGGTTCTCTTTCAAATCCGTTGCAATAATCTTTGCCTGGGCGATTAGATCGGCATTGGCCTGTTGCTCATATGCCACCGGATAAGGTACACCTAACTGCTTCATAGCAGTTATTTTACGGCTGGTAGTAGTGGTGTCCAAAACCTGATCGATCAACCATGAGTACGAAGGCATAATACTGCCAGGGGAAGTGATGGTTGGATCCATCAAGTGATCAAAATGCCATTTATTTGGGTATTTTTTTCCGATTCTATGTAAGTCCGGTCCGGTACGTTTAGACCCCCACAGAAATGGATGATCATACACAAACTCTCCCGCTTTACTATACTCGCCATAACGAGCGGTTTCAGATCGGAAAGGCCGGATCGTTTGCGAGTGGCAGTTTACACAACCTTCGCGAATGTAAATATCACGTCCCTGAAGTTCTAGTGGTGTGTACGGTTTTACACTGCTGATAGTAGGCACATTGGAAGAAATCATGAAAGTAGGCATCATTTCCACCATACCACCAATCAGGATAACAATTAATGCAATGACCATAAATAGGGCGGGTTTCCTCTCCAATCGCCGGTGTACTGATTTTTCGTTGGTCATCACTGGTGCCAAGGTCATTGCCTGCGCAGGCTCACTGGCTACCAATTTGCCCATTCTCATTGTGCGGATGAGGTTATAGGTCATGAGTAATGCTCCTGATAAATACAAGGCACCGCCTATTGCCCGCAACATATGCATGGGCAAAATCTGCAGTGTAGTGGATAAGAAGCTAGGATATTTTAGAATACCCTCCGGTGTGAATTCTTTCCACATAAGGCCTTGTACTACCGCTGCCCAATACATCGGTATCGCATAGAAAAGTATGCCCAAGGTACCGATCCAGAAATGGGCACTTGCCAGTTTTTTAGAATACAGTTCAGTCTTATAAATTCTAGGGATAACCCAATAAAGAATTGCAAAAGTCATAAATCCATTCCAGCCAAGGGCACCAACGTGTACGTGTGCAACAATCCAATCGGTAAAATGGGCAATGGCATTCACCTGCTTTAAAGAAAGCATAGGTCCCTCAAAAGTTGCCATCCCATAAGCGGTTAGGGCCACTACCATAAATTTTAAAGTAGGTTCACTTCTTACTTTATCCCAGGCACCGCGTAGTGTTAACAAACCATTGATCATACCACCCCAGCTGGGGGCTATCAGCATAATGGAAAATGCAACGCCCAGCGACTGTGCCCAACCGGGTAAAGACGTATACAGTAAATGATGCGGGCCTGCCCAGATGTAAATAAAGATCAAAGACCAAAAATGCAGAATACTTAGCTTATAGGAATAAATCGGTCGATTGGCCATTTTAGGCAGGAAATAATACATCATTCCTAAATAGGGAGTCGTTAAGAAAAAAGCAACGGCATTATGCCCATACCACCACTGAACCAGTGCATCTTGCACTCCCGCATATACGTAATAACTTTTCCAGGCGCTTATTGGTAACTCTACCGAATTAACAATATGCAATACAGCAATGGTTACAAATGTGGCTATATAAAACCATATGGCCACATACATATGTCTTTCTCTTCGTTTGATGATCGTGCCAAACATGTTGATGCCAAAAACAACCCAAATAATGGTGATCGCAATATCTATTGGCCACTCCAGTTCCGCATATTCATGTGAGGTGGTAAAACCCAGCGGTAACGTTATGGCAGCAGCTAAAATAATGAGCTGCCAACCCCAAAAATGAATTTTACTGAGGACATCACTAAACATACGCGCCTTTAATAAGCGTTGTAGTGAGTAATAAACACCCATAAAAATTCCGTTTCCAACAAAAGCAAAAATGACGGCATTCGTATGTACAGGCCTTACACGGCCGAAAGTAGTAAATTGATTACCCAGATTCATAAAAGGCCAAACCAATTGAACGGCAACCAGAAGGCCTACTGTCATACCGACTATCCCCCAAAAGATGGTTGCAATACCGAAATTCCGAACAATTTTGTTATCGTAGTTAAATGTTTCAAGCTGCATAGTTTAATGTGTTTTACTGCGGTAAAAATACACTCGCGCTGAAGGCTATCGAATGATATAGATTTGGCTAAAAAGTGATTGTAATCACTTAATCATTTTATGGTTTGGGGTTTTGGCTGTCGTTTTTTTTGTCCGCTGCATCCACTACCTCGTCCTCAAAAAGAATACGCATAGCAGGCGTGTAGGTATCGTCATGCTGGCCATTCTTATTTGCCCAAAAAAAAGCAATTAAGAAGATTAATGCAATCATTACGCTACAGCCGATTAAAAAATAAATGGCGCTCATTTTTATATTTAAAGTTTATTTTTTGTTGCAAGAAGATGAGTTGTTAAGCTAGTGAAACTCACGATAGTGATGGTGCTGAGTGGCATTAAGATGGCGGCAAATAATGGAGACATGGTACCCTGAGTGGCGAAGTACAAGCCAAATAGGTTGTATGTTAATGAGATACAGAAGCTAGTATAAATAATCTTCATGGATTGTTTGGCCAGTCTAAAAAGAGCTGGTAATTTTCCAAAAGATGGTGCATATAAGATGGCGTCGCATGCTGGTGAAAAATTATTAATATCATCGCTAATGGCTATTCCCAAATCGGCCTGCTTCAGGGCAGCTCCATCATTTAGGCCATCACCCAGCATAGCCACATGCTTGCGGTTTTCTTGTAAGCATTTAATGTACAGTGATTTATCGGTTGGCAATTTTCCGAAATGTAACAACTTATCATTTGAAAATAGCTGTTGGAGGGCCCCTCTGTCTTTGTCTGTATCACCAGATACTAGATGGAGTGTATAGTGCTTATTCAATTGCTTTACTGTTTCGCCCAGTTCTGGTCGCCAATATTGTTCTTGATAAAAACATCCCTTCACTTTTCCGGCTATTTTTACATAGGTACCAACGTGCTGGATGGGCGGGGAGCTTATATTTAAAAAACGTGCATTACCTATCAGCACTTCTGTATCATTGATAAGCGCTTTAATGCCACCGCCCAAAACTTCTTCATAGGAGGTTACAGGAGAAATAGTCTTAACATGGGCAAGTTTTCTGGTGATTTCTCTACTTTGTGGATGATTTGAATTTCTGCATGCAGAAAAGACCAGTTGCTGTTCATACCAGGTGAGTACACCACTAAAAGATAGACCTACCTCAGCCAACGTTGTAATAGTGCCCGTTTTATCAAATACCAAGGTATCTATCTCAGCCATTTTTTCTACAGCCATGGTGTTTTTTACATAAAAGCCATTTCTATCAAAAATGCTTAATACGGCAGAGAGCGTGAAGGGAGAGCTCAGTGCCAATGCGCATGGACAAGCAATAATGAGTACTGCCGTAAAAGCTCCCCAAGCTTTATCTGTATGCCCATGGAACAACCAGAAAATTGCGCTTAGGATGGCCAAGCCCAACAAAAGTGGGGTAAAATACTGGCTAACCCTATTACTGAAATTATGAAAGATCTCCTTATCTTTATCATCTACCTGATTCCACAAACTCGTTAAATAACTTTGTGATACAGACTTTACTACTTCCAGCTCAATGGCTTGTGCGGTTTGCTTGCCGCCTGCGTAGATCACTTCACCCAAGACTTTTTCAACAGGGGCGGATTCTCCGGTGACAAAACTGAAATCTATTCGTGCGTTTCCTTTCAGCAGGATAGCATCGGCTGGGACGATTTCATTATGGCGTATCAATATACGGTCGCCCACCTGCACATTTGCCAGTGCAATCGCCCTTTCCTTACCGTTTCCTATTTTAGTAACCGCCACGGGGAAGTAGGATCGGTAATCACGCTCGAAAGAAAGATGATGATAGGTTTTACGTTGCACCCATTTGCCGAGCAATAGGAAAAACACCAGTCCGCAGAGCGTGTCCGAAAACCCCGCGCCGGTGCCAGATATAATTTCCCAAGCGGAACGGATAAATAAGACGAGTATACCCAACGCTAATGGAACATCTAAATTTAATCGATGATGCTTTAAGCTTTTAAGGGAGGAGATGAAATAATCTTTTCCACTATACAACATGGCAGGTAAAGCAAAAGAGAGATTTATCCAACCAAAAAGCGTGGAATAACTCTTTTCAAAGTCCGCCATACCAAAGTACTCCGGAAAACTGATCATCATGGCATTACCAAAGCAAAATCCAGCAACGGCTATCTGTCTAAGCAATATGCCCTGCGCATCCCCTTGATTCAACTTTACCACGTCTTGCAGCGTTATTCGTGGTAGATAACCTATACGATCCAGTAAGTCCACCAGTTTTTTAAGTGATAACTCCCGGTGGTTAAAAGTAATGCGGACCTGTTTTTTCATAAAATCCACTCTTGAAGATAATACCTGTTTCTCTATCCTGTGTATATTTTCCAAGAGCCAGATACAGGAGCTACAATGTATTTGAGGGATGTAAAAAGTAATAATAGAAATTTTATCGTCTTTAAAATCAACCAATTGCTCAGCGATGGAGCTTTCATCCAAGTAATTGAAATTTTCCGTGCCAGACGATGATTGTTTTCCAGGGTGTTCATTGTATTTATAGTAACCTGTCAAACTATTTTTACTCAACAATAAATAAACATTCTGACAGCCCAGGCAACAAAATGTATGATTGTCAGCACTATAGGTGTCTTGACTTATTGCATCGCCACAATGATAACACTGCTGTTTTTCTGTAATGACTTCTGTTGGCATATCTGAAACTATATAGCCTTGCTGAATAGCTGTTTTCCGGATTTATCAGATGCCAATCTCTCATCAAAGGCCATACAGATATTTCTCAAAAACGATTTACCGATAGCCGTTACCCACAATTTATCATCTTCCAAAATCACCATGCCATCTGCAACAAAAGGTTGCAGTCTTTGCAGTACCTTGGCCGAAAGCTGCTGATCCAAAAGCAGTTCTCCTTTACACATAATGTCGAGTATCTGTTTTCTAACGGAACGATCTTCTTGCGTGAGGATATGACCTTTTAAAAGAGGCAGTTCATTGTTTTCAACTAAAGACTTGTACTCTTCAACCGTTTTAACATTCTGGGAAAATGCCGTTTGTGCATCACTGATAGAAGACACACCCAAGCCTAACAACAAAGGAGATTGTTTATCTGTATATCCCATAAAATTGCGATGTAAACCACCGTTTTTGGAGGAGACCGCTAGACTATCGGTTGGAAACGCAAAATGATCCATCCCAATATCAACATAACCTGCTGCCTTGATCATTTCCTTACCGCAATAGTAAAAATCAAGCTTATCCGCCTCATCGGGTAAATCGGTTTCTGTGAATAAACGCTGACCGGGTTTTATCCACGGCACATGTGCATAACTATAAAAGGCAATACGATCGGGTTTCATATCCAGTGCAATCTGCATGGTATCGACTATTCCCTCCATTGTTTGACGGGGCAAACCATAAATCAAGTCAAAATTGATGGACGTATAACCCGTTCTTCTCGCGTCTCGTAGGATGCGGAGTACATCTTCCGGACTTTGCTGGCGGTTAATGACGCGTTGTACGACGGGATTAAAATCCTGTATTCCCAAGCTTAATCTCCTAAAACCCAAATCATACAATACCTCCAAATGTGCTGAAGTTGTATTGGCTGGATGCGCTTCAAATGAAAATGTGGCGTCTTTTACCGGTACTGCATCCCTTAAAATCTCTTTTATTAAGAAAGATAGATTTTCTGGATCAAAAAATGTAGGTGTACCTCCTCCAAGATGTAAATCATTAATATATAATTTCTTACCAAGATATTTTAAATACATACGCCATTCTTTCAATACCGCTTCAACATAAGGCAACTCTACATTGTGGTTTTTTGTTATTCGCGTATTGCATCCACAATAGGTACATAAACTTTCACAGAAGGGGAGGTGTATATATAAACTTACTTCCTGTTGCCCATTGTCTGCAGCCTCTTTTATGGCATTTATCCATAAGTCTGGATTCCAGCTATCGGTATCCCAATAAGGAACCGTGGGATAGCTTGTATATCTTGGGGCGGAAATACTATATTTTTTGACGCGTGGATCTGTCATGTGATTTGATTTATATGTTTTAAATAGGATGAGGTCGAAAAATTAAGGTGTATTATTGCTGTCATTGCAATTTTTGAGGCAAACGCAGGCGTTTCCTACACATTTGCCTGATTCCCAAAGGCTCAAATTCCTAATAGTTTGCCGCGCGGTATTTTCGATAGATTGATCATCGCTAGGATTATTCGCTACTTTGATACCTAAACGATATGCGGCTATTAAATCTATATGTGTGGTGGCCTTCGAGCGGGTTATGATATGTCTGATACCTATCTGTTTTAGCGAGAAAAGCAGTGTTTTGTCTAAAAGATCAAATCCCGAAATGATGACAACTGTTTTTCCAGAGCAATACGACAAGGTATTGGCATTCAATTCATTCGAAATAAGGGTTAATTCGTGAAGTTTAGCATTTGACTTAACTAAATGTTCCTTCTCATATGATTTTATACTATAAGCAATAGCTTTCATATTTGCACATTCGTTTATATTTTGTGATAACAATCGCGTTAGGTACAAAACTAAATCGAAAGGCTTGGATAGCCTATGCAGTGCATCATCGAAAAAAGTAACCTTTGTTACTTTTCTCATGTATATAGAGCAGTTTAGGGATCAAACTTCATGTTGATTGCCAAATAAAAAGGAACTTTTTTATAGTCATTTTTCTTAATTAATTTCATCTCCTTTATTCGTAAATAGTTTGGCTTTTATAGGCACTCATGCTGCTTCGCGGTCTTCCGCAGAAAGTATTCTAGGTTTAGGATAATTCCAAATTTATTTTTCATTCTTTGTATTTCTTATGTGACGCTTTGATAGTTTTTGACGTATTCTTTCTTTTTACAACCGAGAACATGCGTAATATGAGTTTGAATTTGACATTGTTCAATACCAGCGGATAAGACTTACTCTCCATTTTTCTTTGGGCGTAGGATCCGATTTCATCATCATGGACAATGGCAGATTTAGTCTTGTGCGGAAGCTGTCAGCCCGGTCACTCTTCCCTCTGACCATCCCGATGGACCTTTTTATTTCTAGCCCCGGTATCCGGCAGTAACTGTATCCCTTGCTTTGGCAGTACTGCAGAAAACGGTATTCGTACCTTCCGGTATATTCCAGAACAAACAGGGTGGCCTGCAGATCGATCCCTTCCTGCCGAGGGACCTTGCGAACAAGCACTAGCCGTTGCGAAGGACGAAAATGGCATAGGCTTGCGGAGGTAGCAATCGGCAGTCAACATGCTTTTGTACAATTATAACGCGAAGCTAACGCAATTAGAGCAAAAGACGAACGAAGGGTGGTCTTGTGGGAAGGAGTGGCTGCTTTTACGACCGGCATGTTGACCACGAATTGCAACAAAACAAGCCAGGCAGGCACTTTGCTTACTTTGGTGCCGGCCAAAGTAAGAAACCTGTGCGGTAAGCACGGCAAGCCCCGCGGGTAAGGGCGAAGAAGTATGACGAACAAAAACGTTTTATCTTCATATACACACATTTTCTAACTAAGCGCTTTCAAAAAAAAGGAAGGCGCTTACTGTTTTATTGTGCTCAATTTATAAATAGAGTGTATTTTAATAGCATTACCCTCTTTGGAAAGGAGTTTTTCATCCTTAAAATCAGCTAGTGTACGGCTGATGGTTTCATTTGCTGTGCCAGCCATGGCTGCTAAGTCATCTCGCGCAATGCGGATAGTACATTCATCCGTCTGTAAATCTGATGTGAACTTTTTTGCTATAGCAACCAACGCATCGGCAACTCTTTTACGTACAGAATGATAAGCCAACCGTAAAAGTTGTTCTTCTTTTTCCCTTATATTTCCCGATAATAATTCAATAAATTTTTGAGCAATCATTGGATTCTGATAAAGCAGCTCGAAGAAAAGATCTTTATTGATTAAACATAATTCACAATCTTCTATGGTTTGTGTATTATCCGAATATTTTTCATGTGCTAACAGCGCTTCATATCCAAAGTAATCTCCTTCTGTAAAAATATTGGTAGACAACTCGCGTCCGTCATGATAAAAAAGATAACTCCGTATTTTTCCCTTTTTTACCTGATAAATATATAGCGGTGTATCACCTTCCTGATAAATACTCTGCTTCTTTTTGTAGCTTCTTGATCTACCTTTTAGTTGAAGGTCATTGAGTAAGGTTTTTTGTTCTTCATCACTTAGATATAGATTTGTCCGTATCCCACTATGTTGTTCTTTTTTCTTCAATCTTGTTTCAATGGCATTCAATAGTTCCATATCGTCAAAAGGTTTCGTCAGATAATCGTCTGCACCCATCTCCATTGCCTTTCGCATATCGGTCCTTTCTGCCTTTGCCGTTAAAAAAACAAATGGGATATTAGCGGTTTCCGAATGCTTTCCTAATAAGAAGAGAACCCCATAACCATCCAAATTTGGCATCATGATATCGCATAAGATGATATCGGGTTTATGTTTGAGCGCTTGGTCGACTCCTAACTTTCCATCAACAGCTTGAAAAACCTTATAACCGGCCATTTCTAATATTTCTGTTGTACTCTCCCTTATATCGTCATTATCTTCTATGATCAATACGGTTTTCATATATCAGTGATTTGCTATTTTTACTCGTTATTAGTTACCTCTATGGAATTAAAAGTTCACCATTTAGCTTTTGAACATTAATGTAACGGTGGTTCCTTCATGAAGATTACTGATGCAGGTGACCACTCCATTCATTAAATGCACATATCTTTTAACGATATTCAACCCCAAACCAGTACCGGGTATATTCCCAGTATTGTTGGCCCTAAAAAAAGGTTCAAACAAATTCTTCTGCTCTTCCTGTGGAATTCCAATACCATTGTCTCTCACCGTAATAATACAACAGTTATCTTGTATTTCGCTATTGAACTCAATAAAAGTATTTTCGCCCGAATATTTAATAGCATTGGACATCAGGTTAATGATACTGTTTTTCAACAAATTGGCATCTATATTAAAAACACCCACGGAGCCTGTATGCTGATAAACAATATGCTGATTCTGTTTTGCCAGTAATTGCATCTCTTCAGTAATATCTTCTGCAAGTTTAACAAGATTTACTTCTTCTATAACGACGTTTACTTTACCTGCTTCCAAGCGTTCCAGAGACAAGAAATCGTTTAGAATATTTGTTAGCAGCTGTACCGAATTCCTGATCTTATTCGTGTGTCTTTTCACGTTATTAAAATCTTGCTTATCCAAGTATTTGTCAATCAATGAGGCCGAAAGCTGCACAGAGCTAAGGGGTGTCCTAAATTCGTGTGAAGCCATCGATACAAAACGCGATTTCAATTGATTCAGGTCTTTCTCTTTTTCCAGTGATAGACTTACATCTGCTTTGGCCTCCTCTAACTCACTAATAAGTTTAATAAGGTCTTTTGTACGTTCACTAACTTTTCTTTCCAGTTCGGCTGTATATTCTTTTAATTTCTCTTCTGCATTTTTCTGTTTAGATAAATCGTGCACGAAACCGGTGAATATCTTTCGGTCTTTATAATTCACTTCGCTAACAGCCAATCGGAAGGGAAAAGTGGTGCCGTCTTTTCTTTTTCCCCGAACCTCCCGACCCACACCGATGATATGCTTTATACCGGTACTTAAATAGTTATTTATATAAGAGTCGTGCCGGCTATGGTCTGGTTCGGGCATTAACATGGATACATTGTTACCAATAACATCTTCAGACGTGTATCCAAATAATTTCAATGCCGCTGGATTGATGGATTCAACAATACCACAATTATCAATAGTGATAATACCATCAATTGCATTGTGAATAATGGCTTCCAGGAGTTTGGCTGTGTCCATCATGGGTTACATATTCTTCTAGTAGACAATATAAGAAATTTACACTGATATAAAAAAGGCGCGTTTTAAACGCGCCTTTTTTATTCTTTAAGAGTGCTTATTTTTTGTTTTTACTTGTTTGTTGTTGACGCATATAGTCTTCCATTCTTTTTTGAAAAGTAGATTTTTTGCTAGCTTCAGGTTTCTTCTTATTTGCCTGTATCATCGCATGTATTTTCTCATCGTTAATGGATTGTCTGATGAAGAATTGAATAGCAAATGTTAAACAGGTAGACAAGAAATAGTAATAGTTTAAGCCCGCAGGATAACTATTCAACACAAAGAAAAATATCAAGGGCATAAAATAACCAATATATTTCATTTGTCCAGTTGCCCCAGATACCATATTATTATACCATGTTGAAACTAAGGTAGCACAGGTCATCAGGATACACATCAAACTAATGTGGTTGATATTGATGATGGGTATATTGGGGAAACCTAAAATAGAATCGTAGGTTGAAAGATCTTTCATCCACAAGAAACTCTCGCCTCTCAGTTCAAACAGGTTAGGGAAAAAGAAGAAGAAAGCAATCATAAAAGGCATCTGCAATACCATGGGGATACATCCTCCCATAGGATTTACACCCGCCTGTTTATACAATTTCAGATATTCCTGCTGTAATAATGTTTGATTATCTTCACCTACTTTGGCCTTAATTTCATCCATTTCTGGCTTCAGCACGCGCATTTTGGCCATAGAAACGTATGACTTATAGGTTAATGGAGATAAAACGATTTTTAAAAGTACTGTTAACACCAAGATAATCAGTCCGTAATTCCAGTTAAATCCTTCCAATAAATTGAATACAGGAAGCGTAATGAATCTATTAATCCATTTCATCGGACCCCAGCCCATATTGACCTGTTTCTCTAAATCGTGCCCTTGATCTTTTAGTATGCTGAACTTATTAGGGCCGAAATAGAAAGCCATTGGATAGGTATTGACGTCTTGGCGGTTAAAATCCAAGTGCATATTAGCAACGAACGACTTTACAATTTCATCACTTGTAACCGTTGTTACTTTCAAAGATCCGCCGTCAAATCCATTTTTCGCAATCAGTACATTGGAGAAGTAATGCTGTTTAAATGAAAACCAATCAATCTTGCCCACATCCTTGCTATCATCGCTGGTGGTGCTTAACTCATCAACATCTCCATCAAATTCCTTAAAATATGCAGTAGAACGGTTGCGTTCATCCTTCATATCTTTTTCTTTTTGTGGTAATTCTGCCTGCCAGTTTAGCACCAATTTAGTTTCGGTGGGGGCTACTACGTCTTGCATGCCCTTTGTTACAACCGTAAACCCTAACTGTCTGCTGTCACCTTTAATACCGTAGACATAATCAATATATCTATTTTCTGCATAATTCAACCTTAAAGTAAGGGTAGCCGAGTCTGTATTATTGACAACAATATTGTTTTTGCTTTGTGGCTGAAAGAAGAGATCGTTGGTATTAACATTGATGCCGGCAGTAGTAAATTGTAAACCAAATCTATTGTTGTCACCACTAAATAAAATCAGTGGATTACCTTGATAATCCTTTTCACCTTTTATTTCAACAGATTTTACTCTACCCCCTTTGGTACTGACGCTTGCCTTTATATACTCATTTTCGAGTATGATAAGTTCTTCCGAACCAAGCTTTGCACCACCAAAAGGACCGGTCATTTGCGTAGAGTCTACCGCAGTTGCTTCCAGTCCTTGCTGTGCTGCAAATAAAGTATCTGTACTTGCTGTTTTGCTGGTGTCAGGTGTTTTGGTACGGGCAAGAGAATCCTGTAGTTGTTGTTCTTTCTTAATTTCCTCTTCCGAGGGTTTCATCAAAAATACCGATCCTGCCAAGATAATCATTATCAGGAACAGGCCAGTAAAGGTATTTCTATCCATTTTATATTAAGCTTCAGTCTAAAATATATTTTAATTATTTATTACTTGTCTATTAAAAGCCTATCATTTCCTATCGTTTGCCTGCTTTTGCTAAAGAAGCGGCCACAAAGTTAACAAAAAGTGGGTGAGGATTTGCTACGGTTGACTTTAATTCTGGATGAAATTGTCCACCCACAAAAAAGGGATGATCTTTCAGCTCAATAATTTCTACCAGATTATTATCAGGGTTAATGCCCGAAGCGATCATTCCTGCATTTTCATATTGTTTTAAGTATTCGTTATTGAATTCATAACGGTGCCTGTGGCGTTCGCTGATTCTTCCTTTACCATAGATGGCAGCAGCTTTTGTTCCCTTTTTCAGCTCGCAGGGATAAGCCCCTAGACGCATGGTGCCTCCCATATTCTTGATGTTTTTCTGATCTTCCATCAGATTGATTACCGGATGCTTCGTCTTTTTATCCATCTCATAGCTATTGGCATTCTTTAAGCCCAATACATTTCTGGCAAACTCAATAACCGCCACCTGCATCCCTAAACATATACCAAAAAATGGGATGTTATTTTCTCTCACATACTTAATCGCTGTTATTTTCCCTTCCAGACCACGTTCCCCAAATCCCGGAGCAACCAGTACGCCATGTAAGCCTTTTAGTTTTTCCTCCACATTTTCATCATTGATGCTCTCTGCAGCGATACTCCTTACGGAAACTTTGCATTCATTCTGGGCCCCCGCATGAATAAACGACTCATTAATGGATTTATAAGCATCCGGAAGTTCCACATACTTACCAACAAGTCCGATTTTAATCTCTGCGGTTGGATTCTTAACACGCCCTAAAAAGGCCTTCCAGTTTTCCAAATCAGGTTCATTTTTATTGGAGAGTTTTAGTTTTGCCAGTACTGTCTTGTCCAATTGTTCTTTTAACATCAACAAAGGTACGTCGTAAATAGAGGAAGCATCAGCAGACTCAATCACGGCATTAATGTTTACATTACAGAACAAAGCAATCTTTTTACGAATATCATGCCCAATACGGTGTTCCGTGCGACAAACAAGAATATCTGGCTGTATACCATATTCTAACAGCATTTTCACGGAGTGTTGCGTAGGTTTTGTTTTCAATTCGCCTGCTGCTGCCAGATAAGGCACCAAAGTTAAATGGATAACCAGCGAATCATTGTTTCCTAATTCCCAGCGTAATTGGCGTACGGCCTCAATAAACGGCAGGGATTCAATATCGCCAACAGTCCCACCCAACTCGGTTATGATAATATCATATTGGCCTGTCTCACCTAAAAGGCGCATTCTCCGCTTAATTTCGTCCGTAATATGGGGTACTACCTGCACTGTTTTGCCTAAGTAATCGCCCGCACGCTCCCTTTCGATCACCTGCTGATAAATCCGTCCTGTAGTTACGTTGTTTGCCTGAGAAGTAGGGGTATTTAGGAATCGTTCATAATGACCAAGGTCAAGATCGGTTTCTGCACCATCCTCGGTAACATAACATTCGCCGTGCTCATAGGGGTTTAATGTTCCTGGATCAATATTGATGTAAGGATCAAATTTCTGAATGGTAACTCTGTAACCTCTTGCCTGAAGTAATTTTGCTAATGAGGCAGATATAATGCCTTTACCTAGTGATGAAGTAACACCGCCCGTAACAAAGATGTATTTGGTCATGATAATATAATGGAAAATTATATGCTGTGAACTACCTAATTAATGCCACAGCATGTTCTTGTACGGGGTACAAAAATAGAATTTTTTTTGGTCTTTTCCATGACATATTGATTATTTGTTGGTGAATGATGTTAAGTAGTTAAAAGTGAAAGCATAATGTGAAGTCTAGAACCTATTAGCGGCTATCTAATCTATCTTTATACGCTAAATACTAAATAGTTAGTGCTAAATACTAAAATAATTTGCTATTTTTACCATCAAAACAACAAATTTAGCATTTTGAATTTTAACGATTTTAATTTTGATGAAAGGCTTCAGGAAGGACTCATCAGTATGGGCTTCAAAACCCCAACCCCGATACAGGCCCAGGCTATTCCTTTAATCTCCGACAAACACGACCTGATTGCCTGTGCCCAAACCGGAACCGGAAAGACAGCCTCTTATTTATTGCCACTGATGGACGCCATCTGTAAAAATGAACAGAGACCAGCTATAAGTGCCTTGGTATTAGCTCCAACAAGGGAGTTAGCCGTACAAATAGATCAGCAAGTAGAGGGCTTGGCATACTTTACCGGCATTACTTCTATAGCTGTATACGGCGGAGGAGATGGAGTAGATTATGAACAACAAAGAAAATCCTTACGCAATGGGGTAGACATTGTGATCGCTACACCCGGCCGTTTGATTGCTCATATGGCCTCCGGAATTGTAAAATTAGAAAAAATAGATTTTTTGGTCCTTGACGAAGCGGATAGGATGCTCGATATGGGGTTCAAGGATGATATACTCCGTATTGTTAGGCAGCTTACTGAAGAAAGGCAAACCCTTTTATTCTCGGCTACCATGCCACAAAAAATACGCATTTTTGCAAAAGCCCTTCTTAAAGACCCTAAACAAGTAAATATAGCTATATCAAGACCGGCAGACAAAATAAGACAAACATATTATCGCACATTTGATGAACAAAAGGTGCCCTTACTCAAACATATACTCGTTTCCGGAAATTATTCGAGCGTTATCATGTTTTGCGGGAGAAAAGAACATGTAAAGCTCCTGGAAAAAGAATTACATAAAAGCAATTTAAAGGTTAAAGCATTTCATTCTGATTTGCAACAAGATGAACGTGAGCAGATACTTTTAAACTTTAAGAATAGAAAACTAAATATACTTGTCGGCACCGATGTGCTCTCCAGAGGTATTGATGTAGATGGAATCGACTTAGTGGTCAACTATGACGTTCCTGGCGATCCTGAAGATTATATTCATCGTATTGGTCGTACCGCAAGAGCTGAAAAAACAGGGACGGCCATAACGTTTGTAAACAACCGTGATTTCCGTAAACTTCTTGCTATTGAAAAGTTAATGGATAGTAAAATTGAAGAAAGTTTTTTACCGGAGTTTTTAGGTGAAGGCCCCCAGATCATTCCCATTTTAAAGAAAAAAAGAAAAAAGAAAAGGACTAACTTTAAAAAGGACGGAAATACATTTAATACGAAAAAAAAAATAGACCCGTCTGTTGAAGATAAGGACTCAAAAGCTTCATAAGTCTTAAGGTATTTATGAAAATATGTTAAGTAGTTTACTTAGAAAGATCCATTTAGGTATTTATATATTCTGGGTATTTTTTTTCTTTAGCTTATTTTATCCAGCATTATTTTTGGTTTGTAGGGCTCCAAAAAAAAACTTCACATGGATTGTCAAAATCAGAAAAACGATGGCATTACTGAGTACATTGTTCAGCGGCATCTACTTCAGATTTAATATACCTAAAAACATCGACTGGAACAGAGGCTATATTGTGTGTGCGAATCATACATCAATCTTAGACATCTCCGCCCTGGCATTACTTTGCAAAAACGATATTTCGTTTATGGGCAAAATAGAGCTGCTACAGAATCCCATAACACGTATGTTCTTTAAAACTATAGATATTCCTGTAGATAGAAATAGCAAAATATCTTCTTATCGTGCCTTCAAGATGGCGCAACAGCGTATAAGCGAGGGGTGTACGGTCATTCTATTTCCAGAAGGTGGGATAGGAAATGATTATCCACCTAAACTTCAAGCCTTTAAAAATGGGCCATTTAAACTGGCCATTGAAAGTGGCGCACCTATATTACCGGTTATTATTCATGACCTGTGGAAACTTTTGTGGGATGAGGGGAGCAAAGGAAGTAAGCCAGGCACCTGCTCCATCACCGTATTACAACCCATCGAAACAATCGGGATAGATGTCACTAAAGTTGATCAGTTAAAAGACGAGGTAAGCAAAGCGTTTTTTCAACATTTAAATTGATTGGTTTTATCTGTAACAAATGATCACGGTCAGCGTCTCAACGCTATATCAATCAATAATAGCTCATGTCATCACCACTTATAGATATTAAAGAAATAGGCAGGAAATATGTTATCGGTGCAGAAACTATACATGCATTGAAATCAGTTACCCTGCAAATTAATAAAGGGGAATTTGTGGCACTTATGGGGCCGTCTGGATCGGGCAAATCGACTCTAATGAATATACTTGGTTGCTTGGATACACCAACGAGAGGTGAATATATACTGAATGGTATCAAGGTGAGTGATATGACGGATGATGAACTTGCGGAGGTACGCAATAAGGAAATAGGTTTCGTTTTTCAAACATTTAATTTATTGCCACGATCAACTTCATTAGATAATGTGGCGCTTCCCTTAATTTACTCGGGTTTAAATAAGTCTTTGAGATTGGAGAAAGCACAAAAAGCGCTGGAAAGCGTTAATCTGGGGAATCGTGTCGATCATAAGCCTAACGAACTTTCTGGAGGACAGCGCCAACGTGTGGCGATTGCGCGTGCACTTATTAACGATCCATCAATTATTTTAGCAGATGAACCTACCGGTAACCTCGATACAAAAACATCCGTGGAAATCATGGGTTTGCTGGAAGAAATACATTCCAAAGGCAATACGATTGTTTTGGTAACACATGAGGAAGATATAGCACAACACGCTCATCGCATCGTCCGTATGCGTGATGGACTGATAGAAGATGATTACCCTAATAAAGACATCAAGAACGTTTCACCTAGATTGGCCGCTCTAAAAGAGAAAGGAACAGACTTCGAAGGGATATGATCGTTGCTAGTTATCAGCTGTTAGTACCTGTTTCTAACCGTCCTTAACGGGAGGCAAGCTTCTGAATTATTGATATCTTGTTTATTTTTAAATGTATCAATGGGCCCTTCGGGGTTTTTACTTTTTACTCTTTTAATTAACCTTAGCTGTTCCAATGAAACCTGTATGAGTGCTCAAAAAATGATGAATAAATAGCTCATACAAGCTTCATCTCCTCTAAAAACAACTTATACTGATGAAAATATACACGAAAACCGGAGATAGCGGAATTACTTCTTTAATTGGGGGTACCAAGGTTCCCAAACATCACCTTAGGGTGGAATGTTATGGAACTATAGACGAGCTGAATTCATATCTTGGTTTGATAAACAGTCTTGGTTTGCATAAACAAGAGGCGGAAGAACTGCTTGAGATACAACATTTACTTTTTGCCATCGGTGCATTATTGGCGTCCGATCCGCTGAGTTCTAAAATGAAATTATATTCATTGTCGAAAGAAGATATACGGTTTCTGGAGGAAGCGATTGATCGAATGGATAATGAACTAGAACCACTCAAGAACTTCATTTTACCCGGCGGAAACGTGCTTGTATCCAATATCCATATTGCTCGCTGTATTTGTCGCAGGGCCGAACGCTTTGTGGTAAACTTAGCTACTACTTCAGAAGTTTCGAGTAGTATCGTTATCTATTTGAATAGACTTAGCGACTATCTTTTTATGTTGGCTAGAAAAACGGCCAAAGACACTGGTGCAAAAGAAATTATCTGGAATCCGAAATGAGGTAACGATTAGGATATGATTTCTAGTTGTTTAGTATTTCATGCCTTCTAAGTATTTTTTGGCCTCTTTACCCGGCTTCCAGTTATAGTTTGGTTCAAAGTAATTCCAAAGTAATGCCGATATTTCACGTGTTAGTAGCCAAGCTTCGTTGTTTTCTTTCCAGCTTTGATCTTTAATGTTCTTCGTAGCGATATAGAAAACGTAGTCTCCATGAGGAGCGTTTACCATTACAAGTTCTGACCTCGAATCATTAACCATACCCTGTTTCGAAGCAGTTTGCACATAAGGAGGTATCTGTGATAGTGCATATTCGTCATAATAGATATGCGACATCAAACGATACATACGTTTGGAAGCAGCTTTACCAACGATTTCAGCATTCCGTATTTTAATCAGCAGCTGGGCCATTTCGCGAGGTGTTGTTTGCCCCCAACCATATCGTTTCCAATCGAGTTCTCTGCCTTTTGTTCGGGAATTAACTCTCGTAAACCGTAGCCCGTTTTCCTCCATCAGTTTATTGATGGTTTCACCACCACCAGCAAGTGATTGGTTCCATAATGAAGTTGTATTGTCACTATAACTCATCATGAGTGCAGCCAAGGTACTTAGGTCTGTTTCTACACTATCTTTAAAAAACTGCATCAGACCAGAACCGCCAGATTTCAGCGAGTCGCGGTAGATCATCGACTGATGATAGTTCAGTTCACCCTTTTCAATCTTGTTGAACAATCCAATCAATATAGGAACTTTGACAATACTAGCTGTAGGGAAAATAGTATCAGCATGGATAGCAACTTCCTTTTTGGTTTCGAGATGATATACATATACACCTGCTGTCCCCTCAAAGCCCGTGATTAATTTCTCTAAAGCGTTTTGCAGTTTGGTATCTGTAGAGATCTCCTGTGCTTGTAAAGAATAACCTACGCCAAAACTCCATAGAAACATCCAGGTAATATAAATTTCTCTAACTGTCAATCGCATAGTGACTATTTATTTGGGAGAAATAATTTTATGAAGATCATCCGGTTCATCAATGGCAATAGTTTCTATCGTGGTTTCTGCAGTTTTGATACGATAGCCATTTTCCAGCCAACGTAGCTGTTCCAAAGATTCCGCACGCTCCAATGAGGAGGGAGGGAGCTTTGTCAATTCTTTGAGAATATCGCTGCGATAACCATATATTCCTATATGTTTATAATATTTATGCTGAGTTAACCATTTTTCTGGTTCAATCCCTCTTAAATAGGGTAAGGCAGCCCTGCTAAAATAGATAGCTTCCCGATTGTGGTTCAGTAATACTTTCGGACTATTAGGATTAAATAACTCTTCCTGACTGTCTATTGCTTTCACCAATGTGGCAATCTGAGTGGTAGCATCAACAAAACAAGAGGCCAATAAATCAATCTGAGCTGGATCTATGTAGGGTTCATCTCCTTGAATATTGATGGCAATATCAAAATGGATATCACTATTCGTTACCACTTCGGCACACCGATCTGTTCCGCTTGGGTGCGTATGGCTGGTTATGACTGCTTTTCCACCAAATGTAGCTACATGGGCCGCTATTCGCTCGTCATCAGTAGCAACAACCACCTGTTTCAAAACAGGCGATTTCGAAACCTGCTCATAAACACGTCTGATCATACTTTTACCATTAATGTCTATTAGCGGCTTGCCGGGAAACCTTGTTGAGGCATAACGCGCAGGTATTATTCCAATGATGTCCATAATTTTAGTAGCAAGTAGCAAGATACAAGATACAAGACCCACTAATCTTGATACTGACGTCTTGATACTTATATCTTTATCAAAACAACCCGTTTAAATTCTTTTCAATCTCTTGGATTACAAAGCCTAAATCTTCTGGATTAGTTGCAAAATCAAGTTTATCCTTGTCTAGGATCAGCAATTTTCCATCTTTATAATTTCCAATCCATTTCTGATATTTATCATTCAGTTTAGAAAGATAATCTAAACGGATACCTGCTTCGTAATCTCTTCCGCGTAATTGTATATTATCAACCAAAGTAGGCACCGAAGCTTTTAAATAAATCAATAAATCAGGTGGTTTGATAAATGAAACAATACTCTCGAAAATATTGCTGTAATTTTCAAAGTCACGGCTTGTCATTAGTCCCATATCATGTAAGTTTTCAGCAAAAATGTATGCATCTTCATAAATGGTACGATCTTGAATGATATTTACATTGCGTTGCTGCAAATCGACGATATGACGAAAACGACTGTTTAAAAAAAATATCTGAAGATTAAACGACCAGCGTTTCATATCGCCATAAAAATCCTCCAGATAAGGGTTATCCTCAACTTCTTCAAATTGAGGCTCCCAACCCAAGTGTTTTGCCAACAAACCCGTAAGAGTGGTTTTTCCAGCTCCTATATTACCTACTATGGCTATATGCATATTCTTATCGTATGAGTATCAAGTATCAAGATATCAGTATCAAAATTCAAGAGTTATATTTAAGTAATCACCCTTTATAAAATCTTATGTCTTGTTACTTATGTCTTATGTCTTTTCAAGTATCAGGATTCAAGAGTTATATTAAGTAATCAGTAACGCTTAATCTGTAATCAGCCCCCTTATTACTCCTGATCACTCGTCATTGTTTACTGATCATTACTCCCTACAACTAAAATTTCTTAAACCCAATTATTTCCCGCACATCTCTTATCGTTTGTGCAGCACTTTCCCTCGCTTTTTCAGCACCAAATTTAACCACCTTTTTGATATACTCGTTATCTGCGGCAATTTCTTCAATTCTTGAGCGCATGGGCTCAGTTGCCACAATCATGTCTTCGGCTAATTGTTTTTTTAAATCGCCGTAACGTATCTGGCATGAATTGTATTGTATATCAAAATGTTCCAGGGTATCGGCAGATGAAACAACCTTCATTAAATCAAAAAGATTCTGTATTTCCTGGGGTTTGCTTTGGTTTTCCTGTGTTGGACCGCTATCAGTTACGGCCCGCATTACTTTCTTACGGATCGCTTCAGGTTTATCAGATAAATAGATACAATTGGCATCTCCCTCCGATTTTCCCATCTTTCCTTTTCCATCCAGTCCCGGAATTTTAATCAGGTTGTCGGTATAACTAAAAGCATATGCTTCTGGAAAATAATCGTGTTTGTACATCCTATTAAAGCGGTTGCCAAATGTCCTCGTCATTTCAAGATGCTGCTCTTGGTCCTTACCCACAGGTACTTTAGTAGCTTTATGCAATAAAATATCGGCGGCCATCAAAACAGGATATGTCAGTAATCCGGCATTTACATTATCTGGATTAGCGCGTACTTTGTCTTTAAATGAAGTAGCCCTTTCGAGTTCGCCCAAATAAGCATTCATATTTAGATAAAGATATAATTCAATAACCTCTAATACATCAGACTGGACATAAATGGTTGCCTTTTCAGGATCAATGCCAGAGGCGAGATATTCAACAACCACCTGTTTTACATTATCATGTAGATGCTGGGGAGTAGGGTGCGTAGTCAAAGAATGTAAGTCGGCAATAAAAAAGAAGCAGTTAAACTCATCCTGCATCTTGATGAAATTCTTTATTGCGCCATAATAATTTCCAAGGTGTAATTTTCCGGTGCTCCGGATTCCACTAACAACTGTTTCCATATACGGGCGAAAATAAGTATTTCTCTGTATATTTCCACATACCCTCTCTCAAGCGATCATAAAAAAACAGATAAAGCATTCAAAAAACATATTACCTTTGCCCCATATTATTGAAGCATGACTCCACAAGACATAAAAGAATATTTTGATAGCAATCCGCCAGCTTTTGAAGTTGAGTGGAAACCTTGGGCAAAAATCATCAATTCAAAGAAATTTCTGGAAGCTTGTTACAACGCTATTGGCGTGTATAAAGGGAGTTATCAGAGCTGCCCAGACTATTGGCATTTATTGGAATTTTATTATCATATTATTGGTAATAAGTCAGATAAATCTTAATATCGGCTTTTTTGCCGATTATAACTTTCTTCCACCAACTTTGTCAAGTTTTCATCAATAGGTAACAACTGTTTGATGAATGAATAGGATTGTTCTTTTTATCAAAACTTGGCAGAAACATATATTTGATTTCTCTCCATAACAAAAATGAAACAGCGCTCCAAAAGCTGTACCTAAATTGTTCTGATTTATACTGTTTTAGTGAATATTTGTTTATTATAGCATATTTTTTCTCTATGAAACGAGAACTGATTGAGTAATAATGATAAGTGAAATGCGATAAATATCACGGAACCTGAAATTATATATTCATTTAAAAACAATTCTTTTGTTGTAAGTGTTTGTTAATCAGTATTCAAAATCAACAATCAAAAACCAGCATTATGAAATTAGAATTTGCTCTTAACGGCAGGAAACAAATTTCCTTCTATGTTGTATACACGCCTGTTCAATGCACGCTGAGGCTAACAGACGGACAACCCGGTGCAGCCCCTGTATCTATTCAACTAAGCAATAACAACCCTCAAACAGGTGGGCAATTGGTGTTTTATTCGAGCCTGACATCTCCGGCAAGCCCAACTTTAACGTTGAATGTTCCAGGAAATGGATCTACTGTCAGTTTTTATATTGGTGGTAAACTAAATGCAACCAGTACAAATTATAATGATGCTGCGATTAACTGTAGGTTCAATACTCAATCTCTTCTGATCGTCAAATTCACTGTCAGGGCACGGAAGAATGCAAATTTGTTAACACCGCTGGAACGCAATAAATTTTTAAACGCATTTGTCAATTTGGCGCTATCAGGTAAGTATCAAAAATTTCTCGACATGCACAACGAGGCAGTTAGCAGTGAAATTCATAATAGGGCGGCCTTTTTACCTTGGCACCGTATGTATCTGCTCGATCTGGAAAGACACTTGCAAGAATTAGACAAAAGCGTGATGATTCCTTATTGGGATTTTCAGGCGCCAGCTCCCAATGTTTTTTCCTTAGATTTTATGGGGGTTCCGGCAGATACAACGACCGGACAATTACAGTTTTCCGTAAATAATCCGTTAAATAATTGGCATCTTGATAATTTACCTCCTTTAGCGAGAAAACCTCGGTTTAATGCACAACAGGATCCAGCAAATGTAGAAGCGCGGTCCACTACACTCGGTAGATTACCCGGTTTCAATAGGTTTGCCAGTATGGAGGGAAACCCTCACGGTTCTTCCCACACTTCCTTCACTGGCCCTATAAATTTTGCTCCCACGGCACCTCAAGACCCACTATTCTTCATGCTGCATGCAAATGTTGATCGTATTTGGGCCCAGTGGCAGATGCTAGACAGTACGAACGCACTTTTTGACGCGGCTAATATTAATGCCTATAACCCCCAAACGAATAGATCCCCGAATCCAAGGATTGGCGATTTTCTTAATGATACCATGTGGCCCTGGAATGGTATTACCGGAGGTCAGAGACCTGCAACAGCTCCCGGGGGGCCCTTTATCTCTTCGCTATTTACAAGTTATCCTGGAACAGAACCTAAAGTAATAGACACTATAGATTATCAGGGAAGAATAACCAATAAGAGTCTCTACTTTGATTATGATTCATTACCTTTTACCAATACAGTAGTGGTACCGCAAAATATTTCTGCACTGTCTATAGATAAAAAGCAATCGGCAGAAAATCTAAGTGTGGAGATTAAAAAAAGCCAAGAGCAAAATGTCCGCTCTCTTGAGCTTTTTAATCAATCAATAGATGCCAGTGATTTGGTGGCATCTCTAAGTAACATTGACATGCTGGCAGACAAGAATAGTATAGAAAAAGCAATCGCAATACTCAAAAATAACGACAATGATGCCGGTATCAGAGTATTAGCTTTATCGAGATTGTTGGAAGCAATTTCCCTTGACGAAACCTTGATAAGATATGTGTTGCAACTTTTAGAGGATAAAAAAGCACCTGCAGATTTAAGGAAGGAGGCGCTTAGAACGATAGAAACCATCAGTTTTACATCACCCATTTTCCCATCCTTAAAACCGGATATCATTCAGGTATTTAGAGGCTTGATAACCGATCATGAACAGGAGATTCGTAGAGATGCAATCGCTTATCTCGCTAAATCAAAAGATGAATTTGTTCAACGTGCGCTGATTAACGGGCTCCAAAAACCGGAAGAAGCACTCGTTCCGGAAGAACTGGCGGTACACTTTTTAGGATACGATATACATGCAGGGATCTATCCATTATTGCAAGAAATAGTGAAGAAATCAAGTAACAACAATAGCCGCTCAGAGGCTCTTTATTTGCTCGCCGGCGACCCGCTGGCGAAGAGTTTATTGCTGGATATATTCAACAATAGGAGGGAGCGCTTCGACATTAGAAAAAATAGTTTGATGGCATTAAGGCATCAGTCGCCCACTGATTTCCTGGACATAGCGCAAAAAACGGTGATCGATGATCAGGAAAGTGAAAATATACGTGCTATAAGCCTGAATGCCATCAGTCAGTATAGCGGGGCCGCCGGTAAAATTGATAAGCAATTTATCAATCAACTAGAAAAGACTGATCTTCAAAGCTTATCGAACGAGTTAGCCTCCGGGGTCCGTTCCTTCCTGGAAATTCAAAATAATAATGAAGACAATGAATAACGAAATGTAATACTGGACACAGCATCATTTCAATACATTATTATAGTGCAATAGATAATGGAAGAACCAATGTTTAAGCAGCTGGTTGATGAGCTTAGGAGTTTATCTAACCCCGGTAAAAAGCTTGCTCTTTTATTGAAAGAACAACATCCGGTTTATAAAAATAAAAGTGCAAATGCAGTTACGCGCATGAGGGGGTATGTATTGTACTCCTTCTTCTTAAAAGGCCTTCCAGATAATGCCCTTATTTTTGTTTATGAAGAACTGGAATCCAGCAGAGAAGCTTATTTAGTAGCTGCAGCGGCTCTTGCCCTAAGAAAATCCGAAAAAAAGCGTTCTGAGATGGCTGCCTTTTTGTTAAAGGCTCTTCATAATATTAAATTTCTTGATAACTATTTTTCATTTGATCATTATTACCAAGAATGGCCATTGAACAACAGAACAACGGCCGTTACTGAAATACTAAATACGATGAAATGGTTGGGTGGGTATGCAAAAACATGTTTGCCCACACTAAAAATACTTGCAGTTAATGCCGACAATAGATTAAGCCAGAGGGCCGTTATTGCCATCAAAGAAACGGTACGTGTTATTGAAAATGATGACGTCCCAATAGAAGATTGCTGTCAGGACCTTCCTTCATTACTTGGTTTAAATACGGATGTTCTTTCGAACAAAAGAAATAAAGTCAATAGATTTAAGGAGATATTGCTTGAGGACCATGATGGTAATCAGGTTTATTTACATGATTTCACTAAAGGACGACCTACACTAGTGGCATTTTTTTATACAAGATGTGATAATCCACTTAAATGTTCATTAACAATTACCAATTTAGCAGCTATCCAAAAAAAATTGATGAAAGAAGACTGGGGCAATAAGGTTGCCCTTTCTGCTATTAGTTATGATTCGTTTTATGATCATCCTAATAAAATTAAAAATTATGGAGAATCAAGAGGAATACTATTCAGTGAACAGATGCGCATGTTTAGAGCTATACCGAACATTGACGTATTAAGAGATTATTTTGAATTAGGTGTTAATTATACTGGAGAAGTAGTAAACCGTCATGTTATAGAGCTTTATCTGTTAAATGGAGATGGGCGTATTATGAAGCGTTTTCAACGTAATCAGATGGACAATGCAGGCATAATCAACCATCTTAAAAGTATCGTCTTTCCTAGAAAGTTAATAGGATCTAGGTGGTTTTTTGCGATGAAGGATACATCCAAGAGCATAGGTTCGGTAATTGTCCCGATATTTATTATGTTTCTTCCAAAATGTCCGTTTTGTTTCGCTGCTTATCTGAGTATGTTTGGCATAGCCGGAATGCAACTAATGCCTTATGTAAAATTTATTCTCCCTTTACTTTTGGTTGCAATGGCTATTAATATATATTCACTTTATAAAATGGGCGTTCGGAGAAATAGTTTCCTTCCCCTATATTTATGTGTTTTAGGCTCTGCAATGGTCGTTACATTTGGTTATTATAGCCCAATGAAATTCGGTTTAATTTTCGGGTTGACTTTACTTTTCTTGAGCGCCATTCTAAACAGCTTGCCAAGTCGCCTTTATCTAAAATTAAAAATGATTTTCACTTTTCCCCCTAATGGCTATATAAATCGGCAATAAACCCAATAATCATCAATATCGGCAATAAAGCCGATATTGATGATGGATTAAAAATCAGTTAATCACTAAAGTCCTCCTAAAAGCTGTTGAAAATATATCAACCCGGAAATCATTGGTAATATTATCTTCTAAATTAATCTGTACCGACCTACTTCCGGGTAGTGGGTTGTTCAGCATCTTTATATAAATAGTGTCGGTAGCTTGGATAGCCCGTGGGAAGGTTATGGCGTATTTCCCGTCTGAAGCCGAAACATTGTTTCCATTTGCATCCACTATTTCAAAATCTTCTCCTAAAACCGCTGGATCGGCGATGCCCGTAGTGAGGAGTGTATAATGTGCTACTGCATCGTAGCTTCTCGTGAAGGATGAATAAAACTGTACCGGAAGTTTTAGCAGGTCTGTTTCGTCTCTGTTTACCGAAACCTCGCTATTATTGTTGGGTACATAAACAATATAATAATGGTGTTCTAATTCCGGTATTCCCGCCGGATAATCTTTGTCTTCACATGCTGAAAAGATCATACAGCACGCTAATAGCAACATGATCAGTATATTTTGTATTTTCATTGTCGTTTATTTTAGTTTATTGCCAATTAGGGTTTTGAATAACATTACCATCACTTAAGGTGATCTCGTTGAATGGGATAGGATAAAGGTAGTCTCTGCTGGGATTGAATGACCGAACATTGGTATCTTCGATAATCAACACCTCATTGGCATTTAGGTTCAAATTCGATTGATCTGCCCCAACCCATTCGTCCGCATTAAATTTTGCTCCCAATAACTGTACAGGCAGCAGCGTTTCGGCTGTCTTCCAGCGGATGAGGTCATCATACCTAAATCCTTCCAGCGCAAGTTCCACTGTTCGTTCGCGCCTGATTTCCTCTCGCAAATCTAAGCCATTAGCAGATACAAAAGCGTTCGTTAATCTGACGTTGAAACCAACACGTTGTCTTAAGGCGTTGATGGTCAAATCTAAATCGGTATCACTGATGGCATCGTCCAGCTCATATTTGGCTTCGGCATATATCAATAATACCTCTGCATAACGGATGAGTATTTTATCAACAGTGGCCGCTCCGTTCACTTGCCTATCGAGCACACTGAATCCTTTCTTGGCAGCATATGCCGATCTGGATCCCAAAGATGTCCTTGGCAACCAAGGTCCCAAATAGGCTTCTTCTCCCGCTCGGAACAATGTTAGCGCTAACCGTGGGTCACGATTTTCAAAAATGGTATTATAGCTGGGTTCATCAGCTTCTTCCACAAAAAAGCTGGATCTTGTTAACGCGGGGGTATTCAGCGTAGTAAAAGCCGGAAGACCATCCGCATAAAGGTACTGGCGGAGCAGGTTACGCGTGGGCGCGTTTCTACCATTTTCCAGGTCTCTAGAGGTATTATGTCCAACAATCAGGTTATCAAAGCTCACTCCGTAAATTTTAACAAAGATATTTTCGGTGTTAGACGGACCTTCCGCTTCGTGTAAAAACAGTTCTCCATAGTTTGGATACAGAACATGACCTTGTTCCATCACATCGGTAGCAGCTTGGATGGCGATATTGAGATGTTGTTGCCAATTACCTTCGTTGTGAAACTTAGCACGCGTACCTTCATATAAGGCAATTCGTGCCTTCAGCGCCAGTGCACTACTTTTGGTAACTCTGCCATATTGATTAGCAGGTAACTGCGCGCGCGCGGGCAGCCAATCTGATGCAAAGTCGAGATCTTCGTAGATCGCCTGTACTACTTCTGCTCGGGGGGTGCGCGGCATCGTTAGCTCAGGAGCATCAGCAGTTAACGTTTTGGTTACTAGAGGAACATCTCCATACTTCTGTACCAAACTGAAGTAAGCATAGGCCCGGAAAAAGCGTGCTTCACCGAAATAACGATTCTTTATCTCATCAGAAACCTGCGCGTTGCTTCCTTTTTCAAGAATATTATTTGCCGTGAAAATACTTTTATAAGGGTCAGTCCAATCACCGCTGGTATTCGGAATGACACGATTTCCATTGCTTACCTGATTGGGCGTTTGGTTTACATTGTCATCCCCTCGATTATCCAACTGAAAACCTGCAAGCAGTTGATAGTGCCTGTTACAGGCATTCACCAAATCCGACTCGGTATTCCAGAATTCAACGTCAGAAAAAGTGGTTTCCGGAAATCTGTCTAAGTTGCAACCTACCAGAAATATGGTTGTAACAAATGAAATAAATAGTTGAATTAAATGTTTCTTTTTCATAATTCCGTTGATTACATGGTAATATTTAAACCAAATGAAAAGGTGCGGAAGAAGGGGTAAGTAGTCGCACTGACATTATTCCCAACTTCAGGATCGAATACATTCAGCACAGGAGAACTTTCCCAAAGATCCTGTCCTGAAAAGTATACCCTTAATTTCTGGATGTATTTTTTATTAATCGGCACTGTATATCCCAATTGTATGTTTTTTAAGCGGATGTATCTACCGTTCTGTGCCCATTTATCGGATGGTCTGTAATTATGCGAACTGGTTTGGTACATCCGGGGAAATAGAGCGTCGGGATTTTCGGGCGACCAGCGATCCATATGGATGGTCCACGGCATATCAGCAGTCCCGAAAAGTGGTGATAAGGTGCCTTCATTAATAAGAAAGCGTCTTGATGCGGCTCCCTGTAAAAAAGCGGTAAAATCAAAACCTTTCCAATCAAACCCTAGGTCGATTCCATAGGTATAACGGGCATTGGTGGTTCCAAGATAAACCAGATCTCCGGGATTTTCGGGCGTGCCATCGCCTGCATTGATACTACCATCGCCATCCAGATCCAAATATTTCACATCGCCTGCACCGCCATTTCCGGGAAAGAAAGGCACATTAATTTGTTCCCTATAAGCATCGTATTCTTCTTGGCTTTGAAAGTAACCGTCCGTACGGTATCCCCAAACACTGTTTAAAGGATATCCTTCCAATAAATTAATTACTCCTCCATTGCCTATTGAATTTCTTCCGTTATACCGAACCAGCTCATTCTGATTGTCCGAAATATTAAAGCCCAAACGATAACCAAAATCCCGTATCTTATCCTGCCACTTTACATTCAGTTCCCAGCCCCAACTTTTTAATTCGCCGATATTGATAAAAGGCACATTGACACCTATAATGTTGGGTAAGTTAAGCTGCGCTAACATATCTTTATTCCTTTTTACGTAATAGTCGGCCGTTAATGTCAATTTATCGTTTAAAATACCGGCGTCAATACCAATATTCGATTGCTGTACCGTTTCCCAAGAGACATTGTTGGATGCCAATCTATCTTGAAAGATAAACTGGCTTCTTATATCATTGAACACCAGGCCGGGTTCATTTGGGAATTCACTTGGATTAAGATTCAGACCGCTCTGCAATAAAGCTATATAATCATATAGTCCTAAAGGCGTGCCGTTACCCAGCTGCCCCCAAGAACCTCTTAGTTTGAATGCTGAGATAAAGGATTGCTCTTTCATGAAATTTTCCTGATCCAAGCGCCATGCGGCTGAGAAGGAAGGGAATATTTGCCATCTGTTGTCTGGAGCCAGACGGGAGCTGCCATCATATCTGAAAGAGGCTTCAAAGAGATATTTCTCCAGATAGTTGTAATTTAATCTTCCAAAATAGGATCCTATCGCCCAGGTCTCTACTAAATCGTTGTTCCTTTTAGTTAATGGATCAGCGTAATTAAAACTGAAAAAATCGTTATTGATCATGGATTGTGCATCCGCTGAAAATTCGTCCTTCCGATATTCCTCAAAGGAAGTTCCTGCAAGTAGCGTAAAATTATGGCGATCGGCCAGTTGTAAATTATAGGTTAGATAACCCTGTAGGTTATTATGATAACCTCTATTCTTGGTCATGCTCATGGTATTGGGGGTATTTACCTGAAATCGGATGGTATTTACATTACGTCCGTACCAGGAGATACTTCTGCTGTTGTTTTCCATTCCGTAAAAGTCCTGGTTTCGCCAGCCCACGATATCAAATGTTAACCCTTTAACCAGATTCTTCACTTTCAAGTTCAACTTACCGGTAAATGTTTCATAATCACGTGTCTCCAATCCTCCATTCTTTTCAATATCCACCGCATTTATTTGTAAATCGCCATTATAGGGCTGTCCGGTAATATCCTCTGCAGGCGTATAAAGGCTCTGTCTGGCGCGACTTCTGTATAATCTGTTGATGATCTGAGAAGTGCCAAATGCGTTTCGATTGATGTGAGAATGTATATAACCGGCCACCACTTCTGCACTAAGATATTTATTCAGTTCCGCATTGAGATTGATTTTTAGGTTATATCGCGAGTTGTCATCCGGACCATAACGCAAAACACCATCACGCTGATAATAACTGCTCGAAATGAGGTAATTGAGTTTATCATTTCCACCTCCAACAGAGAGCGAATAGTTCTGCATGCTGTTCACCTTATCCATACCTTCTTTTACCCAGTTGTTATTGCCAAAATATTCCCAGCGGTCCTGACCGGGGTTTGGCCGAACAGAAAAATTCGGGTTGCTAAGCCATTCCATCTGTTCTTCTCCAAATTCTGGCGTACCAGTGGCATTAAAGCGTGCTTCGTTTATCAGCGTTTGCTCATCCCAAGAATTTAGGCGTGCCGGTTGCCGGGCAGTGATATTGATGCCATAGTAGTTGTTGAAATTAATTCTCGTTTTTGATGCTATACCTCTTTTTGTGGTAATCAATACAACCCCAGCTGCCGCACGTGCACCATAAATAGCAGACGCAGAAGCGTCTTTTAGTACAGAAATAGATTCAATATCATCTGGATTGATTAGGTTCATGTCCATCTGTATACCATCTACCAACACGAGAGCGTCTGCATTGTTGGCTGAAGAGAAACCACGTACCCGTAGACCATAACCCTCGGTGCCCGGTTCTCCGGTACTTCTAATAACGGTTACTCCCGGTAGCACCCCTTGTAGTGCAGCCGTAACATTCGGTACCGGCCTATTGGCTATTTCTTCTCCGCTCACCTGAGCGATAGCACCGCTTAGATTTACCTTCTTCTGCGTACCGAAACCAACCACTACCACTTCATCCAGATTCGCTAGATCATCTTCCAGCACCACCTGAATAGTTGTACGGTTATTGATCGCAATTTCCTGTTTAACACTCCCGATATAAGAAAATACCAATGTTGCATTGACCGGTGCGCTAATACTGTATTGTCCACGATCGTCAGACAAGGTCGTTGTCGTTCCGCCTTTTACAGTAATACTGACATGGGATGCTGGTTCTCCATTTTTGAAGGTTATTCTTCCCGTAACGTTAATTGTAGATTGTGCATAGAGTATAGGCAAGCAACATACCATAAACGTCATTACGAGGCAATGCCTTCGCAATTGCGTAAATAAAATTTTCATTCTTTACTAGGTTTATAGATGAATAATTTAAGTTAGTTATCAGGACAATTCTAGTATAAAAACGAAAACTGAAGAGGGTAATTTTTGGCTTAATAAGCAGTAAAAAATGGTCAACTATCAATAGCCTCCCTACCAACTTTATGCTCATCATTTAATTTTTTTGTGTATACAATTTGAGTGATTTTGTTTATCTTTGTTATAAGCATTAATCCCCATTTTGCTCACACTAACCTCCAGCATACGGAGTTTTTTATGAAATTATTATACAGCTAAATAAAGGTGGGTACGTCTATTTTTATATTTAGCAGTCGTGATTATTTTTATAGACTGCATCGATTTTAGATACTTTAATATAAATCATTGATAATAAATAAGTTACATCTATTGAGTAGTGGTAGAGTAGAGGTGCTCTATTCATAGATACGCCATTATTTTGAGCTTAGTAGTGCCTATGTAGGGGTGTCTAAATACCGGAATACGATGGCTTCATGCTAGATTTGGCTTCATGAAACAGTAACAAATCTGTGTCAATTAACCAATTATATTATTCCTGAGGTATGAAAAAATCATTATTTCTCATTGTCTGTGCATTATCGTGCATCTGGCTTTCTAGTCGCATATTGCGTTTAACTAGTTAAAAAAAACGTTTTCTCTTCTCCATAAATTATTTAACCAAAATTATAGACATATGAAAAAGTTGAATCTAATGTACTGCCTGCTGGTAGGACTGTTACTGCTGTCTTCCTGTAAAAAGGATGTTAAAAATATCGATGTACCAGAAGCCGACAGCACCATCCCAAGGGCATTGACGTACCAATTAGTATGGTCTGACGAATTTAATGGCTCTTCTGTAAACACTTCGAATTGGAGTTTTGAAACCGGTGGGGGCGGTTGGGGCAACAACGAACAGCAATATTATCAATCCCAGAACGCAAGCATTTCCAATGGTAATTTAGTTATCACCGCTCGAAAAGAGAACGTGGGCGGCAGACCATATACTTCTGCCAGGATGATCACCAAAGGAAAGCGGGAATTCACCTATGGACGTATAGAAGCAAGGATCAGATTGCCACAGGGACAGGGGCAATGGCCTGCATTTTGGATGTTAGGTGCTAATTTCGATCAGGTATCCTGGCCATACTGCGGTGAAATTGATATTATGGAAAACACCAATACTTCTAACACGGTATTAGGTACCATCCATTGGTATAATACAGCCTATTCGCACTATGGAGGCAATACGGTAACTACACCCCAAGATTATCATGTATATCGGGTCGATTGGACACCTACATCTATCAATTGGTTTATCGATGGCGTTCAGTATCATTCGGCAAACATTGCCAATAACATCAATGGTACAGAGGAATTTCACCGGCCATTTTTTATCATCCTGAACATGGCTGTTGGAGGTAATCTGCCCGGTCAAACAATTGACGAGAGTCGGCTACCCGCCAACATGCTGGTTGATTATGTAAGAGTATATCAGCTTCAGGAAACAGGTAGTAATCCACCCATCGGTCAAACCATCACGTTAAGAGGATTCAATAACCAGTATGTATCGGGGCTGAATGGTACAGCACCGATGATCTGCAATAGGCCAATCGCAGAGGATTGGGAAAGATTTACCGTTGTAGATGCAGGAAATGGAAAGATCGCCTTACGCAGTATGAACAAATATGTATCTTCGGAAAATGGCCTTGCACCCATTACCTGTAGCAGAACAACAATAGGGGATTGGGAACGTTTCGACTGGATTGTAAATGCCGATGGAAAAATCTCTTTAAGAGGTAATAATGGCCGATATATCTCATCAGAGAATGGAACCGTAGCCATGACCTGTAATCGAACAAGCATCGGAGGATGGGAGGCCTTTAGTTTATAAAATAAATTACCATGAAGATCTTTCTATATTGTTTCTGTATGATGCTCAGCCTGAATGCACTATCGCAAACGGCTACATTCCCCAAAAGAGGCAGTATAACGCTAGATCTTCATGGTGATTATAGCAAGGAAGATTTTAGATGGTCGATAGCAGGCAACAGTAATGGTCAAAATCCAAATATTTTATCGGAAGTAAAATGGAAAAACCTAAAGGGATACAGCGCGGGGGGCGCTATTCGAATCAATGTGTGGTCGCAATTTGTCCTACTCGGCAATTACCATAAAACGTTCATCCGTTCGGGCATCGCTACCGATACCGATTATGCTGGCGATAATAGAACCAACATCAGCTACCATGCTGAATTAAATAGCAATGAAGGATCCGCCCATCGGTATATGGCATCTCTCGGCTATATGTTTACGCTGAACAAACACTTATCTATCCTGCCTTTGGCAGGCTACACTTTCAGCAGGCAGTCGTTGTTCTTAAAAGGTTTTGGCAACAATGAAGATAAGGACTATGCACTACTAAATAGCACCTATCAAACCAGATGGGAAGGCCTCGTGCTAGGTGTTGCCACAAATTATTCATTCAACAGTAAGCTCTATTTGGAAACAAAAATAGATTATAAACAGCTTACATATAAGGCAGTAGCTAATTGGAACTTAATAGACGCTTTTGCACATCCAATCAGTTTCAAACATAGCGGTAATGGATTTGAGGTGGACTTTAACGCCAAGTTTGGCATAAAACTGAGTTCCCAAATTTCTACATTTATTATGGGGAACTATTTTTATGCAGAAACAGGAAGAGGTAAAGACCAACTTTTTCTAGCCGATGGGCAGGAACAATTATCCCAATTCAATGGTGCAGCGAGAAAGGGTTTAACAGCAGGAGTAGGGCTTAGGCTAAATTTGCTTTAGGAATCTAATGTCTAAACCCGGCCAGCCCTTCTGTTCTCATCCCTGATATAATGAAAAAAGCCTCAGTTTTCACTGAAGCTTACCTGTACGCCCATCAGGATTCGAACCTGAGACCGACGGTTTAGAAAACCGTTGCTCTATCCAGCTGAGCTATGGGCGCATACTTGTTTAAAGCGATGCAAAACTAATAAATTCTTTTATTTTCCGTATATATTTAGGTAAATATTTTTTCATTTTCTACTTTCAAAATATGCTTTCAACACACGGGCGTGGTTATGTTCTTTATTTTGAGCTGCATAAAGTAGTGTAACCACTTTATGTTTATTTAGATTGAGATATATTTTTCCGAATGGTTCATTATTGTTTAGTTCATCCAGGTACCGCTTTTCAAAAGCCGACCATTTTCTATCTTGGTGATGAAACCATCTTCTAAGCTCTGTAGAAGGAGCGATCTCCTTAATCCAAAGATCTATTTTGGCCTTTTCTTTCGTAAAACCCCGCGGCCATAAACCATCAACCAGCACACGAAACCCGTCTTCCTCCTCAGCTGGATCATATATTCGCTTTATTCTGTAAACTGTCATGGGTATTTTTATAGCAATTTTATGCATAACAGCCAGAAGGTTATATTGTGTGAAACAACACAACCGATTGCGTATATATTTTGGTGTAGCTAAGACACAATTATTTCCACTCACACTTGTATATCTTACAAAATATGCCTTATTTAGTAAACTAATCATTTAACAAAAAGAGCCAATTACAAAAAAGAAATGAAGAGAAAGCTTACCGTCGTATCCATTTTAACATCCGTTGCTTTATCTGTTTATGCCCAGAACGAAGACTATACCCAAACCATTAATGGCACAAACCTTAGTTTTGAAATGAAATCTATACCAAATGGCACTTTTAAAATGGGAAGTGAAAACGGCAATCCCGATGAAAAACCCGTACATGAGGTAGCGATCGATGCTTTTTGGATTGGAAAGTATGAAGTTACCTGGGATTTGTTCGAGCCTTTTCTTTATAAAGATTTCGAAGTTACTAAAAGTATAGATGGAAAAGTACCCGCCAATGTGGACGCTGTTACTCGTCCAACCAAGCCTTATTTAGACATGACTTTTGGCATGGGAAAAGAGGGACATCCGGCTATTGCGATGACGCATTATAATGCCATTCAGTTCTGTAAATGGATCTATGAACGTACCGGTGTATTTTATCGTTTGCCAACGGAGGCCGAATGGGAATATGCCTGTAGAGCAGGAAGCAACACTTCGTATGCCTTTGGCGATGAAGAAGGGCAACTTGGCGATTATGCATGGTATTTAGACAACAGCGATGGTAAGACACATAAAGTGGGAGGAAAAAAACCAAATGCATGGGGATTATATGATATGCATGGAAATGTTTCCGAATGGACGTACGATCAGTATGATAAAGAATTTTACGCAACATCCTCTCAAGAAAATCCTATCAATAAACCCACTACGTTGTATCCCCATAGTGTAAGGGGGGGAGCTTACGATGATGAAGCAATAGCCTTGCGTTCGGCTTCACGATTAGCGTCCGATCCATCTTGGAAACAACTCGACCCACAGATTCCCAAAAGTAATTGGTGGTTCCCCGAAGCCCCATTTGTAGGCTTTCGTTTGGTGAGACCGGTGACATCTCCTTCAAAAAGCGAAATAGACGCTTATTATAATCAAGCACCCATCGCCGATAAATAATTACATCAGATATAAAACAAAACAATAAACCGAAATGAATAAGTTAAATCTTCAACAACAAAGACGCGATTTTTTAAAAGTCTCTGCTGTCATCGCAGGGAGCAGTATGTTGAGCAGCATTCCCTTAATGGGGCACTCATCCGTAAATGACACCATTAAAATCGCATTGGTTGGATGTGGCGGGAGAGGATCCGGAGCTATTGATCAGGCATTATCTACCAAATTTAATGTTCAACTCGTTGCGATGGCAGATGCATTTAAAGATCGTCTGGACGAGTGTTTTAACAACACTGCCGAAAAACATAAAGATAAAGTAAACGTACCTGAAGATCATAAGTTTGTCGGTTTTGACGCGTATGCAAAAGCGATAGCCTTAGCAGATGTGGTTATTTTAGCCACCACTCCAGGCTTCAGGCCTATCCATTTTGAGGAGGCGATCAAACAGGGTAAACATGTATTTATGGAAAAACCGGTGGCTGTAGATGCGCCTGGCATACGCCGCGTTTTGGCTGCTGCTGAAGTAGCTAAGCAGAAAAAACTTAATGTAGTAGTGGGTTTGCAGCGAAGATATCAACTGAATTACCGGGAAACCATTAAACGTATTCAGGATGGGGCGATAGGAGATATCGTAAGTGGTCAGGTATACTGGAACAGCGGTGGTGTATGGGTACATCCTCGCAAACCAGAACAAACAGAAATGGAATACCAAATGCGTAATTGGTATTATTTCAATTGGTTATGTGGCGATCACATCGTAGAACAACATGTACATAACATTGATATTGCCAATTGGGTAAAAGGTTCATACCCCGTTTCCATTCAGGGATCGGGTAGTCAAGCCTGGCGCAAAGGTAAAGATTATGGCGAAATCTATGATAACCATGCTGTTGAACTTACTTATGCAGACGGCTCCGTGATTTACAGTCAATGCCGCCATTTTGAAGGGACGAGCAACCGGGTTGATGAAACTTTCCAGGGAACTAAAGGGCGCACGTTCTTATCGGCAAATAATACCGGAAAACTCTGGGATCATCAAGGCAACTTAATTTTTAATCACCCAACAAAGGGTCAGGCCAACCCATACCAAACCGAGCATGACGAGCTTTTCGAAACCATTAGCAAAGGTGAATATAAACATTGGGATGCAGAATACGGTGCAAAAAGTACCCTAACAGGCATCATTGGAAGATATGCGACCTATTCGGGAGAAGTTATCAAATGGGAAGACGCGCTGAACGCAAACAACTCATTAATGCCAGAGACACTTACCTGGGATTCAAAACCTAAAATATTGCCAGACGAAAACGGCTTGTATCCAGTAGCACAACCGGGTTTATTTCACTGGGATAAAGTATAGGCTTGTATGCTTTTCAACAAGACCACAAGTATGCTCATTAAAGTAAAGATATGTTCAGCTATTACTTTTATGGTGTGCTTGTGTTCATCATTTATAGAAAAGAACCATGATGAACATAGATTTCAGATAAACGGTTATGCGCAGGGTACTACCTATCAGATTACGTACTATAGTATAGCCGAAACCATTAAGAAACCAGCAATAGAACATTTACTGGCGGGAATAGATAGTTCTATGTCGATCTATAAACCTTATTCGCTTATTAGTAAATTCAATGAGAGCAATCAAGGAATTACCATTGATACAGGTTTTCGTAAAGTAGTGGAAAAATCCTTAGAGATCTTTAAGGAGACAGATGGTATATTTGACATTACAGTAGGACCACTGGTTACAGCTTGGGGCTTTGGCAATAAGGAGGTATATACTTACCCAGATAGTGCTGAAATTGCTGAAATAAAGTCGTGTGTTGGGTCTAACCTTCTACGCTTGGAGGGCAATTTTCTCCATAAAGACAAACCTTGTGTCCATATTGACGTAAATGGTATCGCCCAAGGATACAGCGTAGATGTGGTGGCGGATTATTTATTAAAACAGGGGGTCAGTAGTTTTGTGGTCGAAATTGGAGGTGAACTTCGCATTCATGGAAAAAAGCCAGATGGAAGTTCCATGCGCATAGGCATTGAGGGGCCCTCTGATGATGGGGATGAACCCCTTATCAAACATGTGGTCGGTTTAAGCAAGGGGGCTATAACCACTTCCGGAAACTATCGTAAGTTCAAAAAAAATGGATCCAAAAGAATAACGCATCTGATCGACCCGAGAACGGGCTTCCCCTTGGATAACGAATTAATCAGTGTAACACTGTTTGCAGAAGATGCGATAACCGCCGATGGGTACGATAATGCCATTATGGCTATGCATATTGAGGATGCGTTAAGCTTTGTTGAACAACACCCATCGCTGGAGGCCTATATTATTTATCACGATAAAGACGGTCATGTGGTCGACACGATGAGTCATGGATTTGAAAAACTAATAATTAAATAAGAGCGGTAGCAAGACGTAAGAAATCAGTAGCAAGATATAGGATTATTAGAGGCTTTTAGGAATATCTTGATACTTGATACCGAAATCTTGATACTTGAAAAGACATAAGACATAAGTATCAGGACATAAGATGATACTTTCGTCTTGATACTTGATACTAAACATCTTGATACTTAAAAGAAATGAAAAGAAGCGAATTTTTACAAAAAGGAATACTAGCTACCGGTGCATTGGTAGCGGGAAGCACTTTAACAACCAGTGCCGCTGCAAAAAATGAATCGGCAGTACAGGGAAAAACGTTTAATCTAAACTACGGTCCACACGACGGCATGTTCAGCAATTTAGCCGGAAAGAATTTTCTTGACCAGATACAGTATATGTACGATCAGGGCTTTCGTGGTATAGAAGATAACGGCATGTCAGGCAGACCTGTAGCCGAACAGGAAAAAATAGGTAATTTACTCAGCAAATTGGGTATGGCTATGGGGGTTTTTGTATTAGATAAAGGGGGAAATGGCGCGAACACTTTAGCAGCCGGAAAGCAGGAACATATTGATGTATTTCTGAAAGGATGCCATCAGGCAGTAGAAGTATCCAAAAGATGTGGGGGAAAACTCACCACGGTTGTTCCAGGAGATTTCCATAGAAATCTTTCACTGGACATTCAAACAGCCAATGTTATAGAAGCGTTGAGAAGAGGTGCGGAAATATTAGAGCCCCATGGTATTGTGATGGTACTTGAACCACTAAGCGATACGCCAGATCTCTTTCTAAGGACATCTAACCAAACTTATTTAATATGTAGGAGCGTAGACAGTCCGTCATGTAAAATCCTATACGATGTGTATCATATGCAGCGTAATGAGGGTGATCTCCTGGCTAATATGGAGAGAACCTGGAGCGAAATTGCTTATATCCAAACAGGCGATAACCCTGGAAGAAAAGAACCAACAACCGGGGAGATTAACTATAAAAACCTATTTAAGTTTTTACATCAAAAAGGCTATAAAGGTGTTGTGGGTATGGAACATGGTATTTTAGGTAATGGCAAAGAGGGTGAACAACGTTTGATCCAAGCCTATAGAGAAGTAGATGCTTTTATGTAAATCATAAAAAAGGGGCGCATTTTGCGCCCTTAATTGATTGAGTATAAGTATTGAAATTTTAAATGCTATTTTTTGTCGTCTTTTTTGAGACTTTCCTTCACGTCTTTATAACCTTCCTTGGTTTTATCCGCTACTTTATTTGCTGCTTTTTTGATGTCCTTTCCGGCGGCTTTCGCAGCACCTCCAACATCGTCTTTCGCAGCATTTAAATCCTCCTTAATATTTTGCCCCGTTGATTTAGCATCTGCCTTGGCTTCATCTGTTGCTGCATCAATATCATTTTTGGCTTGTTCGCCTGCCCGTTCCAGACTGTCGATACTGTTGTCAATACGTTGACCAATGGTAGCTGTATCAATGGTATCTTCTATTAAAGTATCTGAAGTACCTTCACTCTCTGTATTAGCCGAGTTATTGCAGGCAGAAAACATGAATGCAGCAACGGCTATAGAAGCTAGTAAATTCTTTTTTTTCATCTGTTTATTTTTAGTTTTTATTTGTATTGCTAAAAAGTAAACAATTAAAATGCCAAAGAGTTTTTATCTTTAGTTGCGAGTTACTCGTTGCGAGATTTGCCGATATAGCCCACGTACCCTTGCACCTTATGGATAGATTTCCTTCCTGGCGGCGGCCAGTGTGTTTTTTAACAGACCAACAATCGTCATTAAACCAACACCACCCGGCACAGGAGTTATATAAGATGTTTTCGGAGCTACTGATTCAAAGTCTACATCACCATAGAGTTTATAGCCAGATTTTGTCAAGGTGCTTACCTCACGATTGATTCCTACATCGATGATAACTGCGCCTTCTTTCACCATATCAGCGGTTATAAAATTTTTCCGACCAATCGCTGCGATTACCAGATCCGCTCGTGATACTTCTTCTTTGAGGTTTTTTGTACGGCTATGCGTTATGGTAACCGTACAATTGCCTGGCTGTGCATTTCTTGCTAATAAGATACTCATGGGGCTACCCACAATATTGCTTCTTCCCACAACTACCGCATGCATGCCTGCCGTCTGGATACCGTAGTAATCCAGCATAAGCATGATGCCATATGGAGTGGCCGGAATAAAGCAAGGTAAATTACGCTGCATACGCCCGAGGTTTACCGGATGGAAACCATCTACGTCCTTACGATAATCAATCGCTTCGGTAACGGCCTCTGGATCTATATGTTTAGGCAAGGGTAATTGAACAATTAAACCATCAATCGTCTCATCCTGATTCAGCTCTTCTATTTTATTGATCAGTTCTTCCTGGGTAATATCCTCTTCATAACGGATATTAGTAGAATCAAAGCCCACTTGCTGGCAGTTTCTCATCTTACTGGCCACATAGGTTTCGCTCCCGCCATCGTGACCAACCAATATCGCTACCAGATGGGGCTTTCTACCCTTAGTAGCGAAGAAATCTGCCGCCTCAGTTGTTATATCCTGTTTTATTTTTTCTGATACAAGTTTACCGTCTAATATTTGCATATGTAATAAGTATCAAGTAGCAAGACATAAGACCTAAGACTGTTATTTTGCAATGAACACAATTTCAATGTCTTGATACTTTTGTCTTGATACTTTTGTCTAATCTAACTTCAATACCGCCATAAAGGCCGATTGCGGAATTTCCACATTTCCAACCTGGCGCATCCGTTTTTTACCTTTTTTCTGCTTTTCTAATAGTTTTCTTTTTCGGGAGATATCACCGCCATAACATTTTGCTGTTACATCTTTGCGTAGGGCCCTTACATTCTCTCTCGCTATTACTTTCGCTCCGATGGAAGCCTGTATAGCAATTTCAAACTGTTGGCGGGGGAGGAGCTCCCTTAACTTCTCGCAAATCTTTTTCCCAAAATCGTAGGCATTGCTACGGTGAATGAGCGAAGAAAGCGCATCAACAGGCTCGCTATTCAGCCGGATATCCAATTTCACGAGGTCAGACTGCCTATATCCTATCTGATGATAATCAAAGGAGGCATATCCTTTAGAAATCGTTTTTAACTTATCATAGAAATCGAATACGATTTCTCCCATGGGCATCTCAAACACGAGTTCTACACGGTCGGCTGTTAAGTAGCTTTGATTAATGATCACGCCCCGCTTTTGAATACACAAAGACATTACCGGTCCCACAAATTCGGCTTTCGTAATAATATTGGCCTTGATATATGGTTCCTCTACAAATTCCATTTTACTAGGATCGGGGAGGTCAGACGGATTGTTTACCTTGATCTCGCCGTCTTTGGTAGTATGTGCGATATAAGATACGTTAGGAACAGTAGTAATCACCGTCATATCAAATTCGCGTTCCAACCTTTCTTGAATAATTTCCATGTGTAGCATCCCAAGGAATCCACATCGAAAACCGAAGCCTAAGGCAGCTGATGATTCCGGTTCAAACACCAGCGAAGCATCATTCAGTTGCAAACGGTGCATGCTTTCACGAAGTTCTTCATAATCTTCCGTATCTACGGGATAAATACCGGCAAATACCATCGGTTTTACCTCCTCAAAACCTTGTATTGCTACTGTACTCGGGCGGGCAACGTGCGTAATCGTATCGCCCACTTTCACCTCACGCGCTTCCTTAATACCCGAAATAATATAGCCTACATCACCGGTACGGATGACATCCTTTGGTACCTGGTTTAACTTCAAGGTTCCTATTTCATCCGCAATGTATTCCTTTCCTGTTGCAATAAATTTAACTTTATCGTTTTTCCGTATTTCGCCATTTTCTACTTTAAAGTAGGCCATAATTCCACGGAAAGAATTAAATACCGAATCAAAGATAAGGGCTTGTAAAGGAGCCTCCGGATTACCAACAGGAGGCGGAACACGCTCTATAATGGCTGTCAAAATGTCCATCACACCCAGGCCGGTTTTGCCGGAAGCGGGGATGATATCTTCTCTTTTACCACCTATCAACTCTATAATCTGGTCTTTAACCTCTTCTGGCATAGCACCTGGGAGATCCATCTTATTTAAGATAGGGATGATTTCCAGATCATGTTCCAACGCTAAATATAAATTAGAGATCGTCTGTGCCTGAATTCCCTGCGAAGCGTCTACAATAAGCAGTGCTCCCTCACAGGCAGCGATGGATCGGGATACTTCATATGAAAAATCAACGTGGCCTGGAGTATCGATGAGATTCAAAACATATTCCTGCCCTTCGTGTTTATAGTTCATTTGAATAGCATGACTTTTTATCGTGATGCCGCGTTCTCTTTCAAGATCCATATTATCCAAAAGTTGCGCCTGCGCTTCTCTTTGGGTGATGGTGTTCGTATATTCTAACAGACGATCCGCTAAGGTACTCTTACCGTGATCGATATGTGCAATGATACAAAAATTGCGAATGTGCTTCATGTAGGCAATAGTGCGTATTAAACGGCAAAGATAAATTATTGTAGGAACATTTCACTATATTTCCCCTATTAAAATAAGCTCTCAATGGTAGAGGAGAGATCGATAACTTTTTTTTATATGCAACGCGATTATATTGCATATAAAAGAGAAATTATCTAAGTTTAAACAGTTTGATATAATTATTACGATTGAAAATGTTTTTATCTGTTGATTTTATAAGGCATCTCGAAACAGTTATCCGTCAGCTAACCGGGACATCTTTTCAAATTTCCAATATCTATCCTGTGTCTGGAGGAGACATCCACAACAGCTTTCGGATAGAGGGTTTGCAGCAATCCTTCTTTATAAAGGTAAATGATGCACAGCGTTTTCCTAATATATTTGTCATGGAGCGCGAAGGGTTAAAACTTCTAAAACGCATTGGCGGCGCTGTAGTGCCCGATTTATTGGTTGCCGGTGAATTTAACCGGGATGCTTTTTTACTCATGTCCTGGATTGACAGTGGAGAGAAAACGCCCGCGGCGCAAGCAAACCTAGGTCGCATGCTGGCCTTTGTACATAAAAACACACAAGACTTCTTTGGTCTTGAATACGATAATTATATAGGCTCGCTGCCACAAAGTAATCAGGCGCATCCCAACTGGCCCGATTTTTTTATAGAAGAACGGCTGAGAAAACAAGTGGAGCGCTCAGCCACCAGTGGTTCAGTCAACCATATACTAATAGAAAAATTTGACAAACTGTATCTGAAAATCCCCGACCTTTTCCCAAAAGAAGATCCCGCTTTATTACATGGCGATCTTTGGAATGGAAATTATATGATCAATAAAGAGGGCGTATCTTTCTTAATAGATCCGGCGGTTTATTACGGCCATCGCGAAATGGATATAGCATTGACCAAGTTATTTGGAGGTTTTGACCAGGCTTTTTACGACGCCTATCAGGAGATTTTTCCGCTAACGCCCGGCTGGGAGGAAAGAATTAATCTCTGTAATCTCTATATCCTTCTTTTCCATGCCAATGTATTTGGCGGAGGATACATGAAACAAGTGGAAACGATTGTCGATAGCTATGTTTAGTTGTTAAATAGTTGAGTAGATTACTATATCACTACTTATTACTCAACCAAGTTTCTTAAACTTCAACCGTATAGAGTTGCCAATTACCACCACATCCGAACAGGCCATAGCCAATGCCGCCAACATCGGACTTAAAAATCCGAATGCTGCTAAGGGAATCGCAAATACATTATAAAAAAAGGCCCAAAACAGATTTTGTTTAATCGTTAACAAGGTATGTTTGCCCACCTTTAATAAGGTGATGATCGATTTTAGATCGTTATTAAGCAAAACCACTTTAGCCGATTGCACCGCTACTTGGCTGGCATTGCCCAGCGATATACCAACATCAGCTGTTGTGAGGGCCGGGCCGTCGTTTATACCGTCACCAACCATCGCAATTTTACCCTCTTTCTTTAAGGTCTCAATAATAGCTAACTTTTCTTGCGGTAATTTTTCTGCGTACACATGTGTTATTCCTATTTTATCGGCCATTGCCTCACACTTTTCTTTCCTGTCGCCACTCAATAAAACAGGTTCTATATGCAAGCTTTTTAACGTATCCATAAGCATTTTTGCGTCCTGCTTTAATTCATCCTCTATACTGATTTTTGCAATAAGGATATCATTCCTCAATAGAAAGACATCATATAAAGAAGTTTCGGCATATTTGTTGTTCACTATATTTTTTGAACCTATTTGATAAGAATTCCCCTCACTATCGGTCGCTTTTATTCCCAAGCCCTTTTCTTCTTTTACTGCTGTAAAAATAATTCTCTGCTGCACTTTTCCAGCGAAAACATTCACCAGTGATCTGGCTATGGGATGATTGGAATAACTTTCCAATCCATGGATTATAGATGCCACTTCCGTCTCCGTTAACTCGGTATCCATTGATTTGATGGTAAATTTGCCGGTGGTAAGCGTGCCGGTTTTATCAAAAACCATATATTTTAAGCCGGTCATTTCTTCTACCGTATCTCCTCCCTTGATCAATACGCCGTTTTTAGCTCCCCGCCCTAATCCCACCATAACGGCCGTAGGCGTGGCAAGCCCCATCGCACAAGGACACGATATCACCATCACAGCGATGGCATTCATCAACGACTGCCTGAAGCTTACATCAAAGGCAAAATAGGCCAGCAAAAAGGTTAGCACAGCAATACCGATCACTACCGGCACAAAAATACCGGCCACTTTATCGCCCAGACGCTGAATAGGAGGTTTAGCAGCCTGAGCCCGCTTCATCAAATCAATAATTTGCGCTAAAACTGTCTTGTTTCCAATCTTGGATGCTGTTATTTTGATACTGCCTCTCTCCACAATCGTTCCGCCTATCACCGCATCGTATTTTGTTTTTTCCACCGGAACGCTTTCGCCCGTAAGCATCGACTCATTCAAAGAAGCCTCACCCCATATAATATCGCCATCAGTGGGCACTTTATCACCCTCATTTACCAATAAAGTATCACCAATAGCAATATCTTTCGTATGGATTGTTTCGGTTGCACCATTCACTATTCTGGTAGCTGAATTAACCTGTATCTTCATGAGGTCTTTTACCGCAGAGGTAGTTTGTGTAACCGAACGTTTTTCAAATACATTGCCCAAGAGTACTAGGGTAATAATGGTAGCCGTTGTTTCATAAAACATATAGTTAGGCCCCAGCTGCCCTAACGTTCCTATTAAACTATAAATGAATGCTGACGTGGAGCCAACAAAAATAAGAACATCCATATTAGGTACACCGCCCCTGATGGAGTTAACAGCACTTTTACCGAAATAAGTACATCCTAGTATAAACACCGGTAAGCACAGCAATAATTGTACATAGGGATTATGCAGCCAATCGAAGGGTAAGAACATGTGAAAAAACAAAGGGATGGTAAAGATCAGACTAAAAATAAATTTATCCTCTACCTTACCCAGGAAACCGGGGGTGTCATGATCATGATCGTGTGCATCAGCCTGTACCTTAAAACCCAAGCCTTCAATAGCATCTATTACTTTAGGCAAATTCACCGGCGCTGACGAAGAAAATTTCACTTCTTCATTAGCAAAATTCACAAACACATCATGATAGCCCTTCTTCTCTAATAGCTTATGTACCGATAAGGCACAGTTATTGCAATGCATGCCGGTTACATGGAGTTCAATTAATTTATCTTGTTCTTGCATAGATCTGATTCCTTTATGCGTAATGATTGACGCTTCTTCTTTACAAAAGTAAATTCCAGCGCATCAGTACCCAATAACAAAACAAGGTATTAATGGTACTTATCAAGGATTTTTGTAATTTAGTAGTTAGATTCAAAGTCTATGAGCGAGCTTTTAAAGCAACATATCCCTATATACAATGCCTCTTCGGTAACGGATGGACATTCAGATGCCTTCCAGATCACGAAGCTAACATTTGGAGACGGCCGTTACGAGAAAACCAATCATCCGCATCGGCATAATCATTTTACATTAATGGTGCTCTGTGAAGGCACTACCAAACAAATTATTGATTTTAAAGAATATGAAGCCAAAGATGCTGCATTGATATTTATGCGGCCTGGACAAGTACACGTTGAAGTGAATCCGGGTTATGCCGTCATGTACCTAATCACCTTTACAAATGAGTTTTTATTTTCATATTCTGCCGATAATCATTGGGAGCAGCAGTTTACGCATAATTTACTCCCTTTAAAATCAATCGAATTAGCGGGGCTGATTCCTTTTCTATCATTGATACAGAGAGAATTTGCAGATTTTAAAATGAACAGAGCGGTTATAGCCCAGCTTTTATTGGCTATACTCGAAAAAACCGAGACATTGGTGGCTTCCCATATCCATATTACCGGTAGAAAGAGATATAGTGCCCTGATGCGAAAATTTACGACTTTGGTAGAAGAGAATTTTCTTGAGCATACCAAAGTTTCCCATTATGCTGCCAAGCTCTTCATTTCTGCGGGCCATCTGAACGATGTAGTAAAAGAAATGATGGGTAGCAATGCGAAGGCTATCATTGACGAACGTAGGGTGTTGGAGGCAAAGCGTTTATTATTTTGGACGCAACTGCCCATCAAGGAAGTAGGATGGAGAATCGGCTTTGAAGATCCAGCCTATTTTACACGCTTTTTTAAGAAACACACTGGAAAACTGCCTGCTACCTTCCAGCGTGATCTGCAACAGAACATACATCATTAACACAGCCATGAACAGTCAGCAAGAATATATAAAACGCACACTTCATTTAAGAAAAGACCTGTTGATCTTAATCATCAAAATTATCATATTTATACCAATCACTTACACTTTGGTGGAATATGAAGCATATTATAGTGATAAAGTCATCTTACGGAGATTAGTTTATGCCTTAAACGTGTTTTTATCGAGTAATATCATTATTTCAGCTGTTCGGATCGTCCTATTATCATGGTACAAAAGAAGATCTTTATATTTTCATACAAGTTCAAGGGGGAGCTTTATTCTGGGTATCAACCGGATTACCTCCGTACTGAACGCTGTAGTCATTATTTTCAGTATCATGTTGGCCTTCAATATAGACCCGAAGGAGTTCTTAACCAGCATCACTATCGTTGCTGCCGCCATAGCACTCATTTTTAGAGACTACATAACCAATATGATTTCGGGGTTGATCATCATGTTTTCCGATCAGCTCACCTTGGGCGATTACGTCAAAATAGGTGAGTACCAGGGACAGATCATCGATATCACACTCGTCAATATCGTTATCAATAACGATGATGATGATATTGTGATGGTACCTAACAACTTTGTGTTTACCACCAATATTGTGAATCAATCCTTTCAGAACTCGCGTAAGGTAAGTGTTGAGTTTGAGCTGGCCATCAATAATGCCATGGACCGCGAAGACCTGAAGAAACGTTTGGGTGATCTGCTCGATCAACACAGTAATGAGGTAATGGAAAATAGTATGAAATTGAAGGTATTGGCCGTACAGAAAGATGCGGTGAGGTATAAAGTGCAGTTTACACTCACCAACCTAGGGAAAACCCAATCACAGTTTATCAAGAATATTGTGTTGAATGAGGTGTTGAAGATTGGTTATTAGTTGTGAGTTGCCAGCATATAAAGAGCTCGCAACTCACAACCAACAACTGGCAACTATCATTAAACCTTCCTCAATTTTACACCCTTCACAAAATGGTGGCTTCCTTTTTCGAGAATTAGGTTGGCTCTGAACCTAGTGGGAAGAATGTTTTTAATTAAATTAGGTTTATTAATCAAATCCCAAATAGTATTGGCAAGAGATAAAGTTTCCTTTTCCGATAAGCTAGCATAACGATGAAAATAAGAATTTGGATTTTGAAAGGATGTGCGTTGCAGCTGTCTGAAACGGGAGACATACCATTCTAACAGATTTTTTTCATTGGCATGTACATAGATCGAATAATCAAAAAAATCAGAAACGAACACTTGCGGCCCCTTATGTTTTTCACTTAGATTTACCTGCAACACATTTATTCCTTCAACAATTACCACATCAGGGTTAAAGATTTCCTGCATCTGATTTGGGATGACGTCATATTCCAGGTGAGAATAAATTGGAACACTCAAGCTTTCCTTTCCGGCTTTTACATCTGCCAGAAAATTAATCAATTGTTTGGTATCGTAACTTTCAGGAAACCCCTTTCTGTTCATGATACCACGTTGCTCTAAGATTTTATTAGGATATAGGAAGCCATCAGTAGTTACCAATGCCACATTGGGTTTATTAGGCCATAAGGACAAAACTTTTTGCAATACCCTGGCAGTAGTGCTCTTGCCTGCTGCTACACTTCCTGCAATACCGATAATAAAAGGAGAACGTTTGCGCCCGCTATTTAAATAGTGATTTTCTGCCTCATACAACTTATTTGCGTAATCTATATGGATATTAAGCAAGTGGGAGAGGGGGAAGTACACTTCTTGGATTTCTTGCAGGTTGAGGGGTTCGTTCAGGGCATGGAGTTTACCGATATCTTCATCTGACAAAGAAAAATTCAATACGCCGTTCAGCATTTTCCATTCGTCTCTACTCATGCTGACGTATGGCGAATATTGCTCCTTCATTTCTATATCGGTCATAGATCCCTATATTAAGGTTTTGAACCCGCAAACCTAATGATTCAAAAGTGAAAATTCAAAAGTAAAAAGTAAAAAAGTGAAGGTAGAAGGTGGAGTACGTCATGTCGAGTGCTCACAACAAACAACCAACTAGGGCAACAGGTTACTTTCCAATACAATAGGATTTGATAGTATTTTGTGTATCGGGCACAGCTCAGCTATTTGGAGCAGGCGTTGTCGTTGTGTATCATCCAAATTTCCGATTAACTTGATATGGCTTTTCAGATATGTTGTTTGTTGGTGGCTGCTAGGAACTACTTCCATTTTCACCGTAATCAATACTTCCTCTAAATCCCATTTTTTCCTATCAGCATACATTCTGAGTGTCATTGCCGTACAAGAACCCAAGCTGGAAAGTAAGAGTTCTTTTGGGCCTAAGCCCAGATCTGCCCCTCCCATGGATTCAGGTTCATCAGCAATCAGGATGTTACGTCCATTACTAACCTCTGTTTTGTATTTCTCTTTTCCGATACTTACCGTTACACTTAGTTCTGACATAGTTTATTATTAGTTGTTCGATGTTAGTTGTTCGTCGCCCGTAACACTCGTCATCTCGACCGTAGCGGAGAGATCTGTTTGCTATTGGATTCCTCCACTCCGGTCGGAATGACGTTCGTTTCATTTTAAGCTCTTCGCTTTAAACTTTAAGCTTACTCAGCCAAAAAATATATATGCTACAATAATAGCGGCAATCACACCTGCCAGTTCGGCCAGTAAAGCGGCAGGTAGCGCATGCCTTGTTTTTTTAATCGCCACTGATCCAAAATACACCGCCAATACATAAAAGGTGGTTTCCGTGCTTCCCTGTATAACGCATGCAACCCGCGAAGCAAAATCATCAGCCCCTTTGGCGTGCATTAAATCAACCATCAGTCCTCTGGCGCCGCTTCCGCTCATGGGTTTCATGAAGGCTACAGGTAAAGCTTCCACAAATCGCGTATCCAGGCCCATCCAACGAACAATCGCACTCACACCCTGCACTAGGTAGTCCATTGCCCCAGAAGCACGGAACACTCCTACAGCCACGAGGATACCCACCAGGTAAGGTATTATTTTTACCGCAACTTCAAAACCCTCTTTGGCACCTTCAATAAAAGACTCGAACACATTTACTTTCCTGTAGAAAGCTAAAGCTATAAAAGATACGATGACCGAAAAAAGGATCACATTGCTGGCCACTTGAGAGATTACATTGATTTCCTCCTGTGGCAGTGTAGAAAAATAATATAAAAGGCTCCCAACAACTACGGTTAATCCACCCACATAAGCCAGTACCACGCGATTAAGCAAGTTAATACGCTGGTAGAGAGCGGTAATGATCAATCCTACTAAAGTAGAGAAGAACGTAGCCAACAGTATCGGAATAAATATATCGGATGGATCTACGGCTCCTGCTTCTTTACGATAGGCCATGATAGAGATGGGCAGCAATGTTAAACTTGACGCATTTAACACCAAGAACATAATCTGGGCATTACTGGCTGTATCCTTATGGGGGTTCAGTTCCTGTAGTTCCTTCATAGCCTTCAAACCCACCGGAGTAGCTGCATTGTCGAGCCCTAACATATTGGCAGAAAAATTCATCAGTACTGAACCCAGCGCCGGATGATTCTTTGGTATTTCAGGAAACAGTTTATTGAAAAATGGACCCACAATGCGGGCAAATATATTGATCATACCGCCTTTTTCGCCAATCTTCATGATCCCTAACCAAAAAGACATTAAGCCGATCAAACCCAGTGATATTTCCGCTCCAGACTTCGCCGTATCAAAAGTACCATTGATAATGGCCTGGAAAATCTGCTGATCGCCCAGAAAAATAAGTTTAAATAGAGCTACAATAAAAGCAATTAAGAAAAATGCAATCCAGACGTAGTTTAAAGCCATATTAATTTGAGTATCAAGATTTCAGTATCAAGTATCGAGATTTACATAAGTAATCAGCTCTTTTTATGGATTTTGTAACTTATTACTGGTTACTTATGTCTTGCTACTTGTGTCTTATATCTTTTATTTCTAATTAGCCAATTTAATTTCTATTCAAAAAACTCCAGGGTTTACTATGCGAGCCATTCTTTTTCAGCTCTTCAATCAGAAAATCGGCCATTTGGTCTAAAACAGTATTGTTCTCACTGATTGTCCGATCACCGAGTGCGATCAATCTTTTTATATTCGATTCATCGGCTGCATCAAGACTCTCCTGGATGCTATGCAAATTACTCGGCTCTATCCGCAGATAATCTTTGTCCTTATTGGAGGATTTGAATAATTGATGCAAAAAGAAATCACTACTTTCCGCTACCCCGCTCATCATGATATCAATAAGGGCCGGCACCATGGAAATAGCCCTACTTTTTTTAAAATGCTCCAGGTTATACGATTTTCTTGATCGGCCTGTTCCCAAAGAAAAAATATGGATATCATTGATCTTTGTTTGGTTGAAGGCCTTCGTTACTTCCACAAGGCCACTGAGGGCAGGATTCGTGGCAAATACACCTCCATCCAACAGTGGATATCGGGTGCCTGCTATCGAATAAATCTCCGCTACACTGAAATAAGTGGGAGCGGCCGAAGTAGCTCTACATACGTCCTTTAAGTAAAAGTCTCTTACATCACCCCGTTCTATAGCTGTTTGCTGACGAAAAAAATGAGTTTTACGAAGTTCTATATTGTAAGCAGAGATAATACAAGGTTTGATCAGTTCGCTTAACTTCGTGTTGCCGAAATATTTCTTCAGTACACTTTCCAGCGTATTACTGTTATAGCGTTCGCTGGCCAGACCCAATCCGGAGGCGATCCGTTTAAAGAAACCCATTTTAAAAATATCGTGCCCATATTTCAGGTACATATCAAGAGCTTCTTTTGCCGAGAAACGCGGTCTTTTGGGGTTTTCGGGATCTGGACAAAGCAATAGGCAGGTGAGAATTCCACCCGTGCTTGTACCCGCAAAAAAATCAAAAAAATCTACAATAGCTGCCTGCTGATTATCTGTTTTCTGCTTTAGCTTTTCTTCCAAAGCAACCAATATCATACCCGGTATAATGCCGCGTATACCGCCGCCGTCAATTGATAAGATTTTTTTCATGGAGGGATATTGAGCAATGAACCAATTAGCTAATTAGCCAATTGGTTCATCGGCTAATTGATTATAAATGGATCACCTCGCCGTATGCATCGGCTGCAGCCTCCATTACCGCTTCGCTCATCGTTGGATGCGGGTGTATTGTTTTGATAATTTCGTGTCCGGTGGTTTCCAATTTGCGGGCAGCTACTACCTCGGCAATCATCTCCGTTACATTAGCGCCTATCATATGTGCGCCTAGGAATTCGCCATACTTAGCGTCAAAAATAACCTTTACGAAACCCTCTTTAGCTCCCGCAGCGCTGGCTTTACCAGAAGCTGAGAAGGGGAATTTACCCACTTTAACTTCATATCCAGCCTCTTTGGCCGCTTTCTCTGTATACCCTACAGAAGCAATTTCAGGCGAGCAGTAGGTACAGCCCGGAATATTATTATAATCGATCGGATCTACATGTAGGCCCTTAATTTTCTCTACACAGGTAATACCTTCCGCAGAAGCTACGTGGGCCAATGCCTGTCCTTTTACAATATCGCCAATGGCATAAACGCCATCCACGTTTGTTTTATAGAAATCATCTACAACCACACGGCCTTTATCTGTTTTCACGCCCACTTCTTCCAAACCTAAATTTTCGATATTCGGTGTAATCCCAACGGCCGAAAGTACTACTTCCGCTTCGATGGTTTCTTCTCCTTTAGCGGTCTTTATTTTTACTTTGCTTGGTGTAGATGACGTGTCAACAGCTGTTACTTCAGCGCCGGTAAGGATGTTGATACCATTTTTCTTCAAGCTACGTTCCAATTGTTTAGAGATTTCTTCGTCTTCTACCGGAACAACACGATCCAAATATTCCACGATGGTTACTTTTGTGCCTATGGCATTATAGAAATACGCAAACTCCACTCCAATAGCTCCTGAGCCAACCACTACCAAAGATTTTGGCTGTTTCTCTAAGCTCATTGCTTGACGGTAGCCGATAATCTTTTGACCATCTTGTTTCAGATTAGGTAACTCACGTGAGCGGGCACCCGTTGCCAATATCGTGTGTTTAGCCGTATACTCTTGGGTAGAACCATCACCCCCTTTTACTTCGATTTTGCCGCCCTTTTTGATTTTGGCGGTACCCATTAGCACATCGATCTTATTTTTTTTCATCAAAAATTGGACTCCCTTGCTCATACCATCCGCAACCCCTCGGCTACGTTTAACAATAGCAGAGAAATCGGCCTCGCCACCTTCTACCTTAATACCATAATCGGCTGCATGGTTTAGATACTCAAAAACCTGCGCACTTTTCAGTAAAGCTTTGGTTGGGATACATCCCCAGTTCAGACAGATACCACCCAGCGATTCACGCTCAACGATAGCAGTCTTAAAACCCAATTGCGAAGCTCTGATTGCCGCAACATAGCCTCCTGGGCCACTTCCAATTACAATGATGTCGTAATTCATTCGTATAATAATTAATTCGTTTCGATAGTATTTTATTTCATCTATCCATGTAGAACAGCTGTTACACTATAAATATGGATAACGCATCCGCAAACCTAATAAAAATTCTTAGAAATAGAAGATTCTGCTTGTCTGTTATTCGTCATTACCTTAATAGTTGTGAGTTGTGAGTCTACCTTTCTAAAATCTTTACGCTTCCAGCGTTATTACCCTTTTCAAAATAAAGTTCTGGTAAAATAATTTTCACTTCCCGATCCGTCCCTTCTTTCATCCAATAAAGAACGAAGTTTACTTTGGCGCTTTTGAATTTATAGTTTCTTTCTTCCATCACTTCAATTTGTTTAACAAACCGTTGAGAGAATTTCAGAACAGATTGTCCATTTAGATTCAAAGATTCATTGCCCGTCAAAATCAGGTCGTCTCCGCTTACAAGTGAGGAAATCAAATGTTGTTTGTTTATAAAGAAATCTAACCAAACATCTTTATAGCTTAACTGAAGCGTCAACTCATTTGGTGGCAAATGCATGGCATAGTCTTCGTTATACTCTAAATTGTCAGTAACAATATTGTCAAGAAAGCTACTATTTATATGAATCGTCAGGTTATGTTTTGCTCTTGTAAGAGCTACGTATAAGAGGCGCTTGGCCCCGTCTGTGCTAACGTCAAAGTTTTCAAGCAGCAGAAAAATATTATCAAATTCTTTCCCCTTCGCCTTATGGATCGTTGAAATAAAAATAGTTTCCCCCTTTTGATGAAAGAAATCTTCCAGCCGGGATTCTCGGATGAAAGCTTCCAAATCCGATTTATATTTTCTCTTTGGATTGATGGCTTCAAAATCTTCGATGAGATGGATAAGTATCTCTAATTTCGTGCTATTTTGAAATCTATTTATCGATTGCCGCTTTGCATCTAACCATATCTTGTCACTGATAGTGAATATATCATTAGCCAAATTCAATTGGTTTAGAAAGAATCTGATTTCTGATAAGTTATACAAATCGAACCCATCATTCGTTTGAATCAGTTTAGCATGTATACCTTTTTCTAAAAGCAGCCCTGTGATCTGTAAAGCTTCCTGGTTTGTCTTTGTCAGCACGCCAACAGATCCTTTAAGCCCTGTTGCAATTATATCTTGTACAAGCGGAGTGACAATATTGTTGCTATGATAGCGAAGCAGTTTTATTTTTCCTCTATCAGATTGTTTAGCAATGATTGGGGTATCTTTCAGACGATGCCGAATACTTTCTACAAATTGATTTGTGAATTCGATTAGATTACTTTTGCTTCTGTAATTCTCAATTAATTCATGTTTAGTTGCCTTGTTCACTAGGATAAGTTGCTCAAGATATTTTGAATTTGCCCCTCTAAACGCATAAATGTTTTGATCATCATCTCCAACCGCAATTACCCTCATATCCTCATTTTGTTCCATCAAAACATGAATTAGATTAAACTCATCCTCGTTCATATCCTGTGCTTCGTCTATCACCAAAACCGTTTTTGTAATCCGACTAGTTTCAACCTCGTTGGCCTTGATTTTCTGAATGGTTTTTTTCAAAATCAAATCAGATTTTTCCAAAGTTCCAACCTTGCCTAACAAGTCAAAACAGTAGGAGTGAAATGTCTTTATTTCAATATAATTGGCGACATTGCCGATAAGTTTGAGCAAGCGTTTTTTGAACTCCGTTGCTGCTGACCTTGAAAAAGTAAGCATAAGTAATTGCTCATGTTTTATATCCTCCATTAATAACAATGAAGCGAGTTTATGTACCAATACTTTTGTCTTACCGCTGCCAGGCCCGGCTGCAATTACCATGTATTTCGTTTCGTTGTCCTTAATAATTTTCAATTGTGCTGGTGAAAGTTCTCCAAAAAGTTCTTTGAACTTGGTTGGCGTCACTTTTAGTCTGAGATTGTCTGCTTTACTGCCGGGAAAATATTTTCTAATGAACGAAGTGTAGTTCAATCGGAAGTAATCATCCACAAACAGCAAAGCCTCCTTATAATCATTTATCATTTTCTTGGCATACTCGCCCACAATGTGGATTTGCTGAACCCTGTTTTCGTAAAACTGGTTTAACTGTTGGTAATCTTCTTTCGTATAACGTTTTTTGTTATCCTGTAAACGTTCGATAGTCAATTGATTGTAGACAACAAGAAAACCACCTTCAATTTTTATCGCATCAATCCTTGACAGATAGAAAAGGGTATCTTCAATATCATCAATACCGATATTCAATTTAAAAAGATTTTGGCTGTTTTCGTAGGCTGCTTTCAATTCATGAACGGAGAACTCAATTAATACTTCTTCCTTTTCAATAGCATCCTTTTTAGCATCCAAATGGCTTTTGTTATAGAGAAATTCCACAATAAATCTTGCTAGTTCATGCCGCCTCTTCAGTTTCTCTTTCAATATTTCCTTCGGATGAAGACAATGCACCACCAGATGGTTTTTTGAATACGCTAAATTCTGTCGCTTAATCCAATTCTTAATCGCCCACAAGTTAGTGGCTGTTTTAATACGGTTAGGAGTAACCTCTTCATAACCATTCTCCTCCGCTTTTTCGTTTAATTCCTTTAGGTGGAACGTTTTTTCCTGTTCTTCAAAGCAGGAAAGCAGAAAGGTTTCAAGCCTACTGAATATTTCAACAATAAGAAGCGAACGATTTTTATTTTCCCCCTTCTTAATAAATGCTGTTAGGTCCTTTGCATCAGCCAAAATTTTTTCTTCACGTAATAGATTTACAATATTGATCACCTCTTCTTTTACAATCCCCAAATGATCGCCGATATAATCAACTCGTGATTCAGCAGATTCTTCGTTTAAATGTTTTCTACTTTTACTTGAAAAAAGTTTCTTGATAATTCTGATCCCGTTTTCCTTCTGCTTTTCTTTAAACTTTTCTGAAGTATTGATTTTGTCTATGGCTTCCTGGGCATTTTTTGAGAGAATACTATTAGCAAAAACTCTCGGCATATTCTGTCCACGTTTCAGATAACCCACATTTTCCAAGGCTGCAATAGCCGTTATTACCCTTGTTTCAATGTCAACAACATTGTCATCCCAGCCAGCCCTTCGTGCAATCTCTAAAGCAGAATTAGAGGCTGTTGAACGAAATCTTGTAATTTCCTTTATAGCTTTCCAGACCTGTTGTATTTCTTTGATGGAAAGCTTGGTCTGATTCAGCAAGGTAAAATGTCTACTTAGATCTTCCTCATTAAATAGTACGAAGCAATCGGCCATGATGTTTTCATCCCGTCCTGCTCTGCCTGCCTCTTGGATATAGTTTTCAAGTGAATCGGAAATCTGGTAATGAATGACCATTCCTACGTCTTTTTTATCAACACCCATTCCAAATGCAGAGGTTGCAACGATAATTGGAATTTCACCGGAAATGAAAGCATTTTGGTTAGCAGTTTTTTCTTTCACTTCCATTTTACCATGATAGCTTGTTGCTTTAAAGCCATCTTCTGTTAATCGCTGCGCCAGTTGAGAAGCCTTGCTTGTTCTTGAAACATAAATGATAGTTGGGCAATTTTTCTTCTCAATTAAATCTCTTACCTCCAGATATTTTTCTTCATCATCCCTCTTTTCAAAAATTTTGTATCGGAGATTTGTTCTTGATGCTTTTGAAGAGAATAACTCTAATTCAAGCGAGAGACTTTCCCTAAAGTACTCGCGAATATCTTCGATCACCTTATGCTTTGCCGTTGCCGTAAAGCAGGAAACAGGAATTCTGTCTTCCAGATTTTTCTTCTCCTGAATGGATTTGATAAAATCACCAATATATAAATAATCAACCCTGAAATCCTGTCCCCATGAAGAAAAACAATGTGCTTCATCTATAACGAAGCGCACGATCTTTCTTCCTAAGAGCAAACGTTCAATAGTCCGTGAACGCAGAGATTCGGGTGATATATATAGCATAGATGCAGAACCATCTTCCACTCTTTCAAAGGATTTTTCTCTTTCAATCGGATTTAATAAACCATTGATTGTCACAGCATCTGTAATCCCGATTTTTTCAAGATTGTCTACTTGATCTTTCATCAACGACTGTAGTGGGGCAATTATAACTGTCAAACCTTTGGTTGTTTCGCCATTCATCAACGCTGGTAGTTGAAAGGTGACCGACTTTCCACCACCTGTTGGAAAAACTGCAAGAATGGATTTATTGTCAATGGCCGCTTTAGTCGCGTTTTCCTGCAGCGGTTCACCTCCATAAGTTCTGAACGATTCAAAGCCAAAGTACCTTCTCAGCCCTTTATGTATGTTTAAGACGTTATTACAATATACGCAACCGCTTGTGCAGGGTTTGCCTCGCAAACGAAACATAATTCTTTCAACTTCGGGATAATTTCTCAGCACCCAAGGAGGTGTGATCGAATAGCGGTTGTTGACATAGATAAGCGATAAGCAATAAGCAAGTTCAATAGGATGTTCGGCAATTACTTTAATAAGGTCCGTATGTTCGCATATTTCTTTCTTAAATTTCAGGCGGATTTGTTTTTCCAGATCAACACGCTCGTAGGAATATCCTATGAAATGGAAAAACGATTGGAATTCCTTTTTGTCATGCAGCAGCGAATAGAGAATTTGTTTAAGTGTTTCATCCATTTGCTTAAAAGCAGCAACTTCATCATTGAACAAATCTTTTGCTTTGATAGCATCATTCAAAGGATTGTTCATATCTTCTGATTGCAATTTATCGTCTTTTACCAGTAAATGATATGGTTTTATTGGAAAAAGTAAAGGAGAAAGGAAAAGCGTATCAATAACGTTTGCGGTATTTATTCCTGCCTCTTCTAGGGTTTTGCCGATATACTTTATATCGTGATTGAGGACGTTATGTCCACAAATGAATTCTGTTCCCTTGAGAAACCGAATCAGCTCGACCATAGAAGGCGTGTGAAAAGAACTTCCATCACTCTTAATACTTCCAATGTCAAGAATCTTTTGACTTCTTGGATCAATCTCAGTATCAATGAATACAATTGATTTCATGCAGCATAGCAATTGATGATTCAGCTTTCTAATATCAAATCATTCCCTATATTACTCTTTTTTGTATATATAAAGTAATTGTTTTTATTTGGTTTTACCAAATTTTGCTTTTTGGTGGATTTTAAGCTGCTAAGCGTTAAGTTCTCTTTATTCCATATAGCAGAGACCTATGTTTTGAATATAAAAACCGCAAAAAAAAGCATAAATACCCTAAAAATAAACTTTTTTTTCACAGAAAGATATCTTTTTTTAAAAAACAGGAGACTTTTTATAAAAACAGAGAGTGATAGGATGGAAATTCAAGAAATATAGATACGTAATGTTACAATTCTTTTAAAGGAAAACTAACAATGCCTTTTCCAAATAAAATTGAAGCAAAAAGTTATCCACAATTCACATTCGTATGGAGAAATAAATTTAATCTAAAAATGAGTGTATAAATGGTAGTATAATTATTTTTCATTAAGAGAACAAAAGAAAACTACTCATTTAAATCAATCCACAAATGCCGATTTAATGTTGTGTATCGCAACATTAAGTTAATATTAACTTAATGCAAAAGGTAGTGATTATTAGGTATAGCCTGTTTAATTTTGCTGAGAAAAACAAACAACCATAATTGTCACTTAATTAAACACACATGAAGAAGTTTTTACTTTCTTTTATTCTGTTACTCGGAACAGTGCTTGCTCATGCACAGGTAACAACCAGTAGTATGAGTGGTACGGTGCTTCAATCAGATGGACAATCATCTATCGGGGCTTCCGTAAAAGCCACGCACGTACCCAGCGGTACAACCTACGGTGGATCAACCAATGAAAATGGCCGCTTCAATTTATCCAATATGCGTGTGGGAGGGCCTTATACAGTTGAAATCACTTACATTGGTTCTCAACCGGCTAAATATGACAACATCTTTTTACAATTGGGTCAGCCTTATGCTTTGAATGTTCAACTAACTGATGGGTTAACATTGGATGAGGTGACTGTGAGTGCCAACACACTCAATAGTAGTAAAACTGGTGCCTCAACTATTATTTCCAGAGATAAGTTAGAACAGATGCCAACCTTAAGTAGAAGTTTACAGGATTTCACAAGGTTAACACCTCAAGCAAACGGTAATTCCTTTGGCGGAGCAAACAACCGTTATAACAATATTACAATAGACGGTGCGGTAAATAATGATGTATTTGGTTTAGCGGCATCTGGAACTCCTGGAGGTCAAGCAAATACTCAGCCTATATCATTAGACGCTATTCAAGAGATTCAAGTTGTACTAGCACCATACGATGTTACACAGGGAAATTTTACAGGTGGAGGTGTTAACGCTGTTACAAGATCTGGAACAAATACAGTTGAAGGTTCAGTTTACTTTTTTGGCAGAAACCAAAACACTATTGGAAAAAACGTGCAGACAAGGCAAAAATCAACGGATTTCACAGACAATCAATTTGGTTTTAGAGTAGGTGGTCCTATTATAAAAAACAAACTATTTTTCTTCGTGAATGGCGAAATGGGAAGACGGCAGGCACCACTGGCAGCCAATGCTGGAGAAGCCGGTTCAGCAGTTAGCGTTGCTACGGCTGAACAAATCGCTAATTTCTCACGCGAAAGGTGGGGGTACGATGTTGGAGCTTATGGACCTGAAGACTTAAAAACGCAGAACAATAAGATATTTACAAAACTTGATTGGAATATCAATGATAAGCATCAGCTAACCTTTAGGTACAACTATATCGACGCATTTGACGATAACCTTTCTAGAAGCGCCACCGTTTTTAGATTTGGAAATAATGCCTACAAATTTAACAATAAACAACATGTAGGTGTAGTCGAATTGAGAAGTAATTTCAATAATTCAATGTCCAATAACCTAATCCTCGGTTATTCAAGGATTAGAGATAATAGAGAAACTGCCGGTGCTCTATTCCCTCAAATAACCATATTGAATATTGATGATGTCTCTTCAAACAGTGTTCAATTTGGTTCAGAAAGAAGCTCCGTTGCGAATGAGCTCGATCAGGATATTTTTGAAATTACCAACAACTTCAAATGGAATGTGAATAACCACACCTTCACATTTGGTACCCATAATGAGTTTTTCTCTTTTAGAAATCTATTTATAAACAACCTCAACGGGAGATGGGACTTTAATAGCGTAGCCGATTATTTAGCCAACAATCCAGCCCGTGTCCGGGCAACGTATTCAATCGTACCTGGAGATAACAGACCTGCCGCAGAGTTTAATGCGGCTCAACTCGGGTTTTATGCACAAGGAGAATCTGAACTGATAAGAAATTTTAAAGTAACATATGGGGCAAGGGTTGATATACCCGTTATAGGAGACAAACCGTTAAGAAATGAAAAAGTAGAGGCTTCATTCCCTGGATATAGAACAGACCGGACTCCAAGTGGCCAAGTGTTATTTTCTCCACGATTAGGATTAAATTATGATATGAATGGTGATAGATCCATCATCTTAAGAGGAGGTGCAGGGATTTTCACCGGCCGCGTACCATTCGTATGGTTGTCCAATCAATTCGGTAACAGTGGTATGCTCCTTGGCGCAGTGGATGCTAGTAATACTAGCATTAATAATGGCAATGGCTTTGATCCTAACATAGACAATCAACAAAATATGGGTGCAGGTGTTCCCAGAACCGAGATAAATCTAATTTCTGAGAATTTTAAAATTCCCCAAGTAGCTAGATTCAATTTAGCTGGAGATTTCAAATTGCCTTACGGTATACAAGCTACTTTAGAAGGGATTTATTCCAAAACGATAAATAACGTTGTATACTCAGACATTAATATTTCCAATTCCGAGGCCAGTATATCTGCCGATCTTAGTGGAGGAGCGGATTTACGTCCATCTTATAGTGGAAGGAGGGTTAACTCTGACGATTTTACCAATGTGATTTTGTTGGACAATACCAATAAAGGCTATACTTATAGCTTAACAGCCCAACTACAAAAATCTTTCGAAAACGGCCTGTCTGCCATGATAGCGTATACAAATGGAAAAGCAAAATCTGTTAACGATGGTGCAAGTAGTACTGCTCTTTCAAACTGGGAGTTTGTTCAAATTGTCAATAGTGCAAATAATCCTAGTTTGGCAACGTCAAATTTTGATATCCGACATAGAATAGTTGGTAATATAGCTTACACGATCACCTATGGCCGAGATAAGGCATTCGCAACAGGCATCAATCTTTTCTATGCCGGTACTTCTGGCCAACCCTTTACTTACCTTTATAATGGTGATGTTAACGGTGATGGAGCGTTTAATAATGATTTAATTTATATTCCAAGAACTTCTAGTGAAATCAAATTATTACCGACTGACAATGCAACAGCAGAACAACAATGGGAGGCACTAAATAGCTTCATTGAAAGCGATCCTTACTTGAGAAAACATAGAGGACAATATGCAGAGAGAAACGGAGCTAGAATGCCTTGGCAGCATCAGTTCGATTTAAGAATATCTCAAGACATTGGTGGAATGATAAAAGGCACTAAAAACAGATTGCAAATTACCTTTGACATCTTCAATGTAGGAAATTTAATCAACAAAGATTGGGGCAGAAATTACTTTGTAAGTAATCAAGCATTGACGCTCATTACTTATCGCCCAGTTTCTAATAATAATCCGGAAGCAGGTTACACATTTAGCGCTCCAAGAGATAACCAACCTTATTCAATATCTGATCTTGCATCTAGATGGCAAGGACAAATTGGGTTAAGATATATTTTCAACTAATAGCAGAAAAAACACCTAGAAGCCGTCTCATGTAAATGAAGGCGGCTTTTTTCTTTTTTAATTATTTCTTCCAACTTTCATGTATCTCTAGTATATAATTCCTGTTATACCATTGTGAATAAAAACGCAGGAATATTAGGCAGCAATAGATCTTTTATTTCAGAAACTGTATATTATGAAAATGTGCATGGAGGATGCCCGCTTCTTTAAATATTACGTCGATCACCTAATATTCTCGAATGAAGTTATTTAAAATGAAAAATTTTAATTCTTAAAAGCATAATAAATTTCACACGGCTGTTTTGCGTGTATACACGTAAAACAGCCCATTTTTCTAACAGAATTGGGCTGTTTTATTTCAAACGATAACTTAGAAAAGTTTTAAGTCACTTTGACTGCCGAAATATCATTTGAGATCGCTGCTTTTTTCACTCACCTCCCTCAATCCCCGAGATCCTTATCCCCCTAAAACAATCGTCCATACAACCATCTTCCCAATAACCACAAGAAGATATGAGTCCATTATTCTTTGCTTCAAAAGAGGTATGTGCATTATCCCGTTTACGCAACCAATCGTTTTTGGCTTGTTCATACACCTGATCAAGGGTCCAAGTGGGGGCACCACCACCATGGACAGGATCATTTAAATTACTTTTATTTTCGTTCCAGATCAACGTCCTAAATATGCTATCCGCACTAGGCAAACGTTCAATGTTTACCTGATACCGCCTTGATAAACTATCAAGCATCTCTTGTGTCGTCTCTAGACTCCAGCCTGCTTCTGGAATCCTATAATCGTTGTAAACAGTGTAATGAAAGGTTCTTTCCGTTACTTCACCTGCTTGTACAATGAGGACAGTTTGCCAGGCATAACCTGCCCATGAAGACCCGTTTACCACATAGCGGTAAGAGTCATTGTGAGACGTTTTGAAATTTAACCATGTTTGGTAACTCTTTTCAAAATCGTTCTCGTATTCAATATTGCTTTTGTCACAGGCAAGAAACAAAAACGGAAGAATAAACAGTAATAGGTAATGGCTTTTGTTCATAATTTTTTTAATTAGGCGGACAACAACTATATCTTTTATAACGGAATAACCGAACAGAAAGCTACATCTAAAGGCACATGAATCCAGTAGCGTTATTAGGGATAAATACGTTCTCTAAGAAACAAATAAATTATGAAAATCACTTACGCTCTATTGTTATTTCTTGTATTCTTCTTGGCTTCCTGCTCCAAAACGGAAGAAGAGCCTCAAATATACTGTGATATGGTATTTCACTATATAAAATTAAATTGGCAAGACAGCGACGGCGAAGATCTTATCTTTGGTAAGGGTGCGCCATATAAGATAGAAGATATAACATTTAAATTGGATTACAATGGCCAAATATACAATTGGGAAGAGCTACATCTCCAGATAGATTCTACGAATAAAGACAACAAATCCATTATAATGATGCTTTCAGGAGCTGGAAGTTTCATATTAGGCAATCTGCCGCCAGATAAATTAAATTATCGAACCGAATATGGGAAAAACGTGCCGTGTTCTTCCTCGTTGGAAGAGCTACAGTTAAACGATAGTGTTATATGCAAGCCATGTAATGTGCTGAACCCTATCATTATTAAAAAGTAAAATTGCTTTTCCGATATTTTCTTCATTACTGTATAAAAGGATTGAAGGACTAGTTGTAGTGACATAAGTTTAAAAAGCGCTATGTCATAATAAGATAACAGACCATTATCCTTTGCTTCAACAGAGGTTTGTGCATTGTAGCGCTTCTTTAACTAAATCATTTTTATCTTGTTCATATACCTGATCAAGGCTACAGCAACAAAGAAAAATAAGTGAATTATTGCGTCATAGAAGTGAATACTTTTAGCTTGAAGAAGTTCTTCTTTACGATAAAAGTAACCGTCTTTATGCTAATAGTACTCACTTTTACCTCAATAGTGTTCACTTTTAGAATAGAAGTAAACAACAATAACTTAAAAGTAATTACTTATGCGGCAAAAGCAATCAAATTTGTGTTAGAAGTAATCACCTTTATGTTAAAAGTAGTCACCTTTATATTAAAAGTAATTACTTCCACAACAGCCAAAACAACTGGCAACCAAAAAATAGCAGCTGCAACTAAAAATAACCTCCAGCTAACATTTAAGTCAAAAAATTCTTTTAATATCGCGCTATGAACAGGAAAGCCCCTTTTATCTGCGCCATTTTAACCTATTTATTAAGCGTTGGATTGGTTCATGGACAGGACACTACACAGAAAATCACGCCAAACCGCAGTAATGCAGTACAACAACAGGATAAGCCCTACATTATACTGATATCAGCAGACGGTTTCCGATACGATTATACAGGTAAACACAATGCTCAGCACCTAAAGCAATTGGCAATAGCCGGTGTAGAGGCACAAGCCCTGATACCGTCTTTCCCTTCCATCACTTTTCCGAATCATTATACAATCGTTACAGGCATGTACCCATCGCATCATGGTTTAGTGGGCAATACTATTTATGACCCCAAAAACAATAGCCGATATAATATGGGCAATGCCAAAGCAGTTACAGACCCCATTTGGTATGGCGGTATCCCAATATGGACCTTGGCCGAACAACAGCAACTTTTGAGTGCTTCTTTTTATTGGCCGGGTTCTGAGGCAGCAATAGGAGGGATGTTGCCATCCTATTATTATGCTTATAATGAGAAAATACCGATTGCAGAACGTATACAGACGGTAGTGAACTGGCTTTCTTTGCCAGCGGAAAAGCGGCCGCACATTATTAACTTTTATTTCCCCGAGGTAGACCATGCCGGGCATCATTTTGGGCCGGATGCCGTCGAAACGGAAAAAGCCGTGCACTTTGTGGATTCGGCCGTTAACGCACTGAACAATGCGGTAGCCAAAACCGGCCTTCCTGTGAACTTTATCTTTGTGTCTGATCACGGAATGAAGGCGATTAACAGGGAAGAACCACTCCGTTTACCTATCAAAATAGATACAGCCGAACTGGCTGCTGCCGCTAACGGCACATTGATAAACCTCCATGTAAAAAATAAAAAAAACATCAAAACGGTTTATGATAGCATTTACAGGGAAGCCAAAAATTTCGATGTATATCTGAAAAGTAAAATGCCCAAAAAATATCACTACGGACTTAAAGATGATCGATATAATAGAATAGGCGATATCGTATTGGTAGCCAAAGCGCCATACTATTTTTCCAATAATAAACCTAATCCGGGCGCACATGGCTACGATCCATATGAAATACCCGAAATGAAGGCTACTTTCATAGCCTGGGGACCTGCTTTCAAGCAAAACATAAGCTTACCTGCATTTGAAAATATACACATTTATCCTTTATTGGCTAAAATTTTAGGTTTGCATTATGAACATAAAATCGATGGTCGCGAGCGTGTATTAAAAGAAATATTGAAATAGAGGCGGGCGGACTTAACTGGCACCCAGTTTTTCGACTAATACATGCAACATTTCTTTAATACTGCTGATTTCTGCTTTTAAATAAGCAATGGATTCGTCACAGCTATTTATTTCGGAAAAATCAGCATTTTCTTTATCCAATAAATTATCCCAATCGGCATATTTCTCCGGCGGAATATCGTCCCCAAAAAGCTCTGTTGTGCTGATGGTATACAAAGCACTAACAACCTCTGCCTGCTGGATAGAGAGGTTGTATTCGCCGTCTTCCAACAAAACGTATTCCTCTGTGCTTACACCCAATCTATAAGCAACATATTCCCTACTATAGTCGTGGGAATAGCGTAAAAATCTCAATTTCTCGGACAGTTCCATAATAAGTTTAGATCTGATATAGGATTTATTTCTTAGTTATGTGCCGATTTTGACGCGTAAGAAATAATCTAAAATCAGAAAAAATTTGCTTTTTCTCTACAAAAATAGCCAAAAAACATCCATTTGCAAATAGTTTAACTATGTAATTATTCATAGAGTAATTTTATGACAATTAATAGGAGATAATTGGTTGTGACAGATTTGGGTTTATATCTAGCAAAGAGATCAATAAATAAGGCAGAGGTGTCAAGGAAAACCGGCTTAAGCACGTATCGCCTTAGTCAGTTATCCATTAATCCTAAGTCTCATTTACGGGTTGACGAGCTGTATTTAATCGCATTGGCTATCGGTGTGAGTCCGGGTGAAATGTTCGAGTTCCTGTGCCAGAACTTAAAATTGAAGGAACAAGCCGATTTATAGCTACATCCCTATCCCATCCATCCTATGTCCACGCTATATTCACCTTATATCCACATCCTATTCGCCTTTTACCCCCATTTAGTGAATACATAGTGAATAACTAGCGGGTAAATAGGGGATGAATAGGCCTAGTGTAATGGATGTACATTACATTTGTTTCCTTAAGAATTTTGTTATTACTAATATTTTTAGTTTATCATTTTTTGTCTACTTTTGTTGAATGATGGAGTATGCAATTGTGGATATCGAAACAACGGGCGGCTATGCGGCAGGCAATGGTATTACTGAGATTGCAGTACATATTCATGATGGGACGGGCGTACAGTTTACTTATGAAACACTTGTAAATCCTCAAATCCATATTCCTCTCCATATTACCGCTTTAACAGGTATCCATAATGAGATGGTGCAAGATGCGCCTACGTTTAAGGAAGTGGCAGAACCTTTATATAACTTATTAAAAGATCGAATATTTGTAGCACACAACGTTAATTTTGATTATTCGTTCATCAAACACTATCTAGCTACCTGCGGTTATCAGTGGACTGCACCAAAATTATGCACCGTAAGACTTAGCCGTAAACTATTTCCGGGTTATGCGTCTTACAGCTTGGGAAGATTATGCCAGCAATTAAACATCTGTGTCACAAATAGGCACCGAGCGGGAGGGGATGCGGCAGCAACAAGTGTTCTTTTTTCTATGTTACTGGAAAAAGATAAGGGTACTATCCAAAGCATGTTAAAAAAAAACACCAAAGAACAGGCGCTCCCACCCAATCTACCTAAAGAAGATTTCGATACCTTACCGAATACGCCTGGCGTGTATTATTTTAAGAATCAAAAAGGTAAGGTCATTTATGTAGGAAAAGCCAAAAACATCAAAAATAGGGTCTCCACTCATTTTTCGGGCCAGAACCCAAACCCTCAGCGACAAAATTTTCTACGTGATATTTACGCTATTGATTTCGCGCTTTGCGGAACAGAGCTGATGGCGCTTTTATTGGAAGCAACGGAAATAAAGAAACTCTGGCCGGAAAACAACCGCGCCTTGAAACGTTTTGAGCCTAAATACGGCCTTTATATGTATGAAGATCAACGTGGTTATCTACGATTAGCGATCAATAAGCATCAAAAATTTCAACAGACGCTCCATTCTTTCGGCAATATGGCAGGTGCTTATAGCTTTGTAAATAAATTGATAAGCCAACACCAGCTGTGCCCTAAATTATGCGCCGTACAAAAAGTGACGGGTCCTTGCCTTCACTATCAAAATCATTCCTGCCTGGGTGCTTGTATAGGAGAAGAGCCTGCGGAGCAATATAATACGCGATTGCAAACGGCACTGGAAGCTATGGAGAATAGCTTACCTTCTTTCTTCTTATTAGACCGGGGGCGGACTGCTGACGAGCAGAGTTGTATCTGGATAGAGAAAGGCAAATTCTCCGGTATGGGATATCTAACGCAAGACAGTGATCTTATACATCCGGACGATATCAAAGATCATCTAACCCCATACTCTTCCAATGATTATATGGTACACTTGATTATGGATTATGTGGAAAAGAATCCGCATAAAATGAAGGTTTTATTGCGCGACGAATAACTAATAAGGAATAACTAACAAACTAAACCGTAATCGGATTATCCTGAATGGGCAATTTGGCAAATTTCTCCACTTCAATACTCGGGTAATCAAAATCTGCCACTACTTTGCCCAAGATTAGATAACAACCCTTACCACGAAATGGATAAATCGGTGTATGATGAGGGAAATGTGTCGTATCAAAGAAATTACCCGATACATCCAGAAAAGTCCCGAACCACATTTTAGAACGGTGTTTGGTGCGGACCGTTTTCTCACAGACATACAGCCCCACCATCTTTACTTTTTTGCCCACATATTTTATCAGCTCATCTGCCAGTACCTCTCCGCGATAATTGGTTTTCAACATGTCAAACAGGGCTAGGGTCAAAGGATATCCCAATAATTCCAGCTCTTGATAGGCATCTTCCAAGGTGTCGTCTGGTAATTCCGGCAATTGATATTCCTTCTGCGGAAACGAAAATAATGCGGGGGTGTGTTTGATCGTATGTTTTCCCTGCAACGTGTATATATCCCATAGCAATTCTTTCTTTGTACGCCCGGTAAAGCGCAATGCACCTATTTTTATCAGTAAAACACCTTGCTCCAAAGTAATTGTTGTACGTTTTAAAAAATCTTCTAAACTTTTAAACGAACCATTTTCTTTACGTTCCTTAGGAATGAGTTTCACATAATAATCTTCCAGTCCAAGTATCCCCGCCAAATCCAGATATACATCCTTCCCAAAGATGACAACCTTGTTTTCACTGTGGTTTACACAAGGTAGGTGTACTCTTGCACCCAGTTTCTGCAGTTCGTATACATAGAGCCATCGTTCATAAAAGCCTCCATAATTATTCAGTACTGCTACCATAAACTCTAAAGGATAATAGGTTTTAAGGTACAAGCTCTGATAGCTTTCAATGGCATAGCTGGCAGAATGCGCTTTGGGAAAACTATATCCGGCAAAACTGGAGATTTGTCGCCATACCTCTTGCGTCGTTCGTTCATCCCGTCCCAAGGCCTTCGCATGCGTAAAGAATTTATTTACCAATTCATCAAAGGCTTTGCTGCTACGGTATTTGCCGCTCATGGCTCTTCGTAATACATCAGCATCCGCAAGATCAAGTCCGGCATAATGATAGCACACCTTGATTACATCCTCCTGATATACCATAACCCCATAGGTTTCTTTCAATTGCTCTTCCATGACGGGATGTAAATAAACGACCTCTTCAGGGTGATGAAAATAATAGATATAATTTTTCATCATGCCCGAAGAGGCTACGCCCGGTCGGATAATAGAACTGGCGGCTACCAAAGTCAGGTAATCTCTGCACGCCAGCTTTTTGAGTAATTGCCGCATCGCAGGCGATTCTATATAGAAACAGCCAACACTGTTCCCCGAACGCAATCGTTCATTGACCTCTTTATCAACAAGAAAAGATTTCACAGCATGTATATCTATCGCAATACCTCTGTTTTGCAAGATCAATGCTGCCGTTTCCTGAATATGACCGATGCCTCTTTGACTCAAAACATCAAATTTATCCAAACCGATAGCTTCTGCTGCATACATATCCCATTGTACCGTGGGCATACCCTTAGGGGGAAAATCCAATGCGGTATAATAAGTGATGGGTTCTTCGCTGATTAATATACCACCGGCATGAATAGAACGTTGATTGGGTATGCCTTCCATCAACTTATAAACGGCCATGATTTTCTTAAAGGTAGGATTCTGCTGGTTCAACTGGTCTTGTGTTGGGTCAGTAAATTGGTCGATCTCTGTCTTGGGTAAGCCCAGTACTTTGCCAATTTCGCGGATAATCGAACGGCCCTGAAAAGTATTAATAGTGCCTAGGAGAGCAGTATGTGCGGCACCATACCGCTGAAGCATATATTGTTGCACCACTTCCCGTTCATGCCAGCTGTAATCGATGTCAAAATCCGGCGGACTACTTCTTTTCGGATTGAGGAAGCGCTCAAAATAGAGGTCTAGTGCAATAGGATCTACATCCGTAATGCCCAAACAATAAGCAACAACACTGTTGGCGCCGGATCCACGGCCTATATGATGAAATCCGCGACTTTTAGAGAAACATATCATACTGCTGGGTGTTTTTCAGTAAATAGGGGTAGTCTACATATAATTTTTCAAGCTCTTCGATTGATTTAAAATATTCCGTTTGTTGACATTTATCGTCGGTGGCCACTTTACTCAGCAAAGTACTGAAGTCAACTGCCCGTAAATATTCGTGGAAACGGTATTGCAGTGGTCCACTAAACGTAACGGGATGGAGCGCCAGCATTTTATATTTTTTTTTCTGTAGATTTTTGCCGAACAGCACATTGAGTTCAGTATGGCGAATACCTACAAATTCATGATCCTGCAATTCCCAATCGAGAGCCTCCATCGCATAGACCACATAGGCATGATCAAAGCGAGGGGGCCGGTGGGGCAATGCTAGCTGATGGATGTGATGATAGGTAAGGAAATCATTCAGCTCTTTCATGCCCTCCTTATTCCGGGCGATGCCGATATATAAAAACTGTTGCTCGCTACGGAATTCTATGCCGATCAACGGACGGATGCCTTCGGCCCTGCATTGCATAACAAAATCCATACAGGCGGAGGAGTTATTGATATCGGTAAGAACCATTTCTCGAATACCCAAGAGAAGTGCTTCCTTAATCAGGGCTTCAACGCTCATGGTTCCATAGCGTAAACTGTAATAGGAATGTACATTTAGATACATAATTACCAATCTAATGCAAGAGACGAAGCCAATTGAACAGCCTTATCTCCATACCTGTTGCGCATGTTGTCCATTACCTGATAAAGATTATAGCGCTTTTCGGAGGTTTCATACAGTGATATTTGCTCATGCCCACCTACAAGATGTGATAATTTAACACCTACCAGACGCAACAACATCCTGCGGTTATATACCTGATCAAAAAGTTCCTTTGCCTTGGCAATCAATAGATGATCTAGTGAGGTATAGGGTATTTTTGCCTGCTTGGTTACTGTTTCAAAATTGGTATATCGGATGGTTACCGTGATACAGGCTGTTAACTTTCTTTTCTGCCTCAATTCATAGGCAATGTTCGTGACCATACCTGCCAACAGCGCTTTGATAGCCACTACATCCATGCTATCGGCCGAAAAAGTGGATTGTGTGCCGATGGATTGCTGCTCGCGATAGGGGACAATAGGGCTGGGATCAATACCATTGGCCTTTTGCCAGAGTGTGAGACCGGCTTGCCCCATCATTTTCATCATCATTTCTGGAGGTATGCGAATCAGCTTGTGGATATGACGTACACCCATCTCACTCAATTTTAGATAAGTGGAAGAACCCAATCCCGGTATCTTCTTAATAGACAAGGGATCAAGGAAAGATCGAATGTTTGTTTGCTTCACCTCCCGCTCACCATGCGGTTTGCACTTATTGGTGGCCATCTTCGAAATAGTTTTATTGACAGAAAGACCAAGGGAAATGGGGAGATGTGTTTCTTTCATAATTGACGCTCGGAGCTCATGCGCAAATTTCATACAACCAAAATAACGCTCCATGCCTGTTAAATCAATATAATGCTCGTCGATACTGGCCTTTTCAAATAAGGGTACTTTTTCTGTCAAAAAAGTAGTAACTTCCTGTGAAGCCCTGGTGTATTCATCCATATTCCCCCTGATAAAAATGGCATGTGGGCACAATTGCTTAGCCATACGTGAAGGCATAGCAGCGTGTATGCCATATTTTCGGGCAGTATAACTGCAAGAAGCTACCACTCCACGATCCGAGGGGCTGCCTATAATAACTGGTTTTCCCTCCAAATCCCTATTTTTACGGGTTTCTACGGCCACAAAAAAAGCATCCTGATCCATATGGATAATTTGTCTATCCTCCTGCATAATCCTGAATATTAACACACAAATATATGCTAATTTTTTTAGTATTCTATTTTGTAGAAGAAATCCTAAAAATCCAAAAAGAAACGATCAAAGGTAAAATTCAGTGGATACGTCTATAACCCAGATAGGATCCGTTCAGAATTCTTTACGCTATTCTTGGACACATGAAGAAGTAGACAAACGATTGAAGCAGATCATGCAAGAGATTCACCAATGTGTGTGCAATATGGGAAGGAAAACAAAGGTTATATTAACTATGAGAAAGGAGCAAATATTGGCGGTTTTGTAAAAATTACCGACGCTATACTCGCACAAGGTTTGGTATAGCAGTCGAAAGACTGACAGAATGACTGAAAAAAAAAAGGCGCCGTGATTATCTAGATCTTTGCGGCGCCCTATAAAACCTTAGTATTCATCTTCGTTGAAAAGGAAATCGTCCTTAGTCGGATAATCAGGCCACACTTCCTCAATGCTTTCATAAGCCTCGCCATCATCTTCCATTTCATTCAGATTCTCCAATACGCCCTCTGGCGCACCAGAACGAATAGCATAATCAATTAATTCATCCTTTGTTGCTGGCCAAGGTGCATCTTCTAGATGCGAAGCCAATTCTAGTGTCCAATACATAATTATTCCTTAATACTTTTTATACACAAATTCTACCACTTAATCAAAACGCAATAAACAAAAACTGAACCAAACAATTTTTTGTATTCTTTTATTTTGCCGATTGCAAAAATAATGGCCGAATATAAGATATTGGAAACAATTATAAAAGCATTATGAGAAACAAACTTAACACATATTTCACTGTTATCTTTCTACGGGGCTACACCAAGTATTTTTTTTGCCTTTTATCTATAAATGAAGCCCCACTGAGCATTAAATAACAAATAATTGTAAAAAAAATAATGATGAGAGCTATTTGGACAGGTGCCATTGGATTCGGTTTAGTGAATATACCCATTAAATTATTTAGCGCAACGGAAGAAAGCCGTTTAGATTTTGACATGCTCGACCGTAAAGATCATGCTAAAATCCGTTATAAACGTGTAAATGAAAATACAGGTAAAGAGGTAGATTGGGAAAATATCGTAAAGGGCTATCTATTGGATGATCATTACATCATCTTAGAAGATACGGATTTTGAAGAAGCCAGTCCGGAAAAAAATAAGATGATCAATATTCAATCTTTCGTCAAAGAAAAAGAAATTGATAGCATATATTTTGAAACTCCTTATTATATAGAACCACAAAAAGGTGGACAAAAGGCATATCATCTATTGGTAAAAGCATTAGACAAAGCCAATATGGCTGGCCTCGCCACCTTCGTCATGCGGGCAGGAGAAAACCTATGCATGATACGGGCAAAGGGCAATATGCTTATTCTAAATAAGCTGAGGTTCGAAGAACAAATCCGCTCGTCCGAAGACCTGAGTGTTCCTGGTAACGTTAAGCTCACCAAGGCAGAAATGGATATGGCACTCGAGCTGATTAAACACCATACCACTTCGTTTAATGTGGAAGAATACAAAGATGAATATAAAGACGAATTGATAAAAATTATTAAAGCACGTGCTAAGGGCAAGCGGCCAAAAGTACGTAAACTAAAAGTACAGGCTACCCGAACAAATGATCTGTTAGAGAAATTGAAAGCCAGTTTGGGGTAGGTGATTACATTAGCCCACTATACTTACTCAACAATTATTACTACTCAACCATCCAAACTAAAGCAACAGGGTATCAATTCGGTGTGCCTGTACCATCTGCAAAGGGGCCGACCAAATGAAAACGGTAAAAAGCCCATCCTGCGACGCCACCAGTGCCATGGCATTCCGCTGATCATGCACAAACTGGGCTGCAGCCAAATGACGTGTGCCACCAATCTTTACAGGATCCATGATTTCAGGTTCATAGCCTTCTACGGGTTCACTTATAAAGACTTTAGGTACCTGGGCATTCTTCGTGTCCCGCCCCACTTTTGCTCCAAACGCCAGTAGCTCGTAATTTTTGGTGATGACTGTAGCACCATCAATGGCGGTAAATCCACCGATAATATCAATCATCTTTAGAATACTTTCTCTCCATCCATCCACCTGATTCTCCAGCGATGCACTGGTAAGGTCTGCTAAAGCATAGTAAACGGGGTCAATCACATAACCAATCGGGTGCACAATGGAGTCTTTCCATTGATCATCGTTGGGAGGAACTACCAATAACAAACCGCCCCTGGAATGCCTGCGCATGGCAACAGCCAATTCAACCAAAATATTAACAGACTCATCAACCGCCGCCGGTAAAGGCATTCCCAACAAAGAGGCCAGGAGATCTGGACAATTCGTTAAGCCTAAACTCCTATCGTCCACTAACTTCACCTGATCTCCCTTTAAAACTGCGATGTTCACAAACTTACCGTAGCCCTCATGTTTTCGATGTTTCACCACTAACAAACCTGCTTCAATAACCTCTATCACCATACAAGAGTGAGGTATATCGTGCGTAGTGCCCCAAATAAAAAGATCATTTTCCTGATACCAAACTCCCAAATGAATATTGGGCTGTCTAACGGCGGGTGATAATTTTACCAGATGGTGAGGAGTAAATCGCACAGGGTGTCCAAAAAGTAAGGGATGTGATGCCTTCTCCGGTGCAATCAATGCAATTGAGATTTTTGGGGCATACCCCTCTTCTTTTCGTAAACTTGCCCAGAAGGCTGAATCGATAATCGCTTCAATAATATTTGCCTGCGGTAAGTATATCTTACCGGATAGTTTCTCCTGGCTATCTGTATAAGCGGCAAAGTATCTCTCCAGCGATCCGGAAATCATGCGTGCTGCGAGGTAAGTGGTCTCGGAAATCATAAATCAAACTTAGATAAAGTTTTTTTTATAGTAGTATACAAAACTATAAAAAAACTTATTCAATCTCTCATCAGTCTAATAGAGACAAATGTGTGGATGGAAATTTAGATAAGTTTTTCTATATGCAATATACAAAAACCTTCCTTTATTTTAGCGTTAACAATAAATCACCTCTCGTTCCCAACAAAAACCATTGTTTTCATGTTGTTTTAATAAAGACACAATTATATGGTTCAGAAACGACATTATCCTCATGTTTTACTAGTATTAATGCTAGCATTGATAATCGCCTGCAAGGGCAACAGAAGTACAGACAGTTCTTCTGATAGGGCCGTTACTGAGAAGAAATTTCCGAAGGTTGATCTCTATAAAGGAAAGTACGAATCATTAACCGTCAAAGGAAATGATACTGCTTTTAGAACGTTTAAAAAGAGATATACGGCCCAGCAACAGCATATCATCCTAGCGCTAAATAGAGTTGATTTCAATAATTTCAATAATGTCGACTCACTGATAGTGCCCGATTCTGTATGGACAGATATGAACAGCTATTCGCCTTTTCCTTTGCATGTTCAAGTGTTGGATGAAATAGATAAAATGGTTTTCTTCTCTTATCCGATTCAAGCCTTCGCTGTTTACGAAAACGGTCATTTAGTGCGCTGGGGGCCTAGCAGCATGGGCAGTAAAGCACATCCCACCACTACTGGACTTTCGTTTGCGAACTGGAAATCTGAGGAGCATGTAAGTACTGCCGATGACGAATGGATATTAAAATGGAACTTCAATATTCGTAATAAAGAGGGAATAGGTTGGCATGAATATGCAATGCCCGGATATCCGGCATCTCATTCGTGCTTACGATTATTGGAGAATGATGCCAAATGGCTCTACGATTGGGCAGATCAATGGACAGTGGAGCAAGATCAGCATGTGCTTGCAGAGGGAACGCCGGTGATTGTTTTCGGAGCGTATGACTTTGATGGACCAAAACCATGGTTCGCGCTACTGGAAAATCCCGATGCCAATAAAATAACAGAAGATGACCTAACGAATGAACTACAACCGAATTTGGATAAAATCAGACAGGAACAGCAAAAGAGGAAGGAACTGGAACTACAGCATTCAGCGCAAGATTCTATTTAATTTTTCCCACTACTAAAAAAGAAAGTGACCTCCTCATAGGGAGTACTAGGCAATTGTAACTATATTTAGATTTTATTAGTAGCAAAAGGGATGAAATGATCATCCTATTAAAATTTAATGTATAAAATGAATTGGACACCTAACCCTGAGCGGTATCAGCACATGGTATACAACACCTGTGGAAAAAGTGGCCTAAAGTTGCCTGCGGTATCTTTAGGTTTATGGCACAACTTCGGTGATGATATGGCACACCGAACTAAACAGGCTATTTGCCGTACGGCATTTGATTTGGGAGTTACCCATTTTGACTTGGCAAATAATTATGGCCCGCCTCCGGGAAGTGCGGAAATAGCTTTTGGCAGGATATTAAAGGAAGACTTTGCTGGCCTGCGGGATGAGCTGATCATTTCTTCGAAAGCGGGTTATGATATGTGGCCAGGCCCCTACGGAGAGTGGGGCAGTAGAAAGTACCTCATTGCCAGTTGCGATCAGAGCCTAAAGCGTATGGGGCTGGATTATGTGGATATTTTCTATTCCCATCGGTTTGACCCCAACACGCCACTGGAAGAAACCATGATGGCTTTGGATCATATCGTCAAATCAGGCAAGGCGCTCTATGTAGGTATTTCTTCTTATAATGCCAAACGCACCCGTGAAGCAGCCGCAATACTAAAAGAACTTGGAACACCTTGCCTCATTCATCAGCCTAGTTATTCGCTACTGAACAGATGGGTGGAAGAAGATGGCTTATTAGATGCTTTAGACGAACTGGGTATTGGTTCTATTGTATTCTCACCATTAGCTCAAGGAATGCTAACCACTAAATATTTAAAAGAGGTTCCGAAAGATAGCAGGGCCAGCCAGCATAAGTCCTTAAACCCCGACTTCTTGAACGAGAAGAATCTAGCCAATATCAGGGCATTGAATAATATTGCTGAACAGCGGGGTCAAACCTTGGCGCAAATGGCAATTGCCTGGGTATTAAGAAAAGGACGGGTTACTTCTGCATTGATTGGAGCCAGTAAGCCAGAACAGGTTACTGATTGTGTTGGCGCAATCAAACGTCTCGATTTTACGGATGAAGAACTCCAACAGATAGATCAATATGCAACCGATGGAACCATTAATATTTGGGCCAAATCTGCCGAGCTGAGTTGATTAATTTTAGTTGTCAGTTACCAGTACTTCATCATCTCGAGTGTTGCATAGCGGAATCGAGACATATTAAGAAAAAAAATTCCGATTAGGCGATGGAATATCGTTCCAAAGCCTTATCGGAAACATCTTAGAGCCTAGCCGGAGGCCTAGAGAAATTTAAAGCAGTTACAGCCAACAAGAGTTATAAAAGATTTATTAGATAAGTTTTAACAGTCTCTTACAATAATCTGGGATTTATTTTTCCTTTGTGGGCAACCGTTTCTTTCGATAGGTTGTAGACGACCGTTCCGTCCTCTTCAGAGCCTTTAATTAAGCCTCGATTGTACAGATCGCTCAAAATCTCGTCGTAATCTGCTAACTCGGTTTCGTCTACTTTCTCTTTACCAGTTAACTCAACCAATTTATCAGCAATCTCGCTGACCGACCCTTGGCCTATTTCGGCCAAGGAAAATATCAGCTGATCACGCAAACTATCCGTTTTATTAAAGTTTGCAGGCACATGAATTGGCTTATATGCTTCATTAAATAGTTCGTCCTGTTTGTCCATTTTTAGATATTATTTAATATATATATAACATTAACATCTGGTGTGGATAAAAAGATTGCATCGCTCGCAAAATTTATGACTTGGATATAGAATTCACTACCAAATCAAACATATAAGCGTCTAATTCGGATGTTTTGATAAATCAGGTGTAAATTTCCAGATATCATCAAAAGGTATACTTCCACTTCGCCCGCCAACCACATAACCAATGCCGTTTGATGCAAAGCCCACTGCCTGTTGCCGAGAAGAAGCGCCATTGATGGTAAAATCATCATGCTCTACCCAGAAATCGTTGGAAGGATCGTATCTCCATGTGGAGCTCAACACCGAGCTGTTTGCTCCACCGCTGATAAAGCCGTAACTGCCAACGACGAAAACGGCTGGAAAACTTCTGCGAAGATCATACGAATAACCGTCTGTTCTACCACTGAGCGGCTGTTTTGCCACCCAATTCTGGCCATCAAAAGCATAAAAGCTAGCCACGTAGGCATTGTTATTGGTGCCGCCGCCCAGATAGGCCACATTATTGATCACAAAACTAAAAGCAAAACTTCGTTTTTCTGGGGTGCTACTTACTTTCGTCCAGGTATTGGCACCCGGGTCATATGTATAAAAATCATTAAAGTCCTGTGCATCGATATCCTTTCCACAGCCAACATAGGGTACATTGTTAACAACAAAACTGATCGCTCCATATCTGGCGGTTCCCGGAAAGGCAGCAATAGATGCCCAGGTATCCGACTGTGGATCGTATTCATAAAAGTCATTATACATCCTCGTTCCATTAGTACCTAAGCCTACATATCCTTTTCCATTGATACTAAAAGCGACTGCGTTGTTCCTGGCTTCACCTGGGAAAGCTGCTTTTGGACCCCAGAGTGCTGCGCTTACATCATAAAACCAAGTATCGGTAAAACGATTGCTGCTGGTACCATAGCCTGTGGTAACATATATGTCCTCTCCAATCATAAAACTTGCTGCACCGCTCCTTGGCAATCCGTCAAAATCCACACCGCGTATCCATTCTTTATTGTTGTCTTCTTCCTGATCATCACTGCAAGCAACTGCCATTATGAGTGCTAACACCATCATGGTTAATTTAAAAAATCTAGTTCTCATTTTTATTAGTATTTAGTATATAAAATGCGCAGTTTAATAGCCGATGTTCCATCTCCTTTACCCATTAATAATCGATCGGTTTTTGTTAACAAATCACTTATTGGTACGCTTAGATATAGCGCACTTTCTTTATCTTCATCAGCTCCTCTGTAATTACTCACATATTCTGTGAGATTAAGCGTATACTTTCCATTAGCTGTTCCTCCGGTCAGATCGTTGGCCAGGTAGGCAACTTGAGTAGTGCTCGCATCATAACTGGAAGTCAATAATGATTTGGGAACACCATGCTGATCTGCCAGCATAATATTCAGTGTAGAAGGAGGAGAATAGGGTACATAAGAACTTTGCGGTGTCTCAATGATCAGTTCAGCCTTGTTGATAATTACATCATTGCGGTTGACAAACTCATATAAGTATGGAAATTGAATTTTGCTTACCAATCCGCTCAGACCCTGAAGCACCACCTGTTGATCGGTTTCCGAAGCAGGCAATTCCCCTTTTTTATTTGCCTTAAGGCTACTCAGTAAACGTTGGCTTCTATCTATTTGAATGTTATTAAATTGATACGCATTGTCGTCTATTTTCATCTGAAGTTTAGCCTGCACCCCTTTCCCGTCAGTAGTTCGGGTATAGGAATAATAAATATTCATGAGCAACGAATCTGTATGGAAAGCGATTACATTAGATGCTTTTGCGGTAGGGACCAAAACAAAACCTTTTATATAATTCAGAAACTCTTCCTGATTAGTTACCTGCCCATCGGCATTGTTTATTTTATCCCACAATTCTTTTCCAAACGATTGATCCATCCGTATAAATACGGTATCCGTTGTGCTTTTTGGTTTTGGCTTAAAAGCAACCATACCCAATGGGTTCGTATCGTAGGAGAATGTATTGTTTGTAAAGAGGGCAGAGCCACTGGCAAATACCGGTATTTCATCCTCTTCCCATGCGCTTGATTGATCAATTAATTTAATCTCCTGTGTTAAGCGATGTAGGCTTATTTGCTGTGTTAAAGTGGTGTCCCCGTAGTAATATCCCTGATAGGGTAAGGCCAGCGAAAGCGAATCAAAAATGGCATCATCTGGTAATGAGACACTGCTGATGGCCGCATTACCTATTCTAAAATAGCTGGAGACGCCTAGATTACCTGTAACAGCATCATCCATTCTCCCAACCAGTATAATACCAGTCCCATTAGAAGGTAAAGGATCCAGCTGATAAGTGGCAGTGCGCACAGTAGTACTATCTGCGCTTTCTACATTTAGATCGTCATTGTTATTGTTCAGACTGATCTGGCCATCTTTATTGCAAGATGAAAAGTAGATGCAGATCAAAAAAATAACCAGCCCCGGTGTTCGCGTTAAACTTTTTTGTTTGGGCTGGGATTTAACTGCTAGCTCCTTGCAATTGTAACGTGCTTTGGTTTTTGTCTTTTCCATAAATATAATCCAATCTGTAAGGTATCTGTAGCCGATCAAAAATTACAGATATAAATGTTTCTATCGACTGAGGCAAAGGTGTATAGGAATAGTGTTAATTACTGTTACATATTGTTAAAAATAGTTAAGCGTAGCGGTTTACATTTTTGTTCCCTTTATTTTTGACCAAATTGCTAAACAAAAACATGTCTAAACAACATCGCTATTTATTTGGAATAATTGCCTTGGCTAGTTTGGTGACCATTATATTTCAGTGTTTCTGGCTATATGGCAATTACCAGAATGAACAGACAAATTTTATAACCTATGCAGAAAGGTTGCTTTTTGAGAGTATTCAGGAGGAAAGGGAGATACAACTTCGCCAGTTTTATCCAGAGATATACCATCACTTTGAAACACAGGATCCACGCGGTAAGTTATTCAATACACCGTCTTTTCATGAGCAGCGTATACCAAGGGTGGCCATGCGTGGTATCGTCGCTCGTGCGTTAGCGGTTCAGAACCAAGATTCAATGAGGGTTCGGTTAATGCCTACTGCCCTGCTATCCATAAATCTTGATGTTATTCAAAAAGGTTATCAGAAAAAAATGGGGACAGATCTACAAAGTTCTTTTTATCTGGATACCGTAAAAATGACAACCCTACCTTTGGAAGATACGCTTCACAATAAGGATATGCATTTGGAACAAGGGATTTCCACCTTGCCCACAACTGCCGCTCATCCAATGGGAGAGGCACTCCCAGCTATGCCTGCAACTGCAATACCTGTAACCACCATTCATCCTACGTTAACTGTTGCTAGGAGGCTGGGGCCGGTAATGCCTCACAACCGGTTCATCGCAAGAAAATTTCCTATCCAGGCTACGTCCATGATGATAGACCCTTCCAAAGGAACTTTTCTGGTGCTGTATCTCAAAACACCAACGCTTTGGATTTTAAAACGTTTGGCCTGGGCGCTGGTTTCTTCTTTACTCTTGATAAGCCTAACGGTTGGTTGCCTCATTTACATGCTGTATACGATCTTTAAGCAAAAAAAAATAGCCGATATTAAGAACGATTTTGTCAATAACATGACCCATGAGCTAAAAACACCCTTGGCAACCGTTTTAGCAGCAACCGAGTCTCTTCAACAATTTTCGTTTGAAGAAAGCCAGCAAAAAGCAAGCTTATACTTGCAAATGAGCCATAAAGCCGCCACGCATCTAACCAGTTTAATAGATCAGATATTACACCTTGCAGTGGGAGAGAAGCAGGGCTTACATTTACAAATGGAGCCGGTAGACACGTTTCTTATATTACAACAGCTTGTGGAAATGCATCAACTAGCCAATAACTGCATCATTTCCCTAAGCGTGGAGAAAGACATACCTCTTATCCTAATGGATAAAATGCATATTTCCAATGCCATCAGTAATCTTTTGGATAATGCGGTTAAATACACCGATCATAAGGCAAAAATATGGATCAAAAGTAGTGTATTACAAAATCGCTGGCTGTTAAGTGTTGAGGATGATGGAATGGGGATCGGGCAGGAAGACATTAAACACATATTCCAACCATTTTATCGGGTTCCAACGGGAGATACCCATCGTGTAAAGGGCTTTGGTTTGGGTTTACATTATGTAAAACAAGTGATTACACAACACAAAGGCCATATTGAAGTAGATAGTATCCCCCTCAAAGGTACCAAGTTCACCCTTTCTTTACCATTAAGTATATGATACCACTTTTATTGATAGAAGACGAAACAGATTTAGGTTTGATCATTGCAGACAATCTCCGTGCTGCCGAATACGAGGTTAGTCATTACGCAGATGGTGAGAAAGGCTTAGAAGCTTTCTTCCGAAATAAGCCTGAAATTGTTATACTGGATGTTATGCTTCCGGGTATAGACGGCTTTGTGATTGCAAAAAAAATAAGAGAGGCCGATACGGAAACACCCATTTTATTTTTAACAGCGCGTACACAAACAGCTGATGTAGTGAATGCTTTTGAGCTGGGTGCTAACGATTATTTACGCAAACCTTTCAGCTTAGAAGAATTGAAAGTACGGATCAATGCATTGGTACAGCGAAATCTATGGCAAAGCCAGAAACGTTTCATACACATTGGCGATTACGTCATGGATAGCATGCGTCAAATCTTGAAGTATAAAGAAAATAAAGAAATGAACCTTTCCTTTAGGGAATGTGAATTGATTAAAATATTATATGAGAATAAAAACAAAGTGGTCCATCGACAGGAAATGATTCATGCCGTATGGCCAAACGATCGGTTTTTTACTGGAAGAAGTTTAGATGTATTTATCAGTCGTATCAGAACATACTTACAACACGATCATCGTATAACAATTGTAAATATACGTGCTATTGGATATAAAATGATTATTTAAGTATAAAAGCCTGGACATTTGACCAGGCTTCCTCTATTTTTCATAGGTGGTTTTTTAATGATTACTTACCTGTATTTTTAACAGAAGTAACATCATTACGAATCTCTTGGGCAAGATTCTTTAATTCTTGCATCGCTTTACGTACACGTGTACCCGCTGCAGCATTTCCTTTGTTGAAGAATTTGTCGGCGTCTGCCTCTACAGAAGCTAAAAGCTCTTTTAACTTTCCAAATTTGTCCATTGTAATTAATTTTTTAATTTAAGTGATAGTTTTAATGACAAGAAAATCTTGCCCCATTTTCAATGGCTTATTGAACCACATTTTTCGTACCAAATCCCTTTAAAAGCAGCAAAAACATGCAAAATGTGGAAAATAATGACCAATGCGAAAAAAAAACACCATAATACCTGTTAAAATGACTGTTAAAAAAATAATAAAACACACAGAGTGTAGTTTTTTAAAGACGTCTTTACCCTAAACAATGGTAACACCCTCCTGATGAAAAGCAGCATTTAACTCTTTATCTATCGCTACGTCCGTTAATATCATATCAATAGCATTTACAGGGCAAACATAAAAAGGCTCTGCTGTGCCTATCTTATTGATAGTAGATAAGGCAATAACGAATTTAGAATTTGCGATGATGTTTCTTTTGGAGAGAGCATCATCATAATCGATTGTTGTTATTCCCACTGATAGATCTATGCTGCAAATTCCCAAAAACGAAACATCGGCTTTGATGTTCCGGATAGCTTCTATGGTTTCGATACCTACAGTAGTAAATGATTTTTTGTTTAACCTTCCACCCAAGAATATAACTTCAGCCAATGGGTGATCCTCCAGCGCATTTACAACGGGAAAACTATTGGTAACAGCTATAATATACCTATCTTTTGGTAGGGCAGCAGCAACAGCTAAACTGGAAGTCCCGCCGTCAAAAAACACAACTTGCCCGTCACTGATATAATTCACTGCCTTTTGTGCAATGATTTCTTTTTGTTCCAGTTGTAAAAATTCACGTTCCCGGAAATGATGCGGAACAGGCGAATGCGCAATGGCGCCCCCTCTCACGGCCTTTATAAGCCCCATGTCTGAAAGTTCCTTAATATCTCTTCTTACCGTATCTTCCGAGACGTTCAATAATTCGCTTAGCTCCTTCAGCTGGGCAGAATGTTTATTGTTGATATGGTCTGTTAAGAGTTGTTGCCTTTCTGCTTTAATCATGTCAATGCAATTTAATGCAAACTTAATAAAAATTTATTGCAAAATATTGCAATATGTGTGTATTTTTGTTGCATTAAATTGCAAAATAATGAAAGAATCTATTGCTATTGATATGGACGGCGTATTGGCCGATACGGAGAGCCAATATTTAGCGTATTATCACAATGAATTTGGAGAACGTCTATCGAAAGATATTTTTCAAGGTATACCTGAAAGTGAAGCGTTGCCCAACGGGTTGATTTATAAATATTTATACACGCCTGGCTTCTTTAGAGGCATTCCGGTGATGGAGGGTGCAGTGGATGCTTTGAGAGCACTGCAACAGAGATACGATATCTACATTGTCTCTGCGGCCATGGAGTTTCCGTTATCACTTTTTGAAAAAAGGGAGTGGTTAGAAGAGCATTTTTCATTTATCCATTGGCAGCATATTATTTTCTGCGGAGATAAGAGTATTATTGATACAGATTACATGATTGATGATTATTGCAAAAATTTAGATTTCTGTAAGGGTAAACCGATTTTATTTACGGCGGGGCATAATGCTTCGGTTACACACCATATAAGGGTTAATAATTGGCAAGAGGTTCTGTCTATGCTCGCTTAAGGGGTATTAACGGGATAACATTTTTTATTTGCCTTCTATAGGTATCTGTAATAGAACGGCAAATTCAGACGCACTGTTCTGTATTTCAAAGTGATGCTTGTTACCGTAAGTCAGATTCAATCTTTGCTTAATATTACTCAGGCCGATACCATTAGAGAGTTCTTTTGCCCCCTTGCCCTTTTGGTTTTTGATGCTGAAGAACAATGTGTTCTCCTGATCGTACACGTTAATTCCCAAAGGGTGTGCTGGATCTAATAAATCACCATGTTTAAATGAATTCTCTACCAGCGTAATCAAGACCAATGGAATGATTTTGATTTGTTTATTGCTGAGTTGTTCCTGATAGTTTATATGTAATCTGTTGTTCAATCGTTTTTGGTTTATTTCTATTACATTTTTGAGATGGGTAATCTCTTTCTCCAGCATCACTTTCCCACTTTTATCATCTTCAATACTGAGCGCATAACGCATAATATCCGACAATAGCATAACCGACTGGGCTAAATCATCGTCAAAACGAATACTTTTTGAGTAGATAAAATTTAAGGAGTTAAAAAGAAAATGAGGGTTTATCTGATGTTTTAAGGCGCTTAGTTCGGCCTGGGCTTTTTGTTTTTCGAGAATGATCTGCTGCCTTTTTTTATGCATCCATTCTATAATCAGAGAAGCACAAACGCCAACTACAATGTCAAAGAGAGAAAATATAATAAACCATAACAAAAACCATCCAAAGCTGTTTTGTGGAATCAAGCTTTTAGATTCGTTGAAATGATTGGTTGACTCTAAAGTGTTTGATAACCGAAAATCATAGAAACCGTGAAAAAGCTTTATCAGATAAAGAACACCCAATAGCCATAAAAAGCGTTTCCAGCGCCCGGTTCTTATCAAGGGAAGTATCATCCAAAAGATAAGCAGGTAGTAGGTGATCACGTTTTCTAACATAAATGCCAAAAAATTATATACCATACCATTTCTTCTGCTAAAAGCAATGATAGCCTCATTCGGGTTGGATATATAAGAAACGAAGAATATAAAACAGTATAAAAACAGACAAAAACCAAACAGAACGGCTAGTCGTTTCCACTCTTTTTGTACAAATAGCAAGCTCTTAATGATATACTTTTTCAACTTAAAAAATTAAAATGCAACGCCCGTCCCTACAAAAACACCAAAGTCTCCTTTATTTGTTAAACCAAAATCCACACGGGTATCTAATCGGAATTTTGGAATAAGCTGCTGTCTGTACCCTGCGCCATAGAATGTTTTGATAGATGTTTGATAATTCTTGAAAAAATTCTCGGCACCATCTCCCAATCCGGCGAAAACGGCATAGCCAAAGCGTCGATCGACTTCAGAAAAATACGATCGAAACTCAGCCTGTACGCTATACACCTGATTGGCTATATAAAGATTTCTCCATACACCCCTGAAAGCACGATCGGCCGTTATATGTGGTAACTGATAAAAGGGTACATCACCTCCCCAGGTACCGTTAAACATGGCCTGAACGGCGAATACATCACCGTTAACCAGCCAGTTTACAGGAAAATATTGACGGTAGTCGAACTTAATCTCATGATATTGGTAGTCACTCAACAGCTGCTTGTTGAACAGATAATAGTTAATCTCCAATCGATTTCCTCTAGTGGGAAAAACCACATTATCCCTTTTATCCATCCGCAGTGCAGGGCCAATGCCCAACAACCAACCACCATCTTTTCCATTAAATGCCAGCAGAGGGTCTCGTTCAAAATCAAGCTTACTATCTTTTCTTAACTTGTATCCTATGCCTATGGAAAACTGTTCGGAAAGTAACCTGCTAATTGCACCGTCTAAAATGATATTGTTGGATACATAAGCTGTTTTATGACTGTCATCACTATCTCTATCAACACCAAAAAAATAGTTTTTGCTATTATGCGTAAAAGAAAAAGTATTCACCAGATACCATTTGTTGTTATAATAGGCTTCCATAAAACCACCTATCGACAGTTGTTTACCATTAAATCCGTAAGAAACGAAAGGAGCGAACATTGATGGCTGCGAAAATTTAGAGGTGTTGTTTGATTTGGGGTACCAAACCATCGTCGTATTGGCACCTAATGTTAAACCTGTTTCACGCGTATAACCAAAAATGGGGCTTGGAAGTAATTTAAAACGACGATCGTTGTCTTTCTTAAAATAATCAGAAGCCGTTAAAACATCATCACCCGAATGTATTTTCACAGCCAGCCAGCTTTTTCCCTGCCAAATGAATAGCTCATTGTGTTGATCGAATGTAGGTAGCTGATATATATTACTGAACTTCTGTAGTAATTTTTTATCAGTTACATCCCATATATACAGATATCCATCATTGTCTAAACTCACCAGATACTTGCCTAATCTATCAAAACCCAACCAAACAATTTTCGCCGAATGTCCTTTAATTTCGTCTAAAAGCTCATCGTTGCCGTTCCTTAGTTGGATAATCTGTTTATCGGTTACACTAGCAAAGTGTTGTTGCTGTGGACTAAATGTGATTAGCCGTTGTTTCTCGCGTTGCCAATTCACTTGTGTTTTTTCTAACGTTTCGTAATCCAGAAACTGTATAAGGCGATTATTCGTAAATCCGATGGTTTTGCCATCATGGCTAAGTGCCAAAGCATTTATATCGGCAGCTATGCTCCGTGTTTTTCGGACTTGCGCCTTTTCCAGATTATAGATGCTGAGTTTTGCCTGAAAAAAAGAGCGCGAATGTACCAATAATATCTCCTGTTGCGCAAGATTAAATGCTGATAGCAGCGTTCGAAACGGTAATTTGGCGATTTCTACAATATTTTGTTCATCAACAGAATAAATAGACGTTTGGTTATCGTTACCGGAGGCAACACACAATCTTCCATCTGGAGAAAACGACAGGAAACTCCCCAGCTGGCGATTGGGAACGGCAAATTCTTTTACAACTGCACCCGTTTCCACATTTTGAAACAGCAAAAAGCCTGGCATTTCGGTCACCGTAATCGGGAAAGCCGGATTTATATGCTCTTGAAGGCTAATGGGTTGTTGTCCTTTCACGAAAGGAATATGGAAAAGAAATAAAAACAAATAAAATAATCGCCTATAATAATATATCATATACTAAAAGTTAACGCCAGCACATCATCGAAATTATCCGGCTAAAATAAAATTCCATATGCGCCGAATCAAATAGATTTACATCAATGTGTGTTTTTTTTCTACCAACACCAAAATAATAAGTACATGCGTTTAGTTTCTATTTGTTTTTTTATAAACAGCGCTTTTCATAAAGCCGGCATAGCGTACGTAATATACTACCATTTCATAATGATACAAATAAAAGTACTTTTCCATATTTACCAATCTATTGGCTTCTACATTGCATAAACACTTAAAGAAAGCATACATCAACTTTAACAGTATCTTTTTCCAGAAAATATTTTTGGCATGCAGCATAGAGAAATCGGCAAATAACCAACAGCCGGATAATTTGAGTTTGGCATGCAGTGCTTCAAAAACAAGGGAGGCTCGGCTTTCAGAAAAATTATCGAACAGGAAGGCGGTCATGATAAAATCAAACGCTTCTTCTATGTGGAAATCCTCGATGGCACTATGGATAAAAGTTACTTTATGATGGCCACAATTTCGTTTTCTTGATAAGTTTAACATTTTTGCTGAGATTTCTACGTAGGTAATTTCCAAACCTTGCGGATATTGTTGCGCTAATTTTTCCAATATCCATCCTGACCCTCCACCAACGATAAGCATGCGGCTGTTTGGCAAAATATGCTTTAAAAGATCCATCTGCAGATGTACCTGTGCTTTCCCAAAGACCAATCTGCTCAGAAAATCATATACAACAGCTATATTATCGTAATTGTTCTTCATCTTACAAATTGCGTTGCCGCTATGCCACAGATTGCTTTTACCAATAACAATCCATCAATAACAATGAGATAATACAAAATATTCTGGCGCTTATGCATCGAATAGGCCACTAAGATGGAAAGCATAAATGGCAACATGTTGATGAGCAGCGGAACGACGCCATAATGCCTATGACTAATAAAAACAGTCATGGATACCACACCTATCAGTAATAACGGTATCAATATCCAGAAAATAGTGTTTCTCAATCCAAAACGAACCACAAAAGTTTTAAGCTGTTTATTAGCGTCTTCCGCATAATCTTTGATATCAAACATAATAGCATTAACGGTACAGAACATAAACGTCTTGATAAAGAGCCACAAAATCAGGAAAGGATCTAATAAAAAAATACGGCCTTCTATTTTTAACATCATAAGCGGAAATATGTTAACACAACTTGCCCAAACAAAACCGATCACAAAAGACTTCAGCAGACCCGTATTCCGTATATTCAACGATCCAAAGGCCTTTGGTAATAAGCCGTAATAAGAAGCTCCCGCTAATGCTACCAGGGCTACCATCATCCAAAATAACCAATGCAAGTGTAGTAAGTGATGAAAGTTTGATTGCACTAAATAGCTTGCTAAGCCCAAACTGATAACGATAGACAGAGCCAGGTTTCCTCTTACAAATTTTCGATGCGAGCTATACCATTTCGTCCGTGGATTAACGTATTTTGCATTTGCGGTGACATTTATGTAGGCATAGGTATAATAAGCCATTGTTGAAAAAAACAAAAGCGTATAATAGGCTGTATTATTAAAAGGGATATTTAATTGCACAGCTGTCTCGATAGATAGCGCGATTGCAAGTAGACCTACAAATATATTTCCGAAGAAAATAAATTGAATAAAACGATCCATTATGTGCAAAAAATATAAGGCGAAAATACTATTTTTAAGCTGTCTTGTTCAGTAAAAACTGTCCATTTTGAAAATTAATAAGGATGAAGACACTTTTAGTACTGACCGATTTTTCTGACGCTGCCACGCATGCCGCCAAGTACGCTGCTATTTTTGCCAAACAACTCAAAGCGGCTAGAATTCTGTTGTTTAACAAACTACCATCCATTACATCCATTCCCAATACCCCTTTGGTAGTAAACACATCTCATGAGGCGAAAGAAGAATCACTGGTACACCTAAAACACCTCGTTAACGAACTTAGATTTTTAAAACATACCGATACAGAATTATCTTATCTTGCCAAGGAAGGTAAACTCGATCAGCTTACCAATGAGCTAATTAATAAATACCAGGTAGATTATGTCGTGATGGGCCTGACGGGTAAAAGCAAACTAGAACAGACGCTTATAGGCAGTAACACGATACAAATAGCAAAGACCGTCAATAAACCCCTCCTGATCGTTCCGGAGTCCTGCAAATTAAGCCCAATTTCCAAGGTAGTTTCAGTGTTAGATTTGTTCGATCTCAAGCAAGCACAGGTGGTGCATAATCTGCTGAGCCCCCTGTTACATCACGGTCATCCGGAACTATTTGTACTCAGCCACGACAATGAAAGCATTCCGATGCAAAGCCTCCACAACCACAATTTCACAGCTGTAAAGGAGAAAATTATACATTATAATCCCCGGTTCTACTCCATAGGCGAAATAGATGTTGTAAAAGAAGTGCTAGATTTCTCCAAAGAGCACGATATATCCCTGATTGTACACATTGAGAAAAAAAGAAATCTCTTTGAAAATTTGTTTTCAACAGATATCACTGAACGTATTGCCTATGTTTCTCATGTCCCTGTATTATTGGGAAAACAGGGGTAGGAGGCGAGGGCACCCACAACTAATAACCAACAACCAATAGGGGTATATCTTTTCTAAGTTGTCATATAAGCGAAATGGAATTGTCGTTATTATTTATTTACTTTGATCTGACGCAGCATTTATGCTAGTACAATTTATTATGCAGAGCGATACAGCAACCCTACACTTATTACAACAGGGCGACGAAAAGGTGTTTGAAACTGTCTTTAAACAGCATTTCAGCAGCTTACATGCCTATGCATTTACTCTTTTGAAAGATACCGTTGCTGCCGAAGAAGTGGTACAGTCGCTTTTTCTTAGACTTTGGGAGAAAAAGGGAACTATTGATATCCGTACGTCGTTAAAGTCCTATCTATACCGCGCAACTTACAACGATTGTATGAATATGCTGAAACATTGGAAAGTAAGGCAAAAACATCAAGAACATGTATTTCATTTCAATGATTTCACACAAGAACAAACCGCCAATCGATTGCATGAAAACGAACTTAAAAAAGAATTACAGAAGGCGCTGAATAAGCTTCCGGAAAAATGCCGTACCGTTTTCCAAATGAGCCGATTCGAGGAGCTGAAATATCAGGAAATTGCAGATAGGCTGGAAATATCCATTAAAACGGTAGAAAATCAAATGGGAAAAGCACTTAGAATATTACGGTTGGCACTGGCCGATTATCTGCCTTTGCTCGTTTATTGTTTAATAACTTATTTCTCGGGCTTATGAAAGATGAATTATTGATAAAGTTCCTTCTAAAGGAAGCATCTCCTGAGGAAGATCAAACTGTCAGGGAATGGTTAACACAAGATGCCACCAATAGAAAGAAGATGGAGCACTTCAAATTAATATGGGAGTCGAGCGAGAAGCTTGCGCTACAGCATCCCATTGATGCCGACCAGGCATGGGAAAGATTTAAACTATTGCGTGAGCAAGGAGAAAGCCGTCTGCAAGCGGATTTAGAAAATAGTATACAACCGGAGATTAATAAAAAAACATCATTCGGATGGTTCAAAGTGGCTGCCTCTATTGCAATCGGTTTGGGTTTTATGATTGGCATTTATAGGTACGTTGTGGCTCCGAAGCATCCCTATTTTAGTACCATTGAAATTGTTTCTACGGACGAGCCCTTGCGTGACACCTTACCTGACGGAACAACAATAACGCTTAATAAACATTCAAAAATAGCGTATACGGAAAACCTGTTTAATAGGAAGCGCTCTGTAAAAATGTCGGGAGAAGCTTTCTTCGATGTAACGGGCAGCGCCTCAAAACCTTTTGAAGTTGCAGCAAACGATGTAGCGATAAAGGTTCTGGGAACGTCCTTTAATATTAAAAGCAATGAGGAAGAGACTGAAGTGATCGTGGAATCAGGCGCCGTTCAGGTGAGTAGAAACGATATTGTTATTCAATTGAGACCAGATGAAAAAGCTATTGCACGCAGCAAAGAGGAAGGTTTAGAACAGAAAAAACAAACAGACAGGTTGTATGACTATTACCGGAGCAAGGTATTTAAGCTGGATGGAGTGCCCCTGTGGCGATTTGTGGAAGTACTGAATGAGGTATACCAAGCCCATATTGTCATTGAAAACACAGCAATAGCAAGTTTACCGATAAGTACTACTTTTGAAAACGATTCACTGACAACTATTTTAAACACCATATGCGAAACATTACAGCTACGCACGGAAAAAAAAGGTAAAACAGTCACGATAAAAAGATAAACAATTGGATAACCGATTTTCTAACCTTATTAGAAACCTGCTATTGACCTTTACACTGTCGATAGCAGGTTTAACCGTTTTTAGCCAAGAATACCTTTTTAAACCGGTTAAACTAAATATGATACAACAAAAGCTTGGTGATGCCTTACAGGATATAGCTAAGCAAGGTGACTTTCATTTTTCTTATAGTAGTGGTATTATCCGTACCGATAGCCTGATTAGTCTCCAAAACTTTAACGGCGATGTCAAAACAGCCTTGAGATTACTCTTAGGGGATGGGTATGAATATCAGCAGAGTCCGAAGCATCTGATCATACGGCCAGCGCCTTTCAGACTTACCCTTCTACCGGAAGAAGTAGGAGAGGGGAAAAGAGTTTATACCATAAAAGGATACGTACTAGATGAAAAGACGGGATTAGGTATTCACAATGCGAGCGTATATGAAAAGCGACTATTGATGGGTACCATGACGGATAAAAAGGGACATTTCAAGCTGAAACTTAGGAGCAAGGATAACAGCCCAATGACATTAACCGTAAGTAAAGAGCTATATAAAGATACAACAACCGTTTTCCTGCCAACCGTTCAGGTGGGGAAAGCAGGTGTACAAAGCGGAAAATATGGATATATGGATAATGGGGGAGAAGATGTATCCAATACAGGTCTTGCGCGCCTATTTTTAAGCTCTAAACAAAAGCTGAATGCGATGAATCTAGGCAATTTTTTTGCTTATACACCTGTTCAGATTTCTTTAATTCCCGGCTTAAGCTCACATGGCATGATGAGCGGACAAGTAGTGAATAAATTTTCTGCTAACCTTATTGGTGGGTACACAGCGGGAGTGAATGGGGTTGAACTCGCGGGCGTGTTCAATATTAATCGCTATCATGTAAAATACTTACAGGCTGCTGGAATAACAAACATGGTGGGCGGCAATGCTTCAGGGGTGCAACTGTCGGGTATTTACAATACCGTAATAGATAGCCTCAAAGGGCTGCAAGCAGCAGGGATATTAAATGTTGTCAAAGAACAGGTCAGTGGCGCGCAGTTGGCCGGTATTTCTAACTACACGAAGGATTTACGTGGCGTCCAGATTGCTGGTTTGGTAAATAGAGCGAAGCATAATAGAGGTTTGCAATTCAGTGTTATCAATATCGCGGACACATCATCAGGTGTCAGTATTGGCCTGGTGAATCTGTTGGGTAACGGCTTTAAGAGATTAAGCATTGCCACCAACGAAGTTCTTTACGCCGATGTGAGCTTTAAGAGTGGCAATGCCAAATTATATAGTATCTTATCGGTAGGCTTTGGTGCCTGGAATGGAGTGGACACCCGCTCTACAGGGTTTGGTCTAGGCCATGAGTTTAAAAAGCAAAGCCGTCAATCGTATTTTGCGGTAGAACTGATCAGTAAGCAATTATACTCCTCGGCATACGAAAATGCAGGCGACTGGGATAAACTAAGTATACTTTACAATTATCCAGTGGGTAAAAACACTAAAATCTATTTAGCACCGAGCATCAATTTTTTTGCCAAAAATACACAGATGACAGAAAATAGAAAAGATATCCCTTCTCCCGGATATCCCTTTATCATCAACAATGAACGATCAAAATTATGGGTTGGTCTGGAATTAGGTATATCCTTTTTCTAGAAAGCATAGGGGTAAGAAGCCTAAGTCTTGTCATTATCTAAATACAAGTTAAAAGATAATGATAAAATTTATGGAACGAAGAGGATTTAACTACAAGTATGTTATACTGACAGGTGTTTTATTAACGATGACTTCATCTCCGCTGTTTGCCCAGGAGGATAGCCCTGCGCATGTAGGCATTATCTACCCCTTGAGTACGCATGGCAGCAAAGCAGCAGATTATACGAATACCATCAGTTTACATGCGATAGCGGGTTTGTCAGGTGGAGAAAAGGCCTTTTCACTTTACGGAGTTGCAGGAATAGTAAAGGGTGACGTCTCTGGTTTCCAGGCATCAGGTGTTTTGAATAAAGTAGGTGGCACCCTAAATGGGCTTCAGCTCGCGGGCATCGTGAATCTCAACGAAAACACATCCAATGGGCTTCAATTTGCTGGCGTACTTAATCAAACAAAGGGAAATACGCTTACTCAACTGGCAGGCGTGGCCAATGTGACGGAATACACAAACGGTTTCCAGGCAGCAGGGGTTGGGAATCTTAGTAAACAGGTAAAGGGTGTTCAGCTGGCAGGCATATTTAATACCGCTAGTGATGTGGAGGGAGCACAATTGGCAGGCGTGGTTAACAAGGCGGGGCGGGTGAAAGGGATACAACTAGGCATATTAAACATCGCTGAAAGTAGTGATTATCCTATAGGCCTGATTAATATCGTAAAAGATGGGGAGAAGAGTGTCGGGATTGGAACGGATGAAGGTCTATCTACTTTTGTAAGCTTCCGTTCAGGCGGACGTGTGCTGTACGGTATCCTCGGCCTTGGTTTTAATCCACAGTATGAACGGGTACGTTATGGTGTAGAGGGAGGAATCGGTGCTAAATTGATAAACGGCGATCATTTTAGATTGGCAGCAGAAATCGTATCCACCACATTGACCGACTTTAACGGAAACTATTTTGATAAAAATGGTTTACGCATCCTTCCCTCGCTAAGAATAGCCAAAAACATTTACCTATACGGCGGCCCAAGTGTGAATTATGTCAATACGGATAATGAGGATGGAAAGAAGTTAGTTAAACTAAAAATGTGGGATAAACAGCGAACGGATGAATATCAGGCATTCCATGTAGGTTTTACTGGAGGCTTACAACTGGTTCTTTGATTTTTATTTTCTTTATATGTTTGGTATGGCCGTTTTTATTTTTTTTCTTCCGGCCATACCAAATAATAAATCCTGTAATGGGCAAGCTCGCAGCTATCAAACTGGCAAAAAAAGCAATAATTTTTCCAGGTAAGCCCAATATGGCTCCCACATGAATATCGTAATTCATGCCGATGATTTTTTCACCATTGTTTTTATCAACGAAATCAGATCGATATAATTTCTTACCTGTATACTGATCCAATTGCAGCTCGTCAACATCATAAAACGTTTCTTTACCGTGGTATCCTGCGGCATAAATAACACCTTCTTTACCGCTAGCGGGAGAGATACCGATACGTTCGTATCCGTCGGCAAATTCTTTCTGTGCATTCAAAAAAGCGATATCAAGAGGTGAAGAAAGTGCCAGAGCGCTTGTGTCCGACTGCTTGGAAACAAATGCAGGTGGCGTGGTAGATTGGGAGACCAGCGTATAAACAGCCGTCTCAAACCATTGCATGGCCCACATCATACCGGTGAGTGCCAGAATAAGCGTTATACATAAAGCGTAAAATCCGGGTACATTATGCAAATCGTAGTTGAGCCGCTTGAATCCGGCCTTCCATTTTATCTTAAAACTTTTATTGGCATTTGATTTCTTTAAATTCTTTGGCCACCATAGTATCAAGCCGGTTATTAAAAGAATAACAAAAATCAATGTGGAATATCCTACAATTGGCTGCCCATAAGGTGTGTTCAAAAGCAAACTCCAATGGATGTACTTCACAATAACGAAGAAATCTTTGGTATAGTCGATATAGCCGGTTACCTCGCCGGTGTACGGATTGACGAACGCTGACTCGTAACTTTTAACGGTACCAAAAAAAGTGAAAGCATCCAGATCTCCCACTTCATAGCACATAAACTCCCAGGTCTTTTCTGGATCTTTGTAAGAAGTGATATAGGTGCTGTTCTTTCCCAATGCACTGTCTGCCTTTGCTTTTAACACACTGAGCGGTAAAGTGATGGCTTTGTCTCTCGGAGCCACCACCTGAAACTTATCATGATGCACCAAACTACTAATCTCGCGCTCAAATACATAAAGGCAACCCGTAAGCGCTACGATGAAAACGATGATCCCGGAGATCAACCCTAACCAGAGATGTAAAAAGCCTACGATTTTCCTCGTTGCACTCTTTTTCTTCGCTATAGGTTTTGCCTTCGTCATTGAACCTAAAATTTATAGGTTAAGTTGGCTAAAAAGCTTCTTGGCAATTGAGGTTCTACCGTTGTCCAACCTTTAAAGTATTGCTTATCCGTTAAGTTATCCACCTTTACACCAATTCTGAATTTTTTATGGTCATAAAATAGAGAGGCGTTGAGAACGGTGTAGGAAGGGAGCGTAAAAGTGCCTGTTCGGCTATCATTGGTAATTATGTTTTCGCTAGCAGAATTGCCGCCAAAACCTAATCCAACGTTCTGCAAAATGCCTTGATGGAAGCGATAGCTCACCCAGTAGTTCAGCAGATGTTTCGGCCCGGAACCTACTGTCCGTCTATTGTCCACAAATTCACTGGCATTGGTTGTTTTACTGAAGTTGTTGCTGTAACCTAAAATAATATTCAGGCCTTCGACCGGCCTGGCTGTCAAATCTAATTCGAAGCCACGGCTCAGCTGGGTACCATTCTGTACGGTTATATTATAAGTTGTATCGTTTCGGATAATCGACTCTGTACGGGTAATATTCTTTACGGAAATGTCGTAGTAGCTGGCCGTAAAACTTAAACGGTTATCCAATATATCCAGCTTTATACCGCCTTCAAATTGGTTTGCCTGTTGTGGTTTAAATGTATTCGGTATATCGGGTAGCGGCTGCGTAACAGGAGCTACGTTACGGAATCCATTCATGTAATTGGCAAAAAGGGAAACCTGGTTTGGCACCAGCTGGTACACTAAACCAAACTTGGGCGAAACGGCTGTTTGCTTATAATCACCGGTTGTTACATGCGTATTTAGGTTTCTTGTACCCTGCCCCTGAAAGCGGTCTACCCGTACACTCAGCATGGCAATCAATTGATCGGTTATATTCAGTACATCCGATGCATAGGCGCTATAAACATTGCTGGAAGCGCGGTTATAGGTATATGGGTCAGTACTTGCCGCTATTTTTGCATCAATAGCCTGCCTATTGAAAAGATAATAGTTAGGATCGTCAAAGCTCGAGTTTACCCGGTCAAATACAATATAAGGTGAGTTATTATTGTTGTTCACCTGCCTTAAAAAGTCTAAACCCACTACCAAACGATTTCTTAATCCGCCAATGCTAAAGTCGCCCGTAAAGTTCTGCTGCACATTAATGACCTCGCTTAATGCATCCTGATTGGTAACGTATCTACTCAATACGGTATCATTGGCGATGGTGTTCAAATTAGGATTATCTACATCCGTATACATCACATATTGATAGTAGCCATCCGTTTTGCGCCTATTATAATTAATCTGTGTGCGGGAACTCCATTGGTCGGATAATTGATACTGTACCTGCCCCCTAAGATTTACGGTGGGTGTTTTAACGGTTACATCATCATTGGTATAAGATCGATTAAAATCAAACTGTAACTCATTCGGTGTAGTGGCAATTAATGGGCGGCTTCTATTTAAGAACACCATGAGGGGGTTTGTGTTTTCGTTCTGATAAATTTCAGCGTCCAGATTAATGGTTAATCGACTATTTGCCCGGTATTCTAAAGATGGGGCTATGAAAAATGATTTCTTAAAGCCCGCATCCTGAAAGCTGTTCTGTCTGTGATAGGCTGCATTTATACGCCCCAACAAGTTTTTCTGTGGATTTAGCGGGCCGTATAAATCCAGTGTTACCCGGTGCTGTGCGAAGTTCCCAACTGTATAGGACACCTCACCTCCCAGCGTATCAATAGGCCTTTTCGTCACCACATTTATCAAACCACCAAAGTTGACGAGAGCTCCTCCGTAAAGAGTGCCTGATGGACCTTTAATGACTTCTATTTGCTCGATGTTCGCCGGATCTAAATCACCATTGGTTAAAGCAGCGACGCCATTGATAAGAGATGGCTGTGTGCTGAAGCCACGTAAAGTGAAAAACGCGGCGCCGTCACCACTCCTGCCTGTTGAGGTCCACAGCTTGTCCAAGCCAGAGCTGTTTTTCAATGCATCATTGAAGTTGGTAACCATCTGATCTTTCAATACTTCCTTCGTAATAGTGGTATAAACCTGCGGATTTTCCAGATTGCTCAATGGAAGCTTCGATACAAAAACACTTCGTTTACGCGTGTATGGATTAGCGCCAACACTGTTCACCACAACTTCATTTAACGTTGCCGCATTCTCCGCTAGTGTAATAGCCGCTACTTCTGTAATGGCTTGGTTAACCGTCACGTTTATTTCTTTGGTGCCTAAACCAACAGCAGTTACACGTATTTTATAGGATCCAAAAGGTATATCCTTTATTTCATAGCTCCCGTCTTTTGCCGTGGAGACGCCTGCCTTGGTACCCAGGAGTAAAACAGAAACTCCTTCCGCTGCATGGCCATCAGATGTTAAAACGGTACCCTTTACCAAGGCGCGCTCCTGTGCCGTTGTCATAAAAGGAATGAGCATACATATCAATAAACATAATAAGGTAGTGAGGTGATAAAATTTTCTTTTCATTTATTATTTGGACTACTTCTAAACTACTGCAAAGAAAAGAAGTAAATCCTTCTTATACAATTATTATTAAAAATTATTCTAAATAGTCGAGTGGTGGAGTTGTTAAGTCACCTCAATTTCATTTTAAATGTTATAACACTTATTTATTTCAAAAGCATCTATATTTGTATTGGCTTTCCGTTTTGAATTAAAAGCCGCGATTATAAAGAAGAAGCAAATAAATTTAATCACTAAAAAATAAAAATATGTCAACAACAACTTGGGTAATAGATCCCATCCATTCAGATGTACAGTTTAAAATCAAACACTTGGTAATTTCTTCCGTTACAGGAGCATTCAATCAATTTGAAGGAAGTGCCACTGCAACAGGAGAGGATTTTGATCAGGTAGATGCTAACTTCAAAATTGACGTAAAAAGTATCGATACTAAAAATGCCGATCGGGACAATCACTTGCGAACAAGCGATTTCTTTGATGCAGATATTCATCCGGAAATTAGTTTTACTTCAACAGACTGGGAAAAACTAGGTGACGGTGAATTTGCACTAAAAGGAGAGCTTACCTTGAAAGGTGTAACAAAACCGGTAATATTAAAAGCTGAATTTGGCGGTATTGAAAAAGATCCTTATGGTAATATAAAAGCAGGTTTTGAAGTAAGCGGGAAAATTAACCGTAAAGAATTTGGCTTAACATATGACGCGGTAACAGAAACAGGTGGACTTGTTCTTGGCGACGAAATTAAGTTGATAAGCAATATACAATTGGCTAAACAAGCTTAATATAATAAGTGGGGTTGTCATATCAAGTGTAGCACCTTCTCCGTTATGTCGACCGAAGTGGAGAGATCTAGATGTCTCCACTTCGGTCGAGATGACGTTCTCCACTTCGGTCGAGATGACGTTCTCCGCTACGGTCGAGATGACGACTTTTTAGGCAACCCCATTTTGAATAGTCCCCACAGCCATTTTCTTCTTAACTGCATGCGCAGGATAGGGTAGGGCTTACCGGCATCGTCCGTTAAAAAACGATCAATGGTTACAAATCCCATGTGCTCATAAAATCCCAGTGCCTGTTGATTCTGTTCGTTCACATCCACATACCGTATTTTTCTTTTTTTAATAGCAAATTGTATTAACTGCTTGCCAATGCCACAACCTCTCACCGATGCATCGATGAACAATAGTTGTACGTTTTTTTTATGGATACCAACAAAACCAAGCAATACTCCTTCATCATTATAATAACCAAACAGATCTACCAGGGAAAGATACTGACGATAAATTAGCTCTTTATAAAATAAAATATCGTCTTCCGCTAAAAAGTGGTGTGTAGCCCGTACGGCACTTTCCCAGATTTCGATGATCCGTTGGTAATCATTTGGAGAAAGTTTCGCTATCATCAGGTAACTATAAGTATTTAATACGAGTGATATGATCTTTTCAAGGTTATATTGTTTTTATGTATTGTACCTTGGCGCCATCTACCTGCTGCATTTTAGCCAGTGTAGTATTCACTTCTCCCTGCCTGATCTCAAATGTAAGAGAGCAGTCGTTTCCGAAATCCTGATGTAGGATATTCAATTGCTGTTCTTTCATGATACGCATGATTTCATTCATTTGTAAATAATCGAAGTGCACGCGGTAGATATCGTTTACTGTTTTATCTACAATAAGAGCCTGATTGATGGCATCTTGTGCTGCGCTTTTATAAGCATTGATCAATCCGGGAACACCCAGTAAGGTACCACCAAAATAACGTACGACAACAACCAGAATATTGGTTAATTCGTGAGACAACAGTACATTCAATATCGGTCGGCCGGCAGTACCGGAGGGTTCCCCATCGTCATTGACACGAAAAACCGATCGATCGGTGGTAAGCCGATAGGCCCAGCAATGGTGACGGGCCTTTGGATGCATCGTTTTTACTTCCGCCATCATGGCTTTCAGTGATTCCGCATCTGTAAACGGATAGGCATAGGCAATAAATTTACTGCCTTTGTCTTTGAATAAGCCTTCGGTATTTTTTTCTATTGTCTTATATGTGTCTTCAAATAAATTCATTCGCAAAATATCATCATTTTTTACAACAAACCGATGACCAGAACAGCCATAACGGCCAGTAATAAGCCTATTTTGTTGAGTGTAGATAATTTCTCCTTAAATAATACCAAACCAACAATAGCGCCGACGATGATGACACCGATATTCATGGCCGAAAAAACCATGGAGGGGTTATCGGGTAAGGCCTGATGCGCTTTCATGTAGAAAATGATATTACCGAAATTAAATACCCCTAACACCAAACCCCATAAAGTTCCGGATAGTGAAAAAGGCATCTTCTTCGCTAAGGCTAAATAGCATATATATATAAAGGAAACCAAGGTACAGAGCACAAAAACAATAAAAATAGAGGTTCTATAAGATACCTGCTGATATTGGGCAATATGCTTGAACAAGATATCGATAACACCCATTCCAACAAACACCATCATTGGATACAGCCAGGCGTGAAGATGCCGGGCGGTACCTTTTCTTCCTTCCTGCCACTTGATGGAGCAGATAATAGCAGCAAAACCAATGGCTATTCCCACTAATTTGACTGGTTGGGGATGCTCGTTAAAAATAAAAAAGGCAGCGAGCAATGGGATAAAAAGGGATAAACGTTGGGCAATTTCTGTACGCACGATGCCGGTAACACGGATAGAACTGGCAATAACTACAAACAATGCCGGCAAGAGTACACCTAAAGTTAGGTAACTGAAAAGAGGCGCCTCGGAAAAAGAGAAAGCACTGGCGTCTGGACGGAGGTAATAATAACTCAAAGCCAATGCCGCCGGATAGTTCCATGCAATCATCTGCAAGGTATTCACGGAATACCTTCTCGCCAGTTTAATGATAACCGAGACCGTTACACTGCATAAAACACTTAAAAGAACAAGAAACATCAGATATGATAATAAGTAGTGAATGTATCGTTACCTATGGTTTGCGAAGCAGAAGGAAGAGCCTGCAGGGCAGGAGCTCTTAAACCATCTTTCCAATAAACCGGCGCCTGTAAAATACGGGCTTCATCCCACAAACCAGCCTCGATGAAAAGCTGTAAGGTTTTGATTCCGCCTTCGATGATGAGCGATTGCACGTCCATCAAATGTAATTGGTATAAAATATTCTGGGGCAGGTACCAATCGAAATTTTCCAAGGCAATGTACTTCAGATTTTCCTGCCAATCTGTTTTTTCGGCATTGAATACCATCGTTTCCACCTCTTGATCAAATACATGTAGATAGGTGGGTAATGAAAGGCGCTTATCGATGATCACCCGCTTGGGATTCCTACCGCTCCAATTACGTACGGTGAGCTGCGGATTATCGATCAGTGCTGTATTAGCGCCAATCAGTACGGCATCTTCCTGACTGCGCCACTGATGGGTAAGTATTTTTGAAGCCGTGCCTGTAATCCACTTTTGGGTACCGTCGGTAGGGGCAAAATAACCATTAGCAGTTTGTGCCCATTTTAGGATCACATAAGGCCGATGTTGTTGTACACGCGTGAAAAACCTTCTATTCAGAAAAGCGGCTTCTTGCTCCAATATACCCTCGATCACTTCAATCCCTGCATTTTTTAGTTTGGCAATCCCTTTGCCATTTACCTGTTCAAATGGATCGCGACAAGCGATAACGACAGTTTTTACTTGATGTTTTATCAGGAGATCAGCGCAGGGCGGCGTTTTTCCCTGATGGGAGCAAGGCTCCAGCGTTACATAGACGGTTGATTTTTGAAGTAATTCGACAGCATTTTCATATTTGTTGAAGACGTCCTGGATGGCGTTGGGTTCGGCATGTGGGCCTCCATATTTTTGATGCCAGCCTTCGCCGATAATACGGTCTTCATATACGACTAAGGCACCCACCATCGGATTTGGACTCACAGCGCCTTGCCCCAATTGAGCAAGCTCTAAACAGCGCTGCATATAGATTTCGTGATTAGGCATGTGCAAACCTAAGCAATTTATCTTACCTGTCGGACAACGCTTATTTTTTTTACAGTTTTATGTCGGGAACTACTTGGAAGAGCGAAGAGATGTAACTAACAAAATTTCGTAAGTTTGCCCATGTAATTGACATATGCAGGTATTAAACGATCTCAGAAAAAAATTTATCACCCAACTTTCTTCGCTGTACGACGCGTCAGAAGCCGAAAGCGTATTTTTCTTGGTAATGGAAGATGTGTTCCATTACAGTCGAAAAGATTTTCTACTTCAAAAAACCTTTCCTTTTGGGGCCACTGAAAACGATAAAATAGAAGATATTTTAAGGCGACTGCTTACTGGAGAACCCATACAATACATTATCGGATCTACGCGATTTATGGGTATCCATCTCCTGGTAAACAAGCGTGTGTTGATTCCCAGACCCGAAACCGAAGAGTTGGTTGATTGTGTGGTGCAGGATTATAAAGCCGATGCTATAGAAGAACTGCGTTTAATGGATGTTGGTACTGGTAGCGGCTGTATCCCGATTGCTTTAAAAAAACATATCCCTCAGGCGTATGTATTTGCGATGGACGTCTCTAATGAGGCTCTTGAAGTAGCCAAGCATAATGCATTGATAAACAATGTATCTATCAACTTCCTATTGGCCGATATTTTGGAGTGGGACATTATTTTTTCGGACGATATTCAGTTTGACATCATCGTCAGTAACCCCCCCTATATTCCTCCCGGCGAAAAAGATTTGATGCATCCGAATGTATTACAGTTCGAACCTCATTTAGCACTATTTGTAGAAGAAAAAGCACCCTTGCTTTTCTATGAAACCATTGCTGCCTTTGCGCTAAAACATCTTCGCCCACAGGGAAAACTTTATTTTGAGATTAATCGTCATTATGGTGAAGAAGTAAAAAACCTGCTTCAAAAGAAGGGTTTTCGTGAAGTATACTTATTACAGGATCTACACGGAGCAGACCGAATGATTAAAGCTTTATTGTAAACAGTGGCTACTAGAAAACGGAAAAAGAAAAAACCTCAAAAAAGCAATACCTGGTGGATGTGGTCGACACCCATACTGGCTGTAATCCTATGTCTATCCATTGTTATTTACCGGTATTACGCTGTCAAAAAAGAACATTTTGGCATCGCTATGCCGAAGGGCTTCCACACGCATGGTATTGATATTTCTCAGTACCAAGGTGCTATCGATTGGGATCGGCTCTGCTCACCGCAAGATAGTGATATCCATATCTCTTTCGTTTACATGCGCGCTACCATGGGCATGCGTGCCGATAAGCAATTTGCTACAAACTGGAAAGAAGCCAAAGAACATGGACTTAAAAGGGGCGCTTATCTTTATTTTCATCCGAATAAAGACGGCGTAAAACAGGCAGAATGGTTCATCAAAAAGGTAGGTAGCTTAAACGGTTCTTTACCGCCTGTGGTAGATATCGAAAAAACACATAAAACGGATAAAACACTTCTAAAGAAGCGCTTACAAAGCTGTCTAAATGCTTTGCACAATTACTATGGAACAAGGCCTGTTATCTACACGTACACCACTTTTTATAGAGATTACCTTGGCGAATCTTTTGATGCTTATCCACTATGGATTGCGCATTATGAACGGGAAGATAAACCCGATTATATAAAAAGAGAATGGGACATTTGGCAGCATAGCGAGCGCGGACGAATAGCAGGCGTTTCCGAATACGTGGATTTTAATGTATTGAATTGTAAAAACAATATTATGCCCTGTGAAGTATGCGGGGAGTAGTTATTGGTTGCCAGTTGTGAGTTGCGAGTACTGATTATGATGAGTTCGTCATATCGAGTGCAGCGTAGTGGAATCGAGATATCTCAGGGTAACTAGATCTCTCCACTACGGTCGAGATGACAATTCATTCATTCGCTAAGTATATAATAAAATAATGGCTAATAACTATTATTCCTATACTGGCGCAAGTTTAAGAAACAGGTCATAAGCAAAGCCTAACTTGTGCCTAAATAATAAAAGCCAAGCTTGCAGCTTGCCTTATCTGTCACTCGTTAAACTCAAACCTACTCAAATCAGGTTTCACCTTTTTCTCTCTCTTTAATTCATGCTCATAGATGAGTTTCCCGATGTTTTTTAGAAAAGGATAGGTGATTTCTTCGTATTCGTACACCCCGTCATTGTATATTTCATTGTTGTTGGATTGTACAACCACGGCCAACAAAAACTCAACCCCATTCTTATAGTCCACGATGTAAGCATTGTCAATATTAAAACCATAGGAATCACCATATTTATTGAAGCTGCGTATATTCCCATCAGGATGTATGCCTTTTTCCCTGCCGAAATATAATAGTTTGCTATAGGTAGGCCAAAATTCGGTGCTGTCATATTTGGGATATTCTACCTCTTGCGGAAAGCGCGACATATGATAATATAGGAAGCGATAATCTTCAGAAGTTAAATGAAAGCGTTCCTTTTTAGGAAAAGCTTCGGGGAAAAGTAATTTTTTTAGAATCAGTTGCTGATCGGCTAAGGGATATACATTCAGTCCTTCAAAACTATAGGCTTGTCGAATGAGGCTATCCTTCGCATCCATATAGGCCTTACCCCGAACAACATTTTGTAAATCCATTGCATAGTTTTCCGGATCATATTGCGCGTCCTGTTGATACATAATATGATCGCCCTTATAAAAAGTAATCGGGTTGGTATGCTTGGCCCATTCGCCTTTATCACCGATGGCCAGCCGGTTGACAATACGACTGTGTATTGCTCCATGCTTTTTTAGTCGGCCATTGATATCAGCTCTTCCGATGAATTCAAATAAACGGTTAAAGGCGTCATTATCGCTGGTAAGTAATATTTTTTTGATATAATGTCCAATGCTGGGTAAGCCACTGGAAGAAGATGAGTCTATTTCAACCTTCGTTTGTTTTTCCCAGGCGCTATCGATTTTCAAAGGCGTGTCCTTACTTAGCCCCTTGATCTGTAGCTCGTTGAGTTTTTCCAGGGCAAAAATGGAAGCCGGTAGTTTTACCGTACTTGCGGGATAAAAATACCAAGAAGGATTTAGCCGATAACTATAAGAAGTAAAATGAGCTTTGTTATGTTTATCGCGATCTATTTGGGTGTATAGGATTTGCACTTGCTTATGTTCAGGATCTTTCAAAACCGCATCAAACAGATCAGGGCGACTTTCTATTAAATTCTTTAAAAACAGCGTATCGATTGATTGAGCAGATAAATTTATGGTCATAATAGCAAAAAGAAAGACAAACAAAGGCTTCATGTGTTTCGGTTTTATGCAACTAAAATACTAAATACATCACAAATAGGCGTTTAAAACAACATAATTTGTACAGAATAGTTAATATAATTACCTTTGCTGGTGGTAAACCGGCGATTATGGACCAAAAACGTGCAGATACAACAGACTAATTGTAAATAAAAATTGTACGCTTAGTAGCGATCGACCTAACTTTACCGTTATAGCAGAACAAACAACAACAAATTCACTTTTATAAACAACAGATGAAGAAAATCAACTCTTTTTACCTAAGCCTTCTGGCAGGGGCTTTATTTACGTTAGGGGCGTGTAGTAAGAATGATGATGTTACACCTATTGAGCCTATACCAGAACACCTCGGCATATATGTGCTAAATGAAGGAAATTTCCAATCAACTAATGCTAGTCTGGGACTATACAATTTTAGAGCGGATAACTATGAAACAAAAGAATCGAATATAGGTGATACGGGTAACGATATCGGGCGTTACGGAAGCAAACTTTATGTTATTCTAACTGGCAGTACACCAACTGGAGGTAAAGTATTGGTGTATAATGCCAAAAGTGCTGAAAAAATAGGTGAAATTCCTGTCGCTAGCCCTCGTTACATTCAGTTCTACAAAGGAAAAGCTTATTTAACTCATGGAGAAAATCAATTATCCCAAATTGATACTGGATCTACAGTTACAAGTTTGCCAACGGTAGCAAAATCCATTCAGGTTGGCCGCACTCCGGAGCAATTAACCGTATTCAAAGACAAGATTTATGTAGCTAATAGTGGAGCCTTTAGTGATACTTATGATAACGTTGTTTCCGTTGTTAATGTCGGTTCATTTACATTAGATCGGAATATAGAAGTTGCTGAGAATATTACGTCTGTTCATGCTGACACTATAAACAACACACTATATGTGAATGCGTCTGCCATATATGACGCTGCAGGACAAATAACCTCACCATCTAAACTATATGCTGTGAACACGAGTACAGATGCTAAAACACCTTTCACTTTCGGTGCAGAGCAAATGTTTATTTTTGGCAAAGCTGCTGTTCTAATAAGCAGTAATAAAACAGAGGGTAAGTATAACATATTATTTACAAACGACATCCAATCGCAGCAATTTAATGATAATGCTATCGTGAATACTGAGTTAGTCCAACCATATGGAATAACATTTATACCTAGTCAGGGAATTATTGCAATTGCGGATGCGAAAGATTTTCAGTCAAATGGAGAAGTATTTCTCTATAATTCTTCTTTCCAGCAATTTGGAAAAATTTCAGCTGGCCGCATACCTAAAAAGGTGGCTTTTAAAGATTGACATAGAAAATTATAATTAAACGAAAGACCGAGACGGTATTTATTGACTGTCTCGGTTTTTTGTTTGATAAAATATTCCAACACAAATTGCTCCTAATTATTCAATTCCCTATCTTCGTCTCCTATGCAACCCATCAACGTAGGACTTATTGGTTTTGGTATGGCCGGACAGGTGCTCCATGCCCCCTTAATTAGCTCAGTAGAAAATGTACATCTTTATAAAATATATGCCCGTAGGGAAGAACAACGGGCCCTTGTCCGATCGAAGTATCCGGACACTCATATTGTAACGGATATAAACGATATTTTAAAAGACCCGGAGATCGATCTGGTAGTGGTGGCCACCTCCAACGATGTGCACTTTAGTCTCACCCGGGCAGCCCTATTGGCAGGTAAACATGTGGTGGTTGAAAAACCCTTCACCAACACTACCGCCGAAGCAGATGAACTGATCCAAATAGCAGAAAGTCAAGGCAAACTGTTATCGGTGTTCCACAGTGCTCGCTGGCACAGCGACTTTCTCACGGTGAAAGAGGTGATCGCAAGCGGTGAATTGGGTAAGCTGGTTACCTATGAGGTACGGTACGATCGTTTTCGCAACTATTTACGCCCCAATGCCTGGCGAGAAGATAATCTCCCTGGTTCAGGTATTTGGTATGATTTGGGCGCGCACCTGATTGATCAAAGTTTACAGCTCTTCGGAAAACCAAAAGCAGTATTTGCCTCGCTACGTAAGATGCGTGAAGGGGTAGGAGCGGTAGACGACTTTGAAGTACTGCTGTATTATCCCGAAGTGAAGGTTTCGCTGAAAGGCAGCATGCTGGTAAAAGAACCCACACCGCGCTTTGCACTTTACGGCACAGAGGGTGCTTTCGTGAAGCCGGGCGTCGATCCGCAGGAGGCCGCTTTGAGAGCAGGTAAAACACCGGCAGATACTCCAAACTGGGGAGAAGAACCGGAAGAAATATGGGGCATACTCAACACCACGGCAGAAAATCTGGATGTTAGACGCAAAATTCCAAGCAAGAGAGGTAATTATGCCGGCTACTACGAAAATGTTCGGGATGCCATTTCGGGAAGGGCCGAACTGGCGGTAAAACCAGCAGAGGCAAGAGACGTTATTTACTTGTTGGAGCTGGCCGAACAGAGCTGGGAAGAGCAGAGAATCCTATCGCTATAATGAGATTTGATGCCATTATAATAGGAGGGGGAGCCTGTGGTTTAATGTGTGCGGTACAGGCTGGATATCTCGGCAAGAAAGTACTGGTGCTGGAGAAAAACAAGCAAGTAGGGGCTAAAATCTTAATATCAGGGGGGGGACGTTGCAACTATACCAACCTATACGCCACCCCAAAAAATTTTATCTCGGCAAACGAGCACTTCTGCACGTCTACTTTGGCACAATGGACCGTGCAAGACACGATTAGCTTCTTTGAAACCAACGGTATTTTCGGACAGGAAAAGACTTTAGGACAACTGTTCCCCACAACGAACAAGGCAAAAGATGTAGTAGCTGTATTTACCGACCTGCTAGATGACCTGGGGCAAAGCACTTACTTAAACAGTGAAGTGGAATCGGTTGCAAAGGATGAGGTATCTGGAATATTTACGGTAACAATTAACCGATCGGGAAAACAAGAAAGTTTCCAGTCGGCAGCAGTTGTCATGGCCAGCGGTGGACTTCCCATCTCCAAATTGGGGGCGAGCGACTTTTCCCTTAAAACAGCGAAGCAGTTTGGCTTGCAAATAGTGCCTACAGCTCCGGCACTGGTGCCCTTGACCATTACAGGTAAAGATGCTGAATGGTTCAGTGATTTAGCGGGAAACAGTGTATTCTGTAGGGTATACAACGAACGGATAAGCTTTGAGGAGAATATTCTGTTTACCCATTGGGGGCTCAGCGGGCCGGCCATTTTACAGATTTCTTCCTATTGGCAACCGGGTGAATATATAACTATCGACCTGTTGCCGAAACAGCGTTTTTTGGATTTGATTCAGGAGGAACGGCAAAAAGGAGGGAAGCGGTTGTTAAATCAGCTGCTGCAAGACCATTTTACAAGAAAGTTTGCGGATGCACTTGGCAAATATTTGCCGATAGACAGAAAAATAGCTTCGATGAGTAAAGCAGAGGCACAATTGGTGCAGCAAACTATCCATCAATTTACCCTTAAACCTGCTGGGACAAAAGGCTATGACAAGGCGGAAGTAATGAAGGGAGGGGTAGATACCAATGAGCTGTCCTCCAAAACGCTAGAAGCGAAGCAGTGTAAAGGGCTCTTTTTCGGTGGTGAATGCGTGGATGTTACCGGTTGGCTGGGGGGCTACAATTTCCAGTGGGCCTGGGCCAGCGGCTATGTGATTGCACAACATATTTAGTTGTGAGTTGCTAGTTGCGGGTTACGAGTAAAAAAGATCTTCTTCAACGCATAACTGACAACTGGCAACTCATAACGCACAACTAACCCTAAGGCAACTCTACCACAAAGCTGTTATCCGCATCCAACAGGGCTTTGTTTGCAATTAGAGATTCTAAATTGATATCGCCGATAATATATTTAAATGCACGGGCATAGTATCTTTCTGATACTTTTAAGAAGTCTAATTTTTCCAAAATAGTATCATCATTATAACGTAAATACACCGTGATTTTATGATTACTGCTGCGAACCAATTGCGTAGATTCCAGATGTTTTTTATACTCGTAACGGTAGTCGTAACGTAAAGCGGCAATATCCGAAAGTACCGCCGAACCAGTTGGGTGGCCACCAGCTCCCTTACCATAAAAGAATTGCTGGTCGGCAAAAGCGGCCTGCACTACTACACCATTGTATTCATTTTCAACTGCATAAAGAATGCTCTTTTCGGTTACAAATTTGGGGATAACGTAAAGGATCACTTTCTCATTGCCGATCTCTTTAGCCGTAGGAATTAATTTGATTTTGAAGTTTTTCTCGCGCGCAAAACGTACGTCATAATCAGTTAGCTTATCGATTCCTATATTGAGTATCTCCTCCGGTTTTACATATAAACCATAGGCATGGGAAGCCACGATGGCCAGCTTAAACTTGGCATCAAAACCGGCTACATCCAATGTTGGGTCTGTCTCAGCAAAACCCAGATGCTGGGCCTGTTTCAATGCGGTGTCATAATCAAGATGTTCATTGAATATCTTTGATAGAATATAGTTGGACGATCCGTTGAATATGCCCGACACCGAATGCAGGAGTTCATTATCATAATATTCCTCCAGGTTTCGGATAATCGGGATACTGCCACATACAGCTCCTTCATATAAAAGACTGGTGCCGTATTGATGTTGCAGATCAATGAGCTCTTCCAGATGATTAGCAATCATCTTCTTATTGGCAGAAACAACATGTTTTCCGTTTTTCAGCGCGGTAGATACAATATCAAATGCCGCTTCGGCATCATCAATCAGCTCTACAATGGTATTGATTTCCGGATCGTTCAGCAAATCATCTGCCTGTGTGGTAAATAGGTGCTGTGGAAGGGTTCTTTTCTTTTCTGGATTCTTGATCGCGAAGCGCTTAATCTCCAGATTTAATTTTTTGGTTTTAATAATATCATACAGACCTTGACCTACAACGCCAAAGCCAAATAGTCCGAGTGTTAGTTTTTTACTCATTTTTGGTTATTCTTCTCTCTATATATATTTCTAAACAAGTGGTTGCAACGCTTTTCCCAATCTATTTGGATAAACCTGCTTTAAAAAAGTATCTATTTCCCTGCTGATCTGCTTCGTTTCGATCAAAAACCCATCATGCCCATAAAAGGAGTTGATGGCAACAAATTTTGACGAGGGAATATATTTAGCCAAAAACTGTTGTTCTTCTAAAGGGAACAATATATCACTGGTAATACCAATAACCAAGGTCTTAGCGCTGATGGCTTTCAGGGCATTCTCGAGCCCATTACGTCCTCTGCCTACATGATGGGCATCCATCGCCTTACTTAAGAACCAGTAACTATAGGCATTAAAGCGCTTAACCAGTTTTTCTCCTTGGTAATTTTGATAAGAAGACGCCCTATAATCGTCCGTCTTATCATTGGCGCTTTCGAGTTGTGTGGCGCCATAGGTTTCATAGGTCCTATAGGATAAAAGAGCAATGCTTCTGGCTACTTTCAACCCTTTGGCACCACCATTTGGTTTATTGGCATAAAAGGTTCGGTCGGCACTGATAGCCAGACGCTGACTTTCATTGAAAGCGATACCCCAGGGAGAGTGCTGTGCATTGGTAGCTAGCAGTATTAAGCTTTCGATCCTGCTGGGTTGTGCAATAGCCCATTCCATAGCCTGTTGGCCACCCAATGAACCGCCTATCAGTACTTTGATCTTATCAATACCTAAATGGCCAGCCAGCAACTCATGCGCTGCAGCTATATCACGAATGGAAAATTGCGGGAATGCCAGATAATAGGGGAGTCCCGTTGCCGGATTAACACTTAAAGGATTGGTGCTTCCATAATTAGAGCCTATAATGTTGGCGCAAACTATAAAATGTTCTTGTGGATTAAAAAGATCCTTTTCCCCAAATAAACCCGGCCACCAATCAAACACATCTGAATTGGCTGTTAACGCATGACATACCCAAATCACATTATCCTTACGCGTGTTTAAGCGCCCGTAGGTATGATATGCAATTTGGAGATCTTTTAACCGCTTTCCGTTTTCTAATCTAAAGGTTTTCTTATAGTTGTATTTATGGATACTCATATATCATTAAGCGTTTTAAACGATGCTATTTTATTTTATCAAAAGATTGTTGTAAATCGGCTTTAATATCATCGATATGTTCTAAGCCTACCGATATCCTTAATAAAGTTGGTGTCACCCCAGCAGCTAGTTGTTCTTGTTCTGATAATTGCTGATGGGTAGTTGCCGAAGGTTGGATAATAAGCGTCTTGGCATCACCTAGGTTGGCAAGGTGACTGATTAATTTGAGCTCATCCACAAATTTTGCAGCATTTTCTTTTTCTCCTTTGATTTCAAAGGATAACACCGCACCAAAGCCGTTTGTTAAATATTTTTTGGCATTTGCATGCGAAGGGCTATTGGTAAGGCCCGGATAATTAACGGATTGAACTTGTGGATGTGCCTCTAGCCATTGCGCCAGGGCAAGGGCATTATCTACATGGCGCTGCACTCTTAAAGAGAGTGTTTCCAGACCCTGCAACAATAAAAAAGAATTAAACGGCGATAAAGCCGGGCCAAAATCCCGCAATCCCTCTACACGGGTACGTATAGCAAATTGTATGTTTCCAAAAGGGCCGCCTACGCCAAATACATCTTTAAATACCAATCCGTGATATCCTTCGGAAGGTTCACTGAACTGTTTAAATTTACCATTCCCCCAGTCGTAATTTCCTCCATCTACAATTACACCACCAATACTTGTTCCGTGTCCGCCAATCCACTTGGTTGCCGATTCTACCACAACATGGGCGCCATGCTCAAAAGGTTTGAACAGATAACCTGCTGCACCGAAAGTATTGTCTACTATCAAGGGTAAATCATACTTACGTGCAACGGCAGCGACCGCGTCAAAATCAGGCACCGTAAAACTGGGGTTACCGATTGTTTCCAGGAAGATGGCCTTCGTTTTATCATCTATTAAAGCTTCGATATTTTCGGCACTATCATCTTTAGCAAAACGCGCTTCAATACCCAACCGTTTGAAAGATACCTTAAATTGATTGTAGGTGCCACCATATAGGTTGGCTCCGGACACAAAATTATCGCCGCTTTCCAGTATGTTGTTTATGGCCAGAAATTGAGCAGCTTGTCCGGATGCTACGGCAACTGCAGAAACCCCGCCCTGCAAAGCCGCAACACGTTTTTCAAACACATCGGTTGTGGGGTTCATGATGCGTGTATATATATTGCCAAATTCTTTTAACGCAAATAAATTGGCGCCGTGTTCGGAATTGTTGAACACGTAAGAAGTTGTTTGATAAATCGGTACCGCACGTGCATTCGTGGCCGTATCCACCTCCTGTCCGGCATGGATCTGTAGAGTTTCAAATTTTAGATTTTCTGTTGACATTGGTTTTTATTTAAAAATGCATGATTCAATTGTATTAGACAATATACAGCGAACTGTATACACCAAAATGGATAAAATGCGTGGAAGCAATAAAAAGAGGATTTCTTTTTATTTAACAGCACATACACATACAACGACAACACCTATGGGTAGTGAGGGATATATCTACGTTGTTAATGAATAGTTGATCGGCGGAGTTTTTTTCAGCCGAAACTAAAGTACTGTTAGTTGGATGCGATTTCATTGTCTCTCTCATTTATATGCTCCCATTTATTCGGGACAGGATTTGGCACCTTTTCCAAAACTATAGTGGATGGTTGCCAGTGGGTCTTAGAGCCGGTCTCTCGCCACTTCTTTATAAATCAAGACTCTTATTAAGAGGAATTGATCAATACATATTTAATGTATGCCGCAAATATACACTTTATTTTCAAAAGTAAAAATCAAAAGTAAAAAAGCAGAAAAGACTATAGGATACTACCATGAAGTAAGGTAGTAACTCACAACTCACAACTACTAAATAGCCTTTGAAATATCATTATTGTTTTGCACAAGCTTGGCCGTTGAGGCAGGTAAATCGATCGGCCTTGTGTAGGTAACAAGATGCTCTTCTTTTAAGGCATTAAAGAAACCCAGTTTTTCTACCATTCTGGTTGCGGGCTGATTTGACTCGTTGATACAAATTTTTATAAAGGTAGCACCCAAGCAGTATTTGGCCATCTCAATCATTTGATTAAAGGCGTTGGGCATAATCCCTTTTCCCCAATACTCGGGCAATAAGGAACCGCCAAAATAAATTTCCTTTTTCCTTTTATTCCAATTATACAATACACAGCAACCTATCACCTTTTCGGGATCGCTTTTTAGCCGAACAGTGTAGATGTACTTACATAGCCAAAGCATTCTTTTCGTAAAATCTTCAGCAGTTTCATTGCCGGGTTCTTCGTTGATGTTGATTTTCCAGAACAATTCGGGCCGAGCGTAAACATTATCAAAAATTACCGCATCTTCGAAGGTTAGTTTGCGCAATACAATGGGGGCAACCTTTAAGCTATCCATAATCCTTTAATTAAAACAAAAACATTGAGCTTATTTCTGTTGAGCTAAATATACCTCAAACTTTCTTAAAAACAAACAACAATTTTCAAGAATTGTTTTCGTAAAGGCCAGCCTATTTATTGCATACTTTACTGAAGTGTTTTTAATGTTTTTCCAAAAAAAGATATATAGGATAATTGTTTTAATTTTATAGTCCCGAACATTAATTTCGGGACCTTTTTAAAAAGACTTTCTGAAAGTTTTACACCGTCATCCCGCCATCTACAATTATCTCTGCGCCTGTGATAAAGTTCGCACTTTCAGCGCAGAGATAAGTCACTAATTTTGCCACATCTTCTGCTTCACCCATTTTCTTTAACGGAATTCTGTCTATCAGGCTTTCGTGGATATGCTGTAATGTTGCCTCATCAAAGCCTGCTTTTGTTAATACTTCGGTTTTATGTGGTCCCGGACTTACCAAATTGACCCTGATTTTTCTCGGTGCCAATTCTATGGCCGCCGTTTTTGCAATAGAATTTAATGCAGCTTTGCTAGCCTGATAAACAGAACTGTTAGCATTGTATGTGGAGGCCACAATAGAAGACAGAACAACTACCGAAGCACCATCATTCAACAATGGAATCAATTTGCTCAAGGTGAAATAAGCACCACGAAAATTGATGTTCATTACATTGTCAAAATTTTCTACGCTTGCCTGCTCTATCAATCCGAGTGACCCCGTAATGCCTGCGTTGATGAACAAAATATCTACTTTGCCAAATTGTTTTTCCACTTCTTTGCACAGTAAATCGGTATCTTCCAAATTGGCCTGGTCTGCTGTAAAAGGAATTGCTCCGATTTTCTGTGCAGCTTCTTCTATGGCTTCTTTTCGCCTTCCTGTTATCAAAACCGTTGCACCTTGGTTAATAAACTCTTTTGCTGCTGCGTAGCCAATGCCGCTATTTCCGCCTGTTACAATAGCAATCTTGTCTTTAAATTGATTCATTTCTTATTTTTTTTTGGTAAAGCTATCCAAAAAACGATATACTTTTGTAATCAGTATAATAGAGTATACCAGATAGACAATGGTAATCCACGAATAATTTACTTTAAACACACAATTGCAAACTTGCATATCAAAGCAACTTTATCTAAGTTTGCCTTCAAGATATTCGCGTATGGAAGCAGTTAACAGGTTAAAATTACTGATAGATAGTCCCCACTTAGAGCCAGCTTTAAAAGATATCGCCACCAAAGTTCTCCATAACGAACGCATTCATTTTGAAGAAGGTGTATATCTTTATGAGAAGGGTGAATTGGGGTATTTAGGTGTGTTGGCAAATTATATAAGAGAGCAAAAAAATGGCAACTACACTTATTTTAACCGTAATTTCCACATTGAACCAACCAATCTATGTGTCTATGACTGTAAATTCTGTTCGTATTCCAGATTAATAAAGCAACGTTCTGAAGGGTGGGAAGCCACCATGGAAGATATGCTGGGTACTATTAAAAAATACGACAACGAGCCGGTAACCGAAGTGCATATTGTTGGTGGTGTGATGCCACAATACAATATGCAATTTTATATGGATCTGTTTTCATCCATCAAAAAACACCGACCGGGTCTTCATGTAAAAGCACTCACACCAGTAGAATATCATTATATATTCAAAAAAGCAAAAGTAGATTATGCTACTGGTATGCGTATGATGAAGGAAGCTGGGCTCGAATCGATGCCCGGTGGAGGAGCGGAAATCTTTGCTCCTGAGATCAGAGAGCAGATAGCAAAAGATAAATGTAATGCCGAAGAGTGGCTGGCTATACATGAAGAATGGCATAAATTGGGTATGCATTCCAATGCAACCATGCTTTATGGGCATATAGAAGCATATCATCACCGTGTAGATCACATGGAAAGATTAAGACAATTACAGGATAAAACAGGAGGGTTCCAAACATTTATTCCGTTAAAATTCAGAAATAAGGAAAATCAGATGTCACATATTCCTGAATCAACCGTCGTGGAAGATTTGCGTAATTACGCTATCTCCCGGATATACCTCGACAATTTTCAGCACATAAAAGCGTATTGGGCAATGATTAGTAGAGATACCGCGCAACTTTCCTTAAGCTTTGGCGTCGATGATATTGACGGCACATTAGATGACACCACCAAGATCTATTCCATGGCTGGCGCAGAAGAGCAAAACCCTGCAATGAGCACCAAGCAATTGGTCGAATTGATCAAGAAGGTTGGTAGGCATCCTATTGAACGGGATACCTTGTATAATATAGTGACAGACTACAATGACTATGTTTTTGAGGAAGACACCAACCCTAAAAAGGGATATTACAGTTTACCGGTATTGAATTGATAGAGACATAAGATACAAGACGCAAGACAAAAGACACGATACTTGCTACTTTTATCTTGATACTTGAAAAAGAGACATTAGGAATAAACAGTAACGAGTGACGAGGAGCAATAAGGGGAACTGATAACGGGTTACGTATTACTGATTACTTAATAAAAACAAAACAATTTGAAAAGAATATTCTATATCATCCGGCACGGCGAAACAGATTTAAATAAACAGGGAATAGTACAAGGCCGTGGCGTAAATACTTCTCTGAATACGTACGGACAAGAACAGGCACGTGCCTTTTACGAGGCCTATCAAGGAATAGATTTCGATAAGATTTATACTTCTGCTTTACAACGAACACACCAAACTGTAGCCGATTTCATTCATCAAGGAATCCCATGGGAACAGCTGGAAGGACTTGATGAAATAAGCTGGGGAGTTTATGAAGGAAAAGAACAATCCAACAACATCATCACGGGTTTTAATTCCATTACTCAGCAGTGGAGTGAAGGCTTATTAGATGTCAGTGTAGAAGGCGGAGAAAGTCCTAATCAAGTCAAAGCGCGACAAGAGCTAGCCTTGAATTATATCCTTTCAAAAGACAATGAACGCAAAATCCTAATATGTATGCACGGTCGGGCCATGCGTATTTTACTTTGTTTACTCACCAACAAGCCCCTTTCCGAAATGGACGATTTTCCTCATATGAATACAGCGTTGTACATTCTAGCTTATGATAATGGGCGTTTCACCATCGAAGATCATTATAACATCAATCATTTAGCTGAACTCCAACGTGCCGATTAAAGCACGAAGAATCGATGAACATACATGAACAAGATTAAAGTATCTGCCGTATCTTATACCAATACGGCACCATTTATATATGGTATAAAAAACACCTCACTCATTGATAGAATTGAATTAAGTTTAGACATACCGAGCATTTGCGCTCAAAAATTAATCGACAAGGAAGTAGATCTTGGTCTGGTTCCCGTAGCCGCCCTACTGAATATCCCAGGATATGAGATTATATCCGATTATTGCATCGGAGCTACGGGGGCCGTCAATTCTGTTTTTATTTTTAGTCATAAACCCATTGAAGAAATAGAAACCTTGCGATTGGACCTGCAATCCAGAACTTCCAACAATTTAGCCCGCGTACTTTTAAAAAATCATTGGAAAAAACAAATTACATTAACCGATAGTCAACAGGCAGATGCCTTTGTGGAAATTGGCGACCGTACTTTTGGCAAAAAAGACAGCTATCCTTACGTGTATGACTTAGGCTATGAATGGATGCGCTTCAGCGGTTTGCCTTTTGCCTTCGCAGTTTGGGCCGCAAACAAAACATTACCGAAAGAATTCATTGGTCTATTTAATCAATCCATGAAATTTGGTTTAGACAATCGGACTAAAGTAATTGAAGCACTTCCTAAACGGGATGATTTCGATATCGCAGTTTATTTGAACCACTCTATCGACTATGAATTAACGGATAAAAAAAGGGAAGCTATCCATCGGTTCCATCAATATATTAAGGAATTGAAATAAGAATTTTATTAGCTAATTAGCAGACGGGCTAATTAGCTAATTCATTTAATTCCATGGCACTACCGCCACTCACTGGCATGATCCAAGAGTGTTATTTCGTCGGGGCTTAACTCGATATCAGCGGCCGTTAACAGATCCTTTAAATGCTTTTCATTGGTAGCGCTGGCAATAGGAGCTGTGATAAAGGGCTTGTGCAGCAACCAGGCAATGGAAATTTGTGCTTTCGTAGACTTTTTATTGGCAGCAACTTCTTCCAATGCAGTCAGGATCTTAAATCCTCTTTCGTTGAGATATTTCTTTACACCTGCTCCTCGCTGGCTTTTCGTTAGATCTTCTTCACTTTTATACTTGCCCGTCAGAAATCCACTGGCTAGGGCATAGTAATTAAGCACTGCCAAATTCTCCTGCTGCACCAAGGGCAGGTATTCGGTCTCAAAAGTTTCCCGATCGTATAAGTTATAAAGAGGCTGTAAGCTTATGTATCCATGTAAATCATTCTTTCTTGCAAACTCATTTGACTCGACAATGCGTTCAGGTTTATAATTTGAAGCACCTATATAACGGATCTTCCCTTCAGCTATCAGCTTATTCAGCGCTTCCATTGTTTCTCCAACAGGCGTTTGCTCGTCGTCGTAATGCGTTTGATAAAGATCAATATAATCTGTCTGTAATCTTTGGAGAGATGCCTCCACGGCCTCTTTTACATAAGAAGCTTTTAATCCTTTTTTATCGGCAGCCATCTCTCCACCTAGTTTGGTAGCCAGTATGATCTCATCCCGTTTTCCGCGGTCAGAAAGCCATTTACCTATAATCGTCTCCGATTCACCACCCACATTTCCAGGTGCCCATTTAGAATATACATCTGCGGTATCAATAAAATTATAACCTCCGTCTACCAAAGCATCTAACATTGCGAAAGATGCTTTTTCGTCCAATGTCCAGCCAAAAACATTACCACCAAATGTAATTGGCGACACTTCAAGATCTGATAAACCTAATTTTCTCTTGTTTGCCATATCGAAATATTATTTGTTATTAAAACGGCTTTTCTCCAAAAGAAGTTTAGCTAAATATCGCAAAAAGGCAAATATGACATAGGTATAACTTTAAGATTCGCCCTCTGCTTCAAAAGAACCGTCTCTCTTTACAGGAATAGGAATGGTATCTTCTCCAAGCAGCATTCCCCAAGGTCTCAATTCAGGGATACGATCAAAAATCACTTTCATGATAGCTATAATCGGTATCGAAAGAAACATGCCGGTGATACCCCATATCATTTCTCCTAAAACTAGTCCTACTAGAGCAATCAGTGTATTTATCTGCACTTTGGAACCAACTATCTTAGGCATGATATAGTTGCCATCAATGGCGTGGATGATCACAAGAGCTACAATAACAAAAAGCACATGAGTGGCAGACGATGTGGCAAAAGTGATCAGTACGGTTAACAGCAGGGCAGTGAAGATGCCAATGTATGGTATAATATTGAAGATGCCGGTAATCAATCCTAACAGAAAGCTATATTTTATTCCCAGAAAATAAAAAGCAGTACAGGACAGCATCGTAACAATAACCATCTGCAGAAACAAGCCAACCACATATCTTTTAATGATGTATTGGATCTGATAGACAATATCGTACACAACCACGCTATGTTTTTCTTTAAATGAGTTTACTAAAAACCGGATAATAAGCCGTCTATGGAATAAAATAAAGAAAGTGTAAAGAAATGAAAATAGCAGCAGGAGAAACAGGGAAGATAAAGAGGTGAGCGTTTTACTTAAAATGGTGGTACCAGTACTCAATGATTTAGACGCTGCTTCATTAATATAATCAATCTGTGCCTGATTGTCTACATGAAAAGTTTTAGACACCCATAATTGGAGATCGGCAGCAGAAGCAAACACCTGCTGTTTAAAAGCGGGCCAATCTTTAGCAAGTGACGATAATTGAGTTCCCAGCAAAGTGAAAACAGAAGCAATTACCAAAATTAAAGCAATGGAGGATATAAGAGAAGATAAAGCTCTTGGCATCTTTAACTTACGTTCCAAAAAATTAGCCAGTGGGAGTAACAATACTGCACAAAGGAAACCGAAAATCAAAGGAGCCAAAATGGTATGACCCAGAATGGCTAAATAGCCAATCAGCAATATGCTGAGCAGTACGCAGGCTAACTTCACGTAAAAGGGGAGTACAAATGTTTTCATATATTTATTTTTATTGATTTATTGTTAGTCCTTAGCGGCATCAATGAGATCGGTTTGCTTCGCAGCTGCCTTCGGCGGTCGCTAAGGTTTAATGGTTGATGAAGCTCGATGTAAATAACCGAAGCGACAGCGAAGCTCATTGACACCTGAAAATGTAAATACTTGTCAATAATTATTCCGGTATGTATCAATATCTACATCTTGGTTTCATATGTGTTTTATTTGTTCTTTAATATTAAAAGCAATTTATAACTTTAAACCGAATGATGAAAAGAAAATAAACGGATGGAAAAAATATTATTTGGAATTGCTTGTTCTTTATTAAGTTTACAAGGAATAGCGCAGGAACATAATACGTCTGCGAATTATGCAAAACCTTCCGATCCTTTGGCGCAGCAAAACCTAGAAGAATGGCGTGATTTAAAATTTGGTTTGTTTATGCATTGGGGCACTTACAGTCAGTGGGGGATTGTAGAAAGCTGGAGTTTATGCCCAGAGGATGAAGGTTGGACACAAAGGCGTGGACCGTTTTCACACAGCTATTTCGACTATGTAAAGGCCTATGAAAACCTGCAGACACAGTTTAATCCTACCGACTTTAATCCCGATAAATGGGCAGCAGCAGCCAAAGAGGCAGGTATGAAGTATGTCGTTTTTACTACCAAACATCATGATGGCTTCGCCATGTTTGACACGAAACAAAATGATTATAAGATTACGGATCCCAAAAGTCCGTTCTCTAAACATCCCAAATCGAACGTTACAAAAGAAATATTTAATTCGTTCCGGAAAGATGAATTCAAGATTGGTGCCTACTTCTCCAAACCAGATTGGCATACCGAGTATTACTGGTGGCCTTATTTCCCTCCAAAAGACAGAAACGTAAACTACGATCCAGAAAAGTACCCAGACCGCTGGGAGAAATTCAAGGATTTTACATATAAACAGATAGCAGAATTAATGACGGATTACGGCAAAGTCGATATCTTATGGCTGGACGGAGGGTGGGTGCGTCCACTCGCTACAGTGGATACAACGGTAGAATGGCAGAGAGGCATCAAAACAGAGCAGGATATCAATATGCCGAGAATTGCGTCTATGGCCCGTCAAAAACAACCAGGCATTATCATTGTAGATAGGACAGTGCCCGGTGAATTCGAAAATTATGTTACACCCGAACAATCGATCCCAAATGAACCGCTGGATGTCCCCTGGGAATCATGCATGACTATGGGAAATTCATTCAGCTATGTACCCAATGATGTCTACAAACCAGCACGACAGATTGTACACAACCTCATCAAGATTGTATCGAGAGGTGGAAATTATTTACTTAATATTGCGCCAGGACCGAAGGGCGACTGGGATCAGGCAGCTTATGACCGATTGCAAAAAATTGGTAAATGGATCAAGGTCAATGGAGAGGGTATTTACGGGAGCCATAGCATTGCTCCCTATTCATTCGATAACATATTTCTTACGCAGAACAAGGAGGAGAATACTGTTTATGCATTTATACTGCATACCGAAAACGATAGCATTTTACCAAATACCATAACCTTACCGCTAAAGCAAGGAGGGAAACTTGAGCGAATCAGCATTCCCGGTATATCGACAAAGATACGGTGGAAGATACAAGATAAATCTATCCAGATTCAAATTCCCAATAACCTGAGAGCTTTGCATGACGAAAACTATGCCACAATGATTAAAGTGGAATATGTGTATTTGTAGATGTTTTGACTTTAAGCTTTGTGCTTTTTTTGTTTAATTTGTAGCTAAATAAATCATCGCGCTATGACAATCCATTCTGTTAATAGAATTCATACTAGAAACCTTGTTTTGGTACTGATCATTATAAGTGCAGCCATTTTACGGATTTTAAATGTTGGTAAATTTGGCGACTGGGCCAATTTCACCCCCGTTGGCGCTATTGCATTATTTGCCGGTACCTATTTCCGTAATAGATGGGCTGCCTACAGCGTACCCTTACTCATTTTGTTTCTATCCGATGTCATTGTTAACTACGGCTACTTTGGTCAAATAACCTTCTTCTATGACGGTATTGCATGGGTATACCTGGCATTTGCGCTCATGGTATTGGTAGGTAGCTTTATTAAGCGGGTAACGGTTCTGAATGTTTTTGCTGCCGCCATTACATCCGTCATAATCCATTGGGTAGTAACCAACTTTGGTGTCTGGCTGGGTGGAGCGCTTTACCCGCAAAACTGGGCTGGCCTGGTTGATTGTTATATAAAAGCTATTCCATTTGAAAGGAATCTCTTGTTTGGAAACTTAGCGTATGGCGCCATTCTCTATGGTGGATTTGAGTGGGCTAAACATTATTTCCCAAGTCTAAAGACTTCGACGTATCAATTGGACGCAAAATAATCTAAACACACAATGAACATTGTGATATTTACAGGGGCCGGAATTTCTGCGGAGAGTGGTTTAAAAACCTTCCGTGGCGACGACGGACTATGGGAGGGGCATCGTGTGGAAGACGTGGCTACTCCAGAAGCGTGGAACAGAAATCCGGAATTAGTCCAGGAGTTTTACAATATTCGTAGAAAGGCTGTACTAGCAGCACAGCCTAATGCCGCGCATGATGCGATAGCCAAACTAGAGGCATATTTCCCGGTAACGGTTATCACACAGAATATTGATGATCTGCATGAACGGGCTGGTTCAAAAAACATCATCCACCTACATGGATTGATCACCAAATCACAGTCGTCCGTAGATCCCACGTTAGTATACGATATTAAAAGTGATGAAATCAAGACTGGGGAACTATGCCAAAAAAAATCTCAACTGAGACCCCATGTGGTGTGGTTTGGCGAGCCCGTACCGATGATGTTGCCAGCTGTAGAAATTTGCCAAAGAGCTGAGGTATTCATCATCGTAGGCAGCTCGTTACAGGTTTATCCGGCAGCTGGTTTAATAGATTATGTTCCATATAGCGCGCAGAGAATACTCATAGACCCCGCTGCAGAGGAGCTTGGCAGATACCATCAAGACATTTTAGCTATTGCTGAAAAAGCCAGCATCGGCGTACCAGCAATAGTGGAACGGCTCATAAACAAGCACCTATAAAGAACATCCTTCCAATTACACATACTTTTCATAACCTATTTCTCTCCGTTTGACTTTGACGAATTTTAGGAGTCTAACGACTGCCTCCAATTTATATTTGGCATAAAATAAGCACCAAATATTATTTTTTATATAATGATAAAAAACTGTTAATAAAGATTTTACTATTCATATAATGCATCATAAGTTTACATGTTAAGTTATTTAAAACATCAAAGCACAGGATATAGCGAAATAATATTATGCATCAATGATATATTATTCATAAAATATTACTTTACAGCTATTTATGATGTGTTTCATGAACTAAAAAACAAATTAAATCATATGTTTAATAGAAAAGGTGGAGATAGAAGGAGAGGGGAATAATCTGTGATTTTTAATCTTATCGTGATAACTGAATGAGATATGAATGGTTAGTATTCATGCCGATCATAAGCCTGTTTAAAGTCGGCCCGCATCGCATGAAAGCGATCGATCACCGTTGTCATAAAATCATCGTCCAGTAATTGAAACACGCCGTTTACACCATCAGTGATATCGAGCTCGGCGATCTTGTAGGTCTGTTCTAAAATGCCTTGTTCAAATTTGATGATAAATTTTTGGTTCATCGAGAATATACTGATTTTACAATCTTTATGCGGTAATTCGGCTATGGCTCTCATATTGAAACTTAGTATTCTTACAGATGCAAAGATACAAATTTCGGCACCGAACGGAAACAGAGAATAATGCGTGAGGAGGGGTTTATTATTTTCTATTTAACATAATATAAATTATAACAATAATATATTGTATTCTCCGAACTAATATATACAATAGAAATCGTGAAAAATTGATTCTATGCCAAGCCATTACATTAATGCCCGCAAGTACCGGTGGTTATCGGTTTTATTTTTTATCTGGCGCTTTTTTTATTTTTGTAAGATACAAATGTTATTATTTTCCGAAATGTTTTTATATTTCTATCACAGAAACCATTATTTTAACTTATTTTTAAATGATTTATGCTTCCTGATGGCTTGTATCAGTTAGAACTTGATGACTACAAAGTAATTATAGCAAAAAAACAATATATTTTTGCGTTAAAAAATCACCATTTTTATGTTATTTTCAATAAAACAACGAATAAAAGAATTTTTTTATAAAAAAATAAAGAAAAATTTATTGCGTTTTCAATAAAAAATACCTAGAATTATAAAAATATATTTTCAAAGGCAAACATGTATGACTGAAGATCACTTTTTAAACGAATATGTGCACCACGAAAACACGTGGGATGAGATGTATGATTCGAAAAACATCAGGCATCAATATAGCCATGTATTTTCTATGCTTAAGCATCTAGATGTAGACAGTATGAGCAATAGGCATCGGCTTGCGGGCGAATTATTTCTCAATCAAGGGATTACCTTCACCGTTTATAACAACAATGAGGGTATTGAGCGCATCTTCCCCTTTGATATTATCCCAAGAATAATAACAGGAAGTGAATGGCGTGAAATCGAGCAAGGTATCGCCCAACGATTAAAAGCTTTAAATCATTTTCTAAAAGATATATATCATGAGCAACAAATCATTCACGATGGCATTGTACCGGCTGAATTGATAGCCAGCTGTCCGCATTATATCAGAGAGGCCTATGGTGTTCGAGTACCCTACGATATTTACGTCCATATTTCCGGCATTGATTTAATTAGAGGAAGTGATGGAAAATTCTATGTACTGGAAGACAATCTACGTACCCCTTCAGGTGTAAGTTACATGCTGGAAAACAGGGAGGTTACCAAACGTATATTCCCGGATATACTTTCTACTTCTAATGTAAAAAGCGTAAGCCACTACCCTATGCTGCTACATGAAATCCTACTTGAACTGGCTTCATCTCAAGTATCTGATCCATATATTGTTATATTAACACCGGGTATCTTTAATTCTGCCTATTATGAACATACATTTTTGGCCAAGCAATTAGGTATCGATCTAGTGGAAGGTCGAGATTTAGTAGTTGATAATCATAAGGTTTATACCAAGACAACTAAAGGATTGAAGCAGGTCAATGTTATTTACCGCAGGGTTGATGATGAATTTTTAGATCCTCTTGTTTTTAAGCAGGATAGCCTTTTAGGAGTTCCAGGCTTATTAAGTACGTATCGTAAGGGAAATGTGGCCATTGTTAATGCGGTAGGCAATGGTGTTGCTGATGATAAAGCGGTATATGCTTATGTACCTGAAATGATCAAATATTATCTAAATGAAGAGCCTATTTTAAATAACATCCCAACTTATCAGCTCAGCGATCCGGAGGCATTGAAATATGCTATATCCAATATAGACAATCTGGTCATCAAAAACACCAATCAGTCGGGAGGATACGGAATGATTATGGGTAATTCGATTAGTGATAAAGATTGGGTAAAAGCAAAAGCGGAAATAGAGAAAAACCCACGTAATTATGTAGCTCAACCGATTATTCAACTGAGCACGGTACCCTGTTTTATTAATGGGAAAATTCAACCACGGCATGTCGATTTGCGTCCTTTTGCGTTGTGTGGACCCCAAGGGATAAAATTGGTTCCGGGAGGACTAACAAGGGTTGCTTTAACGGAAGGTTCTCTGATCGTCAATTCCTCCCAGGGCGGCGGCAGTAAAGACACTTGGATTATTGATAACGATTAAAAACGAAATATGTTAAGTAGAATAGCGGATTCTTTATTTTGGTTAAGTAGGTATATGGAACGCGTAGAAGAAATGCTACGTGTGGCCAGAACATATTATATTTATTCATTAGATACAAACCATACCGATAGTTCCTGGAAACCGGTTCTCCAAATTTATACCGATCTGGATGAAGATAAGAAAACACAGTTTGAAATGGATAACTATGCGGCACTTAAATATTTACTACTTGACAGCGACAATGAAAATTCAACCAAAAACATTATACAGCGTGCGCGTGAAAACGCCAGAGGTATACAAGATCATCTTACTAGAGAGGTTTGGGAAGAAGTAAATGCGATGTACCATTCTATCAACCGTTCGTTTGTTACTTTAAAACTAGCCAGTTCTGATGCTTTGGAAATCATTGATTTATTCTTAAAACACAGCATGATGTATGCAGGCATCATGGATGTCACCATGCAGCGGGGTATTGGCTGGAATATTATGAAACTGGGCAAATTTGTCGAACGTAGTATAGAGACGCTTATTCTGACGGATAAACAGTTTGAACTATTTGACTATGACCTCTGTACAGAGCGTGGTATAACCAACTGGCGGTTCCTGTTACTTTCCTTAGCTGGTTATGAAGCGTATTTAAAAACTTATCGAAGTAATAAACACAATCAGCAGGTGTTACACCAAGTCATTTTTAACGCTGATTTTCCGCATTCTGTGCTGTACTGTCTCAATCAGATAGATAGGTCTTTAGCGGTACTTGCTCAGGAAAACAGCAACCCTGAAGTAGCGGATTTACTGAGAATGTTTGGCAGAATGCACAGCAAGGTACGTTTTACAGACCCGTTAACACTTCAGCAGGAAAATATAAAACAGTTTTTTCAGGAATTAAAACATGATCTACAAAATTTTAATTCCAAATTAAGATTGATATTTTTCTCCTATTAAAATACGCGATATGGCTATATATACAATAAAACACGTTACACGGTACACTTACGAAACGCCGGTAATTGAAAGTGTGAACGAAATACGCATATTCCCTTATATATGTAAAGAACAGGAGTTGTTGAACCAAGACTTAACTATAAGCTTCTCTCCTATCTTGCATATTTATAGCGACTACTGGAAGAATAAAGTAGCAACCTTCTCGATATTGCCTCCTCATCGTGAACTGATTATCGAAAATCACCTGACAGTACGTACAACATCACCGCGTTTAATACAGGTAAATTTCCATAGTGATTTCGCTCAACTGACTTCAGAAACAGCAAAAGACTTACATCTTATTGAACTAGCAAAATCCGAAAAGGTTAGAAATCAGACTTCCATTCTTGAGATCATAGATGCCATTTTGGTTGGTGACCCCAGTGTAGCCGAGATGGTAGAACGGTGTAGCAACTACATCTTCAAACACTTTAAGTATGTTCAGGGGATTACAGATGTTGAAACGACTGTAGACGAAATACTTCAGCATAAGGGAGGAGTGTGTCAGGATTTTGCCCATGTTATGCTACAGATTTTAAGAACCATAAAAATTCCATGCCGTTATGTTAGTGGCTATATTTGTCCCAATAAAACAGGTTTACGGGGAGAGGGTGCTACCCACGCATGGGTGGAGGCCTATATTCCAGAATTTGGATGGGCAGGTATCGATCCCACAAACAATGTTTGGGTAACCAATTATCATGTCAAACTGGCTATAGGCAGAAATTTCAAAGACTGCTCTCCAGTTAAAGGTACTTTCCGAGGCAACTGCCAACAATCGCTTTCCGTACACGTGTCCATTCAATATGAAGACGGAAAATCATTTGAACAAACAACGGCCGTCAGTAGAAAAGATCCATACTTAGCCATGGAGTATACCGAAACCAGTCAAATGGGCAATCAGCAACAGCAACAATAGCTGGTTGTCCATTATAAACAATCTATAAGATAGCTTCTCGGATTCTACTCAATTTAATTAATAAATTCTCTAACAGATCTAAGTGTAACATATTTGCTCCATCAGATTTTGCATGAGCAGGATCGGGATGCGTTTCAATGAACAAACCATCAGCACCCACCGCAATAGCGGCCTTTGCGATCGTTTCAATCAGCGCCGGCTTACCTCCCGTGACTCCCGATACCTGATTCGGTTGCTGTAAGGAATGTGTACAATCCATTACAACGGGAACATTAAATGATTTCATCACGGGAATTCCACGAAAATCTACTACGAGATCCTGATAACCAAAGGTATTGCCCCGATCGGTCAAAATCACATTTTGATTACCGGTATCTGTCACCTTGTCGACAGCGAAACGCATCGATTCAGCCGATAAAAACTGACCCTTTTTTACATTAACTGTTTTTCCGGTTTTTGCCGCAGCAGCTAGTAGTTCGGTTTGACGACATAAAAATGCAGGTATCTGTAAAACATCCACATAGGCTGCTGCCATTTCTGCTTCATGTGTTTCATGAATATCGGTAACGGTAGGCACGCCGAAGGTATCCTTTACTTTTTGTAAAATCTTCAATGCTTTTTCATCCCCAATACCGGTGAATGAATCGATTCTGGATCTATTAGCTTTCCTATACGATCCTTTAAATATATAAGGGATATTTAGTTTGTCTGTTATCGAAACAATACGTTCTGCAATGCGCAGCGCTATCTCCTCCCCTTCTATGGCACAAGGTCCGGCCATGAGAAAAAAACTGCTGGAATCACTATGGTGTATTCCGGGTACGATGGTTGTTAAATTCAAAATTTAAAAATTTAAAAATAAAAATTCAAAATTAAAAAGGCATAAAGCTAAGACACAAGACATAAGTAGCAAGACATTAGATATGGAGAATCTTGATACTATCTAACTAACAACTAATTCCCCAACTCCGACATAAATTTAATACGCATCAATTGTATTTCTTCAAAAGTATAGTCTTCTGTACCTAAATCCTTCAGTGCAGCATCAATAGAATCAATTTCGGCGGAACGGAAATAGTCAAACACCTCATCCTGGCGATCTTCGTCGATCATTTCGTCAATAAAGTAGTTAAGATTCAGCTTAGTGCCCGAATTAACAATCGATTCTACTTCCTTCAATATATCTTCGTAGGTAATTCCCTTGGCGGATGCAATATCGTCCAAGCCTATTTTACGATCTATATTCTGTATAATGGATACTTTCAAAGCAGATTTATTAGCCGTACCCTTAATTACCAAATCAAGAGGCCGTTCAATATCATTTTCTTCAACGTAAGATTTAATAAGATTAACGAATTGCCCACCAAATTTCAGGGCCTTTCCAGCCCCCACACCATGAATCTGCTTCAGTTCATCGATGGTTATCGGATAGTGTGTACACATTTCTTCCAGCGACGGATCCTGAAAAACAACAAACGGAGGAAGTCCTTTCGCTTTTGCAATTTTTTTCCGTAAATCTTTCAGCATCTGTAACAACTGACTGTCCAATGCTCCACTGGATTGTGTAGGAGCTTCATCTCCGTCATCATCCGTTCTTTCCATTGGATTGTTCAGATAAAATTTAACCGCATAGGGGTTCTCTATAAAATCCAATCCCGCTTTAGTCAACTTTAAAAGGCCATAGTTGTCAATATCTTTGAACAAAAAATTACTCAATACAGCCTGCCTAATGAGCGATTTCCAATAAATAATACCATGTTCTTTACCCGAACCGAAGAGAGCATGGGTATCATGTTTATAAGAAGAAACAGGTTGGTTATTTTGTCCAACCATCACATTCGTAATATGAAAATCATCAAACTTTTCCCCTTGTTCTTTGATGAAACTGAGAATGTTTCGCAGCGAATCCTCTGCATCAAATTGTGTGCGATGGCTGTTGCAGTTATCACACATGTTATTGCATCCTGTCTCGTTAAAATTCTCTCCAAAATAATGCAATATCTGTTTTCTTCTGCAAACAGATGACTCCGAGTAGTCAATTACTTCTTTTAATATCTGTGTCCCGATTTCTCTTTCAGAAACCGGCTTATCTTTCATAAATTTGGTTAACTTCTCAATATCTTTTTCCGAATAAAAAGCAACGCAAACCCCTTCTCCGCCATCACGACCTGCCCTTCCCGTTTCCTGATAATACCCTTCCATACTCTTTGGGATATCGTGATGGATAACGTAACGCACATCCGGTTTATCAATGCCCATACCGAAGGCTATTGTGGCCACAATAACTTCTACGTCTTCCATCAGAAACTTATCCTGCGTATCGGCCCTGGTTTTGGCATCTAAACCGGCATGGTAAGGTAAGGCCTTAATACCATTGATATTTAAGACCTCTGCAATTTCTTCTACCTTTTTGCGGCTTAAACAATAAATAATACCTGATTTGGATGCGTTATTTTTGATGAATTTAACAATCTCCTTAACGACATTCTTTTTGGGTTTTACTTCGTAATATAAATTTGGACGGTTAAATGACGATTTAAACAAAGTGGCATCATTCATTTGAAGATTCTTCCGTATGTCTGATTGCACTTTAGGTGTTGCTGTAGCGGTTAAGGCGATAATTGGAATATTTTCCCCAATACCATTAATTACCTGTCTAATCTTGCGGTATTCAGGTCTAAAATCATGCCCCCATTCGGAGATACAATGCGCCTCGTCAACAGCCACAAACGAAACCGTAATTAATTTTAAAAACTCGATGTTGTCAATCTTGGCCAGAGATTCGGGAGCAACATACAGCAATTTCGTTTTCCCGTCCAAAACATCTTGTTTCACCCTTGTAATATCGCTTTTATTAAGTGAAGAATTCAAAAAATGAGCGATACTATCCGTTCCTCCAAATGCTCTCAACTGATCGACTTGATTTTTCATCAGTGCAATCAGTGGCGATATAACAACAGCAGTCCCCTCACTCATTAATGCCGGTAGCTGATAACATATGGATTTACCTCCACCCGTCGGCATGATCACAAACGTGTCCCTCTTTTGCAGAATATTAGTGATAATGGCTTCTTGGTCGCCCTTAAAAGTGTCAAAACCAAAAAAATTCTGCAAATTATCAAATAATGTTTTTTCTATCTCCATTGTCCTTCCGAAAAATTAAAGAAAGGCTTATGTCTATTAATGCTTAAAATAACATAAATTTGCCTTAATTCTTACTAAAATTAATAAAAAATATTCGTGAAAACCAAATCTGACATTGAAAATATTGCCGTTACTGTATTAAAGCTTGAAGCAGAGGCCATAAGTAAACTAACTAAAAATATCAACCAGGATTTTGTTAACGCGGTCCATTCCATTCTCGATATAAAGGGGCGAGTAATTATTACAGGAATAGGTAAAAGTGCTATCATTGCACAGAAAATTGTTGCTACCATGAACTCTACAGGAACTCCGGCAATTTTCATGCATGCGGCCGATGCTATTCACGGAGACTTAGGAATGCTACAACAAGATGATATTGTAATAGCTATTTCCAAAAGTGGAAATACTCCCGAAATTAAAGTGCTCGTACCACTGTTAAAAAATGCTGGCGCAAAGATAATCGCAATGGTTGGAAATACAAAATCATACTTGGCTGAACAGGCAGATTTTATTCTCGACATTACGGTTTCCAAAGAAGCCTGTCCTCATAATCTGGCTCCTACTACCAGCACAACGGCTCAATTAGCCATGGGCGACGCTTTAGCCATCTGTTTACTGGAGTGTCGGGCGTTTACAGACGATGATTTTGCCCGTTATCATCCCGGTGGCATTCTGGGAAAGAGGCTCTATTTAAAAGTAGAAGATCTAGCTGGTATGAATACAAAACCTCAGGTAGCTTCGGATACAACGATAAAAGAAGTGCTGGTAGAAATTACCAAAAATAGATTGGGCGCGGTTGCTGTGGTTGACAACAAAAAAATCGCAGGAATTATCACGGATGGTGATATCCGTAGAATGCTGGAATCTCATCATCATATTGGAGATTTGAAAGCGATGGATATCATGGGAAGAAGTCCTAAAACAATCGCTTATAACGAATTGGCCGTTCACGCGTTGAACATGATGAGGAGCAACAATATAACTCAGCTACTGGTTGTCCGTCAAGACACCTATTTTGGAATCGTACATCTCCACGATCTCCTAAAAGAAGGCATCATCTAAATATATGTAAATATATGAAAACAAAAAAGCAGCTTGTTCGCTTAACAAGCTGCTTTTTTTGCTTCCGAATTCAATTATAAAGAATTCAATTTATCGGTAATTTCTTTCGTTTTAGCTTCATCACCTTTTAATTGGTAATAAAAACGCATATTTTCCCAGTATCCCCTAGTTTCTGGGTCTATTGTGGTAGCCTTTTCTAAATAAGGGACAGCTGAATCGGCAAGATCATAAGCTTCCTGCAATTTTGCCTTGTACTCCACTTCTTTATTAGTCGGAATACCGCTTGCATCGTTATATACGTCTCTTGCTTTATTTAAAATAATTGCTGCCGCAGCTCCATAACTACGTGCATCATCTGGTTTTGCCTCTATCCCTTTTTTATACGCTTCCAATGCTTTATCTGGTTGCTTGATAGATTCATAAGCATATCCCAGGAAGAAAGGCAATTCTCCATTTGAAGGGTCAGCAGCCATCTGTGATTCGATATCACTGATTACTTTTTCGCTGTTACCAGTAGTAATGTTCAACACAATTTTCTGATTGATGATTTTTGCACTATCAGGAAAGTGCGTAGCTGCTTCATCGATATATTTAACCGCCGAAGTGGTATCTCCTTTTCTGAGATAAGCATCCGAAAGATTGAGATAAGCATCCGAGCTTTTTGGGATCAACTCTTTGAATCTAGCGATTGCATCATCATATTGCTGGTTGTTCTGCGCAGCAATACCTGCATAGAGCGTTAAAATTGAATCTCCCGGCAGATATTTCAAACCATTATTAAATGCTGTATAAGCAGCTGCAAAATCATTTGTTTCAAAAGCTTTTACACCATTTCCTATCTCAAAGTTTGCCAATAAGCTTCCTGCACGCTCTAAATTTCCTTTTGCCTCTTCATTGTCATCGCCTTCATTCAAGCTTTTAGCTTTTGTAAACGCTTCGCCAGCGGCCTTATAAGAGGCATCTCCCTCTGCTGCTTTACCAGATTTTTGGTTAATCATGGCATATTCTGAATTGATCAGCGCAAGGTAAGTCCAAGTTTCTGGCTGATCTTTTGTTTTCTCATGTGCTGCGGCCTTATCTATTGCCTCTTTGGCTTCTCCCAATTCTTTCAACGCTAGCTCAGGTACGTTCTCTACCGCCCCTCCAGTGAGGGTAGCAAAAGAACTATATTTAGTTTTTGCTTTATTGAGTTCTCCCTTCTGCGCAAAAGCAGCTGTAGAGCCTAAAAAAAACGCAGCTAATAAAATTGACTTGATTTTCATTTTGTTATTGGATTTTAACGATCGTAAAACAGATGCTTTCTTCCTGAAAGCATACCGATTCACCATCTTCTAATTAATATTAATTTGATTCAATTGATTATTTACTCTTTCTAGCTGTACACTGTTTCCAGACTTATCAAACAAAACGGCTAACGACTTCAATGCATTAACAGCATTAGGATCAATTTCGTTTGCCTTTAAAAGATACTGTTGCGCCACATATTGCTTCTCTAGATCTGACGTATCTTTTACAAAATCTTTGAGATATAGTAGCCCCAATTCATAATTACTGTTATAATCATCTGGATCAAGTGTTAAGGTTTTCTTATAGTAGCTTTCTGCTTTCTCCCGATTACCTGTTACCTCATAGGCAAAACCCAACAGATAATTGAGATTAACGCTTTCTGGTTCGAGCGCGAGTGCCTGATCGGCTAACGATACAATCGCATCATAAGCACCATTAGCAGCATAGAGATTTAACAGGGCAAACATAATATCCTTATTCGTAGGAAAATATTCACGCCCTTTTAAAAGTGTGTTCTGTGCCGCATTATTATCTCCCTTTTTTAAATATAGCTTATTTAACGTCAAGACATAACTGGGGCGAGCGCTAGATTTATTCTGTATAAAATCGTTATATAAATTAATCGCTTCTTCGTCTTTACCCAAACGTTCACTTAAAAGTGCCAAGTTATGCTGTACATTAGCACCATCATTATATTGATTTACCTTAAAAAACAACTTATAGGCATTTTCATAGTCATTATTGGTCAAGGCTCTATGAGCTCTGATCAAATAAGCCGACGCCAAGCGCTTTTTCAGATAGTTAAGTTGTGCCTCATTTTCATAATTTAGCTGCTCATCATTTAATCGGCTTAGCATAAACTCGGCTTCATCAATCGGATCTTTTGGGTAACTTTGTGTGCGATTGGAATCGGCTACGGCTAAACTGCTATAAACAAGCGCGCGAAGCAATGTATTGCTATAGGCTGCTGAATCGCGCTTTTCCTTATAAGCCAGATCCGCAAATTTTCTTGCCTCAAATAAATCTTTTATCTCACCGGACTTCGTATATCTGGCAAAGTTATTATTGCCTTCTTTTAAGTTAGATTGCGCCTTGCTTATTTCTGTACCGAAAATTAACAACACTATACAAATGATGATATGGAATGAATTACTTTTCATCAGAATAATTTTTATGCATGCTTATTCATGTCGATATAATGAATTTGTTTCATTTGTTTTTATAACTTGAAACCAATAGAAAGCATCTCCCAACTTGGTAAAAAACTTCCTATAGGGTTTGTTAAAAAATGTTAAGCCTCTTCGTCTTTATCGTCCTCCTTATTTTCACTATCATCAAATTCATCTGCCGAACCATCACTTACCGGCAGCGCTCCATCTATTAGAACAATTTCCTCACCTTCATTGTTTTCCTCATCGTCATGATCGACTTTTGTAATTGATGCAATTTGGTCGCTTTCTTTTAAGTTGATTAAACGAACTCCCTGCGTAGCTCTGCCCATCACTCTTAACAAACTCACCGCAATTCGGATAACAATACCAGATTTATTGATAATCATCAGATCATCGGTATCCGTTACGTCTTTAATAGCAACTAACTGGCCAGTTTTTTCTGTAACATTTAATGTTTTTACACCTTTACCACCCCGGTTTGTTACTCGGTAATCATCAATGTCCGTACGTTTCCCATATCCTTTCTCAGAAACCACCAATACGGTCACTTCTTTGTTATTAACACTAATCATGCCAACAACCTCATCATTTTCACCCGCCAAGGTCACTCCTCTTACACCTGTTGCCGTTCTTCCCATAGGGCGCACCGTAGATTCATTGAAACGTATAGCTCGCCCTGATCTTAGGCCCATTAAAATTTCGCTATTGCCATCAGTCAAACAAGCTTCCAGAAGCTGATCACCCTCATTGATGTTAATAGCATTGATACCATTTGCCCGTGGTCTTGAATATGCTTCCAAAGAGGTTTTCTTAATTGTGCCCCTTTTTGTACACATAATGATGAAGTTATTCTCCAGGTATTCCTGATCTTTTAGATTTTTGACCTTAATATACGCTTTTATTTTCTCTTCTTTAGGTATATTAATAATATTCTGGATAGCCCTTCCCCGCCAGGTTCTGGTACCTTCTGGAATTTCAAATGCCCTTAACCAGAAACATCTACCTGCTTCGGTAAAGAACAACATGTAATTATGTGCAGAAGCCGTTATAATATGCTCTGTAAAGTCCTCTTCTTTGGTAGTAGAGCCCAGTGAACCTTTACCTCCGCGTGCTTGTAAACGATACTCAGTTAAAGGTGTGCGTTTTACATAGCCTTCATGTGAAATCGTAATGACAATTTCTTCATCATCAATGAAATCTTCCATCCGCATATCTTCCGCAGAATGAACAATTTGAGAGCGGCGCTCATCACCATATTTCTCTTTAACTTCCAAAAGTTCATCTTTGATGATCTGCATCCGGAGGGCTTCATCAGCAAGGATAGATTTTAAATACTCGATGGTTTTCATCAACTCCGCATATTCCTCTTTGATCTTATCGCGTTCCAGTCCGGTTAACCTTCTGAGCGTCATATCCAGAATCGCTCTAGCTTGAATATCCGACAGCCCAAATTTCTCCATTAATCCAACACGCGCATCTTCAGGTGTATCTGAAGAACGGATCAATTGGATAACCTCATCAAGATGATCTAAAGCAATCAGTAACCCTTCTAATATATGTGCTCTTTTCTCAGCCTCCGCCAACTCAAACTTGGTCCGACGGATAATTACCTCATGGCGATGTTCCACGAAGTGATGAATCATGTCTTTCAAGTTGAGCAACATGGGCCGGCCATGTACCAATGCAATATTATTAACGCTAAAAGACGTTTGTAATGCGGTGTATTTAAATAAATTATTTAATACAATAGAGGCATTTGCATCCCGTTTAACATCGTACACAATACGCATACCATCACGGTCTGATTCATCCCTTATTGCAGAGATACCTTCAATTTTTTTCTCGTTCACCAGGTCGGCAGTTCTCTTAATCATGTCTGCCTTATTAACCTGATAAGGAATTTCGGTTACAATGATTGTTTCCTTATCGTTTTTTGAAACTTCTATCTCAGCCTTAGCCCGCATCACTACTCTACCCCTACCCGTTTCGAAAGCGTCTTGAACACCCGAATAACCATATATTACCCCGCCTGTTGGAAAATCTGGCGCTTTAATATGGTGCATCAACTCAGCGATGGTAATATCTCTGTTATCGATGTACGCTATGGTTCCATCAATCACTTCCGTTAGATTGTGAGGAGCCATGTTGGTGGCCATACCTACCGCAATACCGGAAGCGCCATTTACTAATAAATTAGGAATTTTAGTTGGTAATACAGTAGGTTCTTGTAGGGAGTCGTCAAAATTCAATTGATAATCGATGGTGTCCTTGTTGATATCAGCCAACATCTCTTCAGCGATCTTTTTTAATCTAGCCTCTGTATAACGCATTGCTGCAGGACTATCTCCATCAACGGAACCAAAGTTACCCTGCCCGTCTACCAAGGGATACCGTAAACTCCATTCCTGGGCCATTCTTACCATGGTATCATAAACAGAGGAATCACCGTGTGGGTGATATTTACCGAGCACATCCCCTACAATACGTGCAGATTTTTTGTAAGGTTTGCTACTGGTAACTCCCAGATCAAGCATTCCGTATAATACCCTTCTATGTACAGGTTTCAAGCCATCCCGAACATCTGGCAGGGCTCTGGAAACAATTACCGACATCGAATAATCAATGTAGGCAGATTTCATTTCTTCTTCTATACTAATAGGTATAATCCGGTCATTAGCCGGCACCAAATTATCTTCATTTTCTGTTTCGTCAGCCATACTTAATGTAGTTCGTTAAAATAAACTATTTCACTTTAGCGCATGCGAAAATAATAAAAAACTTTGAGAATTGGCTATACGCCATAAGCGGTGAGCCGTTGCACGCAAATGCTATTACTTACCTAGCTACCACTGAAGGTGTTAACCATTCAACCAATCGACCCCTTTTTTGAGCAACTGTAAGGTTCTCTCTTCTGCAGAGCCGTGGATTGGTTGGTAATTATACGCCCAATTGGCCTGTGGTGGTAAGCTCATTAGGATGGATTCAATCCTTCCGTTGGTTTCCAAACCGAACTTAGTACCTGAATCATACACCAAATTGAACTCTACATACCGACTTCTACGGATATATTGCCAATTCTTTTGTTCTTCAGTAAATACGTTGTCTTTATTTCTTTTGATCAATTCGGCATAAATGGGAACAAAACTCTGACCAACAGCTTTTGAAAACTCAAATATTTCATCAAAAGAATGTTGCGTATTCTCTGGACGCAAACGGTCGTAGAAAATACCACCGATACCACGTGTCTCCTGCCGGTGTTTAATAAAGAAATAATCGTCAGCCCAAGCTTTAAAGCGCGGGTAATAGGAAATATCAAATGAATCACATACCGTCTTCAAGTAATTGTGAAAAAAAGCAGCATCTTGCTGAAGAATGTAGTGAGGTGTCAAATCGATTCCACCACCAAACCATCGTGTCTCCTCATTCAGTTCAAAATAACGGATATTCATGTGAATGATCGGTACCCAAGGATTTCTAGGATGGATCACGATGGAAACGCCGGTGGCAAAAAAATCATCCTCCTTTACCTGAAAAGCCTCCTTTATTTTTTCGGGAAGCTTGCCATGTACCGCGGAGAAGTTTACGCCTCCCCTTTCAATAACATCTCCGTTTTGAAGGATTCGCGTACGTCCACCGCCCCCACCATCCCTACTCCAAAGTTCTTCTTCAAACACTGCACCTCCATCTGCTATCTCCAAGCCTTTACAAATGCTATCTTGAATCTGCTGATAAGCTGCTGAAATATCATCTTTCGTAATCATGGGCACAAAGTTAAACATTTACACTTCTATTGTGCCACAATATACACTGTCTGAAATCGCATCGTGCATAGATGTTACAAAAGCCATGAAAGCATGAATCTTTGTTTGTTTAGGAATCGCTTCGCCCGCACAACCAAATGCCAACACCTCCTCTCCTACCTTTGCGCTGACGCCACCTAGCATCATTGCACCCAAAGCTTGGTATTCGAAGCTTGTTATAAAGAGCATTGTTCGGACGGAAGCATTCGTTCTCCACGGACCTGCATCCCATTCAAATTTAACACCTGCTGCCGTCAGGGTTGCCCTAGCATCTATCGGCTTGATTAAGTCTCCTTTCGCAAGCAGAACCTGATGAAAATCAATTGATAGCTCTGGGTATTCCCCCTTGATGGCATTCTTTTTATTATAACTCATTGCAGCATTGAACGCAGAAATATTCCTCATTCTTGCCTCAAGTGAGAAACCTAAACGGAGAAAGGGAATCGCCTGTTGTAAAAAGCTTTGCACCAGACTCATTTTCTGCCTATTAGCCAATTCCAAGACGCTAGGCTGACGCTTTTTATTTACGCGTGGCAAGCCTCTTATTACCGATATGCCTTTCCATTCGTAGCCAACAACACTGCCAACTTTACCTTTGAAAGAGCCATTGGCGCCATTTTTTAGTACTGCCATAATTTCTATTAATATGTAGAACAAGTGAAGGGTACAAGATAACAATTAAACCTGAATAATTTATAATATTAACCGAATTTAAATATAACTTAATAGGTATTTAAACAAGACATTATACGTATATATCCCTATAATGTCCCTACTATCTCCCTGTTAAGTCCCTATAATACCCCTTTTAAATTATAATCTATTGAGTTGTTAATATCCAATTGAAGTAAAGTGCTAGCAGCTCAACAACTGTTTTGATTTATCTCTTTCAGTCAAGTTTTATCTCAAAAAAAACACAAATAGCTAAAAATCGACTAATAATATCAAACTAATTCAACAGCGCAGTTAGGCATTTGTAAATCAGTATAAATCAATCTAACTTCGCCGTATCATAATTTAGGTTTATAATTGGTTAGTAAAAGTCCCTCAATCTCCCCGGTTGAGGGCTTTTTTATTCTAGCACTAAGACGGCAGTTAGTAGGGGTTTCATAAAAAGATTAAATTTGTAAAAAAGCTTGTCTAAATTTGCAAAAACCAAGAAACGATAATGAATATCCTGATCATCGAAGATGAGTCGCGTATTGCTCAATTGCTCCAGAGAGGTTTGGAAGAAGCTGGCTATAAAGCTACACTTGCCTATGATGGTTTGCTGGGAAAGAAGTTGGCCTTGCAGAACGTATACGACCTGATCATAATGGATATTATACTACCAAAAATCAACGGTATAGATTTGTGCCTCGAAATCAAAGCATTATACCCACATTTACCGATTATTATGTTAACTGCTTTGGGAACTACAGATGATAAGTTGGAAGGCTTTGATGCTGGAGCGGATGATTATTTGGTCAAACCTTTTGATTTTAGAGAATTGGAGGCACGAATTCGCGTATTGCTAAAAAGAAAATCAAACGCTCATGGGGCAGAACACTCTGTATTACGTGCCGGCGAACTTGAAATGAACTTACATACGAAATCAGTAAAAAGGGCCGGTAAGGAAATCAATCTGACGCCCAAGGAATTCAAACTCTTAGAATATATGATCAGAAATAAAGAACGCGTGTTGCCGCGGGTGGAAATAGCGGATAAAGTGTGGGATACTACTTTTGATACGGGTACGAATTTCATCGACGTGTATATTAATTATCTTCGAAAAAAAATAGACAAGGACTACGAAGAAAAATATATTCATACCAAACCGGGTATGGGCTTTATCTTCAAAGTAGAACAGAGCTAACTAATTTCTATCATAGATGAAAATCAGGAATAAACTTACCTTGCTGTATTCGCTCCTTTCGGCAGGCGTCTTACTGATTTTTGTGCTTTTTTTTTACGTTTCTTTTTCCAATGACCAAAAAGAGGAGTTTTATAATCTGATCAAGCAGCATGCCATCACGAAGGTTTACTTTTTATTCGACCTGAATATCAAACCGGAAGTACTGCAAACTATTTATGCTAATAACAGCGCACGGACAATTAATGAAGAAGTCGCTATTTACGATAGCAACTATCGATTAATTTATCATGATGCTGAAAATAAGGATATCGTTAAGGAAACTACGCAACTGCTTGATTCTATTGCGAAAAATAAGGAAGTTCGTTATAAATTAAATGATTATAATGTAACGGCGTTTACGCTGAGTCATAACGACCAAATATACATTATCACAGCTGCTGCAATTGATCGGTATGGGCAAGAAAAACTCCAAACCATATTGGAGTATTTGACCATTGCCTTTTGTTTATCACTGTTATTAATCATCATTGCAGGACGCTTCTCTGCAGAACAAGCCTTAAAACCTGTTTCTGATATGGTGAGCAATGTGGAAGAAATTACAGCAAATAATTTAGACTCCAGAATTAATATCGGGAATGGAAAAGATGAACTAGCCGAACTAGCTATTACTTTTAATGAAATGCTCAATCGATTGGAAAAATCGTTCAATGCACAGAAAGAATTCGTTTCCAATATCGCACATGAGGTCAGAACTCCTTTGTCTACTATTATCACCGAATTAGAACTCTCCTCAAATAAACCAAGAAGTATTGAACAATATCAGCAGATCATTCGACTAACGCTGAAAGATGCGCAAACGCTTGCAAAATTGACAACAAATTTATTGGATTTGGCCAAGGCAAGCTACGATCCTACTCAGATATCTTTTAAAGCCATTCGCGTTGACGAGATTTTGTTGGATGCAAAACATAATCTGCAAAAGCAATTTCCACACTACCATATAAAGATTGATTTTACGGAAGCTCCCGATTCTGAAGACGAAATCACCATCAGTGGAAACAGCTATCTTTTACAGGTAGCTTTCGCAAATATCATGGAAAATGCCTGTAAATTCTCAGATGATCAAAGCTGCGAGGTTAAAATTTCGTATCTCGACAACCGTACAGTTATTGATTTCATTGACAAGGGAATAGGTATTTCCAATGACGATCTCGATAAGGTATTCATACCGTTCTATAGAGGACAAAATAAGGATCGCTCCAGAGGGCATGGTATTGGTATGGCACTTTGCCAACGTATAATCAATTTACATCATGGAGAGATTAACGTATCATCCAAATTGGGTGATGGAACAAACTTTGAAATAAGCTTACCTCATGTATGAAGACAGTTATACTTTCCTATTATCCAGAATCCTGAATGTTACCAACAATAAATTCATGGCTATTGCTGCTTCTAATAATTTTCTAATAAAAATATAAAAGCTTTCTAACCGGCTGTCCGCACTGCGTTTTCCAACTTTGCATCGACAACAACAAATATTAGTATGCAAAGATTATTTTGGATGCTCGGACTTTTATTCTTTTATAATATCAATGGCGCGAGCGCTCAGTACCTTAGTTTAAAGGAAGCGTTACAACGGGCTAAAACGCAAAATCCAGTTTTAGGAACAGAGATTTATCAGATTAAAACGGCAGCTGCGGATAGTATGACTGCGACCTTGAGGCCAAATCCTTCATTTCATAACGAAACCATCCAATTGGCTCAAAGTAAAAATTTCACTCCCAATACCTCGTGGTCTAACCCCTTGAACCGTCAAGTCTTGTTTACGCTTACTAAACCTTTTCAGTTAGCAGGTCAGCGGCAAAAGAAAATAGATCTTGCGAAGGAGCAGATTGACTTATCCACTAAAAACTATCATGAAACAGAGAGGGAGGTATTGGCCGAGGTTGCTTCGAAATGGATGGATGTATATACTGCGCACAAACAACTGGACATTCTAAAAATTGCTAAAAGTAACATCGATTCGCTCAGCGAGATCAACATTGTTCGTATCAAAAATCAGGTAATTACACAAACTGATTTTATGCGTACCCAATTATTGGCAAATGAATATGGACTAAAAGTAAAAAGTGCCGAACAGGAACTAAATAATCGATTGATGGAACTGAAGTATCTAACAGGTTCCAATTTCAGTGATATAGCTGCTTCTGATCAGTTTGCTCTGGCTGAAAATTTAGAAAGAGATTCTCTACTACAGCAAGCATTAGCTAACCGATCGGATATAAGAGCTGCTCAATCTTTAATCAACGTTTCGAATAAGAACATAGCTCTTCAGCACAGCCTGGCAGTACCTGTTCCGGAATTTGGCTTTATGTGGAATCCTCAAAACACCATTCAATACGTAGGTTTTGCCCTCACCTTTGATCTTCCCGTTTTTTCTAGAAACCAGGGCGAAATTAAAAAAGCACATATCCTGAAAGATCAATCGGAACAGCAATATGCCGCTATACGAGGCAAGGCACAAACAGAGCTGATGACGGCTTATGCAAGCTATCAGACGCAAAAGCAGAATACACACAAATTTACAAACGGCTTACTGGAACAATCAGCACACATCTTAGCAAATGTAAAGTATGCTTACCTCCGTGGTGGAACAACGCTTATAGATTTTTTAGAGGCACAACGGAGCTGGTTAGAGACACAACAGCAATATTATGATGCTCTCCAGCTTTACAGACAAAGCTATATTCAACTGCTCTATGCGAGCGGATTAATTAATCAGTTAGCAGAGTAAATATTATGTACAATATCCTTATAACAGCTAAATAAGTTAAATCATTTAATAATGAAATCGATTCTATTTCTTTTAGTGTCTTCGCTTTTATGGATGGCCTGCTCTTCTAATCAGGATAACAAGATAGAGCGGGTTGAAGCACCGATTGTAAGCAACGATGGCCAAACGATCACTTTCAAAGACTCTTCCATGCGTCACTTCTTTCAAACGGAACCCGTTTATGACGGTCTTGTAAGTGCAGCATATACAGCACCTGGCAAAGTTGCCGCTACGGTAGTTGCCTCCGTTGCCGGAGCATCGCAAAATGTCGTACTTTTTGACAATCCAGACTTGGCTAGCAGTTATACTGCGCTGGCACAGCACCAAACAAATATTCACCAGATTCAACAGATTAACCTAAAGCAGAAGGAGATTGAACTGGATCGCGCTTCAGATTTATTGAATCACGGAGCAGCTACCGGTCGCGACGTGCTGGAAGCTCAAACTGCGCTATCGCTTGAAAGGAGTAATCTGGCTAACGAGAAGGCCTCATTGATACAATATGAAGCCAATCTTAAACAGGGGGGCTTTGATCCGGGTACTCTGCGGCGAGCCCCTACCGGAAAGGCCTATGTAATTTGCGACATACCCGAAAATCAAATTAGCAATATTCGTGAGGGCGGTGCCTGCTATGTTATATTTTCGGCATATCCTGACAAAACTTTTAGAGGGCAGATAGAAGATATTGCCGACGTGGTAGATAATGTAACGCGCATGGTAAAACTTCGCGTTAGTATATTGGACAATAGCAGTTTACTAAAAGCAGGCATGTTTGCTCAAGTCTCCTTCGACCTCAAGAATACAGGTAATCAAACGACCATCGATAAAGAATCTTTTGTGACAGTAGATGGTAAAGACTATGCTTTTGTCAGTAAAGGAAACGGTGTTTTCGAGCGAAAAGCAATAAAAATCGGTCAACAAATGGGAGAGCGACTAATTGTGCTGGAGGGATTAGAAAAAAACGATCAGGTGGTAATAAAGGGAACTATCCAACTGAAGGGCTTATCCTTTGGATACTAATGACTCCCGATGAGTAACGAACAATAAATAACAAACAACGAATAACATGTTACAGGCACAGATATATATCAATAAAAACGAGTTCTTAGGCAGTCAACCACTCTATGAATTCATGATGCAGTTTCTGATCAAGCATCAGATCAAAGGTGCTACTGCCTTTAACGGGAGTCTCGGGTATTTACAGGGCAGTCGCCTTAGTCGGCCCAACGATCTTTTCAGCTTTGATGAAATACCATTGCTCATTACATTCATCGATGAAGACGACAAGGTTAAAGAAGTGCTGCGATCACTGAGGACTGTCACTAAAGCAGGTTACGTAGTCATTCACGAAGTACGGGAATGGTTAGAGTAACAACGAACCGATAAGAAGAAGAAAAAATGATTAGGAATCTATTAATATTCTCGTTAAAAAACCGGTGGACGGTAGTCGCCATCGGTATCCTGCTCATGGTAGCAGGATACTACTGCTTCACTCAACTAAAAATAGAAGCCTATCCCGACATAGCCGACACAAATGTAATTGTTGTTGCTCCTTTCCCTGGACGGGCAGCAGAAGAGGTGGAACAGCAAGTAACAGTACCTATTGAACGTGTTTTGCAAAACACCCCCAATGTACTGGATCGTAGAAGTCGCACTATATTCGGCTTGAGTGTGGTGCAGCTTACCTTTAAGGATGGTACTGATGACTATTTTGCAAGACAGCAGGTAATGGAGCGTTTAGGCGCTACACAACTTCCTGAAGGAGTGAGTCCTGAACTAGCTCCCTTGTCAACTGCAGTTGGCGAAATCATGCGCTATGTAGTAGAGGCTCCCCCCTCTTTTACACCCACACAGTTGCGTGACTTACAGGATTGGGTAATAAAACCTGCCCTTTTGCAAACACCTGGTATTGCGGACGTTACCACCTTTGGTGGTCCTATGAAGCAATTTCACATCTTTGTTTCACCAGAAAAGCTTCGTAAATACAATTTAAGCATCGCAGATATTGAAACGGCAGTCGATAACAATAATCAGAATACCGGTGGAAATATTATCAATCGAGGTGGGCAGGGGTTTGCGGTGAGGGGCTTAGGTGCAATTAAATCGGAGAATGACATTCTCAATATTGTTCTCAAATCAGTTAATGGCATGCCAATATTTGTTCGGGATGTGGCCAATGTGGAGGTTGGGCCCCCTCCTCCCAATGGTGTATTGGGTTATACTGTTACCTCTGACAGCATAGATGTGAGTAACGGTGTAGAAGGCGTTGTACTCTTGCGACGCTATGAGAATCCCAGTGATGCCTTAGCATTACTAAAACAAAAAATAGCCGATGTGCAGACACATGATCTTCCAGAGGGAGTACAAATAAGGCCCCTTTACGACCGAAGTTTTCTAATTAATCACTCCTTGGAAACCGTTGCACATACACTATTTGAAGGTATAAGCATCGTAGTCATCCTCTTAATCTTTTTTCTTGGTAGTGTGCGTAGCGCATTGGTAGTTGCTCTTACCATTCCCTTTTCCTTGCTGTTCGCTTTTATTCTCATGCGCCTAACCGGAATTCCAGCCAACCTACTCTCACTTGGAGCGATCGATTTCGGAATCATTGTGGATGGAGCCTGCGTGATGGTTGAACACCTCATCCGAAAGTATAGAACGGCTTCAGCGGAGGAAAAGAAAGAAGGGATTGTAAAAATCACCCTTTTATCCGCACAGGAGGTAGGTAGAGAGATTTTCTTTTCGGTTACCATTATCATTTTGGCATACATGCCCATTTTATTGATGACAAGAGTTGAAGGAAAACTATTTTCGCCTATGGCACTGACTTTAGCCTTTGCGGTCATCGGCTCCATGCTCGCGGCTTTAACCGTTATTCCTGTATTGATTTCATTTGTATATCACAAAGCCCTCAGCAACCATCAAAAACCCTTGAAAGAACATCATAATAAGATACTGGTCTTCCTTGAAAATATGTACGGTAAAACATTGAAAATATTCCTTTACCGGTATAAACGCACCGTTGCTATTGGCTTTTTTCTAGTAGCTATTTGTATTCTATCCGGAGCAAAATTAGGTTCAGAGTTTCTTCCTACCTTGGATGAAGGTTCTATATTTTTAAGGGGAAACTTCCCCTCCGGTATCAATATTCAAGAGAATGCCAAATATGCACCCGTCATCAGAAAAGTCATTTCGGAGTATCCCCAAATTGCTTTTGTGATCACGCAAACCGGTCGTAATGATGACGGCACAGATCCATTTCCCGCTAACAGAAATGAAATTTTGGTCGGATTAAAGGATTATAAACTTTGGAGCGATACCATTGCGAAATCAACTTTAGTTAACAACATGAAGGCTGATCTATCTAAGGCTTTACCAAGTGTAAGTTTTTCAAGCGGACAGCCAATTATCGATCAAGTAATGGAAATCGTAACCGGATCGGCCGCTGACCTGGCAGTATCCATTGTTGGCGATGATTTACACCTCATGCGTCAAAAGGCAGACAGTATCGCTGCCATTGCCAAAAATATGCAAGGAAGTGAGTCGGTTAATATCGAGCAAGAAGGGCCGCAAGAACAAATTGCCGTAAACATTAATCGGGAGAATGCGGCTAGGTTTGGCATTAATATTTCGGATATACAAAATATGATCGAAGCCGCCATTGGAGGTAAAACTATTTCCGAAATATACGATGGTGCAAAACGTTACGATATCGTTGTACGCTATTTACCTGAATACAGGGCTGATATTGATGCTTTAAAAAAGCTACTGGTAACATCGGCTAGCGGCAATCTTGTGCCTATGGGACAACTTGCCACTATTGGTTACATCGAAGGGCAAACCAATATTTACCATTATGGAAGCAAACGAATGATCACTGTGCGAACCAATATAGAAGGGAGAGACCAGGTAAGTTTTGTAAAGGAGTTACAGCAAAAAATAAACACACAGGTTCATATTCCCAAGGGATACGATGTTATTTATGGCGGGCAGTACGAGAACCTGGAAAGAGCAGGCAAGCAACTGCTGTTTACCATTCCATTAACAATTAGCTTGGTTTTTGCGTTCCTATATTTACTCTATCGAAATTTCAAAGACACGCTCCTAACCATGAGCTGCATTCTTTTTGCCTTGGGAGGTGGCATCGTTGCCTTGCTTATAAGAGGTTATTATTTTAACGTATCCGCAGGTGTGGGCTTCGTGAGCATCTTTGGTATTTCGGTGATGGCTGGTGTGCTGATTGTATCTTCGCTCAATAGAAACTTCAATAATTTTTCCACTTATGGCCTGCCAGTTCACGAGCAAAAATCAATTATTCTAAATACTTCTAAAGGACAGTTACGTGCGGTTTTGACCATTCTGATTGTGGCCATCATCGGTCTGTTCCCTGCCGCCACTTCCAGTGGAATCGGTTCGGACGTTCAGCGTCCGTTGGCAACGGTAATTATAGGAGGACTAACAAGCACCCTACTATTTGCACCGCTCTTAATCCCACCGCTGTTCTGGTGGACCAGCCAAGGAAAGTTAAGAGGAAAGAATAACGGTTAAAGAGAAACAATTAGGCTCTTTTTTCTATATATATCCGCCCCATTTCATTCTAAATGATGAAGTGGGGTTTTTTATTGTTCAATATAATTTAAATCCTTATCAAAACTCTCTTTCAGTTGGCTGAGTGCAAACATAGCCACTCCACTTAAAAGTAATATCATAATCATTGCCGCAGTAATGATATCGAATTTATGTACAAAAAATTCGAACAGAAAAGTACTGGGTACCAAAGCTCCACGTACAAAGTTAGGAGCGGTAGTAGCAACGGTTGCTCTTAAATTAGTACCGAATTGTTCGGAGGCAATTGTCACGAAAGTTGCCCAATATCCAACGCCAAAACCCATAAAAAAGGCTAACCATACAAATTTAGATGGTGTAATTCCTGTGCTCATAAGGTACCAGAATGAACTGATAATGATTAATAATTGAAAAAAGAACACCGCTTTTTTTCTAGACTTCGTTACTTGTGCATAGAGGCCAGCAAAGATATCCCCTAAGGAAATGCCAATGTACGCAAACATGATTCCCCTACCTGCACTAAGTGTTTCAGTAGCACCTAAAGCAGCACCAAATTCAGGGGCCTGTGTAATCAATATCCCAACCACAAACCAGATCGGTAAACCTATGAGCAAACAATATAAATATCTTAAAAATCTTTCCTTGTTTTTAAAGAGCATCAAAAACTCCCCTTTTGCAACATGTTTTAAATCTGCATTGGCTGCAAACATACCCGACTCAAATGTGCCTACACGCAAGAGCAACAACAATAAGCCCATTCCTCCGCCAACAAAATAGGCATTTCTCCAATCGAAATGTTCAGCCACATAAAATGCCACAATAGCACCTAAAACGCCGATTCCAGCAATCAGCATCGTGCCATAACCCCGTTTATCTCTCGGCATACTTTCGCTCACTAGCGTAACCCCAGCGCCCAATTCTCCTGCCAGGCCAATACCTGCTATAAGACGAATCCAGGCATAACTATGGATGTCGTGTACAAAACCATTAGCCGTGTTGGCAAGTGAATACATCAGAATGGAGCCGAACAACACTTTAATTCTTCCAAACTTATCGCCTATAATACCCCAGATGACTCCTCCTATCAACAAACCAATCATTTGCATATTCAGCACATACTCCCCGCCCGTTCGCATCATCTGAGTGGCTACGCCAATATCTTCGAAACTTTTAACTCTTACTATCGAAAAAATAACAAGATCATAAATATCAACGAAATAGCCTAAGGAGGCCACCAAAACCAGTAACCATACTTTGGATGGTGCTTGCTTTATCTGTTCTATTGCCATGTAGGGATTATGAAAAATTAGGCTAAAATATAAATTTTGAGTTTATTCTAATGAAACCTGCATGAGTAACTCGCAAAAAAAATGAATAACTCATGCAAGCTTCATCTCTATTAAAAAAACAATTTATTCTAATGAAAAATCTTATTACTTTAGCTCAGCACAGCCAGTAAACAAACAATTTTAGTTTACGCGCATTTAACTAATTACATGAAGGTATCCGAGAGCACATTAAAATGGGTTATGCGTCTTTATCCCCCCCTGCTTTTTCAACGAATCTGGGTTCAAAAATTTCATAAAGATTTTAAGGGGGTCGATGTAAAAATTACACACAGTATATTGAATAGAAACTATAATTCAACTATATTTGGGGGTACGATTTATGCGGCATCTGATCCTTTTTATGCATTATTGTTTGATCAGATTTTCCGGAGAAAGGGCTATAAGACGAGGGTATGGCTCAAAAGTGCATCTATTGATTATATTAAGCCGGGGCGGACTTCTCTCTACTTCCAGATACAATTAACAGATGACGATATCGAAAATGCCAGGGTGTTATTGAATACTGTGGGTAAATTTGTGCAAAAGTTTCCAATAGAGGTTGTAGATAAGAACGGGCAGGTATGTGCTCGGGTAACCAATGAGGTCTACGTCAGGAATTTAAAATACAATAATGAGCAACCCACCGTTGCTTACTAAGTAAAGGTATAGTTTATTAGGTCTATTTAACCGAAAAAAATGAAGTTAAAAGCAATTATACTACAAGGGGAAGGCGAACAACTGGACTTTAAGAATAAAATCAGCAATGAAAGTAAAATTGCTAAAACACTTGTAGCTTTTGCCAACAATAAAGGTGGAAAATTGTTGATCGGCGTTGCGGATGACGGACATATTGTTGGTGTGAAAAGCGAAGATGAAGAACGCTATATGCTGGAAAAATCAGCATATCGCTACTGCAAACCCGCTATTGAAATTAAATTCGAAGAAACTTATGTAGACGACAAGCTGATATTGGTTGCCGAAATTCCGGAAAGTGATACAAAACCGCATTATGCGTTGGGAGAAGATGGAAAATGGTGGGTGTATATTCGCGTGAAAGATAAAAGTATTTTAGCCGGAAAAGTGGTTGTAGACGTATTAAAAAGGCACACTATGGCTGATGGGGTCTTGATAACCTATACGGATAAAGAAAAACAACTGCTTACTTTCTTAAATGAGCAACAAAAAGTACTGTTAATCGATATATGCAAACATTTGCAGTTATCGAGACGGAAAACGCAACGCTTGTTGGTCAATATGATCCTTGCGGGAGTGGTGAAGGTAAATACAACCAAGGAAGCCGAGTTCTATTTGCCGGTGGCGGTATAACTTTGTTAAGATTAGCTGTAAAAAATCATAGGTGAACCCGACATGATTAATCCGCCAGCTGGCGAAAAACATACAGGGTACGATTATTTATTCACGAATTCTAAATGTTGCTTTTGTGTTCATAAGCCCTTCGGGGTTTAATCATCAAGGGCTTCATCTGAAAGTATAAAAAAAATAAACAGATGAAATATAGTAATTTAACGCCATTTATTTTGGGCCTTACTTTTATTGGCTGCAATGCAGCTAATGAAAACCTACAATTGCAAGAACAGGTCATTGCAGTACACGATTCGATTATGCCTAAAATGGGCACATTTGTTAGAGATAATCTTAAAATTGATCTCTTGTTAAACAAGATGGATAGCGTAAAAAGGGCAGATCCCTCCGTTGATACAGCATTTGAAAAAGAAAAACTAAGGTCTCTTCAATCTAGTTTAAAAGAAGCTAACGAAACCATGACAGATTGGATGCATAATTTTGACCCCGCTCAGGATGGTAAAGGAACCGAAGAAATTGAATCTTATCTACAAAGTGAACTCCAAAAGATTCGCGAACTAAAGAACACCTTTTCTGAAGTGGAAAAAGAAAGCGGACAAGTACTCGAAAAATATAAATAAATCAAACATACCATGTCATCATACAATTTAGCCTTGATAGGCTGTTTATTATTTTTTTCGTGCGGTCAAACTTCAAAAAAAACTCTTCCAATACTGGGAGAAAGAGAAGCAGTAACGAAGGAAGTAAATGGTAAAACGATCACCGATACGGTTTACCAAACAATTCCGGCTTTTTCATTTATCAACCAAGATAGCGTGATCATTACCGAGAAAGATTTTGACAACGGCATCTATGTTACCGATTTCTTCTTTACTTCCTGTCCGAGTATTTGCCCTGTAATGAGCAAAAACTTGCTGAAAGTGCTCGCTAAATTTAAGGATAATAATCAAGTAAAGATTTTATCGCATAGTATAGACACCAAATACGATACCCCTTGGGTGCTGAAAAGATATGCCGACAAACTGGGAGTAACTGGCGATCAATGGCAATTCGTACATGGTTCAGAAAAAGACATTTATGGTATAGCAGATAAATATATGGTTTATGCCAAAGAAAATGCCGATGCTCCGGGTGGATTTGAACACCAGGGTTGGTTGATACTGGTTGATGGTAAAAAAAGAATCCGCGGAGCATACGACGGCACCGATAATGACCAGGTGGCCCAACTGATGGAAGATATGGATATATTATTGGGCGAGAATGAGTAATTACTTCGTTTATGTACCATTCTTTTTCTTGCTAATATTGATTTTTGCAAATGCCTGTCAGGGAGAAAATGAGATAAAAAAAGCTCAATTCTTTACTAATGGCAAATCTTTATATACGGTAAATTGTGAAAATTGCCATGGCGTAAAAGGTGAAGGGTTAGGAAATCTTTATCCTCCTTTGTCGGACACTGCCTCTATACAATCTAATCGTACGAGATTAAGCTGTATGATCAAGTATGGTATTCACGAAGAACTTATTATTGACAATAGAAAATTTGATACTGAGATGCCTGCCAACCTTTCGCTAACGGAGCAGGAAATAGCCTATATACTTACTTACGTTGGCAATTCATTTGGAAATGAATTGGGTTTGGTTAGTACGGAGGAAGTGTCTTCGACACTCAAAAGATGCGGTCAAGATCAGTGAGGTTAAGTGGGTTTAACTACTAACATATCTCATTTTCAATTTTGATAATTTTATAGTAGGTTTGCATGAAAAGCAAGCTGTTCTATCGCCGCACATTTAAGTGAGGAGGAAAGTCCGGGCAATACAGAGCATCTCGCTTCCTAACGGGAAGGTTCTGATCCATGATTGGAAACGGAAAGTGCCACAGAAAACAAACCGCTCCGACACGTTGGAGTAAGGGTGAAAACGTGAGGTAAGAGCTCACGGCCTTGTATGGCGACATACATTGCGGTAAACCCCGGGAATTGAAAGACCAAATAGGTCCTGAATAGAGGGTTGCTCGCTCTCTCTGCCTTTGGCAGATTCAGGATGGGTAGGTCGTTTGATCCTATGAGTGATCATAGGGCTAGATAAATGATAGAAATCTTGATTTATCAGGAATACAGAATCCGGCTTATAGGCTTGCTTTTTATTTAAACAGCATATCAATTGCGAATGATGACGCAATAAACAATTATGGCTAAAATACTAATTATTGATGATGAACGTGCCATACGGAGCACGCTGAGGGAGATTCTAGAATATGAAGATTACCAGGTGATCGATGTAGACAATGGTATCGATGGTTTAGATGTTATCAAAAAAGATACTATCGATCTGGTATTGTGCGATATCAAGATGGGTAGAATGGATGGTATGGAAGTCTTAACAGAGGCTCTTCTGATAAAGCCAGACCTACCATTTATCATGATATCCGGCCATGGCACGGTGGAGACAGCAGTAGAGGCCAGTAAAAAGGGAGCATACGATTTTATTTCTAAACCGCCTGACCTGAACAGATTACTTATTACCGTACGGAATGCTTTGGAGCGCGGAAACTTAGTTACCGAAACCAAAGTACTAAAACGTAGAGTAAGCAAAACGAGGGAAATTCTGGGTGAATCGGATGCTATTGGCAGAATTAAAGAAACCATTGATCGAGTTGCCCCAACGGATGCGCGTGTATTGATAACTGGAGCCAATGGTAGTGGTAAGGAACTGGTTGCCCGATGGCTCCACGAAAAATCTAGCAGAGCGAATTCCCCTCTTATCGAAGTAAACTGCGCTGCCATTCCTTCGGAATTGATTGAAAGCGAATTGTTCGGACACGAAAAGGGATCTTTTACCTCGGCAGTAAAGCAGCGTATAGGCAAATTCGAACAGGCAGATAAAGGAACCTTGTTCCTAGACGAAATTGGTGACATGAGTTTATCTGCTCAAGCAAAAGTGCTTCGCGCTTTACAGGAAAATAAAATCACCCGAGTAGGTGGCGACAAAGAGATCGAAGTAAATGTACGTGTTATTGCGGCAACCAATAAAGATTTATTGAAAGAAATTGAAGTCGGAAATTTCCGGATGGACCTTTATCATCGATTAAGTGTTATATTGATTCATGTCCCTCCCCTTTCGGAAAGACGCAGCGATGTGCCGATTATAGCAGAACAATTCTGTGAAGAAATCTGTACGGACTACGGAATACCTGTTAAAAAAATCACTACTTCAGCGATTGATGCCCTTAAAGCACTTCCTTGGACTGGTAATATCCGTGAATTGAGAAATATGGTGGAACGACTCATCATCCTCAGCGATAAATCGATTACGGATAAAGATGTATATGCTTATGCCAATCCGAGTGGTCCAATGAGTGGTCCAGTGCCAGAAACAGTTGAAAATGGACTGAATACGAACGGTGTAACCACCAATGGGTCTAGCCTACTAAGCGGCTTAAATCATTTCGATCAGTTTTCATCTTTTCAGGAATATAAAGACTATGCCGAACGGGAATATATTAAATATAAACTTGAGAACAATGCTTGGAATGTTTCCAAAACTGCAGACGACATAGAGATCCAACGTAGCCATCTATATAGCAAGATAGAGAAATATGGTTTGAAAAGGGAGAATTGATTTAGTTACAAGTTTTGAGTTGTGCGTTGTGAGGAAAAAGCAAAACCGAACTCTTAACCGGCAACGCTCAACTAACAATTCCCTAGTTCCACATAGGATTCTGAGGAAAACCGGCGACATGCGCATATCTTGGACCAAGACTTATAACGGCTTCTTTCCATAGATTTTCTTCATCATTCACAAATACAATATCGGGGTTATAGCTATTGCCTATCATCCAGGTGTTTTCCTTTAGTTCCTTGTCCAATTGATTTTTTGACCAACCGGAATATCCTATGAAAAACTTTATTTCGTCTACCCCTATCGCTTTGCTCTTGATTAATAGTTTAAGTGCTTCAAAATTACCTCCCCAATAAAGATTTTCTCCAATAGCTATTCCGCTGTTTAGCCTGTCATAACATTTATGTATAAACTGCACACTATCCTGCCCAACTGGGCCGCCTACAAATAATTGATATTCAGCGTCAGGCATATCTAACATCACATCTTTTAACAGCAGCGCACTCGGTTGATTCAAAACCAAACCCACCGTCCCTTCCTCATTGTGTTCACATAATAAAACGACCGATCGCTGAAAATTTGGGTCGAGCATAAAAGGTTCAGAAAGCAATAAACTACCTTGCTGAGGAGTCATGTAACTAAGCATAGGAATTATTTTTCAAAGTTCATTATTTCTTCTACAAATATAGGGCCGAAACTATCTTAAATTACTGTATTATGCTAAAAATGAGTATAGACGTATAAGAATTGAAATTAAATCGCGAAAAGGTTGTTATCCATGTTCGAGTCAGAAGGCAAGATAGATGAATACTTTACTTTCTATTTACAGATTTCATCCACATAAATGCGTATGTTTTTTTAAGTTTGTAGGAGAACTCGAAGCGCATGCATAAAGAAATGAATATTGAAGACATTAGGACCGATTATCGCTTGGCCGAACTTCATGAGAATCAAGTGGATAGAAACCCCATCATACAATTTAAAATCTGGTTTGAACAGGCCTTAACCGCGAAAGTTATAGAGGTAAACGCGATGACACTCGCTACTGTTGATAAAGAGGGGAAACCTTCTGCCCGTATTGTTCTGCTAAAAGACATTGAAGAGGATGGCTTTGTTTTTTACACCAATTATAATAGCAAAAAGGGATTGGATATTGCGGCAAATCCGAATGTTTCACTCGTGTTTTTCTGGCCAGATCTGCAACGCCAGGTTAGAATTAATGGATCTGTAACGATGGTAGGCGAAAGCACTTCAGTCGATTATTTCCATAGCCGGCCATTTGGCAGCCAGTTAGGAGCTTGGGCATCGCCACAGAGTAGTATTATTACAGATCGAAGTGTCCTCGAAGAAAACTTAAAGTTGGTCACTGAAAAATACAGCCATCAATCCATACCCAAACCACCCCATTGGGGGGGGTATACCGTTTCTCCATTGTCTATCGAGTTTTGGCAAGGTCGCGCAAATAGACTTCACGACCGGATCTTGTATACCAAAAGCGGGAATAATTGGATAATTAACCGTTTAGCACCTTAATATAATGGAATTGACTAATATCAAAAACATACTTCAGCAAAAAATTGGAGACGCGTGTATCATTGCTGAAGAATCAGCGGGTTTGCAACCTGCTCTGGTTATCCATAAAGACTTTATCCTGGAGGTATGCCATGAATTAAGAGACAACAAAGAAACCTGGTTCGATTTTTTATCATGCATTACGGGGGTTGATTATGGTCCAAACGAAGCCTTTGGCGTGGTGTATCACTTAGCATCTATTCCATATAAAACGCAACTCACACTGAAAGTAAGATTAGAAAGCAGCAGAGAGGAGTCTGAACTTCCCTGGGTAGAAAGCGTTAGCTCTGTATGGCGTACAGCCGATTGGCATGAAAGAGAAACCTTTGATTTAATGGGAATCTTCTTCAAGAACCATCCCGATTTAAGACGTATATTACTTCCAGACGATTGGCAGGGTTACCCTCTTCGGAAAGATTATAAAGACGCAGAAAGCTACCATGGCATCCCTATTAATTAAAACAGCCAACTCTCTTATTGAATAATGAATTCTACATCAACAAAAAGCGATATAGTGACCACGATAGACACACGAGCAGCCTTTAAATCTTATCAGGAAAGAATGGCCAACCTCGGACCGGAAGAGATGATTATCAATATCGGTCCACAACACCCTTCCACACATGGTGTGTTAAGACTTGAAATTATCTCCGACGGTGAGATTGTGAAAGAAGTGATTCCACATATGGGATATCTGCATCGTTGTTTCGAAAAGCATGCCGAGTCGATGAACTATGGAAAGACTATCCCTTTTACCGATAGAATGGATTATTTAGCATCCATGAACAACAGTCACGCTTTTGTGATGGGAGTGGAACGTATGCTCGGTATCGAAAAAGAAATTCCTCGACGCATCGAATATATCCGCGTATTGGTATGTGAATTAAACAGGATTGCTTCCCATCTGATAGCTATTGGTACATACGGGATCGATATCGGTGCCTTCACTCCTTTTATGTGGTGCTTTAGAGACCGTGAACACATTATGAATATGCTCGAATGGGCGTCTGGGTCGCGCATGCTGTATAACTACATATGGGTGGGTGGTTTATTTTATGATCTACCGGTAGGTTTTGAAGAACGGTGCAAAGAATTTGTAGCCTACTTTAAACCCAAGCTCGTTGAGCTTGATGACCTTTTAACCAACAATCAAATATTTATCTCGCGTACCGCTAACGTGGGAGCCTTGCCGCTGGAGGTAGCAATCAATTATGGATGTTCTGGCCCAATGCTACGGGCATCCGGTCTGAAGTGGGATTTAAGACGGGTAGATGAATATTCTGTTTATCCCGAAATTGATTTTGACATTCCTATTGGCAGTGGCGCAATGGGTAAGAAAGGCGATTGCTGGGACCGTTATAAAGTACGGGTAGATGAGGTGGTAGAATCGGTTAAAATTATTGAACAATGCCTCGAACGATTGCAAAAGGATTTAAAACGTACTCCAGATTTTGATCCAAGGGCTTTGGTTCCGAAAAAGGTTTCCCCAAAAATACAGGATTACTATGTACGTGCCGAAAACCCAAAAGGAGAGTTAGGCTTTTATTTTATTACAGATGGCAAATTAGATATTCCCAAGCGTGTGAAAGCCCGGGGGCCAAGTTTCAATAACCTTTCGGTGTTGCCCGAATTGTCTAAAAACATCCTCATAGCCGACTTGATAGCCATATTGGGTTCTATAGATATTGTGCTGGGTGAAGTAGATCGGTAAGCACCAATTACTATATATTAATCATTGTGATATACAATATAAAATGCTATTTTTACGGCAAAATTCTTAAATAAATGAACATTCACGAATATCAAGGTAAAGCTATATTAAAGAGCTTCGGAGTGCGCATTCAGGAAGGTATCGTTGCTGATAATCCTGAACAAGCGGTAGAAGCTGCGAAAAAGTTAAAACAAGATTACAATTCTGACTGGGTTGTTGTGAAAGCACAAATCCATGCCGGCGGCCGCGGTAAAGGCGGTGGTGTAAAACTTGCCAAAAATATCGATGAAGTAAGAGAAAGAGCAAAAGAGATCATTGGTATGCAATTGGTTACACCTCAGACCGGTCCTGCGGGAAAACAGGTGAATAAAGTACTTGTTGCACAAGATGTGTATTATCCAGGTGCAAGCGAAACAAAAGAATTTTACATGAGTGTTCTATTGGATAGAGCTCGCGGACGCAATATCATCATGTACTCTACCGAAGGTGGTATGGACATTGAAGAAGTTGCCGAAAAAACTCCGCATTTGATTCAAAAAGAAGAAATAGACCCATCTATTGGTCTGCAAGGATTTCAAACTAGAAAGATTGCTTTCAATTTGGGTTTAAGTGGCGCTGCGTTTAAAGATATGACAAAATTTGTTGCTGCGTTATATAAAGCATATGAAGCAACAGATTCTTCTCAATTCGAGATTAATCCGGTATTAAAAACATCTGACGATAAAATATTGGCAGTAGATGCCAAAGTAAATCTGGATGATAATGCACTTTATCGCCATACGGATTTCACTGATCTTCGCGATTTATCAGAAGAAGACCCTACCGAGGTAGAGGCTGGACGATCTAATCTAAACTACGTTAAATTAGATGGTAACGTTGGCTGTATGGTGAATGGTGCCGGTTTGGCCATGGCTACAATGGATATCATTAAAATTGCCGGTGGTGAACCTGCGAATTTCCTGGATGTGGGCGGAACAGCGAATGCAGAAACCGTTAAAGCTGGATTCAATATCATCTTGAAAGATCCAAATGTAAAAGCTATTTTAATTAATATTTTTGGTGGTATTGTTCGTTGTGACCGCGTAGCACAAGGTGTAATAGACGCTTATAACGAAATCGGTAATATACCTGTTCCTATCATTGTTCGTTTACAAGGAACAAATGCGGAAGAAGCTAAAAAGCTGATTGACGAATCAGGACTAGAGGTATTCTCAGCTATTCAATTGAAGGAAGCTGCTGACCTGGTAACCAAGGTACTTTCTTAGTATTTGCGTTACTACGAGATATATCATATTTTGATACAAACAAACCTCCGGAAGCGATTTTCGGAGGTTTGTTGTTAAACTTGGATAAATCCGCATTATATGCAGTATAATTATGATGCATATAAATGTGGTTTATTCACACGTGCATACCTCCATAAGGCGTTCATGAGGGCTGAAGCCGTTATCGATCTCTCCTCTGCCTTTGAGGATCTTTTTATAGAGGAAAAAATACGTAAACACATACGTGAAATATTCAAACCGCATGACACGCACTAGCATCAAAGAACTTTTAAACAGTACAGAATATGGTAAACAGGTTACTGTTAAAGGATGGATCAAAACATTTAGAAACAATCAATTCTTAGCCGTCAACGATGGTTCCTGCTTAAGCAATATACAAGTAGTAGTTGATTTTGAAAACACAGATGAACATACGTTAAAACGATTAACTACAGGTGCAGCGGTTGCTGCCAAGGGCGTACTTGTAGAATCTTTGGGGAAAGGGCAACGCGTAGAGGTTAAAGCCAATGAGTTGACTATCTTAGGCGATAGTGATCCTGAAAAATTCCCGCTTCAACCTAAAAAACACAGCTTGGAATTTTTAAGAGAGATTGCTCATTTAAGATTCCGCACGAATACTTTTAACGCTGTCTTTAAGGTACGTAATGCCTTGTCCTTTGCCGTCCATCGATTTTTTAATGAAAGAGGTTTTGTGTATATTCATACACCGATTATTACAGGCTCTGATGCGGAAGGTGCAGGAGAAATGTTTAAAGTTACTACATTGGATTTTGATGATACACCGCGCAATGAAGACGGCAGTGTAAACTATAAAGAAGACTTTTTTGGTAAGCCAACTAATTTAACGGTTTCTGGTCAGTTAGAAGGCGAACTGGCCGCACTGGCTTTTGGAAATATCTATACCTTTGGTCCAACCTTCAGAGCGGAAAATTCCAATACAACACGTCATCTTGCTGAATTTTGGATGATTGAGCCAGAAATGGCCTTTTACGAACTCCAAGATAATATGGACCTTGCGGAGGAGTTGCTCAAATATGTTATCCGTTACGCGCTAGACAACTGTACGGAAGAAATTGAATTTCTCAAAAATAGATTATTGGAAGAGGAAAAATCGAAACCTCAACAGGAACGCTCGGAGTTTGATCTGATTACCAAATTAAACTTCTGTCTGGAAAATGATTTCGAACGTATTTCTTATACGCAAGCTATCGATATCCTGAAGCATTCGAAACCGAATCAAAAGAAACAATTTAAGTATTTAATTGATGAATGGGGTGCTGATCTACAATCAGAGCACGAACGTTTTCTAGTAGAAAAGCATTTCAAGAAACCCGTGATCCTCACAGATTACCCCGCGGATATTAAAGCATTCTACATGCGCATGAATGAGGTAGATGAACAAGGCAGAAGAACCGTTCGTGCAATGGATATACTTTTTCCCGGTATAGGAGAAATTGTTGGAGGTTCTCAACGTGAAGAACGGTACGATAAGCTGGTAGAACGTATGGAAGAAATGCATATACCACTTGAAGATATGGGCTGGTTTTTGGATACCCGTCGCTTTGGCTCCGTTCCGCACGCAGGTTTCGGTTTAGGTTTTGAGCGTTTGGTGTTATTTGTTACCGGAATGACAAATATTAGAGACGTCATCCCCTTCCCTAGAACACCCAATAATGCAGCGTTCTAATTTTTGGCAGGGACATATCGCATGACTCAAAGGTTTATATCGAATAATGGTATAAACCTTTACATCGATTAAGTGTTAATCTAGCGGTAATATTGTGGAACATGTATTATTCTATTAAAACTATTATATAACCCATCTCGCTATGTTAATAAAAATATACCCAGAAAATCCAAACGAGCGTGCTATAGAGCAGGTGGTAGCTGTATTGAAAAAGGGAGGTATCATCATATACCCTACGGATACCGTATATGGGATAGGCTGCGATATAACGAATCACAAGGCAATTGAAACCCTGTGTAGAATTAGAGGTTTGAAACCAGAAAAAGCAAATCTTTCTTTTATATGTTATGATTTAACAGATATTGCCTTGTATACAAAACCGATCGATACAGTAACATTTCGTCTGTTAAAAAAATCGTTGCCTGGTCCATTTACCTATATTTTTAATGCCAGTAGTCAGGTCCCTAAACTCATGAGTTCCAACAAGAAAACAGTGGGTATCAGGGTGCCGGACAACAATATCGCGAGAGAAATTGTTAGGGTATTGGGGAATCCAATTGTTTCTGCATCCATCCATGATGATGATGAGATCCTGGAATACGCAACAGATCCCGAGTTGATTCACGAAAAATTTGAAGACTCCGTAGATCTCGTCATTGATGGCGGTTACGGTGATAACGAGGCCTCAACCGTTGTAGACTGTACTTCAGGAGAATTTGAAATATTGCGGCAAGGAAAAGGCGATTTAAGCTTGTATCTTTGATACATCTCTTTTCCCAAAGTATCTATTCCTTCAACGCTTTAATCCCCTCCTTCAAAAATCCGATTGCGTAAGAGTGCTTAGTGCTCGAACAAGGGGTTAAAGAATATTTCATTCCGGAAGTAGATTGACTTTTGCCTAAAATTCAGCTTAATGAAAACAATAAAATTATTTTTCACATTAGCATTATTTGCAAACACGATATTTGCTCAATCGCATACCAATCGTTACCAATATACGATAGACCTGCTTCATATTCAAGATGACAAAGTTACTGTATCCTTCTCACCACCAAAAAGCAATCTAAAACAAGGCAAGTTCATTATTCCGAAAATGGTTCCTGGTTATTATGATGCTATGAATTTCGGACAATATATTTCTGACTTTGTTGCGTTTGATAAAACCGGCAAAGAAATTCTTACCGAAAGATTAGATCAGAACAGCTGGATGGTGCATGATCTTAAAAATGTTACCACAATATCTTACCAGGTAGCCGATGGATGGGATTCTTTACAACAAAAAACCCAGGGAGCTAAATCACCGGCCAGTACTTTTATCAAAGATTCTGTATTTGTCATCAACTACAATTCGTTAGTAGGTTATTTTCAGGAAATGAAAGATCTTTCCTATCAAATCAATATCAGGAAAAACAAAGATTTTTATGCATCATCGGCATTGAATTACATACATGAAAATGATAGCACTGATAAGTTGCAGACCAAAAGTTATAGGGAATTGGTAGATGCACCTGTATTGTATTGCATACCTGATACTACCGCTATAAAAGTAGGCGATGCGGAAGTACTGATATCCTTTTATAACAAAGAAGAGAGACACTATTCCAAAAAAATAGCCGATGAATTGGAGACTATTCTAAAAAACCAACAAGCTTATTTGGGAGGAAAATTACCGGTTGACAAATATGCTTTTTTGATTTATTATGAATCTTCGAAGCAAGAGGGACTCATGGGGGACGGATTGGAGCATGGACAGTCTACCGTTTGTCTATACAGTTCTAGTAGTATTCATTATCTACCCAAAGCGTTAATTAACGTTGCATCGCATGAATTCTTTCACATTATAACACCTCTTAATATCCATTCAAAAGAAATTGAGGATTATGATTTTTTTAACCCCACGCTGTCTAAGCATTTATGGTTGTATGAAGGCATGACCGAATACGCCACGATACATATGCCTATAAAGCAGAAAATGGTCAGCTTGAAAGAGTTCGCAAGAACAATTGAAGAGAAAGTACATGGCATGGGAAAGTTTGACAATACACTCTCGTTTACAGAACTGAGTAAAAATGCAGTGGAACGACAAGACCAATATTTAAATTTCTATCAAAAAGGAGCTTTACTTGGCTTATGCCTTGATATTCAATTACGTGAACTTTCTGGCGGAAAAACAGGCACTCAAGAACTAATTCAACAGCTTATGAAGAAATACGGCGAAGGAAAATATTTTAATGATGAGGCCCTGTTCGACGAAATTGCAGCTATGACTTTCCCCGAAATACGTACATTTTTTAATGATTATATTGAAGGTGGCGACTTTATGCCTTTGAAAGAATCTCTTGAAAAAGTAGGTTTTGAATATGACGAAACAAATAAAACAATTAACCCGATAAACAACCTGAATACCCAGCAGTTGACATTGAGAAAAGCATGGATAAACCAATAGCTTTTGGGCACAAATTTTTCCTTGAGGAGCAAACGTTATTCGTGTGGCTGGCTACTAATACTGCTACCTAACAAATAACGATCGCCAGATAGCAGCATCTAATAGCGCTTTCGGTTTAAATTTTATGCTGGCAAATCTAATTCACGCTTTTAAAGAAAGCAGGCGCATTGCCATAAATAGGTGTTTTACCATCCCATTTTTCTATAAATTGCTGTTGTATTAAAAGCGAATTCAACGATTGTTTTCTTAATTCATTTGCTCTCGCCTCAGCCTCTGCCTGTACGATCAGCTTTCTGGCGCGTGCCTGAGCCACTTTTAACTCATTCTCTACCTGCATCGCTTCTTGTACTGCTCTGTTTTTTGCATCAACAGATTGTGTGATAGCATCAGGGTATTTGATACCAGAAGTCATTTGCTCCAATTGAAATCCCTCTTTCGTCAGCACTTCTTCCATATTATGCTGTACAGCTGTTTCAAAATGCTCTCTGTTGCTGATAATACTATCAGTAGAATATTTGTTAAACTCAATCCTGAAAGCATCTCTGATATAGTTAAATAGCGTTGTTTGGGTGATCTCTTTGATACCTTTTCTATATTTTCTAAAAATTTCAGGACTCTTTCCTTCTCTTACTTTAAAAGATAGTGTCGGATCTACCGTGAAAACAGAGCCATCCTTTGCATTAACAGTAAAAGCATTATAATCTATTGTTTGCACATAAATGGGAAATTCATGGACTTCCTCCGTAAACGGATTGTACCAAACACGCCCGGTAACCAAACTTACCTCCTGCACACCCTTGTCAGTACCATACAGTTTAACCAAGATACCTTCATTACCCGCATCAATACGTGTGTTGCAGGTGATCAATATAATTAAGACAAAGACGGATATAATACTATAAATAATGATTTGTTTGATTTTGTTCATACGCATTTGGTTTTGAAGAATTTAACTATGCTAATTAGGGTCACAACGATGAGGCAGAGTAATACAGCCCCACCGAATACTTTCATATCTGAAGGAGCGCGTAACCACTCAAAGGCCAACGTGAAAATATACAAGTATCCCATAATCAATATGGGAATACTTGCTACTAAGTAAATTTTCTTACTGTTGAGTTTATTTTCCATACAAATAATTATTAAGATTTACAAAATGTTGATCAACACTTGTAATATACGAAATTCTATTAAATAAAACAACAGTAGAAAGATGCTTATTGAATCTGTAATGCCATAGGCAATTGATAACGTACCCTTACCGGGCGCCCGTTTTGGATACCGGGTTTCCATTTGGGTGATTCCGACAAAAGCCGTATGGCCTCTTCACCCGTGCCCAATCCCAAATCGCGCAATACCTGGATATCGGTTAGCGAACCATCTTTTTCTACGATAAAAGAAAGTATTATTTTTCCCTTGACCCCCTGCTCTTTTGCTGCTGATGGATATCGATAATTGTTAGCTACATAATCTAAGAAAGCTTTTATGCCTCCGGGAAAGGTAGGCGAAACTTCTACTCCAATAAAAATGCTTTCCTCCCCAGCTCCTTCTGTGATCGTTTTCATTTCGCCTACTTCGCTTGTTGCCACATCGATGGTGATCGGTACCGTAGGGTCTCCGGTAATGGTTGCCGGGCCGGGTGTAGCTTTTATCAAATCAGCCACGGTGGGTGGCTCATCGGTGGCCAGTTCATGAGATACCACCTTCGGTGCAGTCATCTTAACCTGATCGACACGTGACCTCGCTTTCGATGCTGGCGGCATGATTACTTCTTCCTCCATCTTTTGTTGTAAGGGGATATCTATAAAGGTAACAGGACCATCATCTGTATGTAGCTGTGGCTTAGCCGGCTGAATCCGCTTTAACAAAACAGGCGTTAATACCGCCAATACAAAAAAGACTACGCCTATAAAGAGCGCTTTAGAAAGATCTCTTCGAGCATTCCTTCTGATAATATAGGCGCCATATAATTTATTCCGGCCATCGAAAACAAGGTCTAACCATTGATTCGATAAAATACTTAATTTAGGATTTAACATAGCTTATTGATTACATGGTGAATAGCTTTTGTTTTATCTATAAGATTATTTTTCGGCATAAATTCCATAAACGAAGGAAAACTTCTTTTTGAATTACTTAGTTGAGCGTTCAACGTATCAGTTATATCTCAAAGTAATGTGTTAGAATAAAAGAACGTTTTTATTAGTCATTTTTTTAAATTTTCATTCCACTTTCTTCCGCAGAAAGAGCAAAGACTCGCCGCTGTAGACAGTAGCTACGATGTTAGTGCATCCACCTGCAAACCGCTACTGACTAAGGCGGCATTTGAAGATAAACGGAGGGACCTTGCGAACAAGCACTAGCCGTTACGAAGGACGAAAATGGCATAGGCTTGTGAAGGAGGCAATCGGCAGCTAACATGCCTACCCACATTTTTTAAGCGAAGCTTACGGAATAAGAGTAAAAGACGAACGAAGCGTTGCCTTGTGTGTAGGCGTGGCTCCTTTTACGATCGGGCATGTTGGCCACGGATTGCAACGGAACAGACCAGCCAGGCATTTTGGTTCCTTTGTTGCGGACAAAGGAACTAGCCAATGCGGCAATGAGCATGGCAAGCCCGGCGGGCAAAGGCAAAAAATTATGACTAATAAAAACGTTCTTTTAACATCATCAACACATCACATGTAAATATGATTTTTCTACTTATATCTGAATATCAACACATTATACAAATATATTTTGTATCTTCGCCCATGTTTTACGAATCATTAGATGAATATGCGCAGGAGTTATATACCAAAAGAACGGTTTAGACGTTCTAGGATATAACAACAGCCAACCATTAGTTTATGAATTATATTATACTTTTATATCTATTGTCCATCTCTGCGGGGGCCTTAGATATGACTAGCAATATAAAGGGGCAGAAAGTATCGAATAACTATAGAAGTAACCATATTGTTTTCAACACGATAGATCATAAAAGATACAGCGAATCTTACACTTTTATCAACCATACGATGGATAGTATCCATAATAGCAATGGTTTATCTCCTTTTTATCAGAAACTCTTTGACTTAAAAGCCGGACGTACACGCCGGGTAAATATTGTACAGATTGGTGACTCCCACATACAGCCAGATCTTATATCAAGGGAAATCAGAACTGGTTTGCAGGATTTCTTCGGTGATGCCGGTAGAGGTTTGGTTTTTCCTTATCAAGTAGCACGTACCAACGGGCCTTTAGATATCAGCAGTTCTACTTCTACACGATGGTCTTACAATAAAATAAGTCAATTACGGGCAAAGTCTGCTATCGGCCTGGCTGGCTTTTCATTAAGCAAACTTAATGGGGCAGGCAATATCAAACTGTCGTTAAAAAGCGATATTAATGCCAGAGAACAGTCTTTTGATTATATTCGATTATTTGTAGGAAAGGGTGCTTGGAATGTGAATACCTTAGGCAAGGATCTAGGCAGCTACACAATAGATCAGTCTGCCAGTGAAATTCTATTGAAGCAACCGGCAACCGGTTTTAACCTGCATTCGCTGGCCTCGAATTCCAATTTTTTTGGTGCCTCATTAGAAAAAAGAAATACATCGGGGGTGCTCTTCCATACCATCGGTGTCAATGGCGCTATGTACGAACAGTACAACAAGGAACCTTTATTCTGGGAGCAGCTACCAGCACTAAATGCTGATCTTTATATTCTCTCTATGGGAACAAATGAAGCCTTTAATAATGGAATGACTGAAGAACTGTATATCCACCATGTGTCCGGCATGATTGCCAAACTACAAACGATTAGCCCAAATGCAGCCATTCTAATCACCACAACGGCAGAATCATTTAAGAATGGGCGAACAAATCCCATGATCGAGCGGCTCAATCTGGCGCTCAAGTTCTACAGCAATAAAATGGGTATTCCTGTTTGGGATTTATTTGAGATTACCGGTGGTTCGGGATCATCAATGGCTTGGTTAAAAAACAATCTACTTCAAGCAGATAAGATCCATTACCAACAGAAGGCATACAGCATGCAGGGGGCCTTATTATTTGATGCGATTGCGCAGGGTTATAACGAGTTTGTTGGCAGCAAACAGCAGCAAATGAATATACCTTCACTCGAAACTAGAACTGCAAGTAAATAGGCATCACTGGTTCTGCCGATTTAAACACGCCATATAACAACAGGAAACAAAAGAATACAGCTATGTAGGCTATCAAAGGTATTCTTCCCATCTTGTCTATCACACGATCTGCCAAGTCATCGGGAATAAAATGTAGGCCTATGGCTACCAGCATCATGCCGACAACTGTTTTGTAATTTCCAAAGAAACCCTGCCATACGTCTAAGCTCAACTCTCTACCGATCTTATTAATCATCACTACAGAGGTGTCATAATCGGCTGCCTTGAAGAAAATCCAACAAAAACAAACAAAGTGAAATGTAATAATAATGGCTATAAATTGATATATCCAGGTATTTTTAACACCATCCATCCATCTTCCCGTTAGCAGCATCCATATCTTGTGCAATGCTAAAGATAAACCATGTAAAGCCCCCCATATCAAAAAGTTAAAGCTCGCTCCATGCCAAAATCCACCTAACAGCATGGTTGTCAATAAATTCATATTGGCAGCAACTCCGCTCATTTTCCATTTGATTATACCTGGAAGCAATAGCAAGACGAATATACTACCACAAAGTATTCCGGCATATCGGTCATCAACATTCAATAAGTGTTTGCTACCAAAAAATACAGCTACAAAAAATAACGCAGCAAAAAACCAAGACACGATTGTGCTGTTTCGATTTCCGCCAAGCGGTATATATAGATAGTCACGTAACCAGGAAGAAAGTGAAATATGCCATCTCCTCCAGAACTCCGTAATATCTCTGCTTTGATAGGGTGATAAAAAATTGGGGGGAATACTAAAACCTAACCACTTGGCTATGCCGATAGCGATATCGCTATAACCACTAAAATCGCAATATATAACAATCGCGTAACCATAAACGGCGAAAAGATTCTCCAAACCGGTATAACGGGAAGGGTCATCAAAAACATAGTCTACAAAATTCAGTGTAATATAATCCGATATAATCAGTTTTTTGATCAATCCCGAAATAATCAAATAGAACCCTTTCGCAAAAACCGTATCTGTAAGAAAATAAGGTTTATTAATCTGTGGAACAAAGTCGTGTGCCCTCACGATAGGACCCATCATCAGTTTCGGGAAAAAAGACAAGAACAATAGATACTCACTGAACTTCTTGGCGGGTTTAAAATCACGTCGGTAAACATCTATATTATAACTTAGATTCTCGAAGGTATAGAAAGAAATCCCTATGGGCAATAAAATATTGAATGTACTGAAGTTGGTGTGTGCAAATTGATTGGTAATGGATACAAAGAAATTGGTATACTTAAAATAAAAAAGTAATCCTAAATTGAAAATTACGCACGATATCAGTAAAAATAGTCTATAAGACTTGGATCGCCTTTTATATATTGCATGCGAAAGCCAATAATTGACTATGGCCGATAGTATCACCAAGCCTACAAAATAACCGCTTGCTTTATAAAAAAAATATAAGGAGAAAGCGCAGAATATATATCTACGAATAGCATAATGATTTCTAAAAAGGTAGTAAAGAATAATGAAAAGTGCGAAAAAAAACACAAAGAATCCGTTATTAAACAATAAGGGGTTCTTTGGATCGTATAAGAATGCTTTTACGATCGCAGAGAAATCTATGTTAATAGGTGCCAAATTCCAATCCATATTAATCTTCGTCTACCTGTTTAACATTTCTTGTTTTCTTAACATCCCTATTAATAGCCTCAAATAAATACTTGCCTAATATCCTTGCGCCCAGGGCATTTGGATGCACATAATCTTTATTGGCCAAACTCGGCGATTGTGTGGCCCAATTTACCATAGAATTCTTCCCTCCCATGGCTGCATATAAACTAAAAAAAGCGCTGTTGGTTTGTTTTGCCAGCGAGGCCTGCTCTTTTATGAGTGCTTCTATGCCTAGAGCCGATTGGTATCCTTCCGGATACCTGAACGCCCTATCCCCTGTTCCAACAATTAGAAAATCAGCCTTGGAAAAGCAACTTTTCATTTTGGTGATTACGGGTACTGCCGCCCGTTTATACCAACTAAAATTCATGTCGTCTGGTTTATACAGGACATTTACACCATATTGAAAAATGACCAAGTCGTATGGATTAAATTCATTGATCGCTTGTAGAAAACCGGTATCCAATTTGCCGAATTCAAGTCCAGATATACCCCTGAAAGAAAAATTATCTACAATCACTCCATTATCTGATTCAAAACTTAAACCATATAATGGCAGGCCCACGTCATTTGTAGAAATCATGAGCGATTTTTCTTTGTTGTTTAGCAATAACTGACGATTGAACACCGCTCTTTTATCGAGGAATATTGATTTCTTGTTTGCCAGCACATAAGAGCTGTCTGTAGGTACGCCATATAATAGGTACTTTCCAATAACAACCGAAGTATCTTTATTGGTATTGTCCTTTACCTTTACCCAATCGTCTCCTGAAGAAAAGAATATGTGTCCGGATAAAAAGAGATTCCGTCGTTTCGTGTTTTTAAAGTTTAAGTCCACCCAACCTTCAGATGAAGAAGAAATAGCCGTTTGGCGAAACTGCGCAACTTGGGACGTTATGGGAACAAAGCCAACTCCCTTCCCTCCGTATGCCTGCTGTAATAAACTTCTTAGGGTTTGAGATAGAAGATCACCTTCGATCATACTATCTCCCAGATAGGCAATACGTACTTTAACCTGCTCACCATTTTTTAGCGCAATTAATTTATCAACAAAATTTTTCAATGCAACCTCAGCAGTGTCACCAGAAAACGCAATAATGTTAGTCTGACTAATACTTGCCGGTAACGCATATGCTGTCTTATTTATCTTGCTACGTGAACTGTCGGTTGGAGGTCTTACTTTTTCTTTACGTAAAACAGTATCTTCTCGCTTAAGCGAATCTTCATTTGAAACAATCTGAGCAAGCTTCGTATCTGAGGAGGCGTAGTTACTGTCTTTCGGAATAACAGGGACGTCTGTTTTAACAATATCTGATAACAAGTTAATACGGTCAAAAGGTTCCCAGCTTTTATGATAGGCTAGATTTATATATGAAAATATTAGATAAAGAATTAGACTAGAAAAAATAAACAGAAAAACACGTTTATTTGCGTTCATAAATATACCGAATATATCATAAATTGTATCTCGAGATGGTCTTTAGAATACGTTCTTTCCAAGTTTGTGGATGCGTGGAATATCCTGATTTGCTAATGGCGTCTACCCACTTGGATGCATCGTCCGAACCTTTAAGACGGTTATAAAAGTACTTATTCGATATCAGTTTGCAAAAATGAACAAAGGATCCTACGGGCTCATTATACTGCCTGTAGGCACTTTTTATTCCATGCGTTTGCTTTAATTTATTTGCTCCAACAATACCAAAATGATTGTTCAACAATTTAGAATTTCTACTTTGCCCATTACCGGACTCTAAAATAGCGATACCTAAAATAACCGATGAAGGAATTCCGTAAGCTTTAGAAAGCGAATCAACGATCGACTTATGATTATTTATATATTTTGTTTGCGCAAAACTAGTTTTCACACAACCGGTATACAAAATTGCCAGAAATAAAACTTTAAATCCGACTGAACGTATTGTTCGAATGTTTTTTCCTATCATATTACTACTTTAAGAATACACAGTCGTTCTTTACAATTACAATGCGGCTAAGTGTAAGCTCAGCATTTTACCCCGCTAGTTAAGAACATTCCACTCTAATTAAATTATCATTTCTAGAGATTGTGCGAAAATAAGGCTTTAATTTTTCTTTTAAAACAAAAAACAACTAAATGGCTGATAATAAGCAAAATAAAAAAAATACTTTCATCTATATAGGCTTATCATTCCAAATAAATTACTTATTAAACTCCATTTTCTGATTTTTAGTATCTTCGTTAAAAATTTTCTATAAGTATGAAACCTACTATCACCATCGAATATTGCCCTAAGTGTGGCTGGCTATTAAGGGCGGCCTATATGGCTCAGGAGGTACTAACTACCTTTGGTGAGGATTTGGAGGGTGTGCTGCTTAAACCTAGCGAAATAAGCGGCCGATATACCATCAGTATAGGAAAAGAGGCCCTTTACGACCGAAAAAAAGAAGGCGGTTTTCCAGAAATAAAATTATTAAAACAACTCATTAGAGATCATGTCAACCCGTCTAAAAATTTGGGACATGCTGATCGTTAAATAGTTAGCAATGTGCAGACATATAGCTTGCCTAATAAGAAAACTTTAAGTAGGTTTGCTTGCAACCAAATATACTAGCTATTATGAAAAGCATATTCGTAGCAATTATTTTCTTCCTATTTGCAAACATTTTATTATATGCCCAACCAGCGTTACATAAACTATGGCAAACAGACACGGTTTTAAGTGTTCCGGAATCGGTTTTACTGATAAAAGAAGACCGTCAACTTTACGTAAGTCTTATAGGTGCTGGTAATGCTTCTGCAGAAGACGAAAATGGGAGTATCGCTAAACTTGACGATAAGGGTAACATTCTAGATAAAGCCTGGGCTACTGGACTCAGCTCGCCAAAAGGAATGGCTAAATATAAAAACAAACTCTATGTAGCCGATTTAAATGCAGTGGTTGTCATCGATTTTAAAAGTGGTAAAATAATCAATAAGATTGTGATTCCAGATGCCGGGATGTTAAATGATGTAAGTCTTAGTCAGCAAGGAAGTATTTTTGTTTCTGACTCCAAAGGAGGGAAAATATATGAAATTGTTAACGATCAGGCTACTGTTTACTTAGAAAATCTCGTTAACCCTAATGGAGTATTAGCGGCACAAGATATACTGTACTTTTTAGACAGTGGCACGCTTTATCAAGCCGACCGCAAAAAAAAGATAACTAAAATTGCTGATGGGATGGAAAAATCGACTGATGGTATACAGCTGGACGGTGAACATTTCATTATCAGCTGTTGGATTGGCATTATGTACTATGTATCCAAGGATGGAAAAAAAGCTACGTTATTAGATACACGTGCCGAAAAAACAAATACTGCTGATTTTGATTTTGACCATCAAACACGTACAATATATCTACCTACATTTTTCAAAAACCACGTTGTGGCCTACCGTCTCGAACAAAGTAATTAATTTATTCAGATCACATCTTATCGGCCTTTTTAAAGGCATCATATAAAAAGATCAATAAAGCCGACGATAAGATTTAGTACCTTTGCGTAATATATACCACAACATGATTGCAATCGGCAAACTCAATAGTTTAAAAATAGTTCGTACAGACGACACAGAATACATGCTTTCTGATAGTGAGAACGAAGTTTCACTACCCCTCAGTAATATAACAACACCTCTTACAGAAGGCACTGAAGAGGTAGAAGTTTTTGTTTATACAAATAAACAAGGGGTATTAACGGCCACCACCAAAAAGCCTTATGCCCGGGTAGGCGAATTTGCGTACTTAAAAGTCGTTGCCGAAAATCCAAACGGTGTATTTATGGACCTGGGAATAGAAAAGGATCTTTTTGTACCTACCAAAGAGCAAAGACTGCCAATGACAAAGGGTAAAAGTTATGTTGTTTATGTTTACCTGGATTCGAGCAATAACCATATGGTGGGTTCTACTAAAATTTATAAATACACAGAAAAGGAACATATTAACCTAAACGAGGGCGAAGAAGTTGATTTATTGATATTTGACGAGACCGATTTAGGTTATAATGCCGTTATAAACAATCAGTATACCGGTTTATTATACTTTAACGAAGTATTCGAAGATTTACGTGTTGGACACAAAAGAAAAGCTTGGGTCAAAAAGCTATATCCAGATGGTAAGGTAGATTTGAGTTTGCAGGAGCAGGGCTATGTTCATATCCTAAATACCAAAGAAACCATCTTAAACGTACTGAAGAAAAAAGGTGGGCAAATCACCCTGGGAGATAAAAGCAGTCCAGATGATATTTACCAAACTTTTAAAATCAGTAAAAAGGCTTTTAAAAAAGCTATCGGCGCCTTATACAAAGAGAGGCTTATCCGTATTTCCGATGACACCATAGAGCTAGTAGTAGACTCGCTAGCCGACTAAATTAGTTTTTTAACTGTTCGTTAAAAAGGCTGAGCGTGCGTTGCCACGCCAGTTTAGAAGCGTCCTCATTGTATCTAGCCGGGGAAGTATCGTTGTTAAAAGCATGGTTAACGCCTTCATAAATATAGAGGTTGTACTTAATTTGGTGCTTTTTTAATGCTTCCTCATAGGCAGGTATTCCTTCATTGATGCGTTCGTCTAAACCAGCATAGTGCAATAATAAATTTGCTTGGATCTCCCCTACCCTAGCTAAATCCGGTTGCCTTCCATAGTAGGAAACAGCAGCGTTTAAGCTAGCGTCATTGATGGCCAAATCGCTTGCTAATCCCCCACCCCAGCAAAAACCTACACAGGCAGTTTTACCATTAGTATCCGTTCTTCCGCGTACATATTCCAATCCTGCCAGATAATTACGTAGATTGGCTTCTTTATCTAAATCAGCGATCATCTGCCGTGCCTTGTCTTCATCTTCCGGGGTTCCTCCAAGTGGAGAAAGTGCATCGATAGCCAATACGAGAAACCCGTCTTTGGCGAACCGATTGGCTACTTCTTTTATATGTTTATTTAATCCTCTGTTTTCGTGGATAACCACTACGGCTCCATACTTGTTGCCCTGTTGTCCTTTTGGTTTGACCAAGTATCCTTTCATTTTACCATTTGCACCATCATATTCTATTTCTTCTGAAATTAAATCATCCATAGCAGTTCCGGCCGCCATTGCATAGTTATTCTCCAACATGGGCAATATAGACATAGCCATGGCAACGCCACCGGTAATTTTTGCGAGTTTTTTAATAAAAACCTGTCTGTTTAACGGTTTGTGTGTGTACTCGTCGTAAAGATCAATGATTTTCTGGTCCATGATAATAGATTAAAATGAATTTATATTTGGCTTGGTAAATAGCCAAAATATTTTCTAAAAGCCTTACTGAAATTATAGGGGTCGCTGTAGCCGAAAGTATAAGCTACCTCCGCAATAGTATGATTGGTGTCCAGTAATATCTTACTGGCATATTCCATCCTACATTGTGTTAAATAATCGAAAACCGTGCAACCAAAAAGCTGTTTAAATCCCTTCTTCAATTTGAATTCGTTCAATCCTACTTCTCTCGATATGTTTTTTAAAGTGAGAGGATCAAAAATATGTTGCTGAACGAATACTTTTGCCGCGTGGAGACTTTCTTCATCCTTTCTTTTTAAACGCAAATGTGCTGTTTCCAGAGGCAGACTATTTGCCTGATAGGCCTGAAGGAAGAAAAGTTCAGTAGCTTTTGATTCCATATACAGTTTACGCATCTGACCGGTATATTCACAATTTAATATTTCATGGATAACGGCACGTTGTTGCCTGGTTATGGGCATGGGTATACTGGATATATCTGTTTCTTTGCCAGCCTGTACGTCTTCCCAGAAACGCTCCAAACAAGGTAACTCTGTGGCGATAAGACGTTTAAAATACGATTCTTTCATGCAAATACCAAAATTTTCGACTTTATCTCCCTTCACGGAATAATCACCTTCAAAGTAGGGTGTATATCCGATAATGTGTCTATTGGTTTCTAAACGATGTTCCTGTTTAGAATATAGCGACCTGGCGGATGAAATGCCTTGAATAGAGAAAAACATATTCAAATAAGGTTCCATCTGATATTCCCTTACAACCATTTCACCTCTACTTCTACAACTAAAAGAAAAAATCTCCATTCCATCCCCATCATATCGAACACAGGCAGACAATTCATTCAAGTCCAGGAATGTTTTATTTCGATCAAAAAAAAGTTCTGGTATTCTTATCTCTTCCATATTAATGCAATCATACTAGCAGAGATGCTAAAATTTTAAGCAATATAGTGCATAATAGCCTAAAAATAAAATTAATTTATCATATTCTAAATCACTAAAAAAATCCGTTTAGCATGGATAAAAATCCCTATTGGAGGGGTTCTTAAAAATGCTTTTAGTGCATCTTTGATACAGCAATAGTCCGATTTAAGATGAAAGCAATTACACAAAACTTCCAAGCGGTAATGAATGAGCCATCGATTGCCGACCCATACGATATGGTGTCCGTATTTAAAACCGATGTTTCAAATAAAACAGATGCAGACGCTATACTCAAATCATTAAAAAGGCAGTTTCCGGGTGGCAAATTCAATTTTGATTTAGAAGATACCGATCGTGTATTAAGAATCGAATATAAAAGAGATATCATTCATGATGTTGTGCTATTATTCAAGGGCAGACAATTTATTTGCGAATTACTGATCTAATTCTGGATCAAACGTAAACGTTGGGAGGTAAATACGAAAGACTATTTTATTCACTTTATGCTAAGCCGTATCCCCCAAGGCCTTCCACCCCTACGCTCAAGAACCCCATTTTTTCGATATCAGAACGTCTATACGCTATTCCTGCTTGCAACAGCTCTCCGTTATACTTTAATTCCTCCTTAGAGAGTTGCGGGAGCTTTATTCACATGTGTTTGTTTTTGGTCGTGTTCATAAGAGCGCTTCGCTAAGTTTGCGTCACTTTTTGCGGACCTTTCCATGAAATGGAGAAGCTTGAGCACTTTTGAAAACAAATAAATTGGCGATAAAACCACGAAGTAGCATGAGTGCCTTTAAAAGTAAAAAATACACGAATAAAAGTGACACCAATAAAGGTTCTATTTTTTTCGTTAGTATCTTAATCCCCCTAGATAATTTGATTGATCCCTAATTCTTTTCTACAGATGCCAGAAAATCCAAAATCTGTGTGCGTACATCTATTTTGAGGTTTATCTTCCTTTTTTGACGAATCAATTGATCATCTACATGTATCCAAGTGCCATCCCATTTTACTTCAATATGTTGGCCTTTTATAATTTTACCGGGGAACTTGATGGGCTTTCGCTTTAATAAACCATCAATGTATCGCACAAAGTCATCCCTTTGCGATTCGGTAACATACACTATTTCAAAGATTCCATCTGTCACATTTGCCTCGGGCGCAAGTGTCAGATTAGGCCCGATAGAACTAATATTCATAATTTCGATTAATAGAAAATTATCCTGCACCTGCTTTTTGTCTGCTTCTATAATTCCTCTTTTTGCTTTGTAAACTGGAACCAGATTCAACATCGTATGTAATGCAAAACGGATCTCTTCTTCGGCATTAACTAGGTGATCTGTTTTGAGCTTTTCCATTTCTCTCATTAATTTAGGTAATATACCGTATCCCAATCCTTCCAAAAAAAACGTTTCGATAGCAGGTAGTTTCACGGCACCGATATCAATCTTTTTTGTCTTCTTAATCTCCCAACCAACTACCAGTTCGCTTATGGTAGCCGGCAAACCTAATGTTAATGCTATATTATTTGCAGTACCCATCGGTAAAAGGCTTAGTAGCAATTTTTTATCGAGAATAGTTCTCGTTAATACATGTTTAACAACCTCTCTTACCGTGCCATCTCCACCAACGATTAACAATACGTCGATATCATCTTTGATTTTCCTCCATTTTTGTTTCCGAATGGATGCGTATACACAATTGTAGCCTGCAGATCTGACCGCGTGGATAAGTTCTTTTCTTTGATGATCTTCTTCCCCAGCCTTGGGGTTATGCAATACAAGTATTGTCTTCATTTGGTCTTTCATTACAAAAACTAGATAAACGTATCCATCTCGCCTCCGCAATTGACGAAACCCTTTGCAGAGGAAATCTCACCATTTCAAAACATTAATTTTTTAGGGATGTTTGAATATAAAAGAAATAGTTATGAGAATTTTGGTAACAAATGATGATGGTATATATAGCCCGGGAATTGCCTCACTTGCGTCAGTCGCTTCCCAATTTGGAGAAGTAACGGTGGTTGCACCAGACGTTGAGCAATCTTCTATGGGGCATGCAGTAACACATTCACGACCGATTTCGTATAAAAAATCGCCCGTAGAATTCCCTGGCATAGAGGCTTATCGTGTAAATGGCACTCCAGCAGATTGTGTAGCCTTAGGCATCCACCTGTACCACCACATCGATGTGGTTTTATCTGGGATTAATATGGGGCCTAACTTGGGAAATTCCATGTGGCATTCAGGCACATTGGCAGCGGCAAAACAAGCCGTTTTATTTGGTATCAAGGGTATTGCTCTAAGTACACCAGTTGGAAAAACAGAGCCGGATTTTGAGCAGCTATCTCCTCATGTATACCAGGTACTTGAACAACTCTTAAAACGATCTGATTTGAGTCTGTACAATGTTAATTTTCCACCCAATCCTCAAGGTATTTTTTGGACAAAACAATCCGTTAGGCAATACGACGGAAAAATAATCCCCGGTACTGATCCAATGGGAAGAAAGCATTATTGGTTTACCGTAATCCCTTTGGAAACAGCTGAAAATGGAACCGATAGATGGGCTATGGAAAATGATTATACATCCGTTACACCACTTCGTTTAGATTTAACAGACGAAAACAAGCTTATACAGCTGAAAAAAGAGCATGCCTGGGACTAACACGAACACCTTAATTTATGGATTAAACGTAAAAGTTGTGGGGTGGCCGTCCACCCCTACGCTCAAGAACCCCATTTTCTCGATATCAGAACGTTTGCACGCTATTCCTGCTTGCAACAGCTCTCCGTTCTACTTTAATTCCGCCTTAGAGAGTTGCGGTTAGCAATGGGATGCACTACCATTGTGGCAACGCTCTACAGCGGGAGCTTTTTATTCACTTTGTGTTTACTTTTAATGGTGTTCATGAGCTCCCCGAGGTCGGTTTTGTTACTTTTTTTCGCGGTGACCTTCGCCAAAGCGAAAGCTCGAATGCCTTAGAAGGTATACACGTATGAGAAATAAAAGTAAGAATTAAACGTTCTATTTTTCTCACCAGTATCTTAATTCCCTCAGAAAAACTGTTTGACACATATTTATTCATATTAAATTAACCTAAATTTAACATTGTCATACTACATTTGTAGCATGATTATTTTCTGGATTGCTATACCTATTTACATTTTGGCCTCTATTGTGTCTTTTGGTATGGGGTTAAAAAGGGGTGCTCTATTTATGGGTTTCATCGTTGGAGTATCCTTTCTACTGTATCTGATGTTTTTCCACTCTGCCGAATCGGCCCTCGGCATCGTAGCCGCTGGCATAATAACTTATTTAATGAATAGCAGAAAATAATATTTCTAACGATCTATGTGTTCCACTTGCAAATTGTCAAAGTAACGTACCCTATAGGCATTCATAGCTGTTTTCGTTAATTGTTGAGTAAGCTTATTGTTGGCAACAGCCCCAACAACGGCTCCAATAACCGGAATTAACTGGGCCATTTTTGCCAGATCTATATAGTCCCGATATTCCTGTTGAAAATCTCTCCAGTCAAATTGCTCCACATCGTCTGGAAGTGCTGCACTATAGCTTTTCCATAATTCGATACGTTCCATGATATCCTTCCGCTTCGCCTGGCTACTGAAAGCTATTTTAAAAACATATAACACAAAGAGCCTTTCTCTATAATCCTTCACATCATAACCATAGATGGAAGCTATTTCAAACAACAATTTTAGCTTAATGGCCAGAAAGGCGGGAAAATCAGCAAAGCCCATTAGTAAACCTCCAGCTCCGGTAACAGCCCCCTCTAGAACGGCTACATTCTTGTAATGCCTGGCTGTTCGTTTGACATATGCCTCTCGCAATTGTAGAGATCCTTCCTTTTTTGTAGACGACGTTGTATATCGAGAGCCGAACAATACCGCTTTTACCATTTTTTCAATCGTTACCGTGATGACCTGGTGAAATTTTTCAGGAATTAAACCATTTAATTTGTTCTGTATACCTTTCGCGAGTTTATTGCTGGTTGAGGCCGGTGTAATCATCTGCAATTTCCAAGCACACATTTCTTGGTATACTTTCTCTTCGTAAAAATTCATCTTTGAAACATGTATACTGTAAATCTTTATGTAACAATACGCAAACATTTTATCTTCTCAAAGGTTTATAAAATAAAAAATCATGGAACAATTGCTTAGCATAGACCTACTTAGAAGACTCAAGCTGAATGGGTATACAGCATTGATACCAAAGGCTACCAGAGGCAATACGCAAATTTTCGCTATCACCAACTATCCTATCGATGATTTAAAGAACAGTGGAACGGAAGCACCTTTGCACGAAGATAATTTTTTGGCAATTGAAGAGTTATTGCTGCATGAAGAGGAGCTTACCCTAGAAGGAATTGTGATATTACCTGATGAAGATTTATCTTCCGCTCTTTAAGCCAAATTGTGCATTAAACTTACCGTCACCCGCTCCCATCGCTACAAACTGTCCAAAGGCTTACGCTTCTGCTCCTTAATCGTTTTAAAATGAGAAGGCGTAAGTCCGGTTACCTTTTTAAACTGGGTAGACAAATGTTGCACGCTACTGTATCCCAATTTATAGGCAATTTCGCTTAATGTCAATTCATTATATACCAATAATTCCTTTGCCCGTTCTACACGCTGTAAAATCACAAATTGTTCAATAGTGAATCCTTCTGTTTGTGAAAACAACGAACTTAGATAATTGTAGTCTATCGACAGTTGATCTTGGAGGAAGGTAGAAAAATTAGTTTTTCTATCGGTGCTGTCGGCATGATGTATCTTCTCTATGAGCAACGTTTTTGCTTTCTCTATCAGTTGATGTTTTCGATCGTCCAATAATTCAAACCCAACTTGTTGAAGCGTTTCACCTAATGACTTTAATTTATTACCAGACAACTGATTATATGTATTTATTTCACCTAGCAATACAGATGAATACTGAATTTCCAATTGATCTAATAGTTGCTTTACTACCAGTATGCAGCGATTGCACACCATATTTTTTACAAACAAAGTCATCCCAGTATATTTTACGGACTCAAATTTCGCAAAGAAATGTGTCTTATTTTTATACAATTTACGAAATCATTTATTAAATCTATCTTTAAATCAACTCATCCAATGCCTTTTTGATACTTTCATAGATATAAAAAAGTTCATCATCGCTCATACAGTATGGAGGCACTAAATACACAATATTCCCGAGCGGTCTCATTAGTATACCTTTATCTAGAAAATAGCCATACAATCTCTCTCTCAAACGGTTAAAATAATGCGTATCTTCTTTTGTTTCCCATTCGATTGCTATCACAGTTCCCTGCAAACGTACTTCCCTCACGTTAGGATGTTGTTCAACATCCAGTTTAAAACGCTGATGAAGAAAGCATATCCTCTGGATATCTTTTTGCGTTTGCTCGTGCAATAATAAGTCTAAACTAGCTAGCGCTGCTGTGCAAGCCAACGGATTTGCTGTAAACGAATGTCCGTGAAAAAGAGTTTTTGTAGCTGTATCTGAAAGAAAAGCATTGTAAATTTCATCCGAACAGGAAGTAATGCCCAAAGGAAGCGTCCCCCCCGTAAGTCCTTTCGAGAAACACATTATATCTGGTTGTTCCTTTAAGTAGTTGGAGGCGAATAGCTTCCCCGTTCGGCCAAATCCCGTAAACACCTCATCTTGGATCAGAAGTATCCCCAAATCCCTACAAACATGCATGATATCGTCCAAATATCTCGCCTCATACATGTTCATGCCCCCCGCGCCCTGGATAAGGGGTTCATAGATAAAACAGGCGCTTTCGGCGTGTACCATGGATATTTCTTCTAATAGAGAATCGATATTATTTTTATGAGGGATATCTAAAAATTGTACATCAAATATAAATTGCTCAAAAGGACTTGTCCATACACTCCTACTGCTCACAGACATGGCGCCAAAAGTATCCCCATGATAACTGTTTTTAAAAGCCAATATTTTAGTTCGGGGTTTTTCCAGATTGTGCCAGAATTGGATGCACATTTTTAAGGCCACTTCTACAGCTGTTGACCCATTATCTGAATAAAAGACTTTTTTTTGCAAAGCAGGTAATAGGCACAATAGACGTTCTGCCAGTTCAATGGCGGGTTTATGCGTAAAGCCCGCAAATATCACATGCTCCAGTTCTTTACATTGCGCGTATATTTTCTCTGCGATATAAGGGTGCGCATGGCCATGCAGGTTTACCCACCAGGAAGATATGGCATCCAAGTAGGTTCTGCCATCAGCCGCATATAGGCAGGCTCCTTTTCCGCTCGTAATAGGTAAGGCCGTACCGTGCGTTTGCATCTGCGTATAGGGATGCCAGAGCACTTGTCGATCACGTTCAGATAAATTATTGATCATCGTTTCACCAATTAAATAAATAAGTTGCGGGTTTATTTACTCTCTGATACAAGTGATTCTTCATTTGGTACCAAGGGGGTTAAACCCAATAAGGCAAACATTTGTTTATCTTCTTCCAGTTTTGGATTCGGAGTCACTAACAGCTCTTCGCTTTCGCTGGTAAAGATAGAGTTTGCGCCTGCCATGAAACACCACGCTTGCTCGATGGTGGTCATTTCCGAACGTCCAGCACTTAGGCGTACCATAGCCTTCGGCATAATGATTCGGGTGGTAGCAATCATTCGCACCATTTCCCAAATATCAATTTTGGGGAGATCGGCCAAGGGTGTGCCGGCAACCCTGGCGAGCGCATTGATTGGAACCGACTCCGGATGTTCAGGCATATTGGATAAAGTATGTAACATACCTATCCGGTCATGATGTGTCTCACCCAAACCTATTATTCCTCCACAGCAAACGGATATGCCGGCTTTACGAACATGACTCAATGTATCCAAACGGTCGTGATAAGAACGTGTTTTGATCACCTCGCTATAGTATTGTTCTGAAGAATCGAGATTGTGATTGTAGGCATATAAGCCAGCTTCTTGTAATCGATCTGCCTGGTCCTGCGTCAGCATACCCAATGTACAACAGACCTCCAGCCCCAAACTATTTACCCCTTTTACCATATCGAGCACGCGATCGAAGTCTTTATTATCCCGTACCTCCCGCCAAGCAGCAGCCATGCAAAATCTGCTGGATCCGGCAGCCTTGGCCCGGGCCGCGCAAGCGACTACCTCATCTTTGTCCATCAATGACTTAACTTTAACATTGGTGTGGTACCTAGCCGCTTGCCCGCAATAAGCACAATCTTCCGGACAGCCACCTGTTTTGATAGACAGTAAGGTACACACCTGAACGGCAGATGCCTGATGCCACGCTCTATGTGCGCTTGCTGCCTGATAAATAAGTTCTAATAAAGGTTGATGATAAATGGTCTCGATTTCTTTTATTGACCAGTCGTTTCGAATAATATTTAAGTCCATTTCTAAATTGTTTGTTTTTTTAGATTACTAGTGAGTGATTAAAAGAGCTACTTATTTGCTGTATGGTTTCTTTTGTTATCTGCCTTATGTCAGGAACCTGCACAATGGGAATATCTGTTGCCAGCTGTTGAACAATTGCCTCCGCAGAAGCTATGTTCATGGTTCCGCTAAATACAATGGCCTTGATATTCATGCCCCGTTTACACAATAATTCATAAGACAAAAGACTATGATTGATACAACCCAGATAATCTCGTACAACTAAAACAACATCTGCTCGAAACCGTTGTATAAGATCGACCATCAGGAAGGTATCGTTGAGGGGCACCATTAAACCACCAGCCCCCTCTATGACCAGACGATTAGCAGTAAAAGGAAGTTGGAAATCCTCTGGCATCATCTTGACACCTTCCATAGCGGCCGCCTGATGTGGAGATGCCGCTAGTTTAAACTTAAACCGTTCTTCATGTATATATGACTTTGTGTTGGTAAGCAATAACTCTACCTGATTACTATCTGAGCAATCCAGATCGCCCGCTTGTACAGGTTTCCAATAATCAGCTTGTAAGTATTCTGTTATAATGGCGGAGACAAGGGTTTTTCCTACTCCTGTACCTATTCCTGTTATAAACAAGGGTTTGTGCATTCGTTAAAAGTTTGTTTAATCTGTCTTAGATAATACAACAGTCGTGAAATATCGGCATCCGTATTAAAGGTATGCAAGCAGATACGAAGCCGCTCCCTCCCTTTTTTTACGGTAGGGCTTTTGATTGGTCGAACATCGAAGCCTTTTAGACGCAATAAATTACTGGCCTTGTCTACCAATTCGTTACCCGGAAGGATAAAAATCTGAATGGGGCTCATCAAGACCTTTGTCTTTTCTTTTGTCGGTAGCCCGATAAACAGGCGACATTTTTCCTGAAGCACCTGCGCTTCTTTTTCCGAATTTGCCAAAAAGCGGTATCCAAGTTTAATGGCGTGCAAAAGCAGAGGAGATATGCCGGTGCTGAAAATAAAAGACCTGCAATAATTGGTTAAATAGTTTATCAAGGTTTTTGATCCCAAAATAGCTGCTCCCTGTATTCCCAGTGCTTTACCGAAGGTAACGATACGGGCAAATACCCGGTGATGCAGGTTTAAGGTTTGGACAAGACCACCATCCAGTACGCCTAGCGCATGTGCTTCATCTACAATAAGCGTAGCATGATATTGATTACATAGTTCGCTTATCTCTGTTAATGGTGCAAAATCACCCTCCATGGAGTACAAACTTTCTACTAGTACAAAACAGTTGCTTTTGCAGTAACGTTTTAATTTCGTTTCCAAATCGGTGAGATCATTATGCTTGAAATGAAAAGATGAGGCAAAACTTAAACGGCAGCCGTCTATCATAGATGCGTGGATACATTCATCCCTCAATATAACGTCTCCCCTTTTTGCAATGGCTTCTATGAATCCCACATTTGCCGCATAACCGGAAGAGAATATTAACGCTGCTTCTACTTGGTGGAAATGAGCTATTTGGTCTTCAACCTGCTCTACAAATTCGCTGTTTCCTGTAATCAAACGAGAGCCTGTGGCTCCCAAACAAAAATCATCACTGTTGGCCAGCTCCTGTTTGAACGTTTCCCTCGATTCCAATGCTGCTGCGCGTCCAAAATAGTCATTGGAAGCGAAGTCTATTAACGGACTACGAACGGTCAATTGCCTTAAAATACCATTCTGTTCACGATCCATCAGTATGGTATTCAATCGTTCTTCAATGGAGCACATACACGTCGTCTTTTATTTGCTGTACCCACTGAGCATATAGATCGTGTTCTATGGAAAGCAGTTTTTGGACATGTTGTTCCCATGCCGGAGAAAAGCGATTTAGTTGATCTATCATTTCTTCCAGATGTCCCTGTTCTTCCAATATGATTGATTTTACATTTATTCTGCTAGACGCTGTTGACAATACCTCCTGATAAATAGGATACAGTTCATCGGCACGTACTTCTATTACATAAGTAACCATCAAGTAAGCAGCGAAACGTAGATTGGTATGACTCAAATTCAACTCTTTCCGCAGGTATCTGCTCGCTGCTATATCCAGTTTATATAGGTATTGCTTACTGGCTACAGGGGCCAACAGTTCGGTATATTGATAAGTTTTGCACCAATCCGGATGAAGTTTCAGCAATTGCTTTTTAAGATAGAAGGCATGCCTATGTTCTTCGGCAGCGTGTTTGAGCATCGTTACATTCACGGTTTCCAAACTTTGGGCCGATGAGATCTTACGGGCTCCGGTGTTTTCCATGAGCGACAGCGTATTTAAGAATTTAGCGTGCAAGACATCATTTGCAACAATCGTGTGTAATAAATCTTTCATCTTATTACTCTTGGTTATTCGTTAACAATTGAGCAAAAGTAGTATCTTGCCGGACGATACATATAGTCCACTTTTAACTTAATGAGTAGTCCGGTTAAAATTCCATTCAAAAGCTTAATTGTTTTAAACAAACAAAGCAGCACACCACTATATTTACAAATTGCAAGGCAGCTCATCAATGCTATACAGAGAGGCGTACTAGTGATTGATATCCAGTTACCCGGCACCCGGAGCTTGAGTGAGGAACTTGATGTTCATCGAAAAACCATTATTGCTGCTTACGACGAATTATATACGCAGGGCTGGACAAAGATTATTCCCAATAAGGGCACCTTTATTTCAAATCAATTGCATAATAATGTGCCCAATCCGTTACAATATGAGCATTCCTATTTAGCTAGTTATCCCCATAAAACAGGTTTCAAGTTTAAACAGAGCATTTTATTGGACAGACCGCCCGCTCTCGCCAATGGCCACCTGGAATTTAGCGATGGTTTACCTGACGTCCGTTTGGCACCACTAGAAAGGTTGGGTAAAATTTATGGCGGAATCATGCGAAGAAAAACCAGTCGCAAATATTTAGAATATTCCCATATTGAAGGAAATGAATTTTATCGTGATAGTTTGGCATTCTATTTAAACAATACCCGCGGACTGCCCATTACCAAAGAGAACATATTAACTACGCGAGGTGTACATATGGGAATTTTTTTGGCTTCCAGCATTTTAATCTCCTCAGGAGATAATATCATCGTTGGAAATCTAAGTTATTACATTGCCAATATGATTTTTCAACAGGCTGGTGCCAAAATACATGCTGTACCGGTAGACAATGAAGGCATTTCGATTGAAGGCATTAAAGCACTTTGCGAAAAGACCTCGATTAGGATGATCTATATCACTCCCCATCATCATTATCCAACAACGGTGACGTTGAGCGCCGAAAGACGACTAGAATTGCTTAATCTGTCTAATAAATATGGTTTCATTATATTGGAAGATGATTATGATTACGACTTTCATTACTCCAGTAGTCCGGTACTCCCTTTAGCCAGTGCAGACAGCAATGGCATGGTGGTTTACATCGGTTCTTTCTGCAAGACCCTGGCACCCGGTTTACGATCGGGATACATTGTTGCGCCTCAAAACTTAATAGGAGAAATTGGCAGGTTCAGGCGGATCGTTGATCGCCAAAGTGATATGCTGATGGAGCAGGCCTTGGGAGAACTATTGGCGGAAGGTGAAATACATAGGCATCTCAAGAAAGCCATCAAGATATATGAACAACGCCGTCAACACTTTTCGTGTTTACTTCGTGATCATTTAACACCCCATGTTTCCTTCAAACTACCTCCTGGAGGGCTCGCCCTTTGGTCTATTTGGAACAAGGAGCTGAATTTGATGCGCATCAGTAAAAACTGTCTTAAACATGGTTTACATTTACCACATACACTGTTGTATCAAAATGAACTCACAACAGCTATGCGTTTAGGTTTTGGCAATTTAAATACAGAAGAACTTTCTGAAGCGGTGAGGATACTTCAAGTTTCCATAGAGGAATCAGTTTAGCGACAGCGTTTCTATTTGATGTAATATTTCCGAAAGAACCTCTTCATTTTTCAACATGTTTTCATGCCCTACTTGATTGAATGCCTTTGCACGGATTGTGGGGTTTTTATTTAAAAAATCCTCCATGAACTCATATGGAGATATTTTATCATTTTCATCATAAAGTAGCCAATGATTATCCAGCGCGTTTTCATATAGTCTATTCAAATCAAAAAGATTGGCTTCGACATGAAAAGCCTCAAAAAAATCCCGATAGAACTGATCTATTAACTTTTTATCTATTCCAATATGTAGCAGTTGCGTGGTGAAATAGTTTTCCAAATTTACAAGTGGGGTTATGCTCAGTAATAAAGTAGGATGAAGTGATAAATGATTGACGGCTATCACATTGGCCATGGCACCTAATGAATGACCGATTATGGCCCACGGAGCACCACATTTTTCTATTACCTGATAGATTCCGTCCACATATAAGAGTAAATTGGTTAATACACCTTCAGAAGAACCATTCCCCGGTGCATCAAAGGAAATGACCCGATAATCCAGAGCCAGCAAATGCTGGATCAGATAAATAAAATCAATTGCCTTCGAGGCCCATCCATGAGTAAGTAATATAGTTTTATCTCCGGTTCCCCATATAAAAGCATTTATTTTTAGGTGTTTATATTCAAAATACTTATCAAAAACCTCCAACTCCAAATGCTTTGCCTGATTCAGTAGTAACTGCTGTTGATTTCTTAAGGGAAACTTTGGCGAATAGAACAAAAAATCGAACAGGCTTTTGCGCAGTTCTTCGGTATCTTTTTTGTATACTAGTTCCTGCATAGTATTTAGAAGCTGGCGCACTTTTCTCATGGGCAATCTTTTTACTGTTTACAAAGATAAAGTTTGCCCGCGGGAATGTATATTCATTAACTTTAAAAAAAATATTTCAATGAAAAAAATAAACACGTATTCCCTTCTTAGCATGGTTATGGCCGGAATCATTTTATCCTCAAATGCCTGTAACCAAAAGTCGCCATCAAAAAATAAAGCTAATTGGGCTGATAGTACATTTGTACATGACACCACACAGGGAAACAAGGTTGATAAACAGGAAGAACTTTGCTTCGCTCAACTGAAAAATGCACAATCAAAAGACTCGTCTTTCATCAATCTGTCTATTTTAGGAGACAAGGTAACAGGAAAGTACAGCTGGATACCTTTTGAAAAAGATAGCCGAACCGGAAGCATTAATGGGACGAAACGAGGCGACACTATTGATGTTGTATGGAGCTTTATGCAAGAAGGTATGCAAGACACCTTACGCACGGTATTTTTATTACAACCCAATACATTAAAGCAGAAGCCGTACACCATTAATCAAAAAACTGGTCGCGAAGTAACCAATAATCAATCGGATTTTAGCATTTCCTATCAAAAGATCAATTGCGAATAGCTTTGGTGAGCATTTGAAATCAGCGGTTTCATTGATTTGAATGATTTTCATTATTTTTGTTGTCCAAAGGCGCTACTTGCGTTAAACGTATTATTATCAATGAATCCAATCCATACTGACATGACTGTTCCGGATCTGTTACGGAATGTATTAGCAAACATTCATCCGGAGTCTCATCCATTTCTTATCCATCATGAAGATAATCGATGGAAGCAGATATCTTATAAAACAGCCATGGATAAAATAGATGCAGTTTCTGCTTACCTGTTGTCTATCGGATTCCGAAAAGGTGATAGAGCATCACTGCTACTTGAAAACGGCCCGGATTATATTTATTTCGACCAGGGCCTACAACAGATTGGTGGTGTAAATGTATCCATCTATCCCACCCTTCCAGAATCAGACACGGAATACATCTTGAATGATTCTGGTGCGCGCACCATTATTGTAAATACCCCTTTTTTATTGAGAAAGATACTCAAAATAGCCAACAATTGCCCGTCGCTCATCCGTATCATCCCTACATTTAAAGATTACGAAAAATATACCGAAAAGGTATCCTTGCAGGCAGGAGTCATATCTTTTGATCAAGTTTTAGAAGAAGGTGCTAGCTGTCTTTCCGATTATGCAAAGGACATAACGAGTGCACGAGAAGGAATTCTTATGAGCGATGTTTCTACACTTATCTATACGAGCGGCACCACTGGAACACCTAAGGGGGTAATGCTCACCCATGCCAACCTAACCAACAATGTACGCGCTTGTTTAGATCAAATCCCTGTAGTAGATCAAGATGACACCTTTTTATCTTTTTTGCCTTTATCCCATATTTTTGAACGTACTGCAACCTATCATGTCTGCTTGGCCTTGGGTGCTAAAATTGCTTTCGCACAGAGTATCGATCTGCTGGCAAGAAACATGTACGAAGTGAAACCGACTGTTATCTGTGCTGTACCTCGTTTACTGGAAAAGATACACGATAAAGCCATGAAAAACGGCACAGAGAGCGGGCGTACGAAAGCGGCGATCTTTCAGTGGGCGCTAAAAAAAGGCAGGCAATTCAGGGAAAAAAAAGAAAATCAACAGGTGCCCGGACCACTACTAAATGCTCAACAGCGATTAGCGGATAAATTAGTTTTCAGTAAAATTAAAGAAAAGACTGGTGGAAACTTAAAATTCATCATATCCGGTGGTGGAGCTCTTGCTCAAAATATAGGCGAGTTTTTCGGTAATATAGGCATTAAAATACTGGAAGGTTATGGGTTAACTGAGACCTCACCAGTAGTTGCTGTAACAGAGTATTACAGACAGGTTTATGGCACTGTTGGACGTATTGTACCCGGTATTGAAGTAGGTATTCAGCATGTGGATACACAGGAAATATACACCGTCCAAACCCACGAAAGTTTCGACCAAGAACTGATAAGCGAAGAAGGCGAAATCATTATCAGGGGTCATTGTATCATGAAAGGGTATTGGAATAAACCGGAAGAAACGCGCCATGTAATCGATCAGGAAGGATGGTTTCACACTGGCGATATAGGAAAATTCTTTAAAGGCAACCTCAAAATTACTGATCGATTAAAGAATATGATTGTAAATGCCTATGGTAAAAACGTGTACCCCACCCCCGTAGAAAACACATACCTTAAAAGTAAACGGATCGAACAGATTTTTTTAATTGGTGATAACCGAGAGTATATAACAGCACTGATTGTACCCAACCAAGAGCTTCTTAAAGAGACATTCAACCTAAGGGAAAGTTTTTTTAATCACGACAATCCATTTATTGAGGACATCGCTATTCTGGATTGGATCGAACAAGACATCAAACGTTTATCAAACGAATTGGCCAAATTTGAGCGTATAAAGTCATTTAAAGTAAAACGCAAACCTTTCAGTATAGAATCAGGAGAACTAACACCAACGCTTAAAACCAAGAGAAGGGTCATTGAAAAGGTATACGCCAGCGATATTGAAGGTCTATATGGCGCGTAAATAGTAGCGTAATAAAAGCAACAATAAAAAAGGTCCAATAATTTGTATGTTAATTGGACCTTTTTATTTTAGACGGTTATTTATGCAAGCGGGTCAACACTAAACCACCTCTTTTTCTTTATCATAACTTTCGTTATGAACGCTGGCTACTGCCCGTCCCGAAGGATCGTTCATATTCTGGAAAGACACATCCCAAGCCAGTGCTTCAGGAGTACTACATGCCACAGATTTAACGGATGGAACACAAGCCGCTGCAGAATCAGAAGGGAAATGTTCACTGAAAATACTTCTATACAAATATTCCTCCTTAGACATGGGGGGATTAATCGGAAAACGATATTTTGCATTGGCCAATTCTTCATCTGAAACCATTTGAAGTGCCTGTTCTTTTAGTGTATCAATCCAACTATATCCTACACCATCTGAAAACTGTTCTTTTTGACGCCAAGCGATGCTTTCCGGTAAATAATCTTCAAAGGCTTTACGCAGAATCCACTTTTCCATTTTACCTTTACCGGCCATTTTATCTGCAGGATTTAGGCGCATGGCAATGTCCATAAACTCTTTATCCAGGAATGGCACCCTTCCTTCTATACCCCAAGCTGCTAAGGATTTGTTAGCGCGTAAACAATCGTATAGATGTAATTTACCTAATTTACGGACAGTTTCTTCGTGGAAAGCTTCCGGATTAGGAGCCTTGTGAAAATAGAGATAACCACCGAACAACTCATCAGACCCTTCCCCGCTTAACACCATCTTAATGCCCATAGATTTAATAACACGTGCTAAAAGATACATCGGTGTAGAAGCCCGGATGGTTGTCACATCATATGTTTCTAAATGATAGATAACATCTCTTATGGCATCCAATCCTTCTTGAATAGTAAAGTGAATTTCGTGGTGTATCGTTCCGATATGCTCCGCAGCCTTTTGTGCTGCTGCCAAATCGGGAGAACCTTTTAAACCAACTGCAAATGAATGTAGCGACGGATACCAGGCATTCTCTGTATCATCTGTTTCGATACGTTTAGACGCAAATTTCTTTGTAATAGCTGCGATAATAGAAGAATCAAGCCCTCCTGACAATAACACACCATAAGGCACATCCGACATCATCTGGCGATGCACGGCATCTTCTAAGCCTTTTCTCAATACGGCAATATCGGAAACTTTATCGGCAACGTTTTCATAACTTTCCCAATCCCTTCTATACCACTCCTGTAATTCCTGACCCTGTGCGCTATAGATATAATGACCTGGCTTAAATTCCTGAATTTTATTACAGATACCTTCCAATGCTTTTAATTCGGACGAAACATAAAAGTTTCCTTTTTCGTCCCAGCCCATATAGAATGGAATAATACCTATATGATCTCTGGCAATTAGATAGACATCCTTCTTTTCATCATAAAGAGCAAAAGCAAAGATACCATTTAGGTCTTCCAAAAAATTAATGCCCTTTTCTTTATAGAGCGCTAAGATTACTTCGCAATCAGAATTTGTGGAAAAATTGTAATTAGGGAGTTGCTCACGAAGTTGGCGATGGTTGTATATTTCACCATTTACCGCCAGAACAACTGTTCCATCCTCACTGTATAATGGCTGTTTTCCAGATTGTGGATCAACAATAGCCAATCGCTCATGGGCTAAGATAGCTTTATCTGAACTGAATATGCCCGACCAATCTGGTCCGCGATGACGAATTTTCTTCGACATCTTCAACACTTGGGCACGTAAGTCTTGCGACTTAACCTTTAAATCAAATGCACCAATAATTCCACACATAAATTTATTTTTTACTAGCTAAATTTTGATAATTATAAATGTTTACAAATTAAAGAAATATTATTCAATATTCGCAACGTTTTAGATATTTTTTAATAATTTTAACAACATTTATTACATTTCTTTGAAAAAACTCACAAAATCAATTTACTGAAATATTTTTCTTTTGCTTTAGTAAGCGCAAAACATTGTCTATCAGTAGATAACGTAAATGTACTTTATACACTCTCGTATATAAAAACATCACTTATTTTGGATCAAGCAAAGTTCTCTGGGGAGAATTAAGATACCAGTGAGGAAAATAGAACCTTTTTGTTCGTCATACTTTTTCGCCCTTACCCGCGGGACTTGCCGTGCTTACCGCACAGGTTTCTTACTTTGGCCGGCACCAAAGTAAGCAAAGTGCCTGGCTGGCTTGTTTTGTTGCAATTCGTGGTCAACATGCTAGTCGCAAAAACAGCCACTCCTTCCCACAAGACCACCCTTCGTTCGTCTTTTGCTCTAATTGCGTTAGCTTCGCGTTATAATTGTACAAAGCATGTTGACTGCCGATTGCTGCCTCCGCAAGCCTATGCCGTTTTCGTGCTTCGGAACGTTTGCGCCTGCTGGCAACAGCTCTCCGTTCTGCTTTAATTCCGCCTTAGAGAGTTGTGGTTAGCAATGGGATGCACTACCATTGTGGCAACTCTCTACAGCGGGAGCTTTTGGTTCTTTTTGCGGAAAAAAGAAGACACAAATATTATTTAGCAAAAAAATAAAATAACTTTTACGTTTAATCCCTTATTCTACATAAACGTCCTATAATTGTAGTAAAGGCTTGTTTTTTGGTAGCAGAATAAATAAAAAAACCGCAAACACAGAAATGCTTGCGGTTTTTTTACCTATAAAAATATTTTAAGCTTCGGCAGTCGTTTCAGCAGGAACAACAGATACATACGATTTGTTGTTTGCTCTCTTGCGGAAAACAACTTTTCCATCCACCAAAGCAAACAAAGTATGATCTTTACCAATACCTACGTTTTTCTCAGGGTGGTGTTGTGTACCTCTTTGACGTACAATAATATTACCAGCAATAGCTTGCTGGCCACCAAAAATTTTAACACCTAATCTTTTGCTATGTGATTCGCGACCGTTCTTTGAACTACCCGCACCTTTTTTGTGAGCCATATCTTATTTTGTTTGTGATAGGAAAACCTATCCATTTAAATCAATTATAAAGTAATCCCAATAATTTGGATCTTAGTAAACTGTTGGCGATGCCCGTTTTTCTTTTTGTAACCTTTACGGCGTTTCTTTTTGAAAACGATAACTTTATCTCCTTTTAAATGTGACAAAATTTTAGCCGAAACTTTAGCACCAGCTACACTTGGAGTTCCAACTGTAAACTTGCCACCATCTTCTGCTAACAATACATTGTCAAATTCAATACTAGCGCCTTCATCTCCCTGTAAACGGTGCACAAAAAGATGCTGGTCTTTTGCAACCTTAAATTGCTGTCCGGCTATATTTACTATTGCGTACATTGTTAATTGTTTTTGATTGTTAATTATGTTAAAAATTCGAAGCGCAAAGATATGTTTTATATTTCAAACTTACAAGATTTATTCATTCTTTATTGTGAGTTGCTAATAGCGTTGTCTAGTAAGCCTAGTTCCTATCCTCCGCGTCGCTTAAAACACGCTGTACTTCGCCTATCATCGTTTTAGCCGCGTCATATAGTTTCGGTTCCCCTTTATAATCAGAATCAAATAACACTTCCTTGCTCTTTTCTTTATAGTTAAATTTAATAAAAAAGCGCGTCACATTTTTCGTCGTATCCATATCATGTTCCGCCGTCATATCTTCTGGGAAATTCCAGAATCCATATTCCGTTGCTTTCCGGTGTAAATAAAGCAAGTCATCTTTACGCAGTTTTAAAGAAGATTTTATGAGGGAGTCTCTTTTATTTACATATTGGTACGCAGCTGTTTTAGAGTCAAAATGATTCAGCATATTATCAGGTTCACCGTAACTAAATTCCACAGATTCAAAATCAGAAAACCGAAACGGCGCATTTTTTATCATATTACTATAGTAGAACATGCAATAACCTAAGAAAGGCACAATAATACAGATATAAAGAAAAATTTTTTTCGACCGCTCGTTCATAGCCAACGATTTATTTAATAATGATTGTTATAAAAAGATAAGATTGTTATAATTCTGAGTGCTGATGTTGAGATGCCTCCTGTGGTACTTCCGCTTTCATGATGTCTTCATTCACCGCGTTCGGATTAAATTCATTTTCCCATTTAGCAATAACAACGGCAGCCAGGCAATTTCCCAAAACATTCACGGAAGTTCTTGCCATATCCATCAGCTCGTCTATCCCCAGGATAATAAAAATGGGCCAAACCGGTAATCCGAAAGAGGCAGCTGTACCCATTAGTATGACCAATGAAGCACGTGGTATACCCGCTACCCCTTTACTGGTAATCATCAAGGTAAACACCATCAACAGTTGCTGGCCAAAAGAAAGGTGGATTCCTGCGGCCTGTGCCACAAAAACACTTGCTAAGGAGAGATATAAGGTAGTACCATCTAAATTAAAACTATATCCTGTTGGCATCACAAAGGCGACAATTTTTCGGGGAACTCCGATACTTTCCATTGCTTCCATGGCCCTTGGCAATGCCGCTTCCGAGCTTGTTGTAGCAAAAGCAATAGAGACGGGCTCTCCAACTGCCTTGATAAAACGTTTGATGGGCAAGCCAACAATAAGACCAATGGGCAACAATACGAGTAGCATAAAAGCAAAAAGCGACACATACAAAGTTGCTAACAGTTGAAATAGGTTTACCAAAACACCTAAGCCCATATGTCCTACGGTATAGGCCATGGCTGCGCCAACCCCTATCGGGGCGAGATACATAACAATGTTTGTGAATTTAAACATCACCTCCGACAAGCTTTCCGTAAAATTCACCATAGGTTTACGCTTCTTTTCGGGCACCATGATAAGTGCTAAGCCGAAAATTACGCTAAATATAACCACTTGCAGCACTTCACCTTCCGCAACAGATTTAGCTATATTTTCAGGAAATATATGTAAAATGATATCACTAACAGTTTGCGGTTGAACGGCAGGCAACTCTTCATGCTGATTGGCTGGAGGAATAATACCCATTCCCGCTTTACTGATATTGATAGCGGCTAAACCTATGAACAGGGCTATGGTAGTAACCACTTCAAAATAGAGTAATGATTTCCAGCCCATTCTACCCACTTGTTTAATATCGGAATGCCCTGCTATCCCGTAAACCAATGTAGCGAATATTAAAGGAGATACAATAGTCTTGATCAGCTTGAGAAAAGCTTTACTGGCAACTTGCAAATTTATACCGGCCTGTGGCCAATCATGCCCAATACTAGCTCCTATAACCAAAGAAATTAAAATCCAGGTTGTGAGTGTTTTCTTTTTTAATCCGTAAACAATTAAGCCTAAAATGGCCAGCCACCGAAAAAAAAACAAAACTCCATCGGGAACAGCATCAAAAAGAAAATTTATAGCATATAATAAAGCGGCCAGACTTATAGTGGATAGGGTAAAAATTGTAAACGATTTTGACTTCATATAATATAATAAGCGGTATGAAATTTCACAAAAATAACCATTTACGGTAAGGTTACAACAAATAGATGTAATTTTACGCTTACAAGCGTTACTTTCTTTTAAAATAATAGAAAGAAAGAGGCTACGGGTTGTAACAAAAAGTGATATAGCCAATCTAATAATTAGTTTTTAAAAGAAAATGGCGCAAAAAGAAGCACTGTTTAAGGAAATTTTCGACACAAATAACAAGAAAGTATATCATCTTTGTTATGGTTATACCGGAGACAGCGATGCCGCCAACGATCTTATGCAAGAAACTTTTATCAAAGTTTGGCAGAACCTTGATAAGTTCAGAAATCAATCCCAAATATCAACCTGGATTTACCGAATCGCTGTAAACACCTGTCTGTCTTACCTTAGAGTAGAAAAAAGAAAGGTAACCGATGAAATCAATGAGCGAATCATTGAAACAAAGGCTGAAGAGGTTTCTGATAAACAAGAACAGGTAAATCAACTCTATAAATGCATTGCTCAACTAGAAGAAAACGAAAGAATAATCATTACCATGGTGTTGGACGAAGTACCTTATCATGAGATTGCTGAGATATCGGGTATATCAGAAGGGAATCTCCGCGTAAAAATTCATCGCATTAAAAGTAAGCTAACAGAAATATATAATCGCCATGAAAGATTTTAATGAATTAAAACAGCTTTGGCACGTGCAGAAGGAACATGATGGTGTTAGCTATAATGCTGTCCTAAACACTGTTAAACAAACAAAAAATAAATATACAGCCAAGTTGCTGACCCACGTAATCAGTATAGCGATCATCGTACTCATCACGCTTTACATCTTTGTTACCGTTCCTTTTTATACGTGGACTACCCAATTATCCATGTTCATTGTAATGGTATGTTTAGTATATTACATGCTCATCCAAATAAAAGATTACCGCGCCATTAATAGCAGCGAAAACTTGCTAAACAAACCTGAGGAATACATTTCTTATCTTCAAACATATAAACAGCATCGTTATTATTTGAATACCAGAAATTATACTATATATACGTTCTGTCTTTCGGTAGCCCTTGCACTGTACCTTGTAGAGATGTCATTTTATGTGTCTGCCTTAGCACTGGTTCTTTTTGTGCTGGCTACTATTGCCTGGTTTTTAATATGTTATTTTGTGTTAATGAAAGCCTATATTAAGAAAGAAAGTGAAAAATTAGAAGAACTTATCGGGAAATTGAAAAATTTAAAAAATCAGTTTGCGGATTAATAAATATTGGCAGACATTTTTTTTAAGTTTGCGGTAAATGATAGAAATATTCACTGATGGAGCTTCAAGCGGCAATCCTGGTCCGGGTGGCTATGGTGTCATTCTAAGAGCCGGACAATATTATAAAGAACTTTCTGAAGGTTTTAGAAAAACCACCAACAATCGAATGGAACTACTGGCCGTGATAAAAGGTCTGGAAGCACTAAAGAAACCTGGGAACGATGTTACCATCTATTCAGATTCCAAATACGTTATAGATGCTGTCGAAAAAAAATGGGTGTTTGGATGGCTCAAAAAAGGCTTCGCCGGAAAAAAAAATAGTGATTTATGGCTTCGTTTTTTGCAAATCTATAAACTACACAACGTTAAATTTATATGGGTAAAGGGTCATGCAGGACATCCGGAGAATGAACGATGTGATGAATTGGCCGTACAAGCAGGCAAAAACAAACAGCAGCATAAAATAGATACTGTTTTTGAAATGGAAGCAGGTAAGTAGTATGGTACGACTCAACTACTCAAAATACAGTTCGCCAAAAAACTGCGGTAGATGAAAATTAGGTTCGGGGTGATGGATAGGTGTCCACGACACAAAGTGCGGCATCGGTAAATCATCTCCACATTTATAGAAATTCCCACTACATGTCAATTCTTTTAAGGAATGGATTGGATGAGCATTAAAAAGATGTAGCGGTATATTGATCAATAGCGTCCATGATGCGCCCAACTTTTTGATATCCAATACACTGTCTATAGTCATTGTTTCTATCAAATCTTTCGGTAAAAGTTTTCTTGTGGATTTATCTGCTGTTCCGTAACCCACTAATGCCGTACCTATACAGTTAAATTCAAAGTTATAATAGCTATTCCCATCAAAAGAAATAAAAAACTCCACACAACTATCTTTGTAAACCGGATCATTTATTTCACGGTACTTAGCGCTTATATGCATTTCTTGTACATCATAACAAAGAAATATACTATGGTTTGTGTACAAAGCTTTAACTGTTACCGCCGGCACATAACTATATTCCTTCCAGTTTGCTATTGCAATAGGAATTGCTTCGACCAACGAAAAAGCTTGGCGCACGGCTTCTATCTTAGAAGAAGCGTGTAGCTCCGCATGGTGTTTAATTACCAGATTCATCGATTTATATATGGTAAGCGTTTGCTTCTTTTTCTACAATATCACGCAAGAGAAACTCGTGTTGTTCTATTTCGCTCACTAATTTCATCTGGGCTCTGGTACGTTGCAAATTATGTTGAGGATGGTTGATTTTATAATAGGTATCTCCATTCAGGTAATCAGTAAGAAACCGAACCATTTGCATATAGGGCAATAACAGCACACCGTCGACCAGAGATTTCACCTCCATGGGGTATAAAAAATGTTGCGCCATTTTGAGGTAGCCTTTTGTATAAGCTTCAAAAAGAGGTATATTCAATTTCACCTTTTCCAGATCAGCTTCATCTTCAGCGGCCCTGTTGATGATGGTGCGTATCGCATCACCAAAATCGTAAGCAACATATCCTGGCATAACCGTATCCAAGTCTATCACACATTGTGCTTCATCCTTGCTATTCAACAGTACATTATTGAATTTGGTATCATTATGTGTTATTCTTAGCGGAATTTGAGATTTGGCTGCCATACTTAAAATAGTGTTCATTTTATTCTCCCGCTCTAAAATAAAATCAACTTCACCTTGCACTGCCAGTGCCCTATTTGCGCTGTTCTTATCAAGCGCCTCTTTAAAGTCTTTAAGGCGGCTAGCGATATTCAGAAAATTCGGTATCACCTCATACACATCATGCGGATTTAAGTCGGCCAACATAGCCTGAAATTGGCCAAAGGCCTTCCCTCCCTCTTCCGCTTGTTGCGTGGTTTCTACGATATCATATGTTTTAGTACCCTCGATAAGAATAAACACCCGCCAATAATTCCCGTCACCGTCTTTATGGTAAAACTTACCTTCTTTTGTAGGTATAGGTGTAAGCACTCTATCTTCTATCTTTTTTTCCTCATCTGGCCTTAATTTCTCTTTTATATGTTTACAAACAACATCAATATTATTCATTAAATGGTCGACATTTCTGAATACATTAGTATTGATTCGCTGCAGCATATAATTTGGCTTCTCATCTGCATGCGTATATATCTTATAGGTGTCATTGATATGTCCAGAGCCGAAGGGTTCAATACGAATAGGCTGACCGTCAATGGAAAAAAAATCGACTATAGGCAAAAATGTAGCTGCGCTATTATTATTTATGTCAATCATTAAAATATGCTTCTAAAACTTCTATAAAACTTTAAGTTGATAATTAATAAATCACGAAAAAAACGGATTTTCTATAATTTGCTGCAATATGCAAAAATGAAGAATAATTTCATACTTTATTAAAAACACAACCGATTGCGCAATTTTTTTGAAAATAGGACAATCGGTTGCATTAAAATTTATTAAATTGTTTTTCTATGTTTGCTCTCAGCAGCGCATGGTTTCTTTCAATAAGAAATAGACTGCTCAGCACCTTAACAATCAAAAAAACACCTAATGGATAGAAGAAATTTCATTAAATCAGGCTCCATTGCGGCAGCAGCATCCAGTGTACTGCCAAACACAAACGTTTTTGCACAAGAAAAGAAAAAAATACGCTTAGCATTTATAGGAGTAGGATTGCGCGGCAGAAACCATGTGGCTTTGGCTATAAGAAGAGATGACATCGATGTGGTAGCGATATGCGATACGCAGGAGGAACCGTTAACTAGTTGCAGAAAGCAATTTCAGAAAGCGAATAAGCAATTACCCAAAGAATATACCGGGGGTCTTGATGCCTATAAAAAAATGCTCGATAAGGAGAAGCTTGATGCGGTGATCATTGCTACGCCATGGCAATTTCATAAAGATCAAGCGGTATACTCCATGAAAGCAGGTTTGTATGTAGGATGTGAGGTAATTGCTGGTTTAACTGTTGACGATCATTGGGAAGTTGTTAAGACTTCCGAGCAAACAGGGAAACCGTATATGACATTGGAAAATGTTTGTTATCGCCGCGATGTGATGGCTGTATTAAATATGGTTAGACAGGATTTGTTTGGTGAGATGATTCATTTAGAAGGGGGATATCAGCACGACCTGCGCGAAGTACTTTTTAACAATGGTACACAACCATATGGTGGAGGTGTTGAATTTGGCCCCAAATCAATGAGTGAAGCGCAATGGCGTACTCAATATAATATAGACCAGGATGGCGACTTATACCCTACCCACGGTTTGGGACCATTGATGCATTTTGCCAATGTCAATCATGGAAATAGAATGACCAATATGGTTACCTTTTCAAGCAAGGCTAGAGGTTTAGCCAATTATATAGAAAAGAATTCTCCTGGTCATCCCAACGCTAAAATTAATTATAAAAATGGTGATGTAACGACTACCTTGATAAATTGCGCCAATGGAGAAACCCTTCTATTGTCACACGATGTGCATTTACCCCGCCCCTATTCCATCGGTTTTAGAGTTCAAGGAACGGATGGTTTATGGATGGATGTAAACAATGGCCTTTATATCGAAGGAAAATCGGCCAAAGGTCATGCCTGGGATCCAGCAGATGAATGGTTAAAAAAATATGATCACCCTTTGTGGGCTAAATATGCCAATGATGCAGCAGGCGCTGGCCATGGAGGGATGGATTGGTTTGTTTTTAATGCATTTGTTGAGTCTGTTAAAGAAGGTAGACAAACACCCATCGACGTATACGATTCGGTCTCTATGAGTGTCATAACCCCCTTATCAACTATATCATTAGCGGAGGGAAACAAATCAGTAGAAATCCCTGATTTTACAAATGGGAAATGGAAAGAACGCAAAGTTGTCTTCGCATTAGACGATAGTGGCTTCTAAGCCATCGTGTTTGGATAATTGGTTGGGCTGTGAGGACGTACGTCTTCACAGCTTTTTTTTGTTTATAGCGATCTATTACGGCCAGCTGACATAGCAAAATCAAAAAATAACTTACCTTTGCGCATTATGTCAAAACAGGTTCCAGAAGACGGTACACTTCTTCCTCTCATGGAAGAATTTTACACCATTCAAGGCGAGGGATTTCACACTGGAAAAGCTGCCTATTTTATTCGATTGGGCGGCTGCGATGTAGGCTGCCATTGGTGTGATGTCAAAGAAAGTTGGGATGCCGATTTACACCCTTTAACGCCAGCCGATATCATTATTGAAAATGCTGCGAAGCATCCAGCAAAAACGGTCGTGATAACTGGTGGTGAACCTCTTATTTACAATTTGGATTACCTTACCAAAGGACTACAGGAGGCTGGTATTAAAACATTTATGGAGACATCCGGTGCCTATCCATTAAGCGGACATTGGGATTGGATCTGCTTATCACCAAAAAAATTCAAGGCCCCTTTACCAGAGGTTATTGCGGCCGCTGGTGAGCTTAAAATTATTGTATTTAATAAGAGCGATTTCGATTGGGCAGAACAATATGCACTTCAAATACCCGTAGGCAGAAAATTATATCTACAGCCCGAATGGTCAAAAGCGGAACAAATGACTCCGCTTATTATTGATTATGTAAAGGAGAACCCAAAATGGGAAATATCGCTGCAAACACATAAATATCTAAATATTCCGTAGATTAAGGATTCTGCTTTAACCTAAGCACCTAAAATTTCATATCTTAGTATGGAGATTTCTCCCATCTATACTAAACTATTGTAATATGTACATGCTAACCAATCTTTGTGTAGTGTTGTTATTAATCACTTCAACATATACAAAATTGGTTGCACAACAAATGAACCCCTCGTCCAGTAGATCAAAAAAACTATTTGAAAGTGCCGCACAGTATTTAACTAACCGTGATTTTGAGAGTGCTATAAAGGCATTAAAAGAAGTAACTTTTGTTGATAGTTTGTTTGTGACGGCGAGGCAGCAGCTTGCCGACGTTTATCTCCGGCAAAAAAACTTTAAAGAAGCAGCCAGGCATTATGAGCTTGTTTCCAAGTTAGCTCCAGATCTCACTAATATTACCTGGTTTGGTTTAGGAGAAAGTTTATTGAATTTAGGCGCCTATACTTCGTCTAAAATTGCTCTAGAGACCTATCTGAACAAAGCAGGCCGAAGCAGCGATAAGCGGGCAATTGCTGAGAAATATATACAGGATTGCATCTTTAGCATTGAAGCATTAAAAAGAACCGACAATACACCTATTATGAATATGGGTGAAAAAATAAATTCGGTTTCAGATGAATATTTCCCGATGCTGACGGCAGATCGAACCTCTATTATTTTCACACGGCAGGCAGCGGGAAAGTTGGAATATATATTTACCAGCCAGCATAAGGAAGGCAATTGGAGCATTGCAGAGCCTATTATAGGAAAAGTAAATACGGATCAATATAGTGAAGGAGCACACTGCATCTCACCCGATGGAAAATATTTGTTTTTTACCGGCTGTAATAGACCCGAAGGAAAAGGAAGTTGTGATATTTATGTCTCACACTTGGAAGACGGTAAATGGGGTGTTCCTCACAATTTAGGTAAGCCTATTAATACCGGTGCGTGGGAGGCCCAACCCGCCATCAGTCCAGATGGAAATACCCTCTATTTTGTAAGCAACCGGAAAGGAGGATATGGAGGCAACGATATTTGGTGCAGCACCCTCACAGAGGATGGAGGTTGGTCTGAACCCAAAAATATGGGATCAGCTATTAATACCCCATATGATGAAAGCACTCCATTTGTTCATGCAGATAATGAAACCATCTATTTTGCATCCAACGGCTGGCCCGGCTTTGGCAATAAAGATCTATTTATCAGCATGGTTGATAGTGCAGGCAATAGAAAATCACCTATTAATCTAGGAGCGCCAATAAATGATCATTTGGAACAGCGGGCATTAACAGTAAGTATGGACGGGTCAACCGCGTATTTCGCTGCCGACAGAGCAGACGGATTTGGTGGGCTAGACATCTACACCTGTATACTGCATCCTTCTGTTCGGCCAAAACCGGTAGGTTTTGTAAAAGGAAAAGTATACGATAAAGATACCGGTGAAGTAATCAAAGCCACCATAAATCTCACCAGATTAAGTAATCAACAGTTAATTTTCCGGTCGGAAGCAGATTATATCGATGGATCGTTTTTAATTCCACTTCCACTTGGCCATCCATATGCATTACATGTACAACACCCATCCTATTTGTTTTATAGTCAACATTTTACTCTGGAAGACAGCCACTCCTTGCAGGAGATCTACCCTATCGATGTAGCCCTGGAAGGAATAAATACCGGTAATTCTGTTACCCTGAACAATATTTTCTTTCCTGTTAACGAATCCAGATTATTACCGGCCTCAGAAACAGACTTAGAAGAATTGGTGCATTTTATGCAGTATAATAAGCAGGTTAAAATAGAAATTTCCGGTCATACCGATAACAGTGGTAAGGAACAGGATAACCAGTTACTTTCAGAAAAAAGAGCTTTAGCCGTTTATACCTATTTATTAACAAAAGGAATCGATAAAGACAGAATGGAATATAAAGGGTATGGACAAAACAATCCAATAGCGGATAACTCAACAGAGCAAGGAAAACAACAAAACAGAAGAACCGACTTTAAGATTATAGCGACTAACTATGCAAAGTAATATGACTTCTGTTATAGAAGCGCTATAAAAGAGCGTCATATGCAGCACGCAATTATATTTGCATTTACCGGCAAAGCTAGCTTGAACGCCGATAATAAATTAACAGTTGTGAAAAAAAGCTAATTTATCTTGGTTTGTAAAAGGAGATTGCTTGAATGATAGCGATATTTGTAAAAAAAAAATTATGGCTTGGATATATTTGATTGTCGCTGGTTTATTTGAAGTTGGTTTTACTTCCTGCTTAAAGTTATCAAACAATTTTACAAACCTGAAGTGGACGTTTGGTTTTTTTATTTGCGCAACCATCAGTTTTCTGCTGCTCAATAAAGCTATACAGGTGATCCCGTTGGGTACCGGTTATGCCGTATGGACAGGTATAGGTGCTGTAGGAACAGTATTGATGGGTATGCTGTTTTATAAAGAATCCGCTGATTTCTGGAGGTTACTTTTCATCTTCACTTTAATCGCTTCCATTGTGGGTCTGAAAGTAGTGTCAAAATGAAATTTGAAATCTAGAACAAAAAAAGGCGTTTCATGGAATTATGAAACGCCTTTTTTTATATCGAATGGATTCCTCTTATTCTGTTGTTTCTTCAAAAATAGCATGTTCTTTTGCCGCCAGATATCGCTCCGCTTCTAAAGCCGCCATACAACCACTACCGGCAGCTGTTACTGCCTGCCTGTAAATATGGTCTTGTACATCACCTGCAGCAAATACACCCTCCACATTTGTCTGTGTGCTATCAGCTTTCGTAATCAGGTATCCTGAGTCGTCCATTGTTAACCACCCTTTAAAGATATCTGTGTTAGGTTTATGTCCAATCGCCACAAAAAAGCCAGTAACATCGAGTACCTGATGCTCATTTGTTAGGTTATTTATCGTGCGCAATCCGGTAACAACTTTGCCATCTCCTAAAATTTCTTCTGCTTCCGTATTGTAGTGGATTTCGATATTTGGTGTATTGAAAACACGGTTTTGCATTACCTTTGAAGCACGAAACTCTTCCCTACGCACCAACACATGTACCTTACGGCACAGTTTTGCCAGATAGGTAGCTTCCTCTGCCGCTGTGTCTCCTGCACCAACAATCGCAACATCCTGCCCTTTAAAAAAGAACCCATCACACACTGCACAGGCAGAAACACCAAACCCATTGTATTTCTGCTCGCTATCCAATCCTAACCATTTTGCAGTTGCTCCAGTAGCAATGATTACCGTATCTGCAGTTATCGTTTTAATTTCGTCAACAACAACTTTATGTACCGGACCAGAGAAATCAACAGCGGTAGCATAACCAAATCGGATATCCGTACCAAATCGTTCTGCTTGTTTTCTAAAGTCTTCCATCATTTCCGGGCCCATAATGCCAGTAGGATAACCAGGAAAATTTTCAACATCGGTGGTTTGTGTGAGCTGCCCCCCCGGAACGATACCGGTATACATCACCGGTTTTAAATCGGCGCGGGCCGCATATATAGCCGCGGTATATCCCGCAGGACCAGAACCTATTATTAAGCACTTAACGTGTTCTACTTCTTCAGCCATGTATTTCTTATTTTATTATTTATAAGTTCATGCAAAGATAACTAATATACAGAATCCTTACGTTTGCAATTTGTAAATTTCTATGGACATTGCATTGACCAATGCTCGCTCTATGTTTGTATGACCCCTACATTGAAGGGTTTAACCATTGGGCTTTGATTAGCCGCCTCTATACCAAGTGAAATGACCTCTCTCGTTCCGAGGGGGTCTATAACACCATCCACCCACAGACGGGCTGCTGCATAGTAGGGCGTAGTTTGTTTCGTATATCTTTCGGTTATTTCCTTTAATAATTCCTTTTCCTTCTGTTCATCCAAACGCTCCCCTTTTGCGTGCAATGCGCCCTTTTGTATCTGCAATAGTGTTTTAGCCGCCTGTTCTCCACCCATCACAGCTATCTTGGCAGATGGCCAGGCAAAAATCAATCGGGGGTCGTAGGCTTTACCGCACATTGCGTAGTTACCCGCTCCATAGGAATTGCCAATAACAATGGTAAATTTGGGGACAACAGAATTGGCTACCGCGTTTACCATCTTCGCTCCATCCTTTATTATCCCTCCATGCTCTGATTTACTACCCACCATAAATCCGGTAACATCCTGCAAAAAAACCAAAGGAATTCTCTTTTGATTACAGTTCATAATAAATCGGGTAGCTTTATCCGCTGCATCCGAATAGATTACTCCACCAATTTGCATTTCACCCTTCTTATTTTTTATCACTTTTCGTTGGTTGGCAACAATTCCTACCGCCCAGCCATCGATCCTTGCTAAACCACAAATAATCGTTTTACCATACAAAGCCTTGTACTCTTCAAAGGCGGAATCATCTACCAACCTTAAAATGATGTCCATCATATCGTATGGTTTTTCGCGCGTACCGGGTAATATGCCGTAGATTTCTTTTTCGTCCAATTTGGGTGCAGCGGGTTTTATCCTGCTAAAACCTGCTTGCAAAGGTGCACCGATTTTGTCCATAATAGTGCGAATACTATCGAGACAGGTCTTATCATCTGGGTGTTTATAATCGGTTACACCTGATATTTCACAATGGGTGGTCGCCCCACCCAACTTTTCATTATCGATATCTTCGCCGATAGCAGATTTTACCAGGTACGATCCTGCAAGAAAAACAGAGCCTGTGCCATCCACAATCATGGCTTCATCACTCATGATAGGTAAATAAGCTCCACCAGCTACGCAGGCACCCATAATTGCTGCAATTTGTATAATACCTTCACTACTCATTACAGCATTATTCCTAAACATCCTTCCGAAATGTTCCTTGTCCGGAAAAATTTCGTCCTGTAACGGCAGGTATACACCAGCCGAATCTACCAGATAAATGATGGGCAGGCGATTCTCCAAAGCGATTTCTTGTGCACGGAGATTTTTTTTTGCCGTTAACGGAAACCAGGCACCTGCTTTTACCGTCGCATCGTTGGCTACCACCACACACTGTTTTCCAGAGACATAACCTATACCAACTACAACTCCTCCCGACGGACACCCCCCCTGTTCGGCATAGCAATCTTCGGCAACCAACGCACCAACCTCCAGCCATGGTTTATCTTTGTCTAAAAGATAGGCAATACGCTCACGTGCAAGCATTTTTCCTTTTTCGTGCTGCTTTTTTGCAGCCGCCTCCCCTCCGCCCAGAAAAACGTTCTTCAACCGGTTTTTGAGTTCGTAAACCGCTAATTTATTAACATCTTCATTTTTATTAAAATCCAGATTCATGTATATGGTATTAGGTAGCCGGCAAAAGTATTTCCAGTGATGAAATTATCTGCGGATTAAGTGGCTTGTGATTGGTTTATTGTACATTATATGGCTCGGTCTATAAATGCTGATTGACCAATTTCGATTCGAGCACAACATGTTGCCCCTCATCTAACATTTTTTCATCTACGATGCCTTCCACATTCTTATCGATCAGATCAAAGAGCATTTGAGAAGCCAAGGCACCCTGCTTTCCAGGAAACTGCTCTATAGATGCAATCGGCGGATTTTCCATATACTTCCAGATCGGATAATTTGCATAACTGATAAAGAAAATATCCTGATTCACAGTCAAACCCTTGTTGCGTACCGCATTCATTGCATCTAGTGTAACATAGTCATTAAATGAAATGACAGCTGATGGTCTTTCCGACAGGTTAAGCAAATCGAGAATTGCCTTTTCATTCCCTTTTTCTGATAAATCGGTGTAAACAATATAATCTCTATTTAATGCAATATTATTGTTTACTAAAGCTTGTATAAAAGCTTCTTCTCTCTCGTTGCTAGCGGGTAAATGCGCAGGACCGTTAATAAAAGCGATGGTACGGTGACCACAAGAAATAAAAGTATCAATGGCCTCCCACATACCGGTTTTGAGATTACTAACAATGGAATTAATGTGCGGCAAATTAGGCACACAATCAAAAAACACAACGGGAATGCCCGCATTCTTCAACACCTCAATATAGTCAAACTCCAATGTATTTTTTGCTGCCGAAAGAATAATGCCATCCACCCGATGGCTTTTCATCGTATTGATAATTTTAAGCTCCCGCTCTGGGTTATCTAAAGATTGGCCAAGAATAACCGTGTAATTTTTGCCGTTCGCAAAATTCTCTATTTCGCTTATTGCCGCAGAAAAAAAAGCTTCTGATAAACTAGGCAAGATAACGCCGATCGTAAAAGTCTTCCGTTGTTTAAAAAAAATAGCCGTTCTATTGGGTTCGTAACGGAGTTCTTCTGCTAATTTTTTAACTCTCATTGTAGTAACCAAACCGATACTTGGATGATCGTTAAGTGCTCTTGAAACCGTTGAAGTAGATATTTTCAACCGTTTGGCTATTTCTTTTATAGTTGGTTGTTTGCCTTTATTCATAAATCAGAGAATTAAAAGCCTTTTTATTAGGCAGAACAGCGATTATTTAATATATTACTATATTATAATGAGTTGCAAGTTACAAAATCTTTTGGTTTTTAATTATCAATCTCCTCCCAATAAAAGCGATATCGGCATATAGTCGGCCTCCCTTTGCATTTCGCCATAAAAAAACCGACTATCTGCTCCGAAAATCAACACATCCTCTATATTGAGCATATTATCCAACAATAAATGGTCAATTGGTTGGTTATGCCCTTGAATAATGAGTTCATCATAAAAGTAAATCTTAATATGTTGTCCTAATTCACCCCATTCTATTTGTTTTAACTTGTTTAACTGCATCAATGGATTGCCTTTTGTTAGCACAAAAATGCGTTTGCCATCGTTCAATGCATCACGCAGGAAAACCTTAACCTCATTAAAGAGTATTAATTTTAATGGCAGTTTGGCATTCACGTGCATTCTGTTAAAGTTTTCGAGATATTTTTCATCAATTCCAAAAACATCAATTGCACGCTGAAAAATACCGTCCGGTCCGTGATGTTCGTATGCTTTTTTAAAAAATGCTATTAATTCTACCGCAGGAGGAACCGTTTCCGTATACTCCAATAAGTTGGCAAAAAGATAATATACTTGTAAAAGATAATCCTTCTCCGGATACAAAACATTGTCCAGTTCAAAAATAAAGGCCTTTTTGTTTTTATCTAAATCTTTATAGGTTAACATTATTGCTTATTCGTTGGTTAGGCAACAGTACAGTAAGTCTTCTCCGGAATCTGATAACAAACAAACGCCCGACTCATTGGACGCCGTTACGATATCTTCATTATTATTTAAGACCTTACCGTTGATAATGACGGTGGGTATAAATTCAATGCCCGGGTTGAATAGAAAATCGATGGATTTCAACGCGGAAAGTGTCGGAACTGCCACCTTAATACCATATTCGTCAAAGAGATCCCTGCTTTCAGCCAATTGGATGATTTCCTCTTTTCTGAGTGGTATTATGATTTCAAGACCTTCGCTTATAGCTAAATTAAGCCATTCATGATTAAAGGTCGAACTACTATATTTAGGGATATCTATGTATTTACCGCTTTTTATCAATAAGTGAGGAGCAGGTTCGCTTGTTCCAAAAATAATTTCATAATCCAAGGGGAGCGTTCGGGCTACTCGTTGGGCAAAAGCATGCATACCCGATGTTATCAAAACTTTCTTCATATTAAAGGCACTAGATGATCATTCCATCTTTCATATGGACAGTTCGATCAGAAATCTCCGAAAGGTGTTCATTATGCGTTACAATCACAAAAGTCTGTTGAAGTTCGTTTCTCAACTGCACAAAAAGATGATGTAGCGCAATTGCATTCTCCGAATCCAGATTACCAGAGGGTTCATCGGCCAATAGAACCGCAGGTTGATTCATCAAGGCTCTGGCAACTGCTACGCGTTGTTGTTCTCCACCGGATAATGCAGAAGGCTTATGTTGTGCTCTGTTGCCTACATGCAACATGTCAAGTAATAGCTGTGCACGCTTTTCGCTTTCGTTTTTTCCTTTACCAGCAATAAATGCAGGGATACAGATATTTTCCAGTGCCGTGAATTCAGGCAATAAATGGTGAAACTGAAAAATGAAACCTATATGCTTATTTCTAAATGCGCTCAGTTTATTGGCGGATAATCTGGCCATATCAACACCATTCAATTCAACAGTACCACTATCCGGCATATCCAAAGATCCCAATATATGGAGAAAAGTACTTTTTCCTGCCCCGGATGCGCCAACAATGCTAACAATTTCTCCCTTATTTACCTTTAAATCAACTCCCTTTAGAATCTGGAGTTTGCCATAAGATTTATGTATACCTTGAGCACTTAACATAGGGCGAATATACAAGTTTTCTTTAATCCTCATTAAACCATTCATACAAATCCTGAGGTTTTAAGAGGCCTTTTTGCGGCTCCTGTATATCTCTCTTGATTTTGCCATGCGATATATGAATGAGCCTATTTCCGTATGACAAGGCTTCTTTCATGTTGTGTGTAATGAAAAGGACTGTTAGTTGATGTTCATTTATTAGACGATTAGCCAGGGTCATTACGGTGTGTGCCGAACGCGGATCCAATGCAGCCGTGGGTTCATCCAATAATAGCAGCTTAACATCGTTCATTACCGTCATCAATAGTGTTAAAGCTTGGCGTTGCCCACCACTGAGCAACCCCATAGGTTGATTTATTTTATCTTCCAAACCCATCTCAAGCAAACATAATTGTGTCTTGACACGTTGTTTGAATGCTTTGTCTGTTCCAATTATCAGTTTTTTTCTTTCTCCGCGTAGCGCTGCCAATCTAAAGTTATCCAATATGCTCAACTCAGGTGCTGTACCCTTTAACGGATCTTGAAACACCCTGGCAATCCATTTGCTTCGCTTATAGTCGGGTAAAAGATTTATGTTCCGATCGTTTAATAGGATATCGCCCCTATTCGGCTCTATGTTACCGGCAACAAGATGTTGCAGCGTACTTTTACCAGATCCATTGGCTCCCACAATGGCAACAAATTCACCTTCAGAAACACATAAGGATAAATCATCTAAAGCCTTCACTTCATTAGGCTTATTTGTAAAAAATGTTTTGGTGACATGTTGTAAATCAAGCATCATCAGCGTTTTAAAATTTTAAGCCAATTGCTACTGGGAAGAGCCACAATAAGTAATACAAAACAGGATGTTAGCAATTTTAATAAATTAGAATCTACACCAATGCTTAATGTAAAAGCCAATACTAATTGAAAAAGTGCTACTCCCGCGACAACCAATAATAAATTGAGAAAAACATTCTCTATGGCCAACAACCTGATGATCGTTTCTGCAATCATTACAGACCCTAAACCACTGATTACAATACCAATACCCATATTAATATCAGTAAACCCTTGAAATTGAGCGATTAGTGATCCACTAAAAGCCACCAAACCGTTGGTAATTGCTAATCCTATCCATTTCATCACAGCTGTATTTATTCCCAACGCTTTTACCATCACTTCGTTATTACCCGTGGCTCTCATAGCGATTCCAAAATCCGTCCTTAATAGATAATTGAGTATAGAAGCCAATAAAATAACAATAAGCCCGGCAATGATAAACATATTCAACAAGGGATGCTGGATCCATGTAAAAGAAAACAGGCTCCTATAACCAAGTAATGGTATATTCGACCTTCCGAGCAGCGTTAAATTGACAGAATATAGGGCTGTTATGACTAGAATACCTGCTAATAAAGCATTTATTTTTAGTTTAGTATGAATAAATGCTGTACACGTTCCGGCTATCGCACCACCTAAAAAAACCAGCGGTATCAGAATAAACAAAGGAGTGCCATTGCTTAAACCCAGTGCGCAGATAACCGCACCTAAGGTATAGCTTCCATCGGTAGTAATATCTGGAAAATTAAAAATTTTAATAGTGATATAAATTCCCATGCCCATTGGTGCCAGGCAAAGTCCCTGAAGTATCGCAGCAAAATAATAGTCCATAGAAATTAAAGTTTTTCAAAACCTTCTGCAAATTTGAAACCATAACGTTTTGCAGCGTTTTCGTTAAACACTTTTCTACGTAATTTAACTTTCTCTACTTTCATTCCCTCCGTTTTTCCGGTTTTTAAGTAATGTGCCGCCTCTTCACCGGCCTGATATCCCCATTGATAAATATCAGCGCCGTACGCAGCAACAGCACCCCGCTTTACCAAACCAATTTCACTGGTAAATACAGGAATGTTACTTATACTGCAATTGTTCAATATCGTTTCGAAGGCAGCAAATACGGTATTATCCGGGTTCGCGAAGAAAGCGTCAATTTTTCTCCTTAGCAAAGCACGCACCACTAGTTGAGCGTCTGCCGAACTATTGAGCGGCAATGCAACAAGCTCCACCTGATTGCTTTTTGCTAGTCTATCCAGGCGTTTAAAGGCATCTACCGATTGCTGTTCGGCCTGGTTATATATCATACCGATGCGCAATCCTTCTGCTTTCCTGGGTTTTACAACCTGCTTTATAATAGCAAAGGAAGTATCTATATAATTCAGATCTTCTCCAACACCAAATAAATTTGGAGGGGATATTTTATCCTTACTTTGGAGTCCTAATATTTCCGGCATAGCCGTCACACACATAAATATGGGTATATCTTTAATCCGTTGAGCAACGGCTAAAGTAGAAAGCGTCGTACTGGTTCCAATACAGGCTACTTCTTCAGCTTGCATTAAACTAACAATTTGATTCATCGTCCCCATATCTCCTTGCGCATTTTTATAAATCATCGACAACGTGCCTTTACTTTCGTCATATCCTTCTTCACTAAGCGCATCTACGAAACCTTTTCTAGCATCCGCTATAGTTGCGTCTTCAAAAGCTTCAATAAATCCAACGCTTGGTACATTTTTGCCTTTCTTTGGGTTATTACAGGTTATCAATCCCAGGGCTAACAATAATAGAGCTAAAATTCTGTTATAATTCATTAGAACTATTCGTTTTTAATAAATAATGAAACATCCGTGTATGAATACACATAATGATCGTTGCAATTTACAAGAATATACTGTACACTTGATTCATTTTATATAGAAAAATAATTTTGCTGACCGCAAAAACACATATCAACTAATTTAGTAAAAATTAAGCAAACATCAGTTAATTGATACACGACACTTATGATCAATATCTTATCCAAGTTACCTAATTTAGGAAACTCGATTTTTAGTACGATGAGCGCGCTGGCCAATGAGCATAACGCTATAAATCTTTCACAGGGTTTTCCTGACTTCGATTGTTCGTCTAAGTTAATTGATTTAACCTATTCGTATATGAAAAGAGGTTTTAATCAGTACGCCCCCATGCTGGGTGTTTGGCCTCTAAGGGAAAAAATAGCAGAAATGACCGAAAAGCATCAGCAAGCTATCTATCACCCCGAACGCGAAATAACTATTACGGCCGGTGCAACACAAGCAATTTTTACCGCAATTGCCAGTATAATAAGACCCGATGATGAAGTGATCTGTTTTGATCCTGCCTATGATTCGTATGCGCCCGCGGTTGACTTGTGCGGTGGTATAGTGAAAACTGTTGAGTTAGCTCCAACTGCTTTTACTATCAACTGGGAAGATGTAAAGAAAGTTTTTTCTCATAAGACTAAGCTCATCATTGTTAACACGCCACAGAATCCCACCTCATGCACCCTATCGCACGAAGACATGCAGCAGCTTATAAAACTCACACAGGGCACTGATATTTTCATCATCAGCGATGAAGTGTATAACCATGTCATTTTTGATGGCAAGAGACATATTAGCGTATCCAGTTATCCAGAACTACGGGAGCGTAGCTTTGTCATCTCTTCATTTGGTAAAATGTTCCATATAACTGGTTGGAAAATAGGCTATTGTTTAGCTCCAGATAAACTGATGGCAGAATTTAGAAAAGTACACCAATACCTTGTTTTTAGTGTAAATACGCCTATACAATATGCTTTAGCGGATTTTTTGAGTGATGAGGAAGAGTATCTTTCATTAAAAAAGTTCTTTCAGGAAAAGCGTGACTTTTTTGTTGACGCATTAAAAACAACTCCCTTTGATGTGCTACCGGCCGCAGGATCTTATTTTTTACTGGCAAACTATGATAAGATTAGTCGTAAAAATGACTTGGAATTCACAAAGGAGCTCACTATCAGATACGGTGTTGCCACGATTCCTCTATCCGTATTCTACAAAAACCGGATTGATAAGCACTTGATAAGATTTTGTTTTGCGAAGAAACAAGAAACACTTGAAAAAGCCGTTGAATGCTTAACGAAGATAAAAATTGAATAGAATAAACTATTCAATTTTAAAAATGTAGCTAAAATAGCTCATCTTAATAATAGTGAACAAAAAGATTGTCTTCATGAGAAGGGAATTATCAAACTTTAGTTAATTTAGTACAGAATGCGGGAATTAGAATTAATCTAAAAAAAAGCAGCTTACCGATGAGTAAGGATACCGACAAAAAAAATGTAGAAATGAAGCCTTTAAAAATAACTATATTTCAAGCCTATCTATTTTGGGAAAATACAGAAAAAAATTTATCAAACCTAGCACTAAGGCTTTCTTCCTTAAAAGAAAAAACTGATCTGATCATTTTACCGGAAATGTTTAATACAGGCTTCACCATGAATGTGGAGAAATGTGCAGAAAAAATGGACGGAAAAACCATCTATTGGATGTTGGAGCAAGCAAAAAAGTACAATTGTGTAGTAGCAGGAAGTCTGATTATTCAAGATGAGAATAAATACTATAATCGTTTTATATGGATGAAACCTGACGGTTCCTTTCACAAATACGATAAAAGACATTTGTTTTCCATGGCCGGAGAAGAAAAGATATTTACAGCTGGAAAAAAACGTGTCATCGTTGAAATTAATGGTTGGAGAGTGTGTTTACAGACCTGTTATGATTTACGTTTTCCTGCATTTAGTCGGAATTTAAACAATGTATATGATATTCTATTGTACATCGCCAGCTGGCCTGATGCGCGTATTTCGCATTGGAGAGCGTTACTTCCTGCCAGGGCAATAGAAAACCAATCATACGTTATTGGCGTTAACCGAGTGGGATATGATGGAAATCAGATTTATCACTCAGGCGCTTCCACCTGTGTGGCTCCTGATGCGGGTGTAGTATATTATAAACCAGAGGATGAGGATTTATATACATTTACGCTCTATCCAGAAGATCTAAAGAGAATCAGGGAAAAACTTCCTTTCATACAGGATGCGGATCAGTTTGTAATTGTTGACTAGTTGGATGTTTAACCTAGGCACTGGGTTTAAATAGCATCACCTGTTATGCTGATGCTTGTCGTTAATTATGTTATAGAAATATCAATGAGTGTAATGACTAGTCAAAATAATTGAGAAATATGTCTTAAACTCATTTCTTATTGCTAAATTAAAGGAACCTTTAATTTGCGCTGATCGCGCAGATTTTTCCACTTTGTCCGCAACAAAGTGGAGCAAAGTGCCTGGCTGGCTTGCTTTGTTGCAATCCATGGCCAACATGCCGGTCGCAAAAGGAGTCACACCTCCCCACAGAGCAACCCTTCGTTTATCTTTTGCTTAATTTGGGTATGCTTCGCTTAGAAGTGGGCAATAGGCATGTAGACTGCCGATTGCTTCCTCCGCAAGCCTATGCCACTTAATGTCCTTTGGAACGTTCGTGCTTGTTCGCAAGAACCCTCCGTTCTACTTTAATTCCGCCTTAGAGAGTTGCGGTTAGCAATGGGATGCACTACCATTGTAGCGACTCTCTACAGCGGGAGCTTTTTTTGTTACTTTTTTTCGCGGGGAAAAAAAGTAAGAATTAAAGGTTCCTTTATAACCAACAGCCTCGCCTCTAAAAAAATGTAGCTTCTACACACACCCTCAACTTTTACGTTTGATCCATGAATGGAGCAAAGATGGCGCATGGATGGAAGACTAAGAGGTAAACAAACGGTAAGTCAAAAAAATTATTTATAAGGCCTTTCCAAGATTGCCGCTTTAATAATGGCATCCCGCAAATCAAAATCGACATGGGCATTATACTCTTTCTCTTCATCGGGAAGTGCAAAAGCCTCTAATCGCTTAAAAGCATGTTGATGTGGTTTGTGAATTGCTCTCGCTCTTCTCACTTCTTCCACTTCGTCTGCCATGCCAGTATATTTTTCGTAAGCAGGTTTAGGTATAGGATGATTTAATACCGTTTCCCTTTGGGTAACTGTTTTACCGTACTTTTTTATTTGGCGTTCTCTTTCAGGAACTTCTTTGGGTACAGGCTTTTGCGAGGGGTTTCGTTTACGTGCCTTCTCTTGCTCCTTTTTGAAGTTAGCGTAAATTTGAAAGCCAAAAACAATCGCGGCAATGACCAAGGGCAGAATAGTTTCCATAGGCTTAAAGATAGAGAATATTTGTTAGAAATTGTTAATTATGAGCGTTTTTCTATCACCTTTTATACGTAGATTTCCTTCAGCAATTGACCGAGCTCTTAGAAAAGATGTAAGAAAGATAGATTAATACATTCAATTGATTAAATTCGCAGCCTTAAAAATTTATTATCATTATAAATGCAACTAACGCGCTTAGAGATTAAAGGTTTTAAAAGTTTTGGTGATAAGATAACCATCAACTTCAACGAGGGGGTTACAGCCATCGTGGGCCCTAATGGCTGTGGTAAATCAAATGTTGTCGACGCTATCAGATGGGTGCTTGGAGAGCAAAGAACCAAAAACTTACGTTCTGAGAAGATGGAGAACATCATCTTCAATGGCACAAAAACACGCAAAGCCGCTAACCTTGCGGAAGTATCTTTATCATTTGATAATACCAAGAATATCCTCCCAACCGAGTTTTCACAAGTAACCATTACGCGCAAATTGTATCGCACAGGCGATAGTGAGTACCGGCTCAATGATGTACAATGTCGGTTAAAAGACATTACCGATCTATTTCTCGATACAGGTATAGGAAATGACTCCTACTCCATCATTGAGCTCAAAATGATTGATGAAATCATTAATAATAAAGAAAACTCCCGGAGAGCGCTATTTGAAGAAGCATCAGGAATTTCTAAATATAAAGTCCGTAAAAAACAGACACTAAGCAAATTAAAAGACACAGAAGTTGATCTCAGTCGTGTTGAAGATTTATTATTTGAAATAGAGAAAAACTTAAAGACCCTCGAAAATCAGGCTAAAAAAGCAGAACGCTATTACCGTCTTAAAGACCAATACAAAGAACTTAGTATCGCTTTAGCGTCCTATCGTATCGGCAGTTTCAGGGAATCATTGGAAAGGCTTGAACAACAGCAACTGGTACAAGATGATGAAAGGAACACAATCAGTACCCAGTTGGATACCTTAGAAGCCGCCCTCCAGAAACTAAAGCAAGACAGCTTAATTGAAGAGAAGAATTTATCTGTACAGCAGAAGGCGGCCAATGAGTATACCTCCAAAATCAGGGCGTACGAAAGTGAGAAAAAAGTTAAAAACGAACAGCTGCGTAATCTCAATGACAAAGAGCAAAGGCTTGGTAAGGAATTAGCCAATGACAAGCAACAGATTAACCACATTGTTTATAATATTAAGCGTCTCAATGAAGAGCATTTACTCGAACAGACGAAGCTTGATGAAATAAAAACAACACTGGATGAACAGAAGCTAGAAGTAGATGAGCTGAGAGGGCAACAACAAACAGCTAAATCAAAACTGGATATATTCATCCGTGAAAACAATGAACTACAGAACCAGATCTATCAATTAGAGAAAGATATAGCCGTTCTTCATATCCAAAAAGATGCCCTTAGCCAAGAGAGTGAACGAAATGTCGTTGATACCGAAGCAAAGGAAATCGAACTCAATGAATTCTCGAAAGTACTTACCGACTTGGAGGGGCGAGTAGAAATTTTACAGGAGGCCTATAACGATGCATACTTCTTCGAAGAAGAGTTACAGCAACAAATAGATAATAAAACAGCGCTTTTACAGTCATTCAATGATACCATTAAGCGCGATAGCAGAATTCTTGATGCCAAGCAGAACGAATATAATCTAACAAAATCGTTGGTTGATAATCTGGAAGGTTTCCCGGAATCCATCCGTTTCTTGCGCAAAAATGCAGGATGGGCTAAACCATATCCCCTTCTTTCTGATATCTTGTTTTGTAAAGAAGAGTTTAGGATTGCTATCGAAAACTTTCTGGAACCTGTAATGAATCATTATGTGGTAAATGAGCGGCAGGAAGCTATCAAGGCGATTAAACTACTCGGAGACGCCTCCAGAGGTAGAGCAGGATTCTTCGTGTTGGACGCACTGGCAAACGCACCCATACAGACAGCCGAATTAACGGATGAACGGTTGATCCCAGCGCTTTCCGTAGTTGATACGGATGTTCGGTATCTGCCTTTGATACAATTGCTGTTACACCAGGTATATATCCTTAATGTAATGGATGAAAGCGATCTGGAGACGCCCCTGCCTGAAAACCAGTTAACCATTCTTCATAAAACAGGAAAATTCGCTAAGTTCAAGCTCGGCATGAGCGGCGGATCGGTAGGCTTGTTTGAAGGTAAACGGATCGGTAGAGCTAAAAATCTAGATAATCTCCATAAAGAAATCAAGCAATTAACACAACAATTAGAAACGGTACAGCAAAACATTACCAACGAAACCGTTTTATTAGCAGATTTAAAAGCCGCCACTAAAAAAGCATATTTAGAAGAAAGCAAACAGCAATTAAATCGTCTAAGTAATGAATTGGTTTCTGTGAAAACCAAACAAGAACAATACCTTTCATTTATCCAAAACAGTCAAAATCGCAAACAGGATATTGAAGAAAAGATCAAATCCATTCAGGCTGAATTAATCCATTCTGAACCGCGACTTGAAGCATTACAGTCACAGAAACTCACCAATGCCGATAAGCTCTCGGCATTACAGGAGAGCTTTAACGAGATTTCTGAACACCTTACTACGCGCTCCTCTGCCTATAATCAGGAAAACATCAAATATCACCAACAGCAAAACAAGGTGGCCGGTATTATGAAAGACCTAGAATACAGAGAAAGCCAGCACGATAATCTGGATAAACGTATTAACCAATATACAACAGAGTATGAAGCCGTAAAAGAAGCCATCAAAGATACCCTACAACATGTCGACCATTCGGATGAGGATCTAATAGCTATGTATGCCCAAAAGGAAGCCTACGAAAAAGCATTACAGGAAGCCGAGCAGCAATACTACACAATGCGGGGGTCTATACACGAGAAAGAAGAAGAAATTACCGCTTTACGCAGGCGCAAAGAGCAGGTGGATATACTAACCACAGAGATAAAAGATAAAAAAACTACCTTAAGACTAGACCTTAACGCCCTAAAAGAACGTTTAGGCGTTGAGTTCAATGTTGATATCAATGATTTACTAGACAATGACTTACCGGAGACTTCGGTAGAAAGTGAAGAGGATCTAAGAGAGCGTACGGAAAAACTCAAAAAACAGTTAGAAGATTTCGGTTCCATCAACTCCATGGCTATGGAAGCCTATCAGGAGATGAACGAGCGTTATACCTTTATACAGAAAGAACGACAAGACCTATCGGATGCCAAAACCTCCCTACTGGCAACCATTAAGGAAATTGATGACAAAGCCCGTGATAAATTCATGGAGGCCTTTACCCAGGTGAGGGATCATTTCATTATCGTGTTCCGTTCGCTATTCAACGAAGAAGATTCCTGCGATCTGGTATTAAGCAATCCTGATTTACCTTTAGAGTCTGACATCGAAATAATGGCACGACCTAAAGGAAAGCGCCCTCTGTCTATTAATCAGCTTTCGGGCGGAGAAAAAACACTCACCTCAACCGCTTTATTATTTTCGTTGTATTTATTGAAACCTGCCCCTTTCTGTATTTTTGACGAAGTGGATGCCCCTCTGGACGACACCAATATCGATAAGTTCAATAACATTATCCGGAAATTTTCGAATCAATCTCAGTTTATTATCGTATCGCATAATAAACGTACAATTGCCAGTACCGATATCATATACGGTGTTACCATGGTTGAGCAGGGCGTGTCGCGTGTAGTAGCCGTTGATATGCGGGAAGTATAATGATGGGCTTATCTTTCTACTTTGTCCGCAACAAAAGCAAAGTGCCTGGCTGACTTGCTCTGTTGCAATCCGTGGCCAATATGCCGGACGCAAAAGGAGCTACCCCTACTAACAGAACCACCCTTCGTTCGCCTTTTGCTTTAATTGAACAAGCTTCGCAAAGAAATTAGATAGGCATACTGACTGCCGATTGCTTCCTACGCAAACCTATGCCATTTTCGTTCTTCGGAACGTTCGTGCTTGCTTGGCAAAAGCTCTTCGTTCTACTAAATTTCGCCTCAGCTAGCCGCATTTGCAGTGGGAGGCATTATCCCTGCAGCGGCTAGGTGCAGCGAGAGCTTTTTTTGTTATCTTTTTTTCGCGGGGAAAAAAAGTAAAAATTTAAAAGTTAACTATTTCGTATGTTTGTAAATCAAACATCGATAAACATGCTTACTGTATTGCACCGATTCTCCTTTCTTATATTATTGCTGTGCATGAGCTGTTGTGCCAGTATAAAAGAGCACAACACACAAGACGCTCCCCTCTTACAGGATCTCAAAACGCTTTCGTCTGACGAATATCAGGGTAGGAAAACGGGTACGCCAGGGGCTGAGAAAGCGAAGGATTATATTGTGGAGCGGTTTAAGGACCTGGGCATTTTAGCTTTCCCCAGCTACGCGGATTACCTTCAGTCTTTTCGTTTTTCAACTAAAAATGGCGAGGAAATGAATGGAAAAAATGTTATAGGCTATATACCTGGAAAACTGAAAGAAGCCCTCGTTATTTCAGCCCATTATGACCACCTCGGGGTTATAGACGGTGAAATATTCAATGGAGCGGACGACAATGCTTCCGGTGTAGCGGGCCTTTTACACATAGCCGCTTATTTTTCAAAAAACAAGCCCAATTTTACGTTGATTTTTGCCGCTTTTGATGCGGAAGAACAGGGACTTAAGGGGGCTAAGTATTTTGTGGATAATGCTCCCTTGGATCTTTCATCCATAAAATTAAATGTTAACATGGATATGATTGCACACAATGACAAAGACGAGCTGTATGTTTGCGGGACGTATCATTATCCACAGTTAAAACAATATATCCTACATGATCAGCCAAAGCTAAAAATCATCCCGGGACACGATGATCCAAAAGATGAGCATAACGACTGGACGGATCAAAGTGACCAGGGAGCCTTTCATGCAAAAGGTATTCCCTTTTTATATTTCGGTGTCGAAGATCATAAAGACTATCACAAGGCGACAGATTCGTACGAAAACATCAACAACGATTTTTATGTAAATGCTGTTGACGGCATTTTAGGCATAATAAAGAATGTAGACGATAAACTTTCAAGTCAAATTCAGCTGGATAAAAACAAAGTGATGAAGCAATAAGGGTATTAATTGTTTCTAGCTCTTGTCTCGATCATCCCCCTAAATTCTTTTTTAGGTTGGATGCCTTTCATTAAATTCAATGATGTATTGCTACTGCTACTCGACTGTCTATCCCGTGTACTCATTAGCGTGTTGCTGGTAGAAGCTAAACCGACACCCAACAGTCTAAGTGCTTCCGCCAAATATAGTTCCCGGGTATCTCCAAAATCGTAATCACTAAAATTATCTCTATCCTGTCCCAACCCGTCAACCATTCTAGTACCATCAATATCAATACCAGGGGTAAACCCATCATAATAATCCCCATCTCCGTTTGCGTTTTTTGTCGAAAAACTTGACAAATACAAATCGTACTTTCCTTCTAATCGAACCGGAAAAAAGCCTACCGGTTTTCCATAGGTGGTGGTACCAACTATTTTAACCGTCAATGCTGGCACAGCTCTCAGCGAGTTGATGAGCAACTCACTGGAAGAAGCCGTATTACCGGTAACTAGAAATATCACATTTTTAACACCTCCCAACGGCCCCTTTTTTTCGAAACGCCTGGTATTTGTGGTTACATCATAGCCATAGTCTGCATATGTACCCGTTCCCACAATATCGCCATTACCATTACGCACCGGCTGATTCTGTAGAATGCTAGCCTTACCATCCTGCATCAATGCATTGTAATATTCCACAAACATGGTACCCGTGGTACCCGTTGGTGCAACTAAATCAGCAAGATATTGGGCCGTACTTACATATCCACCACCATTGTATCTTAAATCAATCACCAAATCTTGTACTGCAGCAAACTTTTGAAAAGCTACGTTAAGTGCTTCTACAGAATTGTCCGTATCGGAAAAGCGCGCGTAAGCTAAATAACCAATATTCTTCCCCCCCACATTTAAAACGGTATCTTTGTAGATAGGACTGCTGTCATACGTTTCTTTCACTAAATCTGCTACGTAGCTGCTACCGTCGGCTTTCTCTCCTTCCAAATGAATCGACGATGGATCACCCAACAATTGATTGATAAAAGGCCCGTCTTCCTCCCAGTTATCTCCGATTTCCTGCGTGCCGATCTTTGTAATAGTTGCTCCGCGCGTTAAGCCAACTTTGGCCGCAGGAGATCCAGGGAAAACCGCTTTGATAAAAACTCTGTAATCGTTATCACTTGGCCCATAAGCTCCTATATGATAAATACCTACATCATTGCCCTCGCCTTGCAAATTAACACCATTAGTTAAATTCCTGATTCCCGCACTTGCGCCATTATTATCAGAAACATCTTCGATGTAAGAAAATTTCGGACCGTCAATTCCCTCTACGTGTTCATATCCCGAGTATTTAACAAGTTCAAACAGATTAGTTTCGTATTTTGCGAGATCGGGGCCGCCAGTAGTATACTGTCTTGGCTCAAACACATCATAGCTTGGTAATTTATCATTCCAGTAATAAATTTCCTTCGCATATAAAAAAATCGAGTCATTCGTTAGCTCAACTCTATTGGTTGTAGGCGTCTGTTTGGAATTATTTTCGTCAACAGGTTCATTAACAATGGGATTATCTTTTTTACAAGCAACAATAAATAGCGTAAAAAGTAAAGAACTGCCAAGAAGATTTTTAAATAATGTTGATTTCATACACACGAATTGCAATTGCATATATTTTTTGCAATATACAACAAGTCTGTATTATTTTACACAGTAGATCGAAAGTTTAACATTAGGTAATATAGATAGTATGAAAAATTTCACACGTAAAGGTAGTTCAGTTGAGAATAACTGACTACCGGCTTTCTAAAGATTGACGTCTTAATAATCGATATCCAACAAACTGCTTAGCGGAATCATAATCCCATTTTTAAGTTGGATATAACTATCGGTGAGCATCCAAACGGTGGTTTCAACACGTTTTGCCCCTTCTTTGGTATTAAAGGTTATGACAGACTTGGATTTAAATTCATTCCCCAACCTTACTGCACTTTGTAGCTTATATCTTAGTTCGCTCACATGGCTTTCTGGGGCATCAATTATTTTATAGTCTCTTATATCCTCCTTATTGATTAATTCAGCAACAACGGCACTCATATGTATTTGTTTTAGTTAGTTTCGGTATAACAATATTAAACAATTGGGTTTAAATCTTCAAGTAATACACGAAATAAAGACGTTACATTGACGATTGTTATACTAATTTAAATGTTATACATTAAAACAAGATTAAAACAACATTAATATCGTTAAATGACTTTCACTACCTGAGAAAATCTACTCAAACTTTCATGCTTTGGATCTAAGTCGGTAACCAGGTAGTCAATCGCGTTCACATTACAGACTTTCATCTTCTGAACAGAATTCAATTTTTCCGCAATACTCAATATACCCGTTTTTTGAGAACATCTCAACATCGCCTTCTTAATTTGTACCACTTCCCAGTCTGAATCGGTAACGCCATCTTCTACAGACAAACTATTTGTTCCAAGCAAGCATAAATCCACTCTAATTTCAGAGAGTTGATTAATCACTTGCGAGCCAATAGTAACATTGGTGCTTCTCGCCAGCTTACCCCCTATCAATATCACATCATCTCCAGAGCGCTCCGCCAGCTCTAATGCTACCAACGGACTGATTGTAAAAAATGTGCATTGCATTTTCTCCGGAACCATACGTGCCAGTTCCAGCATGGTCGTTCCACCACCTAATAAAATGGTCATTCCGTCCTGCATCAATGTAATGGCTTTCTGAGCTATTGATTTCTTTGATTCACGTGCATACACTTCATTATCTTGAAAGGGATATTGAAATGATTTAGATAAGGCCCCTCCGTATACTTTTAGAACTTTTCCACTCTCTGCAAGTTCGTTTAAATCTCTTCTTATGGTGTCTTCAGATACATTAAGCTGTACGCTTAAATCTGAGGATAATACTTTATTGTGCAAATTGACTTCACGCATAATAAAGGCTTGTCTTTCTTCTTTTAACATATAAGCGGTTTATATTTTTTGTTTGTTCTGTTTGTTTGTTCTGTAAATATCAAGGTTTAAAATTCACTTGTCATATAGCGGATTCGTGTTGGAACACAAAGTAGATAAAATGCTCGTGTATGCACGAAACCAATTTGAGAATCCAGCGGTGAGTGACCTGAAAATAATTTCATCGATGAAAATAAGGCTATTTCTCCTATAAAAAAAGTTAAAAAATGTAAAATCGATATAATATGCGTTTTTATACACACAAAAAACAAAAAAACGCAAAAAATTGCACAAGCAATTTTTTCTCTTTATACTTGCATATCCAATAATAAAACTTAACCAAGTGAATAACAGTCACTCCTTAGACTGCGGGACTTAAAACAGGTATAAAATGGTGATGATTAAAAAACATATAACCCCTAACTGTCCAATCCACACAATAACCTTATATATATGGCTAAAACAATTAAATTACTATTGATCAATTGTCTGTTTTTATATCAGCTCGTCCAAGCACAGGAGACAATTATTACCGGTAGAGTAACCGACCAAAACACTCAAGAGCCTCTCGTTGGTGTTTCTGTCAAAATCAGAAACGCGAATGTGGGCACTTCCACAGATATAGATGGAAAATTTTCATTAAATGCTGGGAAGCTCGATAATCGGCAGGATATTATATTTACCTATACCGGTTATAAAAGCGAAACAAAAACTATAGAACTTGCTGTAGGTAGCAATGTAATTGATTGCCAATTAAGTGCGGATCTTGTTGGCTTAGACGAAGTGATTGTAACCGGCACATCAGCAGGGACCACAAGGAGACAGCTCGGTAGTTACATTAGTTCTGTAAAAGGCGAAGAGTTAACGAAGGGCAATAGCGGCAATGTGCTGTCATCCTTGCAGGGCAAAACAGCGGGTGCCCAGATTTCACAAAACTCGGGTGATCCTGCTGGTGGTATCTCAGTCAGATTAAGAGGTATCAGTTCGGTCAATTCATCCTCAGAACCACTGTATATCATAGACGGCATCATTGTCAATAATAATACCACAAGAGTAACCAATACACAGCCTGGTTACGATGGTGGCAATTTTGTTGGCACCATTGGCCAGAACCGATTGGTAGATATTAATCCCGCCGACATCGAACGGATCGAAGTATTGAATGGTGCAGCTGCCGCTGCCATATATGGTTCCAGAGCAAATGCGGGTGTGGTGCAAATTTTTACAAAAAGGGGATCGTTGGGAAAACCGGTGGTTACTTTTTCCACAAACTATACCAATAGCAATCTGCGGAAAAAATTACCTATGAACCAATCGCCCGTAAAATTTGGAGGTTCGGTAGATACCGAAACGCAAGACATTTTAAATACAGCGCTCACCACAACCTCCGCAGTCAATCGATATGACTATCAGGACTACATTTTTAGGAATGCCAGTGGGACAGACAACAACGTATCTGTTGCGGGTGGAAAAGATGACACCAAATACTATGCATCTGCCTCTTACTTTGACAACCAGGGTATTGTTAAAAACACCAATTTTAGGCGCTTCAGTTTAAGAACGAATATCGATCAGAAGTTGGCTGATTGGATCAATTTTACGGCAGGTTTGAACTATATTAATAGCGGAGCTGACGAAAAACCGGATGGAAATTCCTTTTATTCACCGCTTAATTCCATTACGATCATTGCAAATTACCACGATTTATTTACCAGAGATGCTAATGGAAACCTTCAATCGGTAGGCGAGCGGGGTCGGGTTAACCCTGTTTCTGTTATTGAAGATATTAAACAGCGACAAGAAGTAAACCGTATCCTAGGTAATTTAGGGCTTAAATTAAACCCTATTGACAATTTATCAATAGACTTCACCATTGGCGTGGACCACACCGGCCAAACCGGCACCACTTATATCCCTCCTTATAGCTATAATGTTAGTCCGGATTTCTGGGGTGGTGGGCCGCGCCGCACGCCAACACTTAATGGCTACACCAGTACCGCCAGTAATTCCGCCTTCTTGATGAATAACGAATTCAACGCTACGTATACCGCTGATATTTCCGATAATTTGGGATCTACCACGCAGTTGGGTTTTTCGTATCAATATGAAAAATCCACATACAATATGCTCAACGGACGTGGCCTTGCTCCCTTCATTGAAACGGTAAATGCTGCCAGTACCATTCTTCCCGGCATCGATGCGAGAAGTGAATACTCGGTAAGTGGAGCCTATCTGCAACAGAATTTTAAATATAAAGATCATTTATTTGTAACAGGCGCTGTACGGGTGGATGAGTCTTCTGTTTTTGGAAAAGATAATCGTAGGCAAGTGTATATCAAAGGAAGTGGGAGTTATGTACTATCGTCTGCTGATTACTGGCAAAACACATCTTTAAGCACCTGGTGGAATCTCTTTAAACTGCGTGCAGCTTATGGGCAGTCTGGAAACTTAACCGGAATTGGTGCTTATGATCGGTTCAACGCCTACTCATCGCAGGCATTCCTCAATCGCGTATCCCTATTTTCAAGTGCTACTTTGGCCAATGAAAATGTAAAACCGGAACGGCAGGCCGAGCTGGAACTGGGAACAGATTTATCCGTTTTCAATAATCGATTGGGCTTGAGTTTCAACTGGTATACTAAAAAGGTAACTGATCTGTTGATCTCCAGAGTGGAAGCCCCAACTACGGGTTTTTCGGGTTTTTTAGATAATGTCGGATCTTTACAGAATCGTGGAATTGAACTCATACTGAACGGTTCGCCCATAAAAGGCAATAACTTCGCATGGAATACTTCTGTTATATTTAACCGTAATCGTAATAAAGCCCTGGATGTTGGCGGGTTACGTCTGTTCACGACCAATCCTGGTGCTCCCGTTGCTATTATAGACGGACAACCTATTGGTGTATTCTATGGTACTTTCTTTGCCAGAAACCCCGATGGTAGCTTGCTTACAGACAGTAGAGGTATCCCGCTCATAGAACGGGGTATTCAGAACGGGACAGAAATCACACCTCAACGCGATGAAAATGGTATGCCCACCGGTACTACCTTACGCAAAGTGATAGGAGACCCTAATCCTGACTACACCCTCACATTTGTAAATGATTTCACTTATAAAAAACTCGCTCTTCATCTGCAGTTTGATGCCGTGCAGGGTGTGGATGTGTGGAATGCAGATTGGCGAACCAGACAGGGTGTTGGCAGCGGTGAGATTGCCGAACAAGAACAACTAGGAGAATTGCCAAGGGGTTATATTGCAGGGGTGTATGCTACCGAAGAATGGAGAGTAGACAATGGTTCTTATATCAAGTTGCGGGAAATTTCGCTGAGCTATAATTTAGGAAATATCAAGTTTTTTAAAGATCTGACTATCAGCGCCAGTGGAAGGAATCTATTCTCCATCGATAAGTATAAAGGTTTTGACCCCGAAGTAAATGCTGGTGGACAATCTACTATACTAAGGGGGATTGATTTTGGAGCCATTCCAATCCCTAGAACGTTTACCCTGGGTGTTCAGGTAAAACTTTAATTAAAAGTACGCTATAAAGTAAAATTCATTTATGAAGATGATGACAAACAGAATCAATATAAAACAGGTGTTAAAATTATTTTACTGCCTTTCGTTTATTGGGATAAACTTTTCTTGTACAAAAGATTATATAGACCCTTCCAGGGCGTTGAATGAAGATGCGCTTACCTCTCCACAGGGTTTAACTACCATCAGCATTGGGTTACAAAGGGTATATAGTTTCGCACGAACAAGTAACATTTATAACCAGGTTACGGCCAATGGTTTTGTAACCAATGAACTATTGCTCAGGAATGAAGGAAACATTCCAGAATTACAGCTAAGTGTAGGCGGATCTACTGTAGATGGTACCAATACCGTTCTTGCAGGGTTATGGACGAGCAGTAATAAAATCATATACGATGCCAATTTAGTGGCTGTCAACGCCCAAAATCTAGGCGACAAAAATCTCGCGAGCGGACTGATCGCTTATTCAACGATCTTCAAAGCGCTTTCAATCGGTAATTTAGCCATGAATTGGGAGCAGGTCCCTGGAAGTATTGGAAGAAATGTCTCTTTTATAGACCGCGTGGATGGATATAAAGCAGCCATTAATAGTATTGATAGTGCCCTGAATTTCGTCGCTGAAGATGCTATCAGTAATGATTTTATAGGTGATCTCCCGGATAGCAGCATCAATATCGTGAATACATTATACGCCTTAAAAGCACGGTATTCACTGTATACTGGCAATTATGAAGATGCACTGGCAGCTGCCGACCAGGTAGATCTAAGCAAAAAATCGGTATTTGCTTATGATAATGTATCCACTAACCCCATCTACACGGTGGCCACGGCAACAAACAATGTTTTCCAACCGAAAGACGAACACTTAGGGCTGCCTGAATCACTATATCCGGAAGCGGCGGATCGACGTGTCCTTTTCTACATTGAAAACAACAATCCAGATCCTCCAGCAATAAGAATCAGAGGTTTTTCATTTACTCCAACAGCTCCTATTCCGGTCTATCTACCGGGCGAAATACTATTGATCAAAGCCGAAGCTTATGCTAGAACCGGCAGGCTTGATTTAGCACTAAACGAGTTAAATAAAGTACTGACAAAAACACCCGGTCAAGATATTTATGGCGTAGGTGCCGCTTTATCTCCACTCTCAGGTTCTTATACGGAAGAGGAGTTACTGACACTCATTTACAAAAATAGGTGTATAGAGCTCTTCATGTCGGGATTAAAACTGGAAGATATGAGAAGATTCAATCGTCCGCAGGCAGAAATGAAGCGAAATTTCTTCCCCTACCCTTTTGTAGAGCGTGATAATAATTCCAATACACCCGCAGACCCAACATTCTAGCTTACAATAACCCGCTACTAAATAAAAACAGCCTATTGGATGATCCAATAGGCTGTTTTTATTTAGTAGCGAAGGAGCTTTTTATACACAATCACGCCAACAACTGCAAAAAAAACACAAAAAACAGAAATATCATGCATTTTTATGTTTTTTACAAACAAAAACACTCACAAGTTTGCAATATCAAAAATTTCTATCTAATCTTGTATAGGGAAACACCATTTGGTTGGTGCTTTAAAATTATAAAACCAATAAACTGTTAGGAATTATTTATTACTCATGCAAATTGGGGTTTGCAGGTATTATATGCAATAACAGTGACATGAACTTAATTAATCCACAAATATCAACCACTAATTACATTCAAACATGAGAAGAAAACTACTCTTATTCTTTATGGGAATGTTTTTTGCCTATGCACATACACTCGCACAGCAAAAGACGATTACCGGAAGAGTAACAGATGCGACAGACAGACAACCTTTGCCAGGTGTTACTGTCTCGGTAAAAGGAAGCACTATCAGAGCGCAAACAAACAGTGAAGGTTTATATACCATTGAAGCCCAAGCTGGTGCGGTATTATTATTTACTTTCATGGGATCAGAACCACTTGAAATAGTGGTGGGCGAAAGTAATACGATCGATGCAAATTTGAAACCCGCCTCTTCCGACCTAAATGAGGTCGTAGTAACCGCCATGGGAATCAAAAGAGAAGTGAGAAGCCTTGGTTATGCTGCGCAAGATATTAAGTCATCCGAGCTGCTGAAAAACAAAGACCCGAATATCATTAACTCGCTAAATGGTAAAATTGCCGGGGTTAATGTAACGAACTCTGGCGGTGCCCCCGGTGCATCAGCCTCTATCGTACTACGTGGTGGGACATCGCTCGAGCGGGATAATCAACCGCTCTTTGTGATCGACGGCATGCCGATGGACAACTCAACTGGCCAAGGAGACAATAGCGCCTTTGACGGCTCTGTCAATATCTCTACTACCAACAGTAACAGAGCGATGGACATCAATCCTGAAGACATCGAGTCTATTTCTGTGTTAAAAGGACCGGCTGCTGCAGCATTATACGGACTAAGGGCGGCAGCAGGTGCCATTATTATTACCACTAAAAAGGGCCAAGAGGGTACTACAACAGCTTCGGTTACCTCCCGGTTTATCAGTAATTGGGTCAATAGACTGCCCAAACAGCAAGGCCTCTATAAGCAAGGCACCTACTATAATGGCGATTTTTCCGATCAAACGGCACTTTCATGGGGAGATAGATTTGAAGCCGGCGAAGCCATTTATGATAATATGAAAGATTTCTATGAAACAGCGCAGGCCTATGACAATAGCTTTAACCTATCGGGTGGAACCGCGTCGAACAATTTCTTTCTCTCTGCATCCAACCTAAATCAATCCGGCGTTGTACCTACCACCGATTATAAAAGATCAACTGTACGTTTTAACGGTGAGCAGAAAATAGGTGTTTTCACATTTGGTGTCAATGCATCCTATGCCGTTAGCAAATCGCAAAAGACGTTAACGGGCAGTGGTCTTTGGGGATCAAGCGGTAGCGGTTATATGGAAAGTGTTCTGTCTTGGCCCCGCAATAACAATATGAAGGACTGGCTTAATCCTGATGGATCGAACAAACTACTGCTTCCAGATATAGCGCTGGAAAACAATACGGACAATCCATATTGGCTCATAAACAAAAATCCACAGGCAGATCGTAACAACCGTCTCATCGCCACAGCCTATACCAATGTTAAGATAACCGATTGGTTTGATGCAACGTATCGCTTGGGTGTAGATAACTATACCACTAATTTCAGTAGTTTGATTTCTCCCGGATCAAGTGTAAAACAGGCCTGGCAAAAAGGTATGCTATCAGAGACAGATCGTGCATATAATTATATCAACTCAAACTTAATGCTGAATTTTCATAAAACATTTGACAATGTTTGGGATGCAAGCCTTGTTTTGGGGACTACAACGGAAGATACGAAGTTGACTTCCAACTCAAGAAGGGCTGAGCAGTTTGAAATTCCAAGCTTTATTGATATTAATAATGCGTCCAACGAGAACAAATACTATACGCAGAACATCAATAGGAGAAGATTGGTAGGCGTCTATGGTGATTTCCGTCTATCCTACAAAAGTATGGCCTATTTAAGTTTTACAGGACGTAATGACTGGTCATCTACCCTACCCGTACAGAATCAATCCTTTTTCTATCCTGCGATAAGCGGAAGCTTTGTGTTTACCGAAGTACTTCCTCAAAGCGATATTCTTTCTTTTGGAAAGATAAGAGCATCCTATGCGCAGGTAGGTAAAGATGCGCCGGCTTATCAAACGTTAACCTATCTTTTTGGTCCGGAATTAACGATTGGTGGCGGTTATCGAAACTACTGGTCGCGCGGAAATGACATACTGAAACCCGAAACCACTACTTCCGTTGAGTTCGGAACCGACTTAAGATTTTTAAAAGACAGAATAGGTTTAGACTTTACCTACTATAAGAATAAAAGTATCGATCAAATCTTAACACCCCGTGTGAGTAATGCCACCGGTTATATCCTCAGTTCAGTTAATACAGGCGAGCTGGAAAATAAAGGTATTGAAATCACTCTAAATGCTACCCCTATAAAACGTGAACACTTTCAATGGGACGCTACCTTAAACTTTTCCCATAACAATGGCATTGTAAAACAACTACCGGGATCACTGCCTATTTTATATGTTACGGATGTTCAGATAGGAAACGGAAAGGCGGCATCTTTTGGTGATGGCGACTTTATGGGCATCAGCGGTTCGAAATGGCAAACAGACGCTAATGGCAATTTATTACTCGATTGGAACACGGGATATCCCTTAACCAGTACACTCACGACTACCTATATCGGAAATCGTGAACCCGACTTTATCGGCGGCCTGAACAACAATTTCACTTATAAAAACTGGAATTTTTCTTTCCTGCTTGATTTCCGCAAGGGGGGTGATATTTATAATGCCACGGAATACCTCTTAACAGTCAATGGGATGAGTAGACTCACGGAAAATAGAGGTAACACCGTTACTTTTTCCGGCCAGGCACTCAATCCGGAAACAGGGCAATATGAAGCCGTTACAAGAGACGTAATAGCGAATGAAAAATACTATCGGGATATTTATTCAAACAATGTACCGTTCTTTGTGGAAAATGTAAACTGGCTACGCCTCCGCTCCATTTCGCTGGCCTATTCTCTCCCCCAAAGTATATTGAAGAGAACCTCCTGGCTTAAAGGGGCAACGATTACAGCAACAGGAACAAACCTATTGTTGTTCACCAATTATTCAGGTATGGACCCCGAAACCAGTGCTGCAGGTGCAGGAGTGGTTGGTTCAGGTTCTGTAGGTATCGACTATGCCGGTGTACCGGCTACCGCCGGCTTTGCCTTAGGATTAAATGTTCGGTTTTAAATGAAAATGAAAATGAAAAAGACTATCTATATATTACTATTATCTGTCATTTTTACTTCTTGCAAAAAGTGGCTGGATATTAATGAGAATCCCAGCAGTGCGAATTCCACTGTGCCTACTCCAGAACAGCGATTACCTCCTATCATCGCTCAATTTGCAGATGGATATGAAAGCGCCGGTACACGGGTAGCCTTTCTGGCACAGCAGCTAGCGGTTACTTATGCAGCGAATAATAATAATTGGAATCTTACAAGATGGTATTCCGATGTTTCCAGTGCCAATTGGCCGTGGCAATCATGGTATGTCAATACCGCGGTTAACATACAACCGCTTATTGATGCCTCCGAAAAGGTGGGCGCCTATCATTACATCGGAGCAGCTAAAATCATGAAGGCATGGGGATTTGGCTATCTGGCCGACTTTTATGGTATGTTGCCCTATGACGAATTTGATATAGCCGGCAACCTAACTCCTAAATTTGATGATGGAGCGTATGTGCAGGAAAAAGTCCTGGCTTTGTTAGATGAGGCCATTGCAGATCTTCAAAAGACTCAGGAAATTACAGCGCCCAACCTATCCGAAGGCGATATATTGAATGGTGGAAAAGTAGAGAACTGGATCCGTTTAGCTTATGGGTTAAAAGCCAGATTCTTAAATCATTTAACAAAGAAATCAGCATACAATGCACAAGCCGTTCTAGATGCTTTAGCATCTGCACCGCAATCTGATGATCAAAGTTCAATCATTCAATACGTTGACGAGGAAGGTGTTGCAGCCAATAACAAAGCTGCACTACAATACGTAAATATTGGCTTAACCGGTCGGATAACAAAGTTATATTATGATTATCTGAGCAATCAGTATGCCGGTGCTCCTAGTGGTAATAATAATGTAGTAGATCCACGGATAGACTTGCTTATTCCACGTATGCAAAACAAGGAAGGCCTTTTGGTGCCTACTCAAGTAGTCGACATGGCCTCTGATCTGCCGAACGCGGGTCCTGCCGGCTATTCATACGCAGCTTCTTCCAATAGTTTTTCCAACAAAGATTCGGTTTATGTTCAACTCAGAATGGATCCAGCGAGGCCAGAACCGGGCCAACGTATATTGTCCACCGGATCATGGTATACCAAACGCGGGGGTAAAGGATTGTTATTAACAAATGCGGAGATGCGTTTCATCGAGGCAGAAGTCCGGTTAGGGCTTGGTCAATCCGGCGAGGCACTAACGGCATATAAGGCAGGGATCCGTTCTCATATGTCTATCATGGGAATAAATGCGGATTTGATTGAGCAATTTTTAAACAGCAGCTCCGTTGTCCAAAATCCGGGAGATCTTACCTTAAGTCATGTGATGATACAGAAATATATAGCACTGTCCTATTCGCCAGAGGTATGGTCCGATTTACGTCGGATGAACTATTGCACAGATGCCTCCGGATCTTACAACGAAACGACTGGTATCTATAAAGGATTCAGAAGACCATCACATGTTTTTGCGCAGGCATATCCAAACCAAACAGATTGGCCAAGAAGGTTTGCGGTGCCCAGTTATGAAATTAACTTCAATATCGAGCAGGTGTTGCTGGCAAATCCAAATGCTTCCTCCCCTACTTATTTAAACGAACCTGTATGGTGGGATAAACCATAAACTTATAAATCGAGATCCAGCATTAGAAATCTAGGTTTAAGGGGGCTGTTTAAGCGCCCTTATGAAAAATCCCCCAGTCTTTGACTGGGGATTTTTCATACGCTGTCCTACAATTTCATAACCCCTAGGTCTGATATTTTTTTCAGAATTACCAACTCTAACCTGGTTTTACTTGGCAATCAATCAGTTAATGAATTAGGTATAAGATCCATACTTAGAAAATCCAGGTCAAAAGTAAACACCTTTATGTCAAAGGCAATCGCCTTTAGGTTAAAAGCAATCACTTTTGAGGCAAAGACAATCACCTTTACGTCAAAGGCAAACACCTTTAGGTTAAAAGTAATCACTTTTGAGGCAAAGACAATCACCTCTACGTCAAAGGCAAACACCTTTAGGTTAAAAGCAATCACCTTTACGTCAAAGACAATCACCTTTACATCAAAGACAATCGCCTTTACATCAAAGACAATCGCCTTTAGGTTAAAAGCAATCACTTTTGAGGCAAAGACAATCACCTTTACGTCAAAGGCAATCGCCTTTAGGTTAAAAGTAATCACTTTTGAGGCAAAGACAATCACCTTTACGTCAAAGGCAAACACCTTCAGATAAAAAGTAATCACCTCTAAGTCAAAGACAATCACCTTTACGTCAAAGGCAAACACCTTCAGATAAAAAGTAATCACCTCTAAGTCAAAGACAATCACCTTTACGTCAAAAGCAACCGCCTTTAGCTCAAAGGCAAACACCTTTAAGTTAAAAGTAATCGCCTTCAGAACAGCTTTGATCATCTTTAGTATAAAAGTGATCGGAAAAATCATAGACGCTATTTTCCTGTACGCCTCAAATCGGTAATGTACATCAGCATTAAAAACATGTTAGATATAGTATTCAATAATCAAACAAAATTGTTAATAATTTTTTTTAACAAACCTGCAAATCATACACAAAACAGTTATAAAACGCATAATACAGCAATATAAATATCAACAAACGCATGTTTAAAAAAATATATAAATAAAAAACGCACAAACTTGCAATTAAGTCACCAAATACTTATTCTTGTAGTGTAAAGCCAATTATTCGACAAGGTGTAAACCTGCCTGATCTACAAGTGGTAGGTAACTCGCCAGCTGTAAACGGTGTTGTCTATGATGATCCAAAACGGGATCCAGAGGTTCCCTCCATTCTATGGGAAATTAGAAGAGAAAGACGTATAGAACTAGCAATGGAAGGCTTTAGGTTCAATGACTTAAAACGTTGGAAAAAACTGGCTTATACGGATAATTTCAATCGTGCAGATATCAACCGCGGTGCTTGGATCAGAAGATCTGATTACGCAAGCTTATCCAATGTTGTGATCGAAAACGGCGCCGACGAGGGGTATATAATTCCCGCCGCGAGACAAGCTTATAGAGCCTTTGATAATGAACGGGTTTATTTAGATCCTATTCCTTTGGATCAGATAAAGCTTTATCAAGATCAAGGAGTAGCGTTAACTCAAAACCCAGGTTGGCAATAAACATTTTATGCAATGGAGTATTTTTATTATTATTAACCATTGCTTTATAAACAATAACATCATGCAAAAATCTATTCTAACAATTATATGTGCTGCCGTTCTCGTCTTTCAAGTTCGTTGCACTCAGGGGTCTCAAACGCAACAAGAAACGTCTGAAAAAGAGATTACTTCACAACAGGACGTGCTCACGGGCGCAGACCAACTGGAAGCTTATCTCCCACTGCTTAAAGGAAAAAAGGTAGGGCTAATGGGGAATCAAACCTCTATTATAGGGCCCGAAAAAAAACATCTGGTAGATGTATTGCTGGAGAACAAGGTGGATCTCAAATTTGCTTTTGCTCCGGAACACGGTTTCCGCGGCAGCATAGAGCGTGGTGAAAAGGTATCCAATGATAAGGACGAAAAAACCGGTCTTCCCCTACACACCCTATATGGCGAAAATGAAAAGGCAGACTCTATCGTAAACTCCATAGATGTGATGCTTTTTGATCTGCAGGATGTCGGGGCCAGGTTTTATACCTACGTTGCTTCCATGCACCGTGTCATGCAGCTTTGTGTAAACCAGGGAAAGAAGGTGATCGTATTGGACAGACCTAATCCTAATGGCGATCAGGTAGATGGCCCTGTTAGAAAAGACGATCAATTTAAAGCCAATATCAGTTATCACAAAATTGCGATGATTCATGGATTAACGGTAGGCGAACTGGCGCAAATGATCAATGGAGAAGGATGGTTAGATAATGGAAAAAAAAGTGATCTTACGGTTATTCCGGTTAAAAATTGGGATCATAAAACACCTTACGAACTACCCGTTATCCCATCGCCAAGTCTTCCCAATTATATATCTATTCGTTTGTACATGTCCTTATGCCTTTTTGAAGCCACCGATGTCAGTATAGGTAGAGGTACCGACTGGCCTTTTCAAGTAGTGGGTTACCCAGATCCTACATTTGGCACTTTTACCTTTATCCCAGGTTCAAAACCCGGTATGAGTGCACACGTAGAGCAACAAGGTAACACATGTTACGGGCTGGACCTGCGCGAGGAGGATCCTGCAAAAAGTACATTCACGTTGAAATACTTGATTGATTTTTATAATATCGCCAAAAAGGCGGGTATTGCAGATAAATTCTTTTCCAGACCCGATTTCTTCAACAAACTGGCAGGTAACAATCAATTGATTGAACAGATCAAAGCAGGTTTAACGGAAGCGCAAATAAAAGAAAGCTGGAAAACCGAACTAACGGAATACAAAAAAATGCGTAAGAAGTATTTATTATATACCGATTTCGAATAAACACCTCAAACATGAATAAACTGACGGTTATTCTACTTTTGTTATCCTTTTGTACTGCTGGCGCTCAAAACTTTCAATTTGCGCATGTTACCGATACACATATAGGCAGCGAAACAGGTGCGGCAGATTTACGCAGAACAGTGCAAGACATCAACGGTAATAAGGAACTCAAATTTGTAATCATATCAGGTGATATTACCGAATTCGGATCTGATAATGAACTCAAACTGGCCAAGCAGCTATTGGACAGCATCCAAATTCCCTATTATATTATCCCGGGAAATCATGATGCTAACTGGTCGGAAAGTGGAGGCAATAGTTTCCGTAAAATATTCGGTGCAGAAACATTTTACTTTACCTATGGCGGCTATCGTTTTGTCGGTACCAACTCCGGTCCGAATATGCGCATGAGCCCCGGCCAGGTACCCAGGGAAAATCTCGTGTGGTTAGACTCTGTTTTGTTGCTGGATAAGGAACTGCCCCTTATCTACGTAAATCATTATCCGCAGGATTCGTCCTTGAACAACTGGTATGAAGCCATAGATCGCATCAAGCAACAGGATATACGCTTACTTCTTTGTGGTCATGGTCATACCAACCAACTCGACACCTTTGAAGGAATTCCCAGTGTAATGGGACGCTCCAACCTGCGGGCCAAGCAATCTTCTATTGGTGGGTATAACATCGTTACCATACAGGGAGATCAGGCAATTTACCAAGAAAGAAATCCCGACAGTATCACACAAATACCTTGGTTAACACGAAGGCTGGAAAACCATCATTTCGAACAGGACACTAGCTCCTATCCAAGACCAAGTTATGCTGTTAACACCCTATATAAACAAGTCACAACAGGTTGGATTTACGAAGATCAGAGCGATATAGGTAGTGGACTCGCCTATGCTAAAGGAAAAATTATTACGGGGAACACCCAGGGCAAGGTCTATGCTTTAGATAGCCAAACAGGAAAGCAACTTTGGACGTATCAAACAAATGGAAAAATTTACTCCACTCCTGCCATCTGGAAAGAGATGGTTATAGTAGGATCCACGGATAACTATGTTTATGGTTTGGATCTCAGAACGGGGCAGCTTAAATGGCGTATCCAAGCTCAAAAGGCAGTACTCGGCTCCCCAACAATACGTAAAGGAGTAATTTACATAGGTGCATCCGACGGATCTTTTCGAGCTATAAAAGCAAGCAGTGGTAAGACACTCTGGACATTCAAGCAATTAAAAGGTTATGTATCTGCTAAACCCCTGATCTACAAAAACAAAGTATATTTTGGTACGTGGGGAAATGAATTTTATGCCTTAGATTGTAAAACAGGAAAAAAAGTATGGGAATGGAACAATGGCGCCACCAATAGGATGTTATCACCTGCGGCATGTTACCCTGTTGCTGCCCACGGTAAGATCTTTATTGCCGCGCCAGACCGCTACATGTCCGCTTTACACGCCGAAACAGGAAAAGTCCTCTGGCGTAAGAAAATGGACAAGTATCGTGTAAGAGAGTCCATTGGATTATCAGCAGATAAACAACTTGTATATGCAAAAACAATGGACGGCCAGCTTATCGGTATTTCCACGAAGAAACCAGATATGGAAGTTGTTTGGCAGTCAAATTTAAGTTTGCCTTACGAATTGGCCCCCACAGCAATTATTGAGTGGCGCCAAACAGTGCTGGTACCCAGTAATTCTGGTCTGTTATCGGCTATTGACCGCGTTACTGGCAAAATACGCTGGCAATACAAAATCTCCAACTGTTTAATAAACCCTCTATTGCCACTCAAAAAGAACAGCTTGGTTGCGAGCACCATGGATGGCAAAATTGTAAATTTAAATTATTAACCATGAAGCAAATACTCGTCTGCTGTTTACTATTAACAGGATTATATGCCTGCAAAATAAAAAAAACAGACAGTACAGATAAAAATGTTGTTATTAGAATCAACCAGCTAGGATATAATCCGGAAGGAATTAAAATTGCTGTATGGGCTGCGCTCGATGCGCAATCCATAGATACGTTCGCGGTGGTAAATGCCCAAACAGACCAGGAAGTATTTACTGCTGAAACGGGCAAAGCCTACGGCGCTTATGGTCCGTTTCAGCAGAGCCATAGACTGGATTTCTCAACATTCAGCGATACGGGCAGCTTTTACCTAAAAGCCGGCTCTGCCCAATCCCCTACTTTCCGCATCGCTGGCGACGTCTACAAAGGCACGGCTGATTTTGCGCTTCGCTATCTGCGACAGCAACGCAGTCTCTATAACCCCTATCTTAAGGACTCTTGCCATACACAGGATGGTTTCAGCCTATATGCTTCCAAGGCAGGACTGCCAGATAGCACCCAAATAGATGTAGGTGGTGGTTGGCACGATGCTTCGGACTACCTCCAATATGCCACTACCTCGGCCAACGCTACCTATCATCTGCTTGCCGCATATCGCGACTATCCTAACGTATTTGAAGATGTTAAACAAGCCAATGGCTTAGATCAGGGGAATGGTATTCCGGATGTTTTGGATGAAGCAAAATGGGGGCTCGACTGGCTACTAAAAATGCATCCAAAACCAGAGCTGCTTTTCAATCAAATTGCGGACGACCGCGATCATGCGGGCATGCGCATGCCGGGAGAAGATACTTTGTACGGAAGAGGTTTTGAACGGCCGGTATATTTTATAGACGGTGAACCACAACAACGAGGAAAATTCTTAAATAATACAACGGGAACAAGTTCCACCGCGGCAAAATTTACAAGCGCATTTAACGTTGGTAGTATCCTGTTCAACGGCATAGATAATGCTTATGCCGGTAAATTGCGTGAAAAAGCATTGAGCGCCTACGCTTTTGCGAAAATAAAACCCGGGGTAACACAGACTGTTTCTGTAAAATCACCCTACATTTATGCGGAAGATAACTGGGTTGACGATATGGAGTTGGCTGCAGCAACAAACTGGTTGATTACTCAGGAGCCTACATTTCGAGAGGAAGCTGTGCACTATGCCAGACAGGAAAAAATAACTCCTTGGCTCGAAGCCGATACTGCGGCACACTATCAATGGTATCCATTTATAAACCTGGGGCATTACGAATTGGCCAAACAACTGAAGGGAAAAGACCGGGAGGAGATTATTTCCTATTACAGAGAAGGCATCGAAAAAGTATGGGCTAGGGCCAATCAAAATGCCTTTTTTAGGGGTGTGCCATTTATCTGGTGCAGTAATAATCTAACGGTGTCGTTCGCCATGCAATGTCTGTGGTATAGGCACCTGACAGGAGATACATCCTATTGGCAACTAGAGCAAGCCAATATCGATTGGCTCTTTGGGTGTAATCCGTGGGGAACCAGTATGGTATATGGCCTTCCCGCGGCAGGCGACACTCCCGTTGATCCCCATTCGGCATTTACACACCTTAAAAATTTCCCTATTGATGGTGGTTTGGTAGACGGACCGGTATATAGCAGTATATTTAACAGTCTTATCGGCATACAGCTTGTTAGACCAGATGATTATCGCCCCTTTCAATCAGATTTAGCGGTCTACCACGACGATTATGGCGACTACAGCACCAATGAACCAACATTGGACGGTACGGCCTCTTTGATTTACCTATTGGCTGCAAAGGAGCATGAGTTGCTGGAGGAAGCTCCTGAAAAAAAGTAGTTAAAGATACGCATGGCGCGATCATCAGGGGAGATACCAGCAGAAAAGTGATATCATTACTTTTTTCCGGTGATGAATTTACCGAAGGCACCGATATGATATTAAACGTATTGGCAGAACAGCGGATACAGGCTTCGTTTTTTTTAACCGGGCGGTTCCTTGCCAACAGAGCCAATCAGGCAGCTATCGCAAAAATGAAAAAGATGGGACACTATATCGGAGCCCATTCTGATGCTCATTTATTATATTGCGACTGGAACAAAAGAGATAGCTTATTGATCGATGAAACGACTTTCTATGATGATTTAAACAAAGTATATCGAAAACTGGCCCGCTTTGGTGTAGAGAAAAAAGATGCCCACTTCTTCTTGCCACCTTATGAATGGTACAATAAAGAAATAAGTAGATGGACTAGCAATCATGATTTACAATTAATTAACTTTACGCCCGGAACACTAACTACTGCGGATTACACGTTTCCAGCGATGGGAGAAAAATACCGTTCATCAGCTGTTATTTTAAATTCGGTTCTCAGCTATATGGAACATCATGCTGAAGGACTTAATGGTTTCATGATGCTAATACACCTGGGAGCAGGTCCGCAAAGACAGGATAAATTTTATAAGCACTTGCCTACTTTGATAGATAGGCTACAAAGAGACGGTTATCAACTAAAAAGAATAGACGAACTATTAAAATAAAAAAATGCATGTTTTTTAGTTTTAAAAATTGAAAAACGCAAAATAATGCATATTTTAGCTTTTGAAAAGCAGATTGATTTACAAAAATGAAGATGGAGAATACTACCGAAAAAGAGTCTTACTACAATGATCTGGAAAAGATGTCGGTTAACGAATTGTTAACCAATATAAATAAAGAAGATCGAAGCGTACCAAATGCAGTACAAGCATCTATACCCCAAATTGAAGCGCTCGTTAAAGCAACAGTAAAGAAAATGGAAGAAGGAGGCAGATTGTTTTATATAGGAGCAGGAACGAGTGGAAGGCTAGGTATATTGGATGCGTCAGAATGTCCGCCTACATTTGGCGTCCCGTTCGATTGGATTGTTGGCTTAATAGCCGGAGGTGATATTGCCATTCGAAAAGCCGTTGAATTTGCTGAGGACAACAAAGAGCAGGCCTGGAAAGATCTCTCGGAACACAGTATCAACGATAAAGATGTCATATTAGGCATTGCAGCGTCTGGCACTACACCCTATGTCATTGGTGGCTTAGAAGCTGCCAATAAAGCAGGGATCACCACAGGCTGTTTGGTATGCAATGCCAATACGCCTATGGCAAAAATAGCAAAATACCCCATTGAAGTAATAACCGGTCCCGAATTTGTAACTGGCTCAACCCGCATGAAAGCGGGTACGGCACAGAAGTTAGTGCTCAACATGCTCAGCACTTCCGTTATGATCAAGCTTGGGAGAGTAAAGGGGAATAAAATGGTTGATATGCAATTAACCAACACTAAATTATTCAACCGTGGCACCCGCATTATTATGGAAGAAACAGGTGTTAGCCAAGAGAAGGCCAACGAATTACTCGATAGATATGGTAGCGTACGCAAGGCTATTGAACATTCACAGAATATCAAAGCATAATATACATGTCACCTATCACCCTACTCAGTTTTTTGTTGGTTTATTTTACAGTATTAGTAGTTATTGCATACTTTACTTCGCGCAAGTCTTCCGATAATGCCACTTTTTTCATCGCCAACAAAAATTCTAAATGGTATGTTGTAGCCTTTGGGATGATTGGAACAGCCTTGTCGGGCGTTACCTTTATATCGGTACCCGGCGCCGTTGGAAATGGTAGCTTTGGTTATTTCCAGTTTATATTAGGCAATGCAGTTGGTTTCATCGTTATTGCCTTTGTATTACTTCCCCTTTATTATAGAATGCACCTTGTTTCTATCTATTCCTACTTAGAACACCGTTTAGGTTTTTATAGTTACAAAACGGGGGCGATGATTTTTCTTATTTCGAGAACCATCAGTTCGGCATTCAGACTCTACTTGGTTGCTATCGTACTACAGCGTTTTATATTTGACGCGTGGAATGTTCCCTTCGCCTTAACCATTATCATATGCTTGGCCCTCATCTGGCTTTACACCCATAAAGGTGGGTTAAAAACGATCATCATTACAGACCTGTTACAGACCTTCTTTCTACTATTATCTGTCGTTTTATCGATTTATTTTATTGCAGACAGCTTAAATCTAAACCTATTTGAAACGATTGAAACCGTTAAAAACAGCAGCTATTCTAAAATTTTCTTCTGGGAAGATTTTATGGGCAGTAAGGCCAATTTCTGGAAACAGTTTTTAGGGGGGGTATTTGTAACCATTGCCATGACCGGACTTGACCAAGATCTTATGCAGAAGAATTTAAGTATGAAAACCATCGGAGAGGCTCAGAAGAACATGGTGACATTTACCACCATATTCATCTTTATCAATCTGTTTTTCCTGTCAGTTGGAGCCTTGCTGTACATTTATGCCACGAATAACCATATAGATGTAAACGCATTGAGAACGCCCGATCACCTATATCCCGAAATAGCCCTTAATCATTTAGCCATCGTTCCTGGAATTATTTTCATGTTAGGGCTTACCGCCGCTACGTTTGCCACTACAGACTCAGCTTTAACAGCTCTTACGACGTCTTTCTGTGTCGACTTTCTCAATTTTAATAAAAAAGCTGATCCAAATGATAAACGGTTAATACAGACGCGCAACAAAGTACATTTTGTGTTCTCATTGCTCATGCTTGTTGTGATACTTCTATTCCGTCTGATCAACAACGATTCGGTGGTTATTGCTATTTTCGTTGCAGCAGGTTATACGTATGGCCCTTTGTTAGGATTGTTTGCCTTTGGCATGTCCTCAAAAAGATTGGTTAGGGATAAGTTGAGCCCCTATATTTGCATTTTATCTCCCATCCTGTGCTTTGGTATTAATTATTGGCTTGGCAATAGCGTCGGTTATGTGGTAGGATTTGAACTCATCCTGATTAATGGTTTCTTAACTTGGTTGATGTTGCTTCTAAGCAGTAAAAGCAGCCAAAAAATTTAGATAAAACAAGGTCTCTCCACGTCTGATCTTTACACTTTTACATAAATCTTTTTCTTATCCATGATATAGCAGATAAGCCATAATAGCGAAAGAAAGCTAAGTGCATATACAAAAGATCCCCATTCTGGTGGTCCTGGAAACTTTGCACATATTTCTGTATAGAACCACCTCAATGGAGAAGTATGTAGGACTTCTCCATGCTCATCTCTCCCACTATCAAATTGTATTAAAGACAGCGTTTTGGGAATCAAGGCGCTCATTACAAAGATGAACAATGGGTTTTTACCGAATACGTCAAAAAATCTTGTTGCCGTATTCTTTATCCGTTTAATTTCAATAAGCCAAATCATGACGCCTAATGTCGTAATGGCCAATCCACTGGTGTACAACACATAAGAACTTGTCCAAATCTTCTTATTGATGGGAAATAAAAGTCCCCAACTCAACCCTGCCAAAGTTAATAATGCCGCAAAAACCATTAAATTTCCCACTACCTTATGGGTGGTGACTTCATCAGCGTTGCCCTTTCCCATCAAGCGAATGTACCGGCCCACAAAAAAGCCGATGATAACCTGTATAACGGCTGTAAAAGTACTCATCAGCCCTTCAGGATCGAAAGGTATTCCCTCCCCCTTATACATGTGCGGAACGCCTAATATTCGCATATCAACCGCTGTTCCAAACCAACCATGCAGGCTATAAACATCCCCATTGCCCAAGGCATAACACAGCCCCCAATAAATGGTCAATATAGCGGCACTTATACAGATAACTGTTTTGGTTTCAAAAAAATAGACGATGATGGCTGCCAATCCATAACACAATGCGATACGCTGCAAAACACCTAAAAGGCGGATACCGCTATCGGGATTTTCTGGGTTAACCCAATGTTTCCAAACAAAAACGTTATCGTGCAACTGCACAAATGGATACCAATTCAATAATAACCCAATCAGAAAGATTAAAAAAGTACGTTTCAAAACTTTTGTCCAAAAAAGAGATGTTCCCTTCTCACGTAGCCTAGGAATTACAAATGCCATTGCATTTCCAACAGCAAAAAGAAAAAACGGAAACACCAGATCTGTTGGTGTACAACCATGCCACGGGGCATGTTTTAATGGAGAGAAAGCATAAGTCCAGCTTCCCGGATTATTCACGAGGATCATTAGAGCAACCGTAGCTCCTCTAAAAACATCTAACGAGTAATAACGTTGATTCATCTGCATTTAGGTATTAAGTTTCTAAAACTAAACATTTGCCATTTAACTTGCAAGATTTATATAAAAACACGCATAAAGATGCATTCATTCCAACGTATAAAACAAACATCCTGACAGCTTTTATGGATCATGACAATCTAACCATTTTGATGGATTTAATTTAAAATTACATCTTTCTATTCGGGATACTTTTTATGTCAAAATCGTTTAATTTATGCATTTTTGTCATATGCGCCTCACAAAACAATCCAACGGTGCATATATATGTCCCACAGACATTTTTTAAGCATATTTGGCTCGTTTTTTGCTATAAACAAATCGCAAAAAAAAATGGATAAAACCCTAAAAATCAGACAACTTTTTTGTTTTTCAAACGTTAATAAGAAAAATAATTTTTGTACTTTTGCACACTTTATTAAAGAAAGGGCATATAAATAATTAATGAGACAGCTCAAAATAACACAGTCGATTACTAACCGTGAATCGCAATCATTAGATAAGTATTTGCATGAAATTGGCAAGGTTGATCTAATTACAGCAGAAGAGGAAGTAATATTAGCCCAAAAAATAAGGGAAGGTGATCAAGCCGCTCTTGAGCGATTAACCAAAACCAACCTACGTTTTGTTGTTTCTGTTGCAAAACAATATCAAAACCAAGGATTAACTCTTGGCGATCTTATCAATGAAGGGAATCTTGGTTTAATTAAGGCAGCGAAGCGCTTTGATGAAACAAAAGGTTTTAAATTTATTTCTTACGCTGTTTGGTGGATCCGTCAGTCTATCTTGCAGGCAATTGCTGAACAATCACGTATAGTACGTTTACCATTAAATCAGGTAGGTTCATTAAGTAAAATCAGTAAAGCATTCTCTCGTTTAGAGCAAGAATACGAACGCGAACCATCACCTGAAGAGTTAGCAGACATACTAGAAACTACTGTAGACAAGATTTCGGATACATTAAGTAATTCAGGCCGTCACGTGTCTATGGATGCTCCATTTGTTCAAGGTGAAGAAAACACATTGTTAGATGTATTGGAGAATCATGATCCAAACACCGACAGCAACCTGATTGATGAGTCGCTTTCAGAAGAGATTAAACGTTCTTTAGCCACTTTAACGGAACGCGAGCGCGAAATTATTGTTCTCTTTTTTGGATTGGGATCAAATCATCCATTATCTCTAGAAGAAATTGGTGAAACCTTTAATTTAACCAGAGAACGCGTTAGGCAGATTAAGGATAAAGCTTTGCAGCGATTACGTCACACTTCACGGAGTAAAATATTGAAGTCTTATCTAGGATAAGAATCTTCTAAAATTTCTTAAAAATATCTGAGAGCATCTGCCACAAACAGCGGGTGCTTTTTTTTATGATAGCCGACAAGGCATAGGCTGATAAAAAAGGGGCCTAACAGAACGATGTTCTTGTTAGGCCCCTTTTTTTACTATATAGAGAAACTAGTTAATCAGGCTCACACTACGCTTAACAAAATTGGTAAGCTCTGCTCCCGTTAACAAGCCATTTGATAACAGCGCTAAATCGAAAGCTTGTTTGGCCAGGTTTGTCTTTTCTTCCTCGTCAGTAGCAGTTAAAATACGTTTAATTAACGGATGGTTGCCATTTACCGACACTTTATAGCTATCCGGAAGATTCCCGTAGAAGCCCATTCCACCGCCATTCTGCGCCATATCTTTCATCCGACGCATGAACTCGTCCATTGTTACCGTTACGGGCATCTCTGCTTCATGCAGGGCAGCAATTTCAACCTGCATATTATTTTTATCGATTGCTTTTTCAAACAACACTTTAACGGTATTACTTTCTTCTTCATTTAGTTGAAGCGTCAGGTTTTCTTCCTTCTGAATCAATTTGTCCAACACATCAGAATCTACCCGTTTTAATTGCGTTTTCTCAGCTTTCTGTTCTAGATAATTAACAAAATGTCCGTCGATAGGCGAATCTAGTAACAATACATCATAGCCCTTATGCTTAGCAGCCGCAATAAAGCTATCCTGCTTTGCTGAATCCGTTGCGTACAGATAAATAACCGTATCGTTTTTATCTTTCTGTATATCTTTTACCTTTTCTGCATATTCTTTTAGCGTATAAAATTCTTTATCGATATTTTGAAGCAAAACAAAATCATTCGCCTTGTCAGCAAATTTATCTTCGCTTACCATACCATATTTCACAAACAAACCGATGTCTTTCCATTTGTCCTGGAAAGCTTTTCTGTCTGTTTTGAATAGTTCGCTTAACTTATCTGCCACCTTCTTAGTAATGTAATTACTGATACGTTTCACATTACTATCAGCCTGTAAGAAACTGCGTGATACGTTTAAAGGAATGTCCGGCGAGTCAATTACACCATGTAATAACATCAAAAATTCGGGTACGATATCCTTTACTTCATCGGTGATAAAAACCTGACGGGAGAACAGCTTGATTTTATTTCGCTGTAAGTCAAAATCATTTTTGACCTTAGGGAAATAGAGTATTCCCGTCAAATTAAATGGATAATCTACATTTAGGTGAATCCAGAAAAGGGGTTCGTCAGAGAACGGATAGAGTTCACGGTAAAAAGCCAAATAGTCTTCGTCTTTCAGTTCAGCAGGTGCTTTCGTCCAAGCAGGATTCGTATTGTTAATGATATTATCAACTTCTACCGACTTATATTTCGCTTTTCCTTCTTCATCTTCACCATCAGGTTCAGAAGTAGTTTTCGTTCCAAATCTAATGGGTACTGGCAAGAATCTACAATATTTGTTCAAGATCTCTTCCAGTTTGGCTTTATTCAGAAATTCCTCCGCATCTTTGTTGATATACAGTATAACATCCGTTCCACGTACATTTTTTTCACTATCGGATATTTCGTACGAAGTACTACCGTCACATATCCATTTTGCTGCTTGTGCCCCTTCCTGATAAGATAATGTTTGGATTTCCACTTTATCGGCTACCATAAATGCGGAATAGAAACCCAAACCAAAGCGACCGATGATCTCATTCGCATCTTTTGCTTCCTTGAACTTTTCCACAAACTCAGTAGCTCCTGAAAAAGCGATCTGGTTGATATATTTCTTCACTTCTTCGGCTGTCATACCGATACCTCTATCAGAAATAGTGATTGTTTTGGCGTTTTCATCAAAGGAGATATCAATAGTTGCATCACCCACCTCGCCGGTGAACTGCCCCAATGAAGCCAATCTTTTCAGTTTTTGCGTAGCATCTACCGCATTAGATACCAATTCACGTAAAAATATTTCATTATCAGAGTATAAAAACTTCTTAATTACCGGAAATATATTCTCGGTATGAATTGAGATGTTTCCTTTTTCTTGCATAATATTATTGTTATTAAGTTATAATTCTTCTTTTTAAACAAATGTTACTCATCAAGCAATGTTCCAAAACAATTTAGCCGTCAGTATGTCAGCCCATAACTGACAAAAAAGCCAGATCCTTTTCAGAACCTGGCTTTAAGCTTTACATCCATTACAGATTAAGGCAATTGTATCACCTTTGGCTGATCTATCTTTTTAAGGTGTTTGTTAAAATTGTCAGACAAGGCGCTTATCGTATGATAGGCAAACTCACGTTGCTTAGCCCACACTCCCTGATTTACACTGCTCATTTGCTTCTCTAAAGGAATTGGCTTTACCTTTGCCGCAACAAGTTTACCATACCTATCTTTCACATAAGGTTGATAAGCTAAATCCGTAAACCAATACCGATATCCATCGGCAGTTTTTTCGAAAACCATGCTATAGATGACGTCTCCGGCTACATAATTCCCTATCCCTGCATGTTTTTTCAGCATTGTTTTTCCTTTCACAGCAATACGCTCTTGGTCGCTTTCTTCCAATTGAGCAGCCTTGGATCTAAAAAATTCATTTATATGTTCCTGAAGATTTAAATCTCCATTTATTTGTTGTTTATTGTCTTCATGGTAAACAACATATCTCCCTTTTTGATCGGTTATAAACCCGCCCGTGTTATTCTGTTCTTTTACGTCCGCAAAAAGACCAGCAAACATCAACATTACAAAATTTACCATCTCCGTTTAATTTAATATTAACAATCTATATTTAATCATTTTAGCGGTAGCTCCCACCCTACCACTAACTTCTCAAATACAGCAATTTTGACGCCAAAAACTTACCCAAACACATTAAAATTGCATTAGATTCAAAATTATGTTCTGTTTGGCCTTTAAACAAATTTCCTTTTTTATAGTTCATAACACACAAAAAGAGCTCATTCGGAGAAAATTCTTACCATGTTGATTATTTTACAATATCTTTTTTCTGAAAAATGAAAGAAAATGCTGTTCTTCTGCACTTACAAGTATTTATAATCAACATACAAAAGACAAAAGAAAGCAGAAGCAGCTATTCAAGTGTCTACAAGAAAAAAACATCGCTTCTCTAACGAAAAATAAAATAAACGGGTAAAATAGTACAGAAAGCGCAGCTCACTATAGCTATCCGCTTAAATATATATATAAAATTCATCTTAATAATCAAAGGTTATAGAACAGTTTTTTTATGAGAGAAATGTATAAAATGATATATATATCTAGGTTTAGTATTTAAATTTTGCGAGTACTAGAAAATGACACAACTGCCAGTAGCATTACCTCCTATTAAAATATCACAAATTGTGATTTTTATTATCTTTTTAAATCATTTTTACTAATCAAATTTATTAAATATTTTTGTTTTTATCAGACAGTGGGTAACATACATTATAAAAGAAAACTAACATGGAACAGAAATTGCCTTTGCCGCCGTTTACTTTAGAAACAGCGTTACAGAAAGTACAATTAGCAGAAGACGCCTGGAACAGCAAAGATCCGATACGGGTGGCTCAGGCATATACATTAAATACGGAATGGCGAAACCGGGATTTGTTTATCAACGGACGTCAGGAAGTTATTGCATTTTTAACCAAAAAATGGGAAACGGAATTGGACTATCAACTAAAAAAGGAGCTATGGGCCTTTACCGATAATAGAATTGCTGTTCGATTCGAATACGAATTTCGAGACCAATCAGGGCAGTGGTATAGGGCCTATGGAAATGAAAATTGGGAATTCGATGTAAATGGGTTAATGCAAAAGAGATTTGCGTCCATTAACAATCTTTCCATCCATGAAAGGGATCGAAAATTATAGTCAATGAAAATATCATAGGGCTGTCACCTTTTCCGTCATGTCGACCGTAGTGGAGAGATCTAGATGTCTCCACTACGGTCAACATGACGACTTTTTGGACAGCTCCTATTTATAACGTAGATTTCTTTCTATAGAGCTGAATATGACATGGTACGAGATTGTTGATTACCGCTAAACGTTAGAATTTGATTATACTCTTCTAATAAATTGATATATTTATCTTTCCAGTAGTTTATTTTTTCACTTTCGTCCGTGAATAAACCCATAGTCGATAGTCTATTACTACCAAATACTCGCTGGAAATCTTCAGAAGAAAATAACTCCGGGAATTCACTCGAAAAGTCATGTTTTAACGCACAACCGATTTTGAAAATAATCTCTGGTTTAAATTTTGGTTGATTAAACCAGTTGTAAATAGACCGCCTATTCACCTTCATTACTCTAGATAATTCGCTAATGCTATAACCATTGCGCCTAATGGTTCTTTCAATAATTTCACCGTAATGCTTTTCCATATTTTTAAGTTTAAGTGATATTACACAATCAATACACAAAGAAAAGACAGAATGAGAATTTTTACTAGAGGGAAATACATTAAAAGTTACAGGATATTTCCTGTTTTCATATAAAGAAATATAAACATCACATAAACAAAGCACTATTCTTGGTAAATTTTTATATAAATCCACCTTAAAGAAAATATTTCGTAATTTTTTTTCAAAAAAAAGCGAATCCCACCACCGATTAGCTTCAAACATATTGCATTTTTTCACTTCAATAGTAAGAACTATTTAGGTAACCTTTTTTAATTGGAGGATGCCCCTGTCATGATCAGCAAAGGTATGGTTGATTTCGATGCGAGCCTGGCCGTTACACTCTCTTTGGTTAACCGCTCTATGAACGAATGATGTTTTGCAATAACCAGTATCAGTTGAGCATGCTGCTGATTCGCGTACGTTATTATCCCTTTTTCTACCGATTTATTATCCATGTAGTGCATAGTAGACATTACGTCTTCGAATAGATGATAAAAGGCATATTGCTCACGAATCATCTCTGCACTGAAGTGTTTATTCTCCTGATGATCTACATGTACAATTAACAATTGGGCGTTTAACCCCTCTATCAGGTTCTTTATCTTTTCTATCGGCATCGTTTCTGCTACTTTCTTTAAATCGCAACCCATTACGATCTTCTCGATGGGTATCAACGTAGCGTCCTGCGGAATAACCAGTAACGGCAGATGGCATTTTTTTAGTATGCTCTTCGTGCTACTTCCCACAATGAATTTCTCCCACGCTTTTTTCCCTGTCAGGCCTATAACTATTAAACTGACCCCATATTGTGCCGCTAAATCATTAATTCCATGCTCGAGATTCAATGAATTAGCTTTTACTAAAATTTTTGTATCAACAGCCGCTAAGGGCAATAATTCTTTTTTTAAATCATCCAGCAACTCAATGCTCCGCTCTTGCATCTTCCCATCAGACAGGGTGACACTAGCAGGAATATCGGCTGTCGTAGGCAAGATATCATAAGCGTGATAGAGTATTATTTTATCTACTTTTAACTGATTGCTTAATTGGGCCGCATACCGGGCTGCATGAAGCGATGTCTCAGAAAAATCAATGGCTATCAAAAAAGTTTCCATAATAATAAGGTTATCTAAATCAAAGATAACAAGTATTTAGGGTAATTATATGATGCAAAGCAGCCATCTTTGTGATATTCATCATATCCCCATTACTTCCTTCAATCATACTGACAACTCAAATAGTCACTAGCGCGACTTCATTACTTTTGATACCTTTACCTTTGATATGAAGTTTAATCGTTCCACTTTTTTTTGTAGCCTGTACAATGACCACCAATTTACCGTTAAATGTTTTCATCTGCGGCAAGTGAAATAATTCCAAGGAAGTGGGGTCTCCATTACAAACTGCTTTAAAAGAGCCTGAACCTTTCATTTCAAAAGAAAGCGATATGATGCCCAAATTAAACGGCACGTAATTATGTCAACGATTAAAATCAAATCCACAAACCCAGGCCATTCCCTTTATCATGTTAACCGCCAAACAAGATGAGCAGGCACATCTTGCTGGTGTAGAAGCAGGTGCAGATTATTACTTTTCCAAACCATAGCTTAACAGTAGACGCTCAACTTCCGACACATAAGACCATATCATAACGATCAATACCGGGAGCGTAATAATCATCCGTAATTTTAACGATTTGAAAACCAAATTTTTCAAAAAAGCAAAACGCATGTTGTGTCGTATCAAGAAGAACTTTTTCCTTTGGGTAATATTCTTTTATTCGCGCTATACGATACTCCAGTAATTTCTTTCCATAACCCATTTTGTGATACGTTTTGTCTATCAAACCCCATGTTAACGTAATGCCACCTTTTTGGTCATCATAACTGAACCCTCCACAGCCAATAACCTTATTATGCTCCAATGCCACATAGTAATAGTCGGCTTCTTCCTTCTTTTCCAGATGGTCCAACCAATCTTCAAATTGCTTGATCTCCTCTACGGTAAAATCAGTAGGCACATTGCTCTTAAATGCCGCTAAACAAGCGCTACGATCTTTGCGGGTATATGCTCTGATTATGAAAGCTGGTGGAGATGTCATGAGATCATTCAATTTTTATAAATTTATAAAAATTCTTTTTGCAAAAGATATCGATTTCACTTGCTTATTTACTATCTATGCATAAATAGGTTATCGTTATAATAATTGTATAGAGAAATTCGCTATGGAGATTGTCATTCATCAGAAGAAAATAGCTATAGGAGATAAATACCACATATTTACCAATCAGCAATTTTCACACACAGCTTCCAGACAACTGTTCCAATTACTGGCAGAAATACTCCTTTTTAACAAACAGCAAAGCACACCTATCCTAAAAATAAATAAACGATTCTATTGGTTTAAAGCAAAGTACGATATCCGAGTACAAGATGGCGCTGTGTTACTATTCAGAACCAAGTCGCGCTGGAAACGACATTATCAATGTCAAACAGGCACGGATCACTATGATATCTATGGCCATCTGGGCAGAAAGTATTCGGTTTATAAAAATGATATCCAAATTGCCTGGTGGAAAAAGGGTGCGATTACCTGGTTCGAAGGAGATAATTATGTGATAGCGGCAGATGATGATAGTGACCGCCATTTACTCATTGCCTTTTGCCTCATCATCGATAATATGCAAGGTAACCATGGAGAAAATGCGCTAACCATCCATATAGGTCATATGGGCTTGCAATCAAAAAAATTCGACTCGGACTGGCTGCCAAAAGGCACATCTGAAAACAGCCATTTATAACGTACACAAAAAAAATAGTTATTCAGTGCCTTTATATCTCCATATAACCTTGCATGGTATTCATAAATTTGCCCACATCCAAACCGTCACATAATGCATGATGAACATGTACTGACATGGGTAGCAGTAGTTGCTGGTTTTGGGTAAAATATTTACCAAAAGTGATTTTTGGGATACAATCATCTCTTTGACTATACTGCGCATGTTCCATTTGCGTAAACGAAAAATAAGGCAATATAGAGTAATGAATGACATTCGTTCGATCAAGATCTGTTTTCAGACCAACAGATTGTTTCTCACCGATAATCTGCTTTTTTAGTTCTTCTTGAAATGGTGCATAAGCGTTATGAAAGTCAAAATATGCAAATCCAAAAGTCTCATCGGTTCTTAATACTGTTATGGAGCCATCTATCCTTTTATATTCCAGCACTTTTTCTCCATCGATACGCATACGGAAGGCCATTATCTCATTGGCAGCCCGGAGCGATTGATACAGATAATAAGAAAAAAAAGATATATCGCTTGCTTTACAAAACGCAAATGCTTTTGTACAGTTTAACTGTATCGTAACACCCCATAAAGGCTTTTCGAACGATTTAAAAAAGTTAAAGTGTGCGTGGCGTTTCCAAGAGGTAGTGTCTACCTCTTCATATAATAGTTCGTTTTTCATTTCGCAAATATTTAACTTTAGAAGCGAAAAGATAACGCAAAGACGGATTTAAATCAGCACAAACGGATTTTATGTATACCATGCACAGTCAGGAATTTGCCCGATTGGTAAATAGGCAATTTATCAACACATCTGCCAATCAACATCATTTGATTGAAAAAACGGATCACTTCAAAGCGCAAACACACACTTGGAGTCATGCCCACTTTAATATATTACAATTCAGCTCGTCGTTCAAAGACGATCTACAGGTTGTTAATTTCCACGATTTTAACCATACCAGTTTTCATTTTCAGCTAAGAGGATATTCAGATGCCAAGATATCCTGTTTCAAACAGGCTTTGCCTTTGGCTCAAGGGCAGTATCATGTGATGAACTGCATTGAGCCTATTAGTAATTTCATCTTTCCGAAACAGGCCGATTACAGCTACATTTGCATTGGTGTCAACCAACAATACTTCAGCGCTTTACTAAGAACCTTTGGAGGTGGTTGGGAGCAAAGAGCAAAGCAGCTAGAAAAGAAGGAACCTTTTACCTTTTTAGACAAACCTAGCTATTATTGCCAGCGATTGAGTCAAACCCTTCAAGCAATTACCCACCCTTTCGTTGCCGATTCTTTAAAATATTCTTTTGTTCATAACAAAATTGAAGAATTGATTTTACTCTCATTGAGCAATTCTGTAACAGATCAAAATCATAAATTACACGGCTTACATCAGCGGGATATGGATTTGCTCTATGATCTTAAAAGCTTTTTGGACAAGCACTTTCTATTATCCTTTACGCTACCGGACTTAGCTAAACAGATCGGTATAAATGAATTTAAACTAAAAAAAGGTTTCAAAGCATTGTTCAGTTTCACGGTTTTCGGTTATATACATCATTTACGTATGCAACACAGCTTCCATCTTATCCAGCAAAGAGAGATTCCGCTCAGTGCTATCGCTGCCATAATAGGATATCAATCGGACGCCTCATTTGTAAGGGCTTTTAAAAACTATTACGGTTATTTGCCAGGCAGTTTAGGGAAAGATCCGTTTATTTTAGCATAGTAATAATTGCTGAACAAGAGTCTTTTTATGCCTAAAAATTTGACATATATCATCTGTGCAGCACTGCTACTATTCTATACGCACTGTTATGGCCAATCTCCGCTAAAGAAAATCTTCGATCATTATGGCTTACAGGGGAGCACTACTATTTTTGACTATAAACAGCAAAAATGGTGGTATACAGACACAAGCGATGCTAACCTAGCCATGCAGCCCGCTTCCACCTTTAAAATCATCCATCTGCTGATTGCACTTGAAACGGGTGTGATAAACGACGAGTATGATATCATCAAGTGGCCTGGTTCAACAGATACTACTTTGTATGGCTATCGGCCAGATATCTATAAAGATATTTCTATAGAAGAAGCATTTGAGGTCTCAGCCGGTTGGGCCTTCATAGAAATAGCAAAAAAGATAGATAGAGCCCAATATGAGCATTATCTCAGACTATCGGGTTATGGTAATCTAGATTTATCTGAAAAAGGAGATGATTTCTGGAATTTTGGTGCGATGAAAATCAGTCCGGAAAATCAAATAGATTTCCTACGCCGTGTATTTGAGCATAAGACACCTTTTTCGGACCGAAATTTAGCGATTTTAAAAAAGGTGATGACTACCGAACAAACAGATGAGTATATTATACGGTCAAAAACAGGATGGACACGCATTAACGGCCAAGATATTGGTTGGTGGGTAGGCTATGTAGAAAGAGAAAACAATACTTATTTTTCATCAGAATAAATTTGTTCTTTAATGGCGATGAAGCTTGCATGAGCTATTTATTCATGTATTTTTTGTGAGTGGCAGCTCATGCAGGTTTTTACCACGAGAATAGTCAAACCCATAAAAGAGGCCAATAAGAACTTCCTTAACTACCGTAAGGAAATCACAAAAGCCATTCTTCGGGAGATTAAAGCGATTGAATAGCCTTGATGAGATATCTCTATCTTCGCTTGGCGTGGCCTAAAAGTACAGCAGCTATTTGCTTAGAGATTTCGAAGTTACAAAGTTTATCCAGCCAGAAATACTCTCCTGCCGGATTGATTTCTAAAAAATAGTACTCATCGTCAGGTGTAAGAATTAAGTCAATTGCACCGTAATTTATTTGATAACTATCCATAAAAGCGATCAATTTATCTTCGATCGGGCGGGGTAATTGATAAGGCTTCCAGTCGTCCATTAAACGGAGTCCTTCCTTCCTCCAGTCTATCCGGGCATTGGCTTCTTTTTGAGAGTCGATACAAAACGCAAAAAGTTTATCGCCCACAATGGTAATACGCAACTCGAGTTTTTTTTCCAATTTTTGTTGAAATAGCATCGGACAATACGACAGGCTATCCAACGAAATGAGATCTGTAGATGTGATTTCATTAGTAAACACTACTTGCTCATTGCCTTCCTGAACAATAGAAAATGAACTTTGCATTTTAGCGATTACCGTGCCCCCTATCTCATTCATAAATTCTCTTATACGCATTGGAGAGTTCGTAATACAAGTAGAGGGAATCTGTAGACCACATCTCTCCGCAATACGAAGCTGTTCTTCCTTGCTATCCAATCGACGGTATGTACTATATCTCTCCATTTGAAAACAGGAAAGAGACTCGATCATCCCGTATAATGTGCGTCTGATTTCACCTTTTGCTGCCGACAAATATTCGGCCGACAAAATGTTTTCAATACCTTCGCCCACATGATGACTTCTTCTATACCATATGCCTGCTAAATCATTGAGTACGTAACGTTTTTTATTTTCTAAGGTAACTTCCCAAGTTCCATTCTTGTATACGGTTGTCATATAGGTAGCTGTAGGGTAAAGATCAACATCAAAACGAATTGCCTCTCCACCCGCCTCTTCTATATATCGACTTACTTGTGCTACGCATGCATTATCGTTGGTGTGGGTTACTATTAAAACTTTTTTATTTGCCATACTTTCTGATACTCTCAATTAATTTTTCTGCTATTGTTTCCCCTATAGGATACTTTAATTCTCGTTGGAGCATTCCCCACTCACCTTGCGGATTTACCTCTAAAAAAACGTAGGCTCCAGAAGTATGCCTGATCATATCAATAGCTCCAAAATGTAGTCCAAGGTGCTTCATCATTCGCTCCAATTTTTGTTTTATTTCTACAGGTAGTATATAACTTTCCCAGCGATGCGAATCGCCCGCTCCAATTCTCCAATCTGTTTTCTCTCCCTGGTAAACTATCTTTCCGGTAAAAAACACTCCGTCTATGTACACAATGCGGAGCTCATAGGATTTCCTAACATACTCTTGAAAGATCATCGGGCAATAAGAAATTGTCTTCAGGTCGGTTAAATCTGCTGCGCCAAGTTTTATTGTTGGTAAAAAAAGAGTATCACCAGTCATACTTTTCGATAACGCCCCATGGAGCTTCATTACCATTTCTCCTCCTGCACAAGATTCATAAAAAATGCGGATCGTATCTGGATCATTGCTGACAATCGTTTTTGGAACCTGTAATCCAAATTGATTTGCAACATACAATTGCATCATTTTGTCTCCTCCAACGGCATGATCAATTTGCATGTTATTCATCCACGGTATTTGCTCCAGCCGATTAAAAAATAGCTGCAGAACAGTTTTATACTCTTGCATGAAAATAGATCGAAAGTCGGGTGAGAGTTCATCAGGCACCTTAAAATTCCATAATTTACGATACCAAACGGCCCTGATCTGCTCAGTGTCAATAGAAAAACCTCCCTCCGAAATACAGTAATTATATAAATCACCTGCTATAAACTTGTAATTAATTTTACAGTCGGCAGCGAACGTATCCACATTTAAACGAAAGGACGGATAACCAAGTACTTCGAGATGACGCTGAACGATATCTATCGTATAAAAATCACCCGAATGCGTAATACATAAAATCATTTGTGCGTTCATAGAACAAGAGACCGGCGCCAGCCTCTTGTATATACTAAAACCTATAGCGCGAACGGACTAAAGCCCTTCGTCACTATCAGAAGGGAATTTCAACGTCACATCCCAATCCGGTATGGGTTGCACATTGGATGTAGAGGAATGTTGCGTACCATCCTGATTTTTAGCATCTCGATTTGTTTGGCCTTCTAAGAATTTAGCAAAGAAGGGCTGCTTCATTTGATTTTTAGTTTCCATAACTGTTAGTATTTAATGAATTAAAAAAAAGTAATACGCATTACATATGTAATACGAAATCAAGTAGAGTTATGCTACACATAAAATTGAATTATTTAAAAAACAGTATAATTAATAAGTATAAATCAGCATAGGAGCAATATAGGCGTGATTTTTCGTTGATACAACGAACATTATTTTTGCGTTTCTGTTACTGTTATATGCGTAGATTGTTACAAAAGCTATTGACAAAGCCGCTGATCCGTTTTGCTGATAAATACAGCTCGAAGCCAGAAAGGAAACGAGTACATGAGGCCTTATCCAGCCTCTTACACAATGCTCAGCAGCGCAAGAATAAAAAAAGCCTTACCTTAAATTTTAATGAGACATCTAAACTGATTGTCTTTTCCGATCATCACAAAGGAGCAAAAGACAACCGGGATGACTTTATTTTATCAGAAAAGAATTATTTGGCTGCACTTACCTACTACAATCAGGAACAGTATACTTATTGCAGTTTAGGTGATAGTGAAGAATTATGGAAGAACAGTGTCTTTTCGGTTGTTAAACATCATAAAGCCAGCTTTGAAAAAGAAAAACTTTTTGTAGATAGGCAAGCTTTCATTAAGATATTCGGCAATCACGATTTATACTGGGATAATGACCCCCTGGCCTTTCTTACGTTAGAAAAAGTATATGGAAAGAAAATTAAAGTATATGACGCTGTACTGATAACGCTGATGATAGGTAACAGTCCTCTCTCCATATTTCTTACACATGGCCACCAAGGAGATCTACAAAGTGATGGTAACTGGTTCAGTAAATGGTTTGTATCCAATATATGGGGGCCATTGCAATCCTATCTACGCATTAATCCCAATACTCCTGCGAATAACCAGCAATTAAAGTCTGCACATAACATGATGATGTACGAATGGACGGCCCTGCAAAAGGACCTTGTTTTAGTTACCGGCCATACCCACCAGCCCGTTTTTAACTCATTGACCCACTTGGAACGGACCTATAAGAGATTAGAGCTTGCGAGAAAAACAGGTGATTTGGAGCAAATAAGAGACTTGGAAGCCTCCTTACAATTGGGCAAAATAAGCGGAGAGATTTCTCGTCGCCTAGAAGAATCAAAGAATACTTATTTCAACACAGGATGTTGCTGTTATAATGATGGTGATATTACCGGGATAGAATTAGATGCCCATAACATCCGTTTAATAGAATGGAAAACCACTGCCAATGGTCATTCTGAACGCATTGTCCTTGAAGAAAATGAGCTAAAAAATCTGCTAGAAAGAGCTTAAACTGACTTGTTTATCGATAGCCTGTCGTATTTGCCGGCTTACCTGCCTCTTGCACTTCTACCAAGTACCGCCCGCAACAAGAGCTACTTTTCCTTTCAGATTTTTCATAAATATTTAATACTTTAGTGTTTATTTAAAGAGTGGTTGACAAAAAACAAAATTGTCATTTCCTTTATGAGTTTACAAAAATAAAGATGCAGTCTATTTTTTTAGCATCCACAATTAATAATTCTAAGAAAAATGAATAAAATTCTCTATTTGTTCTTATTTATAAGCCACATAGCGGTTGCACAATCTACTAAACAACCATCAAAGTCGGTAGTCCATCAACTCCGGATCTACGAGATCTTTGAAAACAACAAAGCTGCTTTTCACGAAAGGTTTGATAAGCATGCACAACGTATCATGAAAAATTACGGTTTTCACATCGTTTCTATGTGGGAGTCGACATACGAAACAAAAACAGAATTTGTGTATTTACTCGAGTGGCCTGATATAGAAACGCTGGAAGATAGCTGGAAGAAATTTATGGCCGACGAGGAATGGGCAGAGATCAAAAAACAGACGGCCAAAGAACATGGGCAATTAGTTGGTGATATACAAGATCGAATTCTGACACCGCTTTATTATTCTCCAAAGAAAACGTTCTCTTTGAGGGAATAAGAGGAACATTTAAGCGTTTTCCAGATCGGAAATAATGAGTTTTTTCATGTGCATGAGCGCGTTCATTACCCTCGGTGCACGCCTTGTATCCTGCATAAGTTGTCCCAGTGTTTTCGGAATTACCTGCCAGCTTACACCATACTTATCAGTTAGCCATCCACACATCACTTCTGCTCCACCGTCGGCTGTTAATTGTTCCCAATACGAATCAATTTCTGCCTGTGTTTCGCATTCCACAACCAATGATATGGCATCATTAAAATCGAAATCATGATCCATCGAACTATCCATAGCCATCGCTATAAAATCACGGATGGTGAACTGCGCATGTTTTACAAAATCCGTACGCTCTCCATCACTTTCACTATACTTTAATATCCCATGTATTTTTGAATGCGGAAATACCTGCGTATAAAAGTGTACTGCTTCTGAGGCCTTACCTGCTTTTTCTCTTACAAACATGAGTGTCGGAGAAAATTTCTGCGGGGTGTCCTCATTCTTTTCCCCGGTGTACAACTGCCACGACACACCATATTTATCTTGTATCCAGCCGTATTTAGGACTCCAATCATAACTGTCCAAGGGCATTAATATGCTCCCACCTTCTATCAGTTTGTTCCAATACTCCTCCGTCTCCTGAGCCGCTTCACCGATAACCATAAAAGAAATCGTTGGGTTGGGGGTTGACGTCGGGCCATCATTAAGTAACATAAATTTCTGTCCGCTCAGTTCTATCTGTATCACAAATGGTGATTTCTGAACAATCGTACCCTCCCCAAATATGTTCATATAATAGTCGGCTGCTTCGGCGATTTTGCCTTTGATGGTGAAGCAAGGATAAATCGTATTTTCCATTTCCATTCCGTTTTATAAATGTTTGCAGTTCAAAAGCATCCCCGTGCTTTCTTCTATAACTGTTTGACAAACATACAAACCTTAACAATAGTTTCTAGTGTACAAAAGTGACATTCAGGATGGTGAAATACGACATATTTTTCTATTTTACATGATACATCTTCCACATACATATACTGCTTTTTTTTCCGACAAGCGAATGTCATAATGGCACTTTCCTACTATAGTGTACACTTTTTGCTAGGGTAAAAAAAAAATTTGATCATGACCACTCATTTAACCCAGGATAATAAACTGAAAAAACTGATTGTAGTTGGCGATAGGGTGCTAATAAAACCCATTGTTCCAAGTGAACGGACAGAAAGCGGCCTGTACTTGCCTCCAGGTGTAAAAGAAAAAGAGAAAGTACAACAAGGATATATCATTAAAACGGGACCAGGTTATGCCATTCCCCTTCCTTCCGATGAGGAAGACGACTGGAAACCACAAGAAGAAAAGGTAAAGTATATCCCATTACAAGCAAAAGAAGGTGATTTAGCGATTTTTTTAATGAGCGGTTCTACTGAAATTGTATATCAGGGAGAGAAATACTTTATTGTACCACAAGGTGCTGTATTGATGCTGGAGAGAGAAGAAGAACTCTAATAACACCTGATATCTTATTACTTGTGTGCATTATTTTAATAAAGCCTTTATCTTATTGAGTATATTGTCTGTTTTGAAGAATTCCATAATTGGAAACCGTAACCATACTGTTTTCCTTTATAGTCAGTAACCCTCTTGGCTAACAAGGTGTCTGGTACGAGCTTGTTCGTATTAGTGCTCCATTATTCGGTCCTTTTCTATAACCTTCCCGTTCTGGAAAAGCAATTGAATCTGGGAATAATTTCCAGTATTGTCTTTCATAAACTCAACCTGGGCATTTTCATCTAAAACAAATAGCGTTTCACTAATGGGCTTTAATTGATATACATTATTGCCTCGTTCGCCATTTTTACAGAAAAACAGCTCATTTTCGATATAAAACTTTAGTCCACCATGATAGGTACCCACAAACCGGTTTAATACGTTAGATGATACCTTATTCATCTCCTTTCCTGCTATCAGATCATTTAGTGCCCACCGCAGCTTTCGTTTCCCTTGCTCATCATCTTCTTTAGTCAAAAAACTTGTTAAAATCGTCTCCTGAGCTTTGATAAGAGCGTCTTCTGATGAAACGGGTATATCCGGTTTTACACCGGTACCCTCCCAATCTGTTTTGGTATATGGATTCAGTGATCGAGCAAAAGGCACATAAATGACAAAGCCCTGCCCTAGTACAAATGGCCTCGTAGGATGTGCACCACCGCCCGTCGTCTCTCCAACAATAGTCGCCCGATTTACACTCTGCATGCCGTAACTAAAATCTTCCGCACCAGAGAAGGTCCTTTTGCTCGTTAAAATATATATAGGGGTCAGCAAGGTTAAACCACCACTTTTCAGCGGATCGGCATAAAAATAAGTTGTATCATTGCTGAGCCGGTCTATAATATCGTTCATATGTGTTTTTTTATCGAAAAAGAAACTCTCGATATAACTCACCATTTCCGGGCTACCTCCGCCATTGAACCGAAGATCAATAATAACAGCCCTTGTATGCACCAGGAATCCAAAGCTAGCCTTTATTGTTGCCTTTGCCGCTTCAATATTACCGACAAAGCCATCGAAACGCACATACCCGATATTTCCTTTCAAGATTTCTACCTTATGAAACAAATAATTGCTTTCCCTGTCTTCCTCATCCATTTTCTTTATTTCCTCCTCAGAAGGTCCATTGCTCCCCGACTTTACGCCTAAAAAATCTTTATTGTAGGCCATCCGCATGTGTGGATCAACATGGACACTGCGTATATCATCCTGAAGTAGATCTACCAGTTTCGCCGGGTCGGATATTCCCTCATAACTATTTTTCTTAAAGCGGTTTTGTATATGTGTGGTGATGGCTTTCGCTTGATCCGGAAAGACATAGTAATTGTTCAAAGTAACTGTCAGAGAGTCTATAAGTGCTTTCACATGAAGTTTATCCATTTTCTCTTGCCCTGATAAAAGGTATGGATTTAATACAAGCAATAGCCATATCAAGAGGTATATTGAGCGCTGTTTCATCTGTTAAAAAATTTAATCTATCAACGGTTTATCATTTTTTATTCAGTAAACATATTATGCAAGAATGGCCAAATACGTAAGCCTTACTCTTCAATCTTTTTAGCATCCAGCGCAATCCCCTCCTGCATCAATTGCACCTTTTCAACATTTCCACCCGCTGTTTTTATGAACTCCATCGTCGTCGTAACATCCTGTTGGGCAAAGAATTTAGTTTGGCTTTCCGGTAAAAACATGTGCTCTTCTTTTCCGTTCACCGTAACCTTTAGCTTCCCATCCATTTTTTTAATGTTCAGTTGCCAATCAGGTTTCGTTTCGTAACTACCTTCATAACTGGTTAATAATTCTTTAGGGATTTCTACGGTTTTCTTAGTGAGCGGTTTATATTTCGCTACCTTATGCCATAAATCGGTATCAAAAACCATGGCCTGGGTAATGGCGCCTTTATCATTCCTGATAAAAGTTATCGGAAAATTACCTTTTTTTGAAAAAAAAGTAAGGTCAGATTCCGGATAAACCACTATCTCTTTATTAGACCACATTTCTTTCACGGTTAATCCGGTAGCATGAGCCTTTATATACAGGTAATGCGGCGTCTCCTGAAATTGATAGAAACCTTCCATTTCCTTCAACACAGCTACCGGCAATTCGATCTCTTGTTTAATAACTGTGCTATAGTCTTCTATTTTATTCCAGAGGTCTCTATCAAATGCCAACACCTGGTTAACTGTGCCATCTCCTCCTTTTATAAATTTTAAAGGAAAACCCCATTCTTTGTTATAGAAATCAAGACCCGACTTTTTATCGAAAGAAATTTTAACATTGTCCCAAAGTTGTTCGAGCACCAACTGTCCCTTTTCTTCCGTAATACGGATCAATACATGTTTGGACGCTATAAACTGATAGTACCCGGTGAGGGAATTATACATAGGCTGGTTAAAAGCAGATTTTTGCGATAACACACTATCCGATGCCTGCAGCAACAGGTACAAACTCAAAACCAATGGTAGGATTAAAATATATTTAAGTAAGTAGATCCTATTGGCCTCATCACGATTGATCATCCATATGCGTTGTCTCAGCTTGGAAGCAGCGAATGAATTCGTGAGTGCTAAAGAGGCATGCCTCACTGCATTTCGAAGAATGTGGTACTGATAATTTCTTCGATCCACGTCGCCGGCGATCGCCGCTTCATCTGCCAGATATTCAAGATTCAACTTCAAGTGCCTTTTAAATAATAAAACAATTGGGTTGATCCACAAAAAGAGATGTAATACTTCTATTAGTAAGACATCTATACTATGGCATTGTCTACAATGTGCTATTTCATGCTTTATGATATACGCATAGTTATCCACGTATTTGTCTTTATCAATGACGATAAAATTAAAAAATGAAAGCGGTGGATAGCGGTTTTCAGGCGTGCAATACGTAATACCATCCATCTGGTATTTATTGCTTCTATAAATGAGATATAAAAGCCTAAAAAGCTGTGTACTAAACCGGATAAACAATATAAAAGTGATACTTAGATATAAAAATGTAAAAAGTTGTAGGAATGAAAAGGATCGCTCCTGCTGAAAAGCGATTAGTTTTTTTGGCGTTTTTAATGCATTGATTGGCTTTATTGTTTCAGATTTCGATGACAACAACAGTGAATGTATATAGTTGCTTTCGGGAATACTTACCTGCTTATAAAACGAGTTGAATAAATTGGTTGAGGGGCCAAGAGGCAAACCTAAGGCAATCACCATTGCACTGAGTAAAAACAACCGATTGCAACGCAGGAATTTCTCTTTTCTGAGAAAAACGTAGTAAATCAAAAAAAACGCCGAAATAATCAGATTAACCTTCAGTAAATATATGAGTCCCGTCTCCATCCGTTTATTTTTTTTTCTTCTCGATCATCTCCATGATCTCTTTCAGCTCTTCGAGCGATATATCCTCTTCTTCGGCAAAAAAACTCACCACGTTTTTCATAGAATTACCAAAAAAGCCCGCCAGTAATGGTTTCACAAAACGGTTTGTATACTCTTTTTTACTAATAGCAGCCGAATACCTATACGTAGAGCCAAAATCTTCAAATTGTAGATAGCCCTTATCTGCCAATCGACGCATGGTGGTGGCAACTGTATTAATATGTGGCTTCGGATCAGGCAGTTCTTCCCGTACCTCTTTTGCAAAAGCTTTCTTCCGTGTCCAAATAAACTGCATGATTGTTTCTTCTTTTTCGCTTAACCGTTTCATACTACAATGATAAAACTATTTTTGTAATTAAACAACTACTATTGTAGTTTATACATACCCCAATTGTCTGTATGGAAGCGCTTACAAGCATATTAATCATATATAGCATTTTACAGAAGCTACTAATCTTTTAAATCCATTGGTTGCTAAAACATATTAGTAGCCTAAAAAATAAAATACTGTTAGTATATTTACCTCCGAAAGGTATCTAACCAAGTGCTCATAAAATATCTATATATCCATATGAAAAAAACAACCATTTTAGCTATTTTATTACCATTGTTCACTGCCGTTGCTGTGTGCGCGCAAAACCCTAAAGATCCCGTTGATTATGTAAATCCTTATATTGGCAATATCAGCCATATGTTAGTTCCTACCTATCCAACGGTTCATTTGCCCAACAGTATGTTACGCGTATATCCCGAGCGGGAAAATTTCACTGGGAATATTTTACACGGATTACCATTAATGATTACCAGTCATCGCGGCAGCTCCGCGTTTAATTTAAGTCCTTATCAAGGCTCTCTACAAGCTGTTCAAAATGTTATTCCATTGAGCTACGACAATGAAGTCATTAAACCTTATTTCTACAGTGTTGATTTGGATGATCAGGATATCGCCGTGCAATATGCTCCTGCACATCAGTCGGGCATCTATGATTTCAACTTCAATCAGGTTCAGGACACTTATTTAGTATTCAATACCCGTAACGGTGAGTTAACAAATGATGGGAGTAGCATCAGCGGCTATCAACGTTTAAATAACGATACCAAAGTTTATATCTATTTTGAAACCGATGTAAAGCCCATTGAGATTGGCACCCATGAAGGCGAGCGGTTAAATGTAGAAGCGAGAAACACGGAAGGTAAAAATGCTTATTTTGTACTCAAGTTTCCGGCGCGTACGCAACAGATCAAAGCGCGTTATGGTGTATCCTTCATTAGTGTAGAACAAGCTAAGAAAAATCTCCACCGGGAAATTAAACATTATGATATCGATGCTGTTGCACAAGCGGGTCGTGATCTTTGGAACAAAACTTTAGAAAAAATTAAGATTTCCGGCACCGATGAAGACGCAAAAACGGTATTCTACACTTCCTTATACCGCACTTATGAAAGAATGATCTGTATTTCGGAAGATGGGCAATACTTTAGCGCCTATGATGGGAAAGTGCATTCCGACCAAGGAAGACCCTTTTTCACCGACGATTGGATTTGGGACACCTACAGAGCGACACATCCGCTACGTGTAATAATAGAACCCGAAATGGAAAACAACATGATTCACTCGTATATCGTCATGACGCAACAGATGCCACGCGCGTGGATGCCTAACTTTCCGGAAGTTACCGGAGATAGTAGACGGATGAATTCCAACCACGCGGTGGCTATGGTGGCAGATGCTTATAGCAAAGGCTTACGGGATTTTGACCTAGCCGAAGCCTATCGGGTCTCCAAAGCAGCTATTACCGAAAAGACCTTGGCTCCCTGGTCATCAAAACCAGCGGGCGTATTAGATCAGTTCTACAAAGATCATGGTTATTTCCCTTCGTTGGCCCCCGATGAACAAGAAACGGTACCAGAAGTACATTCATGGGAACGCCGTCAGCCCATTGCTGTTACCTTAGGCACCGTATATGATGAGTGGTGTTTATCTGGTATTGCGAAAGCGTTGAAGAAAAATGATGAGGCCGAATATTTTTCTAAAAGAAGCCTTAACTATAGAGCGGTATTTAATCCTGAAACCAAGTTCTTTCATCCAAAGGACACCTTTGGTAACTTCACTCCCGACTTAGACTATCGCTTTCCTCCCGGTATAGGCGGCAGAGACGCCTACGATGAAAATACCGGTTATGTATACCGTTTTGATGTACCTCATAACGTAAACGATCTCGTACAGCTTATTGGTGGAAAAGAGGCATTTGTGAACGCCTTAGAAGACATGTTCAGTACGCCACTCGGCAAGGGCAGGCCAGACTTCTATCACATCTACGCCGATCATACCGGCAATGTCGGGCAGTTCTCTATGGGAAATGAGCCGGCTATGCATATTCCCTATCTGTACAATTATGCAGGTCAGCCTTGGCGCTCACAGAAAAGAGTACGTAATTTGCTACAACAATGGTTCAGAAATGATCTGATGGGCATTCCGGGAGATGAAGATGGTGGTGGGCTTACCTCTTTTATTGTGTTCTCTCAACTGGGCTTTTATCCTATTACGCCGGGCCTGCCCATGTATGTTATTGGCAGCCCTACGTTTGAAAATGCCACGCTCGACCTCGGAAACGGAAAGACATTCCGTATAGTTTGCAAAGAGTATTCACCAAACAATAAGTACATCCAATCTGCCCGCTTAAATGGTGAAGAATGGAATAAATCGTGGTTTAGCCATGAAGACCTCCTGAAAGGTGGCCAGCTGGAATTGGTGATGGGCAAACATCCCAATAAAGCATGGGCCTCTGGAAATGACGCTATTCCACCTTCCTTCGAGATGAAATAAGGGTATTTCCAGTGTTTTTCTGGTAATCGCATGAATAGATGCGATACCAGAAAAACCATTTACTATTTCTCCCAAGATTCCTCAACCATCTTTAATAAAACAATATCCTGAAATAACATTCATATTTCCTAAATAAAGAAATTTTAATACTTTTGCTGTGTTTGTAATCAATCTAAATAAACACGAGCGGTTATTTAAATTTATAAAGCGATTTATGTTCAGCACGATATTTCTTTTGTTACTGATTTCTTTTTATCTGTTATACAATCTTTCTGCACGTGTGAAAGCAGCAAACAGCACGGTCTATTTATCATATCTGCGGAAACATCGTCTGCTTTCCAGGGTAGTCAGCTTTGCGTTGATACTAGTAAGTGGACTATTGCTCATCCGGCAGTTGGGTTTAGGTGCTGGTGTTTTTGGATTAATCGTTATACTAATGAGCACAGGCTCTTTAATTGTGGCATTAACCCCCTTACGCTACCTTCGGCTTCCACATGTATTGGCCTGTTATTTATTATGTATCGTTTTTGAAGTTCTCATTTTTTAGTTATTATGCCTGCCAATAAGAAATACTTAAGCACCTCTATACTCCAACGATGGCTAAAAATTACCGCCGGTTTTTTCGGAGGCTATGGGGTCATGATCTCGTTCTTTCTACTGCTCACCTCTATCTTCGAAAGGAAAAATGTGCTCATTACAGGCATCGCCATGGGATATATCCTATGGGCAGTACTATTACTTTTCGCTTTTTTGTCGAAATCCGGCTGGAAAATATGGATCATCTATATCGCACTGATATTGATATTTTCGCTACCCTACCTTCTTAAGAATAACATATAATGAACAACAGAAATTATAACATCTATTTTCATACCCATACCATCAGCGGAATTATTATCTGCGCATTATTATATGTGATTTTTTTTGCCGGATCATTTTCCTTTTTCAAAGATGAGATCAGCTCCTGGCAGAGCAACAGCTCTTATAAAGAAAACAAAATAGATGCTTTTCCTTATCAGCCATTTTTAGATTCATTAGATAAAAAGTACGATCTCTCCGGACGGGATCTTACTTTATATTTTTACGCCAATTCACCCCGTGTATACGTAAGTATGGCCCCTTCGCAAGATACCATCAACAATAAACAAGCGAAGGAAAGTGCTTATTTCAATTATGATCTTAGCAAAAAAGAAGAAAAAACCTATGCGGAGGCTTATGACATGGGCGAATTTCTATACCGACTGCACTTTTTAGCGCAACTGAACCAAGCTTTTCCTTTCCGTGTAGGTTACCCTATCGGTTATATAATTGCAGGGTTAGTGTCTTTCTTGTTTGTTTTTGCGCTCATCACCGGCTTTTTATTGCATTGGGATAAAATCGTTTCTAATTTCTATTTATTCAGACCTTGGTCTAAATTGAAAACTGTCTGGACAGACATCCATACTGCATTAGGAGTTATTGGCTTTCCTTTTCAATTCGTTTTTGCAGTAACGGGCGTGATTTTAATAATTAATACTGTTTTTATTATGCCGTTTAGCCAACTCTTATATGAAGGTGATACGGAAAAAATATACCAGGAACTAGAATACAATGCTGATGTAAGCAGTGCCTTCGCGAACAAGCCAATAACAACTATTCCGTCGCTTCAGAAATTTGTCGATCGCACACAGGCTGTGTGGCCAAAAGCTTTCCTCAAACGTGTTACCCTAAAAAACTATGGCGATGAGAACATGCTTTTGATTATCGAGGCAGATGCGGACCTTAAACGTAACTTTTCTGGAACCGGCCTGATCGCTTATGATATGCGTAGCGGCAAAATTGTACAGGAGCGCTCGCCATACGAAAAGTCGAGCTATATATCCGTCGTAAAGAGTATTATCTATCGATTACATTTTGGTGATTATGGTGGCTATTTCGTCAAAATTGTGAATTTTGTGCTGGGTATCATCGGATGTGTGGTCATTATCTCGGGCATTCTCATCTGGCTTGTTGCTCGCGATAAAAACAGCACGCCTGCACATAAACGAAAATTTAACTTCTGGCTCTCCAATACTTTTCTGGCCGTCTGTTTATCTATGTTTCCGGTTACCGCCTTTACCTTCATTGTCTTAAAAGTATCCGACAAAATGGGGCAAGCGTTTACCTACCAAGTGTATTTCTATAGTTGGCTTGCACTTTCCGTATACTACATTATCAGAAAAAATCTTAACAGAACCAATAGAGAGACCCTACTACTAGGTTCCCTCCTGTCATTAGGCGTAGCCCTGGTAAGCGGTTTATATTCGGGCAACTGGTTGTGGAGCACTTTTTCAAGAGGAGCAATGGACATTTTCTTTCTCGATCTTTTTTGGATCACCATTGCTGTCTTAACATTTTTCAGCTATCTCAAAATCAGACAACGCACTATCAGCAAATAGGAAAAAGACTTGTTAAGATGTTGATTGAGATGTCGCCAGTTTGGCGCGACATTTGTGTCTCATAACCCAAATACAAAATCATCATGATCAAGAATTCTTACACCCTTTTTTTTGCGGTTGGCCTAATCGCTTTTTTTACTCAATGCCAGCAGCCTGCTCATCAGCAAGAGACAAACGAATCCGCTGAAATTACGTCAGACAGTTTACCAGCACATAGTCAAGACACTACTTTGGTTGCCATACTTGAAATAGATCCTGTGGCTAAACTTTCCGATAGTCTTTTTATGCTTTTCTCGGTCTACAATCCCACTAAAGACACACTGCGTTTTACCCAATATCATACACCATTTGAGGGCTTCATAAGCAATTTTTTAACCATAACAGATAGTGAGGGTAATGAAATACCTTATCAGGGGGCCATGGCCAAACGCGTAATGCCACCACCGGAAGAAACCTACTGCGAGGTTGCTCCAAATGAACGAGATAGCGTCCGTTTCTCGATTAAAAAGGCGTATCGGATAGAAAAACCCGGTACGTATACCATTCAATACAATTCAGGTAATGTGAGCGGGATGTTAAACGGAGAGCCTATACAGTTGACAATCGAAGAATGATCTATGAATTTTACGTATAACAACAAAGGCTCTGCTTATGGGAAGCAAGAGCCTTTGTTTTATATAATCAACCTAAACCTTATGATGTAAACGCATGTATTAGGCTTTTGTTTGTTCGATTTTCATTTTTTTAATCTGGGGCTACAACTGTACACTTCTACTACTTCTTCCCTCCTGATTAAAACCGCTAAACTTTAGACCTTTTTTATAAGGAATCGGTTCGCTATAAATAGGGCTATCTTTTGTAGGCTCTGATCCGTCTGTTGTATAATGTATGGTAAAGCCGGGCAGCTGGATATTGGCATGCACCTTATCTCCGATCTTTTTAACACCTGGCGTAGGGATACGGTATTGAAATCCCCCGGCATAAAAATCAAGTCGGGGCAGTTCTCTTTTTCCTACCGTATGCATAAATATAGACCAGGCTTTTTGATACTCTTTTGGGTTGCCCGACTGTGTCCATTGAGGGTCCTGCGCCCAAGCGCGCTCTACCAAGCCTAATATTTTCGGCAATAAGAGATACTCCATTTTTTCTTTCGATGTGATTTTCTCGGCCCAAAGAGGCGATTGTATCCCTACTATGTTTGTCTTTCCAAAGGCCGTTAGTTTTACTTTGCCCTTAAAATGATCGGCTTTTAACGCATTTCCCCTTTCATCTTCCTTTTGGTTTTTATAATAATCGTAGGGAATCAAACTGAAAGGCTTTTCGATATCTACATAGCCCCCCCAATATTGTCCTATCTCGTAGAAACTTGGATTATAGGCTAAATCGACATACATATTGGTCACATTCGTTAAAATCACTTTATAACCGGCATTTGCTAATTTGTAAGCCAGATCTTCGTTGCCTGAAAGGTTATTCCAAACATCTAAATGAAAATGACGATCAACAAAACGTTTATCGAGTTCCATCCGTTTTGTTCCATCAGGAGCAGTCACTTTTTGCAGGCCCGCCTCTTCCCATCCCGATAGAAAAAGCTTTCTATCAGCAAGCATTTTACTCAGTTTGTTGAAGTAATAATACCATAGCTCATCAGACGATTGGATTTCTTGATTACTTGCGAGTAGTTTCTGCACTGCCGGCGATTGTTCCCACACGCCATTCGGCACCTCATCACCTCCGAAGTGTACGGTGCGAAGAGGTGCTCCCGCTTCTTTATACATGGCAATAAGTTCATCGGTTACCTTTGTTAAGAAGGTGTATACCGAAGGTAATGCCACGTTGATCACATTATCATCAAATCCTTGAACAGAGCGATATACTGATTTATCCTCCGGATCACGTAATAAATAGGCCAGTGCTTCCTTTTCTTTTCCCGCTGCTTTTAGCTTTTCATAACGGGCATCCATCGCTTTAATGGCCGCACGTGCATGTCCAGGCGTTTCAATTTCTGTGATTACTTCAATATGGCGGTCTCTAGCATAACGCAAAATCTCAATAAAGTCTGTTCTTGAGTAGTACCCACTTCCAACTTGATTATCGCGTTTTGGTCCTGATCCATAAGAAGGCAAGAGATGATCTTTTTCATCGTTTGTATGGCCCCTGAAAGCGCCTATTTGCGTCAGCTCTGGTAGTCCCGGTATCTCCAGTCGCCATCCTTCATCCTCCACTAAATGGAAATGAAAAACATTCAATTTATAGAGAGCCATCAAGTCCAACATTTTCATGACCTGGTCTTTCGACTGAAAATTACGCGCGACATCAAGCATGAACGCTCTGTGCGAAAACCGAGGTTCATCTTGAACCGTAAGTGCGGGCAACAATATTTCCTCTTGTTTATTTTTCCAAGCCTCCGGCGATATCAGCGTTTTAATGGATTGCACGGCATAGAATGCCCCCGCCTTATCCGAAGCACGTATGATAACACCCTTGGCTGCTATCTCGAGTTCATAGGCCTCACCAGACGACAGATTTTTTTTCTGAAACTGGATTCCGTCTGTTTTTTGTTCGTCGTTAATCTTTATTTTTACACCTAATAATTGTTCCAATATCCCACTTAAATAGTTGGCTTCTTCCAGAAAAAGAGTATCGGCTGTAATACTAAGCGTTTTATTTATCAGAAAAGTACCTGTATTTCTTTGATAATATTTAGGAGTGGGCAAAATCGGTGTTAACTCACTGCTGTCCAAACTTATCAAACGGCTGTTCTGATCATATATCTGCGCATTTAGCTGTTCTTCATGCTGCTGTACAAAGCTCGGTGTATCAATCGCTATAGGAATTGAAATACTTTTACTGGTGTCACTATCTAAGACCAAATAAAAACCATTGGGAAAATCGGTCAAATTTCGGAAACGTCTTGATGCTAGTTTAACCTTTAACGAATCACCTGCCTGTAGCCCTTCAAAAGTTGAATCGGGTTCAATTAGGTACGTATCCCCGTTAATATGTCTACTTTTTAAACCACTGGTATCTCCCTCCGCTATCCCTATACTACCGATATTGAAGTAAAGTGCCCATCCATTAGTTGCCAAAGTCTGTTGCTTACTAAGCTGCAAAGTGAGGGTAGAAAGGCTCTCACGCGAATTCTCAAGCTCTTCGTTCGATACTTCCCACTTTAATTTTAAGGGATAAGCATCCTTACCCTCTTTTTTTGTAGAACAGGCCACTACGCAAAGTAGTGAAAGGCCGAGCAGTGTATTAACAATTTTTGTAGATTTTATCATTAGCGTCCTGAATATAGTGAGTTACATTCAGTGGTATACCTCAGATTAAAGTCTAGTTAGATCCAAATGAATGATAAACAAACTTAGATAAATTGCATTTTAAATGCAAGACACATAGAAAGCATCTGATCTAAACATTTAAAATCACCAGGCTTTTCCGAATAATATCAATTGCTTCATCCATCTGGCCGCTCGTAATGATTAAGGGTGGAGCGAAGCGTATTTTATTGCCATGTGTAGGTTTAGCTAACAGCCCGTTATGCATTAGCTCAAGGCATAATAAGTAAGCCGCGTCTGGATCGTCATGTTTAATGACTAGCGCATTCAATAGGCCTTTGCCCCTTATTTCCGTAATATGAGGATGGCCGAGTTCTTGGATACAATGACGAAAATAGGCACCTTGTGTAGCAGCATTCTCTGCCAAGTTTTCGTCTTTTAATACTTCTAATGCAGTGGTAGCCACTTCACAAGCTAGCGGACTGCCACCAAAGGTGGAACCATGCTCTCCTGGCTGGATGTTCAGCATAACCGCGTCGTCGCACAATACAGCCGAAATGGGGAGTGTCCCCCCACTCAATGCCTTTCCCAATATCAGTATATCGGGCCTTACATCTTCGTGGTCGCAGGCAAGCATACGGCCAGTACGAGCTAAACCTGTTTGAATTTCATCAGCAATAAATAGCACATTAGACGCTCTGCACAATTGGTAAGCCGCTCGCAGATAACCTTCTTTTGGAACGTATACCCCGGCCTCCCCTTGTATAGGCTCTACCAGAAAGGCCGCGACCTCTTTGTCTTTCAATACCTCGGCCAAGGTAGCTATATCATCGTAAGGAATGGATATATAACCCTGCATAAACGGACCGAAGCCATCTTTTGCCACAGGGTCTGTGCTAAAGGATATCACATGGAGCGTGCGTCCATGAAAATTATTATCCACCGTGACAATTTTAGCACGGTCGCGGTCAACCCCCTTTACCTTGTAGGCCCATTTACGCGCTAATTTCAATGCCGTTTCCACAGCTTCCACTCCACTGTTCATGGGCAATACTTTATCGTAACCGAAATAGTTCGTTATAAAGGCTGCATATTTCCCCATAGACTCACTATAGAATGCGCGTGAGCTGAGTGTTAGTTTCTGCGCCTGCCTAATGAGGGTTTCGATAATTTTAGGATGGCAGTGTCCTTGATTCAACGACGAATAACCTGATAGAAAATCGAAATATTTTTTCCCATCAACATCCCACACATGTACTCCTTTTCCTTCATTTAATACCACCGGTAATGGTGCATAATTCTGTGCTCCATATTGCTGCTCACGCGCTATAAAAGACAGCGTATCTTCACTAGTCATGCGCTGTATATCGTTCATTGTTTTTGATATTTCCAATTGCAAACCCATTCGTTTTATTTCATTTTTTCCATGATAGCAGCTAACTGATCGGCAATACGCGTACCCTGCTTCTTCAATGCTTCTATAATCAAGTGATAATTTTTATTATCTCTGTTTTGGCTCATCTTAAAAGCGGCATCTATATCTACTATCTCTATTTCAAAACCCACCAATCCATTTATTTCACGCTGCACTGCGGGAGGCAATGTCTCTAGGTCAACAGGCTGCGCCGCTATTTTCTCATAACGCCGAACCAAACGTTTTACCGACTCCCATTCTTCCGCTTCTGTCAGCCTTCTGATTTTTCCTCGCACATGGACGCTCATGTAATTATAGGTAGGTGCATTGGGATGATCATACCAAGAAGAAGATATATAGTGGTGAATAGGCGATTGGAAGATGGCCAACACCTGCGGAAAGTGCGCAAAGCTCTGCCAATGTGGATTTGCCTTTGCTACATGACCCCATAATACTTTTTTACCGTCTTGGAGTTCCTCTAGTTCAATTGGAATGTGTGTTGCTTCCGGAAAATCACTGGAACAACTAATCAAGGTTGCAAATCCATTTTCCCGGATAAATTGGTAGATCGTTTCTTCGTCCTCCACCCTAAATTGTTTTGGAATATACATATGTTTGTTATGGCTTATGATATACTTCTTTTCCGCCTACGTAGGTGCTCAATACCTTCACTTGGGGTAAATCATTCGGTTCGATGCTTAATATATTCTGATCCAATACCACAAAGTCTGCCAGTTTCCCGACTTCTAAAGATCCACGGCTCCTTTCTTCAAAAATCCCATAGGCCGCATCGATCGTATAGGCTTGAAGCGCCTGTTCTACCGTAATCTTCTGTTCGGGTACCCAGCCCCCCGGTTGCGCTCCGTCAATCGTTCGACGGGTAACGGCAGCATATATACCCAAGATAGGCGAAGCCGGTGCCACATGCCAGTCGCTCCCAAAAATCACCTTTACGCCATGATCAAACATGCTTTTCATGGCAAAGGCGTATTTCGCCCTTTCGCTACCGATCACTTTCTCAGCCCATCGTCCATCATCAATCGCATGATAAGGTTGCATACTGGCAATCACCCCGAGCTTACGAAAGCGTTCAAAGTCGGCCGGACTTACATGTTGGGCATGTTCCATTCGTATACGACGATCCTTCGGCCCATTTTCCTGTATCAGTCGCTCCACCATATCCAGAAAACTACTCACCGAACGATCGCCAATGGCATGCACAATCAGATGCAGCCCAGCGCTGTCCACTCCCTTCATCCGTTGGTACATTATCTGCTCATCCACAACCATAAAACCCGAATCATTTGGCGTATCGGAGAACGCTTCTTTGAAGGCCGCAGTATGTGCACCCAAGGAACCATCCATAAAACCTTTCAGCGCCCCCCTACGCAACCAAGAATCACCAATCCCTCCTTGCTTTACCTCTTCACCTAACTGCTGCCAGTTCTCAATTTCTTGAGCGGCATAAATACGCGTAATGAGTTTATTTTCCTTTCGTGCCTTCTCATATACATCATAGTAGCTCCCAAAGCCCGTTCCCGTTAAACTCACGATTGAAGTAACTCCACTTTCCGCCATGTACTGCATGGCGGCTTCCAATGCGTTCTCTTTTTGTTCCATACGCATCAAGGGAATTTTATCCGTAATGAGCGACTTAGCGTTGTCTTTAAAAAGCCCTAATAGCTTACCATCTTTACGCAAAATATCGCCTCCTGGTATATCCGCCTGCTCCTCTGTAACGCCAGCAATTTTCAGCGCCAAAGAATTTGCCAATAGGGTATGCCCATCCATACGTGTAATGGCTACTGGGTTATTTGCTGTAACAGCATCAATCCAAAAGCGGGTAGGCATTTCGCCTTTCCAGTTTTGATGATCCCAATTGCCGCCTGTAATCCATTCGCCGGGCTTCAGCTTCTTCGCATAAACGGCTAAGCTGTCAATAAAAGCTTCTGGCGTTCTCGCTTCTCTTAATTGCACCGAAAACAGCCGTGTACCGCCGTCTACTAAATGCGTATGGCTATCAATAAAACCAGGCACCAAGAGCTGTTCATCGCCTAATCGAATGACCATTGTTTGATCACTGATAAGGGATTCGATCTCTTCTGCCTTACCTACCGCCAAAATCGTATCCTGCGAAATGGCCAAAGCCTCTGCCCATGCTTGCGTTTTATTTTCTGTATAAATCTTACCAAAAAAAACTTTATCGGCCTGCTGCGCCTGCGTTGTAAAGGTGATAATCGCCATTAGGAGGCTTATATATATTTTCTTCCTATTCATTATGATAGATGTAATTAAAGTGCGTCCAATGATACCTTTTCCAAATTATCTCCATTATAAACTTGTCCGTCTTTCATCACGTATTTGATGGTATTGGTATGCTTTAAATCTTCCAATGGATTTTTCTCCATAATAACCAGATCGGCCAATTTCCCTTTTTCAATACTTCCCAAGTCGCCGTCCAGACCAATGGCACGGGCTCCGTTAATAGTGGCAGCTTTCAACACTTCCAGTGTTTCCATTCCACTGCCCAAAGCCCACATTTCCCAATGATAGCCAAGTCCCTGGAATTGAGAATGTGCTCCCACACACACTGGTGTGCCCTTTTCCGCCATGGCCTTTGCTGCTTTGGCATGTTCCGGAAAAAGATATTCTTCGTCCAGCACCCAGATGGGTCTACGGCGAATTTTTCTATCCAGCTCCTCTTTCGGCATGAACCGCTTTATCTTTTCATCTCCCAAGACATCTTCATGCGTAAAGAAGTAGTTTTCTGCATTCGGCCCGCCATAACTAATGAGCAAAGTGGGTGTGTATGCTGTTGCAGCTGCACCGGCAAGCGTTGTGAAATCATTATAAAGCGAGGTAATGGGATGAGCATGTTCATGCCCTGGATAACCGTCCAGCAGCTCGGTAATCCCTAATTTGAAATCAAGATTTCCTTCCGTTGTGGGTAATAGGCTTTGCTCTTTTGCTGCCATGATAATCCATTGTCTTTGCTTTCGGTTGCCCACCGCATACATCTTGAGTGTTTTGGTGTCGAAATATTGCGTATACTGCTTGAGTACTTGCCGGGCATGGTCTAAACTCTTTATATTATAGGCCCAATAGCCCACTCCCGGGCCGGTCGAATAAATTCGGGGTCCTAATGTTTCGCCGGTACGTACCTTGTCCTGATAGGTGAGGATATCGGTCACATGTGGCTGCGGGTTACGTATAGTGGTTACACCATAAGCCAAGGTCAGGGCAAGGGACGTTGGCTGCTTTTCATGTAAAGTGAGTGGTAAAGCACTATGATCATGGATATCGATGAAACCCGGACAAATGGTATACCCGTTAAGGTCGATCGTCTTGATGTTTTCCGGTACGGAAAGGCTACCGCTTTTACCAACGTCCATAATCCGATTATCTTTGATCCAAATATCCCCTACCTCGATCACCTCCTCTCCTTTCATACTTAAAATACGGCCGCCGTGTAAAAGTATATCACCCTTGGTCTGTTGTGCCTTCAAGGGGATTTCCAATTTACGTTCGGTAAAAATCACGGAGTCTTTGATGTCTTTTCCGAGTTCATAACGCATCATTACTGCACCTAAGGCCCCATTGATGACCTCACCGTCACCACCCCAAGATGGAAATTCACAGCCAATCTCGGTGATTTTCTTCACTGGAAATTCAGCCTGTTGTACCTCATCCACATGAATCAGCGGAACCGTATTTCCAAGCATCGGAATATCCAGCACATAGATTTCATTTGAAATTTTAGCGAAGGCTTTATTACCCTTTGGTGCTATTTTGATTAAACTGGGCTGCGCATTACTTCTGAAGAATTGGAATTCTCCTCCATGGTCATTAGAAAAAGAATAGGTACGGATACCCGAAAGTTTAAGATGCTGCTTTTTGTCATGCCCACTCCAATTGATAGAATATAATCCATCGCTGTTGCTATATAGGAAAATCCTTTCTTTATCTTCTCCAAAATGCGGAGAACCACCTTCGGCCCTTGCAATAGAGTGGATAGCCCCTCCATCGACGGAAACCCAACTAAGCCACTCGCGCGCTCCGGTACGATTGCTTGTACCCATACGGTTCGCGACGGCCTTACCTGCTATCATGACAATACGGGTACCATCGGGCGACCAAACGGGTTCTTGATATAAACCGCCGTCCGGCGTTAATTTCTTCGGTGTAGCTCTCCCTTCTGCCGCACAGCTATAAAGGGCTCCTTGCTGACCATCCCAGGTAACAAAGGCTAATTGCCGGCCATCGGGCGACCATGCGGGTTGTGCTTCTGTTTGCTCCATAGTTGTCACGCGTACAGGCTTACCTGTTGGGTAGCTCATCACGTACAAACGATCCGCAACGGTAAGTACCACCTTTTTACCATCGGGCGAAAACACTAAATCCCTGATTTGTGAAGCCATGAACGCTGCTTTGTCCTCTATGGGGAATTTAAACGATAACTCCGGACCGATTTCCAAGTTTGTTTTCACATGAAAAGGGATCAAATCATTCTGCTTATCGGCTAAGTTAATGGCATGAATTTTACCATTGTACGCGGCTATAAGCTTTTTGCTATCGGGTGTAAAGGCCATAGTAGGTAATATTCCCATCGAAGCCAACGATTCCTGATCGTCCCGTTGGATAGGATGGACCAAAATTTCCTCCTCGCCAGTACTTAGATCTTGTAAAACAAGCGCTGTATGCACGTCATAACGTGTACCATAAACCAGCCATTTACCGTCGGGAGATAATGTCGGACTGAATGCGGAGCCATAACGGGAGGTTTTCACCTCTATCTTTCCATTCGTTCGATCATAAGTATTGAGTTGGTACTGTGGTAGCTGCGCATTGTAATCCCACATACCCTTCCGGCGTGAAAACCAAATGGTACTATCATTGACAGCAATAGTTGGTTCAATCGCTTTCAGATCAGCCGGTTCAGGTGTTAAAGCACTTCCTGAGCCGCCATTGATGTGGTATATATGCAGCTTTGGTATACCTACCCCCTTTGAAACAATCAGGTATTGACCATCCTTGGTCCAGCTCAAGCCCTGCATATACTCATCTGTGCTTTTACTAATCTGCCTATAAGTGCCAGTCGCTATTTCCAATATCCATACATTTTCCGCCCCATCACGATCGGAAATAAAGGCTATTGATTTGCCATCCGGACTGTATTTTGGTTGGACATCCATCGCTAAACCCGAGCTAAGCGGCTTCGCTTCCCCACCTCTTATGGGTAATTCGTATAAATCGCCCAGCATAGAGAAAACCAAGCTGTTCCCATCTGGCGAAACATCTAAGGCAAGCCACGTCGCTTCATCGGTATCGAACTGCACAGACCGCTCCCCTTTCAAGGGAAGGTTTTGGCCATTTTGGCCATAAACTGGTATCGCTAAGCTGCCCGCGTATAACACGGTAGCTAAGAGAGATCTATAGATCATCTGTTTTTTTATCATCCTATAAAAATTTAAGGTTGGTACATGATGTCCATCAACAATGTACCCCCAACAACAAGTTCTTTAATACGGATATATCCTTTCTTGCCTTCGGTTGTTTTAAATGCATAGACACCGTTTGTTACTATAGCCACAGACGTTGCCGTTACGGCATTACTGGCTGTTCCTGATTCGGGAATGGCATTGATAGTGGTACTACTGGCATTGTTTAGTTGCAGGCTTACATAAGAAGCTTGTAAGTAAGTCGGAACATTCTCCGCTGGTGCAAACAGTCGTTGTGAAAACAAGGTAGAGCGCCCCGCTGGTGAAGCAAGTTGCGCTGTTTCACCAGCTATATACGCAAAATCTACCGCCACAGCATTCCCCTCCGGCTGTGCATAGGCAATGCCATCGGCCAGTGATAAATAGGCTGTATTCGGACTCAGCGACTTATTCAGGAATACCTTCATGGGAAAAATACTCACCGAAAAGCTGCTATAGTTGGCGCTTGGCTTTATATCCGTTTGATCGGTATCTACGATGCGAAACTGCACCGTTTTAATCGCTGTTGGGTTTATTTCAGCATTCATTAATCGCATATAAATGGCCGCTGCACTCTGATTGGGCTCGATGGTTACATGTCCTCTTTCACCAACGATTTCAAAATCCACTCCTTCAACCGCCGTTCCGGCAATTACTTCGTAATTAATACGTATAGGCGTAGTCCGTTGTGCGCCTACTAATTGTATCAGCACACTATCCCGATCACCTTTTATCGGAATCGAAGGATTGTCGCCCAACAATGTTCCGCCCCCGATGGTAGGGCCCATCACCTTACTGTTCGTTCCGGTAATAGGGTTACTAAATTCTACCACCGTTGCTCCCTGGTAGCTTAAGTCGCGCTCCTTGCGGCAGGCCAAAAACAGCCAGACAATATTGAGCAGAAGACAGGTATGGATGCAAATTCTTTTCATATGTGTATAATTATTTATGAGTGCATATTTTTTCAGCTGCATAAATGAGCTCGTTTCACTCGGTTTATTTTTTAATGGCCATATGGAATACTCATGTGTGTCTGTGTTTTTGGAAACATGAGTATTTCATATCTATGCAATTATTAATAACCTCTATTTTGAATTAAATTAGTATTGATATCAAGTTCCGATTGCGGTATTGGCGCCAATATGCGATAATCCGAAAAAGGAATCGGCGATATATTTTCCTTTGGAATCTCCGTACCCAATCGAGTAAGATCAAAGAAACGCTGTCCTTCAAAAGCCAATTCCAGACGTCTTTCTTTCAGGACGGCATCAATCAGCGCAGATCCAGCAGGAGCAATGGCAGGCAAACCTGCGCGTGTTCTAATCAGATTGAGATCGGCTTGGGCGCTCGTGGTATTCCCTAAACGGGCATATGCTTCAGCACGATTTAGATAAACTTCCGAAACACGGATCACCGGAACGTTGTCCCAGCCGAAGATTCCTTTGCTACCCGAGAACTTATCTGTTTGCAGTACCTGTTCACCATTTGCCCGGGTGTAAGGCACCACCACCTGCCGCCGTGCATCTCCCTCTTCAAACAGTGAAAGGAAATTATTCGCCATGACCACATCGCCCCATCCCAATAACTGTGCACCATTCCGTTCTTGTTGATAGAAGGCCTGAATGGTATTGTTATTACTCGTTTGAGGCACCTCATTGATATTGGCAAACTGCACTTCGAAAACCGACTCCGGATTACTTGGCTGTGTCCACATACTCAAATAGGCACTCGGACTCGCCTGAAAGACACCTACTCCTTCCGCAATTGCCAAGTCGGCCTGCTCTACGCAGGAAGTCCATTTATCTGCTCCCCAGTAAAGATACAGTCGTGATAGCAGCGCATGCGCTGCACCTTTCGTCCCATAATAAGGCGCACCCTCTTTGGCATTTACACCGGTTTGCTGAAAACTACTGATAGCTGCCAGTAAATCCTGTTCTACCAATTGATAGCCCGCTACGATCGTCGACCTTTCGGGAAGGGTGATTTTCGTTAAATCATCAATCCCTTCTGTTAATAATGGCACACCGATATCGGCTCCTTCTTGGATATAGTTGGGGTTATAGGCATAGGTCTTTAACAGATCAAAATAAACCAAAGCTCTCAAAAAATACGCTTGGGCTTTGAAGGACGACTTCTGTGCCTCCGTGCCATCACTTACAGCATCTACGGAAGCAAGCACCAGATTCGCTCTATTAATGGTGGAGTAGGCCTGCGTCCAGATATTTAAGTGTGTCCCTGGATTGTTTACATCGTAGCCCACCCCGCGACCGCTTTGCGTAGCCGCCTGTACCAATCGCGCATTATCAGCCAACAGTTCTGGATACACAATAATTCCCAAACCATAATAGGCACTATTTCTTATATTCGCATAAGCGCCATTTATGGCTGCTTCAACACCCAACACCGAATTCAATGCCTGTTCCGATTCAATATAGGTGCGCGGTTCTACTTCGAGCATGCTATCACAACTAGCAGTAGTGAGTGCGATAGCCATCCATATATAATTCAATTTCCTTTTCATTCCTTTTATTTTTAATAAAGATTAAAAACCAAGTTGTATACCCAGGGTGTACGATTTTCCCTGTGGCGCTAAGCCCATGTTATAACCACCTGCTGTAAATTCTGGGTCGAGTCCTGTATAATGAGTGCCCGTCCACAAGTTGTATCCTTGTAAATAAATCCGTGCGCTGCTAATCCTGGCTTTTTCGAGCCAAAGCGATGGTAAAGTATAACCCAGCGTCACGGTTTTTAAACGGATATAAGATGCGTCTGAGTAGAAGCGATCAGACTCGGCCCCCGTTGAACCAAAGATAGAATTGGAGGTACCTGGAAAAGTGGCGCCTGGATATATCCTTGGAATATCGGTTATCTGCCCAGGGCTTGTCCATCGATTCAGTATCGAAGCGTCCTGATTAAAGGCATAACGAAAATCACTCAAGAGCCAGCCTGTTGGTTGATCTTGCTGTACGGTACCTACCTGAAATTGGAAAAAGACACCTAGCTCGAAACCTTTGTAGGAAAAATTATTAGTAAAGCCACCATAATAATCTGGAATCAAATTGCTTCCAATACCAAAACGCCTGTCGGCCGCCACGGGCACGTAGCTAATCTCATCATATTGATCATACCACATCGGTCGGCCATCTGCAGGGTTCACACCTGCCCATTTCACTAGGTATCGTTCTCCCAATGGTCGTCCTACCCATAGATTACTTGCCGGCAAATCTTGTCCATCGTTCACCAGTGATAATACTTTATTTTTCAGAAAAGTAAAATTGATATCCGTACTCCATTTAAAATCACCCACCAAGTTTAAAGTAGACAAACCGATTTCTAAACCACGATTTTCAAGCGAGCCCACATTCTCTGCAATGGTGGCAAATCCAGAAGTATTTGGTAGCGGTCTGTTTAAAAGGAGATCTTTGGTTGTTCGTATAAAATAATCCAGGGAGCCATTGATGCGACCTTTAAACAACCCGTAATCCAAACCAATGTTTTTGGTAACATTTCTCTCCCATCCTAAGTTAGCATTCCCCAATTGAAAGAAACTAATGCCCGCGCCTCCATTGTAAGAAGCCTCCGCCGAGGTGGAAAAGAGCGACAAAGCAGGATAATAAGACCCCACACCTGCCGTGTTGATCATGAGTTCACTGTTGCCCGTCTCACCATAACTCGCCCGCAGCTTCAGTTCTGAAAATACAGGTACCGTTTGCATAAAATCCTCGTCCACCAGACGCCAAGCTGCCGAAGCGGCGGGGAAGTATCCATATACATTATTGGCTCCAAAGCGGGAGGAACCATCGCGGCGTAAGGTAAACTGCGCAATGTATTTATTCTTAAACGTATAACCGATCCGTCCAAAAACACCGGCCAGCTTAAACTGATCGTATGATGACGAAACCAGCACAGGTGTAGTCCCTGTAAGCGTATTGCCGAAGGCTGGCGTTGCCACGCCATTTCCCTGAGAAGCATTTTTTGTAAATACCTCATTGCGATAATTAAAGCCCAAAAGTGCATTGAAATTGTGATCTTGGTGGAATACTTTGCTGTAGGTTAAGGTCTGGTCGGTCTGCCAGTTCACCACACGTGAATCATTGAAATAAACAGAGCCACCAACGGCTGCTCCTGCGTTATTTCTCGGATCATAGAAACGTTCTTCATTTACGCTACTGTATTCGAGTGAATAGGACGAACGGAATTTCAGTCCCGGTAAAATATCATAATTCAGCGCAAAATTACCAACTAACTGATTTGTCACCCCCCAATTTTTATTTTGCTCGGCTACGAGCAAAGGATTGTCCCATCCTCTTAAATTGGTATTGTAGGATCCGTCCTCGTTATAGATCGGATCCACGGGAGCTCCTGACAATCCTGTAATAAAGATATTATATAATTGGAAAGACGGAATATCCGAAGAATGCTGGCTAACGGTACTTAAATTGACCCTCGTCTCTAAGGATACCTTTTCAGAAAGTTTATTATCCAGATTTGCACGGAAGGTACCCCGTTTAAAATCATAACCTACAAAGTGGTATTTCGTATCGTTAAAAGAACCTCCCAAATAGTATTTAGTATTATCGGTACCACCGTTGACTGATAGCTCATAATTTTGTACCGCGCCCCTTCGCGTTACCGCGTCCATCCAATCGTAAGTCGGTGCATTCGCAGCCAAACCGTTGGTAATATCCGCATTATAGGCGGCCGTTAGATCTCCGGAATTCACCGCTCCTTCGCGGGTGAGTTCAACCCATTGCGGACCGGTCAGAAGATTCGGCTTTTTCAGGATTTCACTATTTCCGGCATAAGCATTCAGGTTAAACCGTGGCGTACCCGATTTACCTTTTTTAGTTGTAATAATCACTACGCCATTACCCGCCTGTGCACCATAAACGGAGGCGGCAGCGGCATCTTTCAATATATCAATTGATTCGATATCATTTGCATTGATACCACTCAATGGGTTTGAAGATGCCAGGTTAACTGAGCGTACGGCCGGATTAATCTGTACCCCATCTACAATATACAGCGGTTGATTCCCTGCATTTACTGAACCAACACCACGTATCCGTACTTCGGAAGCCCCGCCCGGTAAACCATTATTTGAGTTTACCTGCACGCCGGCGGCTCGCCCTTGCATGGCTTTATCTAAACTGACGGAAGGTAGATTCTCTATGCTTGCTCCTTTGACGGAAGATATTGCACCAGACACCTCGCCTCTACGTTGTGTACCATAACCCACTACCACCACCTCGTTTAAGCCCAGGTCGGCATCTTCCAGCTCTACATCCAGTTGATTAGCGCTTTGCAGCGCTACCTCTTTGCTTTTTAAACCGATTGATGAAAACAATAAGTTTTTCGCCGTGCCCGAAATACGCAATGTAAAATTTCCATTGGCATCGGTCGTCACGCCCGAACTGGTTTCCTTTACCCGTACCGATACACCAGGAAGGGCCTCCTTCGTTGTAGCAGAACGAACCGTTCCACGAATGGTTCGCTCCGTCTGCGCATAGGAAATCTGCAGGCATAAGCATACCAGCAGCATCCATAAAAAGTTAGTTTTGAACATAAGCGTTAATACAAAAGGTGATTATTTATTAATTTTAGATTGATTGTACGACATCACTTGCTTTTTATTTAGAATTGAATAAAAAATAGAAACACTTATAGCAACATTTTCAATATTCAGCACAAATAGTTTCTAAAAACACAACAAAAAATCTATTTTTTTGTAGATTTACTCAAAATTAACCGTCAAGCATACAATTTTTGGAGTCCAGTTTTTCTAAACATAGTGGTCCAGTTCACGAAAACAAAAAAACGATGTTACCTTTTAAGCATCTTATTCCGATAGACAGAGATTCAGACACCGCCTTATACCAGCAAATTGCTTCGGGTATGATTGAGGCTATTCAAAATGGAATATTAGAAACCGGATCGTCACTTCCTGGCACACGTGTTTTGGCTAAAACATTAAAAGTGCACCGGAAGACGATTATTTCTGCTTACGATGAGCTATGCGCCCAATCGTGGGTCGACATTAATCCACGGAAAAGCGTCAAAGTAGCTGATTTGTTGCCGGAGTTGGCCCCTAAGTCATGGAAAGAGGAGCAAATAAAACTCCTGCCCCGTCCAGATAATTTCACTTTGGCGGCTGAATTAGCCGAGCAGTCGGGAAATGTCCATCGTATTGTGGTTAATGATGGTTATCCTGATATTCGTCTTTTTCCACATGATTTGATTACCCGCGAATATCGCTTTTCTTTGAAACAAAAAGCAAGGCAATCAATGGAGGATCCACTATTGCCATGGGGGGCCAACTCTTTACGAAACACATTGGTAAACTATCTAAGCAAAACCCGTGGCATATCTACCCAATTAGACCATATCATGGTAACCAACGGTGCACAAATGGGTATCTACTTGGCGGCCATGACGCTACTGAGTGAGGGAGATCATGTGGTTGTGGGCGTTCCTGGTTATCATTTGGCAGATGAAGTTTTTCAGCATGTAGGAGCCAATCTACACCAAGTAAATGTAGACCAGGATGGTTTTGATGTAGACGCACTCGAAACATTATGCCAGAATTATCCCATACGTGTGGTATACTGTATACCCCATCATCACTATCCCACTACCGTAACCTTATCTCCTGAGCGTCGTAATAAGTTATTGGAATTAGCAAAGGATCATTGTTTCACCATTATGGAAGACGATTATGATTATGATTTTCAATACGACGATTCTGCTTATTTACCTCTTTACAGTTTAGCAAAAGAGGTAGATATTATTTATGTAGGTTCCTTTTCCAAAGTTATCTCTCCATATCTGCGTATCGGTTTTATGATAGCCAATCCAACATTGATAAGAAAGGCCTATCGTTTGCGTCGGCTCATCAATATTATGGGTGACGAAATCATGGAAAATACATTAGCAACACTGATCAACAGTGGTGATTTATCAAGACATATAAAGAAAACTACCAAGATATACCGCGAACGCCGTGATTATCTCGTCCGGCAACTTCAATTAAAAATAGGCAAGCAAGTATATTTCAATATCCCAGATGGCGGCATGGCATTGTGGGTGCAGTTTGAACAAAAATTTCCATTGCAAAAGGCAATTCGGTTGGCCAGGAATAAAGGAATCAATCTCAGTGGACTCCCTCTTACCTACCAAAGTAGTCTACAGGGCCTGCGAATAGGCTTTGCGTCGCTTAACATGCAGGAAATAGATGAACTAGTGAGTATCATTGAATGTAGTTTATCCAAAGATGTTTAACTAATACCGCTTTTACCAAGTCTAAAAAAATCCTATTTTTCTTATTTTACTGACAAACCAAATTTTATATTGTCAAAATACACTATAAAAATGGCCATGTCAAATCAGAGCCCTTTGCATGTATACCTCAAATTTCTCATAATTATCTAAGTTTGTACCATGGAAAAAGTGTTCACGCCATCTGATCTTTATGAACGTCTGAAAGAAGGCGCCAAGCAATTTCATCAGGAAGCCACACATTTTAGTATCCTGAACGTTGCAGATCTGCTACTGCCTTATCCCAAGAAGGTAAAATATAGACGCCGTTCTTTTTTCAAAATAAGCGTGGTAAGTGGACATAGTAAAATCCATTATGGGTACAACACCTATGAAATCATGAAACATGCCTTGGTCTTTACCAATCCTCTGATTCCATACGAGTGGGAACGCCTCAGTGAGGATCAACATGGTTTTATCTGCATGTTTACGGATGATTTTCTGGGTCGCTTTGGAAATCCGCTCGATTTCAGTGTATTCAACAGCGTAGACAACGGCGTAATCCTCTTAGAGGATGAGTTGGTTAAAAAATTTGAAGGCTATTTTATCCGAATGAATACCGAACTAAACAGCCATTATACACATCGTTATGATTTACTACGCTGTATCGTCTTGGATCTCATTCACGAAAGTCAAAAGCTTCTGCCCAGCAGCAGTCACATTTTTCATGGCACGAATGCACACGAACGCATTGCCCTTCATTTTTTGGATTTGCTGGAAAATCAGTTTCCCATCCAGTCCTCAGGCCAACACATTCAACTCAACAAGCCTAGCCAATTTGCTAACAAGCTTCACCTTCATGTAAACCATCTCAATAAGGCTCTCAAAGAAATCACAGGCAAAACCACCTCCCAACTTATCGCCGAAAGAATTATCCAGGAAGCAGTTATCTTACTGAAAAGTACCGATTGGTCGGTTACAGAAATCGCTTGGTGCCTGGGTTTTGAAGAACCCAATAATTTTTCCAGTTTTTTCAAGCGATTCAGAAAAACAAGTCCAAAGCAGTTGCGTATGGAAAAAATTGATTGATTTCAATACTTTTTCACTTCATTTCAATAGACAGCTGATGCATCAAATGTTGTTAATTTGCCTATAAAAAACATGTGGACAACTAAAGATATGTCAGCACAGACTGGCAAAATTGCTATCGTAACAGGCGCTAACACCGGAATAGGCTACGAAATCGCACTTGCCCTTTACAGGGCAGGTGCACATGTCATTATGGCGTGCAGAGATTTAGCAAAGGCTGAAGAAGCCACTCAAAGAATGAAGCAAGAAGGAGGAGCAGGAACTTTGGAAGGGGCATTAATAGACCTTTCCCGTCTGGATAGTGTGCGCAGCTTTGCACATTTGCTACTTGAAAGATACGAAAACCTGGATCTGCTTATCAACAATGCAGGTATCATGGTGCCACCTGCAGGTAAAACTGTAGACGGATTTGAATTGCAATTTGGTATTAACTTTTTAGGACACTTCGCACTAACCGGGCATCTTCTTCCCCTATTAAGCAAAACAAACGGAGCAAGGGTGGTAACCCTTAGCAGCGGAGCGCATCACCTCGTTAATGGAATCGACTATGAAAATCTGCGACTGGAAAAACCATATGATGCTCAACGTGAATATGCGGTGAGTAAGTTGGCCAACATCCTCTTTTCGATAGAGTTGCAACGCCGTATTGAACAAACAGGTATGTCACTCATTTCAAATGCTGCCCATCCCGGCGTTACCGACAGCAATCTATCCAGATACATGCCCGCAGATGTTTATGAAACTGCAGTGAAACAGTTTAATGGCCTGATGCCTACATGGCAGGGAGCATTACCAGCTTTATATGCTGCAACGTCACCTGCTGCACAAGGAGGTCTTTACTATGGCCCTGATGGCGAAGACGGGCTCCATGGCTATCCCGCAGAGGCACAGGTAAGCAGCGCTGCTGCAGACGAAGCCGAAGCGGCCAAACTATGGCGGTATGCCGAGACTGCTACCGGTGTTTCCTATTCATTTTAATAGTTAAATAGAGGCATTAACAGAATGCTTCTATTTAATAAAATTGCCCAAAACAAATGATATAAAGCAACTAACAAATGGTTATGTGTTTCATAAACCTGTACTGATTTTTGTATATTCGTAAATATTCAAAAACCGCTAAATATGCTAGAAATCATCTCCAAAATACTGATTGCATTCGTTGCACTTGAACATCTGTATATCCTTTGGATGGAAATGTTTGCTTGGGAAACTGCCGGAAAGCGTAATTTCAAAGGATCTCTTCCTGACCACCTTTTTGAGCCCACTAAAAAGTTGGCCGCCAATCAAGGGCTTTATAATGGATTTCTATCGGCCGGACTATTTTGGTCATTATTCATCACCGATAAACTATGGGCGTCTCACATTGGCACTTTTTTTCTATCCTGTGTTATTATTGCAGGTGTATATGGTGCGATCACCGCTTCACCAAAAATTTTCTTTGTACAAGCTTTACCAGCCATTATCGCCCTCCTCTTTGTCCTTTTCCATTAGCACGGATCTATACCGTTGGCTCCTGTTAACCAACAGAACAGGAAAACACTATGCTAAGGAGACACAGCCATTCGCTGTGATCGAATGGCATCTATCCGCTTTGATACGTTTATATTTTCGTTGGACATTTTGCGTAGTGGCCTCCCTTCATACCGTTCATACGCAGGCGAACTGTTTTCATCGAAACGAACTACCTCAATCTTAATGATCTCCTTTGGAATATTGGCGCCAAACCAAAGCGAATCGGCCTTTTGCCTCCATGTTACTTCATACAAAGTAGTACCACTTGGATACTTTGCATCTCCATGCGTTTGGGCGTATTCATTCGCTATCTCATTGCCATATAAAGTAGACATAGTACCCTCATTTGGCTGAATCGAAGAAGTTAAGGCTATCTGTTCCAAGGGATTTACAGGAATAGCATCTACAAACGACAAAGAAGCTTCATCATTAAGGTTATCTTTTGAAGCAGCACCACAGCTTTCCAACAGTAATACTCCAGAGATCAATATCATATAATACTTCATACGTTTAATTATTTTTGTTCTTTAATGCGGTTATGTTTTCAACATTCAAGCGGAAAGGTGTAGTAAAAACATAGTCACTTTTCTTTACTGGCTGATGACAGGAAATACATTCGCGATCAAAAGAAGCGCCGTCTCCATATGGTTTTAGATCGTCGCCACGCCATCTTGCCCAGCCCCAACCCGCTGTACTGGCATATTTCTTTTGATCTTTTATCATAAATTCTACCTGAATAAATTGCCCTGTCGCTATATTCCCGTTGGCATCCACCTGTTGTTTCCACGCTGCTTTGGCAAAAACGGCACCATCTGGCCAAGGATTTGTGTTTTTTTCGCTGATGGCCTTAATAACAACATCATTTCCGAAAATGATGCGCATCGTCCCATTGTCGAAACGGTCTGTAGTACTGATAGCCTTCCATTGCCGGTAGCCATCAATATAGGTTATTCCATTGGGAGCGGGCTTGATCCTATCCTTTGGCAGCGCATTTCCGTTAATCCATTCCCTGTACTGCCGATCCGCTATAGCCGCATTGGTGCTATCGGTTACCCTTCTCGGGGAGAGCGATGTTACATAACGCTTTAAGATATCTATCTCTCCTTTTTTCAGTTTTGCCTCAGGATGTAAAGCAGTGTAACTTGCCAACGGCATTTCTCCCGCTAAGACCTTATTTAAGGCATAGTACAAGGCAGCACTTTGTTGAGGTGTGGCCAAACTATCCCAATTGGAAAAATTGAGTGCTTTCCTCCCCTGTTGGATATGTGCATTTACCAAAAAGTTTGCCGGTGTTATGTTATCAAACCACGCTAGCTGTACCTGGTCGGAATGACAATTGTAACAAGAAGTTCGTAGAATATGTTGCACATCAACCGGAACTCCATTCATTGGTTTTATCGGCGTTGAACCCTGCATCTCGGGTCTAAAGAACTGAGCTGCTAAAAAAGCAACTAGTATAAAAATGGATATTTTGGATTTTTTTTTCATTAATTTATTTCACTAATTCAGTGTACTTCATGAGGCAAACTTATAGCGTTTCTTCGCATCCTAAAAAAAATATGATGTGAAAGGGAATATTTTACCGTTAAAGCCGAATTAAAATAGGACGAATATTCACATAAAACGTATATTTAATTGCGTAAAAGAAATGAAAAAAGAACGACTCTATCTACTTACTATCATGGGCATAAGTGCCATTGTTTTGTTGATTAGCTTTATTGCTTTTCAATACGCATATCGTTCAACAGAAAACAAACTATTGCAAACCCAGTTGCAGTCTGGGCAACGGGAAGTACGTGAAATAGCCAAATTGTTGGAACAGCAATTGGAAAGTGGGCTTTCAAAGCAACAGGTGATCCATCATCTACAGCAGAGTATACTCAATACAGACGTACAGAACGAGTTTATCTGTATGTATAATACTAAAGGTATCGAGTTGTGTCATCCTAATCCTGCTTTAGTAGGACAGGTCATTGACGCTCAAAATTCAATTGTTCAGGAGCTTGGAAACGACCAAAGCATTTCCTTTAACCAGATTCTAAAGACAGGTCAGCACAAAAAGGGCATTCGTTCATTTGCAGATAAAAAACGTAATTCTGAGATAATCAATATCTACCCAGTAGCGGGCACCGATTGGATGGTTGCTTCGCATGCCAATCTTACGGCCATACGTGCTCAGCTTTCGGATTTATTTTTACAATTTTTGGCTATTTATTTAATGAGTTCCCTGTTGATTGTAGGCGGCTGCTTTATGTTGATTCGCTTTTTATACCGTAAGTATGAAAAGAATCTCGAAGCCGAAAAAGAAGCCCTTAACAAAGAAGTAATCGAACTGAATACCCTTAACAAGCAACTAAATGCTTCTCAGGAGCGGCTGCAAAAGCACTTTATAGAACAGATTCCGGCTGTTCCATTGAAAGAAAATAAGGAAGTGGTTAAAAAAAGGCTGGTTACCTACTACAAAGATGAATTGATAAAGCTAGAAATCGAAGAAATTGCTTTCTTTTATTTGCAAAACGGCATTACCTATTTCCACACTTTTGATAGAAAAAATTACAATACCAGCAATAGCCTTGATGATATCATGAAACAATTGGACGCACTACATTTCTACAGGGCTAACCGCCAATTTATTGTAAATATTAAAGCGATAGAGAGCATTTTGCTATATGGAAAAAATCAGTTAAAATTAATTACTTCTCCTCACAGCGATGCGGAAATCATTATCAGCAAAAACAAAGTAGCCGAATTTAAACTATGGCTGGATCAATAAATCTAACGTTGCACAGACGACCAACCAAGGTCTGCAGACTTCATGATAGGTGATATCCAAGTAGGGTGAGATAAAGATACATGAAAAAATTATGGAAAATACTTGTCCAGATAAGTAACAATGTATTGCAATCGGAAAAAACAAGTTGAACATTACGTATACCTAACATAACAAAATATGAAATTTATTATCAATGGACGAATAAACTTAGCGACGATTGGTCGCTGGATGAAGTATTGTAGCAAAATAATATTTATGAAGAAGGTATTACTCTTTTTAATCTACATAACGTGCAATCAGTTGGCATCTGCGCAGGACAAAGAAGACTTTTATATTGTCAATGATAGTATGATGATGACCATCATTCTACGGCATCAACAACAAAATCCAGTAGATAGTATCCAAAACCATGTTATGAAACAACATTTTTATGAGAAGCTCAACCAAAGCCATGCGCGAATACTTTCTTGGAATGTGGTAATGGGTATCGGACAAATCATCACACTCCGATTAACCGCCAATTACATACGCGAAGTCAATCAGGTTTTTGAAAGTGGTGCCTGGGGTGGTTTTACCACCGAATTCTACCCTACTTACGATTTTCTACCAATATACCCACGCATGTTACAAAAAGAAGAGCTGCTCCATCAAAAGTAGATCATTTCTCGCCAAAGGAGGTATCAAAGATGTACAGATCATTTTGTTGTCCATTTGGATGAGGTTCTATTTTAAATGTTTCTTCAATTCTGCTGCCGCATGAACAAATAGAGATCTTGTAGTGGGTAACTCAGCCAAGGCATTTAACAAGCCAAAATCATGGATCATACCATTATATCTCAGCGTAGTTACTTGAACACCAGCTTCGTCTAGCTTTCGGCCAAAAGCCTCCCCTTCATCCCTTAAGATATCATTTTCTGCTACCTGAATCAATGTCGGTGGAAGTCCTTTTAGCTGATTGACGGAGGCACGAAGGGGTGAGTGGTAAATTTCTTGTCTCTGTTCTGCGTCAGTAGTATATTGATCAAACATCCACTGCATAACAGAAGCGGTTAAAAAGCGATCTTTCCCATATAACAAATAAGATGTCGTCTCCATATTATAATCCGTAACCGGCCAAAGCATAATCAATAACTTAATAGTTGGTCCACCTTCCTCTTTTGCCTTGAGAGCCGTAACCGCTGTCATATTCCCGCCTACACTATTACCAATAATAGCCAATTTTTCACCATCAACGTTGATCTCATCACCATGCGCGGCAACCCATTTGGTGGCTGCATAGATCTCATTAATTGCTTGCGGATATTTCGCTTCTGGAGAAGGAGTATAATTGACAAATACGGACGCACAACCAGACAGTACTACTAAATCCCTCACCATACGCTGATGGGTTGGAAAGTCTCCCAATATCCATCCGCCTCCATGTATAAAAATAAATACTGGGAGCTTCTCTGGAACACCTTCAGGACGCACGATGTTAAGCTTTATCGTATAACCTTTACTTTCAATGATTTTCTCTGACACCTCTATACCAGAGAGATCTACGGCTACAGACGATTGTGCACCTATTAAAACATTTCTCGCATCTTCCTTTGATAAAGTTTCCAATGGGGTATCACCAGCATTTAATATACGGAGAAATTGTTTTGTCCCACTATCTAAGTTCGGATCTTCTTTATAATCCTTTACCTGTGCATACGTTTCTAATGTAGTCATGATCATTATTATAAATGAAATAAAAAAAGTTTTCATTTACTAAAGTTCAGGCTTTTTATCAGTCGAAAAAAGGTATTATAACGTTCAACTGTTGTATGATTTATGCCACGATGAACCAGCACACCATACCGCCGAGCAATGCACCAGAACGCTTCCAATTGGAAAAACTAATATTGGAGTGGTTTTTAAAAAACTTACTAAAATGTGCATAATCATGAAATCCAAGAGAATAGGCTATCTCTTTTAATGTTAAACTCGAAAACGCAGCTTTTCGCTTAGCCTCAATAATAATATATTGGTGGATATGAAAGCTTGCGGGATAACCCGATGTTCTTTTTACGATCTTATTGAGATAATTAGGTGTAATACACAATTCATTGGCATAATCAGAAACCATTTTTTTCTTGATAAAGTCACGTTTTACCATTTTCATAAAACGACGTACAAGCTCCGTCTCACGACCTATATTTGCCAATCTATTTTCGACACCGTACATTCTTGAAAAAGAAATCATAAATATCTTTAATAGCCCCCTTAGCATTTCCTGTCTCATTTGATAATAATGACCATTATACTCTTTCATCATCCGCATCACAATTCCGTCTAGTTCGTTTTCTACCTCTAGGCAACATTTAATATGCGGTAAACATTGATTTTCCTGATAATGTTCCTGCCAAAAAGAAAAATCAATGGAACTTTCTGCCAAACTTAAAAAATCAGCAGAAAAGGAGATAAAATATCCGGCTATATCAGGTGCTTTCCATTGAATTTTCCGAATTTGGCCCGGTGCCAGCAAATAGATATCTTTACCACCAAAAGGATATTCTTTGCCATCAACAAAGAGGCTTCCCTTCCCTTTTTTTATCCATAAGATATCAAAATGATGACAACTATCCTGATACTGATCGGGGCTTTTGAACCAAAGGGTGTTATCTAGATTACAGATGGTAAATCGCATGGGTTTTTCTTGATCATCTCTATACAAATGGCTGGATGCCCGATGATATTCGTTATTAGTAATGGTGTCTAGCATGATAAAAACGTTTTATATACACAAATACAGCACTAGTTAAAACACGATGCTGATACTATCCATAACACAAGTCGGATGCCAGTACATTAAAAATCTAATAATCAAATATTTATGCAAATATTAATTTGCTTTTTTTAGTGAAATATCAATAATTATTGAAAACTATGTTGATATTTAACCAGTTGGATTTCGCATTGAACACTTATCTCGCCGTCTATTAGCGCAACACCAGCGTCCGTACTTTTATTCCAACGGACATCAAAGTCTTTTAGTTTTATCGATCCCCCAATCGATATACCCACTCTGGCCTGTCCATTCGGGTCTATCACCAACCCACCGAATTTAACCCACAAAACAATGTATTTGGAAATATGCTTTATTCTCAGTAAACCTTTTACTCCATCAGCCTCTACGGGGCCTTTCGCAAAAAAACAAATCTTGGGATATTTTCTTTCGTTCAAAAAATCGGGAGACTTTAAATGGAGGTCTCTTTCTTTATTGTTAGTTTGCAGCGAATTCACCACAGCCGAGAACTTTACATAACAGAAATTATGAAAATCATCCCCTATCGTAATCATTTCCACATCAAACTGAGAAAAGTATCCAGTAATACTACTAATAGATAAATATTTAACTTTAAAATATACCTCGCTGTGTTGCAAGTCAATGTTCCACCTTGTATGCATCATGTTAAACTTTTAATACAGTGAAAGCATTTATGTCGTTTTGCCATCAATAAGTGTAAGATGCGTTTTTTTTTATATTGCGATACACTATCAAGATGAAACAAATGTAAAGGACCACATTGATTTAGGGAACTTACAATTCCTGCTAAAAGTTGTACGTTTTAATTTAACTAGACAGTATGATAGCAGAAGGTAGAACATTTAACCCATAACGAATCATCATTTCAGAGCGAAATAGTTCGTTATCAAGATCTTTCAAATTTGGTATTAACTTTTACTATACCTAGTTTTTTTATTTTAGAGTTTAGTGTGGAAACATTCAACTGGAGAATTTCAGCAGCCCCGCCCGGTCCGAATATCTTACCATTACACTTATTTAAAACCTTCAAAATATGTTCTTTTTCATTTTCCTCATAGGTTCTAAGCCAATCATCATCCTGCTCATCTCTTCGTAAATGAACATGTTCTGTGGGTAGATGCACCGTTTGAATAATCTTTCCGGTTGTCAATAAAACACTACGTTCGATTACATGCTCCAGTTCACGCACGTTACCCGGCCAAAAATAAGCGGATAACTCTTTTATGGCCATATTAGACAATGTGATGTTCTTTTTACCGGCATTTCTGCCAAAGCGTTTCGTAAAATGGTTGGCTAGAACCGGAATATCTTCCTTCCGCTCCCTCAAGGGGGGTAATACGATAGGAAAAACATCCAATCTGTAATACAGATCACTTCGGAAGCGACCTTCGGCAACTTCTTTACGTAAATCTCTATTCGTGGCAGCAATGATGCGCACATCTATTTTTATGGGCTCTTTACCCCCTACTCGTTCTATTTCTCTTTCCTGAAGCGCCCTTAACAGTTTCACTTGAAGATCGAGGGGCATCTCGCCTATTTCATCTAAAAAGAGCGTACCTTTATTAGCCAACTCAAATTTGCCTATCCGACGCTCATTCGCTCCCGTAAAGCTCCCCCGTTCGTGACCAAAAAGCTCACTTTCTATTAGGTTGCTGGGTAGCGTCGCACAATTTACCTTGACCAATAACCGATCCCTTCGCTTTGAACCATCATGAATAGCTCTTGCAATCAATTCTTTGCCAGTACCTGTTTCACCAAGTACCAAAACGGTACTATCAGAAGAAGAAACCAAACTAACCAATTGAAATACCTTCTGCATGGCCTCTCCGGATCCAATAATATGCTGATGGATCAGGTTACTTCCCACCTCTTCCTGTAAGTAAAGTTTCTCTTCTTCCAGCTGCTCTTTATAGCGACTGATTTCTGCTAACTGCTCTACGATCTTCGTGTTAGCGATGATACCGGCCAAACAGATGGCAATCTGATGAGATATACTTTCAATAAGCCTCAAATATGATTCTTCCATATCATCTTTCTGTTTTCGTGCGATAAATAATACACCTAAAATCTTATCACCGTTTTTTAGTAATACAGCAATCGATTCACGCATACCTTTTTGATAGGCAAACTGTATATAAGATGGTATATCCGATCGCATCATAGATGTTTCCAGATCTAAAACCACCAAATTCTTTTCTGTAAACCATTGATCAAAAAAACCATCGTCCAATGTATAAGATGTTGTTTGATAATGCTGCTCTCCATTTGAGACGAATTGATTGTCTAGTGATACATGTAAAAAAGTAGCATACATTTGATCCTCCGAATTAACAGTAAACATCATCAAATGATCGTAATCGATTATATTCTGGAATCCTGAGCGGATTACTCCGCACAAATCAGTTCGATCTCTTACCTGTGATAATTGATTACTAAACTCCAATAAAAATGATTTTTCTTTTTCTCTTCGCTGTATCTCTTCATTGGCTATTACGGTAGCGATCACCGGTGCTAAATAGAAGGAAGTTTTCTGTAATAAGGTCAAATCCCTTTCCTTAAAAACATTCCTTTTTTTTGATAAAAGGTTTACTATACCGATCGTTTTATTGCCTTTCTGTAATTTAACCGTTAAGAATTCCCTGAAGCCGATATCCCAAACTAAACCGTGATCTTCTCTTACATAAGTTGTAAGCACCTGTGCCAAATCAAAGTAAGTTGGCTCATGAAAGGCATCGAGATAATCCTGATCAGGATATTCCATGGATACCAAGGCTTTAAATTTAGGATGACACTTCGTTTCTGAACTAACATGGTAGAGGTAAGTTGTATAGTTTTTTTTCTGGTTATTATAGAGCGAAATGTTACTATCTGTATAGGCGATAAACTTCGATAAAATATCTTTAAAAAATAGTCGGATATCTTCCTTGCTTTTGATAGACATCAAAAACTTATTAATTTCCAGAATGGCTCCATTTTCCTGCTCTCTACGAGCCACATCCTCTTGATACAAAATATTAGCCACATTGATTGCTATCTGATAAGATAAGCCCTGAACCAGTCTTAATAGGTAACAATCAACTCGTCCTTTTTTTTCCTGCAGAATGAATAATGCGCCAATTGTTTTATTTCCTTCTGTTAAAGAAACGCCGATAGATTCACGTATTCCACCTTCATAGTCGATATAATCGGGTATTACTTCTCCCTGTGATCGCATTTGTTCTACATCCATGATCACCGGATGATCTGCTAATAGAACCTGACTAAAAAAGCCATCGTCAACAGGGCAAACAGCATCATTTTTTGATTGACCAACCTGTTTAAGGAAGTCATTTTGGGATGCCTTCAAAAAGGTATAGTGCATCTGCCCATCGGAAGACAAAAGTCTAATCACAAAGCCATCATAATCTATCAGCTCTTTTAGTTTGTTCTGAATTACTTGGCTGAAAATCTGTTTATCCCTGGCCAATGACAGCTGATTACTGAATTCCAATAATGCCGTTTTTTCCTTTTCCCCTCTTTCCAAATTTTCATTTGCTGCAATATTCGCCAAGGCCATGGTAAAATGATAAGAGATATTTCTCATGACAGAGAGGGCATATTCTCCAAAAGTGCCAATTCTTTTGGCAAATAGAATCATAAAGAACGTATTACCCCCTTCGTGGTGTAGCGCAATCACCAAAATTTCTCTTATGCCTAAATCGTAATTGATCCATATGAATAAAGGACAAGCTGGATGATTGATCAGTTCTTCCATTTTAAACACCAAAGGTACCCCGGGTTGGCTCAATGCGTCATGCAGAAAATTGTCCCGTACTAGCTGAATGTCATATCGAGCCTGTTCATATTGATGATGGAATCGCGCACGAGAAGCTGGGTCTAAGATAAACGGATGACAAGTATAATCAGATTGATTGAAGATCCCAATCACGTTGTGGCTAAACGGAAATATTCTTTTTAAGTCGATATTCACCAAGTTAAGCCAATCCGTCTTGTCTCTTACGCTGGCCATAGAAGAGCTTAACTCAAACAATTGTGACTTTTCCCGATCTCGCTGCTGTATTTCCTCATAATGCAGAATATTGTTAACGGCAACCGCCACAAGATCTGCAAGCCCTTGCAACAGGTTAAAATCGCTTTCTTGAAAAGCATCTCGATCATCCGACAGCAGATTCATAAATCCCAATATTTTATCATTCATACACAGCTTCGTCTGCAGCATTTTTTTAATACCAACTTGTTGAAGCCAATCTATCCCTAGCTGTTTTCCCGGATGGCTGAGACAGTTTTCAATTTCAATAAAGATGCAAACCGGTTGATCGGCAGAAAGCGCCACGTTATGAATCCCATCATTAATTGGGAAATTACGGTCTTTGATGAATTCATACGCGTCATTATTTAGTTTTTTTTTGGACAAGGTCTGCGCAAATATGGTGTAGGTCTGTATATCTTCATGATATAAGGTTAATGCTAAATCTGTAAATAAAAAACAAGATTGCAGTTTCTCCAAAGCAAGAACCATAAGCTCTTCTCTTGTTTTTACCCTGGTAAGCTCTTTTGCTAGTGTCTGAAACAACAGCACCTTTTCTGAAATTCCAGTAGTATGCATGAATAACGATTTAGGTAAGGACAGAATGACACAAATTTAGCAGGAATTTACAGCATATGAAAGAAATATAAATTTTCTTCATGCTTTACTCTTTACAATTCATATAAGATAATCCTACTGCCATACCTGGTAAAGTCAACGAAGTTAAGCTAAAAAGTGGTCACTCTCTGCGCATACATGATTCGACCCTATCATTACGAAGACAGGAAGACGCAAAAAAACGTGATGAGGAATACTTCTTGGTCAACTATCAGGAAATAAGTCTAAAATTAATGGACCATTTTATTTGTCCATCGCAATCTCATTATCTGATAATAAATGCCGCCGATATAAAGAACAAAAAGGATAGTTAATGCAGCCGTTACAACCGTAGATTCTTGACTTTCTGCAAAAGGTTTAGAAGCGGGCACTCGGGTAAGTGTTTCAACAACAGCCGGAATCAGGGACAGAAATAACGTCGTAGACATGGCAATAGTTTGTATGTAAACGCTCCTTGTTCCGAATAAGCGCTTCGCATATATCGCCAAAGGCAATAAAATCAAAACCAGTATCCCGATAAAATGCCCTCCAGTTGGCACTCCCATTCTCATAATCGGAAAAGAGGAAACACAGGCTACTACGGTGAAAGCAATATATAACTTGCCGATCTTACTGCCAGGCAAGATTCGCCCATCCTGTAACAGGGCATAAAAGGCCAACAATACAGCGATAATACTAATGGCTGTATGAAAAATTCCTACGTTCGAAAGTTGATTCATCATAAAGAATACATTAAATAGTTCAATAGGTGAAGCATGCACCAAGTGAAACTCCATACTATTATTTTTATAGCAAAATACGCTCGGTTTCAGCGATAAACCAATGTATAAATCGGTTAAAAAAAAGTATAAATGAATACAGCAGTTCAAAGAGCATTTTTCAGGTACTTTTGGCTTTCCATTGAATCTTTACAATGCAAAACGCAATCAATATATATAGTATTAACTGAACGAGCTGTAATAAGAGATAATCCGATATATCTCCCAATTGTCCATTTTCTATCAATAAAATCCTCAGTCCATTCACGAAAGGCATAAAGGGAAATAAAGAACTAAAGAGGATCGATTCCCATCCACCCTGATCAAGTGGCCAGCTAAAGCCCGAAGCAATATAAATGGGCATCGATAATACCATTAGGAACTGCAAAGATCTCAGTTGGCTTTTAAATAATAGGCCCGCTATCATACCGATAAAGCTGTTACTTACAATAAATAATAGCGAAACCATCAGGAGCGGGTAAATCCGTAGCGGTAACGTTTGTTTAAAAAGCACAAAATAAAGACCGTAAATAAACAGGATAATTCCTCCAAGTAGCCAGTAAAGCGTGAGTTTTCCAAACATCATCGGGATTACCGAGGTTCTTCTCGGAATGGAGTGCTGGTGGGTATTCATTTCCCTTTCGGCTGCAAAGCTCAGCGCCAGTACTACCATTACTACCGATTGAAGAATAATAGCCAAATAAGACGGCCATATAAAAAGAAAATAATTGGAACTAGGGTTAAAAAGCCTAAATGTATTTAAGTGCACCGCTTCCACCTTTCTGCCAGAGGCTACTGTTTTCATCACGCTGAAAGTTCCTATAGCAGTTGCCAATGCTCTGTAAGCATAATTTGCTGGTAATATATTGGCATTATTAATATACGTATTTACTTCCGGAGGATAGCCCCGCAATAGGTCCCGTTCAAAATCAACGGGTATAATAACCACTGCGTACGCTTTTTGGGCCATCAATACTTCGTGCAGGTTTAAAGGCTCATATTTTATTTCATTGATCGACAAAGCCTCCACTTCTGATAGTAAATCTACCAGTTCATCACTCATGGGCGACTGGTCTTTGTTCACCACCACGAGCGGGAGTCCTGTTACTTTTCCCTTTTGGTAGACGGCACCAAACAGTGCACCATATAATATGGGGCCACCCAAATAAAGTACTTTCATGATCGGATTCTTCCAAAACAAGCGCATTTCGCGTTTAAACCAAAAAACAAAATCGTGTATCATGCCCTGCTGATTAAACGGTGTGTCGCTCGACCTTTATTAATTTTAACATGCAACAAAACAATACCAGCGCCCCAGAAAACTAAAATCAATATCAGTTGATGCATAAATTGCGGTGCAATATCCTGCCATGAAGCCTCTTGAAATAAGATCATACGTAAGGCTTTTAGAAAAGGTGTGAGTGGAATAATCTGCGCAAACATTTCTAAAAAAGCAGGCATCTGATCGGCTGGCCAAGTAAAGCCCGATATGGTAAAAGCGGGTGATGCAATAGACATTAACAACTGCGAGGCCTTGAGCGACATGGGATAAATGATACTATAAAAAACACCCAAGAAACAGGTGCCCAAAACCATGAGAAGTTGACTTAAAAGAAAAAGACCTGGATAACGTGGCAAAGGTATCCGAAAATATCCACTCAACAGAAAATACACACCCATCGTAATAAAAGACAAAAGCACATAAGGAATAATCTTTACCAGAATAAGCATAAATGCTGATTGACTATACTTTAGTAAGCCTTCCAAGTTAAAATATTGCTGCTCCACCTCCCGCGAAAAACTTACAGCCAGTGCCAAAAGCAAAAGCTGTTGGAGAACAGAAAAAATCAACCCGGGCCAGAGAAAATACAAGTAATTCCCACTTGAATTATATTGGTAAAACACATTATGCCTAATAGTTTCCTGCTTTAAAATACCGCCATTTAATGTAGCAATACATTGGCTTACAGCTCCGCCTACCGCCCCTGAAGTCAGCGTATTAGCCATATTTAGATAACAATTTACTTCCGGCCTAAGCTGATGCAATAAATTTGCCTCAAACCGATGTGGAATAACCACCACGGCCACCGCCCTATAATCCAATAGATGCTGATGCAAATCAACCATTTCATGTTTTACAACCACCACCTTCAACACCGGACTATCTTCCAGCATATCGCTCAGTCGACCACTCCAAGGACTTCCATCCAGATCTACCAAGATAATAGGCTGATCATTTATCCTTCCTTTTTTATATACAAAACCTAGCACCAGTGCCAATAGTAATGGCAGACAAAGAAAAGCAAACACAAACACCTTATTCGACCAGAAATAATCAAACTCACGTTTTATCAGATAAATCAAATGCTGCATCCTGCTTATTTATTTAGTGGGAAACGGTTTCAATCTAATCGTGGCATTGTAGAATAGTTCTTCTGCTATGTCAATACTTTTCGGTTTAATTTTGATTTCGTATATAGCGTCATCCATTTCATAATCAGGGTAGGCCGTGGTAATATCCGCATAGCGGGGCATCTGTTTGATTGTCAAGATCGTTCCATCCACGGTCTGTTGCCTATAAGGCACCTCTATTTGGAGGTCTTGCCCCTTCTGAAATGCCCCTATTTTACTTTCAGGAATCGTGAACCTAAACCAGGTACTATTGGAGATATAACCACTAAAAACAGGGTGTCCCGCTGCTGCCAATTCACCTTCCCTCAAAACAATCGTTTCTACCGTCATATAATTGGTAGCAATAATATACCTTTCCGAATAAGCTATTTCCGCTTCCTTTACCAATCCCTCAGCCTGTTCACGCTGTCCTACAGTAGCTAGGATTGTTTCGTGGCGTGTCCCTTTTTCTGCCTCCTGCAATTCCGCAGTCACGGCGTCCAATTGCGCCTTGGCTCCCTGATACTTCGCGTACGTTTCATCAAAAGCCTGTGGCGACATCAGGCTATCTTTAAAGATTGCGAAAGCTCTATTAAATGATTTCTGAGCCAATGCAAACTGTTCATTGACACCGGTATATTTCGCACGCAATTGCTTCAGCTGGTTTTGGGTAAAACCATTATCGGCCATTTCCTGTTGTGCTGAAGCAGCCTTAAAGGCACCTAAAGCCTGCGCCATTTTAGCGTTCACCTCCGGTATGTCCAGTATGGCTAATGTGTCTCCCGGTTTTACTGCCTGCCCCTCGTCCACATACAGTTTAAGAATGCGTCCAGTAACCTTCGGTGCAAACGTCACCGTCTCACGTTTTATCTTCCCTATAAAAGCTTTCGGTTCCTTCGCTTGGCAGGCCGTTAACAAGCATAATCCCAGTCCTATAAAAATCAAATTATTCATCTTCATTTTGTTTATTATTGAATCTCCTCCAAGCGCATATCGCCCGTTGCCAACCTCAATGCAACTGCAGCTCTCCGTTGATCGTAGATGGCCTGTACATATCCAAGAGAAGCTTTTTGATAATCTTCTTCCGCATCCACCAGCTGAGAAGAACGAATAAGTCCCACACGGTATTCACCCGTTGCTTGTTTTAAGGCATTACTGGTCATTTCCTTTTCTTTACGCTTCAGATTTATTTGCGCTAAGGCTACTTTATAATCCGTATAACACTTGGTAAGATTTAATTCCAATTTTTCCGTCAATTCACTTTTTTCATTCTTGATTTTTTGCCACTCCAAAGTTGCTTTTTCTACTTCGCGCCGACCTGTGTTCCCATCAAACAGATCCCATTTCAATCCTATGCCCACGTTAAAAAGAGGAAAGACATGTAGATTGGGTAAATCCGAAGAAAGTTTATTTCCTCCGGGAAGTACCGGTTCGCTACTTCGAAGATGCCCAGCAAGTAAACCAACATAACTCAAAGAAGTAGCTGCCTGAATTTTGGGAACAAACCATGTATTCTCTGCTTTGATTTTGTGTTGTGCTGCCTGCGAAAGAGCCAAAAGGGCCTTGAGTTCCGATCGATTTTCAATTCCATTTCCACTCGTTTGTATCAGCATCGGTATGAGGTTATTTGCAATTAAATTCAGCCTTTCTTTTTCAATATCGGTCAATAAATGTAGCTGTTCAATCACCAATTCTTTCTTCCCTTCATAATCTGCCAGCGCAGCGGCGAGTTGCGCCTGCGCTATTTCTATTTTCTGATGTTCATATTTCGTGATCAAACCATATTCCAGTGCCTTATCCGCTATCCTTTTATTTTCAGCCAATCTCTTGGCACTTTCATCAAGTACCCTCTTGGCTTGGTCTAATAATGCAAAATGATCGTACACAGCCATTATCTGTCCTATAATTTCCTGCCTATCCTTTTCCATGATTACGGTTTGCGCTTGCACCTTTTCATTCAGTGCCTTTTTGAGTTGCGGCACTTTCCCGCCTGAATACAACAAAACGGATGCGCCAACACCAGCATTCAACAGATTGGCTGTACTGGTATATCGATTATATCCTTCCTGTATATCAATATTTAGATGCGGAATGGAAATTTCGGGGCTTGTTATTTTAAAAGAAGAAAGTAAAAAAGCGTTCTTAGCGCTTGCCTCTATACGTGGCAAATAGGCCTCTTTCAACTGTTTCATTTCTACCTGTGTGTGCGCTACGTCCAATTTGCTGTTAGCCAAGCCATAGTCCTTCCGTAAAGCATCCTCCACAATCTCTTTCAAGGTGGGTGCTGGCATTTGCGCAACGCCCTCTTTTGCCAATAGCAAGAAGCAAAAAATAAACATGCCTGCAAAGTTTTTGAAATAAAGCATCCGGAGGCACTTAATGATAATAATCATGGACAAACGGTTTTTACCAAAAGTAAAGTTGCTGGGGAATGAATAAAATTGCTACAACATGATAAAAGTTGTACATCTTATGCTAATTATTCCCTTTATCATTCGTGCCGATAACGACTCGTTTTTTAGATGAAAACATACTAGAATTAGCCGCATATGACTATGCCCGATGCCCGTTTATTGCATTAGGTTTGCCTAAATAATTATACGCATCATGAAAAATTTTAAAGATAAAATCGTTGTTATTACTGGAGCTGCCAGCGGCATTGGCTGGGCTCTTGCCGAGAGGTTAACCAAAGAAGGGGCCCAGCTTGTACTTTCGGACTTAAATGAACAAGCCTTAGTAGAAAAGGCAAAAATACTATCAGCCATCGCCATCCCCGCCAATGTGGGCGTCGAAGCAGATATCAAATATCTGGTAGACCAAACCATTCTACATTATGGTCGGATAGACCTCTTTGTTTCCAATGCCGGTATTGCCTATCCCGCAGGGATCGATATTGCCATCGATAAATGGAAGCAAATTTACGATATCAATGTGCTTTCACAGGTGTATGCAGCGAAATATGTTTTACCCATCATGCTGGCACAAGGTAGTGGATACCTTTTAAATACCGCTTCTGCGGCAGGTCTTCTCACTGAATTTAATTCAGCGCCTTATACCGTTACCAAACACGCATCGGTAGCCTTATCCGAATGGCTTGCACTGAATTATAAAAACAAGGGAATTCAGGTAAGTGTATTATGCCCTGCTGCTGTCAAAACGCCGATGATTGCCAATAGTCCGAGTCTAGAAAAGTACGCCATTGAAGTAGAAGAAGTAATTGATAAAGTAATAGAAGCATTAGCAGAAAATCGCTTCATGATATCAACACACGCCTATATTGACCAATTATTTCGTCTAAAGGGAAACAACTACGAAGAATATCTCCAAACCATGGAAAAGTATAGGAAGGAAACGGAGGAATTAGATCAGCATAGGCAATCGTAATATTGAATCACCATGCGAGAACAAAAACTAATAAACCGAATGATCTCTATCTTGCAGCATAAGATGCAAAAAGATTATGCCGGAACACACGTAAAACGCGACGCACACCCAAAAGATCTGGGTCTTGCAAAAGCGGTATTTAAAATTGAAGAGAATATTCCGTCAGAAGCTGCGCACGGGATTTTCAGCAAACCACTCACCTATCATTGCCTTATAAGGTTATCTAACTCCAGTGGTAAAATCCAATCAGATAAGGAAAAAGATTTTCGCGGATTTGCCATTAAAATTGTGGATGTAAAAGGCGAACGATTTACTGGCAAAGAAGAGCAGACACAAGACTTCATTCTCATGAGTTACCCCATTATGCCGCTTGGAACCGTCAAATTATTTCATGATGCCGTGTTTTATTCCATTAAAATCCATCCCTTGGCCTTTGTGCTAAAACTGCTGTTAAGCGGTAAAAAAAAGGTTCTCCGCCAGTTTAAGGACGGTAAAAAAAATCATACCAGCTCTTTCGACATGCAATATTGGAGCACCACTCCCTATCAATTAGGAGATACTTTCGTAAAATATAGCATTGTTCCCACCTCTCTATATAAAAGCAGTTTACCCATACCACTTTCAGACAATTACCTTTCGGCAAATAATGCACTCCATCTCAAAAAACAGGAAGCGTCTTTTGATTTTCTGATTCAGTTTTTCAAGGACGAGGTATCTACACCAATAGAAGATGCCGGTATAGAATGGGAAGAAAAAGCATCACCCTTCGTAAAAGTTGCCACTATCCTCATTCCTAAACAAAATATGATAACTGAAGAAAGAAAAGAATTGGTTGAAGTACTATCCTTTTCCCCAGCCAATTCGCTCTTAGCACACCAACCTCTCGGTCCAATTAACAGGGCTCGGGTCATCATATACGATCAACTATCTGCCTTCAGACATCAAATGAATAATCAACAAACAGTTGAACCCACTCTCCATTCGTATCACAAACTCATTTAACATCATGTTCTAAAAAGTTCAGATCATTATGTTCTCTTATCCATTCATTTCAAAATCATATTTGAAACAAAAAAGCGCCATTTTATACCTTTATTTCTAAAAGAATCTATTTTTTTATTATTTTAACAGTATGGATATATAAAAACAGACAGCTAATAGCATGATTTGTTCATTATATTTCGTCACGGAAACAAATTATAGGTAGATTTACCTAGGTATACTATTAATTGTTGCACATATTGATCAATCTAGCATTTTTACGACAGCGTTTCCCAGAAGGAGAAGTTATTGAACCAACAAAAAACACTCTTATCTGTCATATACACAAGAAAGTGGAGTATATACATTGGCTCATAGAGGGTAGTGTACGCTTTTTTGTAGCGCTTAAAGAAGGTGATCCAGAGGTGGAAGTATGCCACTTTGAAGGACAGTTATTACCCATTGGATGGAACGGCCTGAATCCTCCAGGAAGACATACGAAGAACGTACTAGTGGCTTCTGAGAAAGCTGTTTTTTTCCGGGTAGCTCTTCCCCGACATCGTGCTTTTCTGAATACAATCACGGATGTTGAATTACACACCCATGTCTGTAAAAAACAGTTTTTGCTACTTAAACAAGCTGTATTTAATCAAAAAATCAGTCTACCGTCTACCCACCACCCCGAACCGCCAGAATATGATCACATTTACGACTCTATCATCCAACAACCCACCGCGGTTATTGAACTTTTGAAGAAATCGCCCTTCTTCGAATTTTTTGATGACACTGAACTCATGCTGTTAGCAGAACATGCCGTCAGACGAGAGTATCGAGCGAATGATGTTGTTTTTCCTCAAGATGAACTCTCCGATGGTCTTTATATTTTAATAGATGGAAATATTCGCATACAACGTATTGAAGGACCGCAGGCCCTCAGTCAGTGGCCAATATCCGGTCAGGGTTTCCTTTTCGGTTGGCCTAGCATTATCGAAGAAAAAGAGATTTGCGCTGCTGAAGCCACGAGAAGATCATCAGCCTACTTTATCTCAAAGGAATATCTCCAATCACTGTTTAAACAAAACGATAGCTTTGCTCTGCGATTTTTCACCCGATTAAACTGGCTCGTTGACAATCACATCAATGCCGCATTTATCCGTCAGTTAAGTTTTTACTTTAATGCCAACCAACTAACCATACAATACCTGATCGAAAACTACCAGACACAGATCAAAGCTTCCTCCAAACTTCACCAGATTCCGCACTTGCTCAACCATCGTACCACCAAGTATTTGGCTTTCGATATCTTATATCAGTTAAAGGAAGATGGCACCTCCCGTGAGCGGCGGATTGCCTCTATCTGCCTAGATTTGCTCCGCACAGAAAAGCAGGAAATGGAGTTTCTGCAGCAGTTGCAAACCATTTACGAGGTGGTTACCGAAACAGATCAGCACCGAGATGCAGCTGACATCCGCAAAGCCTGCGCGCGCGCAGTAAGGCAGCTTTGTACTCTATTTACTTATGATATTGAAGGTTGGCATCATTTGCCCGAACAACCTGGACATATTTTTATTTATAATCATTTACTCAATCACCCTTACTATACACTGAACAACAATTTTCAAATCACGCTCGAGTCACATTTCATCAGTACTATGATTCTCGATGTTAAATACGGCGATCCCGGTATTCGTACTGTTCGAATAGGTAAGGCGAAGGAATTTGCACATCAGGAATATTATGAAAAGCTTGGCTATATCAATGTGTTTACCAAAGAGTCGGACACCATTCACCCAGAGGAACGCAATGCTGTACGAGATCAGTTTTTCGATACCGCAAAAGACTATCTGCATAAAGGATACAACATCATCATCAGTCCAGAAGGAACCTCTTACCGTACAGAAGACGATATACCCGGCGAGTTTAAGTCGGGCGCCTTTCGTCTAGCACTGGAAGCCAATCCCGAACCCATGATTGTGCCCATCGTGATGCTTTATTTCGATAAGCGGCTACACGACGCAAAAAAATATTGCGAGATCTTAAAACCTTTCCGTGTGAGTGAGCATCCTTTATTTGAAAAGGGCGAAACAATCCAAACATTTGTAAAAAAATACCAGTTAGCCTTCAAACAACAATTAGAGCGTGCCAAGATCAAGCTTGGAGTCAATTGGCCATCCAAGCCTATTTAATGTGAACGTCAAAAAAGAATTTATATGGAAGCAAATCTTATACAAGAACAGTGGGATGAAGAGATTTCCTTGATTAAACAGCGAATTGTTAAGCTAAGTAACAGACAGGACCTCATCGCTTTTTATGGAAGTTCCTCCATCAGGTTATGGACAAGCATGCAGGAAGACCTTTACCCTTTGAATAGTCTGAACCTGGGTTTTGGTGGCTCTACCTATAAAGATTGTTTGTACTATTTTTCTGAAGTATTTGACTCCCTATCCCCCCGTACCATCATTTTATACGGTGGAGATAATGATATCGCCAACGGCGAAACACCGATGGCTATCCAAAGATACTTTCAGGCAATCGTTGAAAAAATCCAACAAAAATATCCAACAAAAGCATTGGCGGTAATGAGCATTAAGCCTAGCCCATCCAGAGCTGGCTATCTCGATCAGATAGCGCAAACTAACAAGCTATTACGGCACTATATCCAAACAGTAGGTGGAACATACATTGATATTTATTCCGCTATGCTCGATGAAAACCTCCAGCCCAAAGCGGAGTTGTTTCTAGAAGATGCACTCCATCTAAATGCTTTGGGGTATAAGTTATGGACGACTGTCTTAAAAAAGCATTTAATGTAATATCTTTTCTGATATTTTTGACTCAAAGCATTAAATCAGGTTTGTGGCTCATTGTGATCATAATAAGCAAATTTATTCGATTATCCTGTTTCATTTTCACACATTTGCATATGGCAATTACTTATTTAATTTAAATGGAAAAACATGGAATATAGATTTTTAGGAGCATCGGGCCTGCAAGTACCAGTGCTTAGCTTTGGAACAGCCACATTTGGCGGGGGAAATGAATTTTTTAAAGCTTGGGGCAGCACACAGGCAACGGAAGCCAGTCGGCTCATTGACATCTGTCTGGAAGGGGGCGTAAACCTATTCGATACCGCTGACATCTATTCGGATGGTTTAGCCGAAGAAGTACTGGGTAAAGCCATTGCCGGTAAGCAACGCGACAAGCTGTTACTCAGCACCAAAGCGACTTTTCCTTTCGGTGAACCACCCAATAACCAGGGCTCTTCTCGTTTTCATCTTACAAGGCAAATAGAGGGAAGTCTCAAACGTTTAGGTACGGATTATATTGACATTTATCATATGCACGGTTTCGATGGCAATACGCCAATAGAAGAAACCCTACGCACGCTAGATGATCTGGTGAGTAGTGGCAAGGTGCGTTACCTGGCTGCCTCCAATTTTTCAGGTTGGCATCTTATGAAATCACTTGGGATATCCGAAAAATATGGATGGAACCGCTATATTGCCCATCAGGTGTATTATTCACTGGCCAATCGGGAATACGAATGGGAACTGATGCCGTTGGGTCTGGATCAGCAGGTAGGAGCCTTCGTATGGTCGCCCTTATCCGCGGGTCGTCTTGGTGGCAAGTATGGCCGAAACAAACCCATCCCACCAGAAAGCCGTGTAGCACAAGGCGGTAGCCCTGTACCGGAAATGGTGGTGAACGAAGACGTTTTTTATAATACCATTGACGCGTTGCAGGAAATAGCGGAAGAAACCGAAAAAACCCTAGCACAAGTAGCACTCAACTGGTTATCGAAAAGACCTACTGTTTCGAGTATTATCATTGGCGCGCGCAACGAGGAACAGCTTCAACAGAACCTGAATTCAATCGGATGGAACTTAAGTGCAGATCAAATAAAAAAACTTGATGCAGCTAGCGAAGTGCCTCCCATTTATCCCTACTGGCATCAGTGGCAAAACAAAAGCTTGAATCCGACGCCCAATTTCTACTAGTAATCCATCTATCACCAGGCACTCCACCCCTAGTAACTCAAGTGTCTGGTTATTTTCTTCCTCCCATATATAGATTCTTTTAAAAAGCTTAACAATAAATTAACACCAACAATATACAAACATCGTGTACTAACTATAATTTCGTAGCTTAGTTTAAAATACAGTCAATCCTTAAAAAATGATACGTATACCAGCTTTTATAGCATCTCTTCTTTTGCTTAGCCAAACGCTTTGCGCCCAAGAGTCAAAACCCTTAGATCGGCCAAAACTGGTGGTGGGACTGATGGTTGACCAAATGCGGTGGGATTATCTTTACCGTTACTATGATCGCTATCAGGAAGGCGGTTTCAAACGCCTTCTTCATGAAGGTTTTAGCAACGAAAACACCTATATAGATCACCTTCCAACCGTTACCGCTATTGGCCATAGCTGTGTATATACCGGCAGCGTTCCTGCCATCACCGGCATCACCGGCAATGATTTCATCATCAGGCAAAGCGGCGAAAGTATGTACTGCGCCGAAGATAGCACCGTTCAGGGGGTTGGCACTTCAGGTAAAGGCGGACAAATGTCACCCAGAAACCTGCTGGCGTCTACCGTCACAGACGAGCTCAAACTGGCCACTAACTTCCGTAGCAAAGTCATCGGGATTGCTTTCAAAGACCGCTCCAGCATCATGCCTGCCGGACATTTTGCTGATGCAGCTTATTGGTTTGACAATCAAGCGAATTGGATTACAAGTAGCTTTTACATGAAAGACCTGCCAGCATGGGTAAAGAAATTCAACAGTGAAAAACGAACCACCAACTATCTAAAAGACGGCTGGAACACCCTGTACCCAGCAAATACCTATGTGCAAAGCAGTCCGGACGACAACCCTTATGAGGGACCCATGAAGGGCACTACGCGTCCAATCCTTCCTATCAGTGCGGAAATCTTGCAGCAAAATGGCGCACGTATTATTTACAGTACTCCATTTGGCAACACCTTCACCTTAGATTTTGCCAAAGAAGCCATCAATCAAGAACAGCTGGGTCACAATCCTGCAGCGGTTACCGACTTTCTGGCCATCAGTTTATCTTCTACAGATGCCATTGGCCACCAATACGGCGTAAATGCCCTCGAAGTAGAAGACATGTACCTCCGTTTAGATCAAGATTTAGCTAATTTCTTCACTTTTTTAGATGAAAAAATCGGAGCGGGCAAGTATACTCTATTCTTAACGGCAGACCATGGCGCTTCTCATAATAATCCCTTTTATATCGACCATAAAGGTAGTGGCGGATACATCAACAATGAATCACTACAAAACTTAAACCAAGAGTTAGTAGCCAAATTCGGCACAGACAAAATTATTCGAGGTTTTGACAACGATCAGGTACATTTAAATCATACGCTCATTGCAGAGCAGCAGCTCAACGAAGAAAGTATCCGTTCCTTCCTCGTAGATTATCTACGGAAAGTTCCCGGGATTGCTTTTGCTATAGATATGGATCAGATTGGAAGCAGTGCCGTGCCGCAGCGCATCCGCGAACGACTGATGAACAGTTACAACTACAAGCGCAGCGGTGTCATACAAATCATCTTCGATCCGCAATGGAAAACAGGTTCGCCCACACAAACCGGCACGGGACACAGTGCGTGGAACCCTTATGATGCACACATTCCTTTGTTATGGATGGGCTGGGGTATCCCGCAGGGCAGCAGCAATGAAGTGGTCAGTATGTGTGACATTGCCCCCACCATAGCGGCTATGTTGCATATACAAGAACCTAATGGAAACGTGGGCAAACCCATTATTTTCCTTAAAAAATAATTCCGATATTATAGAAAACCACTACCCAACACCTATCGGGTAGTGGTTTCGAAAAGAACGATTTTTCCAAATAAATGGGTTATGGCGCTTCAATGTCTAAAGGTAATAACACCGGAGCATGTGTATTCTTAATAAATAAAAGAGCATCAAACAAAGATATTAAATCGGTCGTATCATAACTTGATTTACCACTATCCATCCCGTATCCAACAAAACGCAATGGTCTTTTTACTCCTGTTTTGTTAAATTCCTTCATTTCCAGCCAACCGTTAACTAAAATTTTTTCTTGCAAATAAGCCTCCCAAGAACCTTTTATGGGTTCTTCCAACGGAACAGGTAGCATTACATTCCTACGGGTAGGCATCCGTTCAGTTGTGCCATTATGATGGCCCCTTGCTGTGACTGTTCCCAAGGCGTAATACTGGTTTGGAAACAGCCTCAATAGGTAGGCACCCGTACCTCCTACTGCATCGCTATAAATACCCTTTTTAGCGATATGTGCATTATGCGCCCAAATAATCATTTTGTCGTTCCTGCCACTTAACAGCTGCGCCGCATTATGCGCCATGATACTATCCCGTGCTTTCTCAGACACTAATCGGTAAAATGGCTCAAAACCTTGTTTCAAATTCATCAGCAACAAACGACAGGAATGCATATCAACCTCCGAAAGCATTGCTGTGGGCAATACTTTCTCCAGAGAGTCTGCAATGGCATACCCTCTGTTACTTCCTCTTCTAACGGTTTCTATTTCTACAGCCTCTCCCTCCCACATACGGTCTTGTTTTTCGGCCGCCTCAACCAATTTCTGCACAGCATCATTCAAAGGTGAATGCTGCAGCAAACTTTCCAGAATCTGTACATCAGACGATAGATAAGGATAGTCCAGCCCTGCAATGGTAACTTGATGCTCGTGACTTCTATTATACGTTTTTACCCATTCTAACAGAGCGAGCGTTTCTTCATTCTGCCAAATCCGCAACATGTGTGCCCTCATCAGATCGGGAATAGGAATATCGTCTTTTAACCGACCATTCATTAGCCAGGTATCCGCCAGATCATTCTCAAAAGCAATGTAGTTAAAGCCAAAATCCTCCACTAATATGCGCGTTATCCAATAGCGAACAGTATAAAACTCGGCCGTACCGTGTGTTCCTTCACCCAAACCGATAATCCTCTTTGTTGCCATCGCTTTTAACAGCGGCTGCGTGGTAGTCTTGAATGATGCAAAATCCGACAGCGAAAGGGTATCAACCTTTTCTATAGGTTGTGCCCTGGAAACCAGCGTCAAGAAAATTGCGATCAAAAAAATCAGGTTTCTATTCATATTTTTCATTTTTTTAACAAAACTATCCAGCCCGTACCGCTGTATCAATTCTGCACGATAAAATGCCATTTTCGGCATCTAAAAACCCTACCCACCCACGTTCGTCGTAAAAAAACAGCTATTTGTCGTGCTTTCATTGCGAATACATTCCTTTAATCCGATTTTTGCGGTATGAAGAAAGACGGAGATCGTTTTTTATCTTATCCCTTGGTATTAGAAGGACTGGTTTGGTTATTCTATGTCGCTATGTATAAATATTCGTACTTTCTCGAACAAGGTCATTTTCCTCCAACACAAGAACTCTATTTTCCACATACCATCGTATGCATATATGCATTATGCTCTTCTTTATACCTTATTTTTTACTATCGCTACCTTGTGCCCAGTTGCTTATCCAAAAGACGATACCTTTGGTTATTGGGTCTTACCTTTATGTATATCGTTATTATCGGCACACTGAATAACCACCTGATTGCATTTGGTTTCGCCTCTATGACTTCCATGCCAGAGCAGGCATTTTTTGCTACACTGCAGTATGGTCCGCTAGACTGGAACCTCATTACTACCGACAGTATAGCTTTCCTCGCTGTAGGCTTTTCCATTTTCTCTTTCCGCAATGAAGTACTGCGTCGAAAAATGGAAACTGAGCATTTGCAATTACAATTACACCTGCTAAAGGCACAGTTACAGCCTCATTTCCTTTTCAATGCCCTTCATGGATTACATGCTATAAGCTTAACCAATGCCCAAAGCACCTCCAAGTTCATTTTACTCCTGGCAGATCTGATGCAATATATCTTACATGATGCCTCGCAAGAGCAGGTCTCCTTGACCGAAGAGGTACACTTTATGCGCAACTACTTTGAGTTTGAACGTCTACGTTTTCCTAAAACCGATATCGCGCTTCAAGCAGATATATTCCAAACATCCGCTACCTTACCACCTCTCTTATTTCTACCGCTGATGGAGAACAGCTTTAAGCATGGTAAGCAAACGGCTATTGATCAAAGCTATGTACATGCCGAGCTACAGATAGAGAGGGGCTGGCTCATCTTCCGGATAGAAAATGAACGGATGCCCCCAAACCATTTTACCGCCTACCAGAAAACATCCGGTATAGGCCTTAACAACCTTGAAAAGCGTTTGGAACGGTATTATCCAGACCGCTATCAGCTGCTTATCCAAAAAACAGAAAATACGTATATTGCCAAATTGAAAATTAAGTTATGATGAACTGTGTGATATTGGACGATGAGCCCCTAGCCTTACAGGTGCTCGAACATTATATCGGTCAAACTCCTTTGCTCCATTTAGCGGCAAGCTTCCGCAATGCGATCGAAGCATATGAATATCTGCGCAAACATCCTGTAGATGTACTCTTTCTGGATATCGAGATGCCTTTGGTCAATGGCGTTCATTTTCTAAAATCCTTAAGCGAAGTACCAAAAACCATTTTCACCACCGCGTATAAACATTATGCTTTTGACGGGTTTGAGTTGGATGTGGTCGATTACCTGCTCAAACCATTTTCCTACCAACGTTTTATCCGTGCCGTTGATAAGCTTAAAAGCCCGCCCGCCGAAGCTACCTATGATCCCGTATTCATAAGAGTCAATAAAAGCCGCATTCCCGTTAATCAGTACGATGTTTTATACATAGAATCTGCAAAAGATTATATCCATATTATAAGTCTGCACGAGCAACATCAGGTGTATCATACGTTAAAGTCCTTTTCAGCTAAATTGGATCAGGCATTGTTTCTGCAGATACACCGTTCCTTTCTGATCAACAAACAGCATGTTAAGAGCGTACAACCTACACAAATTACACTCACTAATGATTTTATTATTCCTATTGGTAAGTCTTATCAAAAGCACGTGCGGAAAGCTATTTTTCATAAAACAGTATAGCTGATTATCCTTCACCCGTTTTATTCATCTTCCGGCAGAAGTAACTTTTTCGCATTTTCATAGCGGATCTTATCCTTCTCATTTGTTGTCAAATCCAAACTTTCCAAAGCTTCTGCGGCTTTAGACAGTGAAAATTGAGGAAAATCTGAACCAAGAATTACATGATCAATTCCCACATTACGGAGTGTCCATATAAACTCCTTCTCCAAAGGAGAATCAGCCATAAGCGTTACAGTAGCCGATATATCAAAATAAATATTATCACTCAACAATCCATCGGCAGTGCGCGCTAAGGGAAGTATATTCCAAAACCTAAAATTTAGCCCTCCGATATGGGCAAAGATGTCTCTTCCAGTTCCCATTATTGTCTGATTATAAATATAGTGGAATTATGCCAAAAAACGTATGTCAGGCCTGATGAGGATGTGAAATTCTCTATATACCATAATCTATTTTCTTTACTGCGCGGATCGCTTATTTTTGTATGGTAAATCTAAAGCGTATGTTAGAAAATTTCCCCTTTTATCTCGGGCTGGTAGTAATCATCTTACTTCTCGTCATGCTCGCCAAACGCCTTCAGGTAGCTTATCCTGTATTATTGGTTGTAGCTGGATTGCTCATTAGCTTTGTGCCCGGGCTGCCACAGCTTCACATCGATCCCGAGCTGATTTTCATCATCTTTCTACCCCCACTCCTATTTGATGCCGCCTGGGCTATATCCTGGAAAGAATTATGGCGCTGGCGACGAGTGATCAGTAGCTTCGCCTTTCCTGTTGTGTTCCTATCTGCGCTCGCGGTGGCTCTCGTAGCGAATCATTTCATTCCTGGCTTTTCTTTGGCACTGGGCTTTGTGCTGGGTGGTATTGTATCGCCACCCGATGCCGTAAGTGCAGGTGCCATTTTGAAATTTGTAAAAGTACCAAAGCGTATGTCTTCCATTTTGGAGGGCGAAAGCCTGCTGAACGATGCCTCTTCCCTTATCATCTTTCGCTTCTCACTCATTGCTGTAGCAACAGGACAATTTATCTGGCAGGAAGCAGCACTCAGTTTTTGCTGGATGGTGCTGGGCGGAGTTGGCATCGGCCTCCTGGTAGCTTTCCTATTCATGAAGACACATAAGTTATTTCCAACAGAACCACAAATGGACATTGTGTTAACCATCGTGGCGCCTTATGTGATGTATATCGCTGCCGAAGAGATGTACAGTTCTGGCGTATTGGCAGTTGTGAGTGGAGGTCTGCTCCTCTCCAATAAGCGGCATTTATTTCTCAACAGTAGTTCCCGCATCCGCAGCGCCAGCGTTTGGGAAAGCCTTACCTTTGTCATGAACGGATTGGTTTTTATGTTCATCGGTTTGGAGCTTCCCGATATTACAAACAGTCTTGGCAATATCAGCCTTTCCGAAGCCATAGGATATGGCCTGCTCATTACGGCTGTACTCATCATCGGGCGCATGATTGCGACTTATGGTGCCGTTGTAATCACGCTCATTGCACGCAACTTCATCACCGTTGCCGATGGCAGTCCCGGTTTCAGAGTGCCCCTTATCATGGGTTGGGCGGGCATGCGTGGCGTGGTATCCCTTGCCGCAGCCCTGTCTATACCAGTAGAAATGGATAGCGGCACAGCATTCCCACAACGTAGCCTCATTCTTTTCATCACCTTCATTGTCATTCTGGTAACACTGTTGATGCAGGGACTTACCCTTCCCTATCTCATCCGAAAAATAAAACTTCCCCATTATACCGATCTTCTGCCCGAGGAAGAAACCGATAGACATATCCGACAACAATTCGCTGCACTCGCTCTGGAACATCTCCGCAATACCTATGGTGCTGCATGGGATTCGGATCCCGTATTTGAGTATATGGCTCGGAAATGGGAACGCCTAAGCGGATCGGAACAGGACTTTGAGTGGCAGCAGTCTCATGGTAAAATTCATCAGGAAATTATCCACCAGCAGCGCCGGTGGCTCCTGTCCCATAATCACGAGCATAGCAATGTAGATGAAGATATCGTAAGACGCCACCTACATTACCTGGATATAGAAGAAGAGAAGATAAAAGCGGCAGCATACCGATAAATTTTCAATGGGCATATTAAAACCGGTTATTTTTCCTATTTTAGACATAACAATTTGCTTTTGAGCCCCTTGTAGGCATTTCATAAAACAGTTATGATCGTAAGAAAAACGCTAAACCTTAAACGCATCTACGAATTTGGAGGTCACCATTTAAGCTGGCTTACCGGATGGATGACACTGGTTACCGCATTATACCACTTTACTCATTGGAAATGGATCGCCATTCCTTGGCTGCCCATGTCGGTTATCGGTACGGCTGTGGCATTTTACGTTGGTTTTAAAAATAATCAGGCCTACGACCGCCTATGGGAAGGTCGAAAAATATGGGGTGCCATCATCAATAACAGTAGAATGTTGACCACCATGGTCAAACACCTTGTAACAAGCGAAACCATAGCCGAACAAGAGTTACATCAGCTAAAAAAAAGGATCGTATATAGACATATTGCCTACCTATATACCTTAAGAGAGCAACTTTTGATGCCAACGCAGTGGGAGCACGTCAGCCTACGCTGGCGTTTTGGTTCCTTCAACCGAAGGCGGAAAAATCAACTATTAACAGTTGCCTACCAAAAAGAACTAGAAGAGATTGCTGCTAAACAATACTTGGACATTGAAGAGCAAAAATTTTATGAAGGTCTTACTAACAAAGCCACCCATCTCATTGATAAACAAACAGGGGATCTAGCGGAGCTCTATAAAAACGGCTGCATGAACATGATGCAACACATTGAAATACAACGGGTGTTAAATAATTTTTATGACGAACAAGGCAAGGCTGAACGCATTAAAAGATTTCCTTTTCCAAGACATTACGGCAGCTTTAGTGTCGTATTCGTGAGTATCTTCGTGTTTCTTTTGCCTTTTGGTATCGCAGCCGAATTTAGCAAGTTAGGAGACGACGTTATTTGGCTTTGTATCCCATTCGGAGTCGTTATCGGCTGGATTTATGTGATCATGGAAATGATTGGCGATTATTCTGAAAATCCTTTTGAAGGTCTTTATAACGATGTTCCCATGCTTTCCATCTGCAGAACTATAGAAATAGACCTATTGCAGATGCTGGGCGAAAAGGATATTCCCCAGCCGATCCAACCCAAAGGAGATATATTGATGTAGCTTACCTCATATATTTTACTTTTTAATGAAGAAGACTTTTTTGCAACCAGTGATAATTCCTGTATTTACCCAAACTCCCTCCTTTTTAAAACATTTGTATCCGCCAACCTGTTAGGGGATATGTACATAACCAAGAAACATCATGTTAGAAAAGATACAGGACCTTCCACCGCACGTGTTCGGCGTGCGGGCCGCAAATGAGGTTAGCGGGGCGGATCTGAAAAATGTTTTACTTCCAGGTTTAGAGGATTTAACATCTCGCCACGGAGAAATATACTATTTACTGGTGTTGAATACCGCCGTAAAAAATTTTACTGCCGCTGCTTGGTTTCAGGACATGCTTGCGGGAATCAAGCATTTCAGCAGATGGAAAAAGATGGCTATTGTCACCGATGAAAAGGCTGTACGTAACTTTACAGACATGGCCAGCAAAGTCATGCCCGGCGAAGCAAAAGGATTTACCCATGCAGAAGTAGGAACAGCTGTTGCCTGGTTATCGGAGCGGAATACCGAATCTGCCACTCAAAAGTTTCCCATCAAAAAACTTGCGTTGACAGCCATTGGTGTATTGCTGGCTGCAAGCCTGTTAAAAAAGGGTATTAGTCTATTCAAGCGAAAGCACCATCACTAAATTAACACATCTGCCATCTCCCTATGATTACAACGCCATATTTACCCTCACAGGACGAGGAAATGTTTTCTGCTGACGTGGACAAGAAACTCAAAGTCTGCATTACCATACCGGCCCGTAACGAAGAAAAACTCATCGAACGTACGCTAAATGCTTTATACCACCAATATCATAGCGGCGGAACGCCTATAGACAAAAATATGTACGAAGTGCTGATACTCACCAATAACTGCGAAGATCAGACGTCTTGCAAAATCCGCGACTTTGCCAAGCGACACCCCCATTTTCAGTTATATGTGGAGGATTTTACATTTCCCGAGGCAGAAGCCCACATAGGTAAGTGCAGGCGTCTGCTCATGGATGCCGCTTTGCGTCGCTTATTATCCATTAACAGAGCAGACGGGTTTATCATTTCTACCGATGCCGATACGCAAGCCGATCCCTTTTGGCTACACCATATCCTGGCGGAGTTTGAGCAAGGGTGCGATGTGGTGGGAGGACGCATTATTTCCACTTCCGAAGATCCACACACACAATACATACATGCACGTGATGAAAGGTATCGCTTATTGTGCACCAAACTCGAAGCCTTTATAGCACCCATTGCACACGACCCATGGCCCCGACATTTTCAGTGTTTTGGCCCCAGTACCGCCGTCACTTGCAGTATCTACCAAAAAGTGGGCCGCATGCCCCTGCTTCCTTTTCTGGAAGACGCTATTTTTATGCGAAACCTGATCTGTATTGACGCCAAGATAAGACATTCGCCCAAGGTGAAAGTTCATACTTCCGGAAGGTTGAACGGACGAGCTGTTTACGGCTTTTCCAAACAATTACAAGAATGGAAGGCGATGAACGAACGTGGCGATCGGGTAACAGTTGAACCGGTCGACGCCCTAAGAACAAAGATATTCGCGAAGAAAAAGCTTCATTACTATTTCCAATACAAGCAATCATCGTTTGCACAGAAACAGATCCATAGCTGTTGTAAAGGGCTATTTGTATCCGACCACCAAGTGTCTTCCCTGCTTCAAAGCAGTGTCTATTTCGGCTCCTTTTGGGAAGGCCTATTGGAAAGTATGGATATGAAGCAATGGGTCTTGACCTACCCGCTCATTCCGATAGAAGAAGCTATCAAAAATCTAGAAAAAGAATTTCATGATAAAAAAGCAGCATAGACACAAACAGTCATTGATTAAAGACACCTTTTTTAAGAAACTACGCCAGTTAGACCATGAAACAAACAGGAAATGTATCCCACCCGTAGCGGAAATCCGGTTGTTGAAAGAAAGCCACTATCTAGACATAGTACTACCGGGGGCCGCTTATGATTTTCATACAGGCAGCACCAGCGGTTTGCTAACCTTACTTCGACAATTTGGCAGAGCCAGCGGTGCCATTGGCCGTATCTTCGAGGGGCATATCAACGCAATTTTTCTCCTGCACCTCTATGCTACCGAAGAGCAACAACAGTTTTATTACCAAAAAGTGAAGCAAAACCGAGCCCTCTTAGGCGTATGGAATACCGATGATGCAACGCAAGGTATTGTGTATAAGGAAGCGGACGCGCATATTGATATCCAGGGCGCAAAAGCGTACTGTTCAGGCGCAGGTTTTGTAGATTATGCCATTATCGGCGGTAAGTGGAATAGGCAAGACAAAAGCGGCTGGCAGTTAAGTATTGTCCCCATGGAAAAAGTGCCAGAAAGCCGTATTGACCTATCTTCCTGGGAAACGCTGGGTATGCAGTCAAGCGTAAGCTTTACCATTGATTTTAGCGCCATTTCCATTCCCATCGATGCGCTCTTAGGTGGACTCGATGATTATACCAAAACTCCTTTTTTCCTCGGCGGCGCCATCCGCTTCGCTGCTGTTCATCTCGGTATGGCCGAAGCAATTATGGCCGCTACCTTACAATACCTAGCCGGTAGAGACCGCACAGATCAGGTATTTCAGCGCATGCGTTTGGGGCAAATGGAAATGGCTATCCGAACCGGCCAGTTGTGGATCAAAGATGTTGCCGGGTTATTTGATAAAACACTTAAAAATCCTCATGAGTACGGAGATAGGCTCGTATCCTATGCCCATATGAGTCGGCTCGTGATCGAAGAGATTGGTCTGAAGGTCATCGAACTCAGCAGCAAATGTATAGGGGCGCAGGGTCTCTTCTCTAAGGTAGGGATCGAACAGTTGCATCGTGATCTCGCCTTTTATCTCCGCCAGCCAGCTCCAGATGAAACTTTACAAAATGCAGCCGCTTTCATTATTGCGAGTGGACAGGAAATCATTGATATCTACGATGAGCCTATCCGCGAAGGCAATTGAACCGAGCTTATCAGAAAAGCCTGAACACATCGATCATAAACTGTTCATTCTCCTCATGGAAAATGGTCTGCCAGCGCATATCGGCAAATAAGGCATGTACGTCATCCCCCGTCAGCTCGCACTCTGGGATCTTGGGTCGCCAATGCACCAAACAGCAGACACCACTATTCTTCAGATGCTCCACGATCAGCTCTTTAGTAACCAGCAATTCATCTCTGGAAAGATAATAACCTACTTCGCTTAAAAGAATCAGATTATACATCTCATCGGGGAACTCTGCAGGCACAGAAGCACAGAAAAAACTGACGTGTTTTTGCGTATGCAAGCGCATCCTTGCTAATTCCAGCGGGGCTTCGCTAATATCCAAAGCAGTTAATGTTGCACAGCGGGGAGCAAGAAGTTCCGTTAAAACACCAATGGAACATCCAATTTCAAGCGCATCTTGAAATGGCTCTTCAGGAAGTGCTGCCAGCGTCCGTCCATATTTATGGCGTTCGTAATCACTGCCGGCAAAGTTCCAAGGGTCGCGGGTCTCCGTATATAATTGATCAAAATATGCCTTATCTGTTTTTCTGCTCATGTGCCTGATTTGGATAGAAGATTTCTTTATGCTTATCGAAATGGTTGATCATCTGCGGAGTCAACAAAAATCCCTCGGGATCGTTAAACATCAATGGATCCAACTGCGAGCGGTAGCAGCTCAGGGCGCGCATCTTTTGTAGCTGCTCCTCAGGGCTCAGTAGCAAACAATAGTGAGGCTTTTCCAACTGCGACTGCCGATCGCTCGCTGTTCCCAGTTCATAAATCCAGATGGGGTACTCCCAAAAAGGAATGTTTCTGTTCAACGCAACATCATTGGCAAGCGACCAAGCCGCCTGATGATCCCTATGCGGATCAGCCAGGCAAGGGCAAAGAATCAAGTCGATACGATCCAAGTTTGCCAAAACACTAAGCTTATTATAATAATAAGCATATCCCCGTTCTCTTTTGTTCGGCAGGCCACTGTCTAAAGCATCCAGGAAATGAATCTTTTCGGGCGTCACACCCAGTATAGCTAAAGCTTCCTTTGCCTCCAGACGCCTTACATTACGCCGTTCTTTAGAGCCATGGCTAGACGAATGCGGGTGGGACATCGATCCATCCGTTAAGAACACCACCTGCACATTTGCCTCTATGCTACAGAATCGCTGTATCAAGCCACCACATCCCAGCGTTTCATCGTCCTGATGAGGAGCCAAAATCAATATACGCCGATAAGGCTCCAGTTCCTTATCTGTGACAATCAGGTAGTTTCCTTCCTCACCATCCACCTGCGATTTATCCGATCCGTTATCATGTTTCATCTTTAACTGCTCAAATCCATACTATAAAGCCGTATAAAACCGAATTGTTTGGTTTCGTATAAAAAAACCGAAAAGATCAGAGCAACACACACGAATGGTATTTTATACGCTAAATCAATAAATCACAAAAAAAATATAAAGTCTATTAATTTAGTATACTTTAATTTATATATTTGCTCGTCAATATCCTTTACAACAAATAACAATTTAAAGATGCTACAAAACAACGGTCCATAAATCACCTATCTGAAAATATACACGTACAAAAAAAGCCACCCCTGCCAATCAATTTTGCGCCTCGATTTTCAGGGTGGCCCGATCAACTATTAAAAATTAATCATTCAAATATATGAATTTATATTCAGTATGCCCTATTTCCAGCTATGGCTGTGCCCTCAACGACGGCCAAACATATCCTAAGCAAGCCTTTTGCTTTTTACTCCATTCACACCTATTTCGAATGTGTTGCTAATTACCTGCATGTAGGATTTTAAATTTATTTACTCATAAATCAAGTGCGCTAATCGCTATTGCCTTTTAGCAGCTAGTACGTCATAGCTATATATGTAATGAAAATTCCAACTATTCAACCAACCATTATCAGGTATTTTTTAATCAGTAGCCTATATTTCCTGTTACTGTTATTTCACGCCAGTCCCCTTCAGGCCCAAAACAATAACATTACTGGTAAAGTCACTAATGCCGCCAACGAACCTTTACAAGGAGTCACTATCCAGCAAAAAGGAGGCACACTCCGTGTGCAGACTAATGCTGACGGAGCATTCTCCATTCCAAAAGTGGACTCTTCTGTACTCTTATTCTCTTTAGTAGGTTATCTTAATCAAGAGATTGTCACCAACGGTAGCAACCATTTACAGATCACACTTCAATCTGCTGACGCCAAACTGGATGAAGTCGTGATCACCGGTTACCGACAACAAAAAAGAAGCACTTATACAGGTGCCAGCTCTACCGTAAACGCCAATGAGCTCGTCAACCAACAAGGCGCTTCTTTCAATGACCGTATACAAGGACTGGCGCCTGGATTACAGATCTCGTCAAATTCAGGTATAGCGGGCGGCAGCGTCTTTGTGCGCTTACGGGGCACCACTTCTGTTAATGCCGGCAACGATCCGCTCTATATTATCGACAATGTATTTATCAACAGTGAATCCCTCCAAGGAGTACGTGTTGGTGGGCAAACAACCAATCCGCTCGCCGATATTAATCCGGCTGACATTGAAAGCATCGAAGTATTAAAAGATGCAAATGCCACGGCTATCTACGGATCCCGTGGAGCAAACGGTGTGATTATTATCACCACCAAACGGGGATCAAAAGATGGCCCGACACGTGTCAATCTCAATTCACAATACGGCTTTGCCCATTATGATAAGCTCTGGGATCTGAGTACTGGCCCACAACATGCCGAAATACTCAATGAGGCGCATATCAACGATGGTGGTTCTTACGAAAGTCGCCCTTACCGGCCTGTGAATGAAGTTATCAATGGTGTAGCCGGTCAGGGAAATCCAGAAGATCAAGGCACCTATGACCGTTTAGGTATTCTATTTAGAACAGCAGAACAGCAAACCCACAATTTATCCATCAGTGGAGGCAATAACAAGACGAGCTTTTACATAGGTGGTGAGTTTTCCGACCAGCCGTCTATCATCCGGCTGCAGGACTTTCGTCGGCATAGTTACCGCACCAATCTCGACCATAAAGTCAGTGAGAAACTGGCTATTGGTGTAAGTGCATCTTATGCGCAGACCAAGCGGCAATTGGTACGCACCGGAGACACTGGCGGCATTCTAAATACGGGGATTCACACACCTACACTTACGCCCATTTTCAAAGCAGATGGCAGCTATAACAATGCTGAGCGTTTCAATAATCCATATATATTATTGGAAAACAGCAATAATCACGCCTATGGAAAACGTTTCATTGGTAACTTCTTTGCCAAATGGGATATATTGCCAGGGCTTTCATTCAAAACATCTTGGAGCCTTGACAATAACGACTATCGCGAATCTTTTTACTACAATGCAAACCTCAATGAAGGCAGAGGAAGTAACGGTAGCGCCACCGAGAGCCTTAGCAATGATAAAACGTGGATAGCCGAGCAATTGCTTAACTACAATAAAGATTTTGGCGAAAATCATCTGGCCCTGTTCCTGGGAAATACCATCCAACGCAACGACTTTCAAAGGCATCAACTAACCGGTACAAACTTTCCGAGCATCGAGTTCAAAACCATCGCTTCGGCAGCCATCACCACAGCCTACGACTCGGGCGTGATTTCTTCTGGTCTCTTATCTTATTTCGGTGGTGCCAATTACAGTTATCAGAACAAATATAACCTGGATGTAAACCTACGGGCCGATGCATCCTCCCGTTTCGGGAACCAAAATAGATGGGGTTACTTTCCATCTGCCGGAGCTTCCTGGCGCATCAGTGAAGAACGGTTCTTCCGCGAAAATATCGCCTTCTTTAACGAACTCAAAATCAAATCTAGCATTGGTTGGACCGGGAATCAAAACATTAGCGACTTTGCTTCCCTCACCTTGTGGAATGGCGGTAATAATTATTTGGACCTACCCGGTATCTCCCCCTCTCAATTGGGTAATGATGAGTTGAAATGGGAGACCACCCGCCAACTCAACATAGGCCTTGAATCGTCTTTCCTAAACAATCTATTCAGTATTGAATTTAATTATTACAACAAGTACACCAGTGATCTCTTACTAAGCGTACCGGCACCCGCTAAAACAGGTTTTAGCGCCACCTTGCAGAACTTAGGCGAGATGAGCAATAAGGGTATAGAGTTTCAACTAACTGCGAGACCTATTCAAGGTGAGCATTTCCGCTGGTCCTCCTCCTTTAATATCTCGCATAATAAAAACCTCATCGAAAAATTACCGGCATCCTTTACCCAATATAATCGTGATTGGGTACGTCTTGAGCAAGGACATCCCATGTATTCCTTCTGGTTGTACAAACAGTTGTATGTCGATCCTCAAACCGGGAATGCCGTTTACGAAGATATCAATAATGATGGGAGGATCACAGCAGACGATCGGCACATTGTGGATGACGCCTGGCCCAAATATTACGGTGGCTTCCGCAATGAATTCAGCTATAAGAATTTTGATTTCAACTTCTTGATCTATTTTTCACAAGGAAATAAGGTCTTTAATATGAACCGCTATTTCCAAGAGCATGCTGGTTCGAGAGGAACCTCCTGGTCTTTACAGGAAAGCATGATGCGCCGGTGGCAGCAACCAGGAGATATCACCGACATACCAAGGGTAACCAACCTTCCCAATCCCGATGGCAGCTATAATCACAACTTCGAAAGCAGTCGGTTTTTGGAAGATGGTTCCTTTATACGCCTGCGTAACGTAACGCTCGGTTATACCTTCGATAAAAACCTAACGAAGCGTATCGGTATCCAGGCGCTCCGTATCTATGCCAATACAACCAATTTGTTCACCATCACCAATTATTCAGGAGCCGACCCAGAAGTAAATGTGGCGCAAGATTTTGAAAACCAAACGGTTCAAGGATTGGATTTCTCCATTCCTCCGCATGCGCGAACAATTGAATTCGGAATTAATGCTACTTTTTAACTATACGTATATGAACGCTTCATCTTTAGCACACAAAAAAATATTTCTTTTGGCCTTTAGCCTTTTCTTCCTCTTAACAAGTTGTGAGAAAGATCTATTGGATTTTAATCCTACCGAATCTATTTCGGATGAGTTTGCCATCGTGGATGGTCAAAGCGCAGAAACGGCTTTATTGGGTGTTTACAACAAGCTGCAGAGCTCCTCTTATTATGGCGGCGACGGCTATCAGGCAGCAGCATACCTTTCTGGTGGAGACTTATTATGGGTGGGTACCTTAAATTACTATGCCACCTTTATTAACCACACCTACCGCGCTGATAACCGCGTGATCAACGATGCCTGGTATGCCATTTTCAGGACTGTGAACGGTGCCAATCATATCATAGCCAAAGTGCCTTCATTGGCCAACAACATCACCGAGCAACAAAAGAATCAATTTGTTGGAGAAGCTTATTTTCTTCGTGCATTAGCCTATTTCGACCTAGCCAGAGCATGGGGTAATGTCCCCATCGTATTGCAACCAACCAACACCATCAGTGATGCAAATGGTATCAAGCAGAGCCCACAGGAAGCCGTGTATGATCAGGTATTGGCCGACCTCAATGCAGCTGAGAATCTGTTAGGTGATCCTATCCACCGCAATCGAGCCACTAAAAACACGGTCTTCGCACTGAAGGCCCGTTTATATCTTTATCGTAAACAATGGGAAGCGGCCGCCGATTATGCCTCCCGTATTATTTCCCAGGCAAATCATTATTCCTTAATTGACTGGCAAACCTTTATTAATACAAAAAACAGTAACGAATCGATCTTTGAATTGGCATTCAGTACGCTCAACACCAGTGCACACTTCAATGCCTGGTCGAGCGTCAACTACCGCAATCAGTTTGCTCCCAATCGCACCCTATACGATTTAACCCAGTCGCCCAGTACAGGGGGCGATCGCAAATTGCTCATCCGTGATAATTCATCGACCGCCATTCCTAACTATTTCGTTCAAAATTTATACTGGCGCACTACCAATGATAATCCAACCTATATCCTTCGCTTGGCTGAGCAGTACCTCATCCGGGCGGAAGCACGTGCACAGCTCAATGATCTTAACGGCTCACTGCAGGATTTAAACGCCATCAGAAGCCGTGCACAGATTACTCTTTTTGCAGATAACAGCCAAACAGCCCTACTCCAGGCCATTGAAGATGAGAGACGCGTAGAATTTGCACTGGAGCCTCATCGTTGGTTTGATTTGGTGCGTACCGAAAAGGCCTCCAAATTAAGCGGTGCAGATGACCACAATAAGTGGGTTTTCCCGATCCCCTATAATGACATCGCTGCTGATCCAGATCTCGTTCAGAACCCAGGTTATTAAACAACAACATAAAAATGACTCGCACCTTAACACCTCCGCTCAAAACACGTGCATATGCATTCATCAGCATAGTCGCGTTGGTGGCCTGTTTACCGCTTCATTTCCCATTGGAAACGGTGCTCAGCATTTATAAAAGTCCTAAAGCGCTATTCGAACTCTTGACTTATCATCCCAACTGGTTGGAAGCGTCTTCCTATACTTTCAAATATTTTGTAACCTATCTATTGATATGTACACTCTTTTATATCGGTTGGCTGCTTATTGAAAGACAGGAAGCAAGATCCAAATTACTCTATATTGCCAGAGCTATCGTGCGCTACCGCTTAGCGGCGGCCCTATTTGCCATGGGTATTATAAAATTAATTCCTGTACAGCTTCCTGCACCCACCTTGAGTGATTTACACACCAACTACGGAGATTTTCTGCCTTGGAAGATCTACTACTTAACAAATAGTGCCGCCAAAGCACATCATCAATCCTATCTTGGATTGGTTGAACTATTGGCGGCGTCCGCCCTGCTTTTTAGAAAAACGGCCAGCATAGGTGCAGGTTTAGCCCTAGCCTTCCTCACCAATGTCATCCTTGTAAACATTGCTTATCAGCTTAATCATATAGTATTGGCGATTTATCTTTTCAGCTTGGCAGCCTTCGTTATCAGTTATGATATACCGAGACTTTTTGCTTTTTTCTTTGGCAAGAAAAAAATATATGCTAACCGTTATAAGCCTAGCTGGCAAGCTAACGGCCTTTTCGCCCTTCGCTATACATTAAAAACAGGATTTCTATTCACAACCTTCTTTTTTCTTTATCAGGTATACGATACCAAACACGTCCGTATTTTCCCCTTTCCTGCAGAAGCAGGATTAGCTGATAAAAGTGGCTTTTATCACGTTGAAACATTCAACATCAACGGTAAAACCATTCCCTTTACGCGCGATGGTCAACAAGGCTGGCAAGATGTCGTGTTTGAAGCATGGAATACCATTAGTATTGCAGACAATGCTGTGAAAAACATCAAAATCCTTCCTCCAAAAGGTGTACCTCTTTTTGACAACGACCGATACTACGAATATGCTGGTTCAGGCGGACGCAGTTATTATACCTATACGGTAGACACCCTCACAAAGGCATTAAAGCTGCAAGCCGCTGATGGTAGTAGCGGTACCTTCCATCTGCATTACGAAAGCCCGGCAGACAGCATTTTACTATTAACAGGCACCAATGAGCAGCAAGATACGATTCATGTCAAACTCATCAGGAAAGAGCAAAAATACCTCATACAAGAAGGCAGACGTAAACCAATAAAGCTATAAGTTATGCATACTCTTAAAACGGAACCGACTTATTCAGGAGCGATAAATGGCGTAGAGCCATTACAGGCTATAGCTTGGCCCTTATGGCAGCAATGGCTTTTGCGTGTATGTGTTATTTTCTTCCTTTTGCTGATTATTCCGCTGGAAACGAAATGGTACGAAAGGTTCTTTGAAGCCACTTATTTCTATGAAGTGCTCTCGCCTTTCACCTCCTACCGACCGAGCTTCGCCGAGGTAGACTCAGAAAGTGGCCGCTGGGGAGTCATGAGCTACGGCACATGGTTTGTAGCTTTGGCCATCGCCTTAGCAAGTGCATCCGTTTGGACACTTATCCAGCGTAAGAGCATCGGTTTGCATTATGATCGATTATACTATTGGCTACGGGTATTGGTGCGTTACCGCATTGCCATCGGAATCATCGACTTCGGTTATTTGAAACTCTTTCCGATGCAGATGCCCTATCCTTCCATTGCCAATTTAAATACTGATTTTGGAGACTATACACTGTATAAACTTTATTGGCAATCGGTAGGAATTGTCACTTGGTACGAAATCGTACTCGGTTTTGTCGAAATATTGGGAGGATTTCTTTTATTTTTTAGGCAAACCGCCTCCTTAGGAGCGGCCATCAATATCGGTGTGCTTTTTAACATAGCCTTTGCCAACCATGCCTATGATGGTGGTGTACATGTATATAGCGCCTTTTTTGTACTTCTCTCCCTTTTTGTTTTGGCCTATGACGTACCGCCACTATATCGCCTGCTCATTAAAGAGCAGGATATACAACCTATCTATTACCATCCCCTTAACGATCCATCCTTTAGCACCAAATGGTGGCTAGCCGCTAAAACACTCTTTATCTTTCTCTTCGTGTTTTTGCTTGGTTACTATCGCTATGATCGCCATTATCACAAGCAGCGCCTAAAAGACCCTGTCGAGCAGGGCTTAGCAGAAGCAAGAGGTTTTTACAGCGTAGATCATTTTAAGATCAATGGTGAAGTTCTCAGCAGTGATTCCTCCACCGCCATCATCTGGCAGGAGGCCAGCTTTGAAAAATGGTCAACCTTCGCCGTGAAGACATCTGCCGCACAGCCCATACCCTTAGAAAACGGTACACCACAGGAAAAAGATATCGACAGAAGTTACGAGCTGGCCGGTGTAGCCGGTGGGTGGAAATACTACTATTATCAGGCCGATACCGTAAAAAAAGAGCTAAAACTATGGAATAAAGCCATCTACAGCTTATCTAAAAAAGATAAATCAGCGAGTAAGAAACTTTTGGAAAGCCCCTTGATATGGAAGTATACTCATCCAGATCCCAACAAAATAACGCTACAGGGCCAGGATGAAGATGGAAATTATGTGGAAGTTACTTTACAAAAGATCCAGCGGAACTATCCGCTGGTAGAGGGCCAGAACCATAAGACCAATTTTAACATACAAACATACACCCCTTTATCTAAAAAACATCCATAAACAATAAAACCATCACTATGTTATCTTTAAAAAGAATTTTAGCACTTATCTTCCTCCTATTGGCCATCAGTTATGGCCTCTATGCACAAGAAATCGTACATCAAGATGCCATAGCATTTGCTAACGAAATAGACAGTGCATCTGTACAGTTAATCGATGTACGCACCCCTTCAGAGTATACCGAAGGCCATATTACCAAATCCACACTGATAGATTGGAAAGATCAAGAACAGTTCCAGTTGGCCGTAAAAAAACTCGACAAGAACAAACCTGTTTATCTATACTGCCGAAGCGGAAGACGGAGCACCGATGCAGGAAATTATCTTATAAAACAAGGATTCAAACAAGTTTTCAACTTAGAAGGAGGTATTCAAGCATGGCAAGCAAGTGGCAAAACAGTAGAAAAATAAGAACAATTGGTCTTGCACTTATTTTAGGCATATCAACGAACGGTTTATATGCACAGCGCGCGTATGATCGTGAAAATCTAAAACAACAAAAGACGGCTCACGCACATCCTAATCCCGTGGAGGAAGAACATCAGCACGATGGAAGCCAGAGTCATGATCATTTGGCCCACATTCAGGCTTATCGGAAAGAAACCACTTTCGTGCACAACCTCCCAGCTCCGCGTGTGCTGGACGGTATCGGTACAAGTGATTTCCCCATCCGTACACTATCCGAAAAAACGCAGCAATTTTTTAACCAGGGCGTCGCCTTACTCCATTGCTTTTGGGATTTTGAGGCCTATAGAGCCTTTAAGGAAGCGATCAAAACCGATTCAAGCGCCATTATGCCCTATTGGGGCTTATATTCTGCCGTTGGCGCCATTGAGGGCAATGATTTTGAAGTCGACAAACTGTTGGCTTTGGATAAAATGCATGCCCTTTACCCACAAGCAAGCCCCAAGGAGCAACTTTACGTGCAGGCCATACTAGCCAGAGAAGACCCTGCTCAGGGCAAAGCAAACTATGACCAATACATGGAATTGCTGATCCATCGGTACCCGGAGGATAAACAGGCGAAACTTTTCCTCGCACTCAGCAAGTTGCACGGTTATGATGTAGATCTTAACCCTCGTGAAGGTACGGTATATGCCGAGTATCTGTTAAAGGATATTCTTCGTACCGATAGTCTAAATGCAGCAGCGCATCACTATTGGATTCATCTCAAAGAAAATTGCTGTCCGGAAGAGGCCCTCGCCAGTGCCGGGCGCTTACCCGAGTTAGCCCCTCATTCCGGGCATATGGTGCATATGCCGGGCCATGTTTACTACAAGATCGGAGATTACAAAAAAGCACATACTGCTTTTATAGACGCAGTAAAAGTTGACTCCGCCTATATTAAGGAACAGGGCATTCCAGAAGTTGACGCTTGGAATTTTATTCACAACATCAACTATCTCTTAGCAAATTGTGCACAAAGTGGCAATTACGCCACCGCCCTTTACTATGCAAAGAAACTACAGTCCATGCCCGTTAGCAAAGAAAGAAGCCAAAAATATGAAGGCCGTTTCTTTTATCAGGGCATTATCGCTCCCGCAAAAATGGAACTCTGTTTCGGCAGATATAGCGAAGCGAAAGAGCGATTAATTGCTATTCAAAATACGGATTCCATTTACTCACAAAAGGCAATAGCTTATCGTGATGCACTACTATTTTTTGCCCAAGGAATGGAGGCTCTTACAAAAAACGATGCCACTGGCGCCGATAGTTATGCAAACAAATTGGAAAGCCATTTGTGGCAAAATACACAAGCTCGTAATGAAGAACAAAAGATCAATAAAAACCGGCTCAAAGAGCTATCAGTGGCTGCCTTGGAATTACGCGGCAGGATAGCCTTATTACGGAACGAGTTTAAGCTATCCGAAGAACTCTTAACACAAGCCGCTGATGCCGAAAAGAACCTCGGCTACAGCGAACCGCCTGCCTATGCCAGGCCGGTGCTACTCAGTTTGGAAGAACTCTTCGCAAAGCAACAGCAATGGGATCGCGTGTTAGCAGTAATCGATCAGCTTAATCGGCAACATCCCAATAGCATTTATGTAGTCAAAGGCTATATCCGCGCTTACCAAGCGCTTGGCAATCAAGAAAAAGTAGATGACTATAACAGCAGATTAGCAGACTTTATTTAGTGTATAATGAACAGCCTTTTGGTTTTGCACCGCATTCATTTATTCCTTTACTATCTTTGCTGATGTAATTCATCTGAGCTTATGGTCATAACATATAATTGTTTTTTTTTATATAAATTGTTAGATTAGATCAATTTTAGATCCGCCATAATATGCCTCGATTTGGTTATCTTTTTACAATTTTACTTTTGGTCGGCACCTTGCTTCTAGGTTGTTCAAACAAATGCGAAGAACTTCTCTGTTCAACTGGACCAGCCAGCCTTAACATCCTGTTTATAGACAAGGAAAGCGGAGCAGATGTTTTTCAAACAGGCCGCTATAGTCCTGATGATCTTCAATTGAGTGAGGCTAGCGCCAAAATTGCTGATTTGTTTATTCAAGAGGAAGAAAGCTATCCTGCCAAAGTGATTCTCTCTTTTAAAATCAACGAAGGTGAACAAGAAATCGAGATACAGCTTGGCGATGAAATTATCCATCTAAATACTGCTGTTAGCATTCATAAAAGTGAGTGTTGCTCCAATAGTTTTTTGGATGCCGTAAGTTCAACAAGTCATAGTTTTTCTTCGTCATATAACACTGTAATTTCTATTGAATTATAGTATGTTATATACGCTTATATGAAGTAAAATTTTATACATATTTTTATTTTATAAGGTTGAATAAAAAAGAAACAAAATGCACCAGCCGAAGCCAAGCCCATTCTCATGGCATTGGTAAAAAGGATTCGTTCTTGTAAAAATTCCCGTTACCTATATAAAACCCTCTTTTTGAAGCATTTTCAGACATTTTGATTAAATCTATCTTTTCATCAAAATTCGACCACACCGCAAGCCCTCCCTCTGGGATTCTGAATGCTATTTCGCCATTAAAGTCGGATTCGAGTATCTGACAGAAAAGGTTTCTACGATTTTCATATCTTAGCGATGGGCCAATTAACCATCATGAAGAAAAAAACAGCACTTTTTTGTATCACCTGTCTGGCCGCCCTAGGGGTAGCCAGAGCGCAGGAGAAAACAGCCTTTCAAACCAGCAGTCCGTGGATACCACAGATTGACGTCCGATCGGACATTGCCATTGTGTATGGTGTCAATGACCATAAGGATATAAGTTTTGAAGAGCGGGTAGCCAGTTGGCGTAAGCGTGGTTACACCACTCATTTTATGACGGGCATTGCCTGGGGTCAATATCAGGATTATTTCCTCGGCAAATGGGATGGGAAAAACCACTTATCCGAAGGTCAGGTAGAACGCAACGGCGATACCATCTGGCATGGAAAATACGTACCTTATATTGTACCGGTAAAGTCGTTTCTGGAATATATGAAAACGGCGATTATCAAACGGGTAATTGATGCGGGCATTACATCCATTTATTTAGAAGAACCGGAGTTCTGGGCGCGTGCAGGTTATAGCGATGCCTTCAAGCAAGAGTGGCAAGCTTACTATGGCTTTCCGTGGCGGGCACAACATGAATCGCCCGAAAACACCTATCTTTCCAGCAAGCTCAAATATCAGCTCTATTACAACGCCATTAAAGAAGTATCGGCTTACGCCAAGGCTTATGGTAAGGAAAAAGGTCAGGAGGTAAAGGTGTTTATCCCCACCCATTCCTTAGTCAATTATTCTTCCTGGAAAATTGTCAGTCCTGAGGCCAGCCTCGCCTCTCTTCCTAGTGTGGACGGCTATATTGCCCAGGTATGGACTGGCACCTCGCGTGAACCGACCTATTTTAACGGAACAGAAAAAGAACGCGTATTTGAAAACGCCTTCCTGGAGTATGGATCCATGGTCTCCATGACGGCTCCTACCGGGAGAAAGATGTTCTTTCTGACGGATCCGATCGAAGATTGGCCACGCGACTGGGCCGATTATAAAAAAAATTACCAAGCGACATTTACAGCGAAACTGCTTTACCCAACGGTAAATAACTATGAAGTAATGCCCTGGCCAGAACGGATCTATACACGCCCCTACAAATTGGCCAATAGTGACAGCGCTGTATTGATTCCCGATTATTACGCCACGCAGATGCAGGTAATGGTCAACGCCTTAAACAACATGCCCACCAGTACCCAACAGGTTTCTGGTGATAACGGGATTGGCGTCTTGATGGGAAATTCTCTCATGTTCCAGCGTTTTCCTACCCATAACGGTTTTGAAGACCCCCAGTTTTCCAATTTCTATGGGCAAACGCTACCGTTGCTCAAAAGAGGCGTACCCGTTCAAACCGTACATATGGAAAACCTAGGCTATGAAAATACCTTGAAAAATGTGCAAGTGCTGGTGATGAGTTACAGCAATATGAAACCGATGAACCCGGAAATACATGAACAACTCACACATTGGGTCAAACAAGGGGGAGTACTCCTATACGTTGGCAAAGATGATGATCCTTACCAAGGCGTGATGGAATGGTGGAACACCAATGGGAACACCTATAAAACGCCGGCACAGCACCTATTTAAACTATTGGGTCTACAAGAAATCACAAGCAATTCGAAAACTAGCGTGGGTAAGGGAACAGTCTATCTGATCCGGCAGAACCCTAAAGATTTTGTATTGCGAAACAATCAGGATAAAGCCTATGTAAGCCTCGTTGAACAAGCGTTTGCCACTGCCACACGGGGCAAATCATTGACTTTTAAAAACAACTTCTACCTGGAAAGAGGTCCTTATGATCTAATTTCAGTACTCGACGAAAGTATCAGTCAAGAGTCCTATACAGTAAAAAACAGAGTTATTGATCTTTTTGATCCAAAACTACCGATACGATCCGGCAAAGAAGTAAAACCTGGAGAACAAGCCTTTTTGTATAACTTGTCTAGAGTGGAAAACCAGGCTAAACCGCAGGTATTGGCCTCTGCCTCCCGAATTTACGAAGAACAGCAAAGCCGGGGCCAATATCAATTCCTCAGCAAAAGCCCCGCCAATACTTTTAACAGCATGCGGATTCTACTACCGAACCAACCAAGAGCGGTTCTCTTGACCGATCAAACCGGTAAAGCCGTAGAAATACTCGAGCAAACGTGGGATGATTCATCTAAAACCAGTTATCTGCGTTTTAAAAATGATCCTGATGGAACCCATGTCGTGATTCGTTATTAGCTGTTCACCAGTGTAAAATTTGCGCTAATAAATAAAGACCTACCAACGATATTGTTGGTAGGTCTTTGTTCAGATTCGTATTCTTCGCTCTTTTCATTCCATCAGCGCCTTCGAAAATGAATACTAGTCAATTTTAAACTAGTGATCAGAAAGTATCACTTTAATCTTTCGATCTTTACGTTTTGATGTAAAAAATAGCAAGACTAAAGCAGATACAAAAAAGATTCCCACCATTAGATAGCTGTCACTGAAGCTTAATTGACTGGATTGTTTGATCACAATATTATCGATCATTTTTAAGCCCTGAGACTGGGCATAAGCGGGTGTATATCCTTTTCCGATGAAATATTTGGTATAATACGATAACCGTTCCATTGCAATCGGATTATTTGGGTTAATATTTGATATTAGGTCGCTCCTATGCTGTGCATTGCGTATATGCAGATACGTATTCACAAAGGCGAGTCCAAAAGACCCACCCAGCTGTCTCATCATATTATTCAGTGCCGCGCCCTGCGGTATATCCTTCGGTTCCAATCCAGACACTGCCAATGTAGTTAAAGGTACCGTGATGATAGCAAGCCCCAACCCACGCAATATAAGCGCATTAGAAAGATCCGAAGAACTTGAATCCAAGGTCATCCGGGACATTAACCAACTGAATGTAATAAAGAGTAGGACACCCGTTGCTATCATATAAAGCGGGGATATTCCCCGTTGCAATAAAGTAGCCGAAACCATTAGGCCGGCGATAGCGATACAAGCACCTGGCAGCAACAATAAGCCCGTTTGGGTGGGTGTAAAACCCAATAATTGTTGTGCAAAAACGGGTGTCAAAAAAACGGAGCTAAATAACCCAATACCTGAGATAAAAGTAAGTACCGCCGCGATACTGAGGTTTTTACTTTTCAGTACGCGTAAATTAACCACTGGCTGAGATGTCGTTAACTGCCACCATATAAATAGGACGATTGCAAGAACAGCCACAACAGATAAAAACACGATATACCTTGCATCAAACCAGTCGTCTATTTCCCCTCTTTCCAGTACGGTCTGCAGCGCGCTGATACCGACGGCAAGTAACAGAATGCCCCACCAATCAATACGTCCAGCTTTCGCTCTATGAGCGGGTTCCTGTAATAGAAGCAAACAAATGAAGGCCGCGGTAATTCCCAGAGGTACGTTAATGTAAAAAATCCAGGGCCAATTATAATGCTCAGTGATATATCCCCCCAGTGTTGGCCCTATCGTTGGTCCTACAAATACGCCGATTCCAAATAAAGCACTGGCAACATTTTGTTTATCTTTTGGGAATAATTCAAAAACAATCGCTTGCGATACAGACAATAAAGCGCCCCCACCTATTCCCTGTAAAAACCGAAAAACGATAAGCATCCAGATATTATCGGCTTGCCCACAAAGGTAGGAAAATATGGAAAATGCAATGATAGAACCAATATAATAGTTACGTCTACCCAATTTCAGTGTCAGAAAACTGGTAATGGGAATGATAATCACATTCGCAATTGCATAAGATGTAATAACCCAAGATGTGTCTTCCACCGTGGCTCCGAGATTGCCGCTCATATGGGATAGTGCCACATTGACAATGGATGAATCCACCAGCTCCATCATGGCCGCCAGAATAACGGTCACCAGTAAGATAGTTCTTTTCATTTTATACTGAACGGTATATTTTTGATCAAAAAATTTATTCTTTATTCTTTTATTCCGTTCATCACATCTAATGCCTCTTGAGGGGATTTCAAAAATAGATCGTAGATGGTTTGCGATAATCCCACCCGCATTTCATATATATTGTTTTTCATACCCTCCAAAAGAGCATTTGCTACCTCAGCAGGCTTGATACCATTTTCGCCACCTATTTCCGCGGAAAATTCGGTGTTGACCAACGGAGGCATCAATTCGAAGACATGAACATTCGCTCCCGACTTTTTTAGAGCTATCCGTAAGGATTGGGTATAAAAATGCAATGCGGCCTTACTCGCAGAATACGTAGACAGCTGTCCAGGGACAATGGCTACTATAGACGATACATTTACGATCGCAGCTTCCTGCATAGTTGAAATTAACGGCAGAAAGTGTTGGTTAAGCCGTACGATAGAGAGGTAGTTCGTCAGAATTTCTTCCGATGCAATATCGTATGTTCTTTCCGCATCAACAAGGCTATGAGACACTGCTCTTCCTGCGTTATTGATAATAACATTTAGATCTGGAAAATCCCATTTCAAAACAGCAACCAACTCTTCTAAATCGTCCTCCTTCGTTATATCTCCTGCAATTCCAACCGCACCGGGAAGCTTGGAGAGCGCCTCTTCCAAACGCTGTTTGTTTCTTCCAGTAATAATGATCTTGTTGCCTTTTGCCAAAAAAGTCTTCGCAATTTCAAATCCTATCCCGGCTGTTCCGCCAGTAATCAGCATAGTGTTTCCTGTTGTCTTCATATTATTTGTATTATACCAATCGGTATATTCTATGGTAAAAAAAATTATTTTTACTTCTTCTGTACATCAATTATCTTTTCATTTCGTTTTCAATGATATACAATACACGATTAAGACCGGTTTCCAGATGAACTGGATTATCCGTGATTTTTGAAAGTAAGATAGCTCCCTCAATTATCATGATGAAGGTATTGGAATAATCCTTCGATATCATATTCTCCTTAAACTCACCATCACGTATACCTGCTTCTATAATCTCATTCAGTGAATCAGCCCACGATACAAAACTTTTTTTAATGGTATTTTTTAGATAAGGCAAATTATCATCTGCCTCTATCGCAGAATTCATAAGAGGACATCCGCCTTTTGAATTTATGTTTGTCCAGTTCTTCTTGTAAAATTCAGTTAGCGCAGTTAACTTAGCAATTGCAGATTGCTGACGATTCAATACCTCCGAAATTTTTCTCATCAACATATCCGAATTATATTTATAGACCGCCTTAGCAACCTCATCTTTATCATCGAAATTCCCATAGATACTTCCTTTTGTTAATTTGGTAGCCTCGGTAATATCCGTAAGAGATGTGCCCACGTACCTTTTTTTATTGAACAGTTGCGCACTATTTTCAATTATAAACTGCCTTGTTTTCTCTGCTTTTGACGTTAACCCCATAAGTTTCTCCTTCCATTTCGTGACGCAAAAATAATCACAAATTATACCAATCGGTATATTATTTTAAAAAAAGATATTCAAATGATAAATACGATAGAAACGATAAATTATCTGTAGTAAAACGGGTTGGGATATGATTTTTATTTATTGAATACTTGAGAGATTAACACCATAAAATTCAATTTCCGTAAATCTCATTTTATAAAGATTACATACTAGTTTATACCACTCCACCAAGGTTGAAAAACCTGTGTGCTATCCTGTAAATTTACCATTTCGCCAATCTCGGGAGTTACCAAAGGAAGCTTATTTGCTTTGCTGAGTTCAGAAATTTTTATCAGGGGTTCGTCCCATGCATGCATTGCCAAGGTAAATTTTGATGAGTGCACCGGAAACAGTCTTTTCGCTTTTAGTTCCCTTGCCGCCTTCACTACCTGATCCGGTAGCATGTGAATAGCTTTCCAAGCAACATTGTATTGCCCATTCTCTAAAATAGCCAAATCAATTGGACCGTATTGGTTCCCCACTTCAGCAAAATGGGTATCATAACCACTATCACCACCCATGTATATTTTCATACTAGGTGTCTGTAGGACATAAGACATCCATAAGGTATTGTTCCTCGTAAACCCCCTCCCTGAAAAGTGTCTGGCAGGAGCCGTATGCACCAAAAAACCTGTATCTAATAAAATGGTTTCGTTCCAGTTCTTTTCGATGATCTTTTCTGCCGGATATCCCCAATGTTCAAAATGGGAACCTACACCAAGCCCGCAGACGATCTTTTTTACTTTCGTTTTCAACGCCATAATCGTCTCATAATCCAGGTGGTCATAATGGTCGTGGCTAATAAATAGGTAATCAATGGCCGGTAAATCTTCCACCGTATAAATGTCTGTACCTGTATAGGATTTAACCGTTCCAGGTAAAGGAGACGCATTGCCACTGAATATCGGATCCATTAAAATCCGTTTTCCATCTATCTGCATGAAATAAGAAGAGTGCCCGAACCAGATCAGTACATCAACGCTTGCAGGAAGTGTCCACAGATCTGTTTTTATAGACGGAATGGTGTCAACCGGTGTTCTCCTCGGATGCTCCCCAAAAAGTTGATCATAAAGAATTCCACTTATCGAATAACCTTCTGTAAGATCCGGCGTATCGTGTACATTCTGAAATTTTCCATCTTCATAGTTGGCTGATTTCCTAATCCGCTCTAAACGTTGTCCATCAGGTGCCTTTCCAAATATTGGACGACGCATATAAAAAAAAACGGCTAGAGCCAAGAGCAAAACCACACTCACCAGCACAATCACTACCCGTTTCAAGATTTTTAGCAAACGTTTCATTCAGCAGGCTCATCATTGTTCCAATCCTCACTAAAACCATCCATCCGTTGGTGATACATTTCATCTCCGCTATGTTGTGTAAATTCGATATTCAGCTCGTTCTTTTCCAACCCCAATAGCTCATTGCACAGCCTTATCAATTCACGGGACAGCCGCTCACGAACCTCCAAGCTTCTTCCTTTTCTGATATCACACATCAGGATTGCTCCCGGATATGGCAGATCGTTACCACACCGCCAAACATTACCTTCTCCTAGTTCACGGAACGTTACAGTCATCCTACGTGGGTCTGAGTGCATAATGGCAGTATACGTCTCGCTGAGTTTCTGTGCAAGCTGCTGCTTTATCGCTGTCTCATAGTGTCTATTTAAATCCAAATGTAGATATGGCATAATTGAATCCTTTTGATTCGAAGATAGGAATTATACTTCAACCCAAAAAACCAAATCCCGCGTACGCCTCCCTATGACCTATACCAAAACCAAAAATAATGGACATGGGCTGTACAGAAAATCTTCTTTTGCTCAATGGCTTCTTCCTCTCATTTTGTATTACTTCATTACAAAGCAATTGAACACAATGTGCAGCATCCTTCACCTCTGCTCCAAAATCCTCCGCTTGATCACAAGCAAGCTTCTTCATGACATACTTTTTCCCTGCATGGGGCATGTAGACGAAAATATCAATCCTTCCTAGTTTTGATTCAAGCTCAGTGATCACCTTTTCCAGTTGAGTTCCATTACCCGGATCTGCCACAAAAAAAACACTGGAAATCACGTTATCAATCAAGCGGTTTTGCTGTAATATAAGTTTGTCGAAGCTCCTACCGGCCAACTCAAACCGGTAACCACTTTTTCCAATTTCCGCAACCAGGCTATTCATAAAACCTGTTCCTGTATATATTATTAAAATTGATTTTTTCATTATTCTACTATTGATGAATAACCTCCATTTGCCATTCGTTATTGCCTTTATATTTGTTAGAATCTATAATTGATACCGGTTCGAAATACCACACCTGTCTTATTCAATTCGGCTTTAGGCGCTCCTCTATCATCCAGATTATTAAATGGTATCCAGTCTATTTTCTGATCTTTTGTATAGCGTTCTATTTTTTGCGTAAAGTTGTATCCTGCGGATATTTCTACAAAGAATTTTTTTGACAGCGCGTACTCATAAAACAACGTACTGCTAAACTGCTGTACTTGTAAATAATCGCTATTCATTTTTTCAGATAAGCGATAGCTACCTCCTCCTATCCCCAGATCAACATTAGCTCCGAAGGCACTTTTACCAGACAGTTGGTATTTTATTTTTTCAGAGACAGGAAGTGTTCCCGAAAAGTTCAGTTTATCTGTTATGTTCCAGTCAATACCTATGATGGGTATGAGTACCGACCCAAAAAACTGTTTGGAATAGGCGGCACCTACCGAGTAATTAAACTTATCTGAGACTCTTACCTTAAACATAACGGCACCCGAATAAATCATATCCTCTCCGGATATATCCCTCAGATCGGACGAAAGTGATGTAATAAATGATGCCAAGATGGCATATTTTGGAGAAAGTGCTTTCTGAAAAGTAATCGGTACCGAAAAAGAATGGAATTTCGTTTCCTTAAATTCAGAGCCGATGCCCGATAGGAACAGCCCGCTATAATTTACCCCAATTAGCAGAAAATCGAACTTGCCGTCTTTCATCTGGCTCATTAGGGGTAATGCAAGTGCACCATCTACTTGTTGTATATTGATTTTTTTTCCGTTGAGCTCAATCGGCGAGTAAGTATAGCTACTTTTAAACGAACCTAAACCCGGAACAGCAGAGACTAACACAGGCTGTTCTATGGGTGAGCGTCGTTGGTTCTGAGCAGATAATTTAAGAGTGGTTAAAGCGACTGCTAAAAAAGACATGCATATTGTTTTCATATTTTTGCACCACAGCTTTTTAATAGGACACCCCATTTTGTCAAATTAATTCGTGAGGTTTTCCCGCTGTTCATATTCATGACAAGCAAAGGTTTGCTTACCCCCATATGGCGGTTTGTTTTTTTTTAGTACGTACAGAATAATTGAAAAGAGGATCGACAATACGGTAATAATGTTTCTCGTACCGTTATAATTTAAGATTCCTAATCCGTAACGAATTCACAATAACCGACACGGAGCTAACGCTCATAGCGACAGCAGCCATCTATATGAAAGAATTGTTTGCAACGGCTTTCAAATTGTGTCATTCCATTTAATTTCAATATTTTTGTAACATGAAAGTAGCTGAGACTTTAGAAGATTTTTATCGCGATCGGGTACATGCCATTCCGCACCATTTAAAAAATGAAATCGGACACTTTAATGTATTTACGTACGAAGATCTAGCTGGTTGTAGCGTCCAGCAAATTCCTTTCAACCGGAGGGAGTACTTCAAGATTAGTCTGGTTTTCGGGCAAAACCAAATACACTTTGCCGATAAAAGCTACGAAATAAAAAAGCAGGCCATTGTATTTGCCAACTCCCAAGTGCCCTACAGTTGGGAAAAAACTGGAGATGAACAAAGTGGCTATTTTTGCGTTTTTACCGCTGGTTTTTTTCACCACTTCGGTAACCCGAAAGATTATTCCGTATTTCAACCCGATGGCATACCGATGATTGAGCTAACAGATCAGCAGGCTAAACAGGCACGACGGATTTTTGAGGAGATGCTTGCCGAATGGGCTTCGGTATTTGCACACAAGTACGACCGGATGCGCGTATTGGTTTTCGAACTATTGCATACGGCCGTTAAGGCACAGCCCATTCAAACGGTTCCAAAAGAGTATCCAAATGCCTCTCAAAAAATAGCTACGCAATTTTTGGAACTATTGGAGAATCAGTTCCCTGTGGAAGAATATGGCCAATCTCTACGCTTACGCTCTGCTTCCGATTTTGCAGACCGACTTTCTATACACGTTAATCATCTCAACAAAGCCTTACAGGAAACCCTGCAAAAATCCACTTCAGTGGTCATACAGGAACGCCTTTTGCTGGAGGCTAAAGTTCTTTTAAAACATAGCCATAAAGATGTTTCGGAAATCGCTTTGCTGTTGGGTTTTAAAGAACGTACCCACTTCAATAATTTCTTCAAGAAACACACTCTAAAAAGCCCCTCCCAGTTTCGTACGATTTGATTTTTGTACCTATTGGATTGTATTTCGTTAGTAGCTGGCAGTGCCTCGGGCTACTTTTGTTCCATTCAGTTTTAATAAAAAATAAAATGGCAAAAACGATTTTCATTACAGGCGCTTCTAGCGGAATAGGCAAAATTACCGCTCTTCACTTTGCTTCGAAAGGTTGGAAAGTGATTGCAACCATGCGTAACCCACAAAATGTAACAGACTTAGCAGACAAAGAGAATATTACCTTATTGACGCTGGATGTTACCAAACCTGCACAAATTGCAAATGCTGTAGAGCAGGCTATCAGCAGAGGTGGAGTTGACGTCTTATTGAACAATGCAGGTTATGGCGCTTTGGGGCCCTTAGAAGGTACCGCTGATGAGAAAATAACCCAAATTGTGCATACTAATCTTTTAGGTGTTATTCAGCTAAGCAAAGCGTTTATTCCCCACTTCAGAGAGAAACAGCGAGGTGTAATTATCACCGTTTCCTCTATTGGCGGTTTAGTGACCTATCCATTCTTCTCACTATATCATGCCACCAAATGGGCTATTGAGGGCTGGACAGAAAGTATGGCTTTTGAGCTGAACCGATTCGGCGTACAGATCAAAACCGTACAACCAGGCCCCACCCAAACCGATTTTGGCGGGCGCTCTTTGGTCGTATCAGCACACCCGGATTACGAGGAAAGCCTCGGCAGATTTCAAGAAATCTTTTTAAGTGAAGATGTCATGAATAACCTCGACACGGCAGAATCCGTAGCTGAGGTTATCTATGAAGCGGCTACAGACGGGAAGAACCGGCTACGGTATTTGGTTGGGGCCGTAGCGAATGGCGATTATGAAAAACGTCTGCAACTGGGTGCAGAGGCATTTCACGAGACCTTGGACAAGTCATTTTTCGGTTAATCTCCACAACAACTTATCATTTCGTGACAACGTTTTTACCTGGGTATCCCCTCAGGTAAAACCGCTGTTCTTCAAAAAAATTATCTGCTAATTTGACAAACTTTTTTCTCGCTTCAAAATAACTGAACGCAACCATTCTCCACTATCATCACCCCCATTGACCTAAAACAGGAATCAGGGTTTTACCAAATTCGGTCAAGCCGTATTCGACTTTTGAACACCCATTCAGATTCGGGACGATTTCTCTTTCATACATAAGGCAAAACCACCTTAATGATCCAAATTAAGCAATAAGGTGAAATTTATCCCAATATGAATCGTTTTTCCGTACTTGTATAAACTGATCATACATCTGAACTTTGCCTTAAAATATTTCAATAAATGGAAACGGAATTTAATTTCAATAATGAGTTATCAAATAAAATTGCTTTGGTAACAGGTGGCACAAAAGGAACCGGAAAAGCTATTGCAGAACGACTATTACAGGCAGGGGCAACGGTAATTATTACCGCTCGAAACAATCCCGAAGAAGAAAAAAAAGAAATGCATTTTATTCCGGCTGATCTGAATAAACCTGAAGACACCCAAAAAGTGGTTGAAGAAGTTTTTGAAAAATATGGCAGACTTGACATCCTCGTCAATAATCTTGGTAGTTCAGAAACGTCGGGCGGAGGCTTCGCCGTATTGAGTGATGAAGATTGGGAAACAACCATTCAAACCAATTTATTTGCTCCTGTTCGGCTGGACAGAGCTTTTTTACCCCAAATGATAGAACGCAAAAGTGGTGTCATTATCCACATTGCATCTATTCAGGCCAAATTACCTCTGTATGATTCTACTCTACCCTATGCAGCTGCCAAAGCAGGTTTGCTCAATTATAGCAAAAGCCTCTCCAACGAAGTATCTCCCAAAGGTGTTCGTGTACTTACCGTTTCTCCGGGTTGGATTATGACAACGGCGTCTACAAGAATGATGGACCGAATTGCCAAAAGTTCAAACAGCACTGTTGAACAGGCCACACAAAGTGTGATGGACGCATTAGGCGGAATACCCTACGGCAGACCGGCACAACCTGAAGAAGTGGCAGAACTTGTAGGCTTTTTAGTATCACCCAGGGCCAACTACCTCACAGGAACAGAGTATGTAATTGATGGCGGAACTATTCCCACAGTTTAATTAATCTTTAAAATAAAACACAATGAATTTACCAGATATAGTGGCAGAATTAGTAAGGACACAAAATAGTTTTGCTGCTGCTGCTTATGCCAATTGTTTTTCGGAAACAGCCATCGTTTTTGACGAAGGCAAAACACATCATGGGAAGGCTGAAATCAAAGAGTGGATTGCAGACGCAAACGAAAAATATAAAACCGTAATGAAACCTTTAGAATATAAGGAAGCTGATAAAGAAAGTATTCTAATAGCGGAAGTTTCAGGGACTTTTGACGGAAGTCCGGTTGCACTGAGTTATCACTTTGAATTTAAAGATGGACTCATTCAGTCATTGAAAATAACAGTCTAAGAAACATAATCCGAAAGAAATGGTATATACAAGGAGGTGTCTCCTACATTTGCTTGATACAAACATAGGAGACACCCTCTTGATTTATTAAAATCGAAGAACATCTAATAAAAAATATTGCCACTCTATAAATTCTTTATGCAAATTTACGCAATGTTAAAATTGATCGTGAGACATTTAAACCGCACCTTCCATTTAATCAAGAAAGATTTTTAATAGCAAGTCAAAAAAGAACATTTGCGAAAGAAAGACAAGTTCGTTAAGTTTGATTGATGCTTAACGAATTCGAAAACTATCTTGCCCTACAGGCCGACCTACCCGACGAAGCAGTCCGTCAAATCACCGCTTCGGCCGTGTTGAGGAGACTGCGCCGTAATGAGTTTCTGTTCAGCGCTGGAGAAATCAGCAGACATAAGGTATTTATTGTTAAAGGTTTGCTCCGCACGTTCCACATCACAGCCGATGGCAATGAACACATCCTGCAATTCTCGCCCGAGCACAGCTGGACGCTGGATGTCGAAAGCTATGATCGGCAGGTGCCTGCCCGCGTTAGTATCGCCGCTGTAGAGCCGAGCGATATATTACTTTGGCACAAGACCGATTTTGACACCCTGTTGAGCAATATCCCAGCTTTCAAAAGATTCGCCGAACAGCTCATTTCGCGTAACACCTACTATAATCGGCAACGAATGCTGACCATTTTAAGTGGCACACCGGAGGAGCGATATGCAGATTTTGTGCAGACATTCCCCGATTTTCTGTCGCGCCTCCCCTTACGCATGATCGCCGCTTATCTGGGCATATCCCTTAAAACCCTCACGCGTATCCGTCATGCACAACTTCAGCGCTAAATGGAATAATGGTCAAATGACCTTGTTTAGCACCTTACGATGGTTCAATTTTGTGAGAAACAAAATATAATATTATGCGTGTATTTATAACGGGAGCCTCTGGATTTGTTGGCTCCGCCATTGTACAGGAACTTCTACAGAACGGACACGAAGTACTCGGCCTGGTCCGTTCGGATGCTGCTGCCCAAAAACTAGCGTCCACCGGTGCAGCCGTGCTCCAGGGCGACGTCAACGATCCGGAAATACTCCGGCAAGGTGTCAGCACTAGTGATGCGGTTATCCATACGGCCTTTAATCATGATTTCTCGAAATATAAGGCCAATTGCGAAGCCGATCGCCGGGTAATTGAGATATTTGGCGAGGCGTTGACCGGTACTGACAAGCCATTGGTTATTACTTCGGGAATAGGCCTTTTGCGTTATGACCGCCTACTTACCGAAGATGACCCCCTGTCGGCCGGTTCCGACGTCGTTCCAAGGGCCGCTTCGGAAGAAGCAGCTCATGCCGTGGCGGTTAAAGGTGTTGATGTATATACGGTACGCTTGCCGCCCAGCGTACATGGAGAGGGCGATCATGGCTTTGTGCCGATTATCATTGGCTTGGCGCGGGAAAAGGGTGAGTCGGTCTACATTGCTGAGGGCAACAATCACTGGTCCGCCGTGCATCGTTTGGATGCGGCAGCTCTGTACCGACTGATCGTAGAAAAGCGTCCAGCACTCAAGGTACTCCACGCCGTAGCAGAAGAAGGCATTCCCTTCCGGAAAATTGCGGAAGTGATTGGTAAAGGCTTGAATCTGCCCGTGGTGAGCAAAACGGGCGAAGATGCCGCTGCGTATTTCGATTGGTTCGCCCATTTCGCCTCTTTTGACTGCTTGGCTTCGAGCAAAAAGACGCGCGAAGCTTTAGGCTGGGAAACCAAAGCGAGCGATCTGCTTGTGGATATCGCCACAGCAGGTTATTTCATAACTTAAGTTCACCCTCAGAAACCATTCATTCAAACATGTAAAAATCAGGTGGAGGTCTCTTCTACCTGGTTTTTATGTATTCCTTACTTAATTCCCTCGTCTAACGCCCGTACGCATTTACGGTTTTTATTACCCATGTGCCACCTTTCCAATCGTACCGTCCCATTAACCCATACCTTATCCGCCCTTTATCCACTAGGAGTCCACCTTTTATAGGCTTTTATCGAATATATAGTGGATAACACGTGGATAGGACGTGGATGAAGGGTAAACAATGGATAAGAAGAAGGTAAGGAAAGTGTGGACTCCTTAAAAATCAGAATTAGCTAAATTTCTCGCCTTTGTGAAAAGGTAAACACGGAACACTCCGGCTAAAATAAACCCAACTCCTGTCAATGCCATCAAATCTATCATTTCTATCGACCTGTGTTTTAATGCCAATTGTAAAATAAAAACAAGCAACAACATCCCTATGACAACAAACCACCAATTAACAGATTTATTTCGCGAAAAACGAACCGTGTTTCGGATAAAAAGAATCAATTTCACCAAGAACAAAGCTCCCATAAAGGGAGGTAAAAGTACCATGAATATCCAGGGGTTAAGAAAGACATATACAGCGATAACGATATCCAGGATTCCACCTAACAAGAACATAAGCCAGTCGGATATTTTCTTGTGATTAGCAAGCGAGAACCATATTTCAAAAATGCCGGCAGCCATAGCCAATACGGAGAAAATGGAAGAGATATACCAATAAGAAACGAAAGGGCTTAAAAGCACCCACATTCCAAGACCAATAAGCATCAAGCCTGCTGCTAATAAAAGCCATGGATAATACAGTTTATTCGATATTGCTGTCCGAACTATCATGGTATCATGATCAGGTTTCAAGAAGTCTTTCCATTTGAAGGGGCGTTTGCCCTACTAGCCCCTTTGAGGATCTCCTGTAGTAGATACAAATAACCAAGCTCCGACTTGTTTCTGTTAGCAGAAGACGAAGCAATTTTGTTAGCCGAACTAAAAATAGTTTCCGCCAAATGTTGATCGATAAACGATGGATGATCGCTAACAAAAGTACTAAATCGCTTAAAGGCAGATGATGCCGTCGGCCGGGTATCAAACAACCAATCAAACACTGCTTGGATCTGATAGGCTGCATCATAACCATATTCATCCAAAGATGGTTCAAAGTCTAACCATACCTGCTGTAACAAATCTTTAACAGCGGCTGTCTCTTCCTTCGTTATATTGCCATCGCAATAAGTCATGCTATAAAAGAGGAAGGCCAGGTTCTCATAAAATTTTGTCCAAAGTTGAGGTGTACGTATCATGATTTTATGTTTTATAACAGTAAAATTATCGCTTCTATTTCTTATTGTAACTGACTGTAAACAGTTCTATCCATGATTGATGTCACCCCCTCTTGCCTCTTTTTTAAGGAGCTTCCTTCGTTCCGACACAAGAGAGAGCATAGTAAGCGCTATCAATGTTTTAATACCAATAGTGGAATGGCTATCCGTTTAGCTATTTGCTTTGTACGGCTGCCTCGTAACAGCTCATTTAATATACCACGTGGCCTGTGTACCATTGTCAGCACATCTATCTGCCCATTCTCCGTAAGCCATAAAATCCCATTCTCAATGTTCTTTTGCGGTATATAGCGATAATAAATTTTATCATCATTATTTTTGCATGTAACCGCATGCAAAAAAGTCTCCATGGTTTCCTCATGACGGGTATCATCTGTATCGGCACCTATATGGCCGATCAATATTTCGGCGTCAAAGGGCTTTGCAAACACTGTCAGCAACTCAATCAAATCGATATCTCCCTGGCTCAAATCGGTAGCAAAAGCTATTTTATGAATTGTGCGGTACGTAAAGTCATTGGGAATCAGCAAAATAGGACAATATACATGTGCTATTAAATCCCTGCTTTTGCTGCCAAAAATAAACCGCCTCGCATTGCCTGCTCCATGCATGCCGGCCACTAAAAGTATCGGCATACTGCGGTGTATTTCTTTGTCAATCTCCTGATGAACCACCCCTTCCGCCAAGCTACAGGTTATAAACACTTTATTACTGCCAATATTCCTGGCTTCGTGTTCTTCCAACCTTTGCTGAAAAAGGTGGATATTATCTACGGCCTTTGCTTTTAAATCATCATAATTCACTATTGGCCATATGATCTGTGCATCCAAAAGCGCTTTATCGACAGCTTCTATCACATGAAAAAGATGTAAAGCCGCTTGCAGTCTTTTTGCCATTTCCAGTGCATAAAGAGCCGCATTATAAGCTGGCACTGAAAAATCTATCGGTACTAAAATAGTTCTCATCATTCATATTTTATACTAAACTTATTCGTTTTCATTATTTGTTGCCAGGCATTATATATCAGCCTGTTTTATCCTTCACCCGGTTGTTCCAATAAACAAATGATAGCAAGATAGACGAAAGTCCTACCAAGATGATCCCCAATCCTGTCCAAGAGATAATACTGATATATCCTACTGTTATGTTGGCCAATATGATTATTGAAATCAGTATAATCAGTATACCGACAATCAATTGAATCCACCAAGCTGAGTAGGTATAGCGTTTCAGTAAAAAAGATAAACGGGTACTCATAAAACCTTTGTAAAATACCCATATACTGATTATTGGTGTCAATACAATCATTACCAGCAAAGGTGAGAGCAGTAAGTAAATACCCATTGTAAGGTCTATTACTCCCCCAATTAGCATCGACAACCATACGCTCCATACATTTTTGTGCCGTATGGCAAATATTATTTCCGAAATACCGCTCAGGATAATCAGTACGGCAAAAGAAAGACTGATAAACAAATAAGATTGGAATGGCCGCCATATGGTTAAGCATCCAATTATTACCAGTAATATCCCGATTACCAAAAGCTGTCGGTTAAAAAAGGAATACCTAAAAGGTTGATTGACGATCTTATCCATGATCTATAACATTCATTATTACAAAATAAGCTTCTTAATAGGTAAATAAATATGATCGCTGTTAGGATCTCTATTGATTGGTATCATAAAAACAGTATTATTTGTTTTCAGTTGAAAACAAACGTCAGATTTACAATCATTTTCGATGAAAAAACATTAACTTTACGTTGAGCATTATCGCCATTATATTTTTAGATCTTTACCATCATCATAAGTTAGAAACCTAAATAGAATAATGTTTTGGTTTATCTGCTTATTAATCATGATGCTTCATATGAAAAAAATTGTACTGATAGAAGATAATCAGGAAATACGGGAAAGCATGGCTGAAATCCTAAAGCTAGCTGACTATAATGTGTATACAGCTGAAAATGGAAAAACAGGTGTTTCACTCGCCCTCGAACATCAACCCGATCTGATTATATGTGATATCATGATGCCTGTGCTTGATGGCTATGGGGTGATTCATTTACTCCATAAGCACCTGCCGATGCAATATACACCCTTCGTTTTTATCTCGGCAAAAACAGAACGATCCGATGTAAGAAAAGGCATGGACCTAGGGGCCGATGATTACCTGACAAAACCCTTTGATGGAACGGAGCTTTTAAATGTGGTGGAAGCCCGACTGAAGAAAAGTGAATTTTTAAAAGAACAATTACAACCCAACCTATCCGGCGTAAGTCAGTTAATGCGTAGCATTGGCGAACGGGATTATATGGAGGATCTCAAAGAAGGTCGCAACATCAATAGATATAAGAAGAAACAACGGATTTATTCGGAAGGGAATCGGCCGTCATACTTATTTTATGTTCTGAAGGGTCGGGTCAAAACATCTAAACGGAATATTGATGGTAAGGAGCTCATCATCAACCTGTACAAAACCGGTGACTTTTTGGGCTATCGGGCCCTACTCGAAAATTGCGAATATCGCGAATCGGCAGACGCATTGGAAGACACCGAACTGGCACTAATTCCCAAAACTGATTTTGAAGAACTTCTGAATAATAATTTCGCGGTGATGAAAAAGTTTGTTCAGCTTTTAGCTAACAATTTAGACACGAATGAAGATCAACTACTGGCGGTGGCCTACAACTCCTTGCGTAAAAAAGTGGCAGACGCCCTGGTTACCTTATACGAAAAATACAATCCTCAAAAAGCAGCTTCTTTTTACATCGATTTATCCCGGGAAAATCTGGCCGCTATTGCTGGTGTCGCCAAAGAATCGCTGATACGCACTCTTGGAGACTTTAAGCAAGAAAAGCTGATCATTATCGAAGAAAACCAAATTTCCATCTTAAACTATGATAAATTGAAAAGAATGCATAACTAATACGATTAAGGAGTTATGCAACCCTTTTTTTACGTTTTTCTTCATTTGCCATTTGCGTAGCGAGTTGCTTATCTACAGCCTACCAACTCACTAATGTGATAACAATCATTTGTTAGATTGAGAGCCGTCATCAAAGCGGCGAAAACAGTTAACTATCTTTGACTAGTAAGATTAGTAACTGTATATGAAAAATCAAAAAAAAACAGCCGTTTTTCTTAGAATGCTCACCATGAAAGAGAGCAATGAGATCTTTCAGCTTTCGAAGGGTGGCATCATATTCGGCAATTTTTTACAGGACCTGCAATTACAGGAAGAAAAACCTGTAGAATTTACCCAACGGTTATTATGGCTTACAAAAGGTTTTTACAGCATTCGACTTCATCATGAGCCAGAAAAAATTGTAGGTTACACCCTATTTTACAAATCGGGAGAGTCATTCTATGATAGCCTTTGTATACTGCCTGACTACTATCATCCCGGTATTATAAATCAAACACGCGAACAGATGGCTGAACTGGCCAAATTTTGCTATGGTTTAAAAGATATTGCACCATTACTCATTGGAACATCCATCTCCACGCCGCGGTCTCCTTGCTCGGTCATCCACTTATCCAGTTCTGAGGCATATTGCTTAATCAATTCACGATATTCCGGCTTTTCCGCTAAATTCTCCAACTCATAGGGATCTCGCTGAAGATCATACAGTTCTATCGCAGGCCGATGGGATATCCTCTCCGTAAGTCGCATAGCCCGCTCATTACCAACAGCTTTATTCATCCAAGTGGTCCAGGCCAGGTGCGTATTTTCAGTATTCATCATATACTTAATATAATAGGCCGAATCCGGCAATAGATTACGGATATATTTATAATGAAGATCCCGTATACTCCTGATCGGATAAGGAGGTCCTTCCGGTATATTGTTGTGAATACCATAGGCAAAGTCCCGATGGCTAGTCGTCCTATCCAATAACACCCCTTTAAAACTGAATCCGTCCAACGTACCGGTAGGTTTGCCTCCGGCAATATCTACCAAGGTTGGCGTAATATCCTCGTATTGAACAATCGCATCCGTTTCCGTACGCGCTTTAATCTTTCCTGGCCATTTAACAATCATGGAGCTTTTCTGACCATTATCAAAGAGCGTCCATTTACCTCCCGGAAACTGCGGTCCCTGTTCACCCAGAAAAATAACAATCGTATTATCTTCCTTACCCAATTCTGTCAATAACTTCATCACATCACCAACCTGATCATCCAATCTGCGTATCTCCGCTAAGTATTTACAGAACTGTTCCCGTGTTAAGTCCGTATCCACCCAATGCGCCGGTAATTTAAGTTTCGAGGGATTAAATTCCCTGGGATCTCCCACCGTCCAGGGCGTATGCGGATTAATACTCATTACAAAAAGACAAAAAGGGTCTTTTTGTTGGATATAGCTTTTCACACTGTCCAGACTATATTCATCTGTTTCCGATACACAGTTAGGTTCAAAGCCACCAATTCTATCAAAGGGAAACACTGAGCTTGGCTTCGTTACATGATCTTTTCCAGTCAGTCCCACGCGGTAGCCCGCCGCATTCAAATAATGGACGACACTTTTCAATCGCCCATATACAGGTTTGTGATTTTGATAAGCCCCGTGCTTTGCTGGATATAGACCTGTAAACAGAGAAGCTCTAGTGGGCACGCACATCGCTTCGGAAGCGATGATGGAATTAAACTTCAAGCCTTCAGATGCTAATTGATCAATATATTGCGTTCGGATATTTTGCCCTCCATAGCAGCTCAATTGCCTGGAGTCCAAATCATCCGCCATGATAATAATGATATTAGGCTTCTCTTTATTGTTCGGTGGTGATTCAGCGGCATAAAGCACACTCCACGGAATCATCTTAAAAAAAAATACCAGCATCATGCATAAGTCTTTTTGAACATTTTTCATACTTTCTCCATTTACCTTTTACAAGTTCATTCTTTTATAAGCACTGCCAAGTTGTTACGGCCGGGCTAAAACATGATGTTTTTCTGCCCACTTATTCCATAAGCCGTTCAACTGTTTCACTTTGTCCGGATGCTGCGCTGCCAAATCATTTAATTCCGTAGGGTCTTTGACAATATCATACAGATGCCAAACCTGATCCCCTCCCGCCATTACCAATTTCCATCCCCCCTGCCGAACGTACTTACTGCCCTCGTGCTCATTAAATAAAATATCGTGCCCTTTATCCACCGCACCGTTGAATACAGGAACAAAACTTTTGCCCTCCAATGGCAATACCTGATTCCCGTTATATGTACTTGGATATTCCGTTCCTGCAACCTCCATAAAAGTAGCCATGAAATCCATCACGTGACTGACACGGGCACTTTTGCTTCCTTCCTGCCGAATACCCTTGGGCCAGGAAACAATCATAGGCGTAAGAATGCCACCTTCCAGCGATTGTGATTTCCATAAGCGGTACGGTGTATTGGCCACATTAGCCCAATTAGGGCCAATAGAAAAAAACGTTGTCTGCGGTCCGGGCATGACACTTTTATCGGTAGCATAAGAAATTTTCTGTCCGTCGCGGGTTTCCCCAGGCCTATCAAAACCTGGCCCATACCCCTCGCTCAATTCCGAACTTGCTCCGTTATCACTTAAAAACACAATTAGCGTATTGTCCAGCTCACCTGTTTCCTCCAAGCTTTCAAGTAGTCGCCCAATGCCTTGATCCATACGATCTACCATGGCAGCATGTACGGCCATAGCTCTCGCATCCCACTCTTTATGTGGGTTATCCTCCCAACTCATCTCGGCAGGATGTCTGGGAGACAGCTTAGTGACAGTAGAATCTATTAATCCAAGGCTAACCATTTTTGCATAACGGCGCTGCCTAATCGCTTCCCATCCATCTTTATAAGTATTTTTGTACTTTTCTATATCTTCAGGAAGAGCCTGTATTGGCCAATGTGGCGCATTGTGCGCTACATATAAAAAGAAAGGTTTGTCGTCTTTACTGAATTCACGTACATAATCAGCCGCCTTATCATTGATAGCATCCGTATGATAATAATTCTCCGGTACATTTTTTACAGGTGTTGTACCCTCTACCAAACTAAAGGGATCAAAAAAATCAATGACGCCCCAAATGGTTCCATAAAACTTTTCGAAACCTCTGTTCGTTGGGTATTGCTCCAGTGGAGAAAACAGCGGATATTCTGCCTGGTGATTCAGCCATTTTAACTGCTCGTCGTTTGTAGGCTGTGTGAGCGTGTTGGAAACATGCCATTTGCCAGCCATCGCCGTCCGGTATCCGTTCTCTTTCAATACTTCCGCTATGGTAACGGTGTTTTCTCCAAGATGCCCTTTATAGGCTTGTTCATCTTCTTGCGTAGTCATATCTCCAATACCCGCCGCGTGGTTGTATAACCCCGTGAGTAACGAAGCACGCGTGGGGCAGCACCTGGAAATATTATAAAATTGTGTAAACTGCACGCCTTTCTTTGCGATTCTGTCCAAATTTGGTGTATTGATTTCTCCCCCATAACAACCTAGATCCGAATAGCCCAGATCGTCGGCCATAATGAGGATAATATTGGGCCTTGCATCTTTGTCAGACGTTTCATCAATACGCGCGTTTGCATAGGATACATACGTAAAAAATAAGGGGATAAATAAAAGCCTTTTGTTCATATTCAGTTTATTTCGTTTTTTGAACGGTCCAAATCAGACTTTGTTCATTTTTAGTCTATGTGTTAGACTACCAAAAATATGGAAAATGAAAATACAGGCTGAATCAAATTGTAGCCGATTTGTCTCAATTTCTTCCCTGTTTAAAATGTACCCAATACTATTCCTGGAAATTGCGCCCTACCGTTCAAAACCCTTCGTTAACCGAATACTTCCCGCCATTTGCCTATTTCCCGTAGGCCAGGAGCCTTATACTACTTAGATTTGAATCAACAAACCATTTTAACACAATGCCCATGACTAAACACAACATACACCCAGCAACTGTTCGCCAGAGAACAACAGGTGTACGGTTTCGTACAGAAACAAGTAACCACGAAACACATACAACACTGATAAACAGATATTTAAATAAAACGGAACAGTTATGCCAATGATTGGCACAAGAACAATAGTTAAAAGTTAAGCATTTAAAAGTTAAATTTATGAAAACGTTCATCACCACCATCCTAGCAGCCTTCATCCTCACCAGCAGCAGTGCATTTGCCACTACAGCAGAGAAGGCTAAACGCTCTACCGTAGCTGCCATTAACCGTACCTTAGATCTTTATACAGACGCTGTATCGAAGGGACAAGTAGCAGCTATCGATCAACTGTTCAGTGAACAGTTTCATCAGCGTATCACCGGCACAAAGAACACTTTTGTATTCAACAAGGAGCAGCTGGTAGGCTTTCTGAAAAAGCGTAAAAACATTCAAGAGCAATGTGAAACGAACTACAGCATTGTAGATGAAAACAATGGTATGGCCATTGCCAAAGTAGAAATGAAATACGGAACCTTTTCTCGCGTCGATTACATAACCATTTCACAGAATGGTAAAGGCTATCAGATCAGCCAAATTGTAAGCACATTTAAATAGCAGATACATGCTATAAAGATCATCTAAGAGGCTGTACCAAATAATTTGGTGCAGCTTTTTTTCCGACTTATTTCATCACCTTTCTGAATAATTCTTTAATATGGCTGATCTCTTCCTCATGCGTTGTTTTTTTACGCGTTCCAAAATAGAGTGTATTCTTCAACTTTTTATCACCTTCCCATATCAACTGTATCTGGCCACTTTTAATCTCATTGTGGCATAAGAAATCCGGAATAACGGCCAACCCAGTTCCGCCACTCAGACAACGCACTATTGAATTGAGATTCGGTACGATGTAGTTGGGCCTAAAATCAGGTTTCTTGCCAAAATTAAGACTCCAAAAATGGAAAAGATGCTCCATATCCCCAGTAGTGCCATACCATTTTTGCTGCTTTAGCCAAAGTTCAATCTGTATCCTGTTTTTCGTCTTGTGCACATGCCTGAAGGCAGCCAAATCAACATCTTTTCCGCCAACCAATACGATATTTTCAGAAGAAAAAGGTTCGTGCTCAATATTCGGAGAGACCCCTTTTTTGGGCGTTATGATCAAGTCAAGTATCCCTTTATCCAGTTGATCCAGCATCTCCGGATACTCCCCAAAACTGATAATTAAGTTGAAAGGAAGTGTGGAAACATACTGTTCCAACGTAATCTGAAAGGTTTCAAAACACATGCCAACACTAATGGTTGGCGTATGCTTTTCTGTGGATTGCTGAAAGTTTTTTTCCACTTCTTCCAGTCTTAATAAGGGATCAGATACAGCATTGAAAAGTACTTTACCCCTTTCGGTCGGAATCATTTTACGCCCCGTCCTGTCAAATAGTTTATATCCAACATATGCCTCCAATGAGCTTAGATGTAAGCTGACTCCCGGTTGTGATATAAATAAGGTCTCAGCAGCCCCTGTTAATGTCCCGGTTTTATAAATCGCCTTAAAAGTACGATACCATTCCAAATTTACCATATTATCAAAATTATAATGCAAATATAGATATTATATTATTTACATAATAACTATATGTAAACACTGATTTTACCCTATCCATCAGCGAAAGGATCTTGAGCATTCCCGAAGGACAAAGAATAAATATAGCCGTAAAATAAAAAATAACATTTTTTACAAGGAGCAGATAAAAGTCTTCTATCGAAGAAATAGAGTCTTACAAATTATCAAATACAGTATTTGTATCATAAATATAATAGACATCTATGAATTAAGTTATTTTTATGATACACAAAGCATAGCTAACTTTGTCGTACAATTTTAAGAATCATGAACCGTCCATGTTTATCCGTCAGCTGGCGGATAAACATGGCAAGCTCCATCTGACCGATGGTTTAACATTATTTACAAATGAAACATATATTAATTATCAACGCAGGACAACACTTCGCTCATTCCGGTGGCAGATATACCAGAACCGTTACCGAAAATACACAGGCCTTTTTTGAAAGGTTTGATACTGTTGAGGTGAAAGTAACACATATCTCTGAGGGTTATGATGATGAAGAGGAAGTGAAAAAATTCGTTTGGGCCGACTATATTATCTATCACACGCCGATGTGGTGGTTCCAATTACCAAATGGATTTAAAAAATACATCGACGAAGTTTTCACAGCTGGTCATCGAAAAGGTATTTATCACAGCGACGGACGCACCGCCGGGAATCCAAAAATTAACTATGGAACGGGAGGCATGTTACAGGGAAGAAAATATATGGTGACAAGCAGTTGGAACGCGCCAAAGACAGCTTTTACGCTACCCGGTGAGTTTTTTAATGAAACGAGCGTGGATAATGGTCCCCTATTCGGCTTTCATCGTATGAATGCTTTTGCTTCCCTTGAAAAAATGGAAAGTTTCCACTTCCACGATGTAGAAAAAAATGCAGATGTAGCGCGCGATATGGCCGAATACACGAAACACCTTGAACAGATATTTAAACCAGAATTAACAAAATAAAAAAGAACAATTTATTGTGATGAAAATCTATTTAACAGCCGTTATTAAGGCAAAAGACGAATACCGGGAGGAAGTTACTTCGGTCCTCCAAAACATGGTACAGCAGACCCGCAAAGAAGAAGCCTGTGAATTGTACAACCTGCATCAGGGTTTAGACGATAAAAACCTTTTTACTTTTTATGAAATATGGAAAACTAAAGAAGGTTTGGAAGCACACAACGAACAGCCATATATTCAGGCATTTGGCAACCTGGTGGAAGAAAAATTACAAGAAAAACCAACAATTTTACGAACAACTTTACTATAAAAATATCAAAATGGAATACAGAAAATTAGGAAATACAGATTTAGAATTATCAGTAATAACGCATGGCGCATTCGCTATCGGTGGCAATATGTGGGGAGGTAATGAAAAAAAAGATTCTATAGACGCCATTCATGCATCCCTGGATCATGGCGTGACAACCATCGATACCGCTCCTTTCTACGGATTCGGATTAAGTGAAGAAATGATCGGCCAAGCAATCAAAGGGAAAGACAGAAGTAAGATCCAGCTGCTTACCAAATTTGGTTTGGTTTGGGATAGAAGTAACCAAGATAAGGGAGTATTTTTCTTTGACGCAGAAGAAGACGGGAAAGCCATCCCAGTATATAAATATGCGGCTAAAGCCAATGTGATCAAAGAGGTAGAAGAAAGTTTAGCACGTTTGGGTACCGATTATATTGACTTGTTACAGTTACATTGGCCGGATGACTCAACGCCGATCGGTGAAACCATGGAGGCGCTGGAATTATTGATACAACAGGGAAAAATCCGTGCTGCCGGCGTTAGCAACTATAATGTGGAGCAATTAAAAGAAGCCTCTAGAACATTAACATTGGCCAGCAATCAGGTATCGTACAGTATGCTGAACCGGTCTATAGAAAGTGACCTGGTGCCTTATGCGTTGGAAAATGAAATAGGAATTATTGTGTATAGCCCTATGGAGCGGGGTCTGCTAACCGGTAAATACTTTAACGAAAGTAAATTGAAAGAGAACGATCACCGAAATGGTTATTTCTCCCAGTTTGATCTAGCTCAAGTGAAAAGCTTCTTACAAGCTATTGAACCTATTGCACAAAGCAAAGGAGCAACACTTTCACAGTTAGTGCTCCGCTGGACCAGCCTTCAACCGGCCATCAGCATCGTCTTGGCAGGGGCTAGAAATGCAGCACAAGCAACGGCAAATGCACAGGCAATCCACATCGATCTTACAGCTGATGAATTACAACTCATTCACAACGAACTTTTAAGATTTTAAACGATGAGAACAAAAGATTATTTAAAAATAGTGGGATTAGCAAGTATATTTTCGACGAGCGCATTACCTATTCATGCACAAAGCCAATACACCAATCCGGCAGATACCAGTTGGTATCAATCCCCTTATGGTGCAGGCGACGAGATCGGTGCAGTGAACCTGATAACTCCAGAAATAGTTATACAGGCTGTAAAATTGGTAAAAACCGGTAAAACGTATCCATTGGCCGTACCGGTGGATAAGAACCTACCAGCATTTCGTCACCGTAGCTTCCAATTATACAACGTTCAGCCGGGCGAGCAAGCTGGACAAACCTTGGGACCAAATAAGTTCACCTTCAATGACGAACTGGTAAATGCCTGGACGGGTGTAGGTACCCAGCTAAATGGGATTGGCCATATAGGAATAGATCATGTTTATTACAACGGCAACAAAGCGGTAGATTTTGTTACGGTTGAAGGTGTCAAAAAACTCGGTATAGAGCAGGTACCCCCCATTGTGACGCGTGGTGTCGTATTGGATATGACCCAACACTATGGAAAGCCCATCGTAGCTGGAGGCACTGAATTTACGGTTGCCGATATCCAGGCGGTCCTTAAAAAGCAGGGCATAAACATACGCAAGGGCGATGTCGTCCTATTTAATACGGGATGGCTGGAACTCATCGGAAAAGATAATCAACAATTTCTTGAAGTAGAACCGGGGATTGGTATGGAAGCAGCACAATGGCTGGCAGACCAGGGCATTGTTGCTTTCGGAGGTGACACCTGAGCCTCAGAGGTATATCCGAACCCGAACAGCGATGAAGAATTTCCGATCAATCAGTTCATGCTTGCTAAACGTGGAATATATAATTTAGAACTGATCGATAGCCGGGCACTGGTGCGGGATAAGGTTTGGGAATTCTTATTCGTGTTGGGCCAGCCCTTATATGTCGGCTCCACCCAGGTCAACATCAATCCGGTAGCCATCCATTAATTTGAACTTCATCCCATAAAGAATTGATTAAATTTTCGCATCGTTTTAGTTAATCCACTATTTGACATGAACGGCATGCATGTATTAAGAAACAAAACAGCCTTGGCTATGTTGCTTTTCTAAACAAGCAGCATATTGCAAGCGCAATTGATTAAATCAATTCATATGGAAATTCATAAAACAGTCGGATTCACCCGCGCCAACCACGTTGGCATCACCGTAAAAAATCTTGAGAAATCAATCCTTTTTTACGAAGCATTAACAGGTACCAAGGTATCAAACATCGATGAAATCGGCGGCTCGAGAATGGCTAAAGTGCAAGGTCTAGATGAGACGCTGATAAAATATGCCAATCTCCGATTAGACAATTTAAATATCGATATCCTAGAATATGTGGCTCCAAAATCTGAAAAAGCATCTTATAAAAACGACCAGATAAGTGCTATGCATCTTTGCTTTGAAGTGGATGATATGGATGTTGCGATTAAACGGCTTAAAGAAATTGGCGTTGAACCTGAAGGCGAACCTATAGTGTTTCAAGAAGAAGACGGATTGAAATCTGGTTTCGGAACCACCGTGGCTTACTTTCAGGATCCAGACGGAACCAATTTGGAATTAATTGCGCCACAGGGCCCTTTCAGAAGGAAAAACAAATAAGAATAAACAGGAAATCCATCTCGTAACATCCATATATGGAAACGTTGTACGGTGATAGATTTCCTGTTTCTTTATTCCATATGCCTGATGAAAACGGATCACGAAGGTCCCAGATTCAAAAACCGATAAACATGTCCAATGTTACTTTTCAAGAATAATCTAAATTGCTTACCTTTATCATATCCATATAACATGCATAATTTGCCAAGTAAATGACCAAAAACAACCAACTATGTTACAAAAAAATGATATTGCACCAGACTTCAGTCTGTATGCAACTCCCGATCAAAAAGTCAGCCTATCGGAATTTAAAGGCAGCAACGTAATATTGGCTTTCTATCCCGCTGATTGGAGCCCTGTGTGCAGTGACCAAATGGCTCTGTACAACGAAATGTTGAAATACTTTAAAAAATACGATGCCCAGCTTCTAGGAATATCGGTAGATAGTAAGTGGTGCCATTTAGCCTTTTCGCAATCGCGGAATCTACGTTTTCCACTGCTTGCCGATTTTGAAGGTAAAGGCGATGTTGCCAGAAAATATGGCGTTTATAATGAAACAGAAGGCGAATGCAAACGGGCACTTTTCGTCATCAATAAAGAAGGCCTCATCGCCTGGAGCTATCAATCTCCCCTAGCAGTAAACCCAGGTGCCGACGGTATCTTAGACACATTAGAATCACTTCAAACAAACTAAACATGACCTTAAAACCAGCCGTTTACCCAAGCGACCATATATTAGGCAATAGCGACGCCGACCTAACGATTGTTGAATTTGGTGATTACCAGTGCCCACATTGCGTTGCTGCCCATCCCATTCTCAAAGAGATGCTGCATACCTTTGGCAGCCAGATAAAATTTGTGTTTAGAAATTTCCCCATGCAAGAAATCCATCCATTTGCTCGTGCTGCTGCGCTAGCGGCCGAGGCAGCTGCATTGCAAGGGAAGTTTTGGGAGATGCATGATGCCCTTTTAGAGCACCCCTCCCATTTAGATCAGCGTCTACTGCTCAAGATGGCCGCCGATATGGCGTTAGATACTGATCAATTTGCAAGCGACATGTCTTTGGAAAAGTTAGCAGCGAAAGTAGATGATGATTTTGAAAGTGGTATGCGTAGCGGTGTAAACGGTACCCCCAACTTTTTTATTAACGGCGAAAAATTTCATGGAGGCGCCATGGATCTACTCAGCATGATAAGAGAAAACACCCAATAGAGGCGTAGCCCGCATTGTGAAATACCACGTCAACATTGCTTATAGCAATTGCCTGCGTTACCGTCTTTTTTATTTGCTCCAAGCTGGTAACATCTAGAGGCAACAGCGTTACATTTTCTAATTGGGTCAATTCTGTTTCTTTTTCAGGGTTTCGCATGATAGCAATCTAATATCTATACAAACACCCCTTGTGGTTTTTCACGGCTTGTTTCAAAATCCCGATTTATTTATACTAAGTATCTTTACAAATTGATAATTAAGTTGTTTCCAACAATTTTAGTACATACTATTGCGTGATCAAACAGCTCTATCCAAGACGAAACCTGTTTGATCATTTACTTAAAGTAACAGGATGGAAAAGCGACTTATTTTTGGTTTTGCAATTTATGTACTCGGAGCATGCAATCTTACAGATAAACAGCACACTGATGCGTTAGCCACGATAGATAGCCTCAAAACTAATTTGGCTTCGGCATATACGCCTGGCTTTGGAGACGTCATGCGAAACAACATCCAAATAGAGCATGAAAAGCTTTGGTACGCTGCCTCAGAAAGCAACTGGCTTCTTGCTGAGCACTCATTAGAAAGTTTAGAAAGTGGATTTAAAAACCTTAAGCATTGGAAAGGGGACGATCCAAGAGCAAAATTTCTGGATATGATTATGCCTTCCGCTGAGGCCGTATCGGTGTCTCTAAAACAAAAAGACCTCTCGGCTTTCAAAAAAAAATATGCTGTCCTAACAAATACCTGTAACGCTTGCCACCGCAGTACAGGATATCAATATATCGTTATTAAGGTTCCCACAGGCGACCATTACGGAAACCAGGAATTTAAAATAAAATAGATCATTCAAAGTAGGGAATCAATAGAGAAGGAAGGTGCTGAACTATTTATTCATCGGAGGAAGGACATCAACCACTCTTTCAGTCTCTTTTTCTTCCACATGAACGGCAAAATCCGCTGGCTCAATGGCAGACCCCTTATATTCGGCATACACTCTCGTGAAAACCGCACCGAAATAAAGAATGGCGGCAGTATAATATACCCAGAGCAATATCAATATAATTGAGCCAGCGGCGCCATATGTAGACTCTGTACCAGAAGTTTCCAGATAAAACCCAATCAGGAAACGACCAATTATAAAGAAAATAGCGGTAAATATTGCACCCGACCTTACGTCCTTCCACTTAATTTTCACATCCGGCAGTACTTTAAAGATAATACCAAATAAGAAGGAAATGATCACAAAACTGATCACCAGGTTAATAAAATTCAACAGTAGTACGGTAATGTCAGGAAAATAGATCTTCAGGCGGTCTGTTAACGCTATGATAGCCCCATTTACTATTAGCGAAACCACCAATAAAAATCCGAGGCTAATAATCAAGGAGGAAGATAGTAAACGGTCTTTAATAAGTTTTACCCATCCACGTTTAGGTTTTGCCTTCACATGCCAGATCATATTAATAGAATTCTGTATATCACTAAAAACGGATGTTGCACCAATAATCAGGGTGATTATACTGATGATCAGGGCCGTGAGCGACTTACCGGAGAGCTGTAAATTTTTAATCATTTCTTGTACCTGCAGTGCCGCATTATTCCCTATTAAACCTTTAATTTCGTAAAAAATTTTCCCTTCAATGGCATCCTGTCCTAAAAATATACCAGCCAGCGAAATCAGCAGAACGAGCATCGGGCCAAGCGAAAAAATCGTGTAGTACGCTAAAGATGCGCTTAACTTCATGCAATTTTCGTCCATAAACTCATTGACCGCGTCTTTCATTATCTTGATTCCATCCTTCAGTCCGCCCTTTGTGAATAGCTTTACCATAGCAATCTGTTTAAAAGTCATTAATACAACACTGCTATAAACTATAAGGTTTGCAATATCGAATATGAAGGGTACTTGGTTGCAGAAGCTGATCGCATTATCAATCCCGATTTGGAACGATTCTAGTAAAGTGAGCGTAACGATAAATTCGGTTCATGGTAGAATTTGGTTGCCTATTGGTGTTTTTTTTGTTTCATTTCTGTAGAACCTCGGTATACCAGTGAAGGAGCCAGCAGAATCGTTCTATTTTCGGAGGATTTATCCTTCATTTTTTCTAGCACCAGTTGGGCAGCAGCTTCTCCCATTTCTTCAAGCGGCTGCTCAACCGTTGTTAACTGTGGGTAAACAATGGTTGACAATTCGGTTCCAGAGAAGCTGGCAATGGCGACCTCATCGGGGATTTTAACATTATTTTCCAGGAGATAGTTCATTGCGCCGATAGCCAACGTATCTGTAAAAGCGAAAATAGCATCAAATTCAACCTTTTTATTTATCAGTTGTTGCACGGCCTTTCGTCCATATTCAAATCCCGTGCCTGTTGTTTTTACGGTTAACTCCGGATCAAAAATCTGGTGTTTTGTCAGAATACGCTGGTATCCCATTGCTCTTTCGATGGCATTCCGAATGGAAGAAGGTCCCATGATGTGGGCAATTCTTTTCCTGCCGATCTCAATGAGGTGTTCCACCATTAAAGAAGCCTTCATATGATCGTCTACCATCACTTTCGAAACCTCCAGGCTTGCATCGGGTATTCTGTCGAAGAAAATCAACGGTGTTCCTCTATTCAATATTTCCTTATACAGATCCTGATTGTACGTTTCGTGGCACAGATTTACAATGATTGCGTCGACATTAAATTCCTCCAAAAATAAAAGATGTTGCCTTTCTATGGCTGGGTCCTCGTCCGACTGCATCATGAGGATTCTGTAACCTTGCGGATTAAGGACATTTTGAATGCCGCGCAGTACAGCGGTAGAAAAGGGCGTCACCATTTCCGGAACGACAAAACCGATACTTTTAGACTGGCCATACTTTAAGTTCAAGGCAGCCGGATTGGGTTTGTAACCCCATTTTTCTGCTGCCTCCAACACCTTTTTTTTGGTTTCCGGATGTATATTTTTATCATTCACAAAGGCCCTGGAAATGGTCGATGTAGACAATGATAAATGTTTCGAAAGGTCTTTTATGGTAATGCGTCTCATGATTTCGCCCCATTAGGGAAACAAATTTGCCGTTAAAAGACATAAAGGTAAAAAAAAATTACACCTGGGAACGTTATCATACGATTGGTATCGTTCCCAGCTAAATTTTCTTTGCAGCTTTGATCATTAATGATAATTATTGATTTAATTTACTTCCGAAAACCAGTTAAACAAGCATATAAAATGAATATCATTTCTTATCATTACAATCGAGATACGATCGAATCCGGTATACTGCATATTGGCGTGGGTAACTTCCACAGAGCGCATCAGCAGTTTTACATCAATCGATTATTGGCAGACAAAGATCAGCGTACATGGGGAATATGTGGGGTCTGCTTATTGCCCTCCGATCAAAAAATTGTCGAAAACCTCCGGTCGCAGGATCTCGATTACACGCTGACTGTCTTCGGTAGAAATGGCGAGGACGAAATGTATACAATAGGATCCTTGCAAGAATTAATCTGGGGTATTGAAGAGCCGGAAGCGGTAAGCAGCAAAATCGCCGAAAGGGCGATCAAAATCATCACCCTTACCATTACGGAAGGAGGATACAACCTCGATAAAGAAAGCAATGCCTTTAACCTCGATGATGAAAAAATAAAACATGATATAGAAAATCCCGGCCAACCTACCACCGTATTCGGCTTTGTCACGGCAGGGCTGCGTAAACGTAGGGAAAATGATAACGGAGGTCTGACGATTTTGTCGTGCGACAATTTACAGCATAACGGAAATACGGCTAAAGAAGCCTTCCTGTCTTTTATACGGGCACAAGATAAAGAATTGGCCCACTGGGTAGCGGCCAACGTAACTTTTCCGAACAGTATGGTAGACCGCATAACACCCGCCACTACCCTTGAAGATATCAAAAGGCTGAATCAGCTGAGCGGCTTACAAGACAAGGCTCCTGTTTATTGTGAGGATTTTTGCCAGTGGGTCATAGAAGACAACTTTGTCGCGGGTAGGCCTGCCCTGGAACGGGTTGGTGTGGAATTTACGCATGATGTAGCCGTCTACGAAAACATGAAGTTAAGCCTTTTAAACGCATCACATATTTTATTGGCCTACCCGTCTTTCCTGAAGGGATACCGTAAAGTAGACGAAGCCATGCAGGACGAAACGATAGCGCAGTACATCCGTGATTTCATGGATATCGATATCACACCCTATGTGCCGGCACCTCCCAATACCGACCTGGATCAGTATAAGCAAACACTGATGGAACGATTTGCCAATCGATCGGTGAGCGATCAGGTCAGTAGGTTATGCTTCGATGGCGTTTCGAAATTTCCGGTATATATCCTGCCAAACCTATCCAAAATGATTAACGACCAAAAAGACCTCACCCGTGTTGCTTTTCTCATCGCCTCTTATAGACATTACCTGAAATATAAAGTAGATGAGCGGGGGCTTTCCTATGAAATTGCCGAACCTTGGTTAACTGCAGAGGACGAAAAACGCATTGCCAGTGATAACCCACTCGATTTTCTCGATTTATCTGCCTTTAAAAGTATCTACCTAAAAAAGGTTGAACCTTTCACGTCTTTATATATACCGTTTGTCAACCGTATCAAAGATAAAGGTATAACACCTGTATTGACATCTATCCTTTATTAAACAGGCTGCCTACTCAATTTTATTTATGAAGATAATGGAATCAACATCGCAAAAGGTTAGCATATTGCCCTTTCTTATCGTCACTTTTATCTATTTTCTGGTAGGGTTTCTGACCACCGTGAACGAACAGTTACAGGCGCCTTTACAATTTACTTTTCTGGAACATGCCGGCAAACTCAAAAATACTTTTACTACTTTAATTTCTTTCTTTTTCTTTTTAGGGTACCTGATAAACGGAACGCTTGGCAGTAAATGGGTAAACGCCTTCGGTTATAAAAAAACCATATTACGCGGTCTGTTATTCATGATTTCCGGCCTGTGTACCTATTTATTATCTTCCCTTGTAGGATACAAATATCCAGATATCAGTTTACACTATGGAGATGCAACCATTCCTTCGGGATTTTTCATCTTCCTGCTGGGATCCTATTTAATGGGAACCGCTGCAGCCATTATCCAAGTGGTTGTAAATCCTTATGTAGCCTCTTATGAATTACCCGGAACCCAGCCTGTACAACGCTTAAATATTACCACGGCCATCAACTCCATCGGAACAACATCGGCACCTTTTTTTGTTACCGCCATTATTTTCAGCGGTATCTCTATAGAAAATATACAAATTAAGCAATTGATCATTCCTTTTATCCTGATTATCTCTTGCATTGGGATTGTATTTTTGATTACCAACAGGCTTCATCTCCCTGATATCGCCCATACACGGGCATCTGCCGGTGAGAAGCTCGAAAGGAGCATCTGGTCTTTTCGGCATTTTGCGCTGGGTGTTTTTGCCATATTCTTTTATGTAGGAACGGAAGTCGCCATCGGCGCCAATATCAACCTGCATGCTTTCGAGCTCATGCGTACAGGCCACCCCATTACTTTTTTCGGAAAAACGGATATGGTATTCGGAGGGATGGATCTTGGCATACACGCCCTGCTCTCTACACTATACTGGGGCGGCTTTCTGGTGGGAAGGGCGATATCCAGTTTTTTCAGTAATATTTCCGCAAGAGCACAGCTCACCACGACTACCCTATTGGCAACCTTACTGGCTATCATCAGCATGCTTACACAAAATCTGTGGTTTTTAGTTGCCATCGGTCTTTTGCATTCCTCCATGTGGAGCTGTATTTATTCACTGGCCATTAAAGGGCTTAACAAATATACCTCAAAAGCTTCCGGGGTTTTTATATCCGCTGTTTTCGGCGGCGCCGTATTCACCTTGGTGCAAGGTGGACTAGCCGATATACTCGGATCCTGGCGATGGACTTGGACTTTAACAGTCGTATGCGAACTGTTGATGCTCTATTATGCTTTATTTGGATCCCGCATAAGAGAAAAAGACATCGTAACATAATACGTTACGATGTCTTTTACGTCTCACAAGCGGCGAACATCAACCTATAAATTCTTAATAATCGTAGCATCAAAAGGTTTTGTTGCCGAACGATATCGATGTATCAGCTTCCCATCCTCATCGATTAAAAATTTCTCGAAGTTCCATTTTATTTCACCGGTGAAATCAGGATTTTCAGTATGGGTTAAGTAAGCAAATAAAGGATCGATATCTTCTCCTTTCACACTCACTTTCTCACTTAATAAAAAAGTTACGCCAAAGTTCTTTTCGCAGAAATCCTGAATTTCGGCATTTGTCGCCAGCTCCTGTCCACCGAAATTACCAGCTGGAAAACCGATCAGCACCAATTTATCTCCGTACTGCTGGTGCAGTTTCTCCAGATCCTTGTATTGCGGCGTATATCCGCACTTAGATGCCGTATTCACGACAAGTATTTTCTTCCCTTTAAATTGGGAAAGGTTAACCTCTTCTCCTTCAATCGTTTTGATCGAAAAATCGTAAATCGTTTTGGGAGGATGTGGTAACACCCATAAACTAAATAATACTAATAATGTATTGATCATGATGCATATATTTGTGCTATGAATTTACTTATTCATTCAAAATAAAATATAATACAAATGTAAATAAATGCAAGCCCTTATTCATTTCTTAAGCAGATTTCCTTACAATACCGCTCCCATCAATGGATCTGTCTTCGAAATTTCCCCTGTTTCAACATGACCCGCGTAACGTTCATGCCAAACTGAAGCATCAGACAGTCGAATCGAAAAATCATACCATTGATAGCTCTCCGATAAATCCAATAGGATAGTTGTACTGCTCGCCGGAGCTATCGTTTGCTGTATCGTATTTCCCTTGTAGCTATTGTCTGTTAATACAATGCTCCTTTCGGTATCAGCATCATTATGAACGGTTACCTCAAGATTACCTGTAAGTGGCCCGTTTTGATCGCCTCCCCCTTCATAGCCACAGTTTACCCGTATTCCCGGATGTTGTTTATCACCCACAAACTCCCGATAGAAGCCGTTAGGTGCATACACCCTCAAGTGGTATTGATCCTGCTCAAAGTGAGCAATATCCCAATGATCATTTAGGGTATCTCCCGGCGCAACGGCATACTCCCAGGTACGTAAAGGATCCGATAAGTATTGCTCCATGGCGTATACAAGAAATGGGGAGCCTTTAGAGCGGTTGCCAAAAATCTTGTTGCCCGACTGGAATTGAATGGTATAACGCTGATTTTCGCGATCGTACACCCCATTGGTATATAATTCGTAAGGCGTGGAACAAGCATTCTTTATTCCCTTTTCCTGCTGAGGAAAGAAAGCGGCCGACCGATGATCGTTATTCACCTGTTCGATTTCTTCCTGGCTAAGGGCCCTGTAATTGTTCGGGATTTCTTTAAACTGTGATTTATGAATATCTTCCAGAAAGGCCTGCTTTTCCAAAAACTGAGGTCGTTCAATGGTTTCTCCGTTATATGTCCTGAAAACGGAAGTTAGATCACCACATATTGCCCGTCGCCATGCCGTAATATTCTCCTCGCGCACCTTTTTATTAAATTTCTTCTCCATAAAATGCTCCAAAAACTGCAAAGATGAAGTGTGGTCAAATAATTCGGAATTGACAAAACCACCACGTGTCCAAGGAGACGCAATGATCAATGGCACACGATAACCCAAACCAACCGAACTCTCTCTGATCCTGTTTTCCATCGCTGAAGGGTTGGTTTGCTGATCCTTCGTGACGAAATCCATGCGAGGATCTATACCGGCAGAAACTTTCCCACTATGTTCTTCATAGGGGTTTGGAGCGGCATAAGGCGGCACATGATCAAAGAAACCATCATTTTCGTCATATGTCAGGACAAAAATGGTTTTTTTCCAGACATCGGGATTCTCCAGCAATATCTCCATTACTTCATTCACATACCAGGATCCAAACCAAGGAGCACCGGGGTGATCGGAAAAATTTGCGGCACTCATGAGCCAGGAGACGGTAGGCAATGTGCCATTCTTCACGTCATTCCTAAATTGATGAAGCACATCGCCTTGCGGGATGTTGAATTCACGTTCTGTACCACTATCTGAATATTTCAGGGTAGCCAGCGAATGGAAATCACTATCCCCACTATTTACGGTAAAGGCCTTTTCATTCAATTTTTTTTGCGCTGCTGTCAGTTCCTCATAAGCATCCTTTGTATAGAGCAACTGATCCGACTCTATCATCGCCAATACCTTTTGGGCAGCAGCTAGTCGCTGTTCGTTTTCTTCCGTTTTCTGCCCTGCTTTGAGTTGGGCAATCTCTTGTAGGATATTCGCCTTCTTGGTGACTAAATTGGCGATGCTACTAGGGTGCAGACGCACATTGTAGGCTTTGAAATATTCCATCACATTGGTACCAAAATTGCTCAGCCAAGCACTTTCTTCTCCCTTAAGGCCAAAGCCCATGGTCAGTTCATTCTGATAAATTCTCCAGGACACACCCGCCTGTTCCAACCGTTCCGGATAAGTTTTCCAATCAAGTTCAGGCTTGTTGTAATTGCTGATGTTCCATAAATGGGCTTTCGCATCCACCGTATTACGTTCCCGAACGGTGCCGGTCATCCAATAATAGCGATTGGGATGTGTCCCCGTAATACTTGAACAAAAATGTTGATCGCATATCGTAAAAGCATCTGCCAGTGAATAGTAAAACGGGAAATCTGCCCGATCACAATATCCCAACGTAAGTGGTACCTCTGCGTATGCCTTATTATATGGCCGTTTAACTTCCAACCACCTATTATACTTCCCTTTATTCCGTGCATCTGTTTGATCAGACCATCCATGAGGGGTTGAACCCATCCAAGGTACTTTTGTCTCTCTTGTATTTAACCTGAAAGGCACATAGGTTTCGCCCTGTGGGTTCGATTGCAACCAAACCTTGTTCTTGTTGGGCAGCTGAATAGCCCGGGGATCATTAAATCCCCGTACACCCCGTAAAGTACCAAAGAGATGATCAAAAGACCGGTTCTCTTGCATCAGGAAAACAATATGTTCTGCGTCATAAAAAGAGCTTCCCTTTTCCGGATTGATGGCCAGGGCTTTCTGAATCACCGGCGGCAGCATATTTGTCAAAGCAGTACTACCAGACAGCAGTGCCGCTTTTTTAAGAAAATCTCTTCGAGAATTGTTCATATGATTGTTCTTATTCATTTCATCTAAAAATTCGTTTAAATTTCTAACGCGGAATATCGATTAGAAACTATATCGAAGTCCCAATTGGATTTGATAGGGGTTTCCACTTAAGCCGGATACTCCTGCATTCGGGTTTACATTGTAAACATAAGTATTCGATTCTGTATCAAAACTTCTAATGGTCAATAAATTTTGCTTACCGAGCGATTTGTTTACGCCCCATTCTTTATTCAGTAAGTTGGCAACATTAAAGATATCCGCAGATATTTCAAGATGATGGTTACCAACTAATCGGAATTTCTTGCTTGCCCGTAAATCCCAAACGCCATAAAAACCATTGGCCACGCCATTCCGTTCAGCTAGCTGGCCAAGGTGACTTGACAGATATTCTTTAAATCTCCTATCAGCATCCGGGTTATCCAATATACTTTGAATACCTTCCCGAATAGCTTCCGAATTAGCCGTATTTGTCGGATCGAATAGATATGCCAGGTCATTGCTGTTTACAAAATCGCCATTCACATTGCCATTGACGGCAATGGAGTATCGCTGTCCGCCAATGCCTGAATAACGTACACCAAAACTGATACCGTAAAAGCTAGGTAAAGTACCATATACTACCACCTTATTTCGGAAATGGTTATTCGAATACGCCATCTCACCCAGATACCGGGGGTCATCTTTTACCATCAAGTCCAATGTTGCAGTATTTGCCACGTTGCCGTTATAGGAGGTATTGTCTTTGGTATCATTCCAGGTATAACTAACAGAAATCTGACCGTCTTTATAATACCGGGCACTCGCATCAACAACCACCGCATATTGGTCTACTTTGCCTTCGCTAACGAGCTCCAAGACCCGGCTTACGGCTGTACTCTTCCTGCCGGTTGTCCAATCGGCCGCTCCATTTCTGGGGTCAATACCTGCAACCGGTACATATACTCCCCGGTTACCCTCATTTGCTAGGCGAAAAAATGGGTTATCCACCATATTCCGATCAATGTACATATAATTGTTCCTGGCAAACGACATAAAAAATGTGGCACCCATTCTAAAACGATCGGTAATAAACCGGTTATAAGAGAGGTTTGCCTTATATAAAGTGGGCACCTTGATATTTTCGTGATTCATGTTTATGGTGCTAACTCTCTCAACGCCCGGCAAGTTAAAAAGTTCCTGCCCTGGAGCCGTTTGTGGATTATTCCGATAGGCTATAAAATCAGGTGTAGGAACTAAATCTCCCGAAATATCAACCGATGCGACTCTGCTGCCATCATTCAGCATATTATTCACCATAGAGTAGTTATTCAGGTTAGACCCAAAAATACCGGCCCCTAAACGGAGGATATCGGTCTTGCGCTCGCCAATATCCCACGTAAGCTGAAAGCGGGGCTGCACCTGAAAGGTTTTGACGCCATTATCGGTACGAAGCCCCAATGCATCAAAAACCGTCTGGTTGAAATTCGGCTGATCAAAATAATAGGTATAATCCGCACGAAGACCGAGGGTAAGATCGAGCCCGCGGCCGATATTGGATTGCGCCTGTGCGTACAAGCCGCCGTTTATCACATTTTGATGCACGGTAGGGTCATCAACCAGCGATACTTCCCGGGCGTACCGGTAGGGTTGCAGGGCGTCAAAATTATCCATGCCGCTAAAATAAAACCGCCCATTCATCTCGCTGGTAGCAAGTGAGCTCAGTTTTGTAAACATTAAATCTGTACCAAAGGTATAGTTGATATTTCCTGCAGAGAGGTATACATTATCCACTAATTGAACGACATGATTCTTAAATTTTTCCGGCAGATAACGTTGTCCACCTAATTGGATCGTTGTGTTCACAACTCTATCATCTACCGTTGATTCTAATTGCTGTACAATTGCACGCGGAATGTTCTGTTCGGGGAGTTGGCTGCTGGGTTTACCATCATCCAATGTGTAAAGATACTGCATCTTCAATTCGTTGGTTATACGCGAATTAATGGATGTGCGAAGGGACGCCATCAAACTATTATCCGTAGAAAGGTGAGAACCATACACTTCATAAAGGTTGATGGCACTGTTATCAGATACACCTTGATTGTTCATGTCCCGTACATAATTATTGCGGACTGTCAACAGATTTTTATCATTCAATTGCCAATCGATACGTGCAAACAAAGCTGTTGTCGGTCTTCTTCTGTCGAATGCTCCTGTTTGTTGAGAGCCTGCCACGCCATACTTCCCACGGGCGATGTCTAAAAATTGATCCAAAGTCGACTGGGTGATATTTAGCCTCGCCTCATCTTCGGGCGTGCGAATATCGGCTATATAGAACGGACGCGAATCCTGCTGCCTGTCTAAGGCCACAAAGAAATGCACCTTGTCTTTCACGATAGGCCCACCTAAAGAAAAACCATATTGATAAATCGAGTATTCCTGATCAATTCTATTCCCCCGGATATCATAAGGACTAGCCAGCCAATCAGCCCTCCCATAAGAAAATACACTTCCTGTAAGGATATTGGTTCCCGACTTGGTAACCGTACTGATCGTACCCCCACCGGCACGGCCGTAGGTAACGTCGTATTGGTTCGTGGCAATCTCAAATTCGCGGATTGCTTCCATGGACACGGAGTATGGCCCACGGTTCGTCGTTCCTCCCGATAAGGGGCCGCGTGAGGTCATGCCATCCACCGAAAAATTTGTCGACGAACCGATCTGACCAGAAAGATTACCACCTGAACTCAGTGGCGACAAATCAATCAATGAAGTGAAGTTCCGTCCATTTACGGGCAATCGTTCCAGATCACGTGAAGTGACGGCTGTAGAAGCGCCCAGGTTCCGGATCGTGTTATTCATCGAGTTTGCCGTTATTTCCACTACATCGATGTTGATGGTAACTTCCTTCAACGTAAAATTTAAACGTAATTGATCACCTTGGTTCAGGGCATACCCCTGCTGTACGACCTCGCCGTAATTGAGGTGTTTTACGGTAATGGTATAAGGTTTGCCTAAAGGAAGTTGCTGGAAGATGTATTCTCCATTGCGGTTGGTAGTCGTGTTGGTCACAAATCCTGTAGATTCATTTCTGACATAAATAGACGCTCCTTCTACTGCCTGATTATTATTATCAGAAACAAAACCGATAATACCGGCATTTGTAGCCTGCGCCATAAGCTCATTAGTGAATACGCAACACAATGAAAATAGCAGCAAAAAGTTCGATAGCAACGTTCTACTTCTTTTTTTCCATTCATCTTTTACGGTTTTAAGGTGTAATGTAACTGGCACCTGTCTGATCACCATTTCAGAAGGTTCGGCCTTTGGATTTAGTCTGTTCATTTTTTTAGACATTATTGTTATACATTAGTCAATACCATCCCACACGACTTCAGAAGTCGTTCTTCCCCACATCATTGATCTCAATTAGTTTTCTTGTTGATAACTATTTTCCCATGTTGTTCACTATAAACCAAACCATATTCTTGACAGAGTTTGGAAAGTACGTTTAACAAGCCTGTCGAGTTGGCGTGACCAAGCGGTAATCTGCCGGTAAAGATGAGTCCAGATAAATCGGCCGGGTTGTAAACAAAATCCTGTTTACAAATGGTAGCCAGCTGCTCAAATACGGTTGTCAATGGTGTCTCATCGAAATGTAAGACCAGGGTCTCCGCGGGATGAATGTCTGTTTGCCGACCCTTTATTTCGTTTTTATCTGCTGTATGGGGTGGTAGTGTCTCCAGCATTTTAAATTGTCCGTTACGGACGTTGATTTGCAATTCATCACCTGGATTTAGTAGGATTTCCGAAAAACTGGACCTGCTCACAGGAGTCGTTTTCACCAAAACCTTACCCGAAAGCAATTTTACAGACATGTTGTCCTCCATGTTTGTCTGCACGATGAATGCTGTACCCAAAGCGGTCACGGTATATCCATCGGCAGATACGACAAATGGCGCATCAACTTTCTTTGCCACATCAAATCGCGCTTTGCCCTTTAAGATGATTTCCCGCTTACTGTGACCAAAATCCCCTGTATACAAAATGGTACTTCCGGGAGCTAACCAAATGATGGAACTATCCGGCAAAGTCAATAACTTCCCTTTATTTTCTGTATCTATTCTGATGAAAGATCGACTATCTTCCAGAGAGCTAGCTGGCTGCCGGGCTATTTTTATATATTTTACCTGCCAACAGATACCGGCAACAACTAACAGCAAGATAGCAGCAGCAAAGCCAAGACGATAGTGCTGTGCTTTCCACCAAACACGGGGTTTATTTTGGGCAGCTATTCTCTTATGTATTTTTTCCAATAAGATAGATGTCCTCTCTGGATGAAGGCGATGGGCATTATCTGGCAATTCTCTTGAGGAATAGGACTGCTTTAACCATTCTTCGAATTCCCGACCATGCAGCTCAAGATCGCGCATAAGCTTATTGCGCTCGGCTGCCGTGGCCTTTCCCCTCCAAAATTTTTCTATTAAGTGCTGAAGTTCTCTCATTTCCTATAATAAAAACTCCATTCTATAAAAAAGGGGATACTTTCGTCTGTTAAATAATTATGAAAATTTTGTGAACATAACACACCGCTACTGAAAGAATCATTTTACGGATGTAGAAGGAAAACAGACAGGGATTAGTGGAGAGATTAATGATTAAATACTAAGCCATGGTTAAAATCAACAATAGCAAGCCCATAACGTTCTCCGGATAATGTGCAAGTACATAATTCCGAATCGCTTTGTTCGACTGTTTGAGATAATCGCCTACAGAAACTGGAGAAATACCTAAAATGGATGCCACTTCTTCTTTGGATTTCCCTTCAAGACGACATAGTTTGAATACTTCTTTTTTGCGCTTCGGCAACGCATTTACGGCCTTTTCTAGAATCATTACCTGCGAAAGGTAAATAGATTCGTCTAGATCTTCTTCCGAAATCAGCTGATCAAATAAGCGATAATTCTCCACGTAATCCACTGATAGCTTTATGCTCCGTTTCAGAAAACTAATTGATTTATTGTAGCTAACAACAAACAACCAGCCTTCTATGGATGGTCCTTTCAATTTATGCCGATTTTCCCAAAGAGAAACAAAAACGTCTTGTAGAATATCTTCTGCAGTTACGGGTAATTTTACTATTTTTAGAATGTTGGCGTATACTATATGATGATATTTATGATACAAGTAGTCGAACGACTGAATATCCTGAATAACCAGATCACATTTTTCGTCCCTCTCGAGATCGGTATAAGCATTATTCATTTTCTGTGAGGATTACTGGGATTGACCGGCTCTAAATTATGCAGAAAGTAAAAGTCTATCTTTATCGTAATGTTATCAAATCGTTAAACATCAATAATATTACAAACATTGTCAGGTAGTGTTCTTTTTCAAAGCTAATCAAGACCGCTCACACTCGCTTTCATGGGCGACATATGCACTGAAAAGATGGATCAATAGATAGTCCACCTTACAATCCTTTTCGTAAGTCCATCAATTTCCGTCTATAGGTAATGCCTATTGGTATATCAACACCTGAATTTAACCTGACAACACCAACAGTTATCCGATCGATCATTTTTTTATTAATGACATACGATTTATGCACTCTCAGGAACAGAGATTTTGGCAATTCCTCTTCTATTTTACTTAATGTAATCAGCGACAGTACAGACTCTCCCCCATCAAAAACGAATTGAACGTAGTTTCCCATACCTTGTACATATACCATATTATGAACGGGTAGATCTTTTGGGATACCATTCACCTTAATAGTTAGTGTTTTGTTACCATCACTTGCTGGCATTAACATAGTTTGACCAAGTGCCCTACTAATTGCTTTTAAAAAGCGGGGAAACTCAAACGGTTTCAGCAGGTAGTCTATTATACCAAACTCATAACTGAGCAAAGCATAGTCTTTATACGCGGTTGTCAAAATAGTTTTTGGCAGGTTCGGAAAGTTTTGAAGCATATCCATGCCTGATAATTCAGGCATGTTCATATCCAGGAACAGGAGATCCACCTTTTGCTCGTTCAAAAACTTGATGGCCTCCATGACATTGTAGCACTGCCCAACCAGCTCCAGGTATTGGACCCGTGCTATATAATTCTTGAGAACGAAGTGTGCAGCCTGTTCATCATCAATAACAAGACAACGGTAAATGGTATTCATCAATCAAAAACTAGTTAAATTTTTATATAAGTGTTTCTGTCTTTAAACTTCTGTACAAATCTGGATTTGCGCAATTTATGGTTGCCAGAAGACCCTGTTATGGTAGTCCGTACCGCTAGTCACCTGTTGTCGGTTCACCTGTTCGGGATTTGCATTTACTTCAGACTCCGGATATAACAAGCGGTAGGGCCTTATACCTTCAGATACCGCCACAGAACCAGGCGCATCCGGCAAAGCCAATCTGCGATAATCATTCCATGCCTCTGCGCCATCTATACCATTCATGGCCAACCACTTCTGCTCAATAATCCGCTCCAAACTATTGTTGAAGCGCACGCTTGGCTGTGCTACATAGGATTGAAATATCGCCGAAGGAACGCCAAGGTAAGCAAATGACGTCCGCACACTATCCAAGTAATATTGTTCCGCGTTGCCATCGCTGATCCATCCACGCTGCGCGGCTTCAGCCTGCAGGAAATAACTTTCCGCGGCAGAAAAGAAAAGCAAAGGCTGCGTGGCAGATTTGACCAATCCGCCTCCTTGACTGTCATTATCTAATGGACCTTTAAAGGAAGAAGTTACACCAAAATTCTGACTGGGATCAGCGGTCAGTTGTCCCAGTACAACACCCGCATATTGTCCATTCACCGTATTATATATCTGTTTCATCCTTGGATCATTATGTTCTGCATAAAACGACAACAGATACCTCGTGGGGCGAAGCCCTTGATTGAGCGTGGTAACCGAACCTGTGAAATTACGGTAGTAGCCATTCCAAAATGGGTTCAGTTGGTTGCTTGCAGCCGTGGAAAAACCGGGATTCACAAAGGCATCTGCTAATAGGAATCCGCTTCCCTCCTGTTGGATGATCCCAAGCTGCTCCCGAATGTAAGCGTCTTGCTCTATCTCACTCATCCTAATCAAGGCCCTAAGTTTGAGCGTATTACCGAATCTCGCCCATTGATCCATATCACCGCCGAAGAGAATATCGTCTGCCGCCGGGGCTATTCCACCTTGTTTGATATGGGCAATTCCTTCGGTAATCAGCGCAATGGCTCCTTTATACACCGTTTCGCCATCGTCATATATGGGAGCCGGATTGCTTGGATCCAGTGCTTCGGAAAAAGGAATATTGTTATAAAAATCCACCAAACGGAGAAACGTATATCCTTTCAGGATTTTAGCCATACCTACATAAAAAGGACCAGCAACCAGTCCCTGCTCCTTTTCGATCAGACTCAGGTTATATAAGTTCAGGTAGCTGATTTCCCATATATCATTAGCAAAGCGGCTTGTGATGCCATAGCTGGCTACCTGATCGAGTGTAGAAGTGGTCGACACCAACAAACTACCGATCACGTAACTACCTGTCACATCATAGGCTTTGCCCCATTGGCCGCTCCAAAAGGCTCCCAGCAGGTTCATGTCGGTATTGTCTAATGCCGCCGCTTTCAATATAGCCGCAGGCAGTAGCTGGCCGGCCGTGGTGGTAACCATCTCATTGGGATTGACATTGATATCCATATTACACGAAAACAAGATATTTGCAAGTATGATCGCGATTGTCGTCTTTAATGTTTTCATTCTTATTTTTATTTAGGCCTGAAAAAACGTTGGCCGTCTTTATCTATATACTATTTAAAAGGTAACGTTTAAATTGAAACCATATGTTCTGGTCGCGGGTAACGTACGGAAGCCACTAAAACCAACACCATTTAGATAAATAAATTCCGTCTCACCATAGATATTATCCTTCGCCCTTAAATTAACCAAATTCCTTCCGATGAGTGCAAAAGATGCTGCATGGAAAACCTTGCTCCCCTGAAAGAAAGAAGCTGGCAAATCATACCTTAAGGAAACTTCACGAAGTTTGATAAAACGGGCGTCAAATATGTTATTAGAAAAAATAGACTTGTCCAGTCCATTCCAATAATCTCTCGTTCCTCCCCCCTGCACATAAACAGTGGTATTTTCCTCATACATACCTGGGGATACCTCGATCACCGAATTGGGAAATATAAAATCTTCGCGACCATATTCAATCGTTCGGGGAGCCGTGCCGTTCTGTTCTTCGAATTCGGCCGCTGCCGTATAAAACTTGCTACCCCAGCGCGCATCAACCACCGCACTCAGTGTAATGTTCTTATAGCGTAACTGCGTTGCTAAACCCAATAAATGTACCGGTTGTGACGTGCCCACATTTTTCAATTCTGCGGCCTGTCTTGGCCGACCTGTAGTCGCATCCACAACCACCCTCCCCTGATTATCGCGTACATAATCGGGTACCAGATAAGTAGGATATTGGCTACCGGGAATCAGATATAAACCCTTCCATTGATTGAGGTAAGGAAGATTGCCAGACAATGCTTCACCTGTGTTGTCATTGTGCGTATAATTAGCACTTAAGCTCCAGGTAAAGTGCCGATTTCTCACCACATCCCCACCAAGTGTGAGCTCAATCGATTTACTTTTCATACGTGCCGCATTGAGCAGTGTCGACGCAAATCCTGTCGCAAAGGAAGAAGAAGCGCTCAGTATCTGATCGCGCGAATCAGCATGTGCATATACCGCCTCAAAATGCACCCTGTCGTCAAATAGTCCCAAATTGAAGCCTGTTTCCCAGGAGTATACGAATTCCGGTTTTATGTTATTATTGCTATTGGTGGTATTGATGTCCGTACCGAAAAGATTTCCAAAGGGAAAACCATTAGCTACCGAGTAGGTGTTATTCAGCTGATACGGGTCAATAGTCACATTGGCCGTTTTACTAGCTGATGCATATAATTTAAGGAAAGATACCGTGCGGCTCCCTCTTAGCGCGGCGATGGCATCGCTAGCAATGAAAGACAGGTTACCTCCGGGATAAAAATAAGAGCGGTTATCCGGATCCAGCAGCGAGATCGTTTCCTGTCGGCCATTGAAAGTTGCAAAGAGGAACTGCCGGAAACCAACAGTTGCTTCGGCATAAAAGCCCAATCTACGCCAGCTACTAAGGTAAGATGTACCGGAAAGGTTTCCTGTTCGGTTCGACTGGTTATAGGTCCCGGGCACATTGATTGCAGAGGATGCCAGATTAAAATTCTTTGTTTGTATATCCTGATAATTATGGCCCAAGATTCCATTTAAACTGTAATCGCCAAAGGACTTACTGAATTGAAGTATCAGGTCGCTATTCACCTGGTCGCTGCGTCTATAAGCATCGTTTACAAATCCACTCGGACTACTTCCTGCTAAATCCGTGGTTGGACGTGCTAGCTGTTTCCCGTTTTCATCATATACAGCCGGATAGATCGCCTTTTCATTAAAGGCTCTAAGGTCCGTCTGTGCAGCGTTCAGCCCTGCTCTGTAAATAGCCTTTAGCCATGGCGTGAACTGGTAATCAAAACTGAGTATTCCATTAAAGTTACTCTGATGGCGATCCGCCCGCTGATTGTCTATACCCCAATAAGGGTTAAAATTAGTATTGGAAAAATAATAGGCAGGCATGGCCTTATAATCATTCTGCCAATCTTTCAACTGTTTCAGGTCAATGAACCAAGGCAAATCCCGAACATTATGCCAAGGCTCCGAGGTAGTGGTATTAGTATTAGCTCGAACGTAATTTACACTGTATGATGCATTGAATTTTTCGCTAAACTTATGGCTACCATTTGCCCGGAAATTCCACCGTTTATTTCTATCCTTAGGAACTAATCCTGCTGTATATACATATTGGGTGGAAAGAAAATAAGTAGTACGTTCATTCCCGCCCGAAAAAGATAAACCATTTTGTTCGGTGATACCGGTATCAAAAAAGTCCCTTTTTTGGTTCTTGATCGGTGCATATGGAAGCTCCCACTGCGTACCATCCGGAAATACCGGCCCTACCTTGACCATGCTGCCATCGTATTTTGGCCCCCATGATTCATAAGTATTTCCGGAATAAACCCCATTGATTCCAGCACCATAGGTTTGCTGGAGTTCGGGAAGCCATCCCACACGATCAAACGTGATGCTATTTGTATAGGTGATAGTTCCGCTGCCCTGGTTCCCCTTCTTCGTAGTTACCAGTATAACACCATTTACCCCCTGCGATCCATATATCGCCGCTGCATTTGCTCCTTTCAAAATGGAGATATTTTCGATATCATTCGGATTAAGTAGGGACAATGCCGTGGCCGATCGTACCGAGGTAACCATCTGAGGGTTGAAATAATCCACGGTAGGCATGGGCACACCGTCCACAACAATCAGCGGTTCATTGTTATCATCTGAGATGTTTCTGGCCCCTCTCAATGTGACACGTACCTGAGGGTTCACTCCCGAATCGAACATATTCACCTGTAAACCTGAGACTTTACCCTGTAAGCCATTCAAGGGATTTACAACGGCCGCCCGATTCAGCTCCACGGTACTCACCTGTGCTGTCGCAACCCCCAATTCACGGGCATTACGCTTGATACCCAAAGCACCTGTTATTTCTACTTCCAACAGCTGATTATCAAGTTTTTCCAGTAGGATCTGTATATTTTTATCATCCTGAACTAGTATTTTATTGTCTTTATATCCCATATAGGCAAAAACCAGTGTTTCACCTTGGTTTAATTTTATAGAGAAACGGCCATCTGCTCCCGTAGTACCGATGGTTTTCCCTGTCATTGTTTTAATAGTGACACCTATCAGAGGCTCCGCACTCCCCGCATCTTTCACTATCCCTTTCCATGTTAAATCCTGTGCATATCCATTGATCGCCAATGCGCATAACAATAGCAGTGCAAGAATTCTTTGTAAAAATCTAGACATTTAGTTATAAGAATTTAATATGTAAACTGAAGCTATTTGACCATGTTGTTGATTGATTCTGACATGATATTTTATTTAGATTAATCTCAGGCAATTATACAGAATACTGTTTAAAATCAATCCAAATAAATGTTGAATCGAATGTTTAATTCACGAATTGCATTCATCAATTAGCTCATAGTAAGCTGCTTTCCTTATTCACCGAGCCATTTGCCGCTTTCAACGACTATTTGCGTTGATTCATGGGATTTTATGGCGAAATAGACCGTATATCCGTACTTTTGCAAAAATGAGTTCTCTGCACTAAACGATCCCAATACATGAAAAACAAACACTTTATCTATCTCGTATGTGCTGTATTTGTTATGGGTTCATTGATACTGCTAGCAATTCGGTTCATATCTTCCAATAACATCAATATATTGCTTCGGGGTAACGATCAACTTCTTGAGGAACTAACATTGAGCAACCAACTGCGAACAATTGATCGCGGCTTATTAAGCGTAGAAGCAAGGATAAGAGCAGCAATTGCGACAAATGACACTTCCCATTTTGAAGGTGTAGATGAAAACATGGAGTTATTGGAAACTTCGCTAAAGAATCTCAGTAGCAGTAACAACGATACGATGACTGCCACCTATATCAATCGTTTGAAAATACTGGCGGAACGAAAAAAAAATATCAAAGATACGTTAATGAACCAGTTTCTCACCGTGGGAAACATGAAGGATACTGTTTACATGGCCAATCCGCATTCCCGGATGATATCGAATGAGATCGTCGGCGCAACGAGTAAAATCTACAGTAACCGGCAACAACTGGTTGCCAACTTAAGTCACAAAATTACCGAATACGGACATAAAGCATTTATTTACAACAACATACTAAGCATCTCATTTTTACTTAGCAACGGGATACTTTGCCTATTTATTATCAGACAGTTCCGGGGAAAAAACGAGTTAATCCAGCAATTGAATCTCTCAGAGAAAACGGCCCGGGATGCCGCAAGAACAAAGGAAAACTTCTTAGCAAATATGAGTCACGAAATCCGTACTCCCCTTAACGCTATTCTTGGTTTTACCAATCTTTTAAAAAAAAGAAAATTAGACGATCGCTCCGAAGATTTTGTCCATTCTATCCACTCGGCAAGTGAAAATCTATTGACAATCATTAATGACATACTTGATCTATCCAAAATAGAAGCCGGTATGATGCGTATTGTCAAGGCTCCTTTCAGCATTCGTGAAGTGATCCATTCATTGGAAACGCTGTTGAGCGAAAGGATCAGAGAAAAAGGTTTAACACTAAGTGCCGTTGTAGATCCAAGTATTCCGGACATCCTCCTGGGTGACGCTACACGTTTATTACAGATTTTAGTAAACATTACGGGTAATGCACTTAAATTCAGCGAAAAAGGTGAAATTAAAATAGCAATCACAAAAAATATGACCGAGGCAAATGAATTAATGCTCCATTTCAAAGTCTCCGATCAGGGCATTGGAATCGACAAAGATAAGTTATCCGCTATTTTCGAACGTTTTAATCAGGCAGAGGATGCTATTAACCGGAATTATGGTGGAACAGGGCTAGGCCTCTCCATCGTCGACAATCTGATACAGGCCCAAAACGGCCGTATACGGGTAGAAAGCGAAATAGGAGTTGGAACGTCATTCTATTTCTCACTTCCATATACCATTGCAGACAGGCAGGTAGCAATAGCGTCCACGCATAACGTTTCGCACCCTCAGGAGGAGATGGATGCCAATGCACGTATATTAGTGGTAGATGACAATTCGATGAACCGAAGTCTAATGGAAAATCTCTTGACTGATTGGGGTGTTCTTTTTGATATTGTTTCCAATGGAAACGACGCTTTACAGCTGTTAAAGAACAAGCGCTATAACCTCATCCTATTAGACATACAGATGCCGGGTATGGATGGGTACGCCGTAACAGCACAAGTCCGCAGCAAACTGAAGTCGGACATTCCCATCATCGCAATGACCGCCCAAGCTATGGAAGGTGAGCGTAAGAAATGCCTTGAGCACGGAATGGATGAATATATATCCAAACCTTTCAGCGAGAAAATGCTTCTCAAAATAGTTTCCAGGTTTATTACATCAGACAATCTCAAGAAAAAAATTCAGCCTCTTATTTACAAGGCTTCCAACTACAAGCTGATAGATCTTTCTTACATGCAGGAAATCAGCAATGGAAATCTGAAATTTGAGCAGAAGGTAACTTTACAATTTATAAATAGCATTCCTGAAGACCTCAAAAGCCTTCGCATAGCCTTTGATCAAAATGACTCGGTGAACATGAATCGCATTGCACATCATATGAAGACCAGTGTCGCCATCGTTGGATTGCTACCAAAAGTGGAACGATTGCTGGACATACTTGAATTTGCCAATGCAGAAAATACCGGTCTTTTATCAATCATCAGCAAACTATCTACCATATGTTCGGAAGCTATTGAAGAAGCTAAAAAATTATATGACTCTTTAAATTAAACCCAGACTCCGCATTAGGAATTTAAGCGAAATGACGTGATCCAATAGCCATGAATTTATTTAGAGGGTTCTTTATGGCCCTTGAGAACCAACATACTCAGAAAAAAACAGGCATGAAACCGAGTGAGTAAGGATCAATTGAAACAGACACAACTTTATAACTGCCTGGCTGGCTTCTTCCGTCGCAATGCGTGACCAACATGCAGGACGCAACAGAAAACACCCTTATGATTCTGGAACTCCATCATGGTGCAATCAACTGTGTTAAAAAAGAAAATGAATACAAAAGGGGCCGATTATATAAAATAACCGGCCCCTTTTTCGGATACGCTTCTTCATCTTACACTGTATAGGAGTGGGCGCCCGTTCCTGCAAGCTTGCCTCCAGCAGTGATCAAGTATTCTTCACGGATAGGCTTACCGGCTAACCAACTTTCCAGTATTTCCCTTGTTCCAGCAGCATAGCGGCTCTGCGCCGAAAGTGACGTTCCCGATATATGGGGTGTCATGCCATTAAAAGGCATAGATCTCCAGGGATGATCGGCCGGTGCAGGCTGTGGGTACCAAACATCTCCGGCATATCCCGCTAAATGTCCGCTTTCCAATGCCCTCACAATCGCATCGCGATCACAGATCTTTCCTCTGGCAGTATTAATGATGTAGGAACCCCTTTTCATCTTGGACAACAAATCATCATTAAATAAATTTTCAGTTTCTGGATGTAGTGGAGCATGTATACTCACGATATCTGAAGCCGCTACCAGGGACTCAATAGTAGGGTGGTATACCAAACCAAGAGACTGTTCAATCTCCTCCGAAAGACGATACCTGTCTGTATAATGCAATTTCACATCAAAAGGCTTCAAACGCTTCAAAACGGCTAAGCCAATACGTCCCGCAGCATAAATACCCACCTGCATGCCTTCCAGATCATACGAGTGTTGTACACAATCTGCAATATTCCATCCCCCTTTCACTGCCCATTCATGAGAGGGAATATAATTTCTTACCAAAGAAAGTATCATCATAACTGTATGCTCGGCCACACTGATACTGTTAGAATAGGTCACTTCGGCAACGGTTATCCCCTTCTCTATGGCCGCTTCAAGATCTACGTGATCAGATCCTATCCCGGCGGTAATGGCCAGGCGGAGTTTTTTTGCTTTAGCAATGCGTTCTCTCGTCAGATAAGCTGGCCAGAAAGGTTGCGAGATCACCACATCAGCATCCGGAAGCTCTCTCTCGAAAACAGAGTCAGCTCCTTCTTTATCGGAGGTAACTATAAAAGTATGCCCAAGATCTTCGAGATATTTCTTCAGGCCCAATGCCCCGGAAACACTTCCAAGCAATTCACCGGGTGTAAAATCTATCGCACTCGGTATGGGCGCTTTCTGACCATCGGGATAAACCGACACTGCGGGAATCGAATCACGTGCATAATTGGTTGGATATCCATCCACTGGATCTGGGTACAGTACACAAAGAATTTTTGCCATTTTTTTTTAAAATTTTAGTTAACGTTTACATTTAGCAGTTTTTTTTGTCCGTAGTAGAACATCCTGCTGATAGAGATAGAGGGGTAGATTACAACAATACCCGTCCTCCTTAAGATAAGTAGTTAACATTAAGATGGACGGATATGAATGTAGTCGCCATGCGCGCTAAGCTTTTAAACCTATTATTATTTTCCCCTTAGGTTTATTGCTGTAATCAGCGGCTGTACCATTAAAATGATCTGCCACCAACTCGTTTGTATTTGTTGCAATCCAGTCTGATAACGAGATATCTTCATATTTTCCGCTATTCAAACCGATCAGAACAACCAGGTCTTCTTCTCCCGTATTTTCAATATAATGTCCGTAGCCCTGAGGTACATAACCAACATCCGTTGCTTCGAAGTCATCCGTACGCGCCCGGCCGGACGAGCCGAACACCGTCATACGTCCTTTGCCTGATATATAGTACTGCCATTCATCTGCGTTGGGATGCCAATGGAGTTCCCGCACAGCATTTGGCTTTATTATTTCCAGCACGCCGGTTATGGTTTTGGAAATGGGAAATTCAACAGCTGATGCAACTTTTACAGAACCGCCAGCACTTTTAAAAATAGGATTCTGTGACGTAAAACGGAACTTATGTGTCAGGGGTGAATCGGAAACATCTTCGTCAGGATCCAATTTTAGTGGAGCGGGCACTTTTCCCGGAACCATGTATTTCTCCTGATCAGGCAAACCAGCAAACAGTTTTGAGGGTAAGCCCGTGCTAGCGGCTATCACAGCCTCTGGTGTATGGGCAACCCAGTCTGTTACACTGAACGTACCAAACTCAGAAAAATAGCCACTATCAAATATCAGGATGAAATGCGAGCCCTGGTCGAAAGCCTGAATCGAGTGCCCATAACCTTTGGGAAAATAGAAGATATCGCCTTTGCCGCAATCGGTGGTCTCACTCTTTCCCTCCGGATCTATCGTTGTGATCCTCACGGCTCCTTCCAATATATATCCCCATTCGGCTGCAATAGCATGCCAATGAAGTTCACGTGCCGCTCCCGGATTGAGATACATATCTACTCCGGCAAGCCCTTTCGATACCGGAAACTGTTTTACCGTTGCTTCTCTGGCCCACCCTTCGGGGTATGTTCGTTTTGGGCTGTCTCTAAACCGGAATTTAAAAGAAGGAAACTCCTCCTCTTCCGTAAACTGGTCATCTTTTCCGGCTGGAATTGTCTTATCTTTTAACTCTTCTGCCTGTCCCAGTAGAGGGAAAGATAATATGGGAGCGATGACGGCAGAACTTAAGATCGTTGATTTGAGCATCGATCTTCTTGTGAATTTGTTATTTTCCAGTTCCATAAATTTAGTTTTTTGTGCTATTTTTTTCTGTTATACAGTTAAAATTAGACACACCAAAGCATAAACTGGAGAAAATTAGTTAAACAGCGGAAAAGTATCGTCGAAAGGCTTGAAGGAATCGTTAAAAAAAGCAGTCACTTTTCAGGCATTTCCCCTTATAAAAATAATTCACGCAAGCGGTTTTCACAACACTCTGAGCCGCTCGTTCAATGCCTTTCTATAACCTTCCGCTACCGGAAGAAGGGTACCTTTTATAATAATTATCCCTTCCTGCAAGGAATCTATTTTATCAACCGCTACTATATAGGATCTGTGGATTCTCAAAAACCGCGAAGACGGTAGCTTCTCTTCGACATTTTTGAACTTGGTATGGACCACATGTAATTTACCCGGAACATGAATCTTCACATAATCACCCATCGCCTCAGCATAAAGAATATCATCCAGATCAAGCCTATGCACAACAGTACCTTCCCTAATAAAAATAAAACTATCTTCCTGTAATTGAACTTCATTACGCCGACTGTCATAGATGTCTTTTGCCTTTTTCACGGACTGAACAAAACGCGCAGGTAAGACCGGCTTAACCAAATAATCCGCCACATTTAGGTCAAAAGCAGCCGCAGCATATTCTTTTTTTGCAGTCGTGAAAATAATAATAGGCCCTTTATTACCTAAATCCCGCGTTAACTCCAACCCTGTCATCTGTGGCATTTCAATATCCAGCAGCAGTAGATCAACGTTGAATTTATGTATATATGAATAGGCATCGAGTGCATTATCACATTCGCCAACAATATTGATGTAAGGAATCCTCTCTGCCAATTGACATAAAATCTCCCTGGCTATTGTATTATCATCGATTATCAACGTATCCATATTCTTTCATTTACACTGCAAAAAGTCTTGCGCAAACGGCAACTAAACAAAGTTATTGATTTCAATCAAGTTTGATCGATCATCCTCCGCTAATTTGAGAAAAATGCACAAAGAAAAACCCATAAGATTGAAAATTGGATCTTCTTATGGGTTTTTCTTTCCGGTTTATCCCTTATATTTCTGTTGCATCTGTGGGCAACAACTCAAAATGAATGGTATTATCTCCACTCAGGAATATTTTCGCTGCCTCCTGCAGCGCCCCACTATCCAGTTTATCCACCCTATCCCTTAACGACAATACTTCTTTTGGATCTTCCCCATTTTCATATTGCCCCAATAAATATCCCAACCAAAATCCATTTTCTTTCAGTACCAGTTCCACATTTTTTATATAGGCAACCTTAAATTTTTCCAGTTCAGCCGGGCTTATCCCAACCTCACGCATCTCCATCAGTTCCTGCTCAACAAGTCCGATAAGATGGTCAACATTCTTTGGGTCACACCCAAACTGTATCATCAGTGCAAATCTATTTTTAGGTAATTTATTGAAAGACACCTGTACGGTAGGACTATACACCTCACCTTCTGATTCCCTGAGTTCTTCTAACATTTTTATCTGTAGAATATCACCAAGAGCTTTCAGACGCAAATTATTCTCAGGACTGTACCGATAATCTCCACTCAGAACCATCTGGACGGTCGCTTTATTTTCGGCACCTTGATATACTTTCTTTACTATTTTTCCATTCGGAATATGAATCCCCAAATCTCTGGCCTCCTCGTCTTTATAGGTTGACGGTAGGGAACCGATGTATTTTTCAAGTAGGGGAATAAGATCTACCACATCAAAATTCCCCACAAAAACAAAACTAAAACCTGACGCATCCGAAAAACGTTCTTTATAGATTTCATAGGCCTTATCTAGATCAATAGATGCCACTTTTGCTACCGTAGGAGGTTCCGCGCGGTAATTATAAGAACCCATCACATAACTGATCGTATCCGAGAAAACATTGATCGGATTAGCATATCTGGCACTTATGCCCTCTTTTGTCCTATCAATTGTATTCTGGAAGATCACTGGATCTTTACGGGGACTGGTAAACATCAGATACGTAAGCTGCAAAGCTGTTTCCAGGTCAACAGGAGCAGCACTTCCTCTCACAATTTGTGATCTCGCTTCGATCCCCGTCTGAATCCCCACAATTTTCCCTTGCAATAATTTAGCAAGTTCTGCCGGATTGAAATCGCCGATGCCAAAGCTACTTATCAAAGGTGCAGCATTAAAAGCATTGTAAAAATCTTCATCACTATAGAGCGAGGTACCTCCCTTGCTATAAGCACCAAACCTGATCTCATCATTCTTAAAATCAGTAGGCTTCAGAACCACCCGTACACCATTACTTAATGTAAGTTCCGTAGTACCTAACAATGCGTCAAACTTTTGGGTAATTACCTTGCCTGGCTCGGGCAAGATCGGCAACAATGGCTTTTCTATCGTTTTATCTTCAAATGCTACCAGTTTCTCTTTTACCACTTCATCCATCCAGGCAAGTATGGTGTTCTCGTCTGGTAGACTATCTTTTACAGCTGAGGGTGCCAGAATCAGCACATCCCTATTAACCGGCTGTAAATATTCCTTGGCAAGTCCGTTGACTTCTTCTAATTTGATTTCCGGAATATATTTTTTACTAAAAGTATATTCCCACTCGATACCAGGAGCTGCTTCCTGTTTTAAAAAAAGATTTTGGTATTCTGTTGTATAATTTACCGATGGTGTTTTATTCCGCTCATTGAATGCCTTCTCCATATTTCGGAGGTAGGTCTGCTTGGCCGTCTCCAGATCAGCTGTTGTGAAACCAAAGCGTTTAACCCGCTCTATAAAACGATACAGTTGCTGAAATCCTTCTTTTAATCGGCCATTTTTCGCTGTCAGGTCAAATGTAAAAGCACTGATTCCAGCCAGCAAAGGCTGCACAGAGGCATTCGCGTTGATATACGCTGGATTTGCTTCCTGGCTTATGAGCTCATGACGTCTTGTGGCCAGCATCTGATTAAGCAGTTGTCTTCTGATCAGTTGCTTATAATCCTCTTCGCTTACCAATGCAGTCTCGTTGAATTTATGGAATACCTGTAAACTGGTTTCTCCTTTTTCCGGATCCGTAACTTGTTGGAATTGGTTTTTACCGTTGAGCGGAATACTATATACAGTACGTGGTCGTTCATTCTTCGGATTTTGAATATCTGAAAATTTTTTCCGGATCAAATCCTCCACTTGGTTTACATCAACATCCCCCACCACGATAAGCGCCTGCAGATCCGGTCGATACCAATCTTCATAAAAACGACGAATGGTGGAGACAGGCGCGTGAAGAAGGATATCATCTAAGCCTATAGGTAATCTTTCCGTATAACGTGAATGATTCAGGAGCATCGGAAAATATTGCCTCGACATACGATCGTCCACTCCCTTTCGTAACCGTTCTTCTTCCAGAATAATCCCCCGTTCTTTCTCTACTTCCAAAGAGTCGAGCAACGCTTCGTGCGCCCAATCCCGGAGAATATTCAAACCTTCCTCCAGCATGTTCCCCTCATCAGTAGGAATAGGTAGTTTATAAACAGTTTCATCAAAAGTTGTATAGGCATTCAGGTCGGCACCAAAGCGCACTCCCGCTTTTTGCAGCGTATTCACCAGTTCATTTTTCGGAAAATGTTTTGTTCCGTTAAAATTCATGTGTTCCATGAAGTGTGCCAGGCCCTGCTGATCATCATCTTCCAGTACAGAACCCACTTTATTCACCAGATAAAGTTGAGCACGACCTTCCGGCTCGGTATTATGCCGTATATAATAAGTCAGCCCATTTGCTAATTTCCCCATTCGGACGGCGGGGTCCAAGGGAATTTCCTGCGCCCCTACCGTTTGATTTATTAAAAGACAGCAAATCAGACTGCTCTTTAAATATTTTATTAATTGATCACGCATCATCATAAATCTCATTTCTTATTCAAGGGGTTCATATTTATTTAGTTCAGTAATTCTGCTAGCTTTTTGTGTAATTCCTCACCCCTTAAATTTTTAGCAATGATTTTACCTTCCGGATCGATCAGAAAATTTTGCGGAATAGCTTGTACTCCATACAATTTGGCAGCTTCGTTCTGCCAGCCCTTTAGGTCAGATACTTGTGTCCAAATAAGCCCATCTTTTTCTATTGCTGTTGTCCACGCTGCCTTTTGCGAAGCGGCATCTAAAGAAACACCCAGAACGGTGAAGCCCTTATCCTTATAGCTGTTAAAGGCATTTACTACATTGGGGTTCTCCTCTCTACAAGGTTTACACCAACTCGCCCAGAAGTCGATCAAAACGTATTTTCCTTTGAAAGAAGATAGGCTAATGTTTTTCCCTGATGGATCCTGCTGCGTAAAATCCTTGGCAGTAGCCCCTAGGGGCGTTAAGCCGTCCACTATTTTTTTCTGCTCTGCTACCTGCTCTTCCATTTCTCTTTTCGCCACCATTATAGAGTCTATCTGCTGTCGCATCAAGGTAGGTTTTGGAGTCGATGGCAAGTTCGTATACAAGGTATCCATCATCGTTGGCGTCACCAAACGGGTGGAGAACAAGGTATAAGTAAGATAAGGAGTAATACTGGAAGCAGCATGTGTTTTACTGTAGTCAATCATGTTACTCAACGACGATAGCATCAATTGCTGTGTTCTCTGCTGTACTTCTTGCTTCAGTTCTTCATTGGTATTATAATCAGCACTTGCACCCAGGCGATTGATCTCTTTTGCCTCCTTATAAGTCGCCTGCATAAGCTGCTCAAATTCCAACTGAGCGGCTGCGCCTATACCAGATGATTTTACCGTATGGAGATTCCCCGTTGAAACCAACTCCATTTCTCCTTCATCCAATATAACCGAGGCCTGATCGAGCGGCTTCGTATAGTCGGGTGTTGAAAGGACACTCAGTGTAACCCCCACGGGTTCCTCAATGGTACCCCGAAAAGTATAGTGCTGCTGTACAACGGCAGCACTATCTATCTCTTTTTTCAAAAAAGGCGGATAAATCAGGTATATCTTCTGAGGCATATTCGGCATTTCCTGTAAAGCACCCTTAATCGTAAACTGCCTTTCCTGAGCCCATCCCGCCATAACCCAAAGGCTTAACAGAAAAAATCCTATTGTCTTCATTTTTGCTTGCGTTTTCATGTGGATATTATCTAATGATTTATTTATTTTTAAGCTATTTAAATAATCCCCCCACCCATCATTCGTGAGGGGATTTTACTACATTAATAACCAGGTGTTTGCGTTAAACCTGGATTAGCCTGTAATTCTGTACTGGGGATGGGCCAAAACTGTTGAAAACTCGTCCAGGAACCATTTTTTAACGGTGCCTCTATTGACATTACCGCATCCAATTGACCGGTTCTTCTCAAATCGAAAAGCCGATGGCCTTCCGTAAAGAGTTCCGTTCTACGTTCCTTTGCTATGGCACGAAGTAAGTCTGCTTGGTTACCCGCATCTGTAGCTACTAGACCTGCCCGTTGTCGAACAAGATTAAGGTCGGATTTAGCCCCTTCCAAATCATTTTGCTGTGCCCTAGCTTCCGCACGTAACAGATATTGTTCTGCCAGTCGAAACAGTATCACATATTCTTCTCCGTTAACAGTTGATTGATATTTATAAGGTAAGATATAACTTATTTCGCTCTGCGGTATCGTTGTCACTTTAAAGCACCATTCTACCAAACGTTGATCATCTTCTTCAAAAGCAGTTAACAAAGAAGGACTAAAAGCTGCGACAATTCCGTAAGAAGCAAGCGTATTATCCAACGGGATCTCAGGTGTAAGAGTACGAGAGTGAAAAATATCCCTATCGGTCACATAGGGAGTCGGCGTATTCGAAATCGGCGCAAGCGCCCACACCGTTTCCTCACTATTTGCCAGAAATGTTTCACTGAGTGGTGTCAAGCTGTACAGACTGCTTTGTCCGATGATTTCCGTAGCATGCAATGCAGCATTCTGCCAATCATCCATATACAGGTATACACGACTCAAAAGTGCGGTGGCAGCGGCTCTGTTGGGCCGCCCCCGATCATCCGTCTCGAAACCATTACCATCACGGTAATTTTCCGGAAGTAAGGCCTGCGCCTGTAGCAGATCATCAAAAATCTGCCTATAAACCTCTTCCTGTGGACTTCTGCGTAATACATTGTTTACGCGGTAGTCTGTAGTGGTTACGATGGGGATATCCCCATATATATTGGTGAGATAGAAATGTAAAAAGGCACGCATCAGATAGGCTTCTCCCAACCATTGGTCTCTATGATTCAACGTTGAAGTCGAGGCTGTGACCCCTTCAATAGAGGCATTACACCGATATATGAGCTCATAAAACCGCGACCAATAGTAGCCCGTTTCATTATAGGAAACAACACTGCTATAAAAAGCACCATAAGTAGATGCCACCGCATGATTTGTTAGTTCATCCGTATAGAGTGCACTCTGCACACCTATCCCATTCCCATGAAAAACACCCTGCCCCACCATAGTTGATAGAATGGAGTTAATAGTGGCCGCGCAGGATTTGTCGGTGGTAAAAGCCGCTTCCGCCGATATCTTATCTACTGGCAAGGGAACGCTGAGGTATTCTTTGCAAGAAGAGATAAACAGTAAAAGTATCAGCGTCAATCCAACGCTGTGGCCATATCTCAGCTTTTTTATTAAAAGATCTTTCATTTTCTAATACGTTTAGCTTATAAAGTAATGTTCAACCCACCTGTAAAGGTTCGCAAAGGAGCGGTTCCTATCCCCAGGTTCTCCGGATCCAGATCACCGTATTTCGAGATCGTCAATAAGTTTTGCCCTTGAACAAAGACGCTCAAGCCTTTAAGACGAAATCTCTCCAGGAATGTTGACGGAAACAAATAGGAAATATTCACGTTCTGTAGCCGCGCATAGGTTGCCCTGCTATAGGCACCTGTACTTTGCGTAAAGTTCGATTGGCTAAGCCATCCCACCGCTACATTCTGTGTAGCCCTTGGAATATCCGTTTGATCCCCGGGTTGTCTCCATCGATCCTCGAATACATTAGAAGTATTCTGATATCTGGCACCGGCCACATAGGTTTGCGATCCCAAAAAGTTGCGTCCCATCCGGTTAGTAAAAGAAAAAAACACATCCAGCGTTATATTTTTATATCGAAAGTTATTCTGGATCCCTCCATAGTATTTAGGAGACAGGTCTATAAATTCCGTTCGATCTGTGTTAGGATCAAGACTGCCGCCGGAAAAAAGTGTCCACTCGCCTATTTCTCCATTTTTATAAAAATTATAATTACCGGTTTCAGGGTTTACACCGGCGTATTCGAAGAGTTTTATACCAGTAACCGATTTACCCACCACATAATTGGTATTGGTGATGACTTCCAGATTCGGATAGGCAACCAGCTTGTTTCTTGGGATGGAAACATTCAAAACAGTGCTCCACTTAAAATCATCTTTATTGATATTTTTTGTATTCAGAACAATTTCATATCCCCAATTACGAATGATCGCCGGAGAATTAATAGGAATCCCCGAAAATCCTGTCACGGTAGAGAGAAATTGATTCACTAATTGATTGGATGTTTTGTTTCGGTAATAACTGGCGTCGATGCCGATCCTCCCCTTCAGGAATTCCATAGTCAGGTTGATATCTTCTTTTTTACTGGTTTCCCATTGTAAATTCGGGTTAGCCAAGCGATCCGGCCTTAACGCTATATTTCCCTGATAATTTCCTGCATTTGAATAGGTGCTTAAATACACATAATCTCCGATATTGTCTCCTCCCGAGGTGCCGATACTGGCCCGTATCTTCGCAAAATTGATGAAGCCCAGGTGATCTTTAAACCAGGATTCCTCACTAAAAATCCATGCCGCCGCAGCCGAGCCAAAATTTCCAAATTGCCTATCCTCCCCAAAGCGGGTTGATCCATCCCTCCTTCCCGACAGATTCACAATGTATTTATCGGCCCAGTTATAGTTAACAATTCCGAAAAATCCAAGATACCGATTAGGCTGCTGTGTATAAGTCGATGAGATATCATCCTGATCTGCAAAAGTAGGATTGTACAACAGATCATCTGACAAAAAATCATTACCTGTTATTGTCGTGGCATATTGGAGCTTATCCTGTAAAGTCGCTCCCGTAGTAACCGTAATATTCCCCTTACTAAAGAGAGGGTGAGTATAACTTACGTTCGGATCAATCGTAATCGTTCGGATATTAAATGTATTCAAAGTACTTGTTGTCACATAAGCCGAAGCGGGGTTGTAAAAGGTACTGGGCTGCCCACTGATTTCTTTAGCCGACAAGATATTGTATCCAATCGTGGTTTTTAGGTTTAATCCTTTTACTGGTGTATACCTTACATCGAGATTACTTAACAAATTATTGGTTGTATTTTTGTAGATTTTGTTAAACTGGTTGGCCGGGTTTTCTCCCGTTTCCCAGTTGAGCCGTCCATCTTCTAAATACAGCAAAGGAGCGTTAGGTGCGGCAATCATTGCATTGGTACTACCACTTGCTGCTGCAAAATCATAAGGCACATTATCATTAACAGTAGAAGTATAGCTTCCCGTTAGACCTAAATAAAATTTATTATCTTTCGTACTGGTATTCACATTGAAATTCAATCCGCCAGAACGATTGGAACCCTTCGCACTCAATATATCCTGTTTTAAGTTATAGGTACCTCCAAGCAGATAATGAACAAGATCACTTCCACCGGTATAATTGAGGTTACTCATGCTGGTAAAGGCCTTACTCTTATAGAATATGTCCGGCCAGTTGGTATAGCGGTCTTCGGGCCAGGTTCCATTCACGTCTAAATCGGCCGCTTGCGGCGTGACGCCATCATTCGCAAAAGCTTCTCTCCGTAGCGCGAGATACTCACTCGTTGTAAGCATTTCGGGCATGACACCTCTGGTATCAAAACCATTTTTCAAATTGATATTTAAACTCGGTGATCCTGCCTTACCCTTCTTTGTTGTAATCAGAATGACGCCATAGGCACCCCGCGAACCATAAATAGCGGTTGCATCCGCATCCTTCAAGATTTCCATACTTTCAATCATAGCAGGATTCAGGAAATCCAAGCCATTCCCACCTCGAAGGATATTGGGCAGATCATTTGCCAAAACGGGCAAATTATCAAAAGGATAGGCCACGCCGTCCACAATAAAAAGTGGCGGTGTGCCTCTTCCTGAATTTGCATTGGAGATCGAGTTTCTACCCCTGATTTCGACACTATAAGCCGTTCCAGGCCTACCGCTATACTGTTGGACAAACATGCCCGGAACTTTCCCCTGAATAGCCTGCAGGACATTCGTTACCGGATTTTTGGCAATATCTTCCGCGGTAATGGTGGTAACACTTCCGGTATTCAGCCTCCTCGTGGTTGTTCCGTAAGCCAGTATCTGAATCTGATCCAGACTGTTGGATTCTGGCTCCATCACAATTTTCAAGGGATTTTTCAGTCCTTTTATCGCCAGTTCCTGTTTCTTATAACCCAAATAGGAAATCAAGAGCAATGCATCCGTGCTCTTGGGAATCAAATGAAAACCGCCGTGTTCATCGGTAATGCTACCGCCTGCACCATCACTAAAGCGGATGTTCACCCCCGCTAAGGGTTTGTTCTGTTCATCCGTAACGACGCCTATAAATACGGCGGGGTCGGGCCTTGCATTGGCAAATAGCTGTTCATTAACTGTAGCTTGTTTTGCAGAAATTACCACTGTCTTACCTACCAGTTGATAGGAAAGCGGCAAGGTTGAAAGGCTACTGTTTAAAGCCTGTTCCAATGAAGCATTTTTCAGGTTAACTGTAATGTTGGGCAGACCCCGGATCAGTTCTGCTTTATAAAAAAAAGTGTATCCACTTTTTTTCTCCAATTGCTTGAAGAAGCGATCCAAACTGATATTCTTTTCGCTCAGGTCTATGTTGTTCTGTCCAAAAGAGAGCGTACTGAAATGTATAAAAAAACACAGTAAAACAAGTCGCCGCATTCCGGTACCTGCTAAGGATCTATCCTTCTTTTGCCCTAATCCGATTTTTGGTGGGCATAGTGCAGATTTTTGCATATATTTGTTAGGTTTGGGTTTCAAAAATTTATTTAGGAATCGATTATATTTCTATTAGCCCAATTTCATGCCGGGAAGTGTTGCAACCACTTTCCGGTTATTCAGCTAAAGGTTGATCTAAAACTGTACGACCTTGTCGCATAGCGATACACTTTTATTCTTCTTCTTTTACAATGATTTTCCTCCCTTCTATTGTAAAGTTTATGCCACTTAACCTCAAAATCTGCATCGCCGTCTCCCCATTCGCATCTCTCGGTATTTTGCCTGTAAAATGCTCATGCGGTATCGCTCCTTCAAATACTACTTCCACATCATACCAGCGTTCCATCTGCCTCATGACATCCTGTATATCTGCTTCATAAAACTGAAACATGTTGTTTCGCCAGGCGAGCACAAGAGCTGTATCTGCTATCGCTTCCACACGAACACCTACTTGATCGCGTCCTACCAATGTCTCCTGCCCTGGCGATATCAGAACCTGTTCATGCTCCTTCGTAATCTGAATTTTACCGCTAAATAAAGACGTGCGAACAAAGGGCTCGTTCTTATAGGCATTTACGTTGAAATTGGTGCCGAGCACGTTGATTTCCTGCCCATCCGTAATAACCGTATAGGGCATTTCTCTGTTTCTTTGTACTTCGAAATAGGCTTCCCCATCTACATATACCGTACGGGTATTTCCGTCAAAAACAGCAGGAAAGCGTATCGACGAAGCTGCATTTAGCCAAACATTTGTACCATCAGGAAGAACCACATGAAATTGCCCCCCTTTGGGGGTAGAGACGGTATGATATAATAGCTTCTCCGGATTCCCGGCCTCATCTTTTACTTTATCCATAAAAGTAATTTGTCCATCTCCGGTTTTTTGTATGATCTGCAAATTATTGATTAGTTCCCGACCTTGCGCAAGGCTATCCAGGTTAACAATGGTTCCATCCGCCATTTCAAGAAAAGCATGATTACCGCCGGGGAGAATACCCAGGTCCTTCTGCATCGCAAGAGGGCTTTTACGGACAAGATTTGACTGATTAAAAAACAGGTAAGCAACTGCAGAGGCCACGATCAGGGCAATGGAAGCAACAATTCTTAGAGAAGGCATGCGCAGTCTCCGATATAGTGGTCTATTGGGCAAGATTTCACTCCTTAGCGCGGCTTTCACCTGCTTATCGATCGTTTCAAAACGTTTGGAATCTTCAGCATCAACAGATACTTCCCTTTCCAGTTCATCAGCTATCAGTTTACGGAGAAACACGCTATGCTCATCCCATTCGAAATGATCCAATAGCAACTGAAGTTCTTCTTCGGAAATTTCACTTTTCATGAATCTCCCAAACAGTTCTTGAAGCTTTTCCTCTTTTTTCACGGTATCTTTTTAAATTAATACGTCTAAAAAGAGAAAACTACCACCTGTAAAAAACTTTTTTTAAAAAAAATTAGGATTTATTCAACAGAAAGCTAAATACTACATACAAAGCCACTAAATTTTCAGATGGAAAATGTTTTTTAATAAGATTATTGGCTTTTGTTATATGATTATTTACGGCCGAAAGGGAAATACCCAACATATCACTGATTTCCTGATATGATTTCCCTTCAAATTTAAAAAGCAAATAGACCTTTCTACACTGGGGAGGTAAAATATCCAATACATGTTGCAATTGCTTTTCGACATCCTTCTTATTTATATACTCTTCCACATGATCATACTGCGTGTTAAGGTTATCAAAAACACCCCGAAATAGCTCCCTATCACGCGCTGCCTTTCGGTAAAAGTCAAAAACGAGATTTTCGGATATTTTATATAAAAAAGAGCGGAAGGATTTTTCTGGATCTACATTTTCTCTATTATTCCATATTTTTAGAAACAGATCCTGTATAATATCAGCGGTCAATTCTTCGGATTTAACCAGTCTAAAAACCTTCCCCATCAACAGCATCCTGTATTTATCATACAATAATTCAAAAGCTCTATAGTCGCCTTTTTGGAGCCTATAGAGTAACTGTTTTTCTTCGATAGCGCTTAAATCCTTCAATTGATTAAGTTGATATGGCGCTAAATTTAACATTTCTTCCTTATTTAACACAAAATAGGCAAACAATTTGCTCCTTTACCCACTTTTTATGTGTTTTATGGCAGATTTTCATAAATAGCTCCGGTTTTCAACCTATACACATCAATTTCTTTTAACTTTGCAAATAGTTTTCAATTCTATAGGCAAATTCTTTTAGTAGATTCTGATCTACATCCTTTGCCCGAAACCTACAGGCTTCTCTCTTTGGAAACTCAAATGTAACCTGCTCGTTCATGATATCTACCATGCACATCTGCGTTCCTTGCTTAGTGGTCATATTCACGTTATAAAAATCACCCCTTACTTTCATCCAAAAACTCTGCATAATCCAATTCTATTTAGATGCTTAATCATTCATTTTAATACACAATATCTTTATAACGATCGTATTACAAGATATGTAACAGGCATATAGATAATTTTTATTATTTTTTTTATGCTTGCCAATTCAATTCCAATAATTGTATAATTTATCACATTCTTTTCACATATTTACACACAAATACCATTAAATGCGCTAAACATTTTAAATTTAAAATCTTACATTATGAGTACAGAAAAAAGCAATCCATCGGGCAACAAACTCTTCAACACGATTTCATTGGAAACTGCGAAAGAGGATACTAGCAGGTGGCGTAAATTCTTAGCTGTTGAAAGTAACGATTTCAACATTGAAACCATTAACCGAGGCGCCTTTATCTCTTTTGAAGATATCGATGAGCTGAAGCGTTTGCACGACAAAAACCATGATCTCATCGGGGTGAGAGCTTATTTTGCTTTAAATGAGATCCGGAGAGACAATACGCCCCTCCATCACGTCAAACTGATACTTGTGCCGGTAGAGAAAGGAGGTCATTGTGGCAAAGACATCGTCGAAATACCCATAGATGCCACGGCCAGCAAGGAAATCATGCGTTCAACTATCTATGACTTTACCATGCCCTGCCCAGATTTCTGTGATGAAAGCAGTGCGCTTTTTTAGAACAATATGAGTCCATTATTCTGGTATACAGGCATATTTGCTCCGGCCACCGTACTGGTGCCAATCGTTTGTGCCTTATTGAACTATCGGCATATCGATAGGGCACAAAAGCTTGCGCTCCTCTATTTAATCGTTGCCGGTTGCACCAATGTCGTCGCGGCAGTGCTGGCCTTTAGCAATAGGAACAATCTGTTCCTATTGCATCTATACACCGCTGTGGAGTTCGCTTTGCTTTCCGCTTATTTTATACTGCTCATACAGCACCGTTATTTTCGCTTCACCGCATTGCCACTGGCCGTGTTCTTTTTTCTCTTTTCCCTGTATAATGCTTTTAACCTGCAGGCCTTTACCCAATTCAATAGCTACCCACGATCCGTAGAAGCGGTATTGCTTTCTGCATACGGATTGTATTATCTCTACACCAACATTGGTACACACCACGTAAAACGCCGAAACCGGTCGCACTACTGGATGGTCATTGGCATCGTTATCTATTTTACTAGCTCACTTATTCAGTTCAGTTTCAGCAATATATTCACGATCAGCTTATCAAAAGATGTAAGAATATGGTTGTGGACGTTTCACACGAGCATGGTCATTGCCATGTATCTTTTTTTCGCCAAGGCTTATCATACCTACACAAAAGAACGATAGTATCAGTAAATATGCCTGTTATTTTATTACAATCAGAGAAAATACATGTTTGAAGAGTTAAAAAGCAAATTCCCTCTTGACGATGATAAATGGAACGACTATATAAGTTGTTTTAAACGCATAGAAGTTCCTTCCAAGACCGTTCTTTTAAACGAGGGCGAAACTTCAAAGAAATTATTTTTAATTGAAAAAGGTTGTATCCGTGTATGGTTCAACAATAACGGAAAAGATATTACCACTCAATTCTTCTTTGAAAACAATATGGTTGCTTCCATTGAGAGTTTCAGAAAGAAAACACCGAGCCCCGCTACTATTGAAACCATTGAGCCGAGTGTTATATGGTGGATACCTAAAAAAGACGTTGACAGGATCATTGAAGAAATAAAAGATATAGCTCCATTACGGGATATGCTTATCGATACCATATTTGAACGTACCTTTGATTATATGAAATATTCCTTTTCATTTATAAAAGATACGCCGCAAGAACGCTACCTCAACTTAATAAAAGAAAAACCGCAAATTATTCAACGTGTTGCGCAACATTATATTGCTTCCTATTTAGGTATTACCACCGTTCATCTAAGTCGCATAAAAAGTAAATTGGCGAAAGAAAAAAGGTAGCTCCACATTTGATAACAAATGTTATCGCCAACCAGAATCCTGTCGTATAATTTTGCTTCATAAAAATTATTCAAAATGAAAGCAGCAGTCATATTTCAAAGAGGCGAAACAGCAAAATACACAACAGCATTTGAAGAACCGATCGTGCGAAAGGATGATGAGCTTCTCGTATCCGTAAAGGCCGTCGCCATTAAACACTTGGACAAGTCAAAAGCAAGTGGCAAGCACTATTCAGCGAAGAACGACATCCATCAAGCAAAAGTACCCGGCGGTGACGGTGTAGGACTACTGGCAGACGGCACAAGAGTTTATGCCCTTGGCCTTACCGGGATGCTTGCCGAAAAAGCAATTATTAAAAAAGACAGCATGGTCAAGTTGCCTAACGGCATTGACAACATCACAGCCGCAGCTTTGCCTAACGCCGTTGCAGGTTCTGCCATGGCACTCCGTTTCAGGGGAGCCATGATAGGAGGCGAAACGGTGTTGATAAACGGAGCGACAGGTTTTACAGGAAAAATAGCCGTCCAGGTAGCTAAACATTATGGAGCGGGAAAAATCATTGTTACAGGCAGAAATGAGCAGACTTTACAATCCCTGTTGGCCTTGGGCGCCGATGAACTTGTTTCTATAAAACAAGACGATGACAATTTTGTATCACAAATACAACAGTTACACAAAAACTCACCCATTGACATCATTATTGATTATTTATGGGGGCATACCGCCACACTGATTTTAGAAGCATTGAAAGGCCAAGGTGCGTTTACACATCAGACCCGTTTTATTTCTATTGGCTCGATCACAGGCGACAAAATCCAGCTTTCATCAGAAATTTTAAGAAGCGTTGATTTACAGCTATCGGGCTCAGGTTTGGGCAGTTGGACAAAAGAAGAAATGCAAAAACTGATTACGGAAATAGTTCCTGAAATGTTTCAATTGGCTGTAGACAATAAACTAAAAATAGAAACGGAACAGGTTGAATTGAAAGATATTGAAAAGCTTTGGGATGTTGATACGCCTGATGGTAAACGGCTGGTAGTCGTAATCTGAGAAAAAACAGCCACTGGCAAACGATATAGATAATTATCCAGATCATTCATTGAAGAAAGCAAAAACCTCTTGGCCACCCAATTTGATTTCTATCATGTTTTCGTTAACTTTGATCACACCAATACAAGCTGACTTTGTGAGAATAAGCTTTTACTTTCTTTTGCTTTTCTTGAACTGCACATATTGTTATGCGCAAGTTTCCATCAGGGAGCTAAAGTTGGAATACGGAAATCACGCCGTAGGTTTTAAGCACTATCTATCCCATGATAGCTCACGAACATACAAAAGAAGCGCAGATTGGGACAATCAATTTATACCCAGACCCATTCCTATCAGCATCTGGTATCCTGCTCCGCAAAATCAGGATTCCTTAGCCCTACTAGCAGTATCCCAGTATATGGAAATATTAAAAGAGGAAGAAGAATGGGAACATCTCCCCAATGAACAGATTTTAAATTGGTTCAATTACGAAAACAACGCACAAAACCATCATCACCTAACAGAGAAAACCAGTGCCTATTTACATGCGTTGCCGCTTGAAGGAAAATTTCCAACCATCATCTATGCGCCAAGTATCCAAGCCTCTTCAATAGAAAATTTTGCTTTATGTGAATTTTTGGCGAGTCACGGTTTCGTTGTGATTTCAAGCCCCAGCAGAGGAACCGAAAGCCGTTTGATGGAAGGAGGTACGGCAAAAGATGTAGAAACCCAGGCACAAGATATTCGCTACTTAGTGCACATTGCACTGCAATCACCACAAACAGATCCTTCCCAAATAGCAACAATGGGATTTAGTTTTGGGGGATTATCAAATGTATTAGCTCAAATGCAGAACCGCTATATTCAGGCAATCGTTAGTTTAGACGGAAGCATTAAATATCAATATCCGACCTTAGCAAAATCACCTTTTGCGGATGTCACTAAAGTGAGGGTTCCTTTTATTCATATGGCACAAAAAGATATTCCCAAAGAGATAATGCTGGCAGATAAAATGGATACTACGTTGAATTCGTCGTTTCAGTTTTACGATCGTTTGAAATACAGCCAGGCTTACCAGTTGAAATTTAATAAACTGACACACGCTTATTTCAGCTCCATGGGCGTTTTGTTCGAAAACAGAGACCCAAGACAGGACAAAAGCGATGCAGAGATTATGGAATCTTATAGATGGGTGGCCACCTATACGCTTCAATTTTTAAACACCTATCTCAAACAAGATCCTAAAGGGTTAGATTTTTTAAAAGCCGTTCCTGAGGAAAATGGCGCTCCCAAGGGCCTGATTACCGTATACTCTAAAGAGCCAGAAAGAACCGACTTTACTTTCGAAGATTTCCATGAAAAGGCAAAAGCGAACAATTATGAACATCTGAATGAGCTCTATCAAACTGTTCGTATAAACCATCCTACATTTGAAATAGCTGAAGGTCAACTAAACAACCTTGGTTTGCAACGAACGTATAATCCGGAGACAACTCATCAGGGTATCCAGATACTTTCTTTTGCAACGATGATCTTCCCGCATTCAGGCAATCTCTTCGATAGCCTGGCTGAAGCTTATTTATACGCGGGTGATGAAGAAAAAGCGATCATCTTTTTTAAAAAATCGCTGGCACTATCGCCCGACAATGAGAACGCTATAAAGCGTTTACAACAGCTTGAAAAAGGATTGAATGAGTAATATAAGGGGAAAGTGATATAATTGTGTTTTTTTAATACGATAATCGGAAAAAAACCGATTATATATACGAATTTTACCCAAACCAAGAAAAGTGTTCGGCTGCAAACAATCTGTTCGAGATTTTAGATTATCTTTACGCGCTTAAAGTCGAAAATCATGCATTACCTACGTTTAATCCTATCTTTTTCCCTGTTCTCCGTTATTTTTCTTTGTTCTTCAAGCCACTTCGTTTCGGCACAAACCCTTTATTCAAAAGCTTATGGAGAAAAGCAGCACCCAGCGGTGGTGTTCATCCATGGAGGGCCTGGTGGGAACTCCACTCTTTTTGAAGCAACTACTGCACAAAAGCTTGCCGATAAAGGCTTCTATGTTATCGTATACGACCGTCGTGGAGAAGGGCGATCCGCTGATTCGACAGCAACCCTCACCTACGATGAAGCATTCAAAGATTTAAACGAAATCCTGCAGCTGTATAGCTTAAGCAATGTTACCCTTATTGGCCACAGTTTCGGAGGCCTGGTAGCTACGCTGTTCACTGATCGATTTCCCGAAAAAGTAAACGCTCTTATTTTAGCGGGAGCCCTTGTTTCCCAACAAGAAACCTACAATCATATACTTTCGACCATTAAACGGAAGTATAAAAGTGACCGAAATACCTCTATGTTAACCAAGCTCTCTGAAATCGAGCATCTCGACAAAAATTCGGCAGCATATAGAAAAGAATGTTATGAGATGGCCAGTCTCCATCATTATTTTGAAATGCCAAACCCTACCCAGGCGTCGGAGAAGCTGAGAGCGGATTACGAGTCAGGTGTATTTTATAAACAGAATATCAGAAATCAAAAAGCGCCACTTTTGTTCTATAAAAACGAAACCCTGCGCAACATAGATACGAAAAACATATTAACGAAACGAAAAGCAGAAACAAGCATATGCGCGATTTACGGAAAACAGGATAGCATTTTCTCTTCTAAACAGTTGCAGGACATTAAAAATATCGTCACAGCAGATAACTTCGTGCTGCTTGAAAACTGCTCGCACTATCTCTTTGTTGACCAGCAATCGGCGTTTATCGATATGATGGTGAAATGGATAAAATAAAAGGTCTCTGGCAGCAAAAAACCGTAAGATGGCAGCATCCAAGCCATGTGATAAAAAACAGTGAAATATTGAGACATAATGAGTAATCTGATTCATTTGAAATTCCTTTTATTTGTCTTGATAAGATATGTAGTGCATACATATCAGCACCAATTATATCCATATGAGAATCAAGTATCCTATCGCCATCCATTTCTCAGCCTGTTTTTGCCTGCTACTGCTTTTTGCTTGTGAAAAAATAAATAGTGTCCATCCCGGACAGGAAGATACCGGGACAGCAGGAGTTATTGTTGACAGCACCTTCACCAATCCGCTAATACCGCGCGGTGCTGACCCATGGGTTACGCAGAAGAATGGAAATTACTACTTCACCTACACACAAGGAGGTAAACTAGTGCTGTACCAAACCACCAGTTTATCCGAGCTGGCATCGGCAAGTCCTCATGATGCCTGGATTCCCGAACCGGACATGCCCTATTCAAAAAACATATGGGCACCGGAGCTCCATCAGATCGATAACAAATGGTATATGTATTTTGCGGCCGACAATGGTCAAAATGCCAATCATCGTATGTATGTGGTAGAAAACAGCTCTGAAGACCCTATGCAGGGTGAGTGGGTATTAAAGGGTAAAGCGGCCGATCCTTCAGATGAATGGGCAATAGATGGAACGGTGCTTGATTATAAAGGTCAACGCTACATGTTATGGTCTGGCGGCAACGCAGGGGCCGCCCCACAACATATTTACATTGCCGAAATGAGCAATCCCTGGACTATCAGCAGCGAAAAGGTGGCGATCGCCAGTCCTGTACATCCGTGGGAAATGAACGGCAGCGCCATCAATGAAGGGCCACAGGTGCTGATTAGTCCCGATGGACAGGTACAGGTAGTATATTCGGCAAGCGGCTATTGGGTAGACACCTATTGTCTGGGTCTACTGCGTCTTAATATAGATGGCGACCCAATGAATCCAGCACACTGGATAAAAACACCGCAGCCGGTTTTTTCCATGAACGCAGAGAGTGGTGCCTACGGCCCCGGCCATAATGGATTCTTCAAATCTCCTGACGGCACTGAAGACTGGATTATTTACCATGCGCGCAGCCTGCCCGGAGGTGGAGACGGCAACGGCAGAAACGCCCGCATTCAGAAATTTACCTGGAATGCAGATGGCACGCCAAACTTCGGTACACCCGTCAAAATCGGCGAGGCCATCAAAAAACCATCCGGTGAGCCAATAAGGAAGGTATATCTCACGGATAGCTGGTCTATCGTTGGCTTTAGTTCAGAAGAAACTGTCAACAATCGCCTGGCTATAAAATTGATTGACGGTGATTTAAGCTCTTTCTGGATCACGCGTTATTCTACATCGCCGACAAATTACCCTGACCACTGGATAACGGTTGATATGGGCCAGACCTTGAACGTAGATGGATTTATGTTGGCGCAGAAAAGCGGCGATCGAAAAATCAAGACGTTGGAAATACTGGTGAGCAATGACAATGTCACATGGGATAACCTCGGCACCTTCCAGCTGGCCAACGTCGATCTCGCTAAGCAATATGTGAATCTGGAGGAGCGGAAACAGTTTCGGTATTTCAAGTTAGTGCCGGTGTCGGGCCATGATAATCAGCCCCAACCTGGGCTGGCAGAGGCTGGCACCTATCTCTTGGAAGACTAATGCAGCAAACTCTTCTTATAATCTAGAGGTAATAAGCAGGGCAAAAGGTGATGCTGCCTTATGGTTTTCCTTTTTTACACCCGATGCCAAACTTTTGGATGATGGCCTTCCGAGGGATTTCAATAAATTCTCCACCGAGGCCATCGGTCATGAACGGTTCACTAGCTTTGACAAGATTAGAAGATGTCTGTAAGTCATGGTAGTTGCCAGAATAGGTTTTGATTAGATGTATGAAAGCAAATTACGCGATAATTGGCTTTTTGTTGTGTTTCATACATGGTCATAGGTGGTTCAACAGAAGCATACGGTAGTAGTTCCACATATTCCAGCGTTTTCCCGTCTCTTGTTTCACCATTATATTCACTATTAACAGGACAAATTAACCGGTACATGCGGTTTCCCATAAAATTATATAAGTATTCTTCCTGCTTTGTGGGAACGCCATGATAATTTGCTGAGTCGTTTAATACAAGGGCTTGTCCATTTTTAAGACGTTCACGAACTTCGGCAACACTTAGAAAATTCCCTTCTTCATCTTTGATATATGCATTCTCCTGCGGATCCATATATACCCACTTGTTAAGTGATGGTATAAATACATTGTTGATCACATGGCCACCCTTTGGAAAAGGATATTGGTTTGAAAAACATATAACTATCCTTGATTTGAATCCCATACTGAGAAAAATTTCATTCATCGAAATCGCTAGTCCATAACATCCTTGAGCGTATTTCGTTTTTCGATAGGTTTCCATAATACTTTCAGCGGTAAGGACATCAATATTTTTTACATCTTGATGCGGAACCTGGTTGTGAAACCAGCTCAGTAAGTTAATTGCACGATCTATGTCCTTACCGCTTCCTGCTACTTCGTCCAACTTGTATTTAGTTCGAAGTCTGATAAGATCTGGGTTTTCCGCAGACTGATAAGCAAATGCAGGAAATGTTTGTGGTAACGAATCGTTATAGGGATTACTATTTTTTAATTCATTAAGCGAATCTATTTGAAATGATTCGGCATTGGCAGCATTACTAAAGAATAGCATGCTTGTTGCTAAGAAAAATAATTTAAAATAGTTCATTTGTTTATATCCATTAAAAAATAGCTCCAAACTATGAGAGCTGGCAAACAAAAAATATGCCAGCTCTCCATTTTATAAAGTTGCGCTACTGCAAGGCGCCTATTATTTATCGGCTCTTTTAGCGTAAGCAATTTCAGTTATGAAATTCAAGTACTCTTCGATTGGTTGCTCAAGAGCAGATTTGAACATGTCAAATAATTCTTTGGTGTAGGGCTGGGCAAAGTGGAAATCAAGTGCTGCCTGGTTCCTCCATCTCTCGTACAATACAAACTTCGTATTGTCGCCAGGTACCGTGTGAAAGAAGAATTCGATATTCCCTTGCTCGGGCCTGCTGTTTACAATAGATTTTTCAAACTGCTTGATAAAAGTTTCCTGCATTCCATCTTTTACTTTGAAGATCACAACGAGGTCAACTGGGTTATCAGTTGAAAGAGGGTGCTTCATTTCATTTTTGGGCAGAGGAGAAACATCATGTAGATAGAGGATCTCCATTGGTTTTGTCAATGCCGTCTTATTTAATTCCAACACATCTTTTGCATATTTCTTTGTAAAATGTTCGTCCAAAGATTTTTGGTTATCCCATCTTTCAAATAAATAGAAGGTATTTGGTTTGTCCCTATGTTCGAATAACTCCATTGATATGTTTCCCTTTTCGTTTAGGGCACCATTTTTATCTGCTATAAGCGCCTTTTTGAATGCTTCTTTCTGGTCAGCCTTCACATTAAAAGTGACCAACATAGTTATTCTTTCTTCGCTCTTATCTTGTGCAGAGGCGGTATTAAAATTTGTCATAAACGTCATAATTGTGATGGGAATAATTTTATTCCACCAATTGATCTTTTTCATCTGTAAATAATTATTCGTTAACTCTATTTTACTATTGGCACTCATGAACCGCAAAGCGGTTTTTTAATCCATCGTTCAGATGGAGCCTTTGATGGTTACAATAATCATTGCCGTGTGTGTTTAACGATTATTGTAACCATGTCCGGTTCATTTTTTAATAATTTAAATTGTTTAAAATAGGATATCTCAACCTATGTTGAATCATTGACATATTAAGCAACTACATCATCATGGTCTGTACCTGTGATCACCTCATGCCAAGCCTCTATATCTGCGTTAAACCTATCCATCTTTTCTTTGAAAAGCTGCAATGTATCTTTTCCCAAAGGCAAGTGTACAGGAGGTTTTTCTGCATCGGCTATTTTAAGAATGGCCTGTGCTAGTTTCTCAGCACTACCAGGTTGCTTTTGATTTACCTGCGTGGCGTAATTTCGCATACCGCCAACTGTTTCCGCATAATCTTCAATACTATTGGCTGATCTTGTAAGCGATGATTGATCAAGGAAATCTGTGCGGAAAAAGCCAGGTTCTACTGCTGTCGCATAAATACCAAGCGGAGCCAGTTCGACAGCCATTGCTTCGGTTATACCTTCCACGGCAAACTTCGTGGAGCCATATAGCCCCCATCCTATAATTCCTGTCAGCCCACCTACAGAAGAGAGATTAATGATATGCCCCTTGCGTTCTTTGCGCATAAACGGCAATACCCCACGGGTCACATTCAACAAGCCGAAAACGTTAGCGTCATAATTTGCCCTCACCTCTGCATCGCTTGCTTCTTCTACAGCACTCAATAATCCAAATCCGGCATTATTGACCAATATATCGATACGTCCAAATTTTTCGACGGCCTGAGCAGCCACCTCTTTTGCTTGTTGCTCATTTGTAACGTCCAGAATGGTCACAAAGAGGTTTTCATTATTCAATTGCGTTTGTAACCTTTCCGGATTACTACGTACTGTTGCTATTATTTTATCACCTGCAGCAAGAGCTGCTTTGACTATTTCTAACCCGAATCCACGGGATGCTCCGGTAACTAACCAGACTTTTTGCGTGTTCATTTTATGATAATTTTAAATTAAATGATGATACAAAGGTTGTTCTACACATTTCCGTATAGCTCAAAAATTTTAACTTTATGGCTCATTTCTTTAGATCCTAGGCAGACCATTGCATTAAAGTGTCCAGCCTCCATCAATCAGAAAATCGCTTCCGGTAACGAAGGAACTTTCATCCGAAATAAGATACCTCACCAGATAAGCGATATCTTGTGGTTGTCCCAGACGACCTAAAACAGCATCGCGCGCAGCCTGCTCATTCATTTGAGGTGTGTTTACGGAGATAATGTTTGTGTCTACAAATCCTGGCAATACAGCATTGACCCTGATTTTGTGTTGTCCCAGCTCACTTGCAGCTGTTTTGGTTATACCCCTGATAGCCCACTTGGTGGAGTTGTATATGATACAACCTGCTAAACCTCTGATGCCACATATAGATGAGGTATTGACAATAGAACCGCCTGTTTCCTTCATTGCCTCTGCAGCATAATGAATGCCCCAAAATGTTCCCTTTTGGTTTACGTTAATCTGTCTGTCTAGTGTTTCTTCGGTTACCTCTTCAATTGATCCAGGCAGGTAAATACCTGCGTTATTAACCAAACCATCTATGCTGCCGAACAATTGTATAGTTTGCTCAATGACGTTTTTCCAATCGGATGGCTTTGTCACGTCGTGATGGAAGTAGGTAGCCTTATTGCCGAAAGGTTTTATTGCTTCTTCACCGTTGCCGTCGTCAAGGTCGGTAAATACCACATTGGCTCCTGAAAGTGCCAGCAATTCGGCTTCTGCACGGCCTATGCCATTTGCTGCACCTGTTACGACAACGGTTTTTCCTTCTATTGTTCTGGCGGTAAATTTTTCCGCAATATTTTCTGTGCTCATTTTTAATGATTTTTAAAGTGAATACTATTTTTCATAGCTCCTTTATTCATGGCTTGCCCAAAGGTCCACTTCACCGAAACGGTCTGCACCCTGAGTGTCCAGCATCCAGCCCGGATATTCAGCGGGCAGCGCACTTACGGCATCCAATTGCTTGATTTCCTCTTCGGTCAATTTTAATTCGGATGCGGCAAGGTTATCTTCCAGTTGTTCGATACGTTTTGCTCCAACGATCACAGAAGTTACCACCTGTTTAGACAGCAACCAGGCCAACGCAATGCGTGCTGCACTGCAGTTATATTTTTCGGCAATAGGGAAAATTACGTCAAGGATATTCCACGCACGTTCTTTATCCACAATTGGAAAATCAAACGTAGTGCGTCTTGATCCCTCTGGTTTTTGGTTTTCTCTACTGAATTTTCCTGACAACAATCCACCCGCTAGGGGGCTCCATACCAGCAGACCAAGTTTTTCATTTTCCAGTAGAGGTACAATTTCCCTTTCAAGATCCCTTCCTGCAATGGAGTAATAGGCCTGCAATGATTCAAAGCGAACGGTATTTTTCAATGCAGAAATCCCTAATGACTGTGCCAGCTTCCAGGCCTGCCAGTTAGAACATCCAATGTAGCGAACTTTACCCTGTGTAACCAGATCGTCCAACGTACGTAATATTTCATCCGTAGGTGTGAGCACATCGTTAGCGTGTATCTGATACAGATCTATATAGTCTGTTTGCAAATTTTTAAGGCTGGACTCAATGGCGTCCAATATATGCTTGCGGGACGCACCCACATCATTGCGTCCGGGACCGGTACGGGTATAAAATTTAGTAGCCAATACTACATCCTTTCTGGGAATGCTTAGATCTTTAAAGGCTTGTCCGAGGGCTTTTTCACTTTCGCCGGATGAATACACGTCCGCCGTATCGAAAAAGTTGATTCCTGCTTCAAATGAAGCTTTTACAAGGTCATCTGCATCTTTTTGTCCTACATCGCCAATATGCGAATAGACACCAGAACCTGAACCCATTGTCATTGTACCAAGGCAAAGCCGGGAAACCAATAATCCCGTGTTGCCTAATGCTTTATATTCCATGATTTTTGATTTTATAAATGAATAAATAAGGTTACTTTATGATAAAATTTTATGCTGTTACTGCTTCCGTTTCCATGGTTTTGATCCATCCCTTGGCGTGATGAACAATCGCCATCAATTTTTCCGGAATTTTTTTATCGGCAGCGAGCGCTGTATCCAGAACCATTGTAATACCGTCTTCTCTACCTTCGTTAGCCCATTGCGCCCATTTCGGGTTGATTACCAAGCTTCTTCCGATCGCCACCAGATCCAATCCAAGGCTTAAAGCTTGGTCGGCTTCTGTTGGTGTGGTTACTTGCCCTGCCGCAATTACGGGTACACGGTTGTTTACATAAGACGTCAATACTTCGGTGATCGTTTTGTTGGTATTGCTGTCCAGGGGTTTTTGTGTCAATACCTGGAATAAAGAGAAGTGGAGATAGTCTACCTGTTCCTGAATCAGTCTGTCCACTAAAGCAAGACTATCCGGCAACCTTAAACCCTCCTTCGGCAATTCTTCGGGCGAAATTCTAAAACCCAATACAAAAGGACGATCAGCATGTTCCGCAATAACACGTCTTACTTCACGGACCATTTCCGTAGAAAAACGCAATCGGTTCTCGATGGAACCACCCCATTGATCAGTACGTTGGTTGAATAGAGGCGACAAAAAGTTCTGGTTGAGGAAACCATGCGCGCCGTGTATTTCGATGCCGTCAAAGCCTGCCTCTATCGCTCTGCGTGTAGTAGCACCAAAGGCTTTGATAATATCCCATATTTCATTTTCTTCCAGAGACCGGGGAGTCGGTAAAGTGGGAGGAGTAAAGGGAGTCACCTCTGATTTAATGGGACTGGCACTGACAACAGTTCCATCGGGGATTAAATCCGGCACGGCTTTATTCCCTGCATGAAAAATCTGTAGGATAGCAGGTGCACCTCCGCTTTTTGCAGCCACTGCCAATTTTTTCAAACTTGGCAAGAAGCTGTCATCATATCCAGCAAATTCGTCGGTAAAACCGATTCCTTCCGGAGTTACATGTGTACAGCCGGTGATTACCAACCCTACACCTTTTACCCGTTCTTTATACCATGCCACTTCTTCGTCAGCAATGGTAAAATCTTCGTTTCCGGCCCACGTTGTCATCGGCGCCATCACTATCCTGTTTTTGATATCAACACCTTTTTTCAATTGAAAAGGTTCGAGCAATTTTTTGTACTGTTTCATTTTCTTATTGTTTTGATACAAAGGTAGATACCAAGCCTGATGGGACAGATGCGCGAATGAAACCAAAAACTGCGATTTTCAAACATGTACAGGTAGGCGGAGAGATTGAATATTCTTGGTTACAGTTGAAATCTATTTGGAGATATGCGGAGATAAAAAAAGGCCGTATCTTCATGAGAACGGCCTCTTACAGTGAATTATTCGACTAGCAGAAAAAATGGGGATATTTTTCCATGGCTTGATTTGATCGCTTATGAGATCTTGATTACAATTTTACCGAACGCACCACGGCCAAGATGTTCATAAGCTTTAACTGCATCTTCAAAATTATATACGGTGTCTATTACAGGTTTAATGCGATACTGTTCAAAGGCTTTGTTCATTTCTTCAAATGCTGCTCGGTGTCCAACGGCGATACCCTGAATCCTGGTTTGTCTGAATATCACCCGCATCAGGTCGAGGTTAGTTGTTTGCCCGTTCAGAAAGCCAATCAGCGAGATCTGACCGCCAACCTTTGCAGCCCGAACAGAATCATTCAGTCCCTCACCACCTACAACTTCCAGCAGATGATCGGCCCCCTGGCCATCTGTCAGTTTGGTCACTTCCGCGGCCCAATCCTCTGTCTTTACATAGTTGATGATTTCTTGCGCCCCAAGTTCACGTGCTTTGATCCCTTTTTGATCGCTACTGGTCGTTACAATCACTTTTGCGCCTAAAGCGTTGGCTATCTGTATTCCGAAGATGGATACGCCACCGGTACCTTGGATTACCACTGTTTCTCCCGCCTTTAGGCTACCGTATGTTACCAGCGAAAACCACGCCGTCAAAGCAGCGATCGGAAGTGTTGAAGCTTCCTCATCGGTCAGGTACGATGGTACTTGAACTGCAGACTCTTCATGAATAAGCATATATTGAGCCAGACCGCCAGGTAGGGGCGCACCGAAGCAGAAATCCGGTTCATTTGGTGCCGGTTGTCCATCAATCCACCTTGAATACAGATGAGAGGTAACTCTATCGCCAACCTTAAAACGGGTTACACTGCCCCCAACCTCTACAACCGTCCCTGCAGCATCCGATACAGGGATTAGTGGTTTCGGAATCATTTCCGGTTCATAAATACCATCCACAATCGCCTTATCTCTAAAATTGAGAGAAACCGCACCTACTTTAATTAAGATATCATTAGGCCCTGGTGTTGGAACTGTTATTTCATCCAGTGTCAGGTTCTCTAAACCGAAAGCGTGTAATTGCCATGCTTTCATTATTGCTGATTTTTCTAACATAGTATTAAATTTTTAAATGTATAACCGATAAACGGTTTTCAGCACCTACTACTTTGCATGGTGCCGGCTGCGAAATGAACTGTAATTATGTGATTTAACGGCTATAAATGGCTGTTACGGTAATGTTTTGGTGTTGAAGCCTCTGCTTTCTTAAAAAAATTAATGAAATGGGGTAATTCTTCAAAACCCAGACACCAGGAAATTTCTGAAATATTCCAGTCGGTATGTTGCAGTAAACTCCTGGCTTCTTGCATCACCCTTTCGGAGATGAATTGTGAGGTGGTTTTTCCCGTTACTTTTTTTAGTGACCGGTTTAAGTGATTGACATGTACCGATAGGTTCTCTGCAAACTCAACGGGATATCTCAGTTTGATCTGCTGCCTTGGTGATTCTATGGGAAACTGACGCTCCAGTAACTCCGTAAACAGAGAAGTAATCCGCAAAGAGGCATTTGAATCGTCAACAGGATTACTCCTGATCGGGTTTAGTTTTAATGCCAGATGAATAAGCTCAAAAACCAGCGCACGTATGGCGTCATATTTATAAAAATAATCCGATTCTATCTCCGCTATCATCTTTTTGAAGATAATGCTGATCTCTTCCTCTTGTGCGGCATTCAACTCAAATAAAGGTATATTTCCCGGTTTAAAGACCGGATAATCGTTTATATTGCCAAAATGATTGAAAAAACCTTCGGTAAATACACAGAAATAACCAGTTTGTTCTTCATCCAGTAACTCCCAGGAATAAGGGATATTAGGATTAGAAAATAAAAGCGCACTATCCTTAAATTCCAAGCCCTTGTCTGCATAAGAAAACTTGGTATGCCCTTTCAAAAGGCTTATTTTATAAAATCCCTTTCGGTTATAAGGTTGGCAATTTACTTTGTTTGCAGGTGTACTAAATAGAGGGAAAACATTGAACTGACCGATTTCTCTTTGTAAGTGATCCGGCATCCAGATTAATTTATCATCCAAAAACTGTTGTGCCTGTATTGTCCTTTCCATAATTCTTATCATTTAAATTACCATGGGTTTGTTGCCCATACGGATGCTTCGGGAATAAACCCTACATCATTCATGCCCAACATACTCACAATTAAGTGGGCAATCTCCGTTGGTTTGAGCTTGTTAACCTCATTTGTTATTTCCCTACCTTCTTTAACAATGAAATCCGTAATCACCTCGCTTGGGTTGATCTGCATGACTCTCACATTGTATGGTCTTAACTCGGCCCTCCAACATTCGGTTAAACCGGATACTGCAAACTTACTGGCTACATAAGAAGACCCATTGGCGTATCCACGTAGTGAAGCTGTCGAACCAATATTGATAATATTTCCATATTGATTTTCCATATAATGTTTTGCAGCTTCTCTTCCTGCCAGAAAAAGCCCTCGGACATTTACTTCCCAGACTTTTTGAAAATCTTCAGCTGTGGTTTCTGCAAGTGAAGCGAATTTTCCGATTCCAGCATTGTTGATTAACACATTTACCGCTCCCATTCTTTCTTTGGCATAATCAAATAATGCTATCACTTCTTCTTCTATCGTAACGTCAGCTTTCATTCCATATACCCCAAGTTCTTTGGCTACCTGATTTATCTTAACTTCACTTGTACCACAAACCACCACCTCAGCACCGTGCTGCCTTAGTACATTTGCGGCCTCATAGCCAATGCCACTTGTTGCACCCGTAATTATAACTTTAGCATCCTTCAATTCCATAACAACTTATTTTCACAAAATTACTGATAAGCGCGTATACTAAGATGCGAAAATCAAATGAGATGATGCAAAATTCAAACATTGGATGTAGATCCCCGAACAGCTTCTCTTCATAATGGAATCGGTATTTTTTGCTATTGTTTATCTCTTATGATGCAAAAATGAGGAGGTACGTATTAACATAAATAAATTTCCCATCCCCTATCTTTGAAATTCATAAAAACCACTTTGAATGGCATACCTTATGCGGGTAGCTAACATGCGAACTTTGTATCATAAAATTTAATCATTAAAAATTAATCTTTATGGAAACAAATAGCGTATGGTTCATTACGGGAGCTTCAAGAGGCTTCGGATTTGAAATCACAAAAGCAGCATTGGCCAATGGCGACAAAGTAATCGCTACCGTCCGCAAAGGAAAAGAACAGTTGGTGGCACAGTTTAACAGCGATAACCTCTTCGTTATCGAAATGGATGTTACCAATGAAGAGCTAGTTCGTAGTTCCGTAAATAAGGCATTAGCACATTTCGGAAAAATTGATGTCCTGGTGAATAATGCCGGATTTGGTCTATTAAGTGCGGTTGAAGAAGGCAGTGACAGCGAAGTCCGCCATATGTTCGATACCAATGTATTCGGTCTGCTGAATGTACTGCGTGCCGTACTTCCTCATTTTCGCCGCCAGCGTTCCGGCCATGTCATTAATATATCCTCTGTTGGGGGACTAACCGGTCCTGCCGGGTGGGGACTGTACAGTTCTACCAAGTTTGCGGTAGAAGGTCTTACCGAAGCACTGGCAAAAGAATTAGCCCCTTTGGGTATTTATGCAACAGCCGTTGAACCCGGTTATTTCCGCACCAATTTCCTGGATGGCTCATCCCTTACAACAGCCAAGCAGGTAATAGACGATTATGCCGAGACTTCAGGCCAAATGCGCAGCTATGCAACCGAGGTAAGTTATAAGCAACCAGGCGATCCCAAAAAACTGGCAAAAGCAATCATAAAATTAGCCGAAGCAGAACAGCCACCGGTTCACCTTCCACTAGGAAATGATACGCTGAAAGCCTACCGCAACAAAACTGACGCTTTCGAGCTGGATATCCAGGATTGGTTGGATACGGTGAAAAGCACCGATCACGATGACGTTCGGCAGCCAGCATAAATGAATCATTAACACAAAATATGGCAGCTGTTCAGATCAGGAATTTGAATTGCTTTCAAAATCGTTTTAATTTTTTTAAATTTAACAAAAATGGAACACGATAATAAAAAACCCGTATGGTTTATAACAGGATGCTCCACCGGCTTCGGGCGGGAGCTGGTAAAACAGCTGTTGGACAAAGGTTACAATGTAGTCATTACTGCTAGGAATACCGACAAGGTGAGCGACCTGGCACAGGGGCACGAAGAGAACAGTCTGGTACTGGCATTGGATGTAACCGATCAGGCACAGATCAAATCCGCCATCGCCCATGCTGAGGAAACATTCGGTGGCATTGACGTACTGGTAAACAATGCCGGTTTTGGCTATTTCAGCAGTATTGAAGAAGGTGAAGACGAAAAAATAAGAGCCCAGTTTGAAACCAATGTTTTCGGACTGATCCACGTAACCCAGGCCGTTCTGCCCGGAATGCGCAAAAGAAGGAAAGGACATATTGTGAATCTTTCTTCTATTGGCGGCCTCCGTTCTTTCGGAGCAACCGGATTTTACCATGCCACAAAATATGCAGTAGAGGGCCTGTCCGAAACACTATCTATTGAAACAGCACCTCTTGGCATTAAGGTATTGCTGGTAGAACCCGGTCCGTTCCGTACTGACTGGGCAGGGCGTTCGTCACTTCGCACACCGTTAAACATTGCTGATTACGAACCTACCGTTGGCGTGCGGCTGAAGACCAGTTTTGAAGGAAGTGGTAAACAAAAAGGTGATCCTGTAAAAGGGGCCGCGGCGATCATTCAGGCAGTGGAATCCGAGCATCCACCATTGAGGCTATTGCTGGGTAGGTCCGCCTACGAACTGGCGAGCGGTAAACTCGATCTGCAGAAAGCAGACTATGAAGCCTGGAAAGAAGTGACTATTGGAGCTGATTTTCCTGATGGTGAATAAAGCAGAAAATCCTAAATACAGAAAGGTACCTCATTCCAATAAGGTACCTTTCTTAAATATCCAGGACTAAAGGTATAAACAATAGAATTTATTCATTAACAAATTGAATAATAAACCCACCTTTTGGGGCCAAAATATAAGGCCAGTCAGCAGCTACTGGATAAGTTTGTATACTGAATTCCATTAATGGATCCTCTCCTTCCGCAATGATTCTGAATTTAGAAAAACCTTCCCCGTATTTAGCAAGATCCAGTTTAATAGGTAGTTCTTTATTAGTGCCATTTATACCTACTATATAAGAAAGAGCATCTTTTTGGCGGGAGAGCACTAACACTTTACCCGGTTCGGCCACAACACTTTCGGTTTTATCCCAGGTGGCAGGCATATCTTTTATTAAATCCTTCACCTCAATAGGGAGCGCGTCAAACACCTCTTTTGAATCAGCAAAATGAATAATGCCGGATGTATAGGTCATGGCAGTTGCAAGCTCATGAACGGCCGTGTTTAAACGGGGAAATTTTCTAAAAGTTAGCGCAAACGGCGTGTAGTCAGCAGGGCCTGCTACATTTCTCGTAAAGGGTAACACCGTATTCTGTTCCGCAGCTTTCTCAGGGAATCCCGGTTCATAAAAATAACTTTCCGTTCCCAATATAGCTTCAGCCGTCACAAAATTTGGCCAGGTTCTGTGCCAGCCTCTCGGAACGGTGGTACCATGAAGGTTGACCATTAAATGTTCTTTCGCCGCATCCTCAAAAACCGATTGTAAAGCGGCCATTACCTCTTGCCTATCTGAGCACCAAAAATCTATCTTAACGCCTTTAACGCCCATATCGGCCAGTTGTTTGAATCTTTTTTTTCTTTTCTCTGAATCAAAATACTCCGATGAATATCCCCAAACCATGGGTTTAATCCCTTTTGAGATAGCATGATCAATAATCCCTCCTTCCCTGTTCGCTTTTTCCCAGCCAGCATCAAAAAGTGTATACTTAAAGTCAAATGAGGCCGCGAGATCCGTAAATTCTTTATAAATTTCGGGTGAATGATCATCCGGATGCGACCACCATGACCATGCGGCTTTGCCTGGTTCAATCCAGGAAGCATCTTCAATTTTAGATGCTGGAGCTAAATCCGTAATTAAGGTTGACAGCAATATGTCTCCCGCCTGATCGCCAATGACGATAACCCTCCAGGGCATCACCCAGGGAAGACCCGATTCCGGATAAACATTTTCTTTGTCGGCTAAAGGAAGCGTAAATTTCTCGTCTTTTGCAGCAAATGCGATTTTATAGATTCCTCCCGCTGCATCTGGCTGTAAATGACAGCCCGGAAAAGAACCATCCGTTCCAGACTCAGCAATGAGCACCCAGCTTTTGTTGTCATTTACGTTAAAAAGTGCGGGCATACACCAACCAATAGAAGGATTGCGGGGCTTACTAATTGGGTCTCCCGAATGTACATTTAGGTAAAAGTCTTCATAACCCGGGGTATAGTCACCCGCTTTATTATAGGGCTGCATCCAGCCCTTTGCATTTTTCTCCATATGGAATCCCGTGATTTCATCCTTTACCATCCGTATTTTTTTGTCATTATCTGGAAATCGATAGCGAAAAGCAACTCCTTCTTCTCCGGCAACTAAATCAAGTATCATGAATGCTCCCTGGCTATTTTTGAAAGTTATACTCCTACTTTCAAAAACATGATCTATTTTTTTATAATTGCCTACCTTTAATTCGTATATCTCCCTTCTTTCTTCAATGGGCGAAACCTCCGCTACCGATAGTTCGGATGTGAAATGCTGATCGTCACAATTTAGGCCAAGTGGAGAATCTGAAACTACTATTTTATCTCTGCGGGTTACATGATAATAAAGCTCTCCACGCTCGTTTAAGAACAATGTAATTTTATTTGAACCATCCTTCGATGCTACAGATAACGATTCATCCGCTGCCCTACTACTGGTAAATAAAAGCGTTCCAAGGATAGATAAAATCAAAACTTGATAAATAGACTTATTCTTCATTTTATAAATTGATAAGTGAGCTAAAAAAATTGGTTATGCTATACTATGTTGTCAGGAAGCTAATTTATGTTACGTACAGTATTAGAAACATGGAGAATACTACCTTTATAATGGACTATTAACCTGATATATGAAACATTCCCTACCTTTTTGTGAAATGCATGCAAAAGTCTCCCTATCGTGTTATATCACGTAGCAAAAATGGAAGGATGATTAGGTAAAATGGTAAGCCCGGAAAAGCTATCTGGACATGGTTTGTATAAACTTATAATGCGATCGAAATGCTTGCCAGAATGTTTTGAACTCAACATATCTGATATTATACTCTTTGCACGTCTCTTGTATGATGGCATTTATTGCTGGGTAATGAACATGACTGATCTTTGGAAAAAGGTGGTGTTCAACCTGAAAGTTCAATCCGCCCAATAACCAGGTCAGGACTTTGCTGCCTGTCGCAAAATTCGCTGTTGAGTTCAGTTGATGGATCATCCATTCGTCCTCAACCTGAGCGCTTTCCACTGTCTTAAACTCTGTTTCAGAAACTACATGCGCCAGTTGGAATACGGTAGCCAGGCATAACCCACAAACGATACCCGAAATCAGTAGACCGATCAAGCCGGATAACCACCCTACGAATAGAAAAGGAATCACAACAAATAATTGAATATGTACAATCTTACTGATCCAAAATATAATCTTTTCGCGCACAGGGAAATAAAAAGTATCGGAGTTCTTTCCGAGCCGCTGTCTGAAATATTTTTCATAGTCTTGGTAAAATATCCAGGCAAGGTAAGATACACCATACAACAAAACAAAGTATAGATGCTGAAATCGATGGTGTTTCTTGATTTGTTGTTCATGATGTATACGCATAAACTTAATCTCGATATCATGATCTTCGCCTTCGATATTGGTATAGGTATGATGTGCAATATTATGTTTCAGTTTCCAGAAATAAATATTGCCGCCCAATAGATTAAGTGTATAGGAAAGGAAAGAATTTAGTCTCTTGTTCTCGGAAAAAGAATTGTGACCAGCATCGTGCATAATATTGAAGCCAATTGCTGCCAGGTTAATGCCGAAAACAATACACAGTAATATACTGACCAACCAGTGCGGCTGTGCGAACACCAAAATAGCATATAGTGTAGCAAATAGAGTTAATAAAATACTAGCCTTTAAAAAGATATGTCTATTGCCGGTCTTCTTTTTTGACGCGTTTTTAAAATAACTATTGGTCTTTAACTTGAGAGCTTTTGAAAACAAAGTATTGACTTTGCTGAATTTAATGGGAGATTTCATTGATCTTGTAAATCGGTATTGTATTATATGATAACGTTGCTAAGATCCCTATGAATTACGCAACAGCATCAAAACTACTCAAATGTACGATTTAATCCTTATTAAACACATTTTCAACATGTTAAAATTTGTTAATTAATAATAAATTAACAAATGGTAATCTACTTTTTTTAAGACACAACATTATTCCCTACCTTTTTTGGAAATGTGACAAAATCGCATTTTGCGGGATAGCAAGTTGACGGATGAGATAAAATGCTGTATTTTGATTTACTCAACATATTGAGTAATTTTACTCAACGTATTGAGTAAACTAAAATAAATGTTTGAAAGACCCTATTTACAAATACTTACAAAAAGAATAAATGAACCTAGAAGGTTCTGCCAGCCAATTTGATTTCCAACGCGTTTTCATTAAGTTTATTTATAGCAACAACAAGCCAACTTGTAAAACGGGCTTTAATTTTATTACATTTTGAAAACAGTCATTTTATCACCATTTCTAATAATAGCTATCAACTTTATGATAGCCTTTATTTTTGGCAGCTTTATCGGGAAATGGGCATTTATTCCAATTATATTGATTGAATGGTGTTTATTTATATTTTTTGTTCAAAAATTTAGCGGGAAAAATGCAATTAAAGCCTGGTTACGGAAATCGAGCAAAAATTGGGGATGGAATATATTAACACTTTTGGTAGGAATACTTCCGCTTCCCATTTTCTTCCTGTATAATCATTTATTAGCCCACTGGACGATTTGGCTTCCCTGGATATTGATTGCTCTCATAAATCCCTGGATCGAAGAGTTTTATTGGAGAGGCCTTTTGATTGATTTTACAAAAAGATGGAATGTTTGGCTATCGGTGCTGTTTACAAGTTTCACTTTTTCGTTAAATCATGCTGTTTTCGGGGTAAATGCTACACTATTTAAAGGATATGAAGTTTTTATCTCCACATGCATCATGGGGATCGTTTGGGCATTTACCTATAAAAAAACAAATAGCTTAAGGTGGGTAATTTTATCCCACATGCTGGTTGATTTTTTGAATTTATCTGTTCCCTCTTTTCTAGATTTATACAAGCCGGGTTGGTAAAAATTCAGCGGTAAGTGAGGATATTGATAGTGTATGCTTTCCTTGTTTATTCTGTTCTGATTGCATTGATTGGGTTCGCATCCTCACAATGTTTCATTCAAACCGCTGAAATGACTTCTCCTGGTTGCTCCTTATACAGCTTAATGAAGGCTTCCAATGCCCTGGATTGAACAACATTACTTCTTGAAATCAGAACTGTTGTCATTGTTCCTAAGTCCCTATTCAATGAGAACGTTTTGATATTCCTTGCCGCATAGTAAGTAGTGATAATTTCCTGAGGCAGTATGCTGATACCAATGCCAGCTTCCACGAAGTTAATGATGCCGTCTAAGGAATTAAGCACAATAGGGCTGTACTGTACAATACCCTTGGCACTAAGCCAAGATTCCAGTCGTGCCCTGAATACACATCCCTGATCAAAAACAATAATTTTCGGCGAAGTATGCTGCTTCAACAAGGCCGGCAGTGAAGAAGTGTTTGCCGGCCCGAGTATAACCAACTGTTCTTCTTTAATCATCTCCTGTTGCAAGCCGGAAATGCTAATGGGCCCAGAAACAAAAGCCGCATCCAGTTTATAGTCCAGTACATCCTGCACCAGCTCGGGCCGCATGGCCGACTTGAATTCCAATTCAACATGCGGAAAGGCGTCACCAAAATCTTTCAGTATCTGGGGCACTTTAAGTGCCATGGTTGTTTCAATACACCCAATTTTTAAGGATCCGATCAAGGAATCGGTACTTTTGATTTCTCTTTTCGCTTCATCAAGAAGATGCGAAATTTGTTTAGAATAATGCATGAGCACCTCGCCGGACGGGGTTAGGGATACCTTCTTCGCATTGCGCTCAAAAAGTGACGCGCCAAATTCTTCCTCGAGGCTGCGAATGCGGGCCGTTACGTTGGATTGTACGGTAAACATCGCTTCCGCAGCTTTGGTAAAGCTGCTATGTAAGGCAACCGCTTCGAATATTTTCAGATCATTCGTGTTCATAAATCATAAATAGTGATTCATAGTATCACTATAAATCGTTTTTAATAATCAAATATCTTAAATAATTTTGGTTTATCAAAATACAAGTAATTATGAAAAGAAAATTCACCCTTTTTTTGGTCAGCATCTTGCTGTCTAGCACATATGCCACCGTATACGCACAAGCTATTAATCATTTAAATAAAAAAAGTATGGAAACAAACGCAATACACCATCACACTATTGATGTCAATGGTATCAACATTTTTTATCGCGAGGCAGGGCAGAAAGATGCGCCTACTATCCTCCTATTACATGGCTATCCAACCTCTTCACATATGTTCCGGAACCTGATTCCGATCCTTGCAAGCCGTTATCACGTCATTGCACCCGATCTGCCCGGATTCGGCTATTCCGATGCTCCCAGCAGGACTGCATTTACGTACACTTTCGATAACCTGGCAAAAACGATGCAGGGATTTATCGACGAATTAGCCCTTAAAAGATTTGCAATCTACGTGTTTGATTATGGTGCACCCACAGGCTATCGTTTAGCGCTCGCCAATCCTGAAAAAATTACCGGGATCATCTCGCAAAATGGCAATGCTTACGAGGAGGGTTTAGGCTCGGGATGGAGCCCCATTCAAAAGTATTGGAAAGAGGATACTCAAGAGAACAGGGACGCACTGAGGGGATTTGTTACCTTGGAAGGAACTAAGTTTCAGTATTTCACCGGGGTATCCGATACTACATTGATTGCCCCAGAATCGTATACGTTAGACCAGCATTTTCTTGATCGCCCGGAATCTGATGAAATACAGCTCGATCTTTTAAGGGATTATAAAAACAACATAGCCTTATACCCAAAGTTCCAGGAATATTTCAGCACTCATAAACCAAAGCTTTTAGCCGTTTGGGGTAACCAAGATCCTTTCTTTTTGCCTCCAGGCGCTGAAGCTTATAAAAGGGATATCCCCGATGCAATTGTGAAATTCTACGACACGGGTCATTTTGCACTCGAAACCCATGCTAGCGAAATCGGTGCGGATATACTGGCCTTTTTGGAGACGCTGCCCAAATAAAGCGGAAGTACATGCTATGGTTGGCTGATTGGCCGCATTGGAATAACTTATTGCATCCTGATCTTCCGGTATTAAATGCTCTGCCGGGGTAAAGAAAGACCGCAGATGTCCTGTATTCAGGTGCAGCACATTGGTTTCAAGGAGGTCAATCTCCTCCACGGCACTGTCGAGGCCCTCTTCAAATCCCGAAGGCGTGTACATATTCAGTGCCCTGCAATTTTCTTTACTGGTTATTTTAAAATAATGAACTGCTTTACGCGGGTATTAAGGTTCCAAATACGGATTTGATGGTCTGGATACCGTTACTGGGACTTATTGGTAACCGTAACGGATATGTATATATTTCGGGATATTGACATTTGAACCGCTAAGAATGCTTTGCTTCCTTATTTTTCAAACAAATCGACGACTGTTTTTAAAGGAAGAAACATGCGTTTGGAATCTTTGAGTTGAATAAAGCCATATTTGGCATAAAAACGCTCGGCAGGATCGTTGATGGGATCAACGATAACAGCATGATTGCCAACTAAAGCACTGATTTCAACAATACGTTTTAATGCATCAATTAACAGGATTTGCCCCAATTTGTTCCCTTGATAATCGGCATGTACAGCAAGCCTACCAATGATAACTACTGGAATTTCAGCGTATTTCAGCGTGTTTTTTAGATGATCAGGTATGTCGCTCAGATCCACACTACCAGATGACAGTGTATAGTAAGCAATAACATTTGAGTCCTTATCTTCTAACACATAACAAACAGCTAGTTTTCTTTGGACATCTTGACTAACAAATTGTTTGATGTAGTTATCTAATTCAATTACACCACAGCGAAAATCCCTCCGGTTATGCTTTTTTTCTAAAACCTTTAAGACCATCCGCTTGATTTGAATTTAAGAATTGATTATAACTATCCAATGCTGATTTTAAAGCGTCATTTGGAGCAGGTGGATTCAATAACGTTTCTACCAACAAAACTTTATCATCTATAGATTTGAGAAGCTTATTTTCCTCCTCGATTATCCGTTTAGCTTCCTTCTTAGCCAGCGTTACAATGAATTCCGAAACGGTTTTAAAACCACTTATTTCAGCTGCGTATTTAATCAGCTCTTTGTGTTCTTTGCTAATGCGTACATCAATTCTATCATTTACCAGTGTTGCCATTTTTCACCTCATTTAAAACACAAATGTACGTAATTATTACGTACATTTATAGATAATTTTATTTTTGAACAGCATCAGCCCACTAGTACCAAAGTATAGTGAAACTAGTACCAAGCTTCGATTTATGGTGCTTTTTCATTTACTCATCCTTTATACTATTCACGGGGTTAGCACGTGCCGCCCGCACCGCCTGGGTACTCACTGTAAACAATGCAATAGCCATGGCAATTCCTCCGGATAATGCGAGCATCCACCATTTTATTTCGATTCGATAACTGAAATCATTGAGCCATATGTTCATGGCCCACCAGGCGACTGGTGAAGCCAATAAAACGGCAATTGCTACCAGTTTAATAAAATCCTTGGACAACATGGTCGTGATACCCGAAACAGAAGCACCCAATACCTTACGTATACCGATTTCCTTCACACGTGTTTCAGCGATATAGGAAGCAAGTCCAAATAAACCTAGACAAGAAATAAAAATAGCTAATAGCGAAAAAACAAGCGCCAGTGTCGCCATCTGTTCCTGTTCGCGAAACTTTTCTGCATACTGCTGATCCACAAAATGGTAAATAAAAGGATATGCCGGGTTAAACTTTTTGACAAGCTTTTCGATTCCCTGCAGATTTTCTGCCATGGAAAGCTGTGGATTACTTCGGATCACGATATTCATCATAAAATTTTTCGATGCTACGATCAACATCGGGTTAAAATCACGATAAGGAGAAGCGGTAATAAAATCTTTCAAAACACCCACAATTGTATAGGTATTATCACCCCATTTCAAGTATTTGCCAACAGGATCTTTCAGTCCGATTGCTTTAACCGCGGTCTCATTCAGCATCACAGCGACACTATCGGCTGGTAATCGGGCATAGTCCAGGTCCCTACCTTCCGCTAAGGTTAAACCCAGCGTATTTACAAAATCGCTTTCCGTTTTTACGATCACAAAATAGCTATTCTTTTCCTGTTCGGGTGTTGCACCCTCCCAAGAGAACGTACCACTAGCACTTGATGCATCTAGCGTGATTGGCCATCCCGTCCGTGTTACTCCCTTAGCCATACCACTTTGTATCAGCTCTGCTTTGAAGACTTCATAATTTTTGTCCATATCACCCTCCGATGGGATCTCTATCAATTGAGAAACTTCGTAGCCAACCCCTCTTTTGCCGGCATGATTAATCTGCAAACGAATCACTACGGTCGCAGCAATCAAAACCACCGCGATACCGAATTGCAAAACCACCAACACCTGCCGCAGGTTTACCTGCTTTGGCTTTCCCACCAAGCCTTTTAAGGTTTTGATAGGCTGAAAGGCAGACAGTACAAAAGCGGGATAAATACCGGCAAGTACTCCGGTCAAAAGAACAAAACCAAAACCCAATCCCCAGATGAAGGGGTTGGTCCAATCCATTACAAGCGGCTTGTCTAGAATACCATTGAAAACCGGTAAGAAAAAGATAGTCATCCCTACGGCGATGACACCCGATATAAAAGCCAAAAGAATAGATTCTGAGAGAAACTGCTGAATCAATATTTTTTTGGTAGCCCCTACCACCTTCCGGACCCCCACTTCCTTACCGCGCTTTTGGCTCCTGGCAGTTGCCAAATTCATAAAATTGATACAGGCGATCAGTAAGATCAGTAGACCGATTCCGGCTACCAAGCGAACCTGTTCAATCTGGCCGCCCACGGGGATTCCATTTTCGAAACGATCATGCAAGTGCATCTTGGACATAGGATAAAGGAAGACAGAACTCCCTGTAGCATCGGATACATTCTTTCGAATAAAAGGTTCCACTTTTTTATTAAATGCCTGTAGGTCGCTACCCTCTTGCAACTCCACAAAAGTATAATACGTATACGTAGTCCAATTAGTACCATAGTTTTTTTCTCTTTCCGGACTTATTAGTATGAGATAGCCAAAATTAAAATCCGTATAGTTGGGCAAGTCCTTCAGCACGCCTGTCACCTTAAAAGGCTCATTGTTGTTCATGTTAATTGTTTTCCCTAAAGGATCCTCCTTTCCGAACAAACTGTTTGCCAGACCTTCTGTGAGCACGATACTACTGGGATCCTCCAATGCATGATTAGCAGATCCACGAAGAAATGGAAAATCGAAAATCTTCAAAAAGTCGGCATCCACTTCATTTCCAATAGATTTAAGACTTTTATCTCCATAAGAAAAAAGACGGTCTGAAGACCAATACATACGTGCGGCATGTACCACCTCGGGATACTCCCGCTTAAGGCTTGCTGCTGCAGGAGCTGTTGTAACATCGTTCACATGGATTTTGCCCTCATCAGCAGTTCTATTCCATAGTTTGTATATATGATCTCTTTTTACATAAAAATTATCATATTGATGCTGGTTCTGTACCCACAAAGCAATAAGCAGCACAGCGGCGATGCTCACCGCCAACCCAATAATATTAATGGCAGTATAACCCTTATTTTTTAACAGGTTACGCCAAGCAATTTTAATATGGTTCTTGATCATATACAACTATTTTATCAATCCAGCATGTATATTCAAGAAAGCTGCCAATTATAAATTCGTGCGTAAAGGGTTTCTAGCGCCGCACAGCGCTTAGGTCGGTGTGCGATAACGAACACCCAAGTGTTCGGTTGCGGACAATGCTTGTTATCCTTCAATTCCCAACCAAATTCGCCCTTTCTTCTAACGTTTATATAGGATTTACCACGGCAGCACCACAGATTTAACAGGAAAACGTTGGTAAAAAGCAGATCGGGGACAGGTAACAGCTAAGGAAATGGCAGAAGTTGGTTATTAGCATCTATTAAGCCGCTCTCCCCTAACTGAGCTACACTATTTTAGGAGCGAAAAATCATGACTTTACTATTACACATTATGCTGCTGCAATTTGTTATACTTATTATTCAGTTTAAAGTCGCATTGGATACACGATCATCCGATTTGGACCAATCTTTTAACACCATATTTCAAATTTTGGAATCCATTAAATAAATAAAAATTTATATGAGTACTATCAAGCAAATAAACTTAGGAAATCAGGGACTGGAAGTTCCTACCATTGGCCTTGGTTGTATGGGAATGACCGTAGGTTTTGGAACCAATATTTATGGAGATGCCGATGAAAACGAGGCCATTGCCACCATTCATCGTTCATTGGAACTGGGAGGTAATTTTTTAGATACCGCAGAGGCTTATGGCCCTTTACTTAACGAGCGATTGATCGCAAAAGCTATCAAGGGCAACAGGGAAAAATACATCCTTGCCACCAAATTTGGTTTTGAAGTGGGTGATGATGAACAATATACCGGTAAGCTGAATGGCAGCAAAAGCTATGTAAAAAAAGCGGCAGAGCGCTCCCTCAAAAATCTTGGAACAGATTATATTGACCTGTATTATCTGCATCGCTTGGATACCGAAACCCCTGTAGAAGAAACCGTAGCGGCGCTGGCTGAACTGGTACAGGAAGGAAAGGTGCGTTACATCGGGCTATCAGAGGTGGGATCGGAAACGATCCGAAAGGCTCACGCTGTACACCCACTTACGGCTGTACAAAGTGAATACTCCCTTTTTGAAAGGCAAATTGAAGAATTGGGAATCCTAGATACCCTCACCGAGTTAGGTATCGGTCTGGTGGCTTATTCGCCCGTAGGCAGAGGCTTCTTAAGCGGAGATATCCAAAAACCGGAAGATTTCTCCGAAGGCGATTTCAGGAGAACTTTGCCTAAATTCCAGGGAGATCAATTTTTTAAAAATATTGATTTGGTAAACCAAATAAGGCAAGTAGCAGAAGAAAAAGAGATTACAGCCGCACAACTGGCCATTGCCTGGGTAATCGCCAAAGGACATGTGCCGATTCCCGGCACCAAGCGGGTAAAATATGTGGAAGAAAACATTGCTGCTACCAACGTCATACTTACAGCAGAAGACCTTGACAGGCTGGAAGCCATCATACCATTAGGCGCAGAAACAGGTGCGCGGTATCACGCGGCCGGAATGCGGGGAGTGAATTTGTAGGCATCACAAACAAGGGATAAATTAGATTTTATCCCTTGTTTGTTTAAATCAGATTTCCTATTGCCTCTCCGCTTTACTGTACAAGGAGCGAGCCTTACAAGCCTTATCTCAGTGCAGCAGCCGTTTTCGCTAAAAAGTTAGTAATCGCATCTTGAATATCTATTCCAGACCTCTCAGCCAAAACAATCAACCACCAAATATTTTCACCCAGCTTATGTTTCAGCTCCTCCTGAGAGCCAGCTTTAGGCCAGCGTTGCTGCTGAGACATAATATTGCGTCCCACCAACCCTGCATCGGTCAGATACGCCAACGCATCTTCTTCCACCGTCCATTTGCTTCCGTGATGCTGCATTTCCAGTTCGTGGTATTTCTTTCTTATTTCTATGGAGCGACGAATGATCTCGTCAAAATTTTCTTTACTCATTTGTTATCTCAACATTAATTTAGTGAATCAGATCTGCTTTGGCAAAGGCTATTTTACCGTTCTTGAATTTGAAATCAAAAGTTCCTCCGATTTTCCCCTCCGGAAAATCACCTGTAAATTGTACTCCCAGATGTGCATTTTCTTCATCGGTTATCCTTATCTCCACCTGTTCGGTATGGGTATTGTAGCCTATAAAGTAATTGTCGAAATACTCCTTAATCTCCTGATGCCCATTGAACTTTTTGCCGACCGAAGGATCATCTAAAATAGCGTCGGGCAAATAAAACTCAAGATATTTTTTGGTGTCGAATGCATTGCTGGCCGCAATCCACTCCTTGATAAAAGTTTGTGCATTCATCTACTTTATTTTTTTAACCACATGGGTTTGGTTTTTAAAATTGTTTTATGGACAGGGCATGTTTCAGCATGCGCACCCGGTAGATAGCCGATGCTCATCAAAAATTCGTTTACGATTTCACCGCCGGTAAAACGGAATGTTTTCTTAAACAGTTTTACCCAATCTTCTTTGGTTCTGGGGTGATGGTGTTCCAGCCATTTTTCAAAACTGCCATATTCTTTTTGCAATGCTAAAATAGTTTTGGCATTTTCGATAGCCGCATTTACTTTCAGTTTGTTGCGGATAATACCAGCATCGTTTAAAAGGCGTTCCCGATCCTTTTCTGTATAGGCCGCTACTTTTTTCAGATCAAAATTATCATAGGCTCTACGGAAGTTTTCTTCTTTTTTCAGGATAGTTTCCCAACTTAGTCCTGCCTGATTGATTTCCATAACCAGACGTCCAAAAAGCTCATTATCATCATGAACAGGAAAACCATAACGATTGTCGTGATAGTTTTGATGAAGACTGCGGCTAGGCTCTTTCATCATGGGGATATAATCGCAATAACTCATTTTGAATTTTATTTCTTATAGCACAAAGATGACCTAAATGATAATAGCAACATTCGCCAAAACGGAACGTCTCGCTGCCATTTTGACGAACGTTCTTATTTTCCCAGTTCACCACAAAACAATTCATTCACGTGAATAGTATCCAGAAATTCCCTTTTCTCTACAATAAGTCCATTTTCCAGTTTCATAAGGACGACGATTTCGTTATCGTGAATTCTTCCATCTATACGTTCTGCATGATCATTCAAATACACAACAACATTATTACCTTCAGCCACAACGGATCGTATGGTAACTTTCAGCCACTGCCAGATATCCTCCGTCTATTGTCAATACACACGCACACCCATCCAAACCTGAAATCCTAATTTTGCGGTTGCCAAGCCGATACCTTTATTGGCGCCGGTTATGAAGGCTACTTTTTTATTTTCCATTGTTTTCGATCGTGCTTGGATCTATCGTGTTTGGTTTAGCGTGATGGGAAAGATCTCCTGCCAACGTTATGATTAGCTCACGAACGGAGAAATGCCATTTACCATCCATTCTTTTGAATAGGTCATGATAACGTCCGATAGCTATCGGTTGTAATGGAAAACCGTGATCCGCATCCTGCTGGAAAATGGTGAGGTACGAAATTGCAGTAGCTTCGTCTTTATCCTCCTGAATATCCAATACCGTATTGGTTGTGATATGTGCAGTTCTTGGCGTACCGTCTGCATATACCTGAAGATTTTTTAACAATTGCTGAGTTACTATTTCTTTACCTTCCATCACATTGCCAGGTGAGATGATTTTTCCATTGGCAAATAACTCACCCACCTTATCAAATTTTGACTTGTCCAAATAGTGGGCATATTGGGCAATTAAATTTAAAACCTGTTGTTCGCTACTCATTTTTCTATATTTTAATGATTAATTTTTCTGTTTTTTAAATTGTAAAATCTATCAAGTAGGTGTCTGGAATATCTCTTATGATATCCTCTCCGTAAGCAGAGCCAGGAGATTGATATCCAACTTTAAAATCTTCATTTAAGATACGATGTGCCACTGCTACCACGGAAAGCGGAGTAAGATCATAGCCCGATGGGGCATCTATATAAGCTTTTACTACTTTTCCGTCTTTGCCCGTAACCTCTGCTGCTATCCCATTTCGTCCAGCTGCCCGTTCTTCTATTGTCGGCCCGTCGGGCAGATTTTCTGGTTTTAGATCCGGAAGTTCCGTGGCGGGTAGTTTTAAGGAGAAAAATTCTTCAATATTGGGGATACCGGTAGCTTTATAATTCAGGATGATTCCTCCCAAAGGGGTTGGCATACATTCCACATCTTCCTTACCGAATAAAAAAACCTTAGACTTTGGATCCGGATTATCCATGATAACCCCATTTTTACGGATCAATGAACCTAAATCTACGATGTTCTTACTGCTCAAAACCGATCCCTTGGAGAATCCGCCATAATGGCGAAATCCTACTTTCAAATATTCGGGTTCAGCTACTAATTTTGAAAGATGCACCACCAAAGCATCATAGCTCACAAAAAGTCCAGCGCCAGACATCAACTGGATCCCCGCTGCTCGTGCTTCTTCATCCAGCGATTCCGCCAATCGGTAGGTATCCAATTCTGCACTGATGTCAAGATAATGTACACCAGCTTTCAGGCAGGCTTTCATCGCCTGCTCGGCAGTGAACTTAAATGGTCCTGCGGCATTTACTAGCACTTGTTTATCAGTTAATGCTTCTTGCCAAGCATGCCCATCATCCACGTCGAAAACGTGATAAGGAACAGCTAATTCTTCTGCTAATTGTTGGGTTTTATCCGGTTCCCGTCCTGCAATCTCAAAATTCAGATTCAGGGCTTTTGCTCTGGCAGCAATGATTTTTCCCGTATATCCCGCCGCCCCGTATAAGAGCATTTTCTTGTTCTGTTTCATTTTTTTGTAACGTTTGTTTTAAAAAAAATAGAAACTTAAAAAGTAGTAGGAATGGTTCCGCCATCTATTACATAATTGGTTCCGGTAATGTAAGAGGCTTTGGGCGAAACAAGAAAGCCCACCAGATGCGCTATTTCCTCCGGTTGAGCCAGTCTGTTCAGCGGTACACCTCCTAAGCTGTCCATGACCAGCTGTGCTGTTTCGTCCAAACTTTTTCCTATTGAAGTGCCGTAGCTATTCAAAAAAGTTTCCATAGCGGTGGTTTTTACCATACCAGGCGAAACGGTTATCACCCGGACACCTTTATTAGCAACTTCATTAGCCAACACTTTGCTGTAATTATTAAGTGCTGCCTTGCTCACACCGTAAGAAAAATTAGACGCATAAAGCGGTAACTTGCCACTAAGGGAAGAAATATGAATGACCACACCTGTATTGCGTTCGATCATTAATGGGACAAGTGCTTTGTCCAACTTGATGGCTGCCAATAAATTCAGTTGCAGGTCATCCTCCCAATCTTCATCAGACAGTACACTGAAACCGCCTGCCGGAGCCGATGTACCACCTACATTATTTATTAAAATATCCAGCCCCTGATATTCTTCTATAATTTCCTTTGCTAACTGCTTGTTAGCTTCTGGCTTAGTAAGGTCTGCTGCTATAAACGCGTGCTCCAGGTTTCCATCAGGTTTGCTCCTTGCTGAAACGATTACGGTAGCCCCCAGTTGGGCGAGTTCATCTGCAATGGCTTTTCCGATGCCTTTAGTTCCCCCAGTTACCAAGGCTATTTTTCCCGATAATTCTTTTGTTGTTTTTTCCATTATTAATTGTAATTTTTATTGAAACATTTGTTTCAGATTTGTTTAAAAAAATTTTTATGCTTTGTTACAGGATCACGCAGAATGGTTTGCAGATGTGCCTGACTTTGCCTTACTTCAAAATTTGTTAAATGAATTTCATGATGCATACCAGACTTTTTAAAACCATTACCCGTGGCGAACTTTTGTAGTATAGGAAGGGTATTCAATTCTCCTGCAAAAGGCCCTACATGCAGAAGCTGTACACAGGTTCCTGCCGTATAAGTAAAATGCTCAAACTCATCGGCGAATGAAATATCCGGTCTTTGTTCCGCAACCGCTTTAATTTCCTTCTCGGTGATAAAGGCTGGAATATGGATTGCCATTCGATAATGGAGCAAGTCTAGCGCTACGGTCGTATAGAAATTGCCGATATCTACATAACCCACCTTTTCTTCATCAAACCAGTAGAAAATTTCCACAATATTGCTGCTAAATGCCTGTGTTTTGCCAGCACACTTCGCTTCCAACGCCCTCGCAAACGCTTTGATAGCCTTTTTCTTTTCGTAAAAAACAGCCGTACCCGGGCTTCCCTTTCCCAATAGCGAAACATAAGATGCTTCGGCTATTTCCACCACTTCAGGTTCTTGCGTTGCTGTAAAATAACTTTTGTACTCCTGTAATAAATCCATCTTTACGCTAATTATAAAACATTTGTTTCAAAATAAAGCAAAAAAAATTATCGGCTAAGTTGTTCGATTAAAAACGTCGCCATTTTCTTGATTCGTGTTTTGTCCTTATGGATGATGAAGGATTCATGCCAGCCGCTAAAATGGTTGATAATATAATCCGTTAGCATTGCTGCATCCTGACTTAATTTGATTTCCTTTTTTTCTATCGCTTTCCCAACCAAATCAATCAAAAGATTATAGGTAAACTCATTGTCCGCTTTTATGATTTTCTGCACGTGCTCATCCGTAGCAGCCACTTCGAAAGTAGTCTTGATGGCAAGACAGCTGTTCGGTTCGTGGGTGATAGTATACGCCGAAGCATGTATAAACTTCTCTATCGCTTTCAAAGGTGATCTGATCGGTTGCAATTGTTTTCGGGCAGCGTCCATTCTCGACTCGGTATAGTGCTTGATGGATTTGAGAAAAAGCTGATGCTTATCGCCAATAGTATTGTACAAGCTGCTGCTGTTGATATTCATCGCCTCTGTCAGATCCCGCATGGTAGCACCATTATAACCTTTCTTCCAGAAAACATCCATTGCTCTGGAAATTGCCAATTGTTCATCAAATTCTATATTTCTTGCCATAATACTGAAACAAAGATAAAAGTTATTTGTAACGTTTGTTTCAGATATACAAAAATTGACTTTTATATTATGCATGATCCCGTGCCGGTCTGCATGCTACGTGCTGTTTCTGGATGATACCTTTGCGTCACCAAATGCAGAAAGATTTCCGTGGTTAATTCCGTAAACTCTTTTTATAGTCTGAAGGAGAAAAAGAGGTTTTACCTTTGAATAGTTTATTGAATGACTGTGGATGTTCAAAGCCCAGCTGATAGGCGATTTGGGCCACCTTTAGCTCATCTTTTGCCAGGTATTCTTTTGCCTTTTCGATTACTTTTTCGTGGATAAACTGCTGCGTGTTCAAGCCAATCAGATTCCGCAATAGATCGCTCAGGTAACGCGGCGTAACATGCAAGTTTTCTGCAAGGGTATTAACCGAAGGCAATCCTTTTATTAACGACTTATCTTCATTAAAATAATCTTCCAATTGTTGTTCCAGTCTTGCAAGAAGATCATTGTTCACTGCCTTTCGGGTAAGGAACTGACGGTCATAAAAGCGATTGGCATAATTCAGCAGCAATTCAATTTGTGAAATAATCACATCCTGGCTAAATTTATCAATCCGCTCGTTCAACTCATCCTGAATAAACCTATAAATACTGAGAATAGTTGCTTTTTCTTTTTCAGAAAGATATAAAGCCTCTGCCGCAGAATAACTGAAATACCCATATTGTTTGATAGCCGAATTTAGTGTATAAGATCGTAGAAAATCAGGGTGAATGTGTAGTGTCATACCACTGTAATCAGCCTCCTCGTCCTGCATTTTCAATAGCTGTCCGGGAGCGATAAAAGACATTCCTCCCGCTTCAAAATCGTAGAATCCTTGACCATATTTCAACTTCCCTGAAAAACTGGTTTTGAATGATATTTTGTAAAAGTTCAGGATAATGCCCTGTTCAAAATCTTTGGGATCAAAATGTGCTTCCCCATAATTCATGATGCTGATGAGCGGATGCTTTGGAGCAGCTTGTCCCATCGCTTTATGCAGCTGAGATAAGGAATTGAATATGACGGGTTGTTTTTTCACGATATACAAACTTAGATAAATCCTATGGATTTGACAGGAACAAACAGGAATACTAAAAAATGAACTGAGCACGCATTTTCTTAAATTGTCCTTCCGGTGTGGTTTCGAGACGTTCCTTATACAAAGCAATCGCATCATTACCGGCTACATATCTTAATTGGTTTTTTCCATCCGTGGCCGCCTCATAAATAATCTGCGCTACATCTGTTGCTTTTGTGTAATTGGCAATTTGTTCGGCACTGTAGCCCTCACTTACTTTATCTACTAATTGACTGTAAGCCTCGTGCATCCCTCCCTGTATAGATCTTCCTGCAAAATCAGTCTGCATGCCTCCGGGAGCTACTACTTTCACGTTGATACCGAATTGTGCCAGTTCATAAGCCAGGCCCTCTGAAAAACCATCTACGGCAAATTTAGTAGCATTGTAAATAGAGCAGGTAGGATATCCCAATAGGCCAAATGTGGAAGTAATGTTGATGAACGTTCCTTTTTTTCTTTTCCGAAAATAGGGTGTGAAGGCTCTTGTTACGTGAATGACACCCAATAGATTGGTCTGGATCTGGGCTTGGATCTGCTCATCGCTGAATGCTTCCAATGGGCCGATTAAACCGTAACCGGCATTGTTCAATACCACATCCATGGTATGCATTGCCAAAATTTCGGCTACCGTTTTTTGGATTTTTTCGGTATCTGTAACATCAAGTGGCAGTATGGTTACGTTTGCCAATTGGTTAAGTTCGGTCTCCTTCTCTGGGTTTCGCATAGTGGCAATTACTTGCCATCCTTTTGCCTGAAATAATTTAGCAGTTGCTTTGCCTAAGCCGGAGGAAGCTCCGGTGATAAAAATTGTCTTTTGCATATCTATTTGCATGAATTGTACGATGCAAAAGTGAACTTAAAAAAATCCCGAAAATGAATCTAAAACGAAATTTTATAAGCCAAAATGACGTTTATCGAAAAGAAGCAATCTTTTACGTAGCCAAAAATTTAAATGAAACGAGTGTCGGCAACCCTACAGGTTTTAATGTACCTCATCTCAACTAAGTGCCCAAATCCGGCCAAATAATGAAACAGCAAGCATATGCTATGCAAACAGCTAAAGCATGCACCAGCGTTAAATCTAATCACATGCTGGTGAACAATAGCAATAGTTAAGTGTTATTTGTAAAGTAAATTAAAAAAATCACTGCCATGAGCATTTTAAAAGATAAAATCGCCTACGTAACCGGAGCAGGTTCCGGTATTGGAAAAGCAATTGCATTACTGTATGCAAAAGAAGGTGCCAAGGTGGTGGTTTCAGATATAAACGACGAACATGGCGAAGCCGTGGCGGCAGCAATCAAAAACGATGGTGGAGATGCCATTTATGTAAAAGCCAATACAGCCGTACCGGAAGAGGTAGAAAATCTCGTTAAAAAAACAGTAGCACAATACGGTAGGCTAGACATTGCCTGCAACAATGCCGGTATCGGAGGAGAGGCCAATCTCGGTGCAGACTTGAGCATTGATGGTTGGAAAAAGATCATCGACATCAATCTCAACGGCGTATTTTATGGCTGTAAATATGCGGTAGCCCAAATGTTGCAAAATGGTGGAGGCGCCATCATCAATGTTGGCTCCATTCATAGCATCACGGCAGTACCACAGTCCGTTGGCTACGCGGCCTCTAAACATGCTGTTTTGGGGCTTACGCGTAATTTCGGTGTAGAATATGCAGCGCAAAACATACGTGTTAATGCCGTGGGGCCTGGTTATATTGACACGCCATTACTTGATCATCTGGATCCAGAAAAAAAACAAGCCTTGGTTAGCAAACACCCAATTGGCCGTCTTGGAAAATCAGAAGAAGTAGCCAATCTCGTCCTATTCTTGAGCGCAGACACATCCACCTTCATCAACGGCAGCTACTATACTATTGATGGCGGTTATACTGCTATATAAGTGCCTTCTAACAACCTTTATATATGATGTGTCACTAACAATTGTTCATTACTACTGAGTGGAATTCCTACCACAATATTGCGTTATCTTTTCTTGATAATGAAATTTTAGTACATCTTTGTCTAAATATATCCAAAACACCAATGCCTCAAGGTGAACGAAACCGGTGGATTGCCAGGAAGATTTTTTGTACTAAAATAGTGCCGATTATTTTTAAACTAAAAATTTAGTTATAACTTTACCGACAACCAATATCGTTCATTATGTACATCAACAGCTTCTCTCTTTTGTTTATCCTCATGGCCTTTTGCGGTTTAAGCGCATGCACGACTCAACCAGCGACATCCAACATGGCACATTTCACACAGGATTCAATTGCTTTATACCTTCAAAAAGCGCAACAAGACCCAATGACCCATATACTAAAGAGCTATGAAACCAGTAACTATAATTATTTAATCCCCTATTACCTCAGCAGGCATACCAAAATTGATTCGACCAATCAAGCTTTATATTTCGGTAACAGAACCATGCTCACCACCTTCAGTTCTTTTGTGGGGGATGTGAAAGACAATGAATCGTCCTATATCAATTCCAGGCATTCGGAAACAGACATTTTGGAAGACACCAACTACACGGCCTTAAATGCGGTAGACGAAATCGCTTCGATTGCCGATAAACATCAGGTAATCATGTTTAACGAATCGCATATTGACCCGCGCGGAAGATTATTTTTAACTAAATTATTGCCCATACTAAAAACAGCTGGTTTTACTTACCTCTTTCTGGAAGGCTTGCGTGAAGACGCTATTAACGAAAGAGGTTTCCCGCTGCAAACCTCAGGCTTTTATACCTGTGAACCTACGTTTGGTAACCTGCTACGCAAAGCCATCCAACACGGCTTTAAACTGGTTCCGTACGACTGCTACCTTAATCCGTGTAAGACTGCACCCGATCGGGAGCAGCATCAGGCAAAGACCATCTACGAAACATTACAGCATGATCCAGGCGCAAAAGCGGTTGTTTTTGCAGGCCATGGCCATATCAACAAAGACCCGGAGATAAACTGGATGGCCCATCGCTTTAAGATCTTAAGCGGTATTGATCCTTTTTGCATCAACCAATCCATCAATAGTGAAGCGCCACAATTGTTTGATCACCTCAGAAAACATATTGATAAAGCCACCATCTATAAAAATTTAAAAACCAACACCTACCGGGAGTTTAGCAAGGTGAATGTAGTAAATGCCACCATTGTATTCCCGGATACCAAATGGATTGACAATCAATATGCTGCCTGGATGCTACACAGCGGCACAGCACCCTATACCATAAACCTTTCAGGAGAGAACTATGATGGCGCCTTGCTATCCATTATCAAGCGTGATGAATTTGATCAATTTGGTGCTTTGGCTGTGCCAGTCTTGAACATGATCCTAGAAAAGACAACCCGTCAAAACATATCGTTAGACAAAGGTTCCTATTATCTCCGGGCTACGGATCTGTATGGGAAAGAGCTATATAAGGAAAAAATTACGCTTTAAGCGCCACCTATTTGGTGTGAAAAATTTTAATTAAACGATTGTCTAAACTCCAGCGGCGTTACCTTTGTTTTGTTCTTAAATAATTTGCTAAACGATTGTGAATGCTCAAAACCCAATTCATAAGCAATTTCGCTCACTGTTAAGTTCGTCGTGGAGAGTTTTTCTTTCGCTTTCTCAATCAGTTTCAGATGGATATGTTGTTGGGTATTTTATCCACCAAAATATAGCGAGGTACCTTGTGGTGGAGTAGATAAGTGAGACCGATGGAATGAGAATGAGCCCGATGGAATATCGAGCTCAACACGGCATGCGGTCATTTACCATTTGGCAAAAAGCAGATCAGCAACAGGTAACTCATTTATGCTACAAAAGCGGAGAATTCTTCGATGGGCAACCTTACTTTTGCCATATTGGCCAGGTAGTCATTTTCGGTATCACGGTAGCCCAACGAAAGAATAACCGTAGCGTGCAATCCTTTCGCTGTCAATCCTAAAATCTCATCAAATTGCTGTGCATCAAAGCCCTCCATGGGTGTGGTATCTATTTTCAATTCCGCAGCCGCAACCAAGGCCGTGCCCAATCCGATATAAGCCTGTTTGCTAGCCCAAATCGCATTTGCTTCGGTGCTATTCGAACTAAAATAGCTAATCAATTTACCCTTCAAATCATCCATGCCGCCTTCGGGTAAATTCCGTTGCTTTTCGGCCATTTTCATATATTCTTCAATGTAGGCGGTAGAAACCTCATTCTGTGCTGCAAACACCAATAAATGAGAAGAATCTAGAATCTGTCCGTTAAAGGAACCCGCTCCCAATTTAGCCCTTATTTCAGGATTGGAAATCACAAAAACACGATAGGGCTGTATCCCACAGGAAGATGCGGTAAGGTTGATGGCTTCTAAAATTTGATTGATTTTGTCGTCGCTAACTTTCTCTGTTGTATACTTTTTTGTAGCGTAACGCCATTTTAAATGATTAATTAGTTCCATTATGTAAATTTTTATTTTTGCAATGCAAAGGTAAAGGAGAATTGTTTAAATTTGCCACTAAGTGACAAAAAGTAATAGTGACATTTGGGTAACTAAGGAACAAAAATGAAATCAGAAAATATCCTATTAAAAGAATGTAGCCACACCATATTGGCTATCAACGACACCATGGAAATTTTGGGTGGAAAATGGAAGGTATCTATCATCGCTTGCCTATGCTATCACCCCATGCGTTATTCTGAGCTATTGAAGGAAGTTCAAGGAATCTCTGGCAAAATGTTGAGTCGAGAGCTGAAAGAGCTCGAAGTAAATGGATTGATCGAACGAAATGTATTAGCCACCTCTCCCGTCTCCGTAGCCTATGAGATCACAGCATACGGAAGCTCCTTAAAGCATTTAACACAAGTCATTGCTGAATGGGGGTTTCAACATAGAGCACGTATTCTTAAAGGCATGAAACAGGAGACAGTTTAGCTCTGCACAACCACTTCGTATCGTCCCAAGTAAAATTGTCCAGTCTTTAAGCTGATAGATATATTTTGCCGTTCATACGCGAATCTGACAAAAATTTGGATCTTTAGGTTTGCCATCCGTTGGGTAAAGCTCTATCTTTAGCCTATTCCGTTCATCTCAAGATAAAAGCATATGGCCATTTTTAAATCGCTCGGTATATTTCTTTTGGCAGGTATCTGTGAAATTGGTGGCGGCTATCTCGTTTGGTTATGGCTGCGCGAAGATAAACCCGCATGGTACGGTCTTCTGGGTGGCCTTGTCCTTGCTTTGTACGGTATAGTGGCCACTTGGCAAACCGCTAATTTTGCACGTACCTATGCCACCTACGGCGGTATCTTTATTGTATTATCCTTGTTATGGGCTTGGAAGGTAGATGGGTTCCGCCCGGATCGTTACGATATCATCGGTGCGCTGATCGCCCTGATCGGCGTTTGCGTTATTTATTATTCACCACGGCCAACGCCCTAAGTAAAACATATTTGAAAGGAGTTATTCATGTGCAACAACCAAGAAAAACCAATCGCCTGTAAGTTAACCAGCCTAGAACTGCAACAACGAAAAGCAACCGTTATTTCGAGTCTTAAGCGCCAAATGGTGGCCAAGAAAGAACTGCCTGATGGATATCGTTATCAATTTCAAGGGACAGATGTCCTACTCGATGAACTCCTTGACTTTATCAAAACTGAGCGCATGTGCTGCGATTTCTTCCAGTTTACCTTGCAAATTGCGGGCGATGCATCGGAAACCTGGTTAAACATCACCGGCCCTGAGGGAGCTAAAGACTTTATCAAAACCGAACTCGCGTTTTGATTGAAACATCAAACGGGTACACCTTTCACAAAGGATTCAATTGCCTTATGCTATACATCCCGTATACTGTTCACTGGGTTAGACCGTGCCGCGCGCACCGCTTGGGTACTCACGGTAAGTAGTGCAATTGTAATGGCTATGCCGCCCGATAATACGAGCATCCACCACTCTATTTCTATACGATAACTGAAATCATTGAGCCAATTGTTCATGGTCCACCAAGCAATCGGTGCTGCCAGTAAAATAGCAATACCAACCAGTTTGATAAAATCCTTGGATAGCATGGTGCTAATACCCGTTACAGATGCGCCCAGCACCTTCCGTATACCGATCTCCTTCACGCGCGTTTCGGCAACAAAGGAAGCAAGCCCGAACAGTCCGAGACAGGATATAAAAATGGCCAATAGTGAGAAAACAAGTGCCAGCCGAGCCATCTGCTCCTGTTCGTGAAACTTTTCTGCATACCGTTCATCAACAAAATTGTAGGTAAAAGGATAGGCTGGATTGAACCGCTTCACCAATTTTTCAATTCCTGCCAGATTTTCAGTCATTGAATGTTGCGGATTACTACGTATCACAATGTTCATCATGTAATTTTTTGAAGCGCGGATCAACATGGGTTTGAAGTCCCGATAAGGAGATTCCGTGATAAAATCCTTTACAATACCTACAATCGTATAGGTGTTTTCACCCCATTTTAAGTACTTACCAACAGGGTTTTTCAGTCCCATTGTTTTGATGGCCGTTTCATTCAGTAAAACGGAGGCACTATCAGCGGGCAATCGCGCATAATCCAGATCTCGCCCCTCCGCTAGGGTCAAGCCCAAAGTACTTACAAAGTCACTTTCTGCTTTTGTAATCGCAAAAAAACTATTCTTTTCCTGTTCAGGAGTAGCGCCCTCCCAGGAGAACATGCCCCCCGCGCTTGATGCATATTTGGTTATTGACCATCCGGTGCGGGTCACTTGACTTGCCAAACCACTTCGCAACAGCTCCGCTTTAAAGACCTCGTAATTGCTTCCCATATCACCCTCGGCGGGAATCTCGATCAGCTGCGAGACATTATAGCCTACGGCCCTTTTTCCGGCAAAGTCTATCTGTAAACGTATAACCAAGGTTGCAGCAATCAGTACAACGGCAATGCCGAATTGTAAAACCACTAAGGCCTGCCTTAAATTTACCTGACGCGGCCGGCTTGTTATGCCTTTCAAGGTCTTAATAGGTTTGAAGGCCGATAAAACAAATGCGGGATAGATACCCGCAAGAATTCCCGTACAAAAAACAAATACAGAACCCAATCCCCAAAAAATGGGATTGCCCCAATCTATAACCAAGGGTCTGTCCAGCAAGCTATTAAATAGCGGTAAACAAAGCATTGTCACACCAATAGCAATGATACCGGAAATAAAAGCTAAAAGAATAGATTCGGAAAGAAACTGTAGCACCAAACTCCTTTTAGTAGCCCCCACTACCTTTCGGACACCCACTTCCTTACTACGCTTTTGACTCCGGGCAGTTGCCAAGTTCATAAAGTTGATGCAGGCAATCAGCAAGATCAGTAATGCGATACCGACTACCAGCCGCACTTGTTCGATTTGGCCTCCAACAGGGATGCCGTTCTCGAAACGGTCATACAGATGCATCTTGGCCATGGGATAAAGAAAGACCGAGCTCCATTTAAGATCAGCAGCATTGGTACGAATAAGTGGTTCTATTTTTTTATTCAAAGCTGCTATATCACTACCTTCCCGTAACTTGACGAAGGTGTAATAGGCATTCATCTGCCAATCGGTACCGTAGTTTTTTTCTCGTCCAGGGCTCAATTGAATAAGAAAGTCAAAATCAAAATCCGTATAAGTCGGTAATTCCTTCAATACGCCCGTCACTTTATAGGGTTCGCTGCTATCCATGATAATCGTTTTTCCCAAGGGATCCTCCTTACCAAAAAGACTTTTTGCCAGATTTTCCATTAGCACGATGCTGTTGGGATCCTCCAGTGCATGGTTGGCAGATCCGTAGAGAAAAGGAAAATCGAATAGCTGTAGAAAATCAGCATCCACGTCATTTCCTTTCGCTTTAAGGCTTTGGGCTCCATAGGAGAAAAGACGGTCAGAAGGCCAATATATACGCGCGGCATGTGTTACTTCGGGGTACTGCTGTTTAAGCGTTGCCGCTACAGGAGCAGAGGTAACATCGTGCACATTGACTTTCCCTTCATTGTCGGTACGACTCCAGAGTTTATAAATACGATCTCCATTGGAGTAAAAATTATCATATAGAAACTGGTTCTGTACCCACAAGGTGATAAGCAATACCGCAGTTATGCTTACCGCTAAGCCAATCATGTTGATGGCCGTATAACTTTTGTTTTTCAAAAGGTTTCGCCAAGCGATGCGGATATGGTTCTTGATCATATGTTATTATTTTACACAAAAACCATTTTCAAAGCGTGTACCATTATAACAACACACTAAACATCAAACAATTACACTCAAACATCATCTTCATTTGTTCGAAAACGTACAGTAAGCCGTTCATTAGCGAACACCAGCTGAAAGAAATCTTATACTCTATATCGTAAACCTTTCTGAAGAGCATTATGAAGGGACGCTCCTATCCGTTGTAAAGTGCGAAGAATTTGATCAGTTTGGTGTTTTGTTAGACAAAGGTTCCTATTATATCCGGGTTACGGATCTGTATGGAAAAGAAATACATAAAGAAAAAATCGTTCTATAACTTGATGTCCTTTACCTTCTCCGTCATGAAGTCAGCAGTTTGGTAAGCTTTTTTGTTTGAAGTATTATTTACTCAGTTTACTTTGGAATTCCGTTGGTGTCAATATTTGGGCTGTTTTGAACGGGTTATGCTCCAAGAGATCTTTATCTCCCTTGACTAAAAAGTCAGCTTCAAAAAAATCTATTAAATCTAATAGAAAATTGTCTTTAGGGTCTCTGCTAATTAAATGAGTCGATTTTAACAAATTTTGCCTCCGCTGACTTTGCAGGAATGTCTTCGGTTGGCGGCTTTTTATTTTGTCATCGTCTAAGCAAAGCTATTCGCTGTTTGTACCCTCTTTAGCCCTTTGTTAGCCACCCTTTACCCTAATTTCTGTAGTACTTAACAAGTACTAAGGTATAACCAAACTAGTACCAACTTAGTGTCAATGCAGTGTGAAGCCAGTAGCTTTTAGTGTCATTTCAGTAGCATAGGTTATGAGGTCGGTTTTAACTCCAAATCGGCATTTTTACAGCATTCAAAAAGATTAAAAACACAATGCTAAAGTATGTAGAGGTTCTCTAGGCTCCTAAAAATAGTTCATATTTATAAAATCGAACTTCTGAATTCCAAATTCAAGACTTCTTTTGAAGAGTACATCTATAATTTTGGCTTAAAATTAAAAATGATGTATCTAAAGCGCCTTAATACGTTTGTCCTGAAATTCGTACTATATCTATTTTTATTACTTCCAAATGGTTATAGTTACGGCCAAGTAATAGACAACTGTTCTGCAAAAATCGACAGTTTGATACAAACAACAAGTCCAAGGACTTTCAATGGCGTTATTCTGATAACCCAAAATGGTATAACAAAATACTCAAAGGCTCATGGTTATTCTAATTTTGAGGATAGAACACCCATAAACACAAACAACAATTTTAGAATCCAATCAAACAGTAAACAAGTCACGGCTGTTTTGATTTTAAGGGAGGTTGAAAACAGAAAGATAGACTTAAACAGTGCAATTAGAAAATACTTGCCAGAACTCAAACAAACTTGGGCAGACACCGTAACGGTTCATCAATTGCTTAATATGTCATCCGGAATAACAAACTTAGAAAAGCCTTTAATCTTTAAGCCTGGAACAGGATTCCACTACAGCAATCCAGCGTATAGCTTACTGGGAAGAATAATAGAACATGTATCAGGTGATAAATATATTGATTTAGCTAACGGTTTGTTTGAAAGCTTAGGAATGTATAATAGCTACTGTTATGAAATGGACAAAGCCAATAACAGACTTATAAACGGATATATAGATTCCATTAACAACTTCCGCTCAGTGGATTTTAATGCCACTGGATTTACAAAAGAAACATGGAAAGATTTCATCCCTGTTGGCGGCATTATTTCAAATGTACACGATCTGAATATTTGGGACACAAAACTTCATAATGGAGAAATATTAAAACCAGAGACTTATGAAGCAATGATAAATTCCGATGTAATAGATTTCGATGATACGTTTAGCGATAAAAAAAATTACTATGGTTACGGCGTTAATATTAGCGGTAACAATCCCATTAAGTACATTGGGCATGCAGGAAGAGGATTGGGTTTTGTGTCTATCAAATTTTATGTACCTGAAAAGGATTTAGATGTTATTGTGTTAGAGAATGTATATCATCAAGATACCAACGTTATTTATCACTTTGAAAAAGAAATAAGGCGGATAGTATTGAATAGTAATCTTATAAAATAGTAAGATCACAATCTTCCCTGCCTGTTTGCTCTTGCCAGACCTTTCTATGTTGGGCTACGTGGTCAATCCGCAGATAGGTGCCGGGCTCTACAATTTTTTTCATCCTTTTAGTTTTTTTTCATTGGCGATGAAGCTGTCATGATCTAATCATACCACTGTGTGATTTTTGCAGGCGGTTTCATCATAAATTCCTAGCCATTGCCATGTTAATTTTAGGTTATTGGCTGGATAGCCAGGTCCTCAGTTTATCGGGCATTATAGTGTTTGGCCATTCAGCGATAGACCGGGCGCTGGGCTACGGGTTGAAATTTAACGACGATTTTAAACACACGTACCTGGGCTGGATTGGCAAGAAGGAATAATAGTTCTAATTTAGAGTTCGAAGTAGAAAGGAAGCAATTCATTAATACAGAAAGCCAAAAAGCCATAAGGGAATTTTGTTTTGCGCTCCAAGTTCTATATCGTCGGCCACGACAAAGCCTTTATCCATGTCTTTTATCTGCGTTGCCTTTTTGCCTTTTCCCCCTATCTCGAAGGTATACTCCCCTTCTACAAAAAAATCACTTTTGGGTGCCAATGAAACCAGGTAACCTGCATTACGCAATTGGTTTAGGAAAAAGGATTCCCGCTGAGCTCCTATATTGGGCTGCCCGTTTGCCAAAGCATAGTGCAAATTAGGATTTTCCAGATAGATTTTTTCTGGCTTTTGCAGTATGCTCACACTGTGGCCAAGCATTTCTAGTAGGCTGATGAGTTTCGCCTTAGAAAGGTAGTGCAAATATTGTAAAAGCGTATTCCTGCTTAACCCAATTTTCTCGCTCAATTTACTGATATTAGGTTTAAAAGGCACCTGCTCTGCCAGTATCGCCAGTAAAGACATGATTTTAGACGTATTGCCCACATCAAAGCCGTCCACATAGCGCAGTTCTGTTTCGACAATTAAACGGGCCACCTGTTCCAACCGAATGAGATACGTATTGGTGTTTTCCAGAAAAAACGGGTAATACCCTGCGCCTAGATATGCTCCAAAATATTGCAAAGGCCGGAACAACTTCGTAACGTGCAGCGCAATCTTCATATGGTTATCTAATAATTCATTTAGGCTATACGTAGGCAGTTTCTCCGTTACGCCAACAAATTGGAGGTACTCCCGAAATGACAAACCCTGTAACTCATAAAAAATTGCCCTTCTACTCAGGTCCGCCTCTTGCTTGTGGATATCAATAATGGAAGATCCCGTAAATATCAACTGTAGATCTTTATATGTGTCGTAGATGTTCTTAATTTCGCGCGACCAATGCAAATATTTATGCACTTCATCAATAAACAAGATTTCCCCCCCCTTTTGTCTAAACATCTCGGCAAAGTCAACCAGGGTATGTGTGGAAAAGTAAATATCATCCATAGATATATATATCGCCTTTTCGTAACTACCGTCATAATCCATCTTTAGTCGCTGCAACAACAAAGTTGTCTTTCCTGTTCCACGAGCACCTAAAATACCAATCAAACGATCTTTCCAATCAATCTGACCATACAATCCACGCACATGCTCGGTTGTAATATCTTCCACTAAAAAAGCAGATTTAGCAAACAGTTTTTCCATTTTGATACATTTATTTAACAAAAGTAATGCATTTTTGTTAAATTAACTTAACAATATAGATAAGCTATTGTAAATACAGCTTAACAAAATATAGAAAAAAGGCGTTTTAGTAAAACAGCTACAACAGGATTTAGGGACTAGTCCTTTACATACTTCGGAAAAAGCTTCCACAATTCATAGTTAGGTAGAGAAAGGGCGATCTTTTGCCTTTCGGAGAAATAGAATCAGAGGTGGCAGTAAACTAATTATGGCATACCGGAACGCGTATGATATCCACTCCGCCGCTGTAGAGGTTAAATACACTCCGGGTTTCCCAGACAATGTTGCGGCAGCCGCTAACACCGGTACCAGGGTTTACTTCAGCACCAGCACGAGACAAATCAAGGTGTGTAGCAATGATCGAACCCTCCGTGATACTGCCTTGCTGTTTTATATATTTCAATTTAACGTCCAACATCACTCTATCATCAAATAATTGACCATCCCAGGATATTTCTTGCTCACCTGTCTGCATTTTTCCAGACATAACACCATTTTCCTGGATGGCAAAGCTGCCCGTATCGAAACTGGCAGACCATTCCCTACCTGCCTGTTTTCCCGGAATCCCAAAACTGAATCCATCACCGCTAGACAATTCACATACCAAAGCCAAGGTAACGCTATCCCCCGAAACGCTCCCCACATTAAAGGTCCCCTCACCAACTACAGACGGAAATGCCTCATACCCGTGAAGATATAGTATAGACTTAGCACTGCCCATGTATGCTCTATCAGACATCATTGTAACAAAATCTTCTGTAGTAGACCCTTCTTCCCCACTTTCACTCTTCCCACATGAAAACAGTAACCATAACAACATCAGATAAGCGTACGTACAGGCCTTCATATATAGATCGTTTTTATGTAAAAGTACTTGAAGACGATTACTTCAACAATACCTGTAAACCACCATATTTTAAGCTTCCTACTCATGCCCGCATTATGGTTTCTGATCTTTTATAATCAGCTTGTCAATTTGCAGCTCATGGATATGCAATCTACCAATTTTCCCTTTACCTATACGGAGCGCACCGATGGCAAGTGCCCCTACAGCTACCGCGCCAATAGCCAAGGCTCCGAGAGCCATCGCTCCAAGGGCTATCCGGCCGCCTGCGGCCTGTCCAACAACGGCACTTCCGATTTTACTGGTATTATATTTATTTTTCATCTGTAAATAATTTTTTTCCATCGGTCAGATGGAGCTTACCATGTTTTAAATTTAATTTCCCTATGTGATGAAAATGAAATTTTAAAACATGGACGGTTCATGATGCTCTTTTTTTATCTTCTAAAGGTAACGTTTCAGCGCAAAATATTTCGTAGATTTTTTTCAAGGCCTCTCGCCTCTCACTAGTAATGAACCGTTTTCCCCACCGTTCCTTCACGTCCCATTCTACCGCTAGTTTACCGCTATTTATTCGCTAATAGTTCACCTTTTACCCACAAAAGGTGAACTACTAGCGGAGTATAGGTGAATAGGACGTGGATAGGAAACGAATAGGAAGCGGCTGTAGGGCAGCTTTACTTAAAGTCCTTTATACCCCTTCCAAGTTTCCCAATATCTTGTAGAATACCCAATGGTTATTTTTGAATTGGGAAGCTGAAAACCTCTTGTTTCTCCATAATGATTCACATTTCCGCTTGTTGGTTCCCCGATAACGGCCGTAATATCGCAGAATTCCCACCACTATTGTTTACGGATGGCCTTATATTCATAGCAAGGAAATAGCCAATCAGCCTATAATAAGGCGAAGTCTGTATACCCTTGTGTTGGAAATAAACGTCACAACAAATTAGTGCATTTTAACGCACTTTATTAAAAAAATCCGTTCGGCATCGCGAAACATATTAAAAAAGAGCAATTTAATGCACTTTTTTAATATAAAATGAAAATTAATCAGTACTTTTACCAAAAAGTGCAATATATGACACTATTTAAAGTTATCGATCAAATCAAGGAGCGCAGAAAAGTTCTAAAAGTAACTCAAGAAATGCTTGCGGAAAGTTCAGGCGTTGGCCTGCGAACGCTAAAACAATTTGAAAGCGGGAAGGGAAATCCAACCTTAACTACCCTTGGGGAAATATGTGATGCACTCGGTTTAGAAATTACGCTGGAAATTAAAAAAACTGAACCATGAGGTTAGCCAAGGTTTTATACAAAGGAGAAGTCGCAGGAACACTTACTCAACATGATGATGGAAGTTTTCACTTTCAATATGACGACTTGTGGATTTCTGATCAATCCAAACCATCCATTAGTTTAACCTTACCTAAGCATCAGGCTGCGTTTTCATCTCCCACGCTATTCCCTTTCTTTTACCATTTACTTCCAGAAGGCATTAATAAAAGAATGGTTTGCAAAACATTTAAAATGGATGAAGATGATGCGTTCGGCATATTGCTCCATACATCCAAGACCGACACCATAGGTGCCGTAACGCTCGAAAGAATCTAACACATGAAGACAGCGATTGAAAATTGCCCCGGAACCCTTAAAAAAAACTTTCAAACATATAGTCCAACCGTTATTAAGAAAATGTTTGATGGAAAAAAAGTTCATCACGTGCTTCCCTATCAATCGCCTTCAGATGCTAAGGAAAAGAAACTGTTCAATAAAAATCAAACCCATATTTCTATCTCTGGGTTTCAAGAAAAATATTCGCTGATTCTTGACGGAAAAGAACTACGCTTAACGCATGAAGATGAACCTGGACAATATATTCTAAAACCAATCTCTGATCTGCCCAAAGAAGCAGCATTTGCTCCAGCAAATGAACATTTAACCATGCAAATTGCACAGCAAGTCTTTAAAATGGAGACCGCTGAAAATGCGTTGATTTTCTTTGAAGATGGGAAGCCTGCCTACTTAACAAAACGATTTGACAGAAATAAAGATGGGCTAAAACTAGCCGTAGAAGATTTTGCTTCATTACTTCAAAAATCACCTGCTACCGATGGCGAGCAATACAAATACGAAGGCAACTATTTAGCACTTTTTGAAGCCCTAAAAAAATATGTACCTGCCTGGAAAGTGGAAGCCCCAAAACTTTATAGCTTAATTCTTTTTAATTATCTTTTTTCCAATGGAGATGCACATTTGAAGAACTTTTCTTTGATAGAAACCCAACAAGGTGATTTTAAACTAAGTCCCGCTTATGACTTGTTAAATACGAAAATCCATATTGAAGATTCAGATTTCGCGTTAAAAGAAGGGCTCTTGCCTAAATCTATTTCTAAAGGAAAAATAAAAGACCAATTTATTCTTCTTGGAGAAAAAGCTAAAATTTCAGAAAAAACCATTGCAAAAACCATTAAAAAGCTCATTTCCCACGAGGAGAAAATTACTGATCTCATCCATCATTCTTTCCTTAGTGAAAAACTGAAACGTAATTATCTGCAAAACTATCAACGGAAAGTTAAGCGGATGAAATAAAGGTATACCGCTATAGTACTTAACAAGTACTAGGGTATAACCAAGCTAGTACGAAACTAGTTTATAGAAAATTTAGCCTTGCTCCTTCTCGATTTTCTCTACTGCTTCCAATATCCAGTTGCGTAAGCGCGGTGCAGATTCTTTTGACACCTCTACCTCCTTCTTGAGCGGTTCTTTCAATTGCAGCTCCAGCTTACCATCCTTTATACGTCTGCAAGCAAGCAACATGTGCTGTGGCAATGCCATGTTGCGGTTTACCTTACGAAAAAAACCATCCGTAGCCTCTTCCACTTTCACCAGTGATGGTTCATTGGCTGGGATCTTTTGCCCGTCTGTAGTGATGAGGTAGGTATAAGGTTCTTCATAAGAAAAACAAGCAATATGGCCATATCTAAAATTTGCGGTTATTTTTTGCGTACGAACTTCGTAAATGCTGTCTGCGCTTCTTTCATTCAATTTAGCCGCGGTATCCGACTGCGATGGAGCAATATTGCTTTCAAAGTCATTTATTTGTTCTTTCAACACTATTATTTCAAACTCAAGCGTCTGCATATCCTTTTCTAATTGCTCCTCGTTCGCCCGTGCTGTATTTAGTGCTTGAATTACCGACCGATAGCCCTTCAATAGCCTGCGTCTTTTTAAATCATTTCTTTCCTGCAAATGAACAAAAAAAGCCAACGTATAGCAAAGATTCACCAATAGCAATAATACCACAATCCAGGGCAAATCCACCTCAAACAAACCTGAGGTGAGCACCTCTGTCGATAACAATTTGTGAGCCGCCACATATACTAAAAAGAGCGCTAAACTGGGTGCTAACCAACAATACACCGATTGGTAAACCAATCGCTTGAACCAATCATGCAACCAATTCCATTTCTTGTCCAGTATCCGTATCTCCCAACGGATGTAGGCAAGCGCTGATCCGATGAAGAAGAGAAATATAAAATAGCTCAGGTAAAAATCCCCCGTTGTCATTCCAACGAGTAAACCAATTTTTGAGGCATAATAACAACACAAGCCCGCTATCAATATAGCCCCCATTACCAGCGGGAATCGATCCTGATAGTCAAAAACAGGCCCTTTAGGCCTTAGCTTCTGTTTCGTAAAGTTTTTCTTCATCGTAATACAAGCATCGGTATCCAGCTCAGGCAGTTCTCCTTACAACAGGTTTGTCACCAACAAGATACGAAAAATAAAAAACTGTCAAAAATACAGCTATGCTTTCGTCCACTTTGACCGCAAAATAGCATGCTCTTTAACCAAGAAAGAAGATGCTTTAACCAGAAAAAAATACGCTTTAACCAAGATTTTGGCTGTAGGTTGACATTCTCCAGCAAAATTTTTATCCGCCCGTTAGCATTCTTTAACTTTATGAAAATCAACAAGCTGCATATTATGAAGCAACAAAACACTTTATCTTGGCCGCAACGCATTCTCCTGATGGTAGGATCGGTACTATTGCTATGGAGCAGCTATCGCCTCAGCTATCATGCTTTTCAGCAAATCCTGGAGGTCTTTACAGGAAAACATCAGCTGATTGATCAGCTCTTTACAAGCGTCGGCATGATCGTCGTGTTAGCCCTTGCATTGCTCCTCGCTCTTGCCGCTTATTTGATCAATGCCTTTATTTGGGGCTTACCGGTTCCATTTCCAGCAAACGAAGCGATTGATGATTCACCGGAAGACGCTGATTCTTTACAAATCCAGATTGGTGCACGTAATACCTACCTCTTGCTCCTCGCCGCCTTAGGATCTTATTACATGCTCTTTTTACAGCAATCGCAGCATGTAGACTTCTATTGGGTATTATGCTTTCCGGTATTCATCCTACTGGTTAACTGGCAAAGTGCGCGTAGGCAGGTATATGCTGTATTAGCCATACTCGGTATCATGGGTTTCATCTGTCTCATCAAACTGAACACCCTTTACAATGCCAACCTACTCAGCACCGTACCTTTATTTATCAGCGCCTCCTTACTCAGTTACGCGCTCATTGGGCTTTGGGTGTACTACCATGTTAAGCGCGTGGCAGAAGACAAATCGCTATTGGAGTACCGCTTACTGCTCACCTTTTTGTTGGGTACCCTCTGCATCATTTATTTCCATTCCATGCTCAGCATTATCAACTGTCGCTACGATCCGAGGAAAGATACGGTTAGCTACCCAGCCATTGTCATGCAGAAATGCCCACCCTATGGCGATTATACCCTATCCATTAGCTACTATAAAGATAAAGCTTATCACGGCATGCTACTTCCCGTTTCAGCAAAAGCCTACCATGCTATCAAAGAAGGTGATACCCTTACCTTACGGTTACACCCCGGCCTCTTCGGTTGGCCCTGGTATCATGATGGTTTAGGGATGCGCCAAGCTGTAAAAAAACAAACAACACAAAAACCATAACACAGGAGGTACTATGCATGAGAAATCTACTTATATACAACAAGCCCTAGAAGAACTAACCGCTTTTATTGAAGTTTCCAATGAATTAAAAGATCGTATCATACAAGAAACCAAAATCATAACGCAGGCAAAAATGGCTGTTCTGGAATACGAAAATGACACCGATGGAGGTAGCCTATGGTACCTGGTTCGTGGTGTTGCCTGTAGTATACAATATGATCCCGTACTGGCAGAAGAGCGCCCTGTGTTACTCTGGAAAAAAGGTGATATTCTCTTTCAGCCTGAAAGCTTCTTCGAAAACAAAACGCTGCAGGAAAGCATACAGCTTTGGGACGAAAGTATTTTAATAGGTATGTCCTATTTCCGATTGAAGCAACTCCTCCATCATTACCCCAACCTTTCTCCGCTACTGGCCCGCACCTATGGCATACGTGCCCGTAGACTAAGCCATCACAACAGCAGCTTAGCCCATCCCGCCATGCAACGCGTTTCGGAGCTCCTGGAGGCCTATCCCGGTATACAAACCAAAGTAAAACAAGAATTACTGGCCAAATACCTCCATATTGATCGCCGTACGTTTAATGTATGCCTCAAGCAGCTACAAACAACCTAAGCAATTTTCCTGAAAACCGGAGTGATCTATATCTCAATTAAGTGCTACCTAGATCATCTTCAAATGCTACCTAGATCCGCTTTAAATGCTACCTAGATCGCATTACACCTCCTTTTTCTGCAATACCTTTACTTCTGTGATCTCTAGCTAAACTTTAGATTAAAGAAACGAGCCGGGGAGCACCTTATTCATACCGTGGTTCCCCCGCGGGCGGAAGTTGCTGAGGCTAACAGCATGGAGCCCCATTCTTTAAACTCCAGCTGCATGCATAAACCGCAGGTGCTGGTAACGAATATAGCGGATCGGCAGCAAGGGACGCTGGGCACAGCGATACGTGCCAAGAGAACATACATAAGGGCAGTGACCGCTAGGCGGCGCTGTATAAGTAGAAACAAAAAAGAAGACATCATGAACAAACTACAAGACACTTCGGCACAGCGGCAGGAAGCAATCCATCAGCAATGGCTCTTTAAGCAAGTCTTAACCATGCTCCTTACCTTTTTCAGGTATTACCTACCGTTGCTTATCCATGTGGTGTTTGTATCACGATGCCAGACGTTTAGTTTTTGCTTCCCCTTTCTGCGACTTATTCACCGATGGTTATACCCCCGTAAGTTTGCACTCTTCCCGAGTTGGCCGTGGATGGCCTGATAAAAAGGAGCCGAGGTTTCGGGAAACCTACAGCACCAGCCCTGCCAGCTATCACGGCAACAAACAAAAGGATTCAAAACACCAATAAGTGGCACTATGGAAAAGGCAATTAAAGCAAGAACAGCATATAAACTAACAATAAAACAAAAATTAACTATATCCTTTATTATCAGTTTATTATTTGTTTTTATATATAGTTATACGGGCTTCGATAAGCTCAGCCATTTAGACAAATTCAGTAGGGGTATCAGTAAGATCCCCTATGTGGGCGGCATGCATGTGTGGATTGGATGGGGAGTACCTCTGCTTGAATTGTTGATCAGCGCCCTGTTGATTCTTCCAGGAAGCAATCAGCTAGGCTTAAAGCTGGCTACCGGTCTAATGGCCATATTCACCGCTTATCTCGCTTTAATGTTGGCCTTTGCCGAAAAACGTATGTGTCACTGCGGTGGTGTTATTGAATCCATGGGATGGTTGGAACATCTTCTATTTAACATAGCATTCATATTACTAGGAGGATATGCCATCTATCTCAATAAAAATATAAACCATAAAATCTAAAAAAATGCAAATCAAAAAAACAGTATCCAAAATCATTGCCGGGGTGGCAGTGATCGGAATAGCAGCAAGTGCAAGTGCTTTTACAGGTGAAGTGGAAACAAAAAAATTACGTGCTAGCGGGTACCTAACAAACAACGGAACGAGCTTTGACTTACGTGATGATTATGATCCGGATCAATGTTTAACAGATCCAAATCAAACCTGTGCTTTTGAGATTACCAGTCCGGACAATATTCCCAACAAGCCTGAACACAGTCAGGCTGAATTGCAGAATTATATCAACCAGAACTGGGTTCAGGCTACCGGAACTGGGGTTTACGACGACTAATTGGCGTTGTTAATCAAGGCGATAAATCGTGCCACATCTTGATCAGTATCGAGGTGTGGCAGGTTTGCCGATACAAGATTCCCATCCCCGTCCATAACTAATATTCGAGGATAACCATTAAAACCATAACTTTTTAAAAAAGAATTAGTAAATCCTTTTTCTTTCACCCATAGATTTAATTCGCAGTTATCAGTATACAGACCTGATTGTAGACCTTTCTCCCATTTCTCCTGTTGAAAATCCACATTAACAGAAACAAACATTATCCCTTCGTTATCCTTGAAATACTCCCTAATCGGTTTTGAAGTTCTAAACAGATTCGCACATGCGCCGCAGCCTGTATACCAAAAATCGAATACGACAAGTTTATCTTTAAAAAATGTATTGGTGTACTCGTTACCATTGATATCGTAAAATTTGAAAGGTAAAACCTTTGCTAGCTTTCCCAATCTGTTCTCCAGTAAGCTGATCCCCTTTTTAAATCCATCGTCTTCCATCGCTTTATAACTTGCTGCAAACTTTCCCTGCATGTCAGTTAGCATCGACACATCAGTAGCCATCATATAAAGCAATAGCGCGTCTCGAACAGTTCCATGGTATTTAGTCTTTATTGTCAAAAAGAGCGTATCGTAATTCACTTTGTTTATCCCTTCAACCAGATAACGTTTAGCTCTTAGCCACTCCCGTTCCATTTCGTAATGCGCTCTCAAATGTTGCAAAGCAAGTACAGATTTTTCCGGTTCCTGCAATGCATAGGGCTCGAACAAATGGTTAAACAAGGCATCTACCTCCTGCTCATTCAGTGGATATTCCTTCTTGGCCCGAAACGATTTGAACATGCTGAGCTTTGCTGATTCAAGTCGTCCTTTCAGAAAGTCCAATAGATAAGCCCTACCTTGGTCGCTTATATTGGAACCGAAGGCATTTAACAGGCTAACAGCTTCCGACTGAACCGAATCAATCAAATCATTAACCGCAAATGCGTAAGCCATAAATTGCTTTCTGTTTGCGAGATTAATAATTTGTTCTGACAAACTAATTGTTGTCTTCTTGTATAATTTGAGTAAACAGTTTATCTTTTCACTCCCAGGACCTGCAGCCCTTAAACCATCATCTTTATATATAAGCCTGTAGGCATCACCCGACTCTATCGGCAACACTATAGGTTCTCCAAAAATATTGGCAGGTCTATTTTCAAGCATGAAATCAATATGCACTTTATATAGTTTAGCATCAGGCAAAGTCAAACCAAAAACAATATCATCTCCTGCAAGGGAAGCCATTCTTTCCAATACATTCCAATCGTGAAGAGCCGGATAATAATTTTCAAACAGTGTTACCTTCACCTGTATCTCTCCACTCCGGCCTACCTGTCCCCTTCCAATGTTTAAGGTTACAGAAGCCTCCTGTTGTTCCAATGCAAAGCCTTTTAGCTCTCCAAGCAAAAACGTCAATACGCATAAAGTTCTTAACAATATGTTTATCATGATACATTCAGATTTTATTCTCGTTCATTTTGTATTAAGCCACTCATCGATACCTCATCATCAGGGATTGGAAAGACATAATTTGGACTATTCGGTTCTAACACAAAAGTGTCTCCATCGAGATCCCTACTTAACCGGATGCCGGCGCCCTCCTTGTTCAACCGCTTAATATCCAACCAGCGCAAACCTCTCCAAACCAATTCCTTACGTCGCTCATTTATCACCAATTCCAACACATTACCTTGATCTTGAATTGATTTAAATGTACCCGTACGATGCCGTTTCGACAATAAGTCGTTCAGGTAAACCAATGCCGTTTCAAAATCGACACGCCGAGCTGCGCATTCGGCTTTGATGAGAAATATTTCATCGGTAGCAATACCACTAAAAGGATACAAACCACCTCCCAGATAACCCCGTTTGACATTATAATAGCCCTGGCTGTTTTCCCGAAAGAAGATTGCTCTTCTCAAGTCGTCATCTTCATACATTGCCATTAACACGGTGTCTACCGCGCAATGGTTATCGACCGTTGAAGAATAACTTGTTGTTGACGAATAATCCACGATTTGTCTAGATACATATAACACCTCTTCTGTATTATAGGAAAAGGGTGTAGCCGATGTTTGGCTTACGGTATTATAATCTATCAGTTTATTAAAGATGAGCAAACTACTATCCGCATAACGCTCAGCCGCTTCATAATCGCGCATATAGAGATACACACGCGCCAGCATGCCAAAAGCAGCTGCCTTGGAGGGACGATTTCTGTTCGCTTGCGGAACATCCCTATCCAATAGTTGAGCGGCTTCCAAAAGGTCCGTCAAAATCTGCCCGAAACTTTCTTTCAGCGTAGCGCGTTGCTCAAGCACATCGACTTCGGGATGGAGCCTAATAGGAATCCCCAAATCCGAAGCCGCGGTCTGTTCGTCATAAGCAACAGCAAAGTTGCTTGCCAGATTAAACATGTTGTAAGCCCTGGCAAAAAGCGCCCATCCCCGCAAATTATCGGAAGATATCTTCTGCTGTTCCAACCCGTCGAGCACGCTATTCGCGTAGAAGACGGCACTATAAGGTGTATTCCAATCTCCACGTTTAACCTCCCCTCCGTAGAGGTCTTTTTCCCAGGTATATGAATTACGTTGGGTAGCCGTGACCAAACCGTCCAATATTTCCCTCGAATAAATAAAATATTCATCCGCCGCCATTTGCGGAAGTGCAGCGGTATAGTTAAAAATGTTCGCATTGTCGAGCAGCTGCTGAAAATCTTCAGGTGTGGTTGGTTGCACAATATCAGAACTCGGTTTCACCTCCAGAAAATCCTCCTGACAGGCAGTAACACCAAGCAATCCCGTTAGCAGAAAGACCCATTGAGCTATTCTTATTCTTTTTTTCATAACGATCTCATTAAAAATTAGCGGTTAATCCAATAGCATAGGTTCTAGGCTTTGGCAAGCCATAAGGAAAGTCCGGATCAATCCCGGCATCATTCCGTGTCCAAAGAATACCCAAATTATTTACATAGGCATATATTCGGCATGATTTCATACCCCACTTTGGCAGTAGGCTCGAAGGCAGCGTATACGACAGCTGGATATCCTGAAAACGGATATGATCTCCACGTTCTACCAAAACCTCAGATCCTGCATATAAACCGTCTCTTAAGGAATTAGCGGGATAGACCATAGCAGGCACGTTCGTCCGTTCCTCATCACCTGCCTCCTGCCAACGTTCCGAAAAATCACGCTGCTCATAGTTCCCGGCAAATAATGTGGTATACTGAATAGAAGACCTCCGGAAATAATGGCCAGCCTTGAACGTCACGTTAAACGACAGGCCAAAACCCAGATAGGAAAAATCATTTCGCGAACTTCCGAAAGTTGTGGGCATTGTTGATCCGTGATAAACCAATTGATCAGGTTCTGTGAGGTTCCGTATAGCCCCATAATTTGTAGAGATTTCGCCATCCAGCCAACCTTGGGGATCACCTTCCTGATCCAAACCAGCCCAAGCATAGCTGAACAAGCCATACTGTGGATAATCAACCAGTGGATTACTGTAATTTCCGCTGACAATATTCGCATTCGGGCCAATTGCCGTATAATATTGCACCACTTTATCCCTAACCCGGTTAAAAATAAAATAGGTTGACCAACTTACACGACGCTTTAACTGCTGAGTCTGGATATTTAACTCCCATCCATTAGTGTTCGTTGCCGCGGTATTGCCCGTAAATTCAACAAGCCCTGTTTGCGGAGCGATTGGTGCCAATCCAATCAAATCCCGTCCATTTTTTCGCCAATACTCGATGCTCCCACTTAGCCAATTATCCTTGACCGCAAAATCGATTGCCAAATTCACATTCTCCACCCTTTCCCAGCGCAATGCCGGATTCGGTGGATTCAGAATTTCGAGGAACTGCGCATTCCAGTTCTGAACCGTGCGACCAGCTGTAGACGTGAGGTAAGCAGACACGCTTTTGTTTACGTTACCGTTATAACCATATGTAAAGCGTGCCCGCAGATAAGGTAGCCAGTCCAAATGATAAAAGGATTCATCAGCAACGGCCCATGAAGCGCCCACTGACCAAAGCGGCACTCCACGTTGGTTACTTCGAACACCAAACAGATTCGATTCATCTTTGCGAATACTGCCAGATAAAATATAACGATCTTTATAGGTATACGAAACATTGGAGAAATAAGATCGGTAACGATCAACGGTACTCCCTCCCCCTGTATTCGTTGGAATACGTGCTGTATTGTTGTTATAATAATAGGGAAACGGGGTAGTATAATCGACTGCCGCATTATTATTCGTCATGGTTTGTGGGTTAAAACCATAAAGCCCCATGCGCTGATATTCCGTCTCCTGATGCCGCAGTTCATACCCACCCAGAAAACTTAGCTCATGTACCTTTCCAAATACCTTATTATAGCTCAACTGAATGCGCCCATTATGCATATTAGCTGAAGAGAAGCGCGTGTTTAGGATACCTCCAACAGGCACAGGCAAGGCCATCTCACCAGTAATTGGATCAATCTGGGTATAGGTGTTAATCAGGTTACGCACATAATAACTCTCTTGATTATAATGAGAGCTCGTTTCTCCCCTACTCTTTTCAAAGACATATTGGGCGTAGAGATGCATCCCGTCCAACAACCTCAAGCGAACCGCATTATTTAGCCTGTACATCATTTGATCGTTGTTCACCCGTGTATAACCCTTCCGCAGTTCGTCTAAAGGCCGGTAATTCCAATCAAGCAGGCGTCCCTGGCCGGCGGTGTCAATATATACCTGCCGGAGATCTTTCGCAACCGATAGTGCCCTCCCTTCTTGGTCAGCAATCAACTGATAAGGGTAACGTGCAGTAGTATAAGGCTCCCCTTTCTGCTCATTCCCCGTTTCGGCAATAAAAAGCTGGTTCGTAAACTCTAGCCGACCATCCCAAAAAGCAATATCATGATTTGCATTCAATGTAAAGCGGCGGTAGCTCGCTGTTATATCTTCCGCTAAATTCCGGTCATAACCAGCACTCAAATAATAGCGGTTGGCTTTACCACCACCAGTGACGCTCAGCTGATATTGTTGATTGACTGGTGCGCGCCGGGCATAATTGAGCATGTCTCTTCTTACGTCCTGACTGGCCAGCACTGCCAGTCGGTTTTCTACCTCTATAGAAGAAAGAATGCCATCGTTATGTTGCTGTAGTATTTCCACTAGCGGAGATAATGGGCTATAGCCATTATTGATTGAAGCATTATAATAGCCCTTTTCGAATAGAAAACGTTCAACATCGATAAATTCGGCAGAAGTCAATTGCGGTGCATAATACAGATTAGACTGCTCACCTATCGTTATATTCGTGTTGAGCTGAATTGTTGGCCCTTGTTCCCTCTTTCCCTTCTTGCTGGTCAATACAATAACACCATTGCCAGCCCTAACTCCCCAGATGGATGCAGCAGAAGCATCCTTCAGGATAGAAACACTCTCAATATCATTTGGGTTGATATCTCCCAGATCTCCCTCATAAGGGAAATTATCCAGAACAATCAGAGGATCGGCGTTACCAAATAAAGTGCTTCGCCCGCGAATCTGTATATCGCTTTGCCCAGCTTGCCTGGCATTACTGTTATTGAAAAAAGTACTCGCACTTACCCCATCCAGACGATCCAATATGTTTGTACTGACACGGCGACTCAGCAGTTCCTTACCTACATACTCAAAACTTCCCGTCGCCCGTTCCTTGGGCATAGTTTGGTAACCTGTGCTGACTTCCACCTCCTGCAGTTCGTTGCCAGTAGGTTCCAAACGGACAACAAAAGGACCGGTTTCCTTTCTACTGAAAGTGATCTTAATCGGCTTATAACCCACGAAGCTTACCACCAAAGCACCGATACTGTCCCGTGTTAAAACCTTAAAGGCACCATTAACATCGGTAAGCCCATGCAATTGCTTACCTTGAATACTAACCGTAGCTCCTTCCAAAGGGCTGTTATCCGTGGCAGACAAGACCGTACCCGTAATGGGATAAGCCTGCTGAAAAGCCACGCCTGCGGCAGCAGGGAAGGCTAATCCCCGCTGCCCGGCGTGTGCCAAACAAACACAGAACAAAATTTTTAGAGGTAGAAGGTATGGGGCAAAAGGCTTAAGGGCGCGCATGCCCTTTCCGCTTGTCATTTCGATTGAGGGTATTGCGGCGGATCGCGCGGAATGGAGAAATCTCCAAAATCCTATCATTCCAGCTATCTTATCATAGAGGCAGAATAGCTTCAAAACTTTGTGTAAATAATCTTTCATATCAGGTTAGGTTAAAATCTAGGTGTGTATGGTATTTTGGGTACCGTTCCATTCATCTGAACATAGTATTCTGACACGAACATGGCCATTAGATCATCTAGAAAAATGTATAGTAGCTCTTTACTAGCAAATCTATCATCCTCCTTACCATTTAGCAGTTGGAACACTTCATAAATATTACGTGCTGCTTTAACACAAGAATATTTTTGCCAAAACTCTTTGACTATTTCTTCTGGCTTATGCTCTTTTGCACGGAGACTATAAAAAGCAGTCAGCATACTTGATCGGTCTATCATTCTTAAATTGTTGTCTTTGTTCATCTTATTATTAGGTTTAGTTGTTTTTATAGTTTGGTATCTACCCTTTTCATCTTATCCGCGTTCTTCAAAGGACTCAACAGGGTATCAACACTAGGTTTCAATAGGGTGACACTCTATTGAAACCTAATGTTGATACTGGTTTGATATAGTGTTGATCCATTTCTAAACGAAGCAGGTGCGAAACCAATCGCTCGTTATACACTAACAGTCTACTACTTGGCCCCTCAGCTTCTACGCATCTCGCGTTGAACTTCCGCGCACCTCCATGGGGCGCCGCGCACCCGAATTCCCAACAAGCTCCTACTAAGTCCCTACGAAGCTCCTAACAAGCTCCGAAGCCGATTCGAAGAGAGATACCAAACGGACATAGTTCTTCCATTACATTTTGTTGTTCGTTTTTTTAGTTGAAAAAAAGTTAAATCAAGACAGGCTTATTGTGCCCGAAAATTGCAGCAATTATTTTAGATGGGATTTTTGGGCTTACGCGCGTAAAGAATATCAAAGGGAGGTTTCTCAGCTATGAGAAGGAAACAAAACAGATAAAGGTTTTTCATAATCCAAGTATTGAGTCACTTGGATCGATTCTATTTGCAAATAATGGTGAGCCCACCTTATATGCGCGGAAACTTGTAGGAAAGTCGTAGCCACATACAAGAGACCCACCATTACCCGCAAAGATAATGGATGGGCATTTATTTCTCTTGCATCTTAGAGCTACTGAAAGGTTCCTACATTTTCCGTCTAAGATTCAAAATCCAAATGCCTATTTACATTCATTTAGTTTTCAAGTGCTAAGGTAGGAAAATATTTTATTAAGTCAAATTATTTCCAATTTTCAGTATATAAACCAACAATCAGCTACTTAGCCATATGGCTAAAATTGTTAATGCGGCGTTAATTCAACAATATAACATCGATAGGGTAAAGGAGTATAGATTGGCTTTAGATATTTCTGGACCCGAACTATCGAAACGTATCGGCAAAAGTTCAACATACGTGAACCAAGCCGAGAGCGCAGGGAGCGATCTATTTTATTCTGATGAAATAATGAACAAAATAGCTTTGGTTTTTACTGAGGAGGCTAAAGAGAAACTAAGATTCTTAACTGAACTAAAAAGCGATGAAAAAATCAAGGTCAGTTACTCGATTCATGATTTTTATCCCAAAAAGCCGCTATTGGATGAGAAAAAAACCAAAAAGAATATAGGAATTCCCACCGGACTTGGCCCAACAGTCACACTAAATGCTGTCATCGAAACGGAGGACTTTTTCAACGAAGCAAGAACATTGAAAGAGATTGTAGAACATTGCAATACTTTTGAAAACATGAACTGGAAAGAAAGTGACTTTACGGCTACCTTAGATAGAGCAGACAAAAAAGGTAAACTAAAAAAGTTCTATGCAAGCGATAGCAAAGTCTATTATGTAAAATCTGAATAACTATTTATTAAAAATATTATATTTGTGAGACTGCCCTAAACCAGTAAGCAGTTTCTTAGATGACCGAAAAAAACTATACGCTTCAAAGCACTTTTCCCATTGACACCATCGAGTTAATCAAGACATATAATGTCATGGATTTACGGTTGCAGTTTGGATATAGCTCTTTCGAATTATCATTTTTACTCGGTTTTCGCGATCTCTATGTACGTGATCTAGAAAACCCCTTACATAGCCTTCAGTACTCTGTACCAAACAATAATTATCTGCAGCACATTTTCAATTGTGGAATGAACAAAATACTACCGAAAAAAACCGATGGTGATAAATACACTATAAGGGTCTTTACCGCAACAGAAAATGCACTGATCTCATATCGCATTGAAAAATTAGAACCCAATGGCAGCTGGACCCTGTTTCGTGAATTCACAGAAGAACCGAAGCTAATTGAGCTGCCCCTAGATTCCTCTATTAGCGAAACCGCAGTTAGGGAGTTTATTCAGGGCAAGTTTGCTGACGGATACTTTAAAACTAGTAAAACTGCTTTAGAGGTTTTCCAGCTTTGTAAAAAGCATTTTAAGGAAGCAATAAGACCACTGTATGTTGCAAATTCACTTAAGGTGCTAACCAGTAAAAGGAAGACACCAAAGTTGGGAACGAAGAAAAATGAGATGGGGAGGACTTATTACTCTGAATTATGGTTAGCTTTTATAATATGAAAGAAGAGATTACTATTCTGTGCGGACCGGAAGAATTGAACCGGATAAAATAATTGACTTAAAGTTCTTAAACGTCATTAACCAATAATATTTCAAATGTTTAGAAACGATACGATTTACAAGCCCGAAGAGGTTTTTACCCCAAGTAAGCCGGCAGATATTACATTTGTTGAGAGAAATGAAATAAATAGACGGCTAAACAGGGCGTTACGTACTAGTGGAAAGCAAATAGTTTTGTATGGCTTTTCGGGAGTAGGTAAAACAACTCTTTTATTCAAAAAGTTAAAGGAGTTTGATATGCAATATATTAAAACCAGCTGTATAACAGGTATGACAATACAAGACATTGTTATCGATGCTTTTAATCAATTGGACATATACTACCCAAATCAAAAAGATTATACTGAATCAAATATTTCAGGAGGAAACTTACAAGCAAACTTTTGGATTTTAAAAGCCAGCCTAAAAGAAGAAGTAAAAGGCGACACAAAATCATCCCACAGGAGGGCTGTCGAACTTCCTATAACACCGCAGAATTTAGCTAAATATATCGGAAGCGCAAAGTTAGTTTGGGTTATAGAAGATTTTCATAAAATTGAAGAAACACATAAGAAGCAAATGGCACAAATTATGAAAGTTTTCATGGACACATCTACCGAGTTTCCAAATTTAAAGATCATTGCCTTAGGCGCTGTAAACTCTGCAAGAGAAGTTGTTCAGTATGATTCTGAAATGAGAAGTAGAATTTCCGAGATAGAGGTGCCCTTAATGTCTCATGACAATTTGCAAAGAATTATTAAAACCGGGCAAAATCTATTGAACGTAGAGTTTTCTGAAACTGTATCTAATAGGATAGTAACATATTCGAGTGGCTTACCTGCAGTTACACATCAATTATGCTTATTGTTATGTGAACTAAATGACATATTGAAAACTCAAAAAAATCGACAAAAGATTGGTTTTGAAAGGTTTAATAACGCAATGAATGAATATCTCGAAGAAAATTCCGATTCTTTTAAAGCAATCTTCGAACAAGCTACCAAAATAACTCATAATCGAAAGAAAGAGAACCCTCTTGATTTACTTTCGCATATTATGACGCTAGCAAAAGATAACTTTAGAATTATCGAATTAAAAGAAGCTATTCAAAAAATAGATAAAAATTATAAAGGAAATAATCTTAAGAAATATATTGATGAATTCACACAGCCGCTAAGATCAGAAATCTTGAGATTTAACAAAAGTCATAACTCCTATTACTTCTCTAACCCGTTTATAAAAGCCTATATACAATGCTCGTTAAAAATTGACGTACCCGAGTCTAAAATATTTGCAGATGGCTTCAAAAATATTTTAAAGCAGGAACTGTTAATAGCGCAGAAGGCATTTCAAGAAGATTTCGCAAATTTAGATTTCGGTAATTTTGAAGACATATAGCTTTAAACTATATTGCGACTTCCATCTGAGTATCCATTGAGACATAATTTTTGTAACAAAATGTATCAATATAATTGACTCCGGTTCGCTTAAGTTCCTTTTCATAATAGTCAAGACGGCTTTTTAGGTACTCGAACTTATCTGCTTTGTAAGCAGGATTATCGGCATGAAAAGATTTTTCCAATACAGGGTCATCTTGTTTAAGAAGCTCTGCCGTATTGAATTCGCCATCGGCCATTTTTTTGAGGTAAGACTTTACCGTATTCTTACTCATTCCAAGAATGCGGGCGATTGTTTTTATTCCACTGCGGCCCTGGTACAATCTGATTAGTTGTTTTATCTGACTCATTCGTTTTGGTTTTCCGGCCATCAGTAATCCAAATTGTTTGATCACTAATTAACAAAAACTACTCGAGAAGGGGGCAGCTTGCTCCAGTATATCCAAAGGGTGTTAAATGAAAAACTTACTATTTATATGTAGCAGAAATAAATGGCGAAGCCTGACAGCGGAGAAAATATATAAAAACAACCGTGACTTTAACGTAAAATCAGCAGGAACAGAAAATTCTGCGCGCATAAAGGTAAATTCGCAATTGTTGGTTTGGGCTGATATCATTTTTGTAATGGAAAAGCATCATAAAGAAAAACTGGTTCAGAACTTTCCGCAGGAAACGGGCAACAAGCAAATCATTATCCTAGAAATCCATGATATATACAAGTACATGGATAAGGAGTTAATTGAAGAAATAAGAGATGCCGTAGCAGGTTATTTGTAATAAAGAGCTTAAGAGAACCTAAAGGGGGGAATTTCATACGCATCCTATATCGTACAAGGATATTTGGCTAACTCAACTCCGATACCAACACTCATTGAAACAAGTAGATTTCCTAAAAGAGTTAAAGCGGAACCTAGCTAATCCTTTAAGGTTTTGAGCAACTCTTTTGCAGGAACCTCTTTGATTTCATCGCCAACTTTGACCACCAAACTTTCATTTTTTATTGCCGACTCTTCCGCTAACTTCCTGAGCGCTTTTTTTATACCGAAAAGTACTTTTTCTGAGAACGTTGCATTTTCTGGCATAAACATCGTATTCTTAGTTTCCATTGCTAGTCAATAAAATAGTATTCCAAAGTTCGTCATTAAAGATCACTTTTCCAAGTTCATCATATTGCGCAACAATATCCGGTTTCATATCCATATTATCAAAGACCATCCATTTATCGCAATATGGCGTATATAGGTGAAGCAAATTCTTGATGCCACGGTAATATCTTCTGTGAACAGTCTCATCAGGAATATGGTGTCCACCTTTTGCAACTCGCATTGCTACACGCTTTACCGCTTGTTGTGGCGAATCTAGCCAAAAAAACAGGAGAATAATCTGATAACCCTGTTTCTTCGCATCCTTAATTAAAGAAATGTAGCTGCGCGTTGCCAAAGTGGTTTCGAAAGCGAAATCAGCTTGTTCGCCGATTAGTTCTCGAATACGCTTCAGCATGATCCGACCAGCTTCTAAGGCAACGCTTTCAGGGTTGAAGGGTGAAATCCCTGCAGCAATCATGTCTGCATTCACGAACTCTTTACAGTAAAAAATTTCGGGTACAACTGTATAACTTGCAGTTGTCTTCCCTGCTCCATTGCAACCAGCTATGATGTATAGGTTTGGCATAAACTATTCTATTCCTTCAATTTTCTCTTTACAGATTTTCTCCACAATACCCTGCATCCTAGTTACCTTTTCAATGAGCTCCTTCAACTCCTAATCTGTAATTTGATAATCTAATTTATAACGCGCATCAATGTAACCCCGTTTTAACAAATCAAACAAATGAAACTCCCTCTCATCAGAAGGCGGTGTGCGGAAAATTGTATACAGATCCGTTGAAATATGCTTGGCGTAGTTTCGTAATTTCTGCAGATTGTGGGTCTTTGGTTTGTAACCCGTAAAAACCAATAGAACAGTGTTGTAAAAACATTCGGTGGCCTGATGCAATGTAAAAGCGCCAACTCTTAAATGCTCTTTTGACTTATGAAAACTCGCCCCGTCAAGAAACTCGCTTCCTTGAGGAAACCAAATATCGAAATATCCTTGGGCTTTTTCTTTCTCTTCTGCATGGGTTAATACTTTCGGTTCCTCAAAAGTGTAATTTCCCGTATCATATAAGAGAACGCCTTCTCTGATTATATCGGTAAAGAAATATTGCCCATAACGCAAGCCCTCGTTGATGTAATCAATATCATGAACAATAGGGCTTACCACATTTTTAATATGATTTGTTCGGTTCTCGATATGGCTGATGATCGCATGTTCCTTTTCCTGCTCCCCTCCCTTCTTAATCACCACCAGAAAATCATAATCGCTGATATAACTGAATGTGATACCATCCTCTATATACTCATCCTCCACCCATTTATTCCCTGAATGGCTACCAAAAAGTATTACCTTTTCCGGTTGCGCTTCTTCCTTTATGATCTCTAGTATCTCGGCTATCTCTTTCTGTTTGTTTTCAGGTAAGTGCGATAGGTTTGTGTTCATAGGGTAAAGATAGTATTTTTCACCATATCATTACAAGAATGTTCAAATATACTAAAAATAGTACCTTAAAGCATATATAAAAAACCATAAGACTTTCTTAGCATAGCAATAGGAAATATTCGTTAGTGCGCGAAAAATCTTCATAAACTCGTAACTTTACAAACAGTCAATAATATTTGTATGCGTAAATTTCGCAAAATATTAATTTAGTAATTTCTCTTTAAATTAAGATATGAGTATCAAGGATAAAATTATGGACGAAGTAGTTGGGCTTTCAAAAGAAGTCTATACAGACTTGGCCAAACCAACAGTATCTCAAGTAGGCAAAACTTTAGAGGGGGTAACTCGAATAGCCCTTTCCCCTTTAAATATAATGATTTGGGGATTTACGCAAATATCAGAATATTTAGCAGAGGCAATACCTAAAAAACTTTCAAAGGTATCTTTAGAGGACATAAAAACTCCACCTGCATTTATCGCTGTTCCAGCTATTGAAGCTATGAGATATTCTGCACAAACAGCTGAATTAAGAAATCTATATGAGAATTTACTGGCTAACGCTATGGACAGTAATACAGTTTCTGACGTTCATCCTGGATTTGTAGATGTCATTAAAAATATTACGCCTGATGAAGCCAAATTACTTACCGTATTTTTAAGAACAGATTCTGTGCCATATATCAATGTGAAAGAAGTTATAGATAAAATCCAAGGTTCGTTTCAGACTACTGTTTACAAACACTCTCATATTAATGAGGACTTTGATCTCAATCTATTATGTCCACGGAACATACCAGTTTATTTCGATAATTTGGTTAGATTAGGTATACTTGAATCTCCAAGTAACGTAATGCTCAATAGTGATCAATATAAAATCATTAAAGAATGCAGTTTTATTCTTAAAGAGAGAGAAAGAATTGAAAGTTTAGATAGGATATTCGATACAGAAGATAGATTTATTCGACCTACATCTTTTGGTTATGAATTTATAATGATAGTAGTTAAAGACAGGTAATGTTAGGGCCGAAAGAGCCCTAACATTAATGAAGCCCTGTAACACAGTTCACTTTGGACAACCTAAACAATCAATTTATCCTTATGCCATCATAAAAATACTTTATAATTTACTTATCAAATGGTGTCAAACTTTTTAGTTGTGACCGCTTGTTTATTAATATTTAAATCGCTAGCGTAAGTTTAAAAGCTATATTCGTAATAACACCAGCCGTTTTCTGCCCTTAAGTCTCTAAAATTGTTGTATATTTCCAAATCAGTATCATCTGTATGAACATAAAATACCTAAAAGCCGGCTCAGGGGATGCAATCCTTATTCAGGACGAGACGCACAATATCTTAATCGACGGAGGAAATGACTTCACATATGTACGAGATGAGCTAACAAAGATCTTTCAAGCTGGTCAAAAGCTAGATCTTTTGATTGTAACGCATCATGATGATGACCACATAGCGGGAGTAATCTCACTGGTACAGGCGGCTATTCGGGGTGATTTTGGAAATGAATTCATCAAAGAAATCCTAGCTAATACACCCAGAAAAATCAAAGGTACGATTTTGCTAGAAGAACAGAATACATTCTCCTATCGACAGGCGCACATTTTGGAAAACTTAATAACAACCTACACTTCGAACTGGGACATTGTTACAGCAGACACTCCGGAACGAACTTTTGGCACAATTAAACTTAAGTTTTTGTCGCCTGTCAAGGAAGTTTTGGAAACCTATAGTTCTGCAAAAGGCGCCTACCTTACTAGCGACTATCGATGTGATTGGGGCTCTACAATGGCAACTTTGGAAAAGTATCTTGATGACGAAAGTCTAGATAGATCGGATTCAAATAAAACGAGCATTGTAATACTCGCTGAATCGCTTGAAAAAAAAGTACTTCTGACCGGAGATTGCGTTCCGGAACGATTGGAACAGATTCTGAACAACCTCCAAGAAGATAGTCCCAAAACTCCTGTAAAATTTGACTACTTTAAACTTCCTCATCATGGAAGTTACCGTAGCCTCTCCAAGGCAGTGCTTTCAAAAATCGACTGTTCAAAATTTATCATCAGCACTAACAGCAAAAAACACTACATGCCTAACAAACGAACTATACTCAAAGTTGCCAAGTTTATAGTACCACAAAAGAATGAAATTGAGTTTCTATTCAATTATTCTGAACCTATAGAAAAATTAAACATAAAGCCAAGCGAGCTTAGAAAATATAAAATCAAATTGGTACAAAACAATCAAATATATGGCTACGGTACCTGATAATCTTAGAGGTTGCGGAATTAAAATCTGTACGGTAGTTAAAGGCGTGAATGTCTGTGGTTCTGGTATTCTATACCTGACTTCCAATCTAGAGAGCTACAACTATGTCCTGACAGCCAAGCACATTTTCCAAGAAGACAGCGAAACACCCTACAACGAAAAAAATATTGGACATATCGAACTGCTTTATAGCAATGGTAAAGATTTTCTGCGCTTGGAATGGATCAAGAACAAGAGCATAAGCGAAAGAATGATTATATTTAACCAAGATCTAATAATTATCAAGGTCAGCAAAAATCCAGCAGTTACATTCCGGCAAATTCTCGTTTCTGATCAACTGAAGGATATAGATTCGGACTTCTTTGCATGGGGAATCTTTGCTGCCAATGAACAGGAGCTCCATAAATTCGACTTTGGCCGTAACGACACTCTAAAAAAAAGGTATAGATTACAAGGTCCGATCGACTTCCGCTGGCTAAAGGGGTTGTCTGGTGCAGGTCTATTCTCACAGTCGAGAAGCACATTGTTCGGAGTAATCACACGGTACCCTAACACGGAATTTCAGAATGCAACTGTAGATCTGGCAGATATATCTTTTGTTGAAATCAATGTGAAGTTAAAAAGCCTCGGTCTGGTTGAGCTTACTACGGAATCTTCTGATTTCAAAAGAGAGGTTAGATCAGAAGTTGTTGATATCCATCAGGCATTTATCAACGATACCTGCGTCGACCTAGAACTCGCAAGGAAACGCCTAAGCACTGATATAACCGATGACTGGTTCCATGACCCTTTGAAATATATTGACCTATTAAATCAAGATTATCTTTTCGCGCAGTTCGAGCCGTACTTTAATAATAAGGAATACTTCGCAAGCCAAGCTGAGACCTTTTATGTGCCTAAAAAGAAATTTACGCTTAGATTAGCGTTGGTATCGCCGTTTATCGATCGGATAATGTATATGGCTTGTGTCGGAACTCTCGCGCCAAAGCTCGACAAGGCACAGATTGCCAATGTCTTCTCAGCCAGACACAACTTTTACGACCCAAATACGCTTATTCTTAATGGTGTAGAACAGTGGAGAAAGCTACAATACCAATTGCAGGTTGTAGCAAATCAGAAGGATTCAGAGGGTAAATATCTTTATAATTGTGTTATCGAGATTGATCTGCTGAATTTTTTCGACAATATTAGCAAAGACTTGTTACATAGAAAGATCCTTCGCATCTGTGAGACGGACAATGATCGCAAAGCAGCTGAAATGCTACAAATGATCCTTGGCAGAATCACGGAAAAAAAAGTTGGCCTACCTCAGAACAGCGACGCTTCTGCCCTATTGGCTTCGTTTTATCTGAACCAAGTAGATATTTTCATGCTTCACCACGCGCCAGAATACTACCGTTTCATGGACGATATTAAGATCTTTTGCAAAGATAAATATGATGCTAGGAAGATATTGCAGACGTTTGAGTTCGAACTCAGACGCTGTTACCTATCAGTCAATTCCCAGAAAACAGAAATCTTAACATTTAATGATGACCCATCGGTTAAAATCACATTGCAGCCGGGCGAAAAGCGAAGAAATGATTTTATGGCAGCTTTCGATCCGCAAATGGCCAAGATTGCAAAATACCGTAAATCAAATAATACACAGTATAAAAATGAAGCTTTCCACTCTTCAATTGAACTTCTGACCAAGAATCTTCACGCGAGCAGTGATCAGCGTGATGATGCGGCGAAAAAAATGAACTTTGCACTAAATACTATCTCTATGCTCGCCTTTAAGGGGCTGGAAGAAAGCACATTTAGCAGCACTGTTATCAAATCGATTGCGGATGCCTGCGCGGAACTTGTCGATCGACCATGGATTACCACAGAACTTTGTAAAGTACTTAGCCTAATGCCGACAGGGATTGTGGAGAATTACATGCTACAGCATCTGTTACCGATAGTTTTAGATGAGAAATATAATACATACGCATTTCAAATTTACCAGATATGGATGCTTTTAGCGAAGCATAAAATCAATCTTACAGAACTGAAGAACTACGCTGTCAAATGCATTGAAAAGAATGACGACACCAATAGGCCAGTAGTTGCTGCAATGGTGATCTACATGTCTTCTGTTGATTTAGAATATCGACGCGTGGTCCTTCGCAAGTACGAAGAAGGATTTACACATGGCTATTTCCAGAACCGGATTGCACTAGTAGCCCTGCGGTCGTTTAGACCCGATATCGTGATAGGAAAAACTGAGGTCAGCTTAGAGAAATCTCATGAATTCAGTCATAAAAAGAAAGATAGAGACCTCGTATTTGTAAGAGGGTTTGATGAATTTGACAATGCAAATGGTGAAATCAGTGAACAGTTATATTCGCTATAGATGATCAGACTCGCAGTACTCTATATAGAAAACCAGTGGCACTCATGGAATATCGATACAACTGACGACTATTGTCACGACCACGAGTTTCGTAATGGTGACCTGTTGATCACTTTTCAAAGTTCCGAACTAATCCGGCACTTAAAAAAACTCAATCAGTTCAGGAACTGGCCAGAGATTGTAGATCTCGAGAGTTTTGATAAGCAGATGACTCAAGAAGGAAAGGATCTTCGGCAGCTCAAAAAATGGTCAATGTTAGAGACATTGAAATATCATAATATAGCTGAATCTGATTTCAAACTGAGTAAATCGACAATCATGCAATTTCTTGGCGATATGGGAGCACTATATCAGCTGATGCTAGATCAAAAACCTGAAGAAGAAGTCAGGTTTAATAATCTGGAAACCAAAATCAATAAACTCATCTACAGGCGTCAGCTCTGTGGAATACCTATCAATATGACTTTGGCAGAAAATCTTTGTAGTGATCTTGAACAACAAATCTATTATGTCAAGAATACCCTACAGCTCAAGTATCACATTTTCAATCCTGACAATGAACAGTGGCAACGTGAGTATCTCAAAGCAAAAGGATACCGACTAATAAAGTCACCGCTATTTACATTTAAATCTCGGAGAAATGATGATGCAATTTGCAACTTCATGTACGATATGATCAGAAACCAGAAAGATCTTGACAGCCTTTTGTTCATGCAGTCTCATTGGGGTGGAAAATCTAAAGCATATCCGAAATACCTTGGCTTCGGCACTATAACATCGCGTATCATTTTGAGAGAACCCTCATTCCAGAATCTGAGAAAATCGAACAGAAAAGTGGTCGTAGCAGACGCGTTACATAAATTGTTGTATATTGACTATTCTCAGTTTGAAGCGGGAATACTTGCATCTCTAAGCGACGACCCGAAGCTTATTGACCTATATAACAAAGATATCTATGAAGATCTGGCAAAAATAGTTTATGGAGACCCGAGTAAACGGTCTGACGCAAAAGTCATTTTTTACAGATATATGTACGGTGATACAACGCTCAGCCCACAAGCCCAACAATATTTCAGAAAATTCGATAAACTTCAGGATTTCAAAGAAAAAGTTGATAAACAAATGTTAGAGGAATCCCGTGTGGGTACTACGAACGGAAATTTTAGGACAAGAGGAGAAGAGCAAGTAACTTGGGCGCTAAGCCATCTTATCCAAGCAACGGCTTCTTTGATCTATAAAAAAGCGTTGATTAGAGTATCCGAGGAGTTGGATAGAGCAAAATTTCTGATTCCAATGCACGACGGTACTGTTTACCAAATTTTCTATCTCTGGTACGATACTGTAAAACCGCAGATTGAAAGAATCTACCTTGAAGAGTTCAGAAAAGTATGCCCCAAACTCGAATGTAGAGTAAATACAAAAGAGATCTTCGAATGATCATATAGTATTGACTTGGTTCAGGTTTAAAGTATAACGTCCGATGAAAATATGGTTAGAACGTAAAAAAAACATATAGTATAACTTTATCGATGAGCCTACACTGGCCGATGCGATAATGGACAGATTGACAGTACATAACGCCTACCGAAGTTGGAGCCTAACCCTTGAATGCTAACTGCGTAAATTCTCTACATTTGAAGATAAATAACTTTTACTTTTAACTGTCTACATTCTTCTTGAATAAAGCTAGATGCTCTAATAACTTGATATTCTTTTCAGCCCGTTTAATGGTTTTAAACAATTTAATATCTGAGGGAATAGGGTTAAAGAACTCACCCCGATTACTTTTCAAACTTTTAATAAGCTCAGAATGAACATTTCTCGGCAGAGTTATTTTGAAAAGATCTAAAGATTTTATAAAGTAAATAAGCCAAATCAGATCATATTGATTTTCGCTGATACTTTTTAGCTTTTCGTCAAAAATATTCTCAATAATCGACACAATTTTAACTATAGATTTCTTTTTCTTCTTATTTTGAATTATTATTTGTTCAATTATACCCAAAATTTGGGGAAAAGACTTGTTTCTACGTTCCTTTAACATCAATAAAAGACTAATTGCTTTTGCCAAGTCTTTATCTTTAAAATCAAATTTTAATTTAATGTTTTTTTTGTATAATTCACTAAGAAATCGGTCAACGACTCCAGTTCCTTCAAATTTTTTATCAACTTTTAAAGTCCCTCGTATAGAATTCTCGAATCTTTTATAGGATATTTTATTACGGTACCGTAATGAGTACTGTTGGTATTCAGCAGTCCACTCCCGAAAAAGTCCTTCTGCCAATTCTTCTACTCGGCATTTGCTTTCGTTGAGTGTCAGATTAAACAGGGCCATTTGTTTTTGTAATGTCTTTATTATAAAGCTAGCATCTTGCTTCGTTTGACACAGGAATCTATAGTCGTCTTTAAAACGAACGCCAAGAAAGTCAATATTTTTTGCGTCGATTATTTTTGAGCATTCTGTGTCAATAGCACTTAAAATTATCTCTGAGATCAAGTCAGAAACTGCAGGTCCAATGGCAATTCCATTCGTGCAGCCGTCATTTGAATATTGGAATAGTTTATCAAGACGTAAACCCACAAATTTATCATAATCGTTTCTATTACCCTTTTTTCGTATCTCTTTCTTAGTATGTATGGCCCAAGCAATACTATGTGTATAGATAGAAGGATAAAAATTTTTAATATCAGTCTTTAGAATATATCTATAGTTATATGCTTCTGCAACAATATCGTTCTCCGCCATTTCAAGAAATTCATAAATCATCCTACCCGCTCTTAAATTTCCAAGTTGCCCTTCACTTTCTGCAGAAATAGGTATAGGAAAGCTATAAGAATATATTTTGTTATGAGTTCTAAACAGGACTTTTTGAATGAAATCCCATTCATTTATCAGATGCCAAACAATGTCATGATAGATTTTAGGAGCAATTATACCAAATGTCCTGTCTGTTAGCTCTGTTTTAGGAAACGAAACATTTAATAAATCATACTTTTCTGGCTCAAATTTTGGTTGAGATCCGCTATTATCCACCATGAAATACGGTATATCCTTTAAATCAAATTGTGAGACTTTGAAACTCGGAGGAATAACATATTGCTCTGGATAATATCCCTCTTCTAAAAGCCATTTAGCGATGGTATTTTTCGGAACTTTTTTAATAAGTCTTTTCGTTTCGGAAATATGTTTCTTTGGTAAAGTCATGATTCTGTCTCTACATTTTAAAGTTATGAAGAAGATATTAGTATATAATAAATTGCTTTATATCAAAAATAGACCTCATACAATCTTAATGGTAAAGTAATACCCTCTGTCAGAACTACTTCCTATCAATAAATCCTCTAACTTCTTTGATCCCCCGGAGATACATGTTTACATATTTCTTTATTTCTGCTCCAGAAAGGCTCATTGGACCAGCTTTTAAGAATTCCAACATAATTTTATCTTTTTTATTGTATCTCAGTGCCGCTAGTTCAAAAGCTCTATAGTCTGTATGATTACTATTTACATCTGAAACATAATCCTTTTTGAAGTCCAAACCATTTTTAAAAAGAGATGCCCGTCGTATTATACATGGGACACAATAGCCACATTGTTTTGATATATCGTTGTTCGCTTTTTTTAATTTAGTCCATTGTCTGTGGTACCCAGGTTTAGAACAAGACAGCGTTTTTCTAATATGCTTTTTAACGAAATCATAATTAGCACATTTTTCTAACATCTCACCTTTCGTCATAAAGCGATACGGATTCTCAATTTTGTTCTCTATCCCAACCTTTTCGAAAATTCGGTTTAATGCAGAAATATATTTAGGATGTGTGGTCTTCGTACTATGGCTGCCTCCCCGAGCAGGTAAAAGTGGTAGATTTAGAGAAATTAGGCCATTTTCTGGAATTACGATTTTTGTTGTTTCACTAGAAGTATTGGCTATCAATAACCCTAATGCCAGAAAAATGATAGATCTAGCCCTTTGCGTTTTTTCTCCTTTTAAATTTTCGCTTTTCAATGCTTGAACATAAAAATAAAAAGGATTGATATTTTTTGCTTTATATTTAGTCCTTAAACGATCAACTAGTTCTTTTTGCAAAGATAATTCTCCTGAATTGCCACCCTTATGATGGGATATTGTAGCGATTTCATCGTACTTATTGAGGAGATCATTCACTCCTATGAAAGAATCCATGCCGCCAGAGAATAGGCATACTTTTTTTGATTTAAACACCGAACTCTGAAGTTGGGGGAATGATTCCGTATTTTTTCTAAAATTCAAAATCCATTTGTCTCCACTTAAAAAAGAAAGGGTTTGTTCTAATTCGTCCTTAACTGTATTCCATTTATCGATGTTATATACTGGAAGGTATAAATTGAAATATCTGCTCCACCCATGCAGACCATATTGATCCCTATTGGCCGTCTGATCTATTGCATATGTAGTCAACGCAATATTTGCAAAATCGGCAACTAATGTGTTTCGAGGGTTAATTTTATGACCGTATTTGCCACCTAGATATTCAAATAGATCGTGTTTCACAATGGGTAATTTGAGCTTGCTTACCTCTGGATGAGTAAATATAGAATCGAGATAATATGTATTATTTTCTGTTAGTTCAAACCCATCCCTGATATTCTCTTTAAGTATTACGTTGATTTTCATAGCGCTATATCATAGAATAAGCAAGGGTAAATATTTCAGTTATCATAACGTTCTGTTGCTGGACGTCTAACGACGAGAAATCCTTTTCGGCAAAATTCAACTCCACTTCTGCGCTTATGAAATCTTTCAAGGTGTCATTTGCTTTCATAACTTGTTCCTTGGTGAATCTATTTTCTTCTAAAGCTTTTGATACCTCTATCGATAATCTTTCAAAAATATAATTGGATATGTAAAGACTCAGATAATCAGAAATTTGCTCCACATTCAGATTATTCAGTACGTCTGAATCTTCTATATAGTTTTCATAAAGTTGATTAATAGTTTCTACAGCTGCTGCTTTGGCGGCGCTACCTTCATCTGTTCCATCAATGTTTTCAAAGAGATTACAGATTTTATTAATAGCATCTTCCGGCGATAATCCTTCAAGATCACCTAATTGAAATTCTTCACAAGCTTTATTAAAACCATTCTGTGAGACTGCCGATAGAAATTGCACTAGCTTTCTAGCACCTTTTCGGCCACCAATCGCAGATTTTGAAAGTTCTTTATCCCCTCCGTTTGCCTTCTTATAGTTATTTGTAAGTTTTTTAAACGAGACTTTATCGGGATTTTTAACAAAGCTCGAATAAGAGCGTTTTACATTTCCCCAAGGTTTTAATTCTTCTTTCTCTTCTTCGCCATTATCAGTAGGTATGTGATCTTCATCGTTTGGACTATCGTTTGACCACGATGGAATAGGAGAAGAAATGCCTTTTGGACCTATGTTTGATTTTGAGGTTCCCATAACTTACAGTTTAGATAATTTTGATTTTGCAGCAGTCGCTATGGACTTAATACCGGAATTCTCCCATTTGGCTAAAATTGCTTTTTTAGAACTTATTAATTTAACATCACTGGAAACACCGACTATATGAGAGATCATGACTGGAACTACTTTTTTAAAAGGAAGATTACTTAAGAATGCAAAATATTCACTAATAAGTGAAGAGTTCCCCTTCACATAGTTAAATAAAGTTTTGCTTAGTGTTGATCTTAATGCATCGTCTTCCAGTTTATGGTACCTGTCAAATAATTCTTCCAGTATAGCAAGCTTATCGGTTTCTTGGAGACTTTTACTTTTCACTATTGCTGATTTGCTTATAAGCTCTTTATCTAGAATTTCTATCAATATATTCTTAGCCTCAGTAGATAATCGTTTGCTTTGTTTGATTTCAAGAATCTTGGTACGAATGAAATGCAGGTAATCCTTCAGGTTTTCTGTGCCCAATTTTGGTTCTACTGATAGCCAACGTTTGATCCAGTCGTCGTTCTTCCATGTTTCGAAAAGATCTGGGAATTCACCTTGTTCACTTTCCAAAACAGCTAAAATGTTGCCGTCATTATTATTTATTTCTTTAACAAGTAAGTTAAATGCCTCAGGTTTGAAATACTCAAATAGCATTAACTTAGCCAAAATGATTTTTTTTAGTTCAATTTTCTTTGACCTTGCCATGTTGATTCTCATTAGCAACATATTCAAAAAACGCTTACATTGTCTAGGATTACCTTTAAGAATTTGTACTAATAAGGGGTTTAATAGCTTGGTCAATAATAAATCATCTTTGAGTTCCTCATTGTTTTTAACTATAAAGGAACCGACATTATCATAGTTTAATTTGGAAGAATAAGGATCTCCGTTATTTTCAAAGAGGTTATTTAATAACGGGTTAAAAATATCATTGGGCAAGTATTTTTTAGTGAAAAGTAAATTTATATAGGTCTCATATTCTACCTCATTTAACGGAGGAACTCTCACCGGAATTTGTATTAGTTTTTCTAAATAGTCTTGGCTTACGTCATAATCAGAAGATGGAAGGTTTGGAAATCTACTTTTGACGGCATAGTTGATTAATCGCTCATCTGCAGCTACGAGAAAGACCGTCTTATCGACAAATAAGAATAGCTTGATCGCTTCTAAAGTGGCAATTACCGTCGGGGGTGTACATCTATCCAAATCATCTATAATGACTATGACTCTTTCTAATTTGGCCTCTTTTATTAGCTTAGCAAAGTCTTTATGAAATTCTTTAATCCCCTTGTCTACCAGATCATCTTTTTCATCAGTTTTTTCTCCTAAATAATCATTAATATCAAAAGGTTTAGTGGATATACCAAACGCATCAAGCGGCAAGCCTGTTTGAACAGCCATATACATTCCCAATCCGAACTTGCTAGCGCTGGTAACTGCTTTTAACCATTTGACACGTTTAGCTAATCTTGAAATGTATTTGATAGCTTCCGTATCCCAAGTCCTAGCCTTTATTACCTCTTCAATAAGGGTTTCTAACAAAGCAACTTTAGCATCCTCATATCCTTCGAACAGCCATCCGTTGAATTTGACAATTAGCTCATCTTTCTTTTTCTTATGATCGTCTTCGATCATTTTTATCAGGCTGGACTTTCCACTTCCCCAATCACCAAATACTCCTATCGTGGATGGGAGAAGGTGTTCCTGAGCAATTATGTCATTTATGGAATCCTTTAAATATTTGAAGTCGATAAGATCTTCATTGGTTTCGTTATCATTCCACATAATATTAAGCGTTTATTACAAAAAAATGAGTATTCAAGATATACAGATTGATCGATATAACAGTTGAACTTACGTTGATTAATGGTTCTTGTTAAATAGAATTTTTTCTCATTTTCGTAGATTCTATTTCAACATAATTAAAAACAAATCCCCAATCCATTTTCCGGCTTCCCGTAATCATAATAAACATTCTACCTAATCTTCCAGCTTAATGAATTTACGGCTGTAGGAGTTGGCTGTGATTATTAATATCCCTTCATCACCATAGCCGGCATATCCGTAATTAGATCGAAAAGAGAGGAAGTAGTCAGTACCTATAACTTCATACAGATCACCTGGGCCATCTGCTATTTTAATATTATATTCACCTGTTTTCAGACTAGTTGGCTGAAATACAAAAGATATATCATCACCATCTTCGTCTAACGTTCCACTTTCGAGTTCCACTTTTGCGTAAATCTCGTCGATATAAAATTCATCCTGTAAGAGTTCTGTCCTGCCTGGCATTATTGCTAAGATTATACTTGTCAGAAACAATATTACTTTCATCTTCTCATTAATTAAAAAGCCCTCAAAAATAACTTTGCTTCTTCTCTCCTGAAGCAAATAAGCCTCCACATTCCGCCAGTGCGCCACATCCCGTACATTCATCTAGATAAATATTCTTTCAATCCAAAATAGACTTACGGCTATAAACGAAGTGTCTATTAAATTGCATATAACTTGGAATACAACCACCCCACCTCTCCCCCTTCTCAATCACCCCGCATCAACAACTCCCTCCTTCAAATTAATCCTTGCCTTATGCCCATGTTTCTCCAGCAAATACAAAAGGTTATTTCCACTCATCAAGGTAATCGGTTTATTCTTAGCAAATTCATAAGCGTCTGGACCATAATCTGACGTAGTCACCAAAATGCCTTTAGTGGCGCCTTCATTTAATACGGTGCCGTATAGATCGCGTACTGCCGATACACCCACTATGTTATTATAGCGTTTGGCCTGAATGACTATTTTTCCTCCACGGATTGGATCTGGATCAAAGGCGATGGCATCTACGCCCCCATCTCTACTGGCCCGGGTGACTTTCACATCGCCACCATTGGAGCTGAATTCGCGTTCGAACAGTTCGCGAATCAAATGTTCGAAATCTTCCCATTTCATGGTAGCTAGATTATAGCCCTCATCCAGTGTGCCTGCTACATCGTACGAGGAGACAAAGCGTTTGTCGTTCCGGTCTATTTTAATAATAGGTTGTATGGGTGTAATATTAATAAGCTTGCTGCTGCCCACACCCTTCAGGTTTTTGAAGCAGGTTTTGGGATCTATGTATGCCAGATTAATTTCTTCAAATTCCTGTTTATTTACCTGTATGGAAATAATACAGGCGTTGATGGGCTTACCAGTACCTTTATCGATGCTGTTGACCCAACCATTGAAGGCAATTAATTGTATAGCATCTATCTGATCTGCTTCAAACAGCTCGTGCAGTGTACGTAAGGCTATTTTGTAGATGGCATTATCGTATATCTTGGCCAGCTGCACATCGGATAAATAATATTCTTTGAGCTCTTTTCTTGCTGCGATGTATTTAACTTCGGTTAGCCTGGGGAATTGTTCGGGCGCGGGCAGCACATAATCCACTACCAAGAGTTTATTGTCTGGATTGTATTCCAAATCAAAATCTTTCGGAAAGGTTTCGGGATAGTCGGATCTATTGAGCACTAACTCGCAATACTCGATGATGGCATTTGCTTCTCCTGCTAAATAGTTGTTTTTAAGCACCTCTACCCGCTCGTTATAGGCTTCCTGCTCGGCATAAAACTCTTGGGACGCTTCTTTCCACGACTTTATTTCTTTTTCGCACTGCCTTTTAAGTAAACTGATCTGCTCATCAGCTTCTGCCTGTTGTTTGTTGTAAGCATCTAATAAGATTCGATTTTCGTCTTCAACGGCATTCTGTTTTGTTAAATAGTTTTGATAGGCCCGCTCAAATTTTTCTTGGGCGGCACGTCTTTTTTTATCGCCCAGGAACTTGAATATTCTATCGATAATATCCAGTTCAGGTTCGAATTTCGCTGTATCCGGTGGATGGGGTGCTTGCTTGTAAACAGGTTTACGGGGACGCTTTACTTTACGCATTTCCGCCTCATATCTCTTTTCGGGATAGGGATCAGAGAATTTTGCAGTGGCTTTTAGTTCCACCCAATCAACGGCATCATCAATGTCCAAGGTATGAAGGAGCAAGCGCTCTACTTGCTCAAGCTTGGCTTTGGCTTCCTGCGTTTGATCATCTGCCAAACTCTGGTTGCGTTCGCGCAATGCCTGTGTTTGGTTTCGGCTTTGCATCGAGTTCCAGGTATTAGCCCATTTCTCGTATTGACTCTGCACCTTTCGATTGAGTAACGACTTATCGGCATCTTTGATTATACGATGGGTGTTTAGACCGTAGTGCTCTATTTCTGCATGGTATCTCGTTTGGTACGATCTGTTATAGTTTTCCCAATCGCGTCTTGAGAACAAATTATCGGTTTTATAATTCATATTTTCCAAATTTCAGTCTAAATGAACCCCTTCCCCATTGATCGCTCATTGTTTAATCCAATCATATCGGAACCTGTGCATAGTTAAGCACAAAAGTTCTCAGTTATTTACGGTTTCCCGTAATCCTTTTATTTAGTTGTGAGTTGCCGGTTGTGAGACACGCAAGGCCTAGCTTTCTTCCTTTTAGTTGTTGGTTGTTCGTTATTAGTTGTTAGCTCCAGCACACAACACCTATAGATTCAACCATCCTCTATTTATTTCAATCATTTTGATCTGGAGTGCTTACTATTTCAGGTCTAACATACTTTCTGCCGCTTTCTTCTTCATCGCTATCTTTAGGATCATTTCCGTATTCATTTTTTCCCCTTTTCCCAATTGCAAAGAACAACCAAAAGATATAAAAAGGTATGAATTGAAACCATCCGCTGTTCTCAAGATCATGACATCGCTTGGCACCCTGTGCCCAAAAGAACCATAATGCCGGAGATATAAATAGGAACATTACTGCTCCAGAGGTTTCTCCATAACTCTTTAAAATGGTGTCTAAAGCTGTTGCATATAACATGCACAGTAAATAACTGATTCCGTATTCCAGCCTTCTAATACGGCCGTTAAATGAAAATGGTACTTTGAACATATTTTTTATTTAGTTGTGAGTTGCCGGTTGCGAGTTGTTGAGACGCACGTGGCCTGGGCACAGTTTTTCTAGTTGTGAGACCCGCTGTGCATGGTCTGTTCGATTTTTTCATCATCTTCGTTAAGGTTTACATACTTTACATGCTTCATAACCATTTTTCTTCGCGTCTTTTAAGCTGATTTCAATCTTACTTTGGCTTAGATATCGGCATTTATCTCTGTGATATTTTTTCCCGGTTTTGGTGATGTATACAGCAGATTCCTTGCGGGTTTCGCTGAGGGAGGTATGGGCAAAACTTACCTTACCTGTAGCATCTGCCTGCGACAATGCGAAGGATAGGGCTAGCAATACCATGAGGATTTTACGCAAAATCAAGTGCGTTGCCCTACATGAGAAAACATAATTTCTCCTAGATTTAGTCATTTTTCAAACTTTCTTATAGACTTTGCAATTACGGTGTATGGAGCTGGATGATTAGGTTACGGTATAGGTAATTGTTGGTCTTTTGTTTAGTTGTAAGTTGCCGGTTGTTTTATTAAGTTGCGAGTTGAGGGTTGTGAGGCGCGCGTAGGCTTAACCTCAATTTAATTACTGTTTTAAATGTTGTTGATTTGTTTGTGTTAATTGGTTTGGCTATAGAAATGCTGCACTCCTATTCCATTGGTTGATTTTCTTGGTTGTTGTATTCTTTTGTTTTTGCCGGTTGCGAGTTGTTAGACGCGCAAGGCTCCTCCACAATTTGATTTATTTTTTTATGTTTTAGTTTGACTTTGGAAAGGTAGGAAAAGGTTTTTTAATTTCACGAATAAATTGAGAAAAAGTGGGAAGGCCATATTGTCCTGCACACAGGAGCACGGTTGACGCATTAGTGATATCAAAAAAGCCACGCATACCTTTCAATGCGTGGCTTCTGTTAATTAATACTTCTATTGATTTATAACTTCTCTACAACTTCCAACGGTAGTTTTAAACTTTCGGCTATTTGCTTGTTGCTGAGAAGACCAATTTCTTTCAATGACCGAGCTGACGCCAGTTTGTCGTTTTCTGCCTTTGTCCGTTCTTCTTTCCTAATTGTATCAAAGGCATTCTGGGTATCCCATTTCGCCTTCAGGCTTGCTTCGTAGGCCATACGTTCCTCCTTCTTTAATTTTGAGACCTCACCTATTTTAAAGATAAGTTTAAAAATCCGCTTATCCAAAAATTTTGGAATCTTATCCATTTTGCTCATATGCTTGAGCAGATAGAACCATTTATCATGCCCGCTCTCCAGCTCTTCCCCATTTTTCACAAAGTTAGGCAACTCAATAAACTTAAAGCCCAGTTTTTTGTAAAAAATATCACCTGTCGACTTATTGCAAAGAGCTATATCGTGAAAATAATGCGTTCGTTGATTTTCCTCCATGCGAAATTCCAAAAGAGCGATGAGGAAAACTTCCGGAAGACGGTAATTATTGAAGGCTTTTCCTTTCGGTAACTGGCGCTGGATTAAACGCGAGGTATAATAGAGCGCCCTGTCCTTGAAATATTCCTGCAGGATACGCTGCATTTCGACTATAAAATACTCGCCGTTACTTCCACGGCAATGCAGGTCAAAAATCACTCTTTTATCTTCCTTATCATCTCCATCATGCTCGTTGGGACCATATTCCAGTGTCTCGATACGCCTTTCGCCCTCAAACAAATCGTTCAGGAACTCAATCAGTATTTCCTTGTTGGGTTCACTGCCAAAATAATGGCGGAATCCGTAGTCGCTCAATGGATCAATAAATTTACCGGGCCTGATGTAGCTTTCTTCTGTATTCATGCATAATAGATTTGGGTTCTCCACTAAATTAGGGCACCCAAATCTTGGAAACGATTTTGTTCAGCGAATGAACAAAATGAACAGAGGTTGTGTCTGTTATGGCCTTGTACTTAGACTGTGTATTAGCTTGCGACAAAAACCGTTTTAAATGGCTTTACTGGGACAAGTAAGCAAACAATGTCGTGCTAATATTAATATTTGTTGTATTCTAGTTGTTAGTTGCCGGTTGCGAGTTGCTAGACGCACAAGGCTCCTTCACAATTTGATTTATTTCTTTTGTTTTAGTTCGAGATGGAAAGGTTAGGATATTTAATTTCACAAATAAATTGAGAAAATTTGGGAAAGCCGTATTGTCCTGCACACAGGAGCCCGTTGACTTTCAAGCGATATATAAAAAGCCACGCATACCTTAATGCGTGGCTTTAATATTTATAGTAAAAGCTATTAGCTTACTTTTTCTTCTTGTTCAATTGAGTTCGGATCTTCTGAACGAATTCAATTGATACCTGTGCGGATTTTGCTGCCTGTTCATCGGTAAAACCGAATTCCACTAATAGACTTTCTACCACATCGCGACTTTTCTTTTGTTCGCCTTGTTTATAAAACTACAATTGTAGTTTTTAAATTACAAGAATAGTTTTATATTTGTTTATGAAACGACTCAGTGAAAAAGAAGAGGCCCTAATGCCTATTGTGTGGCGATTAAGGAAATCCTTTGCTAAAGAAGTACGCGAAGAGCTGCTGTGTTGTAATATTCAAAATAAGCACCTCATAAATTATTACGAGTTCTATAAATCCGTATCATTTTGTATACCCAAAATAAACTAAAGTATGATTCACTCGCTTATTCCCGTATCCAAGGCAAGGTTGGCCAGCTTCGTGCTGGGAGCGTTAATCTTAAGCATCCAGGAGGTTACCGCACAAGCTTCAGTAAATACAAAAACGAAGAAGTCCGTTGAGCCGATAAACACGAAGAACAACATTAATGCAAAGGATAGCTTATCCGCTTACACTGGTGAATATGCAGTCTCACCCAGTTTCGTATTAACATTCAAAGTTATCAACGGTGAACTGGCCGTTGTCCCTCCTGGTCAAAAGCCAATCCCTATCATTCAAATCGATGACAATATTTTTGCAGACAAAAACGATAAAAATGTACAGATGGAGTTTCTGCTAAACAGTAGCGGATCGGTTAAAAAAGTAATTCTCAGTCAACACGGAGAAAAGATGGAAGCTCATCGGGTTAAATCTACAGAGCATTTTAATCCGCATAAAATGTATTCAATAGAACAACTTGGCGCTGACCTTAAGTCTATGAAAACCACCTTAATTGAAAATCATCCACGGCCCTACGAGTTCACATCAAAAGAAACATTTGAACACAGCTATGACAGCCTGCTGACATTTATAAACCAGCCGATGAATGAAATAGCTTTTCGTTATCTGTTAATGCCTTTAGTAGCGAAAATGCATTGTGGGCATACTCGGATCGATCCTTCTACCCGATTTCAACGATCAAAGCCCGGCAAATTTCCTCCCTTTGTTCTTTATTATGAAGGCAAACGTGCTTTTGTGAGATACAGCGCGAATAAAGATTTGTCTCCCGGCATCGAAATAAAAGCTATCAACGGAATACCTATTGCTGAGCGGATTCAAAATTTATTGACACGTACCAGCGGCGATGGTATACACGCTAATGTTCAGTATTATCTGATAAACCAACCGATGAGCTGGTTCACTTATGAAATGCCGTATTGGTATGACGTTGATCATTACAACTTAGTGGTAGCAGACTCAACTGGGCAACAACGTGAGTTAGATTTAACAGCAGTAGATGAATCTACGTTTAGAAAAAACATTTCTCCGCCTCCACAAAAACAGCAGCAACTTAGCCTTTTAGAAAATAAAAAGGTAGCAACACTTAGCTATCCAAGTTTTGACTTCCCGGATACAAGTATTAGAAACAATTACTTGGACGAGACTTTTACAAAGCTTAAAACGGAAGGGATCGAGCATCTAATCATTGATCTGCGTGGTAATGGCGGGGGCAGTCCGCATAATGCCGCTTATTTTCTGAGATATTTGATTCAGCACGAGTTTGTTTATTCTGAGGTCGCTCCTTTACCCGAATTAGCTGACCTGCAGAAACCGATAACTCCGAAGGAAAATCACTTTGAAGGCCAGATATATGTATTGATAGATGGCGGTTGCTTTTCCTCGACAGGTCATCTTCTATCCCTATTGAAATACCACAAGATTGGGACGTTTGTTGGAGAAACAACTTCCGCTTCTTATTCTTGCAATACAGATGGCGTTCCTTATACACTGCCCAATACGGGACTTACTCTTTTTTGTCCAAAACACATTTACGAGACCGCGGTTAGCGGCTTTCGGAGAGCAGATGGTATGCGTCCAGACTATGAGATAAAACAAACATTTACTGATATTTTAACCAGACGGGATCCTGTTATGGAATATGCCATATTGATTGCTGAGAAGGAAAAGTAGATCTTTTATCTTGACGTTCTGTTCGATGCCTCCGATCTATTGTTAACGTACATATAATGCCTACTATAAAAAGTTAAAAAAGTTAAAAAACAATGGCTGGATGGCTTGACGGTGTATCTTCGAACAGATATTAACATCCGAAACCATGAAAAGCCTTTTCATAACACTAAATATCTTTTGTATATGCTTTGCCGGCATAAGTCAAGAAGTTAATAATCCCCAGTTTTACGCTGCATACAAAAAATATCAACTGGTCGACTCCTCGAGGATCTATAAACCCAATAGTGATCAAGACGACAGGTTGCATTTCCGACCGGTACAAGTTGAGATATGGTACCCCTCCAATAAGAAATCAACGGAGGTCTTGAACTTTGGAGAATTATTGAACACCTATGAGAATAATGCATCGCGTTATCAAGAGGACGATTATACAGGCTTAACCAATGAACTTGCGGAGCAGATGATCGCTCATGCGACATCCAAAACAATCAGTGTTAAACAACTTTTAAACGAACAAACAGCAAGCTATAAAGGTCTTCCAGATCCGCAAACAAAAAATCCACTTGTTATTTATATGGGCGGACAAAATGGAGCAAGCTTTGAAAACTATCCAATCTTTGAACATCTTGCTCGTGATGGTTATACGGTAGTATCCATATGGTCGGTCGGCCGTTATCCGGGTTATATGTCAAATAGCCTGGAAGATATGATGGAACAGGTATATGATGCGGAATTTGCAGTAAAAGAACTTTCCCAAACGAAAGGGATGGAAATCGATACGACCAATGTCGGCATCATCGGCTACAGCTGGGGAGGCCTTGGTGCAACAGCTCTGACAGCAAGACATCCAAAGATCAGGGCGGTGCTATCTTTGGATGGTACTGAAAACTATTATTTTGGCAACTCGGCGGAGGAAGACGAAAAACTGAGATCGATTCACAATAGCAGTGTCTTAAAGCCCAAGACAAATAAATCGACTTACTTTTATTTAGAAAGTGGAAACAAGCTGAATGGATTTGAACCGCTGGATAAATACGACTATTATGCGCAAAAGGAAGGAGAAAAACAGTACATCCGTTTCATAAACAGTACACATGAGGATTTTTCGTGCTTACCTTCTTTGTTAAACACGTCAACTCAATCGACTGAGCTTTATAAAGAACTCCTGTCTGTTATCAAAAGCTATTTTGATCAGCACTTAAAATCGGGCAATCAACCTGATTTGATGCAACAATTTGCAGGTAGAGACGACATTGCCATCGAGCCGTTAAACCTTGTCCGTGACACTGCTCCAATAGTTTCCATCAAGGGAAGGATTATTGACCAAGATACGAAACAGGCCATTCCTTATGTTAATATCGGGATACCGAATCGAAACCTAGGCACCGTTAGTGATAAAAATGGAAATTTTTCACTTAATGTCCGTTCACTTGATGATACATTAAAGATCTCCTGCATAGGGTATAATTTAACCACTATTCCCTTAAGGCAATGGACAAAGGAACAGTTTATTGCTTTGCTTGCACATGACGAACAACTTAACGAAGTTGTCATTGAAGGCAAACCCTTAAAGAAAAAGATAATAGGAAACAGAACGGAATCTAAATTTATCAGCACTCCCTTTGGATATAAACAACTCGGTGCAGAAATGGGTGTTAAGATCCCTATTAAAAATAAATCGACCTACCTGGAAGCATTTAACTTTAACGTTCCGTTTAATAGATTGAGTGGCAGAGCGATTTTCCGATTGAACATCTACAATATCAAAGAAGACAAACCATTTCAGAATGTATTAAAAGAAAATATTCTTATTCCGTTAGAACCGAAGCAAACCGGTAAAATCACTACTTCGCTGAAACCCTATCATATTCTTTTAAACGATGATGTAATTGTCAGTTTGGAATGGGTTGGATATGATGGAGACTTGAAAAAAGGAGAAGGTATCAACTTCTCCCTGGGATTTTTTAACCATGGCACTTATGTCCGTTACGCGAGCCAATCCGAGATGGAAAAAAAATTCGGAATGGGCGTTGGCTTTAATTTGGAAGTTAGTTATTGATAGAGATATTAAAATGAAGTATTAAATACATTGAAAAAGATGAACTGTTTGATTTGCGCCTGATCCTATTACATTATCGTTTACAGTATCCCAACATTGGAAAAAAGAGCAATACGGTTTCCCGTAATGTTTGAACTCAAGATTATGCTAGCTTCGTATAACTCAAAAAAA